>ERZ1027208.5-NODE-5-length-387046-cov-109.320780_pt1 | contig 387046 bp, 358 predicted proteins | sample MGYA00520867_ERZ1027208 | MGnify/ENA primary metagenome ERZ1027208 (study PRJEB33311, sample SAMEA4378413) | marine metagenome | biome: Marine biome; feature: Fjord; material: Water | collected 2014-07-20T08:00:00Z/2014-07-... | depth 75 m ... | reverse complement strand
AAATAATGGCGCGCTTCACGGCTTCCCGTTCAGCGAGGCGCGCATTCTACAGCGCACCACAAAACTGTCAACAATTAAAACTAACTTTTATCAAACAAATAACCAAGGCCATAAACTCACCGGCCTTCAAACCCCTCCCGCGCTCTTCTACACCCAACGCAACAGGTGAAAGTGCTTCTTGCCACGACGCAACAGATGGAAGCGACCAAAGTAGGCGCTCGAGCGACTCAAACCAAAAGCATCATCTCGCTGCTGTTCGCCGTTGACGCGCACGGCGCCGTCGCGGACAAACTTACGCGCCTGACCCTGGGTCACCTCGCCTCGCGGCGTTAAGGCCAAACCCGAATCGACCAAGGCATCGATCAAAGACAGGCCGTCGGCCTCAATGTCACTCGACGGCATACCGTCAAGCGCTAGCTGCCCCATATCATTCTCGGTGAGCTTATCTAGCGAACCACTAAACAGTGCTGCCGATATTCGCTCTGCCGCTTCAACGCCTTCATCACCATGCACTAACCTGGTCACCTCTCGCGCCAGGATGGCCTGGGCCGATTTCTTACCCTGAGCCTGCTCATCCGCTCGCTCAATCTCAATCAATTCACTTAAGGGCAAAAAGGTAAAGTAACGCAGGAACCGGTATACATCTTGGTCCGCCACATTCACCCAAAATTGATAAAAGGCGTAGGGCGATGTTTTTGCCGGATCGAGCCAAATGGTGCCCGATTCAGTCTTGCCGAATTTTGTGCCGTCAGATTTTGTAATCAGAGGGAGGGTCAAGCCAAAGGCCGGCACGCGATGCATGCGCCGCACCAGGTCAATACCGCCGGTTATATTACCCCACTGGTCTGAACCGCCGATTTGCAAAGTACAACCATAGCGCTTGTACAACTCCGCAAAGTCATAGGACTGCAGCAGCATGTAGGAAAATTCGGTATAGGAGATACCCTCACCTTCGCGCTCAATACGGGTTTTTACCGACTCCTTATGAATCATCGCATTGACTGCAAAATGCTTGCCCACATCGCGGAGGAAATCGAGCACTGGCATAGCCCCCATCCAGTCGAGGTTATTTGCCACCTCGGCGGAACACGGGCCACTATCAAAATCGATGAAGCGAGAAACCTGTTGATGCAGACGCTCGGTCCAGGCAGCCACCACATCCGGGGTATTTAGCTGGCGCTCCTGCGCCTTAAAACTGGGATCACCAATCAAGCCTGTTGCCCCGCCGACAAGCGCTACGGGCTTGTGACCTGCCAGCTGAAAACGTCGCAGCGCGAGAAGCGGCACCAAGCTACCAATATGGAGACTATCGGCGGTGGGATCAAACCCACAGTAGAGCACGCGCCGCTCAGAGAGGTGTTCAGCGAATGCACCCTCACCCGTCGTCTGCGCAATCAGGCCTCGACTCTGCAAATCGCCAATCAAACCTTGATCCACTTTTGCCATGACTTTATAAGCCTCATATACCAAAAGGAGCCGAACGATACAGGATAGGCCCGCAAAAACAAATGCCACTCATACCACATATTTATCCAGCACAACTTTAAGTTATAGCTGTATTTTGTTATAAATCACAGCCTTAGCTTCGACAGCTCCAGCGGAACACACAAACCCATGCAAGCCAGCCGAAAAACAAGCTCAAAAGGGGATATCAAACTCCCCAAAAAACACCTCGCTGCGGCAAGTATCGTTGCTATTTTCCTGATTGCACTAATATCTATTCTACCCTCGAAGAATGTCCAGGCTAAGCGCAATGTCATTGCCGTAGATTTACCCACTGGCGTACAAACACCAATAACAGCAGATACAGCAACACCCCATACCCAGGCCAGGCTAGATAATCCCGACGTAATACCCAAACCCCTGAAATGGCAGCAAACCACCATCGTCTCTGGCGACAACTTAACCACGGCTTTCAAGCGCCTCGGACTCAATGCCAGCGACGTCTACACTGTCGCCAAGGCAAGCACCGAACACACAACACTGAGACGCCTTCGACCCGGCGAGCACATTGCCATTTGCTTGAACGACGAAGGCCAGCTCGATCAAGTTAAATACACACGCTCACGTCTTGAACACTATCTGTACCAGCGCGGCGGAAAGGGCTTTGAGGGCAAAAAAGTCATCCTCCAGCCCGACCTTATCCCGACCCACAAAACGGCCATCATTAACAACTCCCTGTCACTCGACGCCAACAGGGCCGGCTTAAGTCAGGCCAAAATTATGGAGTTGGCCAACATCTTCGGCTGGGATATTGATTTCGCCCTCGATATTCGCAAGGGTGATGAATTTAGTGTTCTCTATGACGAAAAATTCCTTAAGGGCGAGAAAGTCGGCAACGGGGACATTCTCGCCGCCACTTTTACCAATCACGGCAAAACCTTCAACGCTGTTCGCTATATAGAACAAGACGGAACCATCAACTATTACACTCCCGACGGCAAGCCCATGCGCAAGGCTTTCTTGCGGGCACCTCTAGACTTCACCCGCATCAGCTCTAATTTCAGCTTGCGTCGCAAGCATCCCGTCCACAAACGCATAAAGGCTCATCGCGGTGTGGACTACGCCGCACCGCGCGGCACCCCCGTGTATGCTGCCGGTGATGGCAAAGTTATCGCCAGTGGCTATAGCAAGGCAAATGGTAACTATGTGTTTATTCAACACGGCGGAAAATACATCACCAAGTATCTGCATCTCACCAAACGCCTGACACGCAAGGGCAAGCATGTCAGCCAGGGGGAAACCATCGGCACGGTTGGCTCAACCGGCTACGCCACCGGCCCCCATCTGCATTATGAATTTCTCGTTAATGGCGTTCACCGCAACCCTCGGACGGTGAAGCTGCCCGATGCCAAGACCATCGCCAAAAACCAGCGCGACGAATTTATTGCCCAGACGGTGCCGCTACTCAAGCAGCTTCGCCAGCACAACGGCATGCTGATTGCCCAAGCCGATACCCGCAACTAAAACCCGACAGTAAAATGAACCAAGCTGCGCGTGAGTTCTACATAGGCCTGATGTCCGGCACTAGTATGGACGGCATAGACAGCGCCGTTATCGACCTCGCCCAGGGCAAAGCCCGCATAGTTGCCACACACTCCCACCCAATCCCTATGGATCTGCAGACAGAAATCAGGTCTCTCTTTTTACCGGGGGATGACGACATTGATACCCTCGGCAGTTGCGACCAACAACTCGGGCTTTGTTTCGCAGAAGCAGCAAACACCGTTCTAAAACATGCGGGACTGAAGCCTAGCAACATCATCGCCATAGGTAGCCACGGTCAGACAGTGCGGCACCGGCCACCAGCCAACGACACACCTCACCCCTTCACACTGCAGATTGGCGATCCCAATATCATTGCCACACGCACGAGTATCACCACCGTGGCAGATTTCCGGCGTAGGGACATGGCACTGGGTGGTCAGGCCGCACCGCTAGCGCCCGCCTTTCACAACGCCGTTTTCCACAGCAACAAACATAATAGAGCCGTCGTCAATATTGGTGGCATCAGCAACATCACCCTACTACCCGCAAAAGGCCAGGTGCTCGGTTTCGACACCGGGCCCGGCAATCGCTTACTCGATGACTGGATAAAACAACACAAAAATAAAGCCTTCGACGACGGCGGCCAATGGGCAAGTCAACACACCAGCGACCCACAACTTCTTGAGCAATTGAAAGCCCATCCCTTTTTACAGCGCCCGGCACCAAAGAGCACAGGCCGAGAGGAGTTCAATCGACAGTGGCTAGATCAAGAATTAAAGGAATTTGACCACCTCTCACCCGGCTGCGTACAGGCAACGTTGCTTGCCTTCACCGCCGAAACCATTGTCGACGCGCTAAAAGCGCTATCGGTGGAAATAGATGAGATTTTTATCTGCGGTGGTGGCGCATTGAACACAGCGCTTATGCTTAGCCTAAGTAATTTACTCACACCCGCAAAAGTTAACAGTACAGCGGCGCTGGGCATTACACCCGAATGGGTGGAAGCTGCAGCCTTTGCCTGGCTTGCGCGGCAAACACTCGCAGGACTGGCGGGTAATTTACCCGCTGTAACCGGAGCAAAGGGCCTGACTGTTCTGGGTGGCATTTATCCGAGCTACCTCGACTAATCGCCGATCTCTCTCGCGCCAACTAAAAACGCACATAACCCTCTTCCTCTGTCAGCCGCGCTATTTCATCGGGGCCAAAGGCCACCGTGCCGACAAAGGGCACGAGGGCCGATTTATTTTGCTCAAGAAAGCGCAAACGGGTTCGGCAAATTTTAATATCAACCACCTCAAAAGCGCTTAGCCGAGCAGCAAGGTCGACAATTTTTTTGTAACGCTGGTAGTTTTCGCGGAAGAATATTTCAACTTCGGGACCATGCAGTACCAGAGCAATCGGCGGCGAACTTGATAACAGAGGCGAGCTTTCCAAGTATATAGCTTCGGCTCGCAGCAATGCCGCCTCCACTTCTTCAGGCTTATTCTGATCGATACGAACCAGATAACCAGGTACGGCACTTCGAGGAGCCTCAGCCTTCGCCTCCTCTCCCGCCAGAGCTGTTAAGTGAAAAAACACCAACAAAAAGAACAGGGACGTAAAGCCGCTAAACCAGGCTGGAATAAGACCTGCCTGCAGAAGGGGTGCCGCCTGTCTGTTTAGATCGAAAACGAGGCACCACAACCACAGGTGGTCGCGGCATTGGGATTATTGACGACAAACCGAGAGCCTTCGAGCCCCTCGGAATAATCGAGCTCGGCACCGGCGAGATATTGAAAGCTCAAGGAGTCGACCAGCACGGTGACACCCTCTCTTTCAACCCGAGTATCGTCTTCGGCAACAGCCTCGTCAAAGGTAAAACCGTACTGGAATCCAGAACAGCCACCGCCAGTAACATAGACGCGTAACTTGAGGTCCGGATTGCCCTCTTCTGTAACCAGGGTCTTCACTTTATGCACGGCGCTGTTGGTCACATTAAGCGCGCTGGGAATAAACGTCTCTGCTACTGTCATCAATACTCCGCAATCTTTTCTGTCTTCTAAAGCGTGTTCTCTAGAACTTACCGCCTAGTATGGGGGCAAAACCGTAAATAGCAACGCTTAAGCCTGTCGCATGCCCGCATCACCAACGGCTTCAAGGTGGCTTGCCACCTCAACTTTTTCGGCCTTAGGGGTGGTAGTAGCAGTGCTTTCCTCTTGCTGCACAAAGCCTCCGTTCACCTGAGCACCCTTCTCAATTTCGAGCAAGGCGTAGTGAATATCTCCTTTGACGACGGCCAGCGAGGCAAGTTCAACCTGCTTGGCAGCATAAATATCGCCCTCGATACTGCCACTGACAATCACTACAGGGGCCTGTACCTGACCAATAACAACGCCTGTATCGCGTATTCTTACGCAGGCATCGGCGTCATCTCCGACCGCGGCAATATTACCCCTAACCTGTCCCTCGATCTCCAGGCTGCCACTAAAATGTATTTCACCAACGATGCATGTGCCTTTAGCAATTAAAGTTGGTGTAGCCGTGCCTCTTCTCGCTTTCTTGTCCCTGCGCATCACTCACCTCTATTCGTGTCTGTTTGCCCTCTGGCAAGATCCCACGACAGGAACAACTCTTTACTGCGTGCCTTTTTTGCCGTGGGCCAAATGGTTGCGCGAATAGACTCAGGTTCAAACCCATCGGGCAAATGAATCAAGCCTTCGATAAGTTGGAAGTATTTAAAGCGGCTGTTTATCGGCATCGATTCCACATCCGAATCTAATTGTGCCAGCGAATACTGCACCGCGTTGCCCGCTGATACGCCCTCCCAAACTACAGAGAAGCTTACTTTCGTCGTTTTCGACAAACCTTCCGTCTTTCGCAGGGCAAAACGGTAGCGGTAAACACCGGGCGTTTCTGTCGACCGGATCAGAAAATTGGATATTTGTAGACCTTTTTCCAATTGATCGCTTTTCACCAGGTTGCGATAAAGGTCGAGCTCCTCCTGATAGGCCGACAGCTTTCGATCGAGTATGACCACCGTCCTGCGCATTTTCTCCAGCGCCTGGCGGTCAACTTCAGCGCCCAGCTGCAATGCTAACTGCTGACGTTCTTGTGCTGCCAACAGCAAGGCCTGCCGATCAAAATCAACCTGTAATTTAAGCTGGGTAATGGCCGCTTCGGCAAAGTGCTCACGGCCCAGTAAATAACCCCCGCCAGATCCGACCAATACAGCGAGCAGCAACAAGGTAACTAGACCAAGACTGCTGTCCATCAAACGATCCAAAAACGCATTCACTACATCAACTCCACCCGCAGGGCTATCGCCCACGTGAAAACCCTATGACCACGACTACACATTTAGGGCAGCAGGGGTGGCGCTTCGAGGCCGGCGGTTTCTGGCAGCCCAAACATAATATTCATGTTCTGCACCGCCTGCCCAGAGGCTCCTTTAACCAGGTTGTCAATTGCCGACATGACCACGACTTTATCGCCATCTTGCGGCCTGACCACACTAATACGACACACATTTGAGCCTCGCACACTGCGGGTTTGCGGGTGCGCGCCTGCGGGCATCACGTCGACAAAAGGCTCATCGGCATAGCGCTTTTCAAACACAGCCTGCAGATCCACACTGGTATCGAGCAAGGTCGCGTAGAGTGTTGAATGAATACCTCGCACTATCGGCAGCAGGTGGGGCACGAAGGTCAAACCCACGGGTTTGCTGGCAAAAAGCTCCAAACCCTGAACGATCTCCGGCAAATGGCGATGCCCACTGGCGGCGTAGGCCTTAAAACTGTCGCTGACTTCGCTGTGCAGATTATCGATCTTCGCCTGTCGGCCGGCACCACTGGCACCCGATGCCGAATTGGCGATTAAATCATTGGCCGCCACCAGGTCGTTTTCCAGCAGAGGTAGAAAGCCCAGCTGCACACTGGTTGGATAACAACCCGGACAGGCAAGCAATTGAGCCGTCCTTATCGCTTCTCGATTCACCTCTGGCAGACCATACACCGCCTCAGCAATTAACTCCGGGCAGGCATGGCTCTGGCTGTACCACTTTTCCCAAAGCTGGCGATCCTTAATACGAAAGTCTGCCGACAAATCGATAACCCGCGCGCCGCGCTTGAGAATCTCAGGCACCATCGCCTGAGCCACACCGTGGGGCGTGGCAAAAAACACCACATCGGCCTCGGCTAGTTGATCGGGATCGGGCTCACTAAAGCGCAGGTCATAATGACCCCGCAGACTGGGGAAAAGCTCGGCAACGGGCAGACCACTCTCGCTCCGCGAAGTAATAGCCGCAACCTCCACTTGCGGATGCATGGCCAGCAAACGCAATAGCTCCACTCCGGTATAACCGGTTCCACCTACAATACTTGCCCTTATCACGCCCGCTACCTCATCTTTAATTCGTGGGAACCAGCTATCATACCGCAACCAGAGCCAGTGCTATCCTCGTCAGCCACACAGTCAACATAATAATTATGCTTCAAACCGACAAAGACCCTTCCAGGCCTCCCCATTGGCGAGCTAACTCTTTATTCACCCACTTTCGCCACCGCCTGGCCCATGTCGATGCACTTCCCCAACTGGCTCTACTCGGCCTTGCCAGCGGTATCGTCACCGGTCTTATCGCCGTCGCCTTTCGCCTTGCCATTGAATGGCCGCTGGAGCTTTTCCTGCCCTCCCAGCAAAGCGAAGGCTTTGAATCACTGCCACTGGAAGCGCGACTTATTCTGCCTTTAGTCGGCACCCTGCTTATTGTTTTGATCATGCGTAGACGCTCCAAAACCCAGCGCCAATGCGGGGTCGGTCATGTCATCGAACGCTACCAGCAGCACCAGGCCCACCTGCCAGTGGGCAACGCCATCGTCCAGTTTTTTGCCGGCTCACTCGCCGCACTGTCAGGGCATTCGGTGGGGCGCGAAGGCCCCGCCGTACACCTTGGGGCAACCTGCTCCAGCTTGCTCGGCCAAAAGCTCGGCCTCCCCAACAACAGCCTGCGCATTATGGTCGGCTGCGGTGTTGCCGCCGCCATTGCCGCGTCCTTCAACACCCCCCTGGCGGGTGTTATTTTCGCCATGGAAGTAGTATTGATGGAATACACGGTGACCGGGTTTATCCCTATTACCCTCGCCTCCGTCTCCGGCGCCTTAATCAGCCGGGTTTGTTTTGGCGATGCCCCTGCCTTTTCCATTCCGGCCTTCACCATGGGCAGCATGCTCGAACTGCCCTTCTTGATCTTTTGCGGCATTATTATCGGCCTCGCCAGCAGTGTCGTGTTGAGACTCCATAAATATATCCAGGACATAAAAACCCTGTCGCTAACCACCCGCCTAATTATTGCGGGTGTACTCACCGGTCTCACCGCCGCCTTTGTACCCCAGGTGATGGGCGTCGGCTACGATACCGTTGAAGCCGCTATGCTCGGTGAGTTGAGCTTTACCCTGCTGCTAACCATCACGGTCACCAAGTTATTGCTGTCAACGGCGACCATTGCCCTCGGCGTTCCCGGTGGCAGCATTGGCCCCACCCTTGTTATCGGCGCCTGCCTGGGTGGCGCCATTGGCATGGTTGGCGCCAGCCTCAGCCCTGACAATGCCGCCAGCAGTGGTTTTTACGCCACACTGGGCATGGGTGCGATGATGGCCGGCGTGCTCAATGCCCCGCTCGCCGCTTTAATTGCACTGCTGGAATTGACCTATAACTCGGCTATTTTATTACCGGCGATGCTGGTTATTGTGATCGCTACTATTACCGCTCGTTTAACCAGCCACTTGCCCGGACTCTTCCTGATTGGCAGAAACCCGGAGTCTTTCACCTCTCCGGTTTTCCTCAGTTTAAGTCGCGCCGGTGTCACCAGCCTGATGGACCACAATTTTATTATTCGCCAGCCCCTCCTCCCCTTCGAGCAGGCTGAAGAACTACTCAATCAACACCCCGAGTGGATTGTTATTGAAGATGCGAGTGATGAGCGCTTCATTCTGCGCCCCAGCGACCTCGCCCACCATGTGCAGGCGGTGATCGACAGTGGCAATAAACGCGACGCCATTGACCTAATGGAAATACCCGGCGAACGCTGGCGCCTGCACCCCATTCATCCGCGCTCCACTTTGCAGGAGGCGCTGATGCTGATCCGCGAGAATAATGGCTTTGCGGTGCATGTTACCCAGCCCCACACTGCAGAAAATTCACCCGTGGCCGGCATCATTACAAGAGATCAGATCGATAATTATTATCAGTAGACTCCTTTAAGCGGTAAACTGCTGGCCATTTCCAGTAGCACCACAACAGGGACCTACACACAATGCCTCGCGAATGGGTAGAAGCTTTTCATATTATTAGCCTCGTCTGCTGGTTTGCCGCGCTGTTCTATTTACCCCGCCTCTTTGTCTACCACGCCATGGCCGACGATGCCCTCAGCGACGACCGCTTTAAAACCATGGAGCGCAAGTTGTATCGGGGCATTGCCACCCCCGCGATGATCGCCACACTGGTGTTCGGTATCTGGCTCGCCAGTTTCGCCACCGAGCACTATCTCGCCCAGGGCTGGTTTAAAACAAAACTGCTACTGGTGGCTTTGTTAATCGCCTACCATTTCACCTGCCGACACCTGATGCGCCAATTCCAGGCCGGACTCAACACCCGTAAGCACCTGTTTTACCGCTGGTTTAACGAAGCGCCGGTGCTATTGTTAATTGGCATTGTCGTACTGGTGGTCGTTAAGCCCTACTAAAGCCAGCGCAAACACTAGCCTCGCCTTTTCACAACAAGGACACGAAAGAGGTAGCTCTCACCCCCATGTCAGCTATCGATTAAACGATGGATACACTCTGGATCGCCATAGCCGCAATTCTCGTCTTTATTATGCAGGCGGGCTTCCTGTGCCTCGAAAGCGGTCGGGTAAGAAGCAAAAACAGTATCAATGTCGCGGCCAAAAACATCAGCGACTTTATCGTCTCCAGCACCCTGTTCTGGGTCATTGGGTTTGCCATTATGTTTGGCGATAGTGTTGGCGGCTGGTTTGGTAGCAGCCACTTTTTTTTGGGCGACGATGCCAGTCCCCGCCTGATTAGCATCTTCCTGTTTCAAATGATGTTCTGCGGCACCGCCGCAACCCTGGTCTCCGGTGCCGTCGCCGAGCGCATGAACTACCTCGGCTATCTGGTTTGTACCATCACCATCGCCCTCCTTATTTATCCTCTGGTCGGTCACTGGGCCTGGGGCGGGGCTATTTCTGGCACGCCTACCGGCTGGCTCGAGCTACGGGGTTTTGTCGACTTTGCCGGCTCAACGGTAGTGCACTCCGTCGGCGGCTGGGTGGCGCTGGCAGCCCTGCTGGTGATCGGCCCGCGCTTTGGCCGTTTTGAGCAAGCCAACAGCCGCATCCCCGGCAGTAATATACCGGTAGCGGTACTCGGTACGATGCTGATCTGGTTTGGCTGGTTCGGTTTCAATGGTGGCAGCACCCTGGCCTGGAATGATGCCGTACCCGCTATTTTGCTCAACACCTGCATCGCCTCTTTCTGGGGAGCCATTGGTGCCACCGCATTAAAATACAAAAGCGACGCCTACATCGACGTTTCAAACATTATCAACGGCACTCTGGGCGGACTCGTTGCCATTACCGCCAGCTGTCATGCCGTTAGCGCTTCCGAGGCCGCCATTATTGGCCTGGTCGGCGGCATTATCGCCCTCTACGGCGAGCGCTGGCTGGAACACTTACAGATTGACGATGCCATTGGCGTCGTCCCCGTGCATTTATTTGCCGGCATTTGGGGCACCCTGGCGGTGGCGCTTTTTGCCAGCCCCGAGGTATTGGCCAACGGCCTCTCAAGCTTACAGCAGCTACAATCACAACTTTTAGGCATCGGCGTGACCGGGGCTTTTAGTTTTTTCACGGCCTTCGGCCTCTTTACGTTGATCAATCGCTACTACCCCCTGCGGGTCAGTGAAGAGGCGGAGCGCATGGGCCTCAATGTCGCCGAGCACCGGGTCAGCACCGAGGTCTTTGATCTGCTGTCATCGATGAACCAGCAACAACAGTTTGCCAATTTCTCCACTCCGGTGCCCGTGGAGCCTTTCACCGAAATAGGCCAAATTGCCCAGCAATACAATCACGTTATCGACCGGGTTAATCATGAAATTCGACAGCGCGATGACTCCTTTGCCGCCTTTAAAAATAGCGAGTATTACAAGGGCGCGATTCTCGACGCCTCCATGGACAGCATCATCACCATCAATGACAGGGGCGAAATACTGGCCTTCAACCCGGCGGCTGAAAAGTGTTTTGGCATTGGCGCAAAACAGGTCACCGGCATCAATTTTTTTGAGCTATTTATGGCCAACGGCAGGAAGAAGACCGCCCTGCAAAGTCTGGCCCATGGCTTTAGTGCCAGCGAAGGACTGATACTCAAGCGACGTAACATTAGTGAATTAAAACGCCTCGACAAGGAGCTCTTTCCGGCCGAGATCGTTATCACCCAAACCACTGACAGCCTCAGCCGTCACTGTGAATACGCTCTGCACATCCGCGATATCACCCAGCAAATTAAATTACAAAACCGCCTTAAATCTCTCGCCTATAGCGACCCTCTGACCGGCCTCTACAACCGCACCTACTTTATGAATAATCTGGAAAAGCGCATTCGCTTTCACCAGCAAACAGCCGGCAGCGTGGTTTTACTGTTTCTCGACCTCGATCAGTTTAAAAAGATCAACGACACCCTGGGCCATAAAATTGGCGATGAATTACTGTGCGAAATTGCCAAGCGCCTGAGCACCGTCACCCGCGATGTCGATCTCGTCGCGCGCTGGGGTGGGGACGAGTTTGTCATCGTTATGTCTGGCGCCATTAACAGTGAAGCGGGCACCAAGAAAGCCCGTGACATTCTGCAAATCATGCGCCAACCCGTCGACCTCGGCGAACAACAGCTAACCGTGCTAAGCAGCATTGGCATCGGCTTATCAGAAAATGGTCAAGTCGATGCCGAGCACCTGCTGCAACACGCCGATCTGGCGATGTACAAAGCCAAGCAGAGTGGCCGCAACACTTTTCGCCTGTTTACGGACGATATGGAACAAACGGTGCGCCAGCGCTTCAAACTGGAAGTCGCCCTGCCCGATGCCATCGCCAAAAATCAGTTCTTCCTGCACTACCAGCCCAAGGCCGACTGCCATTCCAACCGGGTGATTGGCTTTGAAGCCCTGCTGCGCTGGCAGCACCCCGAGTACGGACTCATCCCCCCCGGTGATTTCATCCCCATTATTGACGAAGACAATTTGGTGATCGAAATTGGCGAATGGGTGCTCAATGAAGTGTGCCGCCAACTGGCCGAGTGGCGGCAACAGGGTCTGCCATTGCTACCTGTCGCGGTAAATATCTCCGGCCATCACCTGCACTCACCCTCGCTACTGCCCTGTGTGCAACAAACCCTCAAAGCGCATGCTATCAGCAGTGACTTGCTCGAACTGGAGATTACCGAAGGGGTACTCACCAGTAATACCGAACACAGCATTGCCGTGATGAGCGCCTTAAAATCCCACGATATAAAGCTTTCAGTAGATGACTTCGGCACCGGCTATTCCTCACTCAGCTATTTGAAAAACTTCCCCATCGACATTCTCAAAATAGATCGCACCTTTGTCTGCGATTCCGCCTCCAACATCGAGGACAGCGCCATCTGCAAAGCCATCATTACCCTCGCCAAAAACCTCGACTTGCAAATTATTGCCGAGGGCGTGGAAACACCGGAGCAACTCGCTTTCCTCCAGCAGCACGACTGCCATAGTTATCAAGGGTATTTATTCAGCCGGCCTCTCGCCCCCGGGTCGATCCCCGCGTTTTTAGCACCGGATGAAAAGCCCTTGCCACGCCCCGCCGAAAGCACGTCCTAAGAACTGCTATTAAACACACAACAGTGAATACCAAAGCCAGCCAACGTACTCAGGCCATCGTTAACGAGCCCATTGGCCCCACGCTTTTCCGGCTCACGGTGCCGATGATTGGCGGCATTATTGCGCTCATGGCGGTGGGTATTATCGACGCCTACTTTGTCGGCCAGCTCGGTACCGCCCCCCTCGCGGCACTGGGTTTTGTGCTGCCCATCGCCCATGGGGTGAACAGTATTGGCCTCGGCCTGGGCATGGCGACATCGGTGCTGGTATCGCGCTATCTGGGCGAGGATCGCTTTGATCTGGCGGCGCGACAAATTACCGATGGCCGGGTGCTAATTACACTCATCGGCATCGGCCTGCTACTCAGCCTCCATCTCGGCATCCAGGCCCTGCTGCGCTTACTGGGCGCCAGCGGCGAGGTGCTCGACGAGGCGCTGCACTTTATGGCCCTGTGGATACCGGTTATCCCCCTACTATTGCTGACTTTAACCGGCAACACCATCCTCCGCGCCATTGGCTGTCCCGGCAAATCGGCCTTTCTACTGGCCTTTTTAGCGACACTCAATGCCTGTCTCGACCCGCTGCTTATTTTTGGTCTCGGGCCACTGCCCGGGCTCGGCATTGGCGGCGCGGCACTGGCGACCTCTATCGCCTGGATTGTCACCTTTCTGCTATCCCACTACGTGCTCAGTGTGCAGGAACAGTTAATTCTCAAGGGCAAGCATTCGCTACAGATTTTACGAGCCAACTGGGCAGAGCTACTGGGCATCGGCATCCCCGCCATTTTTGCCAACCTGATGACACCCCTTGCCGCCGCTATTCTCACCGCCATGGTCGCCCGTTTTGGCACCACCGCCGTCGCGGGTTTTGGCGTTAGCACGCGCATTGAAGCCCTCTGTTTACTTGTCGCCTTTGCCCTGTCATCGACCCTGCCAATGTTTATTGGCCAGAATATTGGCGCCGGCAAACCGGAGCGAGCACGCATTGCCCTGTACGGCGCCATCCGTTTCACCATCGTTTTTCAACTGGCGATATGGCTGATTATCGCCACCCTCGGCCGATCCATCGGCTCTGCTTTTAGCAATAACCCCGAAGTCATCGACATCATTAGCAACTACCTGTGGATAGTGCCCGCCAGTTACGGCGCCCATGCGGTGACGATTCTGGTGATGGTCTCACTCAATGCCATTAAACGCCCCAAGGCCGCCCTGCTCACCGCCATCATCCGACTGTTACTGTTGAATATTCCCCTCGCCTACATCGGCGGCCAACTCTATGGCGTCAGTGGTTTGTTCTACGGCTTTGCCATTGGCAATGTACTGTCGGCCATCGTCGCCTGGCGCGTGATCAAAACGGCCTGGGCCGAGCAGGTCGACCCCGTTAATTAAGCCGCCTATCAGACCCTCGACTTTTCTCAGGCCGGCCGACAGCTCATAATGCACCCCTGCCTCCTATCCACAAAAACACAACGGCCTTTTATGAATCGTTCAGAACAGTTATTTATCGACGCCCAACGCCATATCCCCGGCGGTGTTAACTCACCGGTGCGAGCCTTTAAAGCCGTCGGTGGCAGCCCGGTTTTTTTCGATCACGCCCAGGGTGCCTACCTTTACGATGCCGATGAGCAACGCTATATCGACTATGTGCAATCGTGGGGGCCAATGATTCTTGGCCACGGCCACCCAGTAGTGCTCGACAGTATTCGCCAGCAGCTCGACAAAGGCCTGAGCTTTGGTGCACCCACCGCGCTGGAAACCCAGCTCGCCGATAAACTCTGCGAGCACATACCCGGGCTCGACATGGTGCGCATGGTCAACTCCGGTACCGAAGCCACGATGAGCGCCATTCGCCTCGCGCGGGGCTACACCGGACGTGACAAAATCATCAAGTTCGAGGGCTGCTACCACGGCCACTCCGATTCACTGCTGGTGAAGGCCGGTTCCGGCGCACTCACCCTTGGCGTACCCAGCTCACCGGGTGTGCCTGCGGCACTGGCCGATCACACCATCACCCTGCCCTACAACGATAGCGCCGCAGTTGAAGCAGCCTTTGCTGAAATCGGCGACCAGGTGGCGGCACTGATCGTCGAACCCGTGGCCGGCAATATGAGCTGTATTCCGCCCCTGCCCGGCTTTCTCGAGACCCTGCGCAGCGAATGTACGCGCCACGGCACGGTGCTGATTATTGACGAGGTGATGACCGGCTTTCGCGTCGGCCCCAAGGGCGCTATTGGTCACTACGGGATTGATGCCGATTTGATCGCCCTCGGTAAAGTCATCGGCGGCGGTATACCGGTCGGTGCCTTTGGCGGCAAGCGCGAAATTATGGAGCAAATCGCCCCCCTCGGGCCGGTGTATCAGGCGGGCACGCTGTCGGGTAATCCGGTGGCGATGGCGGCGGGGCTCGCCACCCTCGAGCTGCTGGATGCCGAGGGTTTTTATCCACCCCTCTTTGCCAAAACAGAACAGTTAGTGGCGGGACTGAAAAGCGCAGCGGCGGCGGCGGGCATCCCTTTCACCACCAATCACATCGGCACGATGTTTGGCGTGTTCTTTACCGAAGAAAACACGGTCAGCAATTACCAACAGGTGATGGCCTGCAATACCGAGCGCTTTAACCGCTTCTTTCACGGCATGTTGCAGGAAGGGGTATACCTCGCACCGGCGGCCTACGAGGCGGGCTTTATCTCGGCCGCACTGACTGAAGAAGATATTGAACAGACACTGGCCAGCGCTAAAAAAGTGATGGCGACACTCGCCTAAAAACAAGCGTGAATCTGTCGAACGACTAAGCCCTGCGGCCCCGACCCAACAACACCAGCACAAAGAATAAACTGGCGCTGACCACAATGGAGGGGCCGACCGGGGTATTGAGCCACCACGAGGCGGCCAGCCCCGCGCACACTGCCAACATCGCAATGATGCTGGCCAACACCGCCATTTGCTCCGGCGTTCTAGCAAAGTGGCGAGCTGTCGCGGCGGGAATAATTAGCAATGCTGTAATTAGTAAAACGCCGACCACTTTCATCGAAATAGCCACCACTAGCGCCAGCAGCAATTTCAATACCGCTTTAACGACATCCACGCGCACCCCTTCCACCCGCGCCAGATCTTCGTGCACGGTGATCGCCAGCAGCGAGGGCCAGAGCCGCCACAGGGCGATTAGCACACAGGCCGCCATCAACCAGACGACAGCAACTTCCGCCCTTGTCACGGTGAGAATATCGCCAAATAGCAGAGCTTCCATATCGGTGCGGGCACCGGGTATCAGGGTTAAAGCCACCAAACCCAGGGCCAGCGAGCCGTGGGAGAGGATGCCCAGCACCGTGTCGGTGGCCAGCAGGCGTTGTCGCTCAAAGATAATCAACAAGCCCGCAATGAATAGGCAGACAACCACCACGGCTATGGAATCGCTCCACGAAAACCACAGCCCCAGCGCAATACCCAATAGTGAACCGTGGGCCAGAGTGTCGCCAAAGTAGGCCATGCGCTGCCACACCACCAACGAGCCCATTGGCCCGGCAACAAGCGCCACACCCAGCCCCGCAAATAAGGCCAAAAAGAGAAAGTCATACATCGGACTGACTCCCCTCTTTTGCAGCGTGCTGAGCCGTGTCATGACTGCAGGTCGAATCCGCCCCGTCGCCAGTAACACCACTAACGACACCACTGTGCAGGTCGTGCTCATGGTCGTGATGATGGGTATAGAGTGCCGTTTTGGCGCCGAACAGGGCGACAAATTCCGGGTCGACCGAGACCTGCTGCGGTGTGCCGTGACAGCAGACATGCTGGTTTAAACAAACCACCTCATCGGTCGCCGCCATGACCAGATGCAGGTCATGGGAGACCATTAAAATCCCGCAATTGAGCTCATCGCGCAATTCACCGATCAACTGATAGAGCGCCTCCTGCCCGGTAACGTCCACCCCCTGCACCGGCTCATCCAACACCAGAAGATTGGGCTTGCGCAATAGCGCCCGCGCCAACAGCATGCGCTGCATCTCGCCACCGGACAGACCGCTAACGGGCTGCTTGATGAGATGGGCGATACCGACACGATCCAGTGCCGCCAAGCATTCCGCCGCATCGGCATTGGCAAACTGTAAAAAGCGATCAACCTGCAGCGGTAGCGTGGGATCAATATGTAACTTTTGCGGCATATAGCCCACCCGCAGCTGCGCCGAGCGCTGCACGCTACCGGTATCGGGCTGCAGCAGGCCGAGGACAATTTTCACCAGCGTGGTTTTACCCGCACCATTGGGGCCAATCAGTGTGACGATACGACCGGGGACCAAACTCAGATTCACCGCCTGCAATACGGCTCGGTTGGTAAAGGACTTACCCGCCCCCCGCAATTCAATTAGCGCTGTCATTTATTCATCCGCCGGCTGCTGAGCGGCCGTTTCACAATCCATTTCTCGGCCCTTTTCACGGCAGGGGGTACACAGGCCAAGAATTTCAACCGTCTGACTTTCGACAACAAAGCCCGCCCGCTGCGCCGTCGAAACAATGGCTTTATTCACGCTCTCGGCGCTGCACTCGGCAACACTGCCGCACTCGCGGCAGAGCAAAAAATAATCGCTGTGTACACTGTCGGGGAAGGGGCAGCCGATATAGGCATTGAGGGTCGCCAGGCGATGGATCAAGCCCACCTCGAGAAGAAAATCGAGGGCGCGATACACCGTCGGCGGCAGTATGCGCTTGCCACTTGAGGCGGAAAGCTGGTCAATAATTTTATAAGCCCCCAGTGGGCGGTGGCTCTGCCAAAGTAGCTGCAGCACCGCTTCACGTATGGGGGTGAGACGCACCTTGCGGGCACTGCAGCGGTTTCGCGCCTGCTGCAGTGCCGCCTTTAAACAGCGATGGTGGTCATGCTGCTGATAAGCAGTGGTAGAATTACTGATCATTCGACAAAGCCTTTTACCAATCCTACGCCCTAAATCCTTTCACCAAACCAGGGCGTTTATTGTTATATTATTACACCTTTTAACTAATGCTATAACATAACAAAAGATGAAGCCACTCCAGTGAAACGATTACTCCTCCTCTCAATATTATTTTTTGCCGCTCAATTGGCGGCAAAACCGCTGGTGGTCACCACCATTCGCCCCATGACCCTGCTGGTTGAGGCCATTGCCGGCGACAGTGTCGAGGTTCGCCAGTTACTCCCCGACAGCGAAGTGCCCCATCACTATTCCCTGCGTATTGCCGACCGGGCACTACTTGCCCAGGCCGATTTATTACTTTGGGTTGGCCCGGAGATGGAAAGCTTTCTCAGTAAAAGCGTCACCGCCCTGCGCCCCGAAAAGGTGATCACCGCCGCAGAGCTGCCGGACATTCAATGGCTCAGCGCCACTCCCACGAATACCAATGAAGGACAGGCTGACAAGAGCGACCCGCATATTTGGATGAACCCGAACAATGGCCGCGTGATCGCCACCGAGGTGGGTAACTGGCTCGCTGCCCACTATCCGGGACAGCGCGAACCCTTGTTTGCTGCCCAGCAACGTTTCAATCAGCAGCTGAGCACAGCCAGTTCCAACACCGCCACTCAGCTAGAATCGCTGCAGCAGGTTAATTTTATCGTCGATCACGACGCCTTCGGCCACTTTGCCGAGGCTTTCGGCTTGCATCAGTCGGGGGCCATGAAAACGAGCACCGGCCTCAGTAGTGGTGCTCGCGACTTCCATCAACTACTCAGCCAGAGCGACGTGCGCTGCATTATTGCCGAACCTCGACACAACCATGGCAGGGTTGAACAACTTGCGGAAAAGTTGCAGGCAAAGATTGCCGTTATTGACCCTCTGGGGGCCGACATCCCTTTAGGCGGCCAAGCCTATATTCAATTGATTACCGATATCGGCGACAAACTCAGTGTCTGTTTATCGAGCACCCACGAGCCAGCCACGCCTCAATAGCCGCCCTCAGCCACTCACCGGGGGAATAGCGACAACGCCGAGCAAGCGGTGCTGCAATTTCTGGCGGTATTCGTTCGGGTCTTTATCTTCGCGCCGCGTTAAATCGGCAGCACCCAGATGGCGCGTTACCAGGCGCGACATCCAGAATAGCGCCGCAGCGAAACACAGCATATCCTGCCAGTTTTGACGCTCGGCCTGGGTAAAGGGCCGGTGTTGCTGGTAGGCCTCTAGCAGCGCTTTGACCAATGCAGGGTCGAGCTCGCCCCGCTGATCACAGGCCCAGTCATTCACCGCGATGGCCACATCGAGCAGCAGATAGTCGCTGCAGGCACTGTTGAAATCGATCACCGCTTTCAGTTCTTCAGCGACAAATAAGGTGTTATCCCTGAACAGATCGGCGTGAATGGGGCCCCGTGGCAACGCGGCCTCCTGCTCACAGAGCTTTCGATAGCGCTCAATTTGCGCCTGCAACAGCGCCTGATCGCCCACCGACAATTGGGCTTTAGCCGGTAATTCACGCAGCAATGTCGCGAAGGTCACTCTGGCCCAGGGCAAACCCTGCAGGTTGTGATGGCTGATGGGCAAGCTATCAGCCACGGTATGCATCCCACCGAGAAAGGCACCCAGGGCCCGGCAATGAGCCACTGTTACTTGCTGAGGATGCACGCCATCAATGCGCGCACTGATTAATGCAGGCTTGCCGGACAGGCGATGCAGAGCATTACCCGACGTATCACTGAGCAACGGTGGCACGGGTAAGCCCGCCCTCTGTAGCTGCTGGGCCAGGGCTGTTGAAAATTCTGCCTGCTGCCGGTTGCCCGCCTCTAGCAGGGTCAGCACAAAGCGGCCGAGGGCCTCGTTCGTCGCGGCCTCGGCTGCCGCCACCTCTATAAAATAGGTCGAGTTTTCCACACCGTCCGCAACCTCCGTCGTAGACAGTAAGCGACCCAGACCGAGCGCCGTCAGCAGAGACTGCAGCTCGGTGGGATCAACACGGGTAAATACAGCCATTGTTCTCCCTCGATCTGCAAAACAGTAAATAGGCGCGCTCCAAATGGAGCCCCTTAAAGATAGTGTATCCTAGCCCGCCTCAGCCACCGCCATCAACAAAAGCGATCTCATGAGCACTACTACCGACCCTGCTACGCCTCCCCTTGTCCTCGTCGACGGCTCCTCCTATTTATACCGTGCCTTCCACGCCCTGCCGCCGCTGACCAACTCAAAGGGGCAATCGACGGGTGCCGTGAAGGGTGTCACCTCGATGCTACGGCGCCTGCAGAAAGATTATCCCGATAGCCCCATTACCGTGGTCTTCGACGCCAAGGGCAAAACCTTTCGCGATGAACTGTACGCCGAATACAAGTCCCACCGGCCACCGATGCCCGATGAATTACGCGAACAGATTCAACCCATTCACGATATCGTCGCCGCCATGGGCCTGCCACTATTAATCATTCCCGGGGTGGAAGCGGACGACGTGATCGGCACTCTCGCCCAACAGGCCACGGAGCTCGCCCTGCCGGTGATTATCTCCACCGGCGACAAAGATATGGCGCAGCTGGTGAACGAGCACATCACCCTGGTCAATACCATGACGGCGACCGTGCTCGACCCCGCAGGTGTAGAAGAGAAGTTTGGCGTACCACCTGAGTTGATCATCGATTATCTCGCCCTGGTCGGCGATAAAGCCGACAATATCCCCGGTATTCCCGGCGTGGGCGAAAAGACCGCGCTGGCCATTTTACAGGGGCTGGGCGATATGGACGCGATTTATAGCGACCTGGAAAAGGTCCGCAGCCTGGCGTTTCGCGGCGCCAAGAAAATGCCGGAAAAACTCGCCGAGCATAAAGAGCAGGGCTATTTATCGCGACTACTGGCGACCATCAAGCTCGATGTACCACTGGATGTGTCGGCCGATCAACTGGCCAACAGCCCCGAAGACCAGGATCAGTTACTCAGCTTATTTAAAGAAGCCGAGTTTAAAACCTGGGTTGAAGATTTACTCGATAGCCAAAACGCCGAGACCAGTAGCGCAGCCCCGGTACAGGAAAGCAAAGCCGAGACCCACTACAGCACTATTTTGACCCAGGCCGACTTTGACCACTGGCTGCAGCGCTTACAAGAGGCCGAACTCTTTGCCTTCGACACCGAGACCACCAGCCTGAATTATATGCAGGCACAGCTGGTCGGCGTGTCGTTCGCCATCAGCCCCCACGAAGCGGCTTATCTACCCTTTGCCCACGACTATCTTGGTGTACCCGAGCAGCTCGAGCGCGCGGACGTGCTGGCGCAGCTCAAGCCATTACTGGAAAACCCCAAACTCGCCAAGGTCGGGCAAAACCTGAAATACGATATGAGCGTGCTGGCCCGCTACGATATTACCCTGCGCGGCATCGCCTACGACACCATGCTCGAATCTTACGTGCTCAATTCCACCGGCTCGCGCCACGATATGGACACCCTTGCCCTGACCCACCTCGGCGAGAGCACCATTCACTTTGAAGACATCGCCGGCAAGGGCAAGGGGCAACTCACCTTTAATCAAATCGCCATCGAAGAGGCCGGCCCCTACGCCGCCGAAGATGCCGATATCACCCTGCGCCTGCACCAGAATTTATGGCCGAGGTTGAGCGACGAAGAAAGTCTGGCGAAGGTGCTCAGCGATATTGAAATCCCACTGGTTCCCGCGCTCTCCCGCATCGAGCGCAATGGTGCCTTGATTGACGCCCATAAACTTAACCAACAAAGCCAACAACTAGGACAGCGTATTGACGAGCTGGAGCTACAGGCTCACGACGCCGCCGGCAAGGCCTTTAATCTGGCATCGCCTAAACAGTTAGGCGAAATTCTTTTTACCGAGCTCGGCTTACCGGTGGTCAAGAAAACCCCCAAGGGCGCACCGTCAACCGCAGAGGCCGTGCTGGTGGAACTTGCCCTCGACTACCCGCTGCCGAAAATCATTCTCGAACATCGCAGCCTCAGCAAACTGAAGTCGACCTACACCGACAAGCTGCCAACCATGATCGACCCCGACACCGGGCGCATTCACACCTCTTATCACCAGGCGGTGACCGCGACGGGGCGGCTGTCGTCCTCCGATCCCAACCTGCAAAACATTCCCGTGCGCAGTGAAGAGGGGCGGCGCATTCGCCAGGCCTTTATTGCCCCCGCAGGCTACACACTACTGGCAGCGGATTACTCGCAGATTGAGCTACGGATTATGGCTCACCTCTCCGGTGACAAGGGTTTACTGGATGCCTTCGCCCACGGCCTTGACGTGCATAAGGCCACCGCCGCCGAAGTGTTTGGCGTTGCACTTGACGATGTCAGCAGCGATCAACGACGCAATGCCAAGGCCATTAACTTTGGCCTGATCTACGGCATGTCTGCCTTTGGGCTAGGGCGACAGCTGAATATTGGTCGCAACCAGGCCCAGGAATACATCAATCTGTATTTCGAGCGCTACCCCGGCGTGAAGGTCTATATGGAAACCATCAAATCGAGCGCTGCTGAGAAGGGCTACGTCGAAACCCTGTTCGGTCGCCGCCTCTATCTACCACAAATCAACGCCCGCAACGGTATGCAGCGCCAGGCGGCAGAGCGCACGGCGATCAATGCGCCAATGCAGGGCACGGCTGCCGACATTATCAAGAAAGCGATGATTGCCGTCGATCAATGGCTGCAAGACAAGGGCGATAGCACGGGCACTAAAATTATTATGCAGGTACACGATGAATTGGTACTGGAAGTACCGGATGGAGAACTAGAAGATATTACGGCAGGGCTGAAACAACGCATGGAGGATGCGGCCAGACTAGCCATACCTTTGATCGTCGATATTGGCAGCGGCCAAAACTGGGATGAAGCACATTAAATCAAGCAGTTGCGGGGTCTGAATCGCGGCCAGGCAATCAACAATGGATTATTTTCGGTAATTGTGAACTTTCCTGTTGCACCCGGGTCTTATTACTTGCAAGTGACAAGCTCCTAGCTTTTACACGGATGGGCTACCTCCCCCCCTCTTGGTAACTCCATCCGCATACCTCAACCGGCGTTCTGCGCCGGTTTTTTTTGCCTTTTTTTACTGCCCGACTCAATATGCCATGGGAAAACTACTGCTCAGCCAAAGGCTCCGCTAACCAGGTGCGTAAAACAGCTTCTAGCTCCTCAATACCACTGCGCTTCAGGGCCGAAAACATTTGCACCGAGGCGAGCTCATCCAGGCCCTCCTCCTGCAAGACCTTGCGAACCTGTAACAAGGTACTCTTGGCCGGCCCTTTTTTCAGCTTATCGGCCTTGGTCAACAAGATATGCACCGGCATGCCGCAGTCTGCCGACCAGGTGAGCATCTGCCAGTCGTAGTCCTGCAGGGGGTGGCGAATATCCATCAATAAAATCAAGCCCTTGAGGGACTCCCGAGCCTGTAGATATTCCGCCAGGTTTCTATCCCAGCGAGCCTTCATCGCCTTGGGCACTTTGGCAAAGCCATAGCCGGGCAAATCAACCAGCCGCCTATCTTCGGTTAGTGAAAACAGGTTAATCAACTGGGTGCGACCCGGTGTTTTACTGGTGCGCGCCAACTTGCCCTGACGGGTCAGGGTGTTGATGGCACTGGACTTGCCGGCATTGGAACGGCCAGCAAAGGCCACCTCTGCACCAGTATCAGCAGGGCATTCTCTTAGGGTCGGGGCGCTTTGCAAAAAGGCCGCCTGGGTAAAGCTCAGTGAAGTACTCATAGCCGGGTAGTATAACGCTTAATTTTAAGCTGCAGGTTGGTATATAATGCCGCGCTAAGTTAATGGCGCTATTGCCACCTATTTATTGCCAACCACCTGCCTACGGAATATCAGATGAAAATATGCTTGCAAGCACTGATACTAGTCACTGCCTCATTCTCCTTAACTCAAGCTGCCTTCGCTGAGGGCGACGCCGGTGCCGGTAAAAACAAAGCCGCGGCCTGCGCTGGCTGTCATGGTGCCGACGGCAACAGCTACCCCGGAATGGGCAAATTCCCCAAATTGGCGGGTCTCGGCGAGAAATACCTCAACAAGCAAATCAATGATATAAAAAGTGGCGAGCGCACCGTTGTTGCTATGACCGGTATGCTCGATGCGCTCTCCGAGCAGGACATTGCCGATATCTCCGCCCACTACAATGCTCAAAACCGCACCCTCGATGGTGCCGACGATAACGCAAAAATTCTCACACGCGGCGAAAACCTCTACCGTGCTGGCAACCTTGAGACGGGTGTACCCGCCTGCACCGGTTGCCACTCCCCGGCTGGCAACGGCAACAGCCCCGCAGGCTATCCCGCACTTGGCGGGCAATCTGCCGAATATGTCGCCAGCCAACTGCGCGCCTTCCGCACCGCAGCTCACGATGCCGAAGATCCCGCTGGACGTAAAAATGACACTGGCAGCGTCATGCGTGGCGTCACCGCCCACATGAGCGAACAAGAGATTGTCGCCGTCGCCAACTACATCGCCGGCCTTCATCAGTAGGGCTGACTTGCGGCAATAAAAAAGGCGACTTCGGTCGCCTTTTTTATTGCCTCCGCCTCACACGAGGATACTGGGCTACGCACAAATGAAAGCACTCTGCTTCTTGCGCCCCGCCCGGGAACCTGAATAATAGACGCTGTCTATTATTCAACACCCACCACATCACTGAGAATTCGCTCTATGACTTATCGACTTAAACACCTGGCCATGGCCTGCCTGCTCATCCCTCTGGCATTCAATTTCAGCATCGCTACTGCCGCTCCGGACGAACAATACAAGGCCGGCACACACTACGAAGTCCTCGAAACTCCGGTTCGCACCAGCGACCCCAAGCGCATCGAAGTGGCAGAGGTGTTCTGGTATGGCTGCAGCCACTGCTTTAGCTTTGAGCCCATGGTCAGCACCTGGGCCACGCAACAGGCAGAAGACGTTAACTTTATACACAGCCCCGCCATCTGGCACAAAAACATGGAGTTACACGCTCGCGCTTACTACACTGCAAAGGCTTTGAAGGTCTTAGGCCCTGTGCACCAGGCGATTTTTGAAGCCATGAATTTGAAGAAAAACAAGTTGGCCAGCAAAGAGGCTATCGGAAAAATCTTTGTCGCTCAGGGTGTTGATCTCGACAAATTCAATAAAACCTTTGATTCCTTCGGTGTTGTCAGCGCCACCAAACAAGCCGATGCTCGTCAACGCAGTTACGGGATAAAAGGCACACCTGAGTTGGTGGTGAATGGGAAGTACCGGCTCAGTGCGAAAATGGCTGGCGGGCAGGGGCAGATGCTGAAAGTCGCTGATTATTTAATTGGACTGGAGCGGGGGAAATAAAATACAGAGTGTTAAAACCTAGATCGCAAAAAACCTGACTGTTACAAACAGCTGGGTTTTTTTATTAACTAATCACTTTATCAAGCTACAAACCCCTCACAGCATGCTAGCTAATTCTTCCAACAATCAGTAGATGTCCCACCCTTGAGACCCCGAGGATTACCCGCACTAACCGTTAAAGTTATATTCTTACAATTGGTATCTTTAAGCTGGCTACCCTTAGCCGCTGCGGTCAAAGTGAACGTAGTCGCCGTATTATTAGCAATGGCCAAGGCGTAGTAACTGTCTACAGAGGTATCACTACCGCCAAGATCTTTCATGTCATCCATGTCACCATAGCTAGTATGATTTGCTCGCCATTTTTCCTGTAAGTTCTGCAGTGTCAATAAAGCATCCAGTGCATCCGCACGGCGCGCCTTACGAATTGTATCAAGGTAACTCGGGTAGGCGACAGCGGCCAAAATCGCCACAATCGCGATCACCATCATTAGTTCTATTAAGGTAAAACCCTGCTGCAAGGGAAGAGCCTTGTCCTTATTTTCTACAGACCCCGCTGCCTTCTTAGTACCCATTAAACCACCCATTCATTTTCATAAAAGCTCAACTAGCTACGACAGCACACCCAACAATACAAACCTCAACGTGCGTATCACCCCTTTATTTTGGACAGGTTCCTTTATTTTTCATTACCACAACCTCAAGACCATCCAAGCCTTCCTCCCCACTATCCTGGTTTATCTCATCAATAAAAATACTCTGGGTGCTCGGATCACAAACATAGCCCTTTTTGCCCGGATCAAAATCTAAGGTGCCCTGCCAAGATTCTCCATTGGGGATACCGTATATATAACAGGTGTAATGCAACTCACCTGGCACCACAACACAGTGAGAGCTGTCTTCTACAATACCCACAGCAGCGGTAATTGTAATGGCCTCCAGCCCCTGATCAGTGAATAGCACATCGCCTTCAAACACCACGTCATAAAAATAGCCACCCACATCCCTGGCTACATCCTCTTCAATACGCACACCCTCTACATATTTGTAGGTCTCCGAAACTATCACTTTACCCCCACCATGACCTGCAGGGACATTGCCACTAGAATCACCAAAGCCGTCCACGCCATTGCCTTCATTATTCAAGGCCAGAAACAAATCTTTAGCACCACTTCCGGGGTTATTGCGCCAAATAACAGATGACAAAACGACTGACTGGGTAACATCCTGCTTGTCCTTCCAGGTAACCGTTACATCAACTTTCCTGGGGTTATCACCATTACCATACCCCTCATCCCTATCCCATGAGCGGGTCAAACTCGACGATGCATAGTCAACTTCTGCGTCTGTACCATCCGCGACTTCTGCATTAAAACCAGCAACATCCTTAAAGTTACGCAGCTCCTCAAGCTTACCTTCCGCTAAAACAATGGCATAGGCCCGCACATTGGACTCAGCCGAATAGGCTATGGTTGTGCTATTAAAGCGGTAAGCTGCCAGCAACCCCACACCCAGCACTACTCCAGCAATCAAGGCCTCCAGCAAAGTGAAGCCTCGCTCGCGCCCCAGGCCTCGGCCTGTATAACTTATCTTTGAATTGACCATTTCTTCTTCCTCTTAACATTTAGTGCCTACACCCCGACTAATTGGGCCTAATATCTATTGCTTTCTCGATTACATAGTCACTCGCAGACTTCCAAGCCCTTTGCTATCTGGCCTTAAATGCCCGCTGGTGAAAAATCACGCCATGAGCCCGGTAGTGGGGCAATGGTTTTCACACTGCCAGTTCGCTCACCTCCATCACCAAAATCCACTTGAACCATGACAATATTGCCGTTGATCTTCGTTAAATCACCCTCATAAGCTACGGTGCCAAAAACTGTGGCCGAACCTGTGCCCTGATTGTCACAACCCGCATCGGGTGCCTGGTAGTAAACTAAGCCATAAATGATAGTACCGCCATTGATGGCTGGGCAAAGGCTTTCTTCGGCGAAAAACAAAATCACAGGGCTATCTAAAGAGCCAAGATTAGTCCCCCAGGGGGTTGTTTCTGTTACATATACAACGCCTCTATCAGCATCCGCTATACCCGCTGCTTCCTCCAACGAGGACGCCTCTTGAATGTCATACCACGCATCATCCGAGCCCAACAGCGCCTCCATTAAACTAGTATCACTGGTATCACTATCATTAGTTGGTTCGCCGACAATGCCACCACCGGTTATCTCAAAGTGACCGGGGTTTAGACAAGCGCCATCACCCGAGTCTCCTTGAATCGTCGCAATGGCCACCTCATCACTGGTAATGTTGGGGGTGCCAAGAGCAGCACCACCGGGTATGCATTTTTCAACCACCAAGGGGGGGGCGTTGAATGGTGACCCTGAACCCAGGTCTTCGCGCAGCACTCTCATACTGACGGTTTTGGTGACATGGCTCTCGGATACACCCACCACAGGCGCTGTTATTTCAATAATAGCGGGGTGCTCATCTTCTGCAGTAATCAACGTGTAAGTAATGTTCGGGGCCAGATTGAAGGAGTCGATGCCCTGTACAAAGGCATCTGCAGCATTATTACCATCGGGGTCATAGATTAGGGTCGAAGTATCTCCTGCCAAGGCCGCACCATCGCTGCTGCCACTGGCCCATACAGGCGTAGCATCATCACCATCGTTATACAGCACCATCAACTGAGAAATCCCGTACTCGAGGGCACCGTTGGCCGCCGCATACACCTCTTTACTCCGCGCATCAATACCACTGCGTTTCTGTTCGTTGATCGCAGACTTATTAACCACTAGCACTGTTAACGAAGCCACTACCACCAGTATCACGGTGACAACAAGGGTTGCCGCCCCGCGCTGGTTACGCTTTGTGTCAATTTTCATACTCACCTCTTTAACCTGTTCTCACCAGTTCCGTCACGGCACTAGATAATAACGGTCGTTTTTGACCTTGATTTGATCAGACAGGCTCACCACCAAAGTAGAGGCATTGGCGAGATCCTCCTGAGCCACATAGCCTGAAATCAGGACATCGATTTTGCGCCTCTCCAAGCAGGTTTCAGTGGTCTCACATGGCGTCGTGTCAGCACACGCGACACCCTTATAAGTACCACCATATTCACAGGGTTCATCACCATCACCATCGCGACTCACTTCATAAGATGTAGAACTAGTATCTGAAAAAGTTAGTGTTTGTATGACTACCGAGGCGTCTGTAAAACCCGTCCAACCCACTTCCACATCACAAGCCGCTGAGATGGTATCGCGCTGTACCTGGTCATTCACACCATCGCCATCGCTGTCGTGGTGACGAAAACCAAAGATTTCGTTGGTATCTTGGTTGTTATCACCATTAAAGTCATAGCTATAGATTATGCAGTTATCTGTACCAATGGGAGCGTCCCCTATGGTGATAACACCGAATAGAGCCATTCGCACCGTATCGACATTATCCTCATCCACGGTAGTCGCACCATCTGTGGCATTCACATACCCCGCACGCTGAATATTTTTGTGCATAAGGTTTAACGTACTTCGCAATTGTTCGTTAAGCTGCACCCGGCGCGTATTTTCCAATCCAGAAAAACTGATTTTTGCAAAAAGGGTTAATGAGGCCGCCAAAATCATAGTGCCGACGGCCAGGCCTATCAAAAGTTCTACAAGACTTATCCCGCGTACCCGTCGCAGAGGAGAGCCTTGAAACTTATTCACTATGGACATTCGCTATACCCCATGGTCGTTTTACTTGTATCTGGCGCACAAAGTATTACTCTTCCTCCGCCACTGACGACTACATCTAAATCCCAGTTTCCAGAGGCGGAGGAAAGACTAATTCTACCGGTCCCCGCAGTGCCTTTTACACTGTCAAAAGTTGTACTCGTACCAGTAAAAGATTCGGTAATCGTCACACCACTAAAATTCACAGCACCACTAACCACCTGTGTCACATCAGTACCGGCTACAGGCACCACGCAGCTTGCAGCAGTGCAATCGCAAGCCCCCACGGCATAACCAACACACCACTCTCCGGTATCAACGTCGATTGACATATCCGCACTTCGAATAACCCCTTCGGCCCGAGCTTTAGTCACAAGCCCATAAACCTCTTCCGCAGCACGCTTGAGGCGATTCTTTTCAAAAAAATCATTAAAAGAGGGCACAGCTAGAGACAATACGATGGCAACAATCGCAATAACTATCATCGCCTCGATTAAGGTAAAGCCCTGTTGGCCTGAAGCCTGTTTATTGTACATTTGCTCTATTCATCGATTAATTCCCTTGCACGATAGCAATTGTTCCAGCTGTAAACATTGATAGCGTTCGCAAGTCATCCACTTTCAAGCGACGGAGAAAACAGCTGGGGAAATCGATTATATCGCCGACTAACAGGCCAGACTGGCCCGCCCATCTCTACAACAAGCCTCTTATCTCTAATTTTTTAATGAAGGGGGATGAGCGGCGCAAATAAAGGGATTAGCTGCCCGTAGGTGAGCAGCTAAGACGAAAGTTTAGTTACCTTGTTTTGTGAACTGGTGCACCCAAACCAGGTCACCTTCATTCCAGGTCATACCGGCGTGCATGCTGAGAATCACCTGCTTATAGACTTCAAGTGCGGGATAACCCTCTGCGCGCGCATCGGCATCGCTCATATCACCGAGACGTTGGCGCTCCAATGAAACCACTTCGAAGGTATCCCCTTCCAGTTCGAATGTCTCGCCGGGGTGGGCGTAAACGCCATCACGACGCTGCTGAGTCTTCTGGCCGCTACGCACTGAGGCAACGGACTTGGGATGGCGAACAAGATTGCCAATTTCACAGGTTTTCTCGGGATAATCACTCATGGTTTTTCTATTTGTCCTATACATTCAATAAAAAGTTAGCCTATCAATACCTACCAGCAACGATAGAGGCGGCCTGTCATTATAGGGTACCCAGCCTCTCCAGTACCTTCACCGTTGTTATAAACGGGAGCATTATACGCAGCCCTATGCAAGGGGGCTGCTGAGCAGTAAAATTGCCGCCTTTTCGCGCACGCCGCTGGTTCAGCCAGCGAGAAACCACCTTAAGGAATCACCATGACAGCCGCAATAGCAAAGCCCACCGTAAAACCGGCAAATCCGAACTTTTCTTCCGGGCCTTGCAGCAAGCGGCCCGGCTACGATGTTAACGCTCTTGATATCTCGACCCTGGGACGCTCTCACCGCTCGGCCATTGGCAAGAAAGCCCTGGCCCGCGCCTGCGCGGACACCGCTGAATTACTCGGCCTGCCCGAGGGTTACCGCGTTGGTGTCGTACCCGCTTCTGACACCGGCGCCGTGGAAATGGCCCTGTGGTCACTACTCGGTGCCAAACCGATCGATATTTTTGCCTGGGAATCCTTCGGCGAAGGCTGGGTCGGCGACATCACCAACCAGCTCAAACTCGACAATGTCTGCGCCCATCGCGCCGACTACGGCCTACTGCCCGACTTGAACCTCGCCAACCCCGAGCACGATACCGTGTTTACCTGGAATGGCACCACCTCTGGCGTCAAAGTGGTCGATGGCGAGTGGATTAGCGATGAGCGCACTGGCCTGACTATTTGCGATGCCACCTCCGCTGTTTTCGCGATGGCACTGCCCTGGCACAAGCTCGACGTCGTCACCTTTAGCTGGCAGAAAGTGCTCGGCGGCGAAGGCGCCCACGGCATGTTGATACTCAGCCCTCGCGCCGTTGAGCGTCTCGAAAGCTATACCCCGCCCTGGCCCATGCCGAAAATTTTTCGCATGACCAAAAAAGGCAAATTGAACGAGGGTATTTTCAGGGGCGAAACCATCAACACCCCCTCTATGCTCTGTGTTGCCGATTATCTCGATGCGCTGGACTGGGTGCGTGCCATTGGCGGTGTCGAGGCCAGCATCGCTCGCTCCGTGGCCAACCTGAAGGTCATTGAAGGTTTTGTCGCCGCCAACGACTGGATTGATTTTCTCGCTCAGGACCAGGCCACCCGCTCCAACACCAGTGTTTGCCTGACCCTCAGCCTCGAAGCCGAGCAGGTAAAAGCCCTCGCCAAGCTGCTCGATAACGAGGGCGTTGCCTTTGATATTGGCGCCTATCGCGATGCCCCAGCTGGCTTGCGCATTTGGTGTGGCGCAACCGTTGAAGAAAGCGACCTGCAAGCGCTTATGCCCTGGCTTACCTGGGCTTACGAGCAAATCAGCCAGGCCTAATTGCTGTTTCAGCTCGGTAAGCTAAAACAGCACAAAAGCCTGCTATCAGGCTCACATAAAGACTCACATAGAGAAAAGCCCATGTACAAAGTTCGCACCTACAATCAAATATCCAGCAAAGGCCTCGACCGCTTCCCCCGCGAGAGTTACGAAATCGCCAGCGAGTTCGCTCAGCCCGATGCCTTTATGCTGCGCAGCCACAAACTCCACGGCGAAGACATCCCGGAAAGCCTGGTCGCCATCGCTCGTGCCGGTGCCGGCGTTAACAACATCCCGGTGGCCGACTACTCCAACAAGGGTGTGGTGGTCTTCAACACCCCCGGCGCCAATGCCAATGCGGTTAAAGAGCTGGTTGCCGCGAGTTTGCTGCTGGGCTCCCGAGACATTATTGGCGGCATCAACTACGCTCAGTCGCTAAGCGATATGAGTGATGCTGGCGAGATGTCCAAACTACTCGAAAAAGAGAAGAAGCGTTTTGCCGGTAGTGAATTACAGGGCAAGACCCTCGGCGTTGTCGGCCTCGGTGCCATCGGTGCCAATGTCGCCAATATGGCGCTGGAACTGGGTATGAAGGTGATCGGTTATGACCCTGCCATTTCCGTCGAAGCCGCCTGGCAGCTGTCCAGTGCTATCGGCAAAATGGACAATCTGCAAAGCCTGCTGGCCAACGCCGATTTTGTCAGCCTGCATGTGCCCGCCATTGACGCGACTCGGCACATGATAAACGCCGAAACCCTGCGCTGCTTTAAGCCCGGCGCCACACTGCTCAACTTCGCCCGTGAAGAAATCGTCGACACCAGCGCACTCGTCGCCGCTCTCGATGACAAGCAACTCGGCGCTTATATCGCCGACTTCCCCGCCCCCAACCTGCTCGGCAGAGCCGATGTGATTTTGACGCCGCATATCGGTGCCAGCACCCAGGAGGCCGAAGAGAACTGCGCCATTATGGCCGCCGATCAGCTGATGGAGTTTCTGCAAAACGGCAATATCAAAAACTCCGTCAACTTCCCGCCCATCGCCATGGCTCGCAGCGAGGGTTATCGCATCACCTTCAGCAATGACAATGTCCCCAAAGTGCTCGGCAATGTGCTGGGCATTCTCGCCGACAGCAATAACAACGTGATCGATCTGCTCAATAAAAGCCGCAACGATATTGCCTACAATATTATCGATGTTGAACAGCAGCCCAGTGACGATATTGTCGCCGCCATCGCTGCAGTGGAAGGCGTGATACGACTACGGGTATTGAGTTAAGCCTTAAGCCTGCTCTTCGCCCGCTTCAGCTTTGAGGCGGGCAAGCTCTTCCTCTACCGCCTGCAGGGCATCGCCCACCCAGGCATCCTCCTCTTTAACCAGGGTGTGCAAGGCCCGCACCTGCTTCTCCAGCTCGCCCTGTTTGAAAACGCCAGCAATACCCAGCAACTGGTGGATAGTTTCTCGCATGACCTCAATATCTCGCTCCTGATAGGCGCTCACGGCACTGGCCAGCAGCTTGTCGACCTCCTGAAAAAATTGTGCCAGCGGGATGCGCCTAGTCGCTACCGCTTGCAGAGGCAGCTGGCTGGGCTGCCTATCCAGCAATGTCAGCATTAAGTCGATCAGGCGCGTATTGTCGAAGGGCTTATGCATCATTTTGTTGCGCCCAGACAGGCTCGCCAGGCGATCTTCGTGCTGCAGTACGTCTGCCGTGAGCACCACCGCAGGCGTAGCCGTGTTCAGGCCACCCGAGGCTCTGATCTCAACGAGGGCATCAATGCCATTGAGCTCCGGCATATGTACGTCAAACACCAGTAGATCAAAGGCGCTCTGCTCGCAGAGCTCCAGAGCCTGTCGCCCATTTTCAACGGCCTCCAGCTCACACCCCGCCTTTTCCAGTAAGGTTGACAGCAGCAGGCGACTAAAATCATTGTCCTCTGCGACCAGTACCTTGACGCCTTGCAGGGGGGCAAAGTTGCCCGAGCCGACAGGGGTGCCATGCTTCAACGTGTTGTAGGCCGTATAAAACTCTGTCGTCGCCCAGGGCTTGGCAAGGTAGGTAATATTCAGGCCTTCAACACCACCAAGGTTGGATGTCGCCTTGCCACGCAGCCCCCTTAGTGGCTGGAAAACAAAAACCGGTACCGGGGTAAACTCCCGCAGGCGCACCAACATATCGGCCAGCGAGTACTCAAACTCATTGATGGGCAAGCTAATAACAATCGCCTCAATATCGCGCATCACCAGGTCTTTTATCAGCACCTCAAAATCGGCGTAGAGGCGCAGGTCATCCGTCATTCGCTGTATCGCGCGCCCCAGGGCCTGGCGGGAAACTGCCAGGGGGTCAAACACAGCGACTACCGTCTCTAACTGACTGACCTGACGATGACCTACGTCCAGTGCCAGAGGTACCGTCACGCGTACCGTGGTACCAAGCGATTCCTCGCTGTGCAGGGTGATTTCACCGTCCATCAAGGCCACTAGTGTTTGCACGATGGACAAACCCAGCCCCGTGCCGCCAAAGCGACGGGTAATAGTGGTATCGGCCTGGGTAAAGGCTTCAAATATTTTTTCCTGCTGCTGCGCCGACATACCGATGCCCGTGTCCTCCACCTCCAGCACCAGAGTGACCTGCTCACCGACCTGCCCCCCATTAATTAAGCGCACCAGAATATGGCCGCGCTCGGTAAACTTAATGGCATTGGCCACCAGATTGGACACCACCTGGCGCAGACGTAGCGAATCACCGTAGAGAAAAACCGGTAATTCAGGGTCGACGTCGATAATCACCTCGACATTTTTTTCGTAGGCAGAAGGCCCCAGTAGGCGCACCGGGTTCTCAATACAGGCCACTATTTCAAGGGCTTCAATATCCAGCTCCATGGCGCCCGACTGTAAACGCGCGTGCTCAAGAATATCGTTGATTAACAACAATAACTGCTCGGCGGCCTGCTCAATAATCGCACAATATTGCTGCTCCGAAGCGTCCAGCCCCGACTGTTCCAGCAGGCGCACAAAGCCCTGTATTGAGTTCAGCGGGGTGCGTAATTCGTGGCTCATGCGTGCCAGAAAATCACTTTTCGCCCGGTTCGCCTCTTCCGCTTTCTCGCGCTCCTCTTCCAGCTCCAGGTTTTTTATCTGTAGATCCTGCAACGACATGCGCAGGCGCGATGTGGCGCTGCCAATGCGTTGCTCCAAGCCTCGCTGACTATCGGCAATGGATCTGGCCATATAGTTAACGCCCCTGCCCAGGGCCGCCAGTTCTTCAACCCCGGTCGCCTCTACCTGCGCCTCGAGATCGCCACCCTCAATGGCCTCAACGGTGGATTTTAATGAGGTAATCGGTGCCAACATGCCGCTACCGAGGATATACGACAACAGTGAAACCAGGGCCAATAAAGCGACGGCCATACCACCGTTGCGCAGTAAAATCGCCTGGCGCTCAGCCTCTATCGCCGACATATCAACGACAACAATGACCCAGCCAGTGATGACGGCAGATTCACTCTGCGGCGCAGACGTATCACTGTAGTCTTCAATATCGACACCCGAAATCACCACGGGTCTTTCAATATAAAGCCGCCCTCCCAGCGACAGGGGCTCCATGCCAATGCTGGCAGGCAGCAGAGCAGACCAGGGGGCCGCCCCAGGAAAGGACGAAACCAGAACCTCACGATGAATATTTAAGAAGATGACGGCGTCGATCTGCACCAGTTCTGACATCGACCTCGCCAGAGTATTAAGCAACTGCTCATTACCCGAATAAAGGGCGAAGTCGGAGGTCGTTGCCAGATAAGTTGCCACCGCAGTACCGGCATCTTGATACTCACGCTGTACGTCAAAGCGCTCATCAGAAAGACTATTTGCCGTTAACAAAACCGCCAGTAAAATTAACGGCCCCGTTGTTAGCAACAGCAAGCGCCCGTGGAGGGTCTGGGTAAAAAACCGCCACAAACGCCCCATCACTGGTAGGACTCAAGCACGGACTGGTAGTCCCGATAGAGGGTCTGCAACTCGGGCACGGGGATATTCAGCGCTCTGGCCACCTCTCGATTAACTTCCAGGGTGTAATATTGCGGATAGTAGGTGCGCCAATGCTCCGCCGCCGGTAGTTCGCCCGCCGGTGCAAGCAGGGTAGCGACTAACTCGGCCCCGTGGCGAGCGATGTTTTCCGGGCTGGTATACACAGCGGCGAGGGCACCCGCTTTGGCGTAGGATTGGGAAAAGCCGATCACCGAGACTTTTTGCCGGTAACTCAAATAGAGCAACCATTTCGCGACACTTTTGTTGAATGCAGCGCGATCCGCCACGGCGATAAACAGCTCTGTTTTTTGCACCAAAGGGCTCAGCACGCCGATGGGATTATCATCGCCATTCAGGTCGTCAGAGATCAACTCCATGCCCCGGCGCTCAACGGCCTCAAGCAACTGGGGTTTACTGGCCACTGAAACGGGACCGAACACAGCACCAACCCGCTGCGCACTCGGTACCAGCAGTTGACCCAGAGCCAATGAGCGCTCCAAAGGTTGATCAATAACTACCGCCGCACGCCGCCCCGAACCGGGAAGTCGAACGCAGAGGTCATGCCACGCGGCCACTGGCATGAGTAAACTAAAGATATCGGCATTGGCAAAGTGTTGCAGAGCGTACTCACTGGCCCGCGAGCCAACGGCCACCACCGTACTACCCGGCTGTACTTGCGAGGCTTGATCGAGGCCATAGGTATACCTCACATTCAGCTCACCAGGCTGGGCTGCCAACACCTGAGCAAAAACGTCTGATACTTCCTGATAATAGGACTGCTGCCCCGATAGCAGCACCGTAATAGATGGCCCGGCGGCACTCACGAACAACGCCAGTGTCGACAACACAAAGCCGACGAGTAGTCGCCCAGGAGAGCTGCTGATAAATTTTTGCCGGCATCCCTGCTTCATTTTTTTAAACGACCGCCCGCATCACACGGGCACGCGGATGCCGTCGTCCGCTGCCGACAGCTGCCCTATAAAATCCATTTCTAGCCATTACCTCCATTTCTACACAGCCTCAGTTGCCCCAACTAGGGCAAACCGACCTCCAATTTGATATAAAAGCGCGTTTCAAAAACATTGTTGCGACCAAAATCGGCGTAGTCACTACCCAGGTTCTGGGCAATCAACTGTATCTTTGCCGGTGAGCCGCCGAGCGTCAATTGATAACTTAACTGCCCGTCGATCCGCGTAAATTCATCAACAGGGTTACCCTCCCGCCAAACGGCATCACTTTGGTAATAGCTCGCAATACTGGCATCGAGCCGTGGCGTCAATTGATAGGCGAGTAGTAAACCGCCACTGTGGCGCGGTCGCGATCTATTAAAATCACCCTGCAGCTCTGTCGGTTCAAAGCGCTTAACATAATCACTCTCCAAATCCAGATAGGCATAATGTAAACGAAGCAAACTACCCGGCAAAGGTTTATAGGAAAACTGTAGCTCAACACCCGTGGTCTCCCACTCGCCGCTATTGCTTAAGACCTTAACGCTATCATCAAACAGAGGAATCGGCAGCACGACCTCTTCTTCATAGGCATCAATGCCATCGCGGGCCTCTTCTCGAAAGACACTAATATCGAACTCGACATTGGCGCTGGGAAAACGGGCAATATAAGCCAGTTCAACATGATTGACCCGCTCCTCACCGAGACCGTCTCCCGAGCGAATCACCGCATCATAGGCTAGGCCGCCGAGTGTCAGCTGTTGGTGCAGGTTGGTCTCCGCGATGGAGGGCCCGCGCTCACTGCGCCCCAGCACCAGGCGCAAAGTCTGATTGGTCAAAAATTCATAGTTTAGGGCCAGCCGAGGTGAAAGCAGAGTGCCGACCCGAGTGTCCTCAAGCATCACGCCAAAATTGAACACCCAGTCACGGCTCAGCAGCCACTCGTTTTGGCTAAACAGGCGAAAAGACTCCTCGCGAATTTTATCTTGATGGCCAAACAGTAAACTACTGCTCACAGACTCTGAGCGCACACCCAGCCCCCACACCGACTGCAAGCCGCCCCTGCGAGCAAGGCGCTGCTCCAGCTCCACATCGAAGCGCTCTGAAGTCAGCTTATCAAAACCCAAAGAAACAGCCTGGTCGGGAATGCCCAAAATAGCGGGCACGGCTAGCGCGGGCACACCCAGGGCTGTGGAAACCAGCCCAAAATCCGTTCTGCCATCAGCCCGCAGATAGTTGTGATAAGCCCGAAGCTGCAGCTCACTGCCGCTTGCCAGTGCGCGCACCCAGGTCAGGGACTGATAGCTGGAGTCGTAGTCTACGGACAAATACTCGGCGGGATGGTCACTATCGCCCAGACCCTCGGTGTTGTGCACAAGGCCAAAACTAATATCGAGGCTATCGTGCAAAGAGGGCGTCAAGGTGCCCCGAAAGGCCATTTGATAGAGCTCGCGATCATCTTCCAGCGGGCCTTCATCACTGACGCTGGGGAAACCCTGATTGTGCTGATAACCGAGACTGAGTCGATAAAACATACCGCCAAGCTGGTCATTGTGGCGCAGCGTGGCATTGCGTGTGGAGCGCGAACCGCTGGTATAAGTCAGCGCCGTGCCACTATCTTGAATAGGCGTGCGCGTGACAATATTGACCGCCCCCAGCAGGGCGTTGGAACCCTGAGACGGCGTGCTGGGGCCGCGCACCACCTCAATATGATCAATATCTTCAAAATTAACGCCCAGCGTACCCCAACTCACCGCCGAAAAAACGGGCTCATAGACCGAGCGGCCATCAACCATCACCTCCAAGCGGTTGGGAAAGTCCTTGCCAAAACCGTGGTAGGACACACCATGGCGATTGCCATTGGGTGAATAGGACTGAAAGCCGGGCACCAGCCGAAAGACATCGGCCCAGGTCTGCGCACCCGAGGCATCGAGCAAAGCGCGATCAATAATGGTGACACTGGCCGGTGCGCGGCTGATCGGCTGCTCGAAACGACTGGCGATATTGACCATGGGGATGTCAGCCAGCACATCCTTTTCACTCACCGTCGCGCCATAGCTAGCCCCGGCCAACAGCCAGGTACTCAGGCAAAGCAAAGGGAAAGAACGTCGCAACAACGCCAGCATCAACAATAACCTGATATTTTATGTGGATAATTCGGGGGTGTATTCTAAACCAGCAAAGGTAAGTCGCCAACACTCTTTACTCCAGCAAGTACTCACCCCAGTCACGCCGACAAAGCTAACGCTACGGTCCGCCTGCTCGATGTCGGTACCGAGGGACGAAAAATTGATTTATAAATAGCTAGTGCTGATATATTCTCCATCGCCTGAAATAAGGGTGTTCTATGAGCGAAATATATTTTGTCCGCCACGGCCAGGCCTCTCTCGGTGCCAAGGTCTACGACCAGCTATCGGACCTCGGCCAGCAGCAGGCGATCTGGCTCGGTGAGCACTACAGCAAAAGAAACTTACAGTTTGACCGCATCATTACCGGCGATATGCGCCGCCACAAGCAAACTCTCGCCGGTATAGAAGAAGGCCTGGGGCAAAGCCTGGAATCGACGGTTGATGCCGGCTTTAATGAGTTCCACTTCCGCCCCATTATGGCCATGTATGCGCGACGTGAAGACCCCAGTGCCGAGGTGCCAAAAACCGCACGGCAATTTTTCGGCATTCTGCGTGGCACCATGCGCGCCTGGATCGACGGCGAACTCGATGAAGAGATTGCCCAACACGATGCACAGAAAGAGCGCAAAACAGAAACCTGGCTCGATTTTAACGAGCGCGTCCACCGCGCCCTCGATGATGCCCGCAAAGGCCCCCGGGGCGAGCGGGTGCTGGTCGTTTCATCGGGCGGCCCCAAGGCACTGGCGATGAAGAAAGTGATGGGGCTGTCTGACGATGCCGCCATCGAATTGATGATGCAAATTCGCAACACCTCCACCACCCGTTTTAACTACAATGCCGAACGCATCTCCCTGGCCGCCTTTAACCTGCTGCCCCATCTCGAGCAAGGCGAACGGCACGACAGCATTACCATCGTTTAAACGGCCCCCTATTCAAACACCCACCTTTAATACCGCACACTTAGCAAAGAGGTAATACCCCATGAACTTTCAACATTCCCCCAAAGCCCTGGCACTGCAAGATTTACTCTTGAAGTTCATGAAGGAAGAAGTCTATCCGGTCGAGGCAGAATTCAAAGAGTACATGCACACGGTCGACAACCCCTGGGCAACGCCACCGATCATGGAAGACCTGAAGAAGAAAGCCAAAGCCGTTGGCCTCTGGAACCTCTTCCTGCCACCCCACGATGCCGACGACGAAAACGGTCTCAGCAATGTCGACTACGCGCCGCTGGCCGAAATCATGGGCCGTGTGCCCTGGGCTCCACTGGTGTTCAACTGCAACGCCCCCGACACCGGCAATATGGAAGTGTTTGTTAAGTACGGCACCCAGGCGCAGAAAGACAAGTGGTTAACCCCTCTGCTCGCCGGTGAGATTCGTTCCTCCTTCGCCATGACCGAGCCCGACACCGCCTGTTCCGACGCCACCAATGTCGAGTGCTCCATCGTTCGCGATGGCGACGAATACGTGATCAACGGCAAGAAGTGGTTTATTACCGGCATCATGCACGAAGCCTGCAAAATCATGATCGTGATGGGCAAGACCGACCCTGAAAACCCCAACCGCCACGTTCAGCAATCGCAAATTCTGGTGCCGAAAGACACCCCCGGCGTGACCATCGTGCGTCCGCTGACCACCCTCGGTTATCTCGGCGCACCCCTGGGTGAAGCGGAAATTCGCTTTGACGATGTCCGCGTTCCCGTTGAAAATATTCTGCTCGGCGAGGGCCGTGGTTTTGAAATCGCCCAGGGTCGCCTCGGCCCAGGCCGTATTCACCACTGCATGCGTCTTATCGGTTGTGCCCAGCGCGCACTGGAACTGATGTGCGCCCGCGTTGAATCGCGCAGCACCTTTGGTAAAAAGCTCAGCGAGCACCAGTCGGTACGTGAAGATATCGCCCAGTCGTACTGCGATATCGAACAGGCTCGCCTGCTGACCATGATGGCCGCCGACAAGATTGACCGCGAAGGTGCCAAAGAGGCGAAAGACTTAATTGCCGCGATTAAAATTGTCACCCCGGCAATGACGGCTCGCGTGGTCGACCGCGCCATTCAGGTACACGGTGCCGGTGGTTTGACCGAGGACTACTTCCTCGCCGAGGCCTATAACTATGCCCGTCAAATCCGCTTTGCCGATGGCCCCGATCAGGTGCACATGATGCAGCTGGGTCGTTCACTGGCTCGCCAGTACGCCTAAGCTGAAGCCTTCGCGGGAGTACCTTTCTCCCGCGAAGGCCCCAAGCTATTCCTCTTTAATGTCCATGACGACAAGGTCAAAACCAACATGACAACCACAACTGATAGCCTGCCCATGGACACCCTGGGCGCTTATTTGGCGGACAACATCGCCGACTTCGGCAAACTCCTCGAGGCTGAGAAGTTTTCTGGCGGCCAGTCAAACCCGACTTACATGATCACCACCGACAGCAAAAAGTATGTGCTGCGCCGCAAGCCATCGGGCGAGCTATTGCCCTCCGCCCACGCCGTCGATCGCGAATTCCGCGTGATGTCGGCACTGGCTGGCAGCGGCGTACCCGTACCCACCATGCACACCCTCTGTGACGACGACAGTATTATCGGCAGCATGTTTTACATCATGGATTTTATCGACGGCGATATTTTCTGGGACGCCCAGCTCACCGAAGTCGACAAGGGCCTGCGGGCCCCCATGTACGCCAAAATGAACGAAGTGCTGGCCGCCCTGCACAAGGTCGACATTGTTAAAGCCGATCTCGAAAGCTTCGGCCGCCCCGGCAATTACTTCGAACGCCAGCTGAGCCGCTGGACCAAGCAATATCGCGGTGCCGAAACCGAAACTATCGAGGCCATGGAAAAACTGATGGCCTGGTTGCCCGCCAACATGCCCGAAGACGACGGTCAGGTGAGCCTGATTCATGGCGACTACCGCCTCGACAACATGATCTTCGCCCCCGGCAAAGCCGAAGTACTGGCGGTGCTCGACTGGGAATTGTCCACCCTCGGCCATCCCTACTCCGACATCGCCTATCAGTGCATGCAGCTGCGTATGCCCGCCGATCCCGCGCTGGGCAACCTCGCCGGCCTCAACGGCGTCGACCGTGCAGCCCTCGGCATTCCCAGCGAGGAAGAGTACGTCGCCGCCTACTGCAAAAACATGGGCATCAGCGAAATACCCAACTGGACCTTCTACCTCGCCTTCAGCTTCTTCCGCTTTGCCGCCATCTTGCAGGGCATTATGAAGCGCTATTTAGACGGCACGGCATCGAATGAAGAAGCCCTGGCCTACGGTAAAATGGCTGGCCCCATGGCGGAAATTGCCATGGAATATCTGGCCGAGCAGGGTCGCATTTAACCCTACAACAATAAAACAGAGGCCTTCCGCGAGAAGGCCTCAGAACATCAGAGAACCCTATGAAAGCACTAGTCTGCGAACACTACGGCAAGGTCGACGATCTGGTTTACCGCGACATGCCCAATCCCGACGCTGGCCCCGGCCAGGTATTGGTTGATATCGCCGCCATTGGCGTCAACTTCCCCGACGGCCTGCTGGTCGAAGGGAAATATCAGGCCAAGCCCGAAACCCCCTTTATGCCCGGTGGTGAATTTGCCGGTACCGTCGCCGCTCTCGGCGAAGGCGTGAAAGGTTTTGCCGTGGGCGACAAGATTTTCGGCTGGCACACCAGCTATGGCGCCTACGCCGAGCAAGTCGCCGTTGCCGAAGACGACATTTATAAAATGACGCCCTCGATGTCCTTCGAACAGGGTGCCGCACTGTTATGCGCAACCTCCACATCCCACCATGCGCTCAAACAACGGGGCCAACTCAAAGCTGGCGAAACGCTGGTGGTACTCGGTGCCGCCGGTGGTGCTGGCCTGGCCGCCGTGCAAATCGGCAAAGCCATGGGTGCCAAGGTCATCGCCGTTTGTTCGACCGATGAAAAAATCGCCTTCGCCAAAGCTCAGGGTGCCGACGAAGGTATTAACTACAGCAAGGAAGACCTCAAGGCCGCGATTAAAGAACGCACCGGCGGCCGTGGTGCCGACGTGGTTTACGATGCCGTGGGCGGTGATGCCTTCGATGTTTGCTCGCGCGCTATGGCCTGGAACGGTCGCCTGCTGATTGTCGGTTTTGCCTCCGGCCGCATTCCCACGCTGCCCGTCAATTTAACCCTGGTGAAAGGCTACTCTGTAGTCGGCGTATTCTGGGGCACCTTCACCAAGAAACAGCCCGAAGACCATGCAGCTAACATGGTCGAACTGCTGAGTTGGTTTGAAGCGGGCAAAGTGGTGCCGGTTATCGATAAGACCTTCGCACTGAGCGACGGCGTTAAAGCGATTCAATATGTCACCGGCAGGAACGTAAAAGGTAAGGTTGTTATCAAGCCTTAATCCCAACCTGCACTGAACCGAACGTAAGGACAATCCATGAAAGCGCTAATTTGCGAAGCTTACGGCGAGGTCGACGATCTTGTTTACCGCGACTTTACCGACCCCGTACCCGGCCCCGATGAAGTTCTGGTCGCCATTAAAGGCATTGGTGTTAACTTCCCCGACGGCCTGCTGGTCGAGGGCAAGTATCAATTTCAACCCGAGTGCCCCTTTGCCCCCGGCTCCGAAGTCTGCGGTGAAGTGATTGGCCTCGGCAGCAATGTCAGCAATTGGGCCCTTGGTGACAGACTCATCAGCCTGACCTACGACTTCGGCGCCTATGCAGAAAAAATCGTCCTGCCCGCTGCTGAGCCCACCCCCCTGCCCGACTTTATGTCGTTTGACGAGGGAGCCGCATTACTCGGCGCAACCGGCACCGCCCACCACGCCCTGCGCCAGCGAGCCCAGCTTAAAGCCGGGGAAACCTTGGTCGTGCTCGGCGCTGCCGGCGGCACGGGTACTGCGGCCGTACAAATCGGCAAAGCGATTGGCGCTAAAGTCATCGCCGTCTGTTCCAGCGATGAAAAGCTCGCCTTTGCCAAAGCGCAGGGTGCGGATATCGGCATCAACTACAGTAAAGAAGATCTCAAAGCGGCGATTAAAAAGCACACCGATGGTCGCGGTGCGGATGTGGTTTACGACGTGGTCGGCGGTGATGCCTTCGACACCTGCTCCCGCGCCATGGCCTGGAATGGCCGCTTACTGGTGGTCGGCTTCGCCTCCGGGCGCATCCCCGAACTGCCTGTCAATTTGACACTGGTGAAGGGCTATTCCCTGGTCGGCGTTTTCTGGGGGCAGTTCACCCAAAATGAACCCGAGGTTCACGCCGCCAATATGCGCGAGCTCTTTGCCTGGGTGAAAGACGGCACCGTCACCCCCATTATTGATACCGTCTATCCCCTGTCTAAAGGCATCGACGCCATCAAATACGTCACCGGCCGCAACGTGATGGGCAAGGTGATTATTAAACCCGACGAGGAAATATCGTGAGCGAAGCACTCAACACACAAGCCTTTGACCTCAGTGGCAAGGTCGCCCTGATTACCGGTGCCTCCAGTGGCTTTGGTAATCACTTTGCCCGCGTGCTGGCCGAGGCTGGTGCCAAAGTCGTGGTCGCCGCCCGCCGCGAAGACAAGCTACTCGCCCTGGTGGCTGAAATTAACGCCAGCGGTGGCAAAGCCCTCGCCGTGACCATGGACGTCACTCAGGTCGCCAGTGTGGCCGAAGCCTTTGACGCCACCGAGCAAGCCTTCGGCACCGTTGACGTGCTAATCAACAATGCGGGGGTCGCCGCACCGAAGATGGTGCATAAGACCAGCGAAGCCGACTGGGATTTTGTGGTCGACACCAATTTAAAAGGTGCCTGGATAGTCGCCGCCGAAGCCGCCCGCCGTATGGTTGGCGCTGGCAAGGGTGGCTCCATCGTCAACATCTCCTCGGTATTGGGTCTCGCCACCAGCCTCGGCCACGGCGTTTACTCCGCCTCCAAGGCCGGTGTTATTCAACTGACCAAACACATGGCGCTGGAACTGGCCGATAAAAATATTCGCGTTAATGCCATTTGCCCCGGTTATTTCAAAACCGAAATGAACGGCGAATACTTTGAGAGCGCAGCCGGTAGAGAATACATCGGCTCAACGCCGGCCAAACGACTGGGTGAAATGAGCGAAATGAATGCACCGCTACTGTTACTCGCCAGTGATGCCAGTTCTTTTATTAACGGTGTTGCCCTGCCCATCGATGGCGGCCACCTGCTAATGTCGATCTAAGCTAGAAAAATCTAATTATTCATTTTTCAGGACAATAAAATGGCCACAAACTTATTCGATTTAACGGGCAGAATCGCCCTGGTGACGGGTGCCAGTCGCGGTATCGGCGAAGCCATTGCCAAGCTCTTCGCCGAGCAGGGTGCTCACGTTATCGTCTCCAGCCGTCGGGTTGAGGGCTGCCAAAAAGTGGTCGACGAAATTGCTGCTGCCGGCGGCAGTGCCGAAGCCTTCCCCTGCCACATCGGCGACATGGCACAAATTGACGCGATTTTTGAGCACATTGCCAGCACCCACGGGCGGCTAGAAATTCTCGTCAACAACGCGGCAGCAAACCCCTACTTCGGCCACGTGGTCGATACCGATCTCGCCTCCTTCCAGAAAACCCTGGACGTCAATATTCGCGGTTATTTTTATATGTCGACCGCCGCCTGTAAGCTGATGCGCCAGCAGGGCTCCGGTGCCATCGTTAACACCTCCTCCATTAATGCCCTGTCACCCGGGCCACAGCAGGGTATTTACTCCATCTCCAAAGCGGCGATCGTTAGCATGACCAAAACCTTCGCCATTGAATGTGGGCCGGACAATATTCGCGTTAACGCCCTGCTACCCGGGCTCACCAAAACCAAGTTTGCCGGTGCGCTGTTTACCCACGAGGATATTCACCAACAGTTGATGGAAAAAATCCCCATGGGCCGCCACGCCGAACCTGAGGAAATGGCCGGTGCCGTACTATACTTAGTCTCGGATGCGGGTAGCTACACCACCGGCACCTGTACCATCGTCGATGGCGGCATGAGCCTGTAAAAAAACCGGGTAGGGAGATAATAATAAAATGCGCACACCTTACGATTTTACCGACCAGGTCGTCCTCATTACCGGTGCCGCTAGCGGCTTTGGCGAACTCGCCGCCCAGCGCTTTGCACAAGCGGGTGCCAAACTTGCCCTCGGTGATATCAATGCCGATGCCGTGCAAGCCGTCGCCGATAAAATTAAAGCCGATGGTGGCGAAGTATTGGCCATGGCCTGCGACGTAAGTAATAACGATCAAGTCGAGACCTTCGTTGCCGCTTGCGTTAAAACCTACGGCCGCCTCGATATCGGTATTAATAACGCCGGTGTTTCTCACCCGAAAAAACGCCTGCACCAGCTCGACGAAGCCAACTGGGATCAAACCAACGGCGTCAATCAGAAAGGTGTTTTCCTCTGCATGAAATACGAGCTGACGCAGATGGTCGAGCAGGGAGCGGGGGTTATTCTCAACGTCGCCTCGGCGGCCGGTTTAATGGGCTCGCCCTTTTTAAGCCTGTATTCATCGGGCAAACACGGCGTTGTCGGGCTGACGAAATCTGCGGCCCTCGAATACGGCAAAATGAATATTCGCGTCAACGCCATTTGCCCCGCCTTTGCGAAAACGCCGCTGGTTGAAAACAGCCTGAAAGCCGCTGGGGGTAAAAGCCGCGAAAACCTGATGGCGGGCAACCCCATGAAGCGCCTCGGCGAAGTCGAAGAAATTGTCCAGGCTATGCTCTGGGCTTGCTGCAAAGACAATAGCTTTATGAACGGTGCCGTTGTTCCACTCGACGGCGGACTTTCGGCAAGTTAGGACCACAAAAACGATGACTATCGAAGATACCCGCAGGGAATACGACTACGGCCACCTCACGCGTGAATCCCTCCACGACAGTCCCTTCGAGCAATTCCAGCTATGGCTCGACCAGGCCTGCCAGTCGCCCATTAAAGACCCCACCGCGATGACCATCGCCACGGTCAACGCCGACAATAAACCCTGGCACCGCGCCGTATTATTAAAAGGTTTTGATCAGCGGGGCTTTGTTTTTTACACCAACCTCGGCAGCCGCAAGGCCCACGACATCGCCCACAACCCCAATGCTAGCCTGCACTTCCCGTGGTTTTTCCTCGACCGCCAGGTCAGCATTGGCGGTACTGTTGAAAAGGTCAGCCGCAAAGAGGTGCTGAAATATTTTCTCAGCCGCCCCAAAGACAGCCAACTGGCCGCCTGGGCATCGAAGCAAAGCGCACGACTCACCTCACGCCAGGCCCTTGAAGCCCAATTTATGGCGATGAAGGAAAAGTTTGCCCAGGGTGAAATACCAACGCCGGATTTCTGGGGGGGCTTTCGGGTGGTGCCGGAGGAGTTTCAGTTTTGGCAGGGTGGTGAGAACCGGCTGCATGATAGATATCAGTACAGTCTCAACGAAGACAAGAACTGGGTGATTAATCAGCTTGCCCCCTAATAAGAAGTCTCTCAACGCACTTGCGAAAAGAGTAATAATGGTATATTTTTTATACAATGTTCAAATTTGAATTTGATCAAAACAAGAGCCTGTCGAACGCTGAAAAACACGGCATTAGTTTTGTTGAGGCGCAGGCAATCTGGCTGGATCCCTGTCTAATCGAAGTTCAGGCCAGTTTTGACGACGAAGCAAGATTTCTTGTCGTCGGCATCATCAAGGATAAACACTGGTCTGCTATCACCACCTACCGCTCACCCAACATCAGGATTATTTCTGTACGCCGTTCTAGAAAGTCTGAGGTAGATTTATATGAAAGCTAAAAATTTCGATAAAGCATTTGATGACAACAGCGATGACATTATCGACAGTTTAGATTTATCGACCCTTAAACGCCCCAATCAGACGCAAAAGAGAGTCAATGTCGACTTCCCTATCTGGATGATTGAATCATTAGACAAAGAAGCTTCGCGGCTTGGTGTCACACGGCAATCTATTATTAAAGTGTGGCTAGCGGAAAGGCTGGAGCATTCACCTGTGACTAAAACAAGACCATAAACGCCCTCCCCAATCAACAAGCCATCTACAAAAAGAGCTATCAACAAGTATGACCAGACTACATCTTATCCGCCACGGCGAAACCAACTGGAATGCCGAGGGCCGCATACAGGGCCAACTCGAATCCGTCCTCAGCGAACTGGGCCAGCAGCAAGCTGTTGAACTACAGAAGAAACTTGCCCCTATCAACTTTGACCGCGTCTTCTCCAGCTCCAGCACCCGCGCGCGGCAGACCACCGCTCTAGCCCTTAGCCACTGCGAGCAGCCGGTGAGCTATCAGGACGATTTGCGTGAAATTATGCTCGGTCGCTGGGAGGGTTATCTCTATGCCGATATTGAGAAGGTCGAGCCACAGGCCATTTTTGCCTTTCGCAATACCCCCGACATTTTTAATATCGAGGGCGCGGAGACTTTCCACGCCTTGCAACGTCGTGCCCTGGCCGCTGTTGAAACTATCCTCGCCACTTGCAAGGGAATGGAAATCGCTCTGGTGAGCCACGGCGCGTGGATTAAATCGGTGTTATCTCACTACGAGGGCCGGCCCATAAGCCGTTTCTGGGAGCCACCGCGCATGCACAACTGCTGCCACAGTATTATTGAAGTCAGCGCCAATAGTGGCGAACCGCGTATTGTCAGGTATGCTGATCTTGACGAAGGGTTTTAGAATGCCGAATTTCTTTAGCCCGTAACCGATCAGCAATAATAAAAACCGGGACATAAGATGAAAGCAGAACTACCCGTTCACAACCGCACTTATCAAAACCACCACCTGGATAGCACCCGCTGGGATAATTTTAAAGTACGCGACGATGATATTCTGGTTTGCACCTCGATGAAGAGCGGCACGACCTGGATGCAGCGCATCGTTTCTCTGCTCTTATTTCAGGACAATCCACCCGCCGAATCTTTCCATGATATGTCTACCTGGCTGGATATGCGCCTTGCTCCGCTGGACCAAACCCTTGAGGCCATAGAGGCGCAAACCCATCGGCGCTTTCTAAAAACCCACTCCCCCCTCAATGCCCTGCCCTATTTCCCCGAAATGAAATACCTCGTGATTGGCCGCGATGTGCGCGATGTCTTTATGTCCCTGTGGAATCACGCATCGAACTACACCGAGGACTTTATTGGCGCCCTGAACAACACCCCCGGCCGGGTCGGTGAAGCGTTTCCGCCTTTGTACGACGATATTCATGGCCTCTGGCACGACTGGATTAACAAGGGAAATTTCGAATGGGAGACCGACGGCTACCCCTTCTGGTCGCATCTGACGTTTACCCAGTCGTGGTGGGATTATCGCCACCTGCCGAATATTTATCTGGTGCACTTTAGTGACCTGCTCAATGACCTAGAAGGTGAAATGCGCAAGGTGGCCGACTTTCTCGACATTAGCGTTGATGAAGCCCTGTGGCCCAGCCTGGTCGAACAGGCCACCTTTGACAACATGAAAAATAACGCCGTTGAACTGCTGCCCGGGGTCGATAAAATTTTCGCCGGCGGTGCCAAGGCCTTTGTTAATAAGGGCACCAATGGTCGCTGGCGCGATGTCTTAACGGCGGAAGAATTGAAAGAGAGCGAAGCGGCTGTGAAACGCGCCCTGAGCCCCGATTGTGCCCGCTGGCTAGAAGAGGGCGGCGCGGATAAACTCTAGCAGGCTATTGAAATTCTACTGACCCGGCCATCTACGGTGTTTACCCCACAAGGGGGCACCGAGGAAAACCAAGCTCAAAGTACTCATTTACACGAGCACCAAAAGTAGGCCTCACAAGAGGAACACCGCTTTTTCGTTTGGTTTTGCCTTGTATCTAGCTCGGTTCAGCGAATTTCAACAGTCTGCTAACGCCACCACAAGCTTGCCATCAACCCCGTGTTGGCTCGGACGCTAAACACACTGCAAACAGGACCTTGCCCATGAGTACGCCCCTTGAAATCAATTTAATCCGCCGTATCGCTATGGGCGATACCCTACGCCGCCGCGCTGCCAGCCATGGGCAGAATGAAGCATTGGTTGAATTTATCGATGGCGAGCGCGTTGCCCTCGACTTCGCAAGCTTAAACCAGCGGGTTAATCAGCTGGTTCGCGGCCTGCGTGAGAAAGGCATCAAGCAGGGCGATCGTGTCGCCATTCTCGGCACCAACACCAGTCAGATGCTCACCGCACTGCTGGGCTGCTTCAAGGGCGGTTTTGTCGCCGTGCCCATCAACTACGTGCAAAACCCCAGCGATGTGGAATACAACATTGAACACTCCGGTGCTGTCGCGGTGTTTGCCGATGCCACCTTGCAGCCCCTGGTTGAGCAGGTCACATGCAATATTGAACGGGACTTCCTGTTAGTGAGTTTGGCTGGCGAAGCGACGGGCAATGTTCTCGCTTTCGAGGCACTACTCGCCGGGCAGGACAGCAGCGAAGTTGAAGATATTATTATCGAAGACGACGATGTCGCCCAGATTATGTACACCAGTGGCACCACAGCTCGCCCCAAGGGCGTGATGCTGTCCCACAAGAATATTTATATCGCCACCTTGAACACCGTCATCAGCATTGGCGCCAACAAAGATAGCACCGCCCACCCCGCTGTATTGCCGCTATTCCATATCACTGCCGAACTTTTTGCCCTGGTGTCTCTCCACCTCGGTGCCAAGGTGGTGCTGCAAAATGGTTTTAATCCAGCCACGGTGCTGGCTTTAATTGAGTCAGAAAAACTCGAGTTCGCTATTTTGCTGCCGCTGATGTGGAAGGCCATGCTCGGCTGCGCCACCCTCGACCAACACGACTACTCCAGTATGCAGATCGGCATGTATGGCATGGCGCCCATGGATGCGCCGACGCTGAGCCAGCTTAGCAACGTCTTCGGCTGCCCCTTTACCACCGGTTCAGGGCAAACTGAAATCAACGGTGTCGCCACGGTAATGGATACCCATTGGGTGGGCAAGAAAGAGGGCAATATCTGGGGCGGTGGCTCCATCACCAGTGACCAGGCGGTAATGGACGATCAGGGCCAGCTGCTACCACCGGGTGAAATTGGCGAAGTGGTGTGGCGCTGCCCCCAGGTGATGCTCGGCTACTATCGCAACGAAACCGCCACCCGCGAAGCTCAGGCCTTTGGCTGGCACCACTCCGGCGATATTGGTTACATCGACGACGACGGACAATTCTGCTTTGTCGACCGCAAGAAAGACATCGTTAAATCCGGTGGTGAAAATGTCTCCTCCGTGAAAGTGGAGAGCTGCATTCTCGCCTGCGAGGGCGTCGCCAATGTCGGCGTTATTGGCCTGCCCCACGAGCATTGGGGTGAAGCGGTCACCGCAGTCGTCAGCCGCAAGCCCGATGCACAACTGGATGAACAGGCCATTATTACTCACTGCAAAACGCAACTCGGCGGTTTTGAAACCCCCAAGCGAGTGATTATTCTCGAACAACTACCGATGACGGCGACGGGCAAAGTGAAGAAACATTTACTGCGAAAGGAGTACGCCGACTTGTTCGCTGGTGCTAGCTAGCGACGCCAGAACATCGGCGTAAATAACACCAGCAGGGTAAAGATCTCCAGCCGCCCCAGCAGCATACCGCCGCACAGCACCAGCTTGGCAAAGTCATTGATGCCGCCGTAATTGGCCGCCACTGCGCCCAGACCCGGACCGAGATTGTTGAGGGATGCGGTGGTCGCCGACCAGGCGGTAACGTAGTCGAGACCTGAGACCATCAGCAGCAGCACAATGCCGTAAAAAACCGCCAGATAAACCCCAAAGAAGGCCCAGATGGAATTGGTGACTCGCTCCGGCACAATGCGGCCATTGACCTTAATGGGGATCACCGCGCTGGGGTGAATCAGCTTTTGAATTTCGCGCAAGCCCTGCTTGGCCATAATCATCATCCGGCCCACTTTTATACCGCCACCGGTGGACCCGGCACAGGCACCAAAGAACGATAAAAAGATCAAAAAGAAGGGCACAAAGCTGGGCCAGGCGCTGAAATCATCCGTGGCGAAACCGGTGGTCGTCATCATCGAAACGAGCTGAAAAATGCCGTGGTTAATACCCGACGTGCCCTCGTGGGAACCGCTGTAATAGAGAAAAACACAAACCACAAGAATGCCGACCAATAGCATCGCCAGATACAGCCTGGCTTCCGAATCTAAAAGGTAGGGTTGCAAACTGTGTCGACGCCAGGCCATAAAGTGCAGACCAAAATTGAGCCCGGAAAGAATCATAAAAAAGACGCAAACACTGTTAATGAGGGGGCTATTGAAATAGCCCATACTGGCATCGTGGGTTGAAAAACCGCCGATGGCGACGGTGGAAAAACTGTGGCCAATGGCGTCAAAGGCATTCATCCCCGCCAGCCAATAAGCCAGGGCACAGGCCGCCGTGAGCACAACGTAGATCAAAAATAACACCTTCGCGGTCTCGGTGATGCGCGGTGTCAACTTGCTGTCTTTGACCGGGCCGGGGGTCTCGGTGCGATACAGCTGCATGCCACCAATGCCCAGCATCGGCATAATGGCCACCGCAATCACCACAATACCGATGCCGCCCAGCCACTGTAATTGCTGGCGGTAGTAGAGAATGGAGCGCGGCAGGTCATCCAGACCACTGATCACCGTTGCCCCGGTGGTGGTGAGGCCAGAAATGGATTCAAACACGGCATTGGTGATCGACAAAGAGGGCTCGACCAGCGCCAGAGGCAGGGCCCCGCCCAGACAGAGCATCAGCCAAAACAGCACCGTCACCAAAAAGCCATCCCGCGTGCGCAGGTCGCCAGTACTGCGGCTATTGGGCAGCCACACCAACATGCCGACGGAGAAAATAATGGCGAAGGCCAGGAAAAAGGCCTGGGCCGTTTGCTCCTGATAAATCATCGCCACCACGATGGGCACCAGCAGGGTGAGGCTGAACATCATCAGCAGCAAACCCAGGATACGCGCGATAATTGAATAGTGCATTAGTGGGTGGTGCCGCCAAAAATAAACATATAAAAAATCGCGCCCCTAAAAAAAGGTAAAGCCAACTTGAAACAGCTTTTCGACATCCCGCGTGTGGCGCTTGTCGATCATAAACACAATGACGTGGTCATCGGACTCTATCACCGTGTCGTGGTGGGTAATAATCACTTCACCGCGACGCACTAGCGCGGCAATGGTCGAGCCCACGGGCAGGGTCAGGTCTTCAATCGCCTTGCCCACCACCTTCGAACTTTTGGCATCGCCGTGGGCGACAATTTCCAGGGCCTCGGCCGCACCACGGCGCAGGGAGTGGACGTTGACGGTATCACCACGACGCACATGGCTAAGCAGCGAACTGGTGGTCGCTTGCTGGGGCGACACGGCAATATCGATTTCACTGCCCTGCATCAATTCCGCATACACGGGATTGGTAATTAAGGTCATCACCTTTCTGGCACCCAGGCGCTTGGCGAGCAGAGAGGCCATAATATTGACCTCGTCGTCATTGGTGACGGCAATAAACACATCGGTGGTCTCGATGTTTTCCTCGAGCAACAACTCCCGGTCTGCCGCCTGGCCATTCAACACCACGGCCTTATCCAGCGACTCCGCCAGATACTCAGCCCGCGACAGATTGTATTCAATGAGTTTGACGTTGTAGCGCCCCTCCAGCACCTTGGCCAAACGGAAACCGATATTGCCACCACCGGCAATAATCAGGCGGCGATAGGGCTTTTCCGAACGCCGCAGGAAGCTCATCACCTTAAGAATATCCGAGCGCGCGGCGACGAAGAACACCTCGTCGCCCTCTTCGATCACCGTATCGCCCTGGGGCACAATGGAGCGATCCTGACGATAAATGGCCGCAGCACGGGCATCGACACCGGGCATTTCTTCACGGATTTCACTCAGTTGGTGGCCAATCATCGGGCCACCCGCGAGGGCGCGCACGGCCATTAATTGCACCACCCCATCGGCAAAGTCGAGCACCTGTAGGGCGCCGGGGTGCTCAACCAGTTTGCGAATATAATCGGTCACCACCTGTTCCGGCGTAATCAGCACATCGACGGGGATATGAGCGTCATTAAAGAGCTTTTCACGATAGGCTTTGCTGATGTAACTGCTGTCACGCACGCGGGCAATTTTTGTCGGTGTGCGATACAGCGAGAAGGCAATCTGACAGGCCAGCATGTTCACCTCATCGCTACTGGTCACCGCCACCAACATATCGGCATCTTCGATGCCCGCTGATTCGAGTACATCCGGGTGGGAACCCAGACCCGGCACTGTGCGAATATCGAACCTGTCCTGCAGCTCGCGCAAACGCTTTTCATCGGGGTCGATCAGGGAAATATCATTCGCTTCACTGGCGAGATTTTCGGCCAGTGTGCCGCCGACCTGACCGGCGCCAACAATCACAATTTTCATGGTTTAAGGTCGCTTGCTCGTTTCATTTCAGCTCATTACAGGGCTTGTCGTTACAGCCGTCCTCTGCTGCACGGATTATTTTTTAGCCAGGAGGGCATAGTAAAAACCATCGTGGCCGTCGATTGTCGGCAACAGTTGCCGTCCCAGCGGTGTCTGCATGCCTATTTCTGCAGTGATATTAAGCACCTTGGCATCGCTGTGGCGAGCAATAAACCCGGCGATGCTGGCATCATTTTCCTCGGGCAAGATGGAGCAGGTTGCGTAGAGCAGTTTACCCCCGGACTTAAGCAGTGGCCACAGGGCGTCGAGTAATTCTGCCTGCAGTTCGGCGAGGCGGGCAATATCATCGGGCTTGCGCAGTAATTTAATATCCGGGTGGCGTCGAATCACCCCGGTGGCGGAACAGGGGGCATCGAGCAAGATGCGATCAAAGGACTGGCCATCCCACCACTCATCGGTCGCGGCGGCATCGGCCGCCACCAGACTGGCCTGTACATTCAGTCGCTCGAAATTCTCTCTGACGCGCTCTAAACGGGCGTCATCGATATCGAGGGCCACCAGTTCGGCAACGTTGGGCTCGCGCTCGAGAATGTGGCAGGTTTTACCACCGGGGGCGCAGCAGGCATCGAGCACTCGCTGCCCGGACTCTAGCTGCAACAATTGCGCGGCGAACTGAGCCGCCTCGTCCTGCACACTGAGCTGGCCCTCGGCAAAACCCGGTATGGCATCGACACCTCGGGCTTTCAATAGTTGTAAGCCGTCTTCACTCAAGGCTGTGGCTCTGGCTTCAATGCCCGCCGTTTGTAGTTTGTCGAGGTAATCGGCTCGACTCTGGCGCAAGCGATTAACGCGCAAGGTCATTGGCCCCGGGTGATTATTGGCAGCAAAAATTGCGGCGGCCTGCTCTGGCCAAGCTTGCTCAATGCGTTTGCACAACCATTTCGGATGAGCATGCCGATAGACATTATTCGCGGCCAATTGTGTGTTGAGACTATCTCGCTCGCGAATAAAGCGCCGCAACACGCCATTCACCAGGCCTTTTGCCCAGGGTTTTTTCAGTTTTTTAATCGCGGCAACCGTTTCATTCACGGCGGCGTGGTCGGGGATGCGTGTCTCCATTAACTGATAGAGCGCACAGGCCAGCAGTACGTGAATATCCCGATCTTTGGCACGAAAGGGTTTTTCCAGCAGCTCGCTCAGCAAGGCGTTTAAACGGGGATACCAACGCAGGGTGCCGTAACAAAGCTCCTGTAACAGCGGCCTGTCCCGCTCCGCCACCTGCGTCATTAACTCGGGCAGGCACTGGTTGAGGGATACGCCGTCACTGGTCACGGCCAACAGCACTTTGGCAGCGGCAACTCTAACTTGCACTGTTGCTATCCCCTGACGTGCCCAACTGCGTACCCGCGACGAATAATTGTGCCTGGCTATTTAATACCGCCTGCACCGGCAAACGCTTTTTACCCGGCAGCTGTATTTCAGTGAGCACTAGCGCGCCCTGCCCACAGGCCACCCAAATACCCCGGCTATCACACTTTAAGAGTGTGCCCGGGCTAGCTTGATGTTGATGGGAGGCCTCTAGGTCGGCGGCCCACACTCTGAGCCGATCATCACCCAGAGTGGTGAAAGCGACGGGGAAGGGGTTGAAGGCGCGAATTTTTAAATCCAGCGCAGTGGCAGAAAGCGACCAGTCGAGTCGCGCCTCTTCCTTGCTAATTTTCGGCGCATAACAACTCAGCGCATCATCCTGAACTTCGGCGACCAGACTTTTGTCGGCCAAACCATCGAGGGCTTCCAGCAAAGCCTCGCAGCCGATATCCGCCAACGTGTCATGCAAGCTACCGCCGGTATCGTCACTGCCAATATCACACTCAGCTTTCAGCAACATCGGCCCAGTATCGAGCCCCGCTTCCATTTGCATAATGGTGATGCCGCTGTTGTCGTCCCCCGCCTCCAGTGCGCGATGTATTGGCGCAGCACCCCGCCAGCGCGGCAGCAGGGAGGCGTGAACATTGATGCAACCGAGGCGCGGGGTATCGAGTACCACCTGGGGCAGTAGCAGGCCATAGGCAACCACGACCATCAGGTCGGCCTCTAAGGCCTGCAGTTGTTGTTGGGCTTCAGGACTTTTCAAGGAGACCGGCTGCATCACGGGCAGGTCGTTTTGCTCGGCCAATAGCTTCACCGGCCCGGGCTTGAGTTTTTTACCGCGCCCCGAGGGCCGGTCGGGTTGGGTGTAAACGGCGACGATGCTGTGCTTGCCCTGAGCTAATAAGGCGGCTAAATGACTAGCCGCAAAATCGGGAGTACCGGCAAAAATAATCTTCAAGTTAGAATCTCAGTGGGCGGCAGGTGCGGTCTAAAAACGGCGCTCAATCAATATTAAGCCAATTGCCGATGCAGCTTTTCCAGTTTTTTGCGAATCCGCTGGCGCTTCAGGGCGGAGAGATAATCGACAAACAATTTACCATTGAGGTGGTCAAGTTCGTGCTGAATGCACACCGCCAATAGACCATCGGGCTCCAACTCATAAGCTTCACCCTTCTCGTTGAGGGCTCGCAAACGAATACAGTCGGGACGCGACACGGTTTCGTAAAAACCCGGCACCGAGAGGCAGCCTTCATCGTGCTCCAACTGGCTGTCGCCGATAAATTCAACCTCGGGGTTAATCAGAATCAGCGGCGTATCCCTCTCTGCGGAGACATCCATCACCACCACCCGTTCGTGTACGTCAATTTGCGTCGCCGCCAGACCGATACCCTTGGCCTCATACATGGTTTCAAACATGTCGTCGAGCAGGTGGCGAATGCGCTTATCGACCGTTGCCACTGGTCTGGCTGTCGTGCGTAAGCGGGGGTCGGGGAATTCAAGAATTGTTCGAATAGTCATAGCTTTGTGATGGAATTCTAGCAAAAGGGTATAAACGGCTGTTAACATTCGGGCTGTTCCAATAATTACAACTTTGAACTTCCCGATGTCGACAGTATACACCATCGGTATTCAGCCTAAGGAAGAGTCTTATGAAGAGCCCCATCAAGACAGTCGCGCTAGGACTGCTAAGCGCCTGGGTGCTGGTCGCAACAGCCGTGGCAGAAGCCCCGTTTAACGACGACATCCCCGATAAACACACCGTCGTCAAGGGCGATACTCTCTGGGATATTTCCGCCCACTTCCTCTCCCAACCCTGGTTGTGGCCCGAGATTTGGCACGTTAACCCGCAGATTCCCAATCCCCATTTGATCTACCCCGGCGACGTCATTAGCCTGATCTACATCGATGGCAAACCTCGTCTGGTGCTAACCCGTAGTCGCGATGTCAAACTCAGCCCTCAGATTCGCGAGGTCACCGATCGCCAGGCCATTTCCACCCTGCCCCTGGATTTAATCAATAGTTTCCTGTCGCGCAACCGCGTTGTAGAACCCGGCGTTCTTGAGTCCGCGCCCTACGTTCTCTCCGGCCAAAGTAAACGCCTACTCACCGGCAAGGGTGACGATTTCTACGCCCGCGGTGATTTTTCCGACGCCGACGAAAGCTATGGCATTTATCGCAATGGCGGGCCATTTACCGATCCGCTGACCAATGAAGTACTGGGTGTCCGCGCCAAAGATATTGGCGCTGGCAGTACCAAAGCCATTGATGACGACATCGCCACACTCATCGCCACGCGCAGCGTCGAAGAGCTACGTATTAATGACCGGCTTCTGGAGCTGGAAGAACGCACGATCGATGCAAATTTCTACCCCAGCTCGCCGCCCGAAGAAACAGAGGGTTTGATTTTGTCTGTTGAAGGTGCCGTAAGCACTGGCGGTATGCTCGACGTTGTCAGCCTTAACCTCGGCGAACGCGACGGCATGGAAATTGGCAATATGCTCGCCATCTTCAAAACGGGTGCCATTGTCAAAGACCGCGTCCAGGGTGGCACCGTCACCTTGCCCCCCGAAAAGGCCGGACTGATGATGGTGTTCCGCACCTTTGAAAAAATGAGCTTTGCCCTCATCCTCTCCGCCGATCTGCCCATTTCAGTTAAGGACATCGCGCGCAACCCTTAAGCAACAATGCTTGGGCGGCAGGCCAGATTAATTTAAAAGCCTATCGTCCAAGTTAATATCGCTGACCACGCGCCCAAGGATGGGACCTATGCTCACCGAGCGCGAATGCGCCCTGATACTACAAGTTCTCCCTGGCATCGGCTCCGTTGCCCTCAGCAAACTCCAGCAACAATTTGGCTCCTTTACCAAAGCCCTGCAGGCCCCGACCAATGCCGTCGCACCCGCCTATCGCAAAGGCCTTAATGCCTATCGCGCTAACCCTGCTGATTTTACAACGCTGGCGCAAGAAACTCTCAATACCTGCGCGACTCAAGCCATCGATATCCTTCTTATATCTTCACCAGACTATCCGGCGCTATTGCGAGAAATCGATACGCCACCGGCCCTGCTTTTTGTCAAAGGCAACACCAGCACCCTAAACCTGCCGCAAATCGCCATCGTCGGCAGCCGGCAGCATTCCACCGCCGGACAACAAAATGCGCGCGCCTTTGCTCGCCATCTGGCCAATAGTGGCTTTACGATTACCAGCGGCCTGGCGCTGGGTATTGATGGTGCCGCCCACCTCGGCGCGCTGGAAACCGGCAAGACTATCGCCGTACTCGGCACCGGTGTTGATGTTATTTATCCACGCCGCCACCAAAGCCTCTATGCCGACATTATCGCCAGGGACGGTGCTATCGTTTCCGAATTCCCGCCCGGCACACCGGCCCGCCCCGGCAACTTCCCCCAGCGCAATCGCATTATCAGCGGCCTCAGCCTCGGCGTATTGGTCGTTGAAGCCGCGCTGAAAAGTGGCTCGCTGATTACCGCCCGCTTCGCCATGGAACAGGGCCGCGAGGTTTTTGCCATACCCAGCTCCATTCACAACCCCAGCGCCAAGGGCTGCCACCAGCTGATTCGCCAGGGTGCCGCACTGGTTGAAACGGCCGATGACATTATTAATGAGCTGGGCGGCATGCTGGCCTACAAAGCCGAAGGAGCGGAGCAGACAGAAACCCCCGACACTATCAGCCAGCTTGATGGCACCTCGAAGCAAATACTGGAGGCACTCGGCTTTGACCCCGCCGATCTGGACACTTTAATAGCAGACACCCAGCTCGCAGCCGCCACGCTCAGCGCCCAGCTGGTACAACTTGAGCTCGAAGGCTGGGTCGAGCAGCGATCCGGACTTTATAGCCGCATCAAATAGCCCCCGCCCCGATTGCCCTTGCCTGCGTCTTCGGGTAGCCTGTGCGTTTTTTCACAGCACACGAGGCTTCACCCCATGAGTAAACCTTTCGTCGCCATCCTAATGGGCTCCGACTCCGATCTTCCCATCATGGAAGCCAGCTTTGACGTACTAAACAAACTTGGCGTGCCTTTCGAAGCGAAGGTCACCTCGGCCCACCGCACTCCCGCCGTCACTCATGACTACGTGACTTCTGCCGATGAGCGCGGTTGCGCGGCCTTTATCTGTGCGGCAGGCATGGCCGCACATCTAGCCGGTGCCGTAGCGGCACTGACATTAAGGCCCGTTATTGGCGTGCCGATTGACGGCTCCCTCGACGGTCTCGACGCCCTGCTCTCAACCGTACAAATGCCCGGTGGCATTCCCGTTGCCACCGTTGCCATCGGCAAGGCTGGCGCCAAAAATGCCGCTTACCTGGCCGCTCAGATTATCGCCGGTGCCGATCCCGCACTGCATCAACGCCTGCTCGACGAACGCGCCGCCAATGCCCAGGCCGTGATCAAAAAAGACCAGGCTTTGCAGGACAAACTGCAGGCCCGAGCCAAGGCCTGATTTTAAGTCCCGGTCATGAAGAACCTTGAGCTGCGACCGCGACTTCGCCAGGTTGCAGCGACTCTGCACAAGGGTGGCATCGCCGCCTGCCCAACAGAAGCGGTATGGGGCCTGAGTTGCGACCCTGAAAATGAGGGTGCTGTTCGACAACTCCTCGCCCTGAAAAGACGCGAGCCCCGCAAAGGCCTGATTTTAATCGCCGCTGATATCGCCATGTTCGCCCCCTATTTGCACGGCTTAGAGCCCGCACTTATCAAACAATTACAAAACAGCTGGCCCGCGGCCATCACCTGGCTGATCCCCAACAATCACAGCGCATCCCCCTGGGTCAGCGGCGGCCGCAACACCCTCGCCCTACGCGTTACCGCCCACCCTGTCGCCGCTGCACTGAGCCGTGCATTCGGTGGGCCACTGGTATCGACATCGGCCAACCCCCAGGGCCTGCCACCGGCGAAATCATTGATGAAGGTCAAAGCGTATTTCGGCAATACCCTTGATGCTTACACCCCCGGATCAATCGGCCGCGCAGCAAAACCGAGCGAGATTCGCAACCTGCTCACCGGTGAGGTCATTCGCGCCGCCAGCTGAGCCACCGCGCATATTACGAGGAGCACACCATGGTCGACAGTAGCGCCGTTAAAGAATACCTGCTCGATTTGCAGGATCGCATTTGCCAGACATTGCAAGAGCTGGAGCCCACGGCCACGTTTCGTGAAGACGCCTGGGATAGAGAGGGCGGCGGCGGTGGTCGCACTCGGGTGATTGAAAATGGTTCGGTGTTCGAAAAGGGTGGCGTTAATTTCTCCCATGTCTTCGGCACACAATTACCACCCTCGGCGACGGCAGCCCGACCCGAACTTGCCGGGCGCTCCTTCGAAGCCATGGGTGTGTCACTGGTTATCCACCCCCTCAACCCATTGGTGCCCACATCCCACGCCAACGTGCGCTTTTTTATTGCCGAAAAAGAAGGCGAAGAACCGGTTTGGTGGTTTGGCGGCGGCTACGACCTCACCCCCTATTACGGTGACGAAGCCGATTGCAAAGATTGGCACAACACGGCTAAAGCCGCCTGCGAGCCCTTTGGCAAAGACATTTACCCGCGCTTTAAAGCGTGGTGTGACACCTACTTCCACCTTAAACATCGCGATGAAGCACGCGGTGTCGGCGGCCTGTTTTTCGATGACTTCAACGAACTCGGCTTTAATGACAGCTTCGCCCTGATGCGCGCCATCGGCGACAGCTACACCGAAGCCTATGCCCCCATCGTCACCAAGCATGCGGGCCGCGCCTTCACCGAAACACAAAAGAACTTCCAGCTGTATCGCCGTGGCCGCTATGTTGAATTCAACCTGGTTTATGACCGAGGCACCCTCTTTGGCCTGCAATCGGGCGGGCGCACCGAATCTATTCTCATGTCGCTGCCTCCCCAGGTTAGCTGGCAGTATGACTGGCATCCCGAGCCCGGTAGTGCAGAGGCCGAGCTTTATACAAGCTTCCTGCCCCACCGCGACTGGGCCGACAGCTAAGGACATTTAGACCACACTATGACAGACCAATACGCCGTTTTTGGCAACCCGATAAAGCACAGTCGATCACCGCAAATTCACCGTGCTTTTGCCGCTCAAACAGGGCAGGACATTCACTATGTCAGCACACTGGTTGAGCCGGATCAGTTTCAAGCGACGGCAAGTCAGTTCTTCAAAGCCGGCGGCAAGGGTCTCAATATCACCGTGCCCTTCAAGCAAGATGCCTTCGCCTTTGTCGATCAACTCAGCGAGCGCGCCCGCCGTGCGGGTGCAGTCAACACCCTCATTCACCAGGATGACAATTCAATACTCGGCGACAATACCGATGGTATCGGCCTGGTTCGCGACATCACCACCAACCTCGACTGGCCGATTACGGACAAGAAAATACTTCTGATCGGCGCAGGCGGTGCGGTGATGGGTGTCTTAGAACCCCTGTTAAAAAAACATCCGGCCTTAATTGTTATCGCCAATCGCACCGTCAGCAAAGCAGAAAAGCTGGCAGCTGATTTCGCCGACCTCGGCAATACTGAAGGCTGTAGTTTTGAGGCATTAAAAGACAAGGGCCCCTTTGATCTCATCATCAACGGCAGCAGCGCCAGCCTCAGCGGACAACTCGCCCCCGTACCCGAGGCAGTGCTGAGCACAAACACCCAGGGCTACGACATGATGTACGCCGCCGAGCCCACCCCCTTTATGCGCTGGATGAACGACCACGGCGCACAGCAAACAGCAGATGGCTTAGGGATGTTGGTTGAGCAGGCTGCCGAATCATTCAGTCTCTGGCGCGGCGTACAGCCTGAAACACAGCCGGTGATCGCGGCAATTCGTGCTGAGATGTCAGCGTAAAATAAGCTATTGGTTGGTTCTTATAAATGTGGCAGAGAAAGACCTGGCCCCATTTTTTGCGCTTTAAACAATCTTATATATAAGGTCGCCAAAGCCCCAAATAATCGTCCCTATCGAACCAATAATAAACTCTCTTGTCCGCAGTTGTCTGTTGACGTACTTTGCCAACCGATCTCTATTTATTGGGTCTTCGAGCAGGCTTTTGATGACGATAATACTATCCTCAGCATTTTTAGATGAAGCGCCAAGTCCAGTTGCAGTCAGAATTGCTGAGGAATCCGAGTCACTAAATGGTGAAGACATTCTTGAAAGGGCATCACTCCACGATTGCCCGGCCGCCTCTATGGCCCGCCTATCAAACCAATCTAGATCGGCTTGAAATTCAGCATTGAACACCATTTCATCCTTGCTTTCATTTGCCCATTTTTCGATATCTTTTTCGTCTAATTGGCCGAAATACGCAAAGAAAGCGGCAACAAGCACGACAAGTGAACCGGACCTTGCAAACCAAAGAGCATCATTCATTAGGTACGAGAGAATCCATCCTATAGTTGCGACAGATATCCCGATTAACACGCTAATCAGTTTTAGCTTTACGCTCGGAAGTATGATTTTGCTCGAACCAAAATTCGGTAAATAGGACATAAACTTTCTTCCTCCGCATGCTTGCCCTAACTTATTATTAACAGGAATCAAATTTCCTTTATAGCAGAACTATAATTCCCGCTAATTTTACAATCAAGCGCAAACCGGGAGTACTGAAAGCCTTTCCGCAATTCCCGGACTCCTCGCTCCCGAATAAAAACCAATAACGTTGCATAGCGAGGAGCTTCACATCCGCACTCCCTGCGGGGTGACAGCGAAAGCAAAAGTCACAAAACTAAAAAGCCCGGACAATTCACAGATTGCCCGGGCTTTTTAAAATAAAAGTAAAACGTCTTACTTATATTACTTCACTTGTTGAGCCAACTCACCCGCTGCATAACTAAGCGACACCGCATCCAGACTCAGCGCCTTAATTTTATCCGCATTACCGGCAGCACCAAACGATTCATAACGGGCAACACAAATATCTTTCATCGCCGTCGTTGCCGCCGCGAGGTATTTACGGGGGTCAAAGTCCGCAGGGTTTTGTGCCATGTAGCGACGCATTGCGCCGGTTGATGCCAGTCGCAGGTCGGTATCAATATTCACCTTTCGCACGCCGTGTTTAATGCCTTCAATAACTTCCTCAACTGGCACGCCGTAAGTCTCGGGTATTTCGCCACCAAACTCATTAATGATTGCCAGCCAGTCCTGGGGCACTGCCGATGAACCGTGCATGACTAAATGCGTGTTGGGGATGCGCGCATGAATTTCTTTAATGCGCTGAATGGCCAGCACATCGCCCGTTGGTGGACGGGTAAATTTGTAAGCGCCGTGGGAGGTGCCGATGGCAATGGCCAGGGCATCAACATCGGTTTTGGCGACAAAGTCTGCGGCCTCGTCGGGGTCGGTGAGCATTTGCTCCTGGCTTAACGTGCCCTCAGCACCGACGCCATCTTCTTCGCCCGCTTGCCCGGTTTCGAGCGAACCCAAACAACCCAGCTCGCCTTCAACGGATACGCCGCAGGCGTGGGACATGTCCACAACGCGACGGGTAACGTCGACATTGTATTCATAGCTAGCCGGGGTTTTGCCATCCTCTTCGAGAGAGCCATCCATCATCACCGATGAAAAGCCCAGTTGGATGGAGCGCTGGCAAATGGCGGGGCTGGTGCCGTGATCCTGGTGCATGACCACGGGAATATGGGGGAATTCTTCGATGGCCGCGAGAATTAAATGGCGCAGAAAAGGTGCGCCGGCATATTTTCGCGCCCCGGCAGAGGCCTGCACAATCACCGGTGAATTGGTTTGATCAGCCGCTTCCATAATGGCACGCATTTGCTCGAGGTTGTTGACGTTGAACGCGGGCAGGCCGTACTGAAACTCTGCGGCGTGATCCAACAATTGACGCATGCTTACTAGTGCCATAACTTTTTCCTTCCTTCTTGATGACTGACTTCGTTACTTAAATTAGTGACTTAATTACTTAAGGTTCTGCCCCTGCAAAGGGCATTGGTATCGTGCGGGCTAATCGTCGCCACGCTCTTCTAATATAGCGACTGCGGGCAGAGTCTTGCCTTCAACATATTCGAGGAAAGCGCCGCCGCCGGTAGAAATATAGGACACGTCATCGCTAATCGCGTATTTATCGACTGCCGCCAAGGTGTCGCCGCCACCGGCAATGGAAAAACCCTTGTTCGCCGCGATGGCCCGAGCAATCGCTTCGGTGCCTGCACCAAACTGGTCGAATTCAAATACACCGACCGGGCCGTTCCAGATAATAGTACCGGCATCTTGCAGAATGGTGGCAAGTTTAGCCGCTGTGTCGGGGCCGATATCAAAAATCATATCGCCTTCACAGACATCATCAGTCGACTTTAGCGTCGCTTCGGCCTGTTCCGAAAACTCACTGCCCACCACTACATCTGTCGGCAAAGGGATATCGCATTTTTCCATGAGCCCACGAGCGACATCGGTTAGATCATGTTCGCATAGGGATTTGCCAACGGGCTTGCCTGCAGCGGCCAAAAAGGTATTAGCGATGCCGCCGCCAACAATCAGTTGATCGACCTTATCGGACAGTGCTTCGAGCACTTCAATTTTGGTCGACACTTTAGCACCGCCAACAATGGCGACGACGGGCTTCGCCGGTGCGGCGAGGGCTTTCGCCAGCGCATCCAGCTCACCGGCTAACAGTGGCCCAGCACAGGCGACCTTGGCAAAGCGCGCAACGCCGTGGGTCGAGGCCTGTGCCCGGTGGGCCGTACCGAAGGCATCCATCACAAAAACATCGCAGAGGCTGGCATAAGCTTTTGCCAGGGCCTCATCATTCTTTTTCTCGCCTTTGTTAAAGCGCACATTTTCGAGCAGGGCGACGCTACCACTGGCGACATCGACACCAGCGCGCCAGTCGCTAATCACCGGCACGTCACAGCCCAGCAAAGTACTCAAATGAGCGGCCACCGGTTGCAGTGAAAAGGCACTGTCGGCCTCGCCTTCAACGGGGCGACCGAGGTGGGACATCAACAAGACTTTGGCACCCGCTGTCATCGCGGCACGAATGGTCGGCAGCGCCGCACGAATGCGCGCATCGGAACTGACCGCGCCGTTTTTAATGGGCACGTTCAAGTCTTCCCGTATTAACACCCGCTGATTGGCGAGATCGAGATCTTTCATTAACTTGATAGTCATTGTCTTTGCGCTTCCTTCTGCTGCTTCAAAAATTGTTGTTTCAAAAAATTAAGGTTTTCAGCCTTTCCAATGATCAGCCCTTCCAATAATCGAGAATGTCGACCATGCGATTGGCGTAGCCCCATTCATTATCAAACCATAGCAAGACTTTGACTAAACGCTCGCCACCGACGCGGGTTTGGCTGGCATCGACAATACCCGAGTGGGCATCGTGATTAAAATCGCAGGACGCCAGGGGCTCTTCGGTAAAACCGAGAATATTGTTTAGCGGTCCCTCGCTGGCAGCGCGAAGAATGGCATTCACCTCGGCGCTTGTTGTGTCTCTCTGCACTTGCACTGACAAGTCGATGGCCGATACATTTTGCGTCGGCACGCGCATCGCCTGGGCTTCAAAGCGACCACTCAACTCGGGCAATATGCGGTCGATGCCCTTCGCCAAACCGGTTTCTACCGGAATAATCGACTGAAAGGCCGCACGGGTTTTACGCAGGTCGGTGTGGTGATAAGAGTCGAGCACCGGCTGATCATTCATCGCCGAGTGAATGGTGGTAATCACCCCCGCCTCGACACCCAGGGCATCGTGCAGCGCCTTAATCGCTGGCACCACACAATTAGTGGTGCACGATGCCGCTGAAATAATTTTATGCTCAGCGCTTAATTGCCGATGATTAATGCCGTACACCACGGTGGCATCAATATCGGCTTCGGCAGGCTGGGAAAACAGCACCGCCTTAGCACCGGCGTCGATATGTTGTTGGGCAATAGTGCGCTGGGCGAAGGTGCCGGTACATTCGAGCACCAGATCGATATTGTGTTCGGCCCAGGGCAAGTCAGTGAGAGACTGCTGGTGGCTGACGTGAATTTCACGCCCGTCGATCACCAGCCCTTCGCCGCGTTTATTCACCACTTCAACCTGGCCGGGAAAGCGGCCGTGGGTGGAGTCGTAGCGGGTCAGGTAGGCAATTGTCTCGAGATCGGCCAGTTCATTAATCGCCACGACCTGCAAACGCTCGCCGAGCTGCGCCTGCCGCTCATGCAGAGCGCGCAGCACGCAACGTCCCACCCGACCGAAACCATTGATGGCTAAACGCAGGGTCATTAAGCGTGTCTCTGCTTAAGCAAGTAGCGCCTTCGCTTTGGCCAGCACGTTATCCACAGTGAAACCAAAGTGCGCCATCAGCTCGGGGCCGGGGGCGGAGGCACCAAAGGTACTCATGCCAATCACTGTGCCATCGAGGCCGGTGTATTTGCACCAGAAATCTTCATGCAGGGCTTCAACGGCGATGCGCTTGCGCACGCTCGACGGTAGTACCGATTCGCGATAGGCGGCATCCTGCGCATCAAAGATCTCGGTGCAGGGCATGGAGACGACGCGGACTTTACTGCCCTGCTCGCTGAGGGTTTTTGCGGCTTCAACAATTAGCTGCACTTCGGAGCCCGTGGCCAGCAAAATCAAATCCGGCTCGCCGTCGCAATCGACCAAGGTGTAAGCGCCTTTTGCGATGGCGGCGACTTGCTCGGCTGATCGCTCCTGATGGGGCAAGCCCTGACGGGTAAAGATCAATGCCGAGGGGCCATTTTGGCGTTCGATGGCGGTCTTCCAGGAAACGGCAGATTCCACCGTGTCGCAGGGACGCCAGGTGTTCATGCCCGGTGTTGTACGCAAACTGGTGAGCTGCTCAACCGGCTGGTGTGTGGGGCCATCTTCACCGAGACCAATGGAGTCGTGGGTGAAAACAAAAATGCTGCGTAGCTTCATTAATGCGGCCATGCGCACGGCGTTGCGGCAGTACTCCATAAACACTAAAAAGGTTGCGCCGTAGTTAATAAAGCCGCCGTGCAGGGCGATGCCATTCATCATCGCCGCCATCCCAAACTCGCGCACACCGTAATAAAGGTAGTTGCCCGAAGCATCGTCAGCAGTGACATCTTTGCAGCCTTTCCACATCGTATTGTTAGAACCCGCCAAATCGGCTGAACCACCGAGCAATTCGGGTAGCACAGGCCCAAAGGCATCGAGACAATTTTGCGAGGCTTTACGGGTCGCCGGTGACTCGCCCTTGGCCTGACATTCGTCGACATAGGCCTGGGCCTGTGCGGAGAAGTCTGCGGGCAAATCGCCACTCACCCGGCGCTGCAATTCAGCGGCCAGTTCGGGGTGGGCCTGAGCGTAAGCATCAAAACGCTGTTGCCACTCGGCTTCAGCCTTACTGCCTTTATCACTCGCTGACCAGCCCTCATAAATCGTATCGGGAACCACAAATGCGCCATGGGCCCAGCCCAGTGCCTTTTTAGTGGCGGCTATTTCTTCGGCACCGAGGGGGGCACCGTGGCAGCCCGAGGTACCCTGTTTCGCGGGTGAGCCAAAACCAATCACCGTTTGGCAGCAAATCAGTGTCGGCTTGTCGCTGTCACTACGGGCCAGCTCTATCGCCGCTTTAATCGCCTCGCCATCGTGGCCGTCGACCACGGGAATGACCTGCCAACCGTAGGCTTCAAAACGTGCCGGGGTGTCATCGGTAAACCAGCCTTCGACTTCACCGTCGATGGAAATACCGTTGTCATCATAAAAGGCGATGAGTTTGCCCAGCTTATGGGTGCCCGCCAGCGAGCACGCCTCGTGGGAGATGCCTTCCATCAGGCAGCCATCGCCAAGAAAGGTATAGGTGTAGTGATCGACAACATCGTGGCCGGGCTGATTAAACTGCGCGGCGAGAATTTTCTCTGCCAGCGCCATACCCGCAGCATTGGCGATACCCTGGCCCAGCGGCCCAGTAGTGGTTTCAATACCCGGCGCTTCACCCAACTCGGGATGACCCGCCGTTTTGGAATGCATCTGGCGGAAGTCTTTTAGATCCTGCAGTGACAGTTCATAGCCTGTGAGATGTAGCAGCGAATACAAGAGCATCGAGCCATGACCATTCGACAACACGAAACGGTCGCGGTCGGCCCAGGCGGGATTGGCCGGGTTGTGGCAGAGGTAGTCATTCCACAGTACTTCGGCGATATCCGCCATGCCCATGGGTGCCCCAGGGTGGCCACTATTGGCCTGTTGGACGGCATCCATACTGAGCGCGCGGATAGCATTGGCAAGATCACGGCGGGATTGCATCGAAGCGATACTCCAGAAGATAGAAAAAAAGGGGCGCTATTTTCCCGCACCAACGCCGGTCAGTAAAGAACTCCTGTCGATTTATAGAAATTAGTGCCAAGTTAAATGCTCAGTAGCTATAACTAGAACCGGCCAGGCACAACATCAAACAATTTTGATATTGCACTATCTCTGTAGTACAGTCGCGCCCATGACAAGTCTCGCCAGTAACGACGACCAAAACGAAACCGGTATCGCCTGCCTCAGCGCCCTGTGCAAGGCCGCCGGCGATGAACTGCGCCTGCAGATTTTGCGGGCCTTACAGCGCGATGCCTTTGGCGTGCTCGAACTGGCACAGATGTTCGGCATTCGCCAGCCCGCCATGAGCCACCATTTAAAAGTGCTGGCCAAGGCCGGGCTGGTGGTCACCCGCAAGGAAGGCACTTTTATTTTCTACCGCCGCAATATCAACGACGGCAGCGAACTGGCCCTGCTGCGTGAGCAAATTTTCACCCAGCTCGATACCTGCGACCTGCCCAACACCGTGCTGGCTGAAATTGACCGTATTCACGAACACCGGGCCGCAACATCAAAAAACTTTTTCGGCGTTAATGCCGAGGGTTTTCGCCAACAACAGGATCTGATCGCCAGCTATTCACTCTATGGCGATGCCGTGCTGGAGTTGCTCGAGCCCGAGCGCCAAAAAGGGGCAACATCTATTCTCGAAATCGGCCCCGGCGAGGGTGAGCTCCTGGCGGCCCTAGCATCGCGCTTTGAAGAGGTGATCGCCCTCGACAACGCCTCCGCCATGCTCGAACGCGCCAAAACACTGGTGGGTGCGGAACTCTGCAGTAACATCCGCTTTATTCTCGGCGAAACTGGCAGCAAAGCCGCCGCGAAAATCCGCGTCGACTGCACCACTTTGAATATGGTGCTCCACCATGTCGCCACCCCGGTCGATATGCTCAAAGATATTTACCAGATCCTCAAACCCGGTGGCACCTTGATCGTCACCGAACTCTGCCAGCACGATCAGGACTGGGTACGCGACACCTGCGGTGACCTGTGGCTGGGCTTTTGCCCCCAGGAGCTCAGCATCTGGGCCCAGGAATGTGGCTTTAGAGAGGGCGAAAGCGTCTACATGGCACAACGCAATGGCTTTAAAGTCCAGCTGCGAAAATTTCATAAATAAGCGTCTACACTAGTAGATCGGCAACATAAGACTGTTAACAAAAAGGACAAGTAGATGAGTCAATACAGTATTTTTACCTCTGAATCCGTCTCCGAGGGCCACCCCGATAAAATGGCCGACCAGATTTCGGACGCCATTCTCGACGCCATTATTGCCGATGACCCCAACGCCCGCGTGGCAGTGGAAACCCTGGTAAAAACCGGTGTTGCCGTCGTCGCCGGAGAAGTGCGTACCAATACCTATGTTGACCTCGAAGATATCGTCCGCAATGTCATTCTCGACATCGGCTACAACAGCTCCGACGTGGGCTTTGATGGCGCCACCTGCGCGGTATTGAACGCCATTGGCAAGCAGTCTGTCGATATCGCTGCGGGCGTCGATGAAGCCGATAACAAGGACCTCGGCGCCGGCGATCAGGGTTTAATGTTTGGTTACGCCACCAACGAGACCGAGGTCTTGATGCCGGCGCCCATTTACTACGCCCATCGGCTGGTCGAGCGCCAGGCCCATTTACGCAAGAACAAGGTACTGTCCTGGTTGCGCCCCGATGCAAAAAGCCAAGTCACCCTGCGCTATGAAAAGGGCGTGCCCGTTGCCGTCGACGCCGTCGTGCTATCGACCCAGCACAGCCCCGATATTTCCCTGGCCGACCTGCAAGAGGCGGTCATGGAGCACGTTATCAAACCCGTGTTGCCCACCGAATGGCTGCATGCCGATACGCGTTATCACATCAACCCCACCGGGCAGTTTATTATTGGCGGCCCGATGGGCGATTGCGGCCTCACCGGACGCAAAATTATTGTCGACACCTACGGTGGCATGGCCCACCACGGTGGCGGCGCGTTCTCGGGCAAAGACCCCTCCAAGGTTGACCGCTCAGCCGCCTATGCCGGGCGCTATGTGGCGAAAAACATTGTCGCCGCCGGCCTTGCCGAGCGCTGCGAAATTCAGGTCTCCTACGCCATTGGCGTCGCCGAACCCACCTCCATTGCCGTCAACACCTACGGCACCGGCGCACTACCCGATGAGCGCATCGCCGAGCTGGTCACCGAGCACTTCGACCTGCGCCCCGCCGGCCTAATTGAGATGTTGCAACTAAAACGCCCCATCTACCGTCAAACAGCAGCCTACGGCCACTTCGGCCGTGAAGAAGACGATTTCACCTGGGAAAAAACCGATAAAGCCGAAGCCCTGAAAGCCGAGCTTTAATTCCAGCCCCCACAAAGCCCAACAGTAAAGCCATACACAGCGCCAGCGTGTGACACCAAAAAGGAATGGACAATGAGTAATTTTGCCAAGGTAGACGCATTAGCCCCCGACTACAAAGTAGCCGACATCAGTCTCAGTGACTGGGGGCGCATGGAAATTGAAATCGCCGAAACAGAAATGCCAGCGCTCATGGCGATTCGCGAAAAGTATCACCATGAACAGCCCCTGGCCGAGGCCAAAATTCTCGGCTGCATTCACATGACCATTCAAACCGCCGTGCTGATTGAAACGCTCGAGTCCCTCGGTGCCGAAGTGCGCTGGTCATCGTGCAATATTTTCTCCACCCAGGACCACGCTGCCGCCGCTATTGCCGCCAGCGGTGTTGCCGTTTACGCCTGGAAAGGCGAGACCGAGGAAGAGTACGAGTGGTGTATTGAGCAAACCATTTTGAAAGATGGCGAGCCCTGGGCCGCCAATATGATTCTCGATGACGGTGGCGATCTGACCGCTATTCTCCACGACAAGTACCCGCAGATACTCGATGCCGTACACGGCATTACCGAAGAGACCACCACCGGTGTGCACCGCCTCTACGAAATGCTTGAAGCCGGCCAGCTCAAAGTGCCAGCCATTAACGTCAACGACTCGGTCACCAAATCGAAAAATGACAATAAGTACGGTTGCCGCCACAGCTTGAATGACGCTATCAAACGCGCCACCGATCACTTGCTGGCCGGTAAAAAAGCACTGGTTATCGGCTACGGTGATGTCGGCAAAGGCTCGGTACAATCCCTCTGCCAGGAAGGCATGATTGTTAAGGTCGCAGAAATCGACCCGATTTGTGCCATGCAGGCCTGCATGGATGGCTTTGAAGTCGTTTCGCCCTACATTGACGGTATCAATACCGGCACCGCCGAGGGTATCAACACTGCCCTGCTCGGCACTATTGATCTGGTCGTCACCACCACGGGCAATGTTAATGTCTGCGATGCCGAGATGCTCAAGGCCCTGAAAAGCGGCTGCGTGGTTTCCAACATCGGGCACTTCGACAATGAAATTGATACCGCCTACACCCGCGACAACTGGTTCTGGCAAGAGGTCAAACCTCAGGTGCACAAGATCTATCGCGCCAAGACCATGGAAGCCGCCGATAACGATCATTTATTACTATTGTCTGAAGGCCGCCTGGTGAATCTTGGCAACGCCACGGGCCACCCCAGCCGTATTATGGATGGCTCCTTTGCGAATCAGGTACTGGCGCAGATTCACCTCTACGCACAGAAATTTGCCGACATGAACGAAGCGGCCCAAAAACAGGCCTTGCTGGTTGAAGTGCTGCCCAAGCATCTCGATGAAGAAGTCGCTGCACACATGGTGAAAGGCTTTTCTGGCGTGCTGACTCAACTGACCCCAAACCAGGCGGATTATATTAACGTCGAGGTCGACGGGCCGTATAAGTCAGACACCTATCGCTATTAAGTCACCATTGCTATATCGTCGCGACCCGTAGTGCTGCTGACGCAGCGCTACCGTCCGGGCTTTCCTCCGGCGAGATACATAACAACGCTACACACTGATGAGAAGTAAACCCTGGCATGACTAAAGACTGGTTATTAAGTTTTGAGTTTTTCCCACCAAAAACTCAGCCCGGCGCAGAGAAGCTGGCCCGCACCCGTGAAACCCTGGCAGCACTAGCGCCGGAGTATTTCTCGGTGACCTATGGTGCCGGTGGCTCAACCCGCGACAACACCCGGGATATCGTCTTGGAAACCCGCGCCGCCGGTCTCGATGTTATGCCCCATTTGTCATTTGCCTTTGGCGACGATGACGCCAATGCCATCAGGACGCTGCTAGAAACCTACAGCCAGGCCGGCGTCTCACGCCTGCTCGCCCTGCGTGGCGACTTGCCCAGCGACCCGGGCAACACCCGCAAGCCCATCCACGCCAATGAACTGGTCGCTTTTATACGCGAACACTTTGGCCAGCAGTTTGCCCTGCAGGTCGCTGCCTATCCTGAAATTCACCCCGACGCCAAGAGCTATCAAGACGACATACACTGGCTCGGCGAGAAGTTCAAAGCCGGGGCCGACAGTGCCATCACGCAATACTTTTTCAATATCGATGCCTACTGGTACTTCCTCGAGCAGGCCGCCAAAGCCGGTATCGACAAGCCCATCGTGCCCGGCATTATGCCAATCACCAATTTCACCAGTTTGGCGCGCTTCTCTGCCAGCTGTGGTGCTGAAATCCCCCGCTGGATGGCGAAGAAGCTTGAACAGTACGGTGACGATCAGGCCAGCATTATCGCCTTTGGCGCCGATGTCGTGACCCAGCTTTGCGAACGCCTGCTAGAAGGTGGCGCACCGGGCCTGCATTTTTACACCATGAATCAGGCCGAACCCAGCGTCGACATTCTCTCCCGCCTCGGTGTCAGCCCCGAGCAGAACTAGCCCCATGCGCGTGCCTAGAGTCTATATTGACCAGGCCCTACACAGCGGGGCTGAACTGGCACTGGATAAATCCGCCGCTCACTATCTTGTCTCCGTACTGCGCCTGCGCGCCGACGACGCACTGATCGTCTTTAACGGCAGCGGCGGCGAATATTCTGCCCTGCTGCAATCCGCAACGAACAAGCAAGCGACGATTACCATTGGCGAATACAGTGCTGGCGTAGAGCCGAGCCCGGTGCGGGTCGTCCTGGCCATCGGCCTGTCGCGGGGCGAGCGCATGGACTGGGTGATACAAAAGGCCGTCGAGCTTGGCGTTAACGAAATCGTGCCGCTGTTCACCGAGCGCTGTGAAGTCAAACTCAAGGGTGAGCGCGCCCTGAAAAAGCTTGGCCATTGGCAGCAAATTGCCATTAGCGCCTGCGAGCAAAGCCAGCGCAATGATGTCCCCGACATAAAAGCAGCGCAGCCGCTGAGTGAATTTCTCGCGGCCAACGACACACCAGCCGATTCAAGTATAAAGCTGATTCTCGACCCCAGAGCCGAACAAAGCCTCAGCAGCACCTTACTCAAACAAGGTTCTTCGGCAAAGACCATCGTACTATTCTCTGGCCCCGAGGGCGGTTTTAGCGAGGGAGAAATTGCCCTCGCACAACAACAAGGTGTCGTTTCCGTCGGGCTCGGCCCGCGCGTACTGCGCACAGAAACGGCGCCCCTGTGCGCCTTAAGTATCGTGCAGGCCCTGCTGGGCGATATGGCCTAGGTAAGCACCAAGCGCTAGATGTTTTTATCGGCCTTTTTTACGCCGCCACCGTCAAGCAACACCCCATAGCCTTTATACTCATTGCCAAAGGGTGGATGACCTGCCCGAAAAATACTTATTAAACGGAACCGGCCATGGATTTCTCCTTTTCTGAACAGCAACTACAAATCAAAGACAGCATCGAAAAACTCTGCAAGCCCTTTGACGATCAGTACTGGCTCGACCGCGATACCGATGGCGAATTTCCCGAAGATTTCTGTCGCGCCCTGGCAGACGATGGCTGGCTCGGTATTTGTATGCCCGAAGACGTCGGCGGTAGCGGCCTGGGTATTAGCGAAGCGGCGGTGATGGTGCAGACCATTGCCGAGTCGGGTGCCGCCAACGGTGGGGTTTCCTCGGTGGCCATCCCGCTATTTGGCGTTAACCCCATTGCCGTCTTTGGCACCGAGGAACAGAAGCAACGCATGCTGCCACCGGTGATGCGCCGCGATGACATCCCTTGCTTCGGCGTTACCGAACCGAATACCGGGCTCGACACCACACGATTAAAAACCGAAGCTATTCTGAACGGCGATCATTACGTGGTGCATGGCCAGAAGGTCTGGACCTCGACGGCGCAGGTGTCGAACAAGATTATGCTAATCGCCCGCACCAAACCCGAGTCGGAAACCAAACGTCCCATCGATGGCCTGACCCTGTTTTATACCGACCTCGACCGCAGCACCTGCGAAATTCGCCGCATCGAAAAAATGGGCCGCAAGTGTGTCGACTCCAACCAACTGTTTATCGATGGCCTAAAAATTCCGGTGGAAGATCGCATCGGCGAAGAGGGCAAGGGCTTTCGCTACCTGCTCCACGGCCTGAATCCCGAGCGCGTGCTCATCGCCTCCGGTCTTGTCGGCCTCGGCCGTGCCGCCCTGAAACGCGCGGTGACTTACGCCGGCGAACGCGAGGTCTTCGGTCGCCCCATAGGCCAGAATCAGAGCGTGCAACATCCATTGGCGGAATCCTGGATCGAACTGGAAGCCGCCAACTTAATGGTCTTCCGCGCTGCCGCCGCCTACGACAAGGGCGAAGATGCCGGCGCCTACGCCAACGCCGCCAAATACTTTGCCGCCGAGGCCACCTTTAAAGCCTGCCAACAAGCGGTAATGACCCATGGCGGCATGGGCTACGCCAAGGAGTACCACGTTGAGCGCTATTTGCGTGAGTGCATGATTCACCGCCTGGCACCCATTAGCCCACAATTAATATTGTGCTTTATTGCCGAAAAAGTTCTCGGCCTGGCCAAGTCCTACTAATCCAGACCTGCCCGCCCGCAGGGGAGGGCTATTAACACCTTGCAGGCACCACGCGCCCCTTAAGATCTTCATAGACCTGAATAATGCTGACGGCAGTTTGCGGGGCTGCGCTGTGACCCACAGAGGCAAGCACCGCAAACTTGTAACCACCGAGGCATTGAATGGCACTTTTCACCTCGCCCTTGCGAGTGGCAAAGGTGTAGCTCTCCAACTCGCTACCGGTATTTTTAGAGGCCAGGCTATCCCCCAACTGTCGCACTCGCGGGTCACCGGAAAAACCCGGTGAGGCACCCAGCAATACAAACACGAGTAGGGCGGAGGATAGTTTTTTTATCAGCATGATTTTTCTCGACAGTGTTAAGGACGGCATTGAAGCATAACTTTGTCTCGACATTGATATAAGCCTGCTCAGGTGACAACGCCGGCACTACGGCTAGCGACCTGCCATCGGGGAACCCCCTAGCCGCTCGCTTGTCAAAGCGCAGCAATGGTTTTTGCTGCATACCGGATAAGGCCCTAATAAACCCGTCCAGTATTAAACAAGCCCTCCAGCATTGTAATTTTATTGGCATCAGCGACAATAGCGCCGGCAGCTGACTGCCGGCCACATTCAGGCCACGAGGTCTGCGAAACTTCCATTTAAAGCGAGCTAAATACGTAAACAATATTGATGACTCTTCTTCTTTCCAAGCTCGCAATCACTCGTTTACAGACCGCCATTTTTCTCATGTTTTGGCTATCGGCCTGCACCATCACCCCTGTGGAACAGCAAGCCAAGAGTGACAACTGCCCCGCGCCCAGCAAACCACCAGCCTGCCCGGTCCTTCAACAAAAAATCTGTCCCAGTATTAAACCGCGTCGCTGCCCGGTGAGCCCGGCCGCCAAAATTGCCGATAAACTGGTCATTGGTGAAATTGAGAAGGTCAATATTGCACCACCCGAGCAAGTGTTTATGGCGCGCATCGACACCGGAGCCGCTGGCACCTCTATTCACGCCAGTAATATTACCGCCTTTGAGCGGGACGGCCGCAACTGGGTGCGCTTCCAAATAGATCACCCCTCGATAGAAACCGCCTTTGTTATCGAGAGGCCACTGGCCCGCACCGTGCGCATCAAACAGGCCGGCAGCGACATCGTCGAACGGCGACTGGTGGTAAAAATGACCATCACGCTCGGATCGATGAGCGAACAAGTTGACGTCTCTCTCTCCGAGCGCGCCACCATGACTTACCCGGTGTTGATAGGCCGGAATTTCCTGCGTAACCTGGCCATCGTCGATGTTAGCCAGCGTTTAATCGCAAAATAAACACCCGCCTATGTCATCACGCGCCCAGGTCTACTTACTCGCGCTGGTCTTTATAGCCACCGGCCTTGGCCTCACTCTGTATAAAAATGTGGCCCTCAACTTTCCACTGTCGCCGGGTAGCCTGACCCGCGTTTGGGAGATTGAAGCCAAAGTCACCTTCCGGGCAATGCCGCAAGCGATTAGTGTTGATCTCGCCCTGCCCCAGTCGCAGGATGGTTATCAAATCATCGACGAAACATTTGCCTCCTCCGGCTACGGTTTCGATATACGCCAGAGTGGCGAGCAACGGCGGGCAATGTGGACGCGGCGCGAAGCGGGCGGCCAGCAAACCCTGTATTACAAGCTTAAAATTGCCCGCCAGGGGGCAAGCCCTGCACCCAGCGAGCCGCCACAGGCCTCGCCAATACCCGACAAATTGATTTGGAGCCCCGCCCAGGAAGCCGCCGCTGCCACGCTCATTACACAGGCGCGGGCACTATCGGCAGACCCCAGTAGCTTCGCCACACAGCTGCTAAAACAGCTCGGGCAGCATGAAAGTATCAAGGGCAGCCAATCATTGAATGACCCCCGCCACCGGGTTTCCGCAGCCAATCTCGCGCTGCAGTTATTGACCCGGGCCGGTGTTGCCTCGCACATCGTGCGCGGTATCAGTCTCACCGACAGGGTGCATAATCAGGCCGCCAGTGAATTACTCGAACTTTACGATGGTCAAAATTGGCAGATCATCGACCCCGTGACAGCCCACTTTGGCCTGCCGGAAGATTTCTTTATCTGGCAGCGAGGCGGCGATTCCCTCCTGCAACTGGAAGGCGGGCGGCGCTCAAAAATTCGCTTTTCACTGCTTGCCAACGACCTGCCCGCCAAAAACGTCGCCCTGATGCATGCCCAGGAGCCCAACTCCGCACTCATTGATTTCAACATCTACAGCCTGCCGGTTGAAAAACAGGCGGTGTTCAAATTGTTATTACTGGTGCCCATCGGCGCCCTCGTGGTCGTGCTGTTCCGCGTGCTCATTGGCATTCGCACCTCCGGCACCTTTATGCCGGTGTTAATCGCCATGGCCTTTATGCAAACCACCTTGCTCACCGGCGTTGGCTTATTAAGCGCACTGGTGCTTGTCGGCCTGTGGATTCGCTCTTATCTCAGCCAGCTCGATTTATTAATGGTGTCGCGAATTGCCGCCGTATTAATTGTCGTGGTCATATTAATGGCGGTATTTAGCGTCGTTAGCCACAAGTTGGGGCTCGAGCAAATGCTCAATATGACCTTCTTCCCGATGGTGATTCTCGCCTGGACCATCGAGCGCCTGTCCATCACCTGGGAGGAGGACGGCGCCCGCGAAGTGGCCGTGCAGGGCTTTGGCAGCCTCACCGTTGCCATCGTCGCCTATCTGGCGATGACCAACGCACTCGTGGGCCATCTGACCTACAACTTCCCCGAATTGCTACTCGCCGTACTGGGGGTTATTTTGCTACTCGGCCAGTACTCCGGCTATCGGCTGAACGAGCTATTTCGCTTTCACAGTGCCGTCGATTGATGCAAACACCATGGCAGGGGGCCCATGCCCGTGTGGATTAAGCAGCACAAAAAGCTGCGTCATGCCGGTGTCCTCGGCCTCAATGAACGCAATGTGTCTTACATCTCCCGCTATAACAAGCGCGAGAACTTCCCCCTGGTCGACCATAAGCTGAAGACCAAAAAGGCGGCCACCGCTGTTAACCTGCCGGTGCCAGAATTACTCGGCGTCATCGCGTCCCCCGCACAGCTAAAGACCTTGCCCACCCTGCTCAAAGAGCTGCACAGCTTTGTCATCAAACCCGCGCGCGGCAGCGGCGGTAAGGGCATTTTGGTGGTCAACCATCGCGAGGGGGAGCAATTCTTCAAACCCTCCGGGGCCCTGCTCACCCACAGCGCCATTCGCCACTATGTCTCCAACATTCTCAGTGGCGTCTACAGTCTCGGCGGCAAGCCCGATGTCGCCTTTATTGAAACCCTGGTGCACGGCGACCCAATACTCGATAAATACAGCCATGAAGGCTTACCGGACATCCGCATTATTGTTTTTCAGGGCTTTCCGGTGATGGCCATGCTGCGCTGCCCGACCAGTGATTCCGATGGCAAGGCCAACCTCCACCAGGGCGCCGTAGGCGTCGGTCTGGGCATCACCTGTGGCTCGGCCCTGCAGGCTGTACAAAATGACCAGGTGATTAGCCACCACCCCGACACCGGGGTCAAATTTGCCGACCTGGCCATCCCCAACTGGCGCACCTTGCTGCAACTTGCCGGGCACTGCCACGATTTCACCGAGCTCGGCTACCTCGGCTGCGATATCGTGCTGGATCGACAACGCGGCCCCTTAATCCTGGAAGTGAATGCTCGGCCGGGGCTGTTTATACAAATCGCCAGTGGTATCGGCCTGCGTTCAAGATTGCAAAATATCGAAAATTTGGCGCAAAGAGACTGGCATGTCGACGAGCGCATTGACTACAGCCTGAGCCAATTTTCAGCGAAAGCCTAAGCCACTAAAGTAAATTCCTATAAAGCGGGCATTGCTCGTCAGCTTCTCGAGAGAGCTGCGATATTAGCAATGCACTCAAAATGACTCTATTTTATAAATTAACCTAAATACCAATGCCCGCGGCCAATAACGCGGCCTTACCAAAGCCATGGATTTCACTTGAGGCTACACCTGCAAGGATAAACCGAACCTTTAGTCGCAAAGGAGCAGAAGGCACCAGGGCCACGAATCACCACCAAAAGCCCGATCAAGCAGTCTGATTTCCAAAAAGAGTGTTATTAACAACCTATCGGCCGCCGACTACTCACTGGGTCGCAAAGGCCCCAAGCCTCCTCCAGGTGCCTGCTTCATCTCTGGCGGCGTAACATCGCGCAGCACCCCTTTCTCTAGTAGCAATATCCGGTCGGCCGTACGGATGGTTTCTGGCCGGTGGGCAATGATGACGCGGGTGACATCCAGCGCTTTGATTGCCTCATTCACCACACGCTCGGTCTGCACATCAAGATGGCTGGTGGCCTCATCCATAAACAACAATTTGGGCTGCCGGTAGAGCGCTCGCGCCAGCAATATACGCTGCTTTTGCCCCCCGGAAAGCGTGGTGCCCATATCACCAATTAAGGACAGGTAGTTCATCGGCATCTGCGCAATGTCCTGGTGCACACTGGCCAACTTGGCACAGGCCTCAATTCGCTCCTGTTCTGGACTGGCTTCAAAAAAGGCAATATTGTCGGCAATGGAGCCGGATAACAGCTGATCATCCTGCATCACCGCACCAATACTCGATCGTAGGCTCTGCAGCCCCAGCTCACTGAGCTTACTGCCGTCATAACAGATATCCCCGCCATCCGCCGGTAACAGGCCCATCATTACCTTCATCAGGGTCGACTTGCCACAACCCGAGGGCCCAATAATGGCCACCGCCTCACCCGGCTTGATATGCACGTTTAAATCCTGGAACAAGTAGGGATCGGTATCGGAATAGCGAAACTGGATGTTATTGAGCACCAGCTCACCTTTAAAATCATGACCCAGGGCCGCTGCCTCACCGAGGTCTTCTTTTTCCATTAAGGCAATATCTGACAAACGACTGAGGTGGAGCCCCAGCATTTTAAACTCAATCAACTGCTCAATCAGAGCCGAGGTCTTTTGCGAAAACTGCGTTTTATAGGCAATAAAAGCATAGAGCATACCGATTGAAAAACCACCGTCGAGCACCATTGACGCACCCAGATAAACCACCAGAACACTTTCAGCGCCGAACAAAAGCTCATTGATAGTGGTATAGACAACACCAAACTTACCAAGGCGAATCCGCGTGTTGGCAACATCGGCGTAGCAGTTTTTCCAGAGTGACTGGCGATCGGACTCCTTGCCATACATTTTGATACTTTGGATAGCCCGTAGACTCTCCATAAAGTTCGACTGCTCTTTGGCTCGGGCGACGATCCCCTCTTCTGTCAACTCGCGCATAGTGCGAAACATTAACAACCTGATGCCCGTGTAAACCAACACGACAGCCAGTACCAGAAGGGCGAGTTTTGGCGCGTACAACCACATCATAATAAACGTGGTGACCGCCATCACCCCATCGACCAGGGCCGAAACCATACCGGTGGTGAGCATTTTCTGGATCGCATCCATGGAGCCAAAGCGAGCAATCAAATCACCGATATGACGCTTTTCAAAAAAGTCGAGGGGCAAGTGGATAAGATGGCGAAACAAATTACCGCCCATCTGAAAGCTCAAAGTATTACCGAGATAGACGATCACCCAGGATCGGAAGCTGTTCGTCGCCACTTTGATGATGGCCAGCAACAAAAAGCCAATGGCCAACACGGTCAGTAAATCGCGATCAAAGGTAGTCAGCGCCTGGTCGACCACCAACTGCATGTAAAAAGGGCTGGCAATGGCAAAGACCTGCAACAGCACCGACAGTACCAGCAGTTGGGCAAAGGCTTTTTTGATACCTCCAGTGGCTCGCAAAAAATCGAGCAAACGAACCTGCTCGACAGCCTTCTCGACCTTAAAGGACGTAGTGGGGGTAAACTCAACGGCAACACCGGTAAAATGCTTAGAGAGCTCGTCAAGCGCCAGAACCTGCCGCCCCCTCCCCGGGTCATGAATAACCACCTTGGAGCCGGAGACCTCCTTCAGTACCACAAAGTGATTTAAATCCCAGTGTAAAACGGCCGGCAACTGCAAACTCTCGAGGGCGTCAAGCTCAACGCGCAGCGCCCGAGCCGAAAGTTCAAGTCGCTCAGCAACTTGAATAATATGCGCGAGTGTCGCCCCTTTCAGAGAAACGGGAAAGCGACGCCGCAGGGAATGCAGGTCGGTGTCGTAACCATGGTAGCCCGCAATCATCGATAAACAGGTTAAACCACACTCCGCAACCTCGGTCTGTAGTATCACCGGCAACTTGCTACGCTTTTTGAAATGTAACAATGCTGACTCTGTCATAACAGGCTTTCTTTCAAACGGTAAAGAGGATCGAGCAGCCAATCCATTAAGCTTCGCGTATCGACCGCAATATCAGCACTGAGCAACATACCCACCTGTAGATCCAGCGACTCGCCATAAGCACTGACCTGCTGACCATCCAGGGCCACCACAACCTTGTAGACAGGCTCTCTCAGGGGCAGCTCTATCGACAGTTCTGAGGGCGACAAAATAGTGTCACTGACCTCCACCACGCGCCCCAGATAAGTGCCAAAATGCTGGTAGGGAAAAGCGTGATATTGCATATTCACCGTCAGACCCGAGCCAATAAAACCAATCGCCCGAGAGGGCACATACAGATGTGCCTGCAGCAATGCACCCTCGGGCAGCAAATCAGCCATCACCTCACCGGGCGCCGTGATCTGCCCCTCCTTCATGCGCAAGGTGGCAATCTGTCCCTTTGCGGGCGCTGTCAGCACATAACTTTCACGCCCCGAGATTTCCGTTATGCGCCGTCGCAACACCGACTTCTCAGACCCCAGCGCCGCCACCTTTTCCTCTGTCGACAGAGGGATCAGCCGCAGATCATGATGGGCCTTGGTGAGCTCATTACTCTTAACAATAATTTGCCGGGCAAAGGCCGATTGCTCCTGCTCGTAATCGAGGACTTTTTCATATTGCTCCTCGTATTCAATATCGGAAATAAAGTTTTTATTTAATAAATCCTGATAGGACTTACGGAGCTGCTGGGCAAGTACCAGACGCTTGCCCTGCAAAGCCTCTTGCTGCCTTAACTGATCCAGCTCTCGCTCCAGGCCTTCCACCCTGGCAACAAGGCGCTGCGTCTCGCTATCCAGACGCCTATATTCAAGCGCAATACGACCATCAATATTCGCGCGCTCAAGTTGCAATTCTTTTAAAAGAAGACGCTCAACATTCTCACCAGCATCGGTTGTCGATTGCGCATTAACAACAGCAACCGGGCTACCGCGGTCGACAAGATCGCCATTTTTAACCAAAATTTTACTGTAAAAACCTGGCTGAGTAGGGACAATTCTAATAACACCCTTGTCCGGCACCAGGTAGCCGCTGACATGTTCTTTACGGGTGTAGTCACCAAAAAACAAATAAACAAGGGCGGCACTTACCACTGCCACCAGCGCCCCCGTGATTAAATAAAATGACAAGGGCTGTATCAGTAATGCCTCGCCGAGCCAGTTATTATTTTTATTATTAAAAATTTCTTTACGAAAAAGATCAGCCATGCGCTTACATCTACTATTCCATTTACGGCTACTTAGCCAGTTCCATTATTTAGCCAGCTACCACACAGCCATGAACAGAAGACCAGGGAAAGAAGACGATCCAATAATTGTACGTCAGCTCAGTCCAAACTGACAAGCCGAAGACCATGTTAACGACGAACGGCACGGTAGCTTTACTACCAGCCATCGCTCTAAATTAATCACAAAAACCCTGTTAAATTTTACAGTTCCAGAAAACAAATTGGCCACTTACTATCCGCTCCGTGTTTGAATTTTCGAGTTGCTATCTTTTACAGCCCGTTCGTTTCAGCACTTTCATATAGATATAATCTAACAACAAGGAAAAATATTATGAGCAATGAAATGATTCGGGAATTGAACGCTTCTGAAATTGATATGGTATCTGGCGCCTGGAGCCTCGGCGGCGGCTTTAACTTAGGCGGCGGCTTCTCAAGTGAAGTAACCAGCTTTGTAGGCACCGAAATGAACTTTTCTGACTTCACCGGTGAATTTGGCGTAGGACTGGAAACCGACTTCCTCGGCGGACTGCTAGACACCATCGGTGGCGCAATCGGCGGTCTCTTTTCCGGCTTCAGCATCGATTTAGGTTTAGGTCTTTAAGCAGCTAAACTGGAAAACATTCAGGGCTTGAAGCAGACGCAAGAAGCGCATACTAAACGGACTTATTTACCGCGACTGTCAAAAGCCAATATAGAGTAGGGGAAAGGAATCCTCTGCTCATAAAACAAAGCCCAACGATATTGCCAATGAATAATCGAACAATAGAAACTAATTTTTAGAGCGCTTTTGATAACTTCGACCGGATGCAAAACCCCTCGAAGAAAAAGAATGCCAGCAAATTTATTAAAATAATAAAAAACATTTGCCAGCTCCAGGCTCAAGAAAAACGACTGAATATCTGACAACACAAATTCAGCAAGCTTGAATTAACCAAGCGCAGAAATAATGGCCGTCATGCAATGCTAAATTGTCACCCTGTAAGAACTGACAGTTTCATCAGCATCTATCGCCCCCTAGTATCTGCGCCCCTACCATTCAAAGTCCGCCGGCCCACGACTCAGGGCCGACACGCTTGAAGGCATAGGAATAAAATAATGAATAAGGTAATTAGCAATACAGAAACCGAGACGCTCTCGGGTGCTTCAAGTAACGAGCTGCTATCACCCTTGGCCTCAAAGGCGCTATTGGCAATTGCAAGCCATCAGGGAATGAGCTCGTCACCAGCCAGATCCGCTGGTCGCACGGCACGCCAGATAGCAATATAACCAGGGCTATTACCCGGTATAACTGATAATATGTCCTTCAATTGAATTGGGGAAGGGAAACCTCGTATGTTAAATTTGCCACAAAAAGAAGTTGAACGTTTTCTTCTGGAAGTCTTTAAATGCTACCACGATGATGGTGTTTTAATGACCTCCTTCGAATCAATACTGCACCCAATTCAAGCCTTCATCCCCTTTGAAGCCTTCCACATTGGGATTATCAAGGATGTCAGCCATCTGCCCCACCGGCTGGTGATGCACGAATATCTACACTCAAAAGCCAACACCATTGACCTTGGCGAAAGCATTCAGAAGAAAGTTTCGGACACCACCCTCTGCCACACTAAAAACCTTGAGCCGACGATTATGACCCAGCTCAAAACGCGCTACGGAACGAGCTGGGACGAAACATGCTTCGCAGCGGAAACGGGCTCTGTTCGATTTAACTTCAGCAGTTCTCCCTACCGTATCTTTGCAGGTATCTACACAGAAGAACCCCTGGACAGCCAAGCCCGCACGATGTTTTCACAATTAATGCCACTGTTTTTTCTTAAGATCAGCAGGGCCTATACCGACGGCTCCATCCCCGCCCTCACCAAGCGCCAACAGGAAGTGCTATTCTGGATAAAGGAAGGTAAAACCGCCTGGGATATCAGTAAATTATTAGTAGTATCAGAACGCACGGTCAACTTTCACCTCGACAACATCTTTAAAAAGCTGGAAGCGGTAAACCGGCCACACGCGGTTGCAAGAGCTATTTCTTACGGACTACTGGCACCCTGACACACCCTAATAATTCCTGCCGTGTACTTTATTAAGACCTGACATCGTCTAATGACCCATACGCAGTAGATTACACACCCAGCCTGGACGCCTCCGGAGCAAGCTAAACACCCGCCCTTACTCTAAGCCAGTAACCACAGATACCTCTCAAAAGCCCTCTTTGTAAAGACTGGATTCTCGCGCTAGACTGCTAGTAACTGTTAGCGCGACTTCAAAATTATAATTAGAGGCTACAGATGCCCAAGCTAATGCTCGACGGTTTTACCGTTATCGACTTTTCCCACGTTGTTGCCGGCCCGCACTGCACCAAGATCCTTGCAGAACACGGTGCCGAGGTCATTAAAATCGAACCTCTGAGCGGCGACCTGTCGCGCATGCTCCCGGTTCACCGCGATGGGCGTAGCGGCTACTTTATTCAGCACAATGTCGGCAAAAAAACCATGGCAATGGATCTGACAGAACCTGAAGCACAGGCCATTTGCCATGAACTCATTCGCCAGGCTGACATTGTTGTAGAAAACTTTTCACCCGGTGTTATGAAGCGGCACAGCCTCGACTGGGAAACCTTGAAGGAAGTGAACCCTAATCTGATCATGTGCTCGATATCCTGTTTTGGCCAGGAGGGCCCCCTCGCCCACTTACCGGGCTACGACTGGATCGGGCAATCCTACGCCGGTATTCTCGACTTAATGGGGGAGGCCGATGGAAGCCCCGTATTTGGCGGCATGGCCCTTGGCGATGTCTCCACCGGCACCCACGCTTATGCCGCTATCGTCACCGCCTTGCTTCATCGACTACGCGGGGGCAGCGGACAACATATTGACATTTCACTGCTCGAAGTCCTTTTCAGTTATCACGAGATGAATGCCCAGGTTTACACCTCCTCTGGTGGTGAAATGATTGCCAAGCGCGCCGGCAGCAAGCACGATATGATTTCACCGGCGGGCATCTACCCCTGCAAGGGACGCCACCTCTTTATTCTTGCCGTCAACCACCAGTGGCAAGCCCTGGTTAAACTAATGGGCAGAGAAGATATGCTCGATGACCCCCGGTACAGCGATCTGGCGACAAGAGGGGCCAACAAAAAGGAGATTAACGCCATTATTGAAAAATGGCTCGATGGTTTCGATAATGCCGATCACGCCCTGAAGGCCCTGCAGAAAGAACGCATTCCCTCCGCCCCTATTTTAAGCATTCCCGAGGTCATCGACTTACCCCATGTTAAGCAACGCGGCATCGTACGCACCGTTAATGACCCCATTTTTGGCGAGGTAAAAATACCCCGCACACCCCTACGCTTCTCCGCATTCCCCGAAACACCCGAGTTAGTGACGGGGACATTAGGCCAGCACAATCATCAAATACTCAGCGAACGCCTCGGCTATTCTGCGCCAGATATAGAAAGGCTCGAAACCTCAGGAGTCATTATCTCAAAGAACATTTAAGTCTTAGCGGCTGAGAAATATCACCAAGCCGAGATATTTTATTGGCATCTACTAACTCACAGCAATAAAGCCATTAATGGCTTTATTGCGAACCTGCTTTATTTAAGGATCTGAACCCACCTGGGATCTTCTGAATCGAAGGTCTAAGAGAGTAGTATCCTTACAAAAGCATAAAAACGCTCCGAAAGAATCCCTTTATAAGCTGCAACAATGTGAGCCAAGATCATTAAAAATACAACAGTTTGCTTCTTAAGCTTTATTTTTCTTATTATTTCGTTCCTTCATCGCAACGATTTTAAACCCGACTTGCAGCTTGAAGCGCAACTGAAAGACCCACCTGTACAAGCGGGCATTACAAAGAAACCGTTTACTGTAGAAATGAATCAGGTTCTCTACCAGGTTCAACCCCTCTACGATTACTCGCTTTACGGCCTTGTTGTCTCTTACTCTCACCACGATGGCGACAGCATGTTGCACAAATTATGGAATGACCACCTCAATACTGCCGACGTCTGTGTCGTTTGGAGCAACACCGCCTTTGATCTCAATTTAAACGACTACAGCTTCTGGAATGGCCAATTTACCTGCAACATTAAAACCTCAGACAGCGCGGCCTGGGCGCGCTTCGACATGACGCAATTGTCAAACAATCACCTGCTCTCCGATGACAAGTTGATTCGCGACCAGATAAACGACATCTCTGTGGGCGATCAAATTTACATTAAAGGCTGGTTATCGGAATACGCTAGCGAAGGTGGCAGCAAGCGCGGTACCAGCATTACCCGCAACGACACCGGCAATGGCGCCTGTGAAACAATTTTTGTCACCGAGTTTAACATTCTTCGCTCCAGCCCAAATAACTGGCGCAAACTTATGTACCTGTGCCTTATGCTATTTCTTGGCACCATTGCCTATCACTTTCTGTCCCCCTACAAGCCTCACACTTAGTCATTACATTGTCACAACAGCGTCTATAATAAACATCTCATACTAAAAAATTATGCTTAGTTCATGAACAAAATTAACCACTGCATTCTCCGCCCACACAACCCCCTCAAATTACTATCACAGCAGGAGGTATCCGGGCTTGCCTCCTCTAATAAAGACACGATGAATTTATTTCGCAATTGTGCCCTCGCCATTCTCAATACCGACAGCCATGAAGATGATGCCGCACAAGTATTGTCGGCATTTGCCGACTTTGATATACAACTGATCCCTCAGTCGCGGGGCTTAACCCTCGAGATATTCAATGCGCCCGGCCAGGCCTTTGTCGGCGGTAAAATGATCCGCGGTATTCACGCCCACCTTTTTTCCGCCCTACGTGACATTGTTTATACTGACTTTATTATTCACGAAGCTCCCCAGCTCGACCTCGATAGCTCCGAAGGGATTACCGACGCGGTGTTTAGAATTCTGCGCAATGCCGAAATTGTCCGTGGTGATGTACAACCCAACATGGTGGTCTGCTGGGGCGGCCACTCTATATCTCGTCACGAATACGACTATTCAAAGGAAGTAGGGTATCAACTCGGCCTGCATGGCCTTGATATTATTACCGGCTGTGGCATTGGCGCCATGAAGGGGCCAATGAAAGGTGCTGCGGTGGGGCACGCAAAACAACAAATTAAAACTGGTCGCTATATTGGCATTAGTGAACCGGGCATTATCGCCTCTGAATCGCCCAATGCCATTGTTAATGAATTAAGCATCATGCCCGATATTGAAAAGCGACTTGAAGCCTTTGTACGGCTGGCACACAGTATTATTGTTTTTCCTGGAGGCGTCGGCACCATTGAAGAAATACTCTATATTCTCAGTATTCTTACCCACCCCCAGAACGAACACAAAATACCCTTAATTCTAGCCGGCCCAAAATCTTGCGACACTTACTTTGACGAGCTTGAATCTTTCCTGGTATCTACCCTCGGCGCGTCGATAAAAGATCACTACCAAATCATCACCGGCGAACCAATAACTGTAGCCGCACAGGCAAAGGAAAATATAGACACAGTCCATCGTCACCGCGAAAAAAAGCAGGAAGCCTATTATTTTAACTGGCCACTCGCCATCGACCACGCCTTACAAAAGCCCTTTATTCCCAGTCATGAAAATATGGCCAATCTTGCTCTACATAGCCAGCTGCCACCTCATCAACTCGCCACAAATATGCGTGCTGCTTTTTCTGGCATTGTTGCCGGTAATGTTAAAGAATTTGGACAGCAAGAAGTTGCCAAACACGGCCCCTTCACTCTGCACGGTGATCAACAAATTCTTTCGGCAATGGATGTACTATTGAAAAATTTAGTCCGTGATAAGCGCATGAAAATTGTCGATGAAGTCGAGCAGTACACACCCTGCTATGTACTGCTCGAAAATGCTTAGTTTTTATATCAATGACACCAACATTAATACCACTTACTTAGCAACCTATCCTGATGGCTACAACGCACCCTCATCAATCACTTTATGTTTTAAAAATCTCACCAAGACTAATCCTGGGGTAATTGAAATCGATTCTTTGGCAATAAAATTTACAAATCAAGATCACCTTTCAACATTCTCTGCACCACCGTGCGTCGCAAAATCTCATTGGTACCATCGGCAATATTAATCGAACGCAGGGTTTCCCAGGCGTCATTCAAACCCATTTCATTGGTCAAACCCATGGCACCGTGCACCTGCATCACTCTATCCATGGTTTTAACGGCTTTCTCAACCGAATAGGCTTTGGTCATCGACAGTTCTTTAATCGCTGGCTTACCGCTATCAAGCAGCAGGCAGGTATTTAAAGCCATTAAATGGGCGGCATGAATTTCCGTCGCAGACTCTGCCAATGGGAAAGTTACACCCTGATATTCCGCAATGGCCTTGCCAAAGACTTCGCGCTGGGCGATATAGTCAAAGGCAATATCAAGACCCCAGCGCGCCAGGCCCACCGCGCGAGCCGAGTTGTAAACACGTCCCAGTGACACGCCCAACATGGCGATGGCGAAGCCCTTATCAAGCTCACCGACTAATTGCCAGGGTTCTACTTTGACATCATCAAAAAGCAGAGCGCCTTCATCGCCGCCAATATGGCCAAACATTTTTACGATACTTTCAATTTCTAAGCCCGGTGAATCCATTGGCACTAAAAAGGCACTGATACCGCCTTTGCGCTTACCGGCCTTTTCTTCATCGGTAATCGCGAAAACAATACAGTATTGAGCCTGGGGAGAATTCGAGGTCCACAGCTTACGGCCAGTAATTCGCCAACCCTCGCCGTCACGCTTTGCACGGGTTTTCAACATGGTGGCGTCGGAACCCGCACCGGGTTCAGAGAGCCCAAAGCACATTGAGGTTTTACCAGCGACCATGTCGGTGAGAACCTCCTCCCGCGCACGCTCAGTTATTTGCGTCAGCACCGGACTAGGACCAAAAGCCCAGTGGCTAATGGAGTAAACACCCAGCCAGTTAAGGCCACCACAAACATGAAACACGCGCTCCCACGCAGCGTAGTAGGCCAGCAAGCCCATTTCACTGCCGCCGATCGACTCCGGCGCACTCATATTGAAATAACCGGCCTCTGATGATGCCATTCTGATTTCACTGATTAACTGGATAACATCGGGACTATAGCGACCCTCTTCGGTGTATTTTTTACGGGGGTCGTGCAACAGGGCCTCGTGCTTTTCGTGGCGAGTTAGCACCTCTTTGCGTACAAAGGCCTCAATACCATCCTGAATGGCGGCAATTTCTTCGGGCAGTTCAATTCCAATCGCGGTGTTCATAGTCAGCCGTTACCTGTGAGAAAATTTGAATATACGGTAGTGAATAAGCCAGCAGGTAAGCTATGAGCTAAATGCTGGCTCTAAAGGCGTGATAAATTTCACGCCCTGTGCGCACAGATGAAAGTATATACAAACACCTCTAGCCTCGATATAAAAGCCACACGACCCCCGCTTCATTTTCAGCCCATAGCCTTACGGACAAAGGCTTTTAATCTGTCTATACTGAGCGCGCACCCGATAATGGTGCCGTGACTCACATCACCAACGCTACGCCACAAGGAATTACCAACATGAGAAAGCCATTGATATTGGCAGCGACATTGCTACTGGCGACACTCTCTTTTTCATCTGTCTGGGCCGACAAATTCAGTGATACCAGCCAAGTTTTTCAACAAGCGGGGCAGAGCAGTACATTTTTCAATAACAGCTATGCTTACGCCATATTTCCAACCATCGGTAAAGCGGGCATCGGCATTGGTGGCGCCTACGGAACGGGACGTGTCTATCAACAGGGTGCTTATGTTGGCGACATATCGATGACCCAGGTCAGCCTTGGCTTCCAATTGGGCGCCCAGGGCTTTAGTCAGATTGTTTTTCTTCAAGACAAACGTGCCTTCGATGAATTTACCGGCAGCAATTTTGAATTTGGTGCAGATGCCGGGGTTGTTGTTATTACGGCAGGGGCCCAGGCTGGCGTATCCACAAGTGGCAGCTCGGCTGGCGTCAGTGGCGGCAAACACGATGCAAACACTGCTGGAGAGTATTACAAAGGCATGGCCATCTTTTCCGTGGCTAAAGGCGGCCTGATGTTTGATGTCAAAGTATCCGGCCAGAAATTTGACTACCAGGCTATTCATTAATCTAAAATACGATGATGTCTATTTATCAGGCAATGGCAACGGGCAATGGATTAACACGGCCCTCTTGCCAACGCTCCGTACAGAAGTTATCGAGGAATTAAGCACTCATGAGCTGGCAATTTGCTCGCGGAGCCTATCCCGCCACCCGCATGCGTCGCAATCGGCGCGACGATTTTTCCCGCCGCCTGGTGCGCGAAAACCAGCTGACAGCCGATGATCTGATTTACCCGGTATTTGTACTGGAAGGCAGCCAGCAGCGCGAGGCCATACCCTCTATGCCGGGAGTTGAGCGCCTGTCCATCGATCTGCTTTGCGACCTTGCTGAGGAGTGTTGCTCACTGGGTATTCCCGCTTTAGCACTATTCCCCGTTACCCCGGCAGTGTGCAAAAGTCTCGGTGCCGAGGAGGCATGGAATCCGGAAGGTCTCGCCCAACGTGCCGTGCGCGCCATTAAACAGCGCTGCCCCGAACTGGGCATTATTACCGACGTCGCCCTCGACCCTTTCACCACCCATGGGCAGGACGGTATTATCGACGACGCCGGTTATGTGCTGAACGACACCACCCTCAACGCACTGACGCGACAGGCGCTCTCCCACGCCGAGGCCGGTGTCGATATCGTCGCCCCCTCCGACATGATGGACGGGCGCATTGGTGCTATTCGCGCAGCATTGGAGAAGAGCGGCTATGTGAACACGCGCATTCTTGCCTATGCCGCTAAATACGCCTCTAGCTATTACGGCCCCTTCCGCGATGCGGTCGGCTCCGCCGGTAACATTAAAGGCGGCGATAAATTCAACTATCAAATGGACCCCGCCAATAGCGACGAAGCCCTGCATGAATGCGCACTGGATTTGGCCGAGGGCGCCGACATGCTCATGGTTAAACCCGGCATGCCCTATCTCGATGTACTACGCCGGGTCAAAGACGAGCTACAGGCACCCACCTTTGCCTATCAGGTGAGCGGCGAATACGCCATGCATATGGCCGCCTTTGAAAAGGGCTGGCTCGACAAAGACGCGGTAATGATGGAATCGCTGCTCGCCTTTAAACGCGCCGGGGCCGATGCCATTTTGACGTACTTCGCTCTCGATGCCGCTCGTTGTTTAAATAAAGCCTCGACCTAGTACCAAGTCGTGAACGAACTTTTCTTATTATTGCAGCCCTACCTGCAAAGCACAGACACTGACGACGCCTGTCTGCTGATCGCCGATGAGAACCTCATCGACATTCCTTTTGCCAGCTTCGGCTCTGCGGTGCAGGTATTGAGCAACCGCTTCGATATTACTCATCAGGCCCATCTCGCTCACTGCAACTGCCTGTTTAATGACTTTGATTTCAGGGTCTTTCCCAGCGGCAGCTTTAAGCGTGTGGTTTACCGCGTCTCGAAAGAAAAACCCGTGGCCCACCATATTATTAATAATTCATTACGCTTGCTAACTGATGACGGCGAACTGATATTGCTCGGCGCAAAAAATGAAGGTATTAAAACCTACGCCAGTAAAGCGGCCGTGTATTTTAATAGCCGCGCGACGGTTGCCAAGCACGGCAACAATTATCTCGCCACGATTTGCAAAGATGCAACTTCTACGATCAATCTCGAAAAGCGCTTATTACCCCTTAAAACGCCCTACGAAAGTCTCGCCCCAGTGATCACTTGCGATGGCAATCAGCTCTATAGCAAACCGGGCTTATTTGGCTGGAACAAAGTTGACCGGGGCAGCGCCCTGCTCGCTCGACACTTAGGCGATTTTTTTACAGGCTTCGCAACACCGCCTGAAACGCTACTTGATCTCGGTTGCGGCTATGGCTATTTATCGCTAATGGCGGCGCGAACACGGGCAGATAATTCGCTAAAAATTACTGCCAGTGACAACTGCGCGGCAGCGATTATCGCTTGCCGTAAAAACTTTTCCGCTTTCAATATTAACGGCGAGGTTATCGCCGATGATTGCGCCAGCGGCATTACCAAGACCTTTGACGCTCTGCTCTGCAATCCACCCTTTCACCAGGGTTTTAAAACCGACTCTCGTTTAACGGAAAAATTTATTAAATCCGCCGCCCGACATTTAAAACACTCCGGCCGCGCTCTGTTTGTCGTTAATCAATTTGTGCCGCTGGAAAAGCTCGCCCAGTCGATATTTTCCCATCGCGAAAAATTAGTCGAAGGCGATGGCTTTAAACTGGTGGTTTTAAGTAACAACTAGACTCACTAAGTACAGCTGCGACGCTATTTACTTAGCACCCACTTAAAATACAGCGCCACGAATTTGCGCCAATAAATCTTGCAATTGACGCCGTATCGCCACATCGCTCTGACTAAACGACAGCCCTCTCTGGCTCAGCTGTTCAGCCACCTCGCTTTTACCCTGAGCGAAATAACTCTTTGCCAGTAGCAGATAAATTTCCGCGCGCTGCGGGTCGAGACGCTGCGCCCGTTCGGCAATGGCTATCGATCGCCCGTAATTGCCGACACGATAGTATCCCCAGCCCTGCTGTAATAGAGAGCTCACCGCCTTTTGCGCTGGGCTGACCAGCTGCCGCGCCGGTGCAATTTTTTTAGCGGGGCTTTCATCGGCTTTTTCCACTGGGCGGATCTTCCCAGGCTGGCGTGACTCGATAGGCGCAGGAGCACCTGTCGAGGTCTGCAAGGGCGCACAGGCACTACTCAGCATCACTAACAAGGCGACAGGCAGCAGGCGAAAAGTTAGCAGCCTTAAATGGCCAGCCCTCTGTAAATCGTCACACGCAACACCTGCTGTAATTGCCATATTTAGCCTTATTCTTAATGGCATACCTTGCTTAGCTCGGTACGCCGTTCATTGAAAACCCAACTAATTCAATAAATCCTTAAACCAGTCGATAACTTTGTCTGCACGGGAGGAACGGCAGGTCGCCGACTCAAGGGGTTCACTGCCCGCAATAAAGGGTAAATACCTCGCCCCCTCACAGCCCTCTTCACTCAATAATCCGCGCCCGGGGTCCACCCAATGGTAGACAATATTATCCGGGCGGATAAACGCCAGGGGGCTCACCTTTAAATCTGCCATCAACTGACTCCAAAGTTGCAGTGCACCGGAGGAGCCCGTAAACGGCATTTTGCCATTGTCATCGCGGCCCAGCCAAACCACGGCCAGATAGTCACCACCAAAGCCACTAAACCAGCTGTCGCGCTGGTCATTCGAAGTCCCTGTTTTACCCGCTACCGCGATACCGTCGCCCAAATAGCGATACACGCTACGGCCCGTGCCCTCACGCATCACCACTTGCATCGCGTACTGCAGCAGGTGAATAGAGCCCACATCAAAACGACTTTCGACACGATAGGCATAGCGCTTAAGAGGCTGGTTTTCTGCACTATAAACACTGTGAATGGATGCCAATGGCGAGTAAAAACCACCGGCGGCGATGGTGTGGTACAGGGTTGCGACATCAAAGGGCGACATCGACACCGCGCCAAGCGTCAGGGCTGGCACCTCAGGCAAGGGGCCATCGTAGCCGAGGCGGCGCAGCGTCTCGCCGATGCCATCCAGCCCCAACGCCATACCCAAACGTGCAGTCGCCAAATTATAGGATTGCGCCAGCGCCTGATACAGCGGCACGTCACCGTGGCTCTTGCGATCAAAATTCTGCGGACGCCAGGTCTCACCGTGTTCGGCGGCAATCGCCACAGGCTCATCGCTAATGGGGCTTATTAAGGTGTAGCTATCGGGCCGCTCAAGTGCTGTTAAATAGACCGCAGGCTTGATGGTTGAGCCAATCGGTCGTCGCGCATCCAGGGCTCGATTAAAGCCTGCAAAACGCGCGTCGCGCCCACCAAGCAGGGCCTGCACCTCAGCCGTACCCACGCGCACCACCAATGATGCGACCTCAACTGGTTGTCCACTGACACCTTTTCGCTGCTCGAGGGCCGGCATCCTCGTACTAATTACAGCCTCTAGTTTGCGCTGTATCTGGGGGTTAAAGTGAGTGAACACTCGCAAACCACCGGCACGTATAGCCTCCTCATCGTAGTCCTGACGCAGTTGTCGCTTAACCAGGTCGAGGTAGCCCGGGAAGGGATTAGTACGGGTACCGGGGTGCTGCGAAATATCCAGACCCCGAGCACTCGCCCTATCTGCAACTCCGTTGTTAATTAGACCTTGCTGCGCTAACAGGCTAATTACCAAATTCCTGCGCTGCAAGGCGCGCTCGCCGTGGCGGCGCGGATCATAGTAGGACGCACCCTTGGCTATCGCCACCAACAGGGCTATTTGGTGCAAGTCCAGCTCCGCCAGGGGCTGGTTAAAATAGTGCTGACTGGCCATGCCAAAACCGTGAATCGCCCGCTTACCGGCCTGACCGAGATAAATTTCATTGATATAGGCTTCAATGATTTCACCCTTGCTGTAGTGCTGCTCCAGCATCAGTGCCATTACCGCCTCAAGACCCTTACGCAGTAGATTGCGATCCCGGCTGAGATAGAGGTTCTTCACCAACTGCTGAGTAATGGTACTGCCACCCTGGGTGGCACTGCCCGGACGCAGATTATTCACCAGCGCTCGGCCGATGCCACGCAGTGACACCCCGTAGTGCTGGTAGAAATCCCTATCCTCCACCGCGATCAGGCTTTCCACCAGCAGGGGAGGTAATTCTTCCAGCTGCACCGGCTGGCGATCTTCGAGGTGAGCGGGATAAATACCACCGATGCGTAGCGGCTCGAGACGCACCAGGGTTAAGGGCTTACCCTGCGGCGCACGCAGGCGCACAAGCCGAGAGCCTTTAAAGCTTAGCTGAAACCTTTGCGCCGCCTTGCTTTCATCCCAGAACTGGAAGGCCCTGGAGTACACATCGACGCGCTGACCTTGCACTCGAAATTGACCCGCAGCACTGAGCTGGGCAACGCGCCGATAACCGAGCTTCTCTAGCTCCCAGACGAGGCCATCACGAGACAATTCAAGCCCTTCGTATAACTCCAGTGCTCGGCTGTAAACGTGGCTCGGCAAGGACCACTTGCTGCCGGAAAAACGGCTGGTCAACTGGTAATCCAGCACCGCCAAGGCCACCAGACCCATCACCAACAGCAACAGCAACCCTCTTTTCAAGAATTTTTTCAGCCAATGGCTCCCTGCCGAGCCTTTAGCTTGCCGCGTTTTTTTCCGCGTTTTTTTGCGCGTCTGCTTCGCCAAAGCTCTCTTCCTACGAAATGCCAAAGAGCATCTCGAATCATCTTATTTACTGTTAAAATATCGCCACGAATAGTCTACTGCCATGCTGTGTGACAGGCTATTTGATTATTCAGCGCAGCCCAAATTTACTGGAACCCCTTATGAAAACAATCGATGTCTACGGCATAGGTGCAGCACTGGTCGACACTGAGATAGAAATCAGCGATGCCGAACTCGCCACCTTTGGCATAGAAAAAGGCCTGATGACCCTGGTCGATGAAGCTCGCCAGCTAGAATTACTCAGCCACCTGGACAACCATTTAGTGATGGCTAAACGCGCTAGCGGGGGCTCTGCGGCCAATAGCATTATGGCGGTCGCCAGTTTTGGTGGCAAAGCCTTCCAGTCCTGCAAAGTTGCCGACGATGACAATGGCCGCTTCTATTTAAACGACTTAACCAAAGCGGGCGTCAGCCACAATGGCGTCGATCAATTACCCGAGGGCACTACCGGTAAGTGCCTGGTACTGATCACCCCCGACGCCGAGCGCACCATGAACACCTATCTCGGCATCAGCGAGACCATCTGCCGCAAAAGCCTTAATCTCGATGCCATCGGCAGCGCCAAATATATCTATACCGAAGGTTATTTAGTGACATCACCCACCGGCAAAGATGCCGCTATTGAATGCCGTAAGCAGGCCGAGCAAGCGGGCACAAAGACAGCATTTAGTCTCTCCGATCCGGGCATGGTTGAATTTTTTCGCGAAGGTCTGCAGGAGATGATCGGCGAGCGTGTCGACCTGCTGTTCTGCAATAAAGACGAAGCCCTGGGCTGGACCGGCGCAAGCACGCTGGACGCCGCCGTTGAAGGCATGAAACAAACCGCCGCTACTTTTGCCATCACCTTAGGTGCTGAAGGTGCACTGGTTTACGACGGCGAAAACAGCCATCGCATCGCCCCCACAGCCGTTACCGCGGTCGACACCAACGGTGCAGGCGATATGTTTGCCGGCGCCTTTCTCTACGGCATTACCAACGGCATGGACTATCGACAGGCCGGCGAACTCGCCAGCGTCGCCTCAGCCACGGTAGTGACGCAATTCGGCCCACGACTTGCCGTGGAACAGCACCGCAGCCTGCTGCAGCAACAATAAAAGCCGCCCATAAAAAACGGCGCCTTCTCCGATAAAAGAAGGCGCCGCATTAAGCCTTTAGCAGCGTCGTTTAGCGGGTACCGTGCACCACCATGGTTTTACCCTTGACCCACACCAGATCTTGCTGCTCCAGTACTTTCAGTACTCGACCCACCATCTCCCGCGAGCAGCCAACAATGCGGCCAATCTCTTGGCGGGTAATTTTGATTTGCATGCCATCGGGGTGGGTCATGGCATCGGGCTCTTTACTCAAGTCGAGCAGGGTGCGCGCCACGCGGCCGGTGACATCGAGAAAGGCCAGATCACCCACCTTGCGGGTGGTGTCTCTCAGACGCTGCGCCATTTGTATGGACACGGCGTAGAGAAAATCCGGATGACTCTTGGTCAGCGCATGGAAATTGTCGTAGCTAATTTCGGCCACATCGCATTCGTTTTTAGCCCGAATCCAGGCACTGCGATCCTCCTGACCAAACAGACCCATTTCACCGAAGAAGTCGCCGGGGTTTAAATACGCAACGATCATCTCGCGGCCGTCATCGTCTTCAATCAACACCGTCACCGAGCCACTAATAATGTAGTACAGCGTGTCGCTGCTATCACCGGCATAAATCAAGGTGCTCTTTGCCGGATAGCGCCGTCGATGGCAATGGCCGAGAAATTGCTCGAGATTTTCGATATGCGGGGTAATGGGTTTTAAACTCACGATTTGGCGCTCCATGTATTTTTATCTCTTGGCTCTCATCATCGCACTATAAGAATATTAATGTAAACCTTTGAGCTAGTAGGCATCTATAATGCCCGCTGCCACACAGAACACTCAAATGGCGCGCTGATATCTGCGCCATCAAGCCCAATGAGAAGCAGGCTTCGCCAGTCTTTTCACCATAAATAGGAAGTAATTGATGAAAGCCAAAGTCAAGTGGGTCGACAATGCCATGTTTCTCGGTGAGTCTGGCAGTGGTCACTCGGTCGTCATGGACGGCCCCGAATCCCTCGGTGGACGCAATATGGGCATCCGCCCAATGGAGATGCTACTGATCGGTATGGGCGGCTGTGCCAGCTTCGACGTGATGAGCATTTTGAAAAAAAGCCGCCAGAATGTCAGCGCCTGCCACGCCGAACTGGAGGCCGAGCGCGCCGACGCTGTACCCGCCGTCTTCACCGCTATCAACATTCACTTTGTGGTTAAAGGACAGGGCCTGAAAGAAAAGCAGGTCAAACGCGCCGTCGAGCTATCCGCAGAAAAGTACTGCTCGGCATCGATCATGCTCGGCAAGGGTGGCGTCGAGATTAGTCATAGCTATGAAATACAGGAAGAAAATGCCGCTAAAGAGTAGCGTCAGACTTTTTTCCAGGCAAAAAAAACGGGGAGCTTGCGCTCCCCGGAAAGTATAATACAGGGGGTTAGGAGGTTGATCCGCTAGCAAGGGATCCTAGGTCCCGTTGCTCACTAACGATGAGTGAACTATAGACACCCGCTTGATATAAATAAAATGTATTGATTTTATTTATATCATAACCACAGAGACTGTTAATAGGCCCCGCCAATCGCGCGTCGAAACACGACCCCTGTCAAAATAAAGAGTGTTGGCCAGCGCATAAGTTAAGATACAATAAAAAATAATATCAATAACTTAAATTTATGCCATGCCTCTCGATAATCTTTCCCGCGTTGATCTAAACCTGCTGGTCGCCATGCAAGTCTTACTTGAGGAGCGCAATGTCACCCGCGCTGCCGAGCGCATGTTCATCACCCAGCCCGCCATGAGTAAAACCCTGTTGCGCTTGCGCAACGCTTTTGACGACCCCCTGTTTACCCGCAGTGGTCGCGGCCTGGTACCCACCCCTCGCGCCCTTGAAATACAGCGCCAACTCCCGGAGATACTCAACAGCGTCTCCCAGGTACTGGAAAAACAGGAATTTGACCCGGCCACACGGGAGACCTCGATACATATCGTCGCCCCCGAATTTATGGCTGTACAGGCGGTGCCCGAGCTCACCAAGCTGCTACAGGAAGAATCACCGGGTATCTCTCTGGCCCTGTCAAACATTGACGACACCTATGAACAGATGCTGGAATCGGGGGAAATTGATTTTGCTCTTGAAGTTAAAAAGCCTCTGCCCAAGGACTTTATCGTCACGCCGCTGGGCAGCTTCCGCCCCGCCGTGTGGATGCGCAAGGGCCACCCCCTGTCTGACCACGACCCAAGCCTGGACGAAATGCTGGAATACCCTTTTATCCAGTACTTTTTACTGATTGCCGACAAGGTGTCACCCAATACCGAAAGCCGCTTTGACCGCATGCTGCACGAACTGGGACGCAAACGTAACAAAGCGCTGACCACCGACCAGCTGATGACCGCACTCGATACCCTCAACTCATCGAACTGCCTGATGATGGGCACCATGGACGATTTGAAGCAAGAGGGCGAGTACTACGAAATTGTCCGCAAACCCTATCCCAAGGAAATCGAGCACTACCCGGAAATACCCGCCGTACTGGTACAGCACCGACGCACACTGAACTCCCCCAGCCACTGCTGGGTCAAAGAGAAAATTCTGAGTATTGTGCAAGGCTTACGCGACGAGCGCGGCATCAACGAATTTGGCGAAGAACTGGCCGAACAAGACCGCAGAAAACACTAAAAGCGGTTACTGCTCTCCGTCATCGCCTTCGCCACTAGACCCATGGCGGATTTCAGCGGGGCGGGGAAGGGCAGGCCACCAAGGCGCAGCGCGCTGGCACCGTGGGCCTCCTCGTCCACAATCATTTGCTCAACAATGGCGCGGCTCTTAGAATCTGACTCGGGCAACTCGCTCATATGCCCGTTTAAATGCTGGCAAACCTGCTCTTCGGTTGCGGCGACGAAGCCAAGGCTAAGGCGATCACTGATCGCCCCGGCACCCGCACCAAGACCAAAGGACAGGCCATACCACAGCGGATTGAGGGCACTGGTGTGGCTGCCCAGTTCTTTGATGCGCTGCTCACACCAGGCCAGATGGTCGACCTCTTCACTCGCGGCCGCTTCCATTTCTGCCTGAATACTGGCCTTCTTCGCCGTTAAGGCCTGTCCCTGATACAGGGCCTGGGCACAAACCTCACCACTGTGATTCACCCGCATCAGCGCTGCGGAACGCCTTTTCTCGGTGGCGCTCATACTCGGCTCCTCCCGAGGTGCCGCCGGTGAGTCGCGCCGAGCACGAGGACTGCTCGCCAAGGTGCGCAGGGCAACGTCGGCCTGCATCAATAATCGATCGAATCCAGAAAAATGTCGCTCAGTCATCATTTTCACCCGCGCTTTGCCCAGTAGCCTTTAATTGTAGCTAAAATCCCGCTGGCAGACGACAGCAGGCCAATAACAAAACAGGCTCAGGAGATTGATGAATGCAAGATGCCCACGACCTCAACCTGGTGATTGAAGCCGGCATTCCACTGGTGGCACTGGAAACCTGGGACGAACCCCGAGCCATCGACCTGCTACGGCGACTCGCTCGCCAGCGCGATAGCAGCCTGTTTCAATGGTCGATCACCGACGGCCTCAAGCGTGGCGGCTTTGGGCTGCAAATCGAGCAAGCGGCCAAACACAATGAGCCCGAAGACATTCTCGACTACCTAAAACATCGCGCCGAACCCGGCATCTATGCCCTCTGCGACTTCCACCCCTGGTTTGGCGATGAGCACCCCAAACACACCCGCCAACTCAAAGACATCGCCCTGCGCCACAACGGTGGCTCACTGACCATTGTGCTGATTAGCCATCGTTTGAAGCTCCCCCCCGAACTCAGCCGCCTCAGTGCCCGCTTTCAAATTTCCCCGCCCAACCGCGAGCAAATTTTAACCATCGTTCGCGAAGAGGCCAAAAAATGGGCCAAGGGTAAAGACGGTCGCCGCGTGCGCACCGACAACGCCACCCTGCAACAGCTGGTGTCCAGCCTGCAGGGCCTGACCCATGCCGAAGTCAAACGCCTCTGCCGCAGTGCCATTGTCGACGACGGTGCCATTACCGACTCCGACTTACCCGCGCTGAATAAAGCAAAATTTGATTTGATGGGCATGGATGGCGTGCTCAGCTACGAATACCAGACCGAAGCACTGAGTAAAATCGGCGGCATGGCCAACCTTAAGCAGTGGCTGGGCAAGCGCCACGAAGTCTTCAGCGGCGACGTCGAGGGCATGGACACGCCAAAAGGCATATTGCTGCTGGGCGTGCAGGGCGGCGGCAAGAGCCTCGCTGCCCGCGCCGTCGCCGGCACCTGGCAAGTACCGCTGCTGAAACTCGATATGGGCGCCCTGTACAATAAGTTTTACGGTGAAACCGAACGCAACCTGCGCGACTCCCTACAACTGGCAGAAAGCATGTCGCCCTGCGTCCTGTGGCTGGATGAAATCGAAAAGGGCATTAGTAGCGATAGCAATGATGGCGGCGTATCGGGACGAGTACTCGCCACCCTCCTCACCTGGATGGCTGAACACAAGGGCCGCGTATTTTTGGTCGCCACCTCCAATGACATTACCCAATTGCCGCCCGAACTAGTGCGTAAAGGGCGCTTTGACGAGCTGTTTTTTGTCGACCTGCCCGACGCACAGGCGCGGGAAATGATCTTCACCATTCACCTGCAAAACAGAGAACTCAAGGCCGAGGCCTTTGACCTCGATGAACTGGTGCTGGCTTCGGAGCAGTTTTCAGGCGCAGAAATTGAGCAGGCCGTCGTCGCAGCACTGTACAGTGCCCTGGCTCAGGATACGGAGGTCACAACGGAGGTCTTACTCAACGAAATTCAGAAGACCAGCCCCCTCGCCATTGTGATGGCGGAAAAGCTTGCCGCATTACGGCATTGGGCAACAGAGAGGAAAGTGGTTCCGGCCTAACAGTCCCTTCCCCAATCAAGCACAGGGCCTTGCTAGCATCACGTACGCTTCAGTGCTTGTTGAATAAACGGCCATTTCTTTTCAGTATATGCCTCACGATCTTCTTTGTGGGCAGCGGCCAATTCTCGCTTTAAGATTACATATTGGCTGGCCAGCCTTTTATTGGAGCGAAGTAACTCTCGAAACTTAATTCGCTCTTTCCATAGAGGGCTTTCAAAAGGTATTAAATGAAGGTGGTGCGTTCGAAAGGCATCTGCAGGCTTACAAAACCAGTGCATCACTTCAGCCTTATAAGGCCAATATTTGTAGCCACTGGCCAAAAGAGCAACTATTGCCGGCTTTGATCCCTCGAGGGATTTAACACCAAACATTATATCTATTACCGGCTTGGCAAGCATTCCGGGGACTGCAGTACTACCGACATGTTCAATACTGCCGTAAGACCAGGCTCCGGCAATATTGATTAAATGATTTTTTTCCTTTTCAAATTCTGCAGGCCAGGAGCTGTCGTATGCTTCCAATGCTACCGAAGGTCGTTCCATGCCCTGAAGTTTTCCTGTAACGCCAACAGCCCGTTAAAGAACCACCCTCAACCCTGCTCCCGCGCAATCGCTCGCCAGCCAATATCCTTGCGATAGAAGCTGTCTTTCCAGCTGATCTTTTGTGTCGCCTGATAGGCGCGCTGTTGAGCCTCACCAATGCTATCACCCAGCGCCGTAACACAGAGTACCCGGCCGCCATTGCTCAAAATATCGCCATTGTCAGACTGCTGAGTGCCGGCATGGAAAACTTTCAAGTCGCTTTCTTCCGTCATCAGGCCGCTAATTACCGCGCCCTTGTCATAGCTAGCGGGATAGCCACCCGCCGCGATGACAATGCCCACCGCCTTGCGCTCATCCCACTCTGCCGTGGTGGTAGCGAGCTTCTTATCGAGGGCGGCAAGGCAGAGATCCACCAGATCGGAGCGCAGGCGCAACATAATCGGCTGAGTTTCGGGGTCGCCAAAGCGACAGTTGTATTCGATGACCTTCGGCGTGCCCTCGGCGTCAATCATTAAACCGGCATACAGGAAGCCGGTGTATTCATTGCCCTCGGCAGCCATACCGCGCACGGTGGGCATAATCACCTCGTCCATAATGCGCTGATAAATCACCTCGGTGACCACGGGTGCCGGGGAGTAGGCCCCCATGCCGCCGGTGTTGGGGCCAGTGTCGCCGTCACCCACGCGCTTGTGATCCTGGCTGGTGGCCATAGGCAATACGTTTTCACCGTCGACCATGACGATAAAGCTGGCTTCTTCGCCGTCGAGAAATTCTTCGATCACCACCCGGTGGCCGGCCTCACCAAAGGCATTACCGGCGAGCATATCTTTAACGGCGGCTTCGGCTTCGGCGAGTTCCATGGCGACAATCACGCCCTTACCCGCCGCGAGGCCGTCGGCCTTAACCACTATCGGCGCACCCATTTCCTGTAAATAAGCCAGGGCCGGCTCTACTTCAGTGAAGCTCTGATAAGCACCGGTGGGAATCTTATTGCGGGCGAGAAAATCTTTGGTGAAGGCTTTGGAACCCTCGAGCTGGGCAGCACCCTTACTGGGGCCAAAAATGGGCAGGTCTCGTTCACGGAAATAATCGACGATGCCGTCTACCAGCGGTGCCTCGGGGCCGACGATGGTCAGGCCGATGGATTTTTCAACGGCAAAATTAGCCAGAGCCGAAAAATCATCTCCGCCAATATCGACATTCTCTAGCCGGGCATCGCTGGCCGTGCCACCATTGCCAGAAGCCACATACACCGTGCCAATGGTTTTGCCCTGGGCCGCTTTCCAGGCCAGTGCATGCTCACGACCACCCGAACCAATTACCAGAATATCCATTGTCATTATCGCCACAAAGAAAAACGGCGATTGTACCGGGAGGGTACAAGCGCCGCAAAGAGGGTTTCATCAAAAACCCGTATGAGCCAACTACACATCTAACAATGTATTGCTAATGATCAAACTGGACGACATTTATAGTGCCCTTACCCACTCGCCGCAAGGTGGCAAAGGGTGAAGCCTGACAGAGGTCACACTTTACCCCCGCCTTCGCGACAAATGGCCAGGCAAGGGGTGGAACAGCCCAGTTGTGCGGCCCTAATCCAGCTGCGCCAAATCACTCTGGTCGTAGGCTAGCAATTCGCTTTCCTGTCCCGCCCTGACCAGTTTTGGCCAGTCGGGGTTGGGGATTAAGGAGCGACCCACCGCCACCAGATCAAAATCACCCCGCTCTAATAGCGTCGCCAAATTACCGATGGAGGCGGGCTCAGAGTGTTCTGAAATACCCCGCGCCTGCTCATCGAGAAAATCTTCTTCCAGGCTGATGCTACCCACGGTGATAGCGGGCTTGCCGGTGATTTTTTTGGTCCAACCCGCCAGGTTGAGATCGGAGCCTTCGAACTCGGGCTGCCAGAAACGTCGCGTGCTGCAGTGGAAGACGTCCACGCCGGCATCACTTAAAGGCTTGAGAAACTGCTCGAGCTCCTCGGGGTTATTGACCAGTCGCGCGTGATAGTCCATCAGCTTCCACTGGGAAAAGCGGAAGATAATCGGGTAGTCGGGCCCCACTTTTGCGCGAATGCCACGAATGATATCGACCGCGAACTGTGCCCGCTTCGCCAAACTGCCACCGTAGGCATCGCTGCGCTGGTTGGTGCCCTCCCAGAAAAACTGATCGATCATATAGCCGTGGGCACCGTGTATTTCAATGCAGTCAAAACCCAGGGCTTTGGCATCCACCGCCCCCTGCACAAAGGCCGCCACCACCTGCTCGATATCGTCCAGACTCATGGTCTGGCCAATCTCTTTACCGGGCATTAGCAAACCGGAGGGACCAAAGGCGGGCGCATCGGGATAGGGCTCAAGACTTGAACCCTCGCCACCGACCCCACGCATAATACCGGTGTGCCACAACTGGGGCGCAATTTTGGCGCCCGCCCCATGCACCTCATCGACCACCTTTTTCCAGCCGGCCAGGGCTTGCTCGCCGTAGAAAAAGGGCACGTTTTCATAGGCCCCCGCAGAGGGGTGATTAACGTAGGTGCCCTCGGTAATAATCAGCCCGGTGCCGCCCTCTGCACGGCGACGGTAGTAGGCCGCCACATTGTCAGCGGGGATATTATCGGGGGAAAAATTGCGCGTCATCGGCGCCATCACGATGCGATTGGGCAACTCTAGTTTGTTAATCGTGAAAGGGGTAAACAGTGCATCAGTATCGGCGGACATGACTAAACTCCTTAAAGTGTTTCGCGTAAAATGGGCGTCGGAAAATTATTATCAACCAGCATAGCACGGCCACAGGCCCATCAATTTCACCCACAAAAAGAGTCCCCACGATGATTAAACCCGGTATTTACAGGCACTTTAAAGGTCAGTTTTACGCCGTTGATAACGTCGCCAAACACAGCGAAAGCGATGAGCTCTATGTGGTCTATCGCGCGCTTTATGGCGAGCGGGGGCTGTGGGTGCGCCCACTGGAAATGTTCGATGAAACGATTGAGAGAGAGGGCGTGCGCATGAAACGCTTTGCCCCGGCTAGCACTGAAGAAATAGCGCTCTTAAAAAGCCAGCAGGTCGATTAGCGAGCCACTGGCTTTAAGAAGCTATTGAAAAGGAAAGACCGCCGCGCTTAGTGGCGGAAGTGGCGAGTGCCGGTAAACACCATGGCCATATCATTTTCATCGGCCGCGGCGATTACTTCCTCATCGCGAATCGAACCACCGGGCTGAATCACGGCGGCGATGCCAGCGGCCGCCGCATTGTCGATACCGTCGCGGAAGGGGAAGAAGGCATCGGAGGCCATTACCGAACCCTTCACCTCTAGTCCGGCGTGCTCGGCTTTAATACCGGCGATACGCGCAGAATTAACGCGGCTCATTTGCCCGGCGCCAACGCCGATGGTTTGGGCGTCACGGCAGTAAATAATGGCATTCGATTTAACGAATTTGGCGATCTTCCAGGCGAAGAGTAAATCGGCAATCTCGGTCGCCGTGGGCGCACGCTTACTGACCACTTTCAAATCGGCTGTGCCGGTTAACTTGCTGTCTCTGTCCTGTATCAGTAAACCACCGTTAACGCGCTTATAGTCCCAGCCCACAGCGGCCGATGCCTGCCATTGACCACAGGACAACAGCCTGACGTTTTTCTTCGCCGCGACAATCTCAATCGCTTCGGCATCCACCGCCGGGGCAATAATCACCTCGACAAACTGACGGTCGACAATGGCCTGCGCCGTTGCCCCATCGAGGGGACGATTAACCGCAATAATGCCGCCAAAGGACGACTCGGTATCGGTACTAAAGGCCTTATCGTAAGCCTCCAGCAAGTTGGGGGCCGTTGCCACACCGCAGGGGTTGGCGTGCTTAACGATCACACAGGTCGGCTCGTCGAACTGCTTGACGCACTCCAGTGCGGCGTCGGTATCGGCGATGTTGTTGTAAGACAGCGCCTTGCCCTGTAGCTGCGTTGCCGTGGCGACACTCGCCTCACCGGGGCTATTTTCAACATAAAAGGCTGAACGCTGATGGGGGTTCTCGCCGTAGCGCATCACCTGTGCTTTGCGAAATTGCATATTCCAGGTGCGCGGAAAGATGCTATCGTCACTCTCATCTTCAGCGGCGGGAAGCTTGGCGCCGAGATAATTGGCGATGGCACCGTCATAGGCCGCCGTGTGCTCAAAGGCGCCGACCGCGAGATCAAAGCGCCGCGTTTGGCCCAGAGCAGCGTCGTTGGCCGACATCTCAGCCAGAATACCTTCATAACTATCGACATTGACGACGATCGCCACATCGGCATGATTTTTCGCTGCTGCTCGCACCATCGTTGGGCCGCCGATATCGATGTTCTCAATCGCATCAAGCAGGTCACAATCGGGCTTGGCCACGGTTTGTTCGAAGGGGTAGAGATTGACCACCACCATGTCGATGGGGCGAATATCGTGCTCCGCCATGACCTCATCATCGGTGCCGCGCCGGCCCAAAATACCACCGTGAACTTTGGGGTGCAGGGTTTTGACCCGGCCATCCATCATTTCCGGAAACCCGGTGTAGTCGGAGACCTCGACCACCTCGATTGCGTTTTCACTGAGCAGGCGGAAGGTGCCGCCGGTGGAGAGAATTTCCACACCCATGTCATTCAATGCGCGGGCAAACTCGATAATGCCGGTTTTATCCGACACGCTAATCAAGGCGCGTCGAATGGTGATGTTGCGGTCGGTCATAACTTCTACCCTGTTAAGAGTGCTGAATTAAGCGCAAATCCGGCCTTACAAAAGATCGTAAAGCTTGAGTTTTTTGCGCAAGGTACCGCGATTCAAACCGAGCATTTCGGAAGCTTTACTCTGATTGTTGCGGGTGTATTTCATCACGGCGCTGAGCAGAGGGTCTTCAACCTCCTGCAACACCAGCTGATAAAGGTCGGTGCAGGTCTGGCCATCCAGATGGCTAAAGTATTCCTCCATCGCCCGCTCCACGCAGTGGCGCAGGGAATGCCCCTGGTTCGAGGGGTCAAGGTCGGACAGTTGATCCTTATGCTCAAAGGCATGTTTATGGATTGAATTCATGCGGCAATTTCCTGATTATTATTATTTGTTATTAAGAGTAATTGATTAATAAATTCGAGCTGTTGCTCACTATCAAGTAACTGGTTAAAAGCCTTGCGGCGCGTGCGCTCAATCTGCAATTTTTGCAAATACCAGCCCACATGCTTACGGGCGATGCGCACACCCATCGTCTCACCGTAGTATTCGTGCATGGCGCCGAGATGCTCACCCATGACCGCAAACACTTCGCGTCGGCTGGGTATGGTGGGCGTCTCAGCCCTTAAATATTCATTAATTTGGCGGAATAACCAGGGCTGCCCTTGAGCCCCCCGACCAATCATCAGTGCCGCTGCGCCCGTGTGGGCCAGTACGTCTTTTGCCTGCTGGGGCGTAGTAATATCGCCATTGGCAATCACCGGGATAGCAATAGCGGAGACCACCTCGGCGATGGTGTCGTACTCCGCCGCGCCATTAAACAGGCAGGCCCGGGTGCGGCCATGAATGGTCAGGGCCTGAATACCGGCGGCCTCGGCCAGCCGCGCTATCGTCAGCGCATTGCGGCTTTGCAGATCCCAGCCGGTGCGAATTTTCAGGGTCACCGGCACAGCGACGGCCTTGACCACCGTTTGCAGAATTTCTGCGACCAGGCCTTCTTCGCGCAACAGGGCGGAGCCCGCCGCCCGCTTGCACACCTTTTTCACCGGGCAACCCATATTAATATCAACAATTTGTGCGCCCAGCTCGACACTGCGTCGCGCCGCCTCGGCCAATTGGCTGGGCTCGGCACCGGCAATCTGCACCACGCGGGGTTCGGCCTCGGTCAGCACCGGCAGTCGAAAACGCGACTTCTGCGAATCCCATTGACTGGTATCGGCGGTGAGCATTTCGGTCACGGCCATGCCGGCACCAAAACGTCGGCAGAGGCGACGAAATGGCAGGTCGGCGACCCCGGCCATGGGGGCCAGCACCAGTGGATTGTGAATAATGTGAGGGCCGATCTGTAGCAATTGCAACCTCTCCACGAGGACTCAATTAAGAGGGAACTACCTGGGAAACCGCTTTGTAAAAAACGGCCGACCATCATACGCCCACCACCAGAGTGTAGGAAGGAGAAATAGTGAAAATTTTATTGCCCGACAGAAACCGAGTAAGACAGCGCCCGTTCGCCCGGATCGAGAATGGCCAGCTTGATGCTCACCGCCTTATCGACCGGCATCGGCCTGTCGGCGCTGAGACTGCGGGGCAGATATTCTGCAGCAGACAGACGCCGTGCCGCCACCTGCTGGCCACTTAAATCATCAAAGCGCAAAATTAGCGGTGGATAGGCCTGCTCCAGACGGGCCATATTAATCAGCACCAGCTCGACCATAAGGCTGCCCTCCAGGTCGGGGTGGGCGCGAACCTGCAGGCGCTCGACGCTGATTAAACCCGGCTCACTGTAGGCCTCAAGCTCACAGGGTAGCAATGCACAAAAACTCTGTAACCACGGGCGGTAGGCTAGCTGCTGACTCAGTGCCGGAAGCTTGAAATAAACAAACTGCCCAGCCAGTCCAACCAGGGCGAGAACAACGATGAGCAAGCCCAAACCCAGCTGTCGGCGCAAGGCTGTTTTATCTGTCGCGCTACTTTGAAGTTCAAAATCATCCGGCAGGCCGCTCGCCAAATTCGACAGATCAAAGGCCGGTGCCGGGCTGTCGCCTAACTCTGCCTCGCCCTCTTCTGAGCTGTCGTCCTCAGGCTCACCCTCTTCGCCCTGCGCATTAAATTCTAGCGACTCAGCTATGACAGCATCCGCTGCTTCACCGTCACTAAGCTCGCCCTCTGCCTCAAGCTCGGGTTGCGGCTCCGACTCAATTTCAGACGCAAGGTCAGGTTCAGAGGGGCCAGGCACGACCTCGGGCTCGGGCGGACTATCACTGAGATTTTCAAGCACACTAAATAAATGGCCGCAGCGGCCGCAACGCACCAGATTATTGGCGACCTTGCCCTGAGCTGCGCTGACAAAAAATACCGACTGGCAACCTGGGCAGCGTGCCGCGACGCTGCTCACGACGACACCTGTCTAAACACTGCCAGCAACAAGCTCAAGCCTGCTTTTCAGCCGTCAGGCAAAACCATTCCTCTCGGCTCAGCGCTGGAGCAAAGCGGAAGTGTTCACTATAAGCTGCCATCACGGCCTCCGTCTGGGAGGCAATCATCCCCGACAGGCAAAGCTGGCCACCAGCTAGCGTCAGTGCTGTCAATTGCCCAGCCAGAGAAATCAGTGGCTCGGCGAGGATATTCGCCAACACCAGATCGGCCGGCTCCGCATTCAAGTCTTCAGGCAAGCAAACACGCAGTTGCGACTCACCGAGGCCATTGCGTTGCGCGTTATCGCGGGTGGCCAGCAGGGCCTGGGGGTCGTTATCGGTGGCGATCACCTGTTTGGCACCGAGCAATAATGCCGCGATGGCGAGAATCCCCGAGCCACAACCAAAGTCGATCACGGTTTTGCCGGCCAGGGACTGGGCATCGAGCCATTGCAGGCAGAGAAACGTCGTCGGATGAGTACCGGAGCCAAAGGCCAGCCCGGGATCGAGGGAGAGATTAACGGCATTCGGGTCGGGCGGCTCGCGCCAGCTGGGGCAGATCCACAAGCGCTCACCGCAGGGAATGGGCTGGTAGTGTTCGGTCCAGAGGGTTTCCCAGGGCTGATCTTCGAGAATCTCCCAGCGCCAGTGTTCTAACTGCCCGGAAAAATTCTCGCTCAGCAGCTGGAAGGCCAGCTCGGTATGAATATCAGAGGGATAGAGCCCCGTCACCCGCAGGCTATTCCAGAGCGGGGTTTCACCCACCCCCGGTTCAAGAATCGGATCATCGGCGCCGTCTTCAAGGGTAACCGACACCGCACCGGAGGCTAGTAAAGCGTCTTCCAGGGCCTCAACTTCAGGCTTATTGACCGCGATACGCAGCTGTAACCAGCTCATAACAACTCCTGCCTATATCGCGGCCCGCGCAGCTTAAAGGCCCAGCTTTTTCTCGAGGTAGTGAATATTGACGCCACCGCGCTTAAACCCTTCATCGGTCACCAGATCACGCTGCAAATCAATATTGGTTTTAATGCCCTGGATAAACAGCTCATCCAGCGCATTGCGCATACGACCCAGCGCCGCATCGCGATCTTTACCGTAGGTAATGATTTTAGCGATCAGCGAATCGTAGTTGGGCGGCACGCTATAAGAGCTGTAGAGGTGGGAGTCGACCCGCACGCCATTGCCACCGGGGGGGTGATAGGCCGTGACTTTGCCCGGACTGGGCATAAAGGTGACGGCATCTTCGGCGTTAATACGGCATTCGAAGGCGTGACCGCGGAAAATCACCTCGTCCTGGGTAAAGCCCAACTTCTCGCCACCGGCAATCAACAATTGCTCTTTAACAATATCGATACCAGTAATCATTTCCGACACCGGGTGCTCAACCTGAACTCGAGTGTTCATCTCGATAAAGTAGTAACTGCCCTTCTCGTAGAGAAACTCAAAGGTGCCCGCGCCCTTATAGCCAATATCGATACAGGCCTGCACACAAACATCGAATACCTTCTGGCGCGCCTCTTCGTCAATATCCGGCGCCGGCGCTTCTTCCAGCACTTTCTGGTGACGGCGCTGCAGGGAGCAATCTCTGTCACCGAGGTGGATGGCATTGCCCTGCCCGTCAGACAGGATCTGTACTTCAACGTGACGCGGCGTTTCGAGAAACTTCTCCATATACACCGTGCCATCACCAAAGGCGGCATCGGCCTCGGAGCGCGTCAGGGCGATGGCGTTAATCAGGTGGGCCTCGGTTTGCACCACGCGCATGCCGCGACCACCACCGCCGGAAGCGGCTTTGATAATCACCGGATAGCCAATTTCGCGGGCGATTTTCATCGTCCGCTCGTGGTCATCATCGAGAGCACCATTGGAACCCGGCACTGTGGGGACACCGGCGGCACGCATGGCCTGAATGGCGGCGACCTTGTCGCCCATCATGCGAATCACTTCCGCACTGGGGCCAATAAAGGTGAAGCCACTCTTCTCGACCTGTTCGGCAAAATCGGCATTTTCAGCCAAAAAGCCATAACCGGGGTGAACGGCGACCGAGTCGGTGATCTCCATAGCGCTAATAATCGCTGCACTATTGAGATAGCTCTCCGCTGAAGGGTTGGGGCCAATGCAGACGGTCTCGTCCGCCAGGCGCACGTGCATCAGGTCGGCATCCACTTTGGAGTGCACGGCCACGGTTTTAATACCCAGTTCCTTACAAGCCCGCAATATTCGCAGGGCAATTTCGCCACGGTTGGCGATTAATACTTTATCCAGCATGGATGACCTCTTCGCGCCGCTGTTAAATAATGGTGATCATCGCCTGATCAAACTCGACCGCTTCACCGTCTTCGACGAGGATGGCGCCAATGGTGCCCGCTTTGTCAGCTTCAATTTGGTTCATCATCTTCATCGCCTCGACGATGCACAGCACATCGCCGACTTTGACGGTTTTACCGACCTCGACAAAAGCCGGGGCATCCGGGGCGGGAGAGCTGTAGTAAGTACCCACCATCGGTGAGGTCACAATGTGGCCTGCCAGAGCGGGAGCAGCAGCTTCTTCACCGGCGCTCGCGGCGATGGGTGCGACTGCGATGGGCGCAGCGGGAGCGGCTAAAACCTGAGCCGGTGCCGCTGCATAAGTGGTCTGGCTGTTGCGAATAATGCGTACTGACTCTTCGCCTTCTTTAATTTCCAGCTCATCAATATTGGACTCTTCCAACAGTTCAATGAGTTTTTTTACTTTGCGTATATCCATGTTCCCCCCTCGGGTATCAATGTTTGGGTATTAGCTAATTGCGCTTAGCCTTGCGGTGGGTCGGCCTCAAGATGAGTCAGGGCGGCGCTGAGAGCCAGGTCGTAGCTCTGGGCACCGAAGCCACAAATCACCCCAATGGCAATATCAGAAAAATAGGAGTGCGAACGAAACTGCTCGCGGCTGTGTACGTTGGAAAGATGCACTTCAACAAAGGGAATCGCCACCGCCAACAGGGCATCGCGCAGGGCGACACTGGTGTGGGTAAAGGCGGCGGGGTTGATCAAAATAATCTCCACACCTTCATTGCGCGCATCGTGGATGCGATCGATCAATTCGTACTCGGCATTACTTTGCAGAGCGAGCAGGTGGTGGCCAGCAGCTATACAGCGCTCGGTGAGCTGACGATTAATATCGTCGAGCGTGGTGCTGCCGTAGACCTCGGGTTCACGGCTGCCGAGTAAATTAAGATTTGGGCCATGCAAGACCAGGATTGTCGCCATTATCCCTCGCTCCCCGTCATTTTTTATTGCGTCATCAGGCCGAATTTATCGGCGCTGGAGAGTTTGCATGAGTTAAAAACTCATGTCCAACTTTATAGTCTTTTGTTCGAAATTTCTCGATTTTATCGGCATTTTCGAGTTAGTACACCGGTCTAAAAGTGATATTACTCGCCCTTGAGGGCTTTTTGCACAATGCTCTCGGTCAACAACTGAGGTAAAACTTGCGCCGCAACACCGTTCGCCGAGTAAAACAGGTACAGGGGCACACCACTGCGCCCGTATGCTTTCAGTAATGCGGTGATCTCATCATTGCGATTGGTCCAGTCACCTTTTAAATAGACGATATTATTGGCCTCCAAGGTCTCGGCAAAAACCGCCGAACTGAGAGCAAGCTTTTCATTGGCCAGACAGGTAATGCACCAGGCCGCCGTCAAATTGACGAACACCGGTCGCCCCTCGTCGCGCAACGTCTGTAAACGCGCCTGGGTATAGGGTTCCCACAAGCCATCATTGTCGGCGGTATTGGATGGCGCAATAGCAATACACAAAGCGGCGACCGTAAGCAACAACGCAACAGCCCGCTTCCAGCGCTGGGCACCACCCCCGCCCAACCAGGCCGCAAAGGCCAGCAGCAGCATGCCGATGCTGACCAGTGCCGCTTGATCAACACCCACTTGGCGGCCCAGCACCCAGAGCAACCAGATGGCACTGGCATAGAGAGGGAAGGCCAGAAACTGGCGAAAGCTTTCCATCCACGGCCCCGGCGCGGGCAGTTTTTCCAGCAGCCCGGGTATCCAGCTCAACAACACAAAGGGCAGCGCCATGCCGATACCCAATACCGCAAACACCAGCAAACTAATCAATGGCGCTTGCGTCAATGCAAAACCAAGAGCCGTTCCCATAAAAGGTGCGCTACAGGGACTGGCCACCACCGTTGCCAGCACTCCGGTCATAAAGGAGGCCCGTAGAGAGGTGCCCCTGGTCGCCGATTGGCCAATATTCATCCATCGAGCACCGACCTCCAGCACGCCGGAAAAACTCAGGCCCGCTGCAAACAGGAGGTAGGCCAGCAAACTAACGAACACCGGGGACTGCAATTGAAAGCCCCAGCCGACGGCTTCACCGGCCTCGCGGAAGACCAGTAGCAAAGCGGCGATGGCGACGAAGGAAATAACAATACCCGCCGTGTAGGCCATGCCGTGTAGATGCTTACTGTGCTCACCCAAATGAGCCGACGTTAAACTCAGTACTTTGATGGATAGCACCGGAAAGACACAGGGCATCAAGTTGAGAATAATGCCGCCGAGAAGGGCAAAGAGAAGCACCAGGGGCAGGTTTAGCCCGCTGCTATTGTCAGGCACACTCGAAGCAGTGCCTGGCGCGCCCGCAACCGCCAGCGATGGCCGCTGCTCAATTTCAAGAATTTTTTGATCGACACCGGCCGCACCACTAACAGCAAAGTACTGGGTGCGCGGTGGATAACACAAACCGGCATCGGCACAGCCCTGGGAGCTCACCGATAATGTCCAGGCCTGCCCCTGTAAGTGCGCCGGCAAATCAACTCGCAACGCTAGCGTGTGGTAATACACCTGCAGTTCTTTTTCGTAGTACTCATCATAAATTGCTTTGCCCGGGGGGTAGTCCATGGCCAGTGGCAAGGTAGCACCACTACCATCAATAGCGGCGGCGGCAAACTTATGCTGATAGAGATAATAGGCAGGGGCAATGCGCCAGTCGAAAATCAAGCCCTGAGCGCCGCCTTCCACCTGCAGCCGATAAGCCTCTTCAACCGGCAAAAACTCTGGGGCGGTGTCGGCGAGCAGAACACTGGATGAATTACTGCTGGACTGGTTCCAGCCCTGCGCCTGGGCAAGTTGGCAGCACACCAGCAAAGCCAGTAGCACGCACCGACCCGGACCTGTTATCAATTTATTACAAAGCACTCACTCTCTCCATAACCCCGGCTTATACCGGTAATCTCGGTTTTGACCTATAAGTCGCCAAAATGTTTTACTGTCGCGCAAGTTTTTACTGCGCGATGATAACGCCTGTGCCAATAACAGCAACTCGCACCGTCTGCGCAACAGTATATAAATTTATAGGGAGTTAAAAATGACGAAGCCGTGGTACAAGTCGCTGCTGACAGGCAAGGGGAAACCCGACCAGGCGGCAAGCAGTTATAGCAGCACTCTGGCGGATGATGGGGAAACCTCACGCTGGGCTCTGCGCCTGCTCGCCATTCTGCTGGCCGTGCTCTGCGCCCTGGGCTGGTACTGGAGTCGCGAACCGCAAATTGACATCGCCCCTAATATGGCCAGTCAGCACCCCGTCACTGGCACCGCCGTCACCTCGAGCTTGATTACCGTTGTCGACACCCTGCTCGAAAAACCCGGCGGCTTGCTGAGTAACGACATTATGCCGCCGGGGCTGTTGCTCGATAATATTCCCAGCTGGGAATACGGCGTGATTATTCAGGTGCGCGACCTCGCCAAAGCCATGCGCGAAGCCTTCAGCCGCTCGCAGTCACAGTCGACCGAGGACAAAGATCTGGCCCTCGCCGAACCGCGCTTCAACTTTGACCTCGATAGCTGGATGTTGCCCGCCTCGGAAAAAGAGTACCGCAATGGCCGCAAACACCTGCAGGGCTACCTGGCTCGCCTGCTCGATGACGACGAATACAACGCGCAGTTTTATGCCCGCGCCGACAATTTACGCTATTGGCTAAGTACGGTTGAGACGCGCCTCGGCAGTTTATCCCAGCGGCTCAGCGCCAGCGTCGGCCAAAAGCGTATCAATATCGACCTCGCCGGCGACACCGCCGCCAGCCAGTCGACGCCAACATCGAGTGAAGTCGTGGTCAAGACCTCCTGGTCTGAGCTCGACGATGTGTTCTACGAAGCGCGAGGCACCTCATGGGCACTGGTGCATTTTTTAAAGGCTGCCCAGGTCGATTTTGCCGATGTACTGGCCAAGAAAAATGCCCGGGTTAGCCTCGAGCAGATTATTCGCGAACTCGAAGCCACACAAAAACCCCTGCGCAGCCCGGTCATACTCAACGGCAGCGGCTTTGGCTTACTCGCCAATCACTCCTTGACGATGGCTTCATATATTAGCCGCGCCAATGCGGCAATCATTGACTTGCGCGAATTATTGTCGCAGGGTTAACGCCAACTACAATAATCTGGCAGAGGAACTGCCAGCTGTTTAGGTTAAGGGAATAACCAGTTTCACGGAAACTGCATGGCCACAAGCACTGCCAGCCCAATAAGCTACGCCAGTTCAGCTGAACTGGCCGGTGCGGTGGTCGACAGGCAAAATCACGGGCTAGTCGTATTGGACCCCGGTGGGGCCATCCTGCTGTGGAATGACTGGATGCAGGCCTGGACCGGCATTGACTGCAGCCAGGCCCTTGGCAAAAACTTTCTCAATCTCTTTCCCAGCCTCCATGGCGGCGATTACGCCAGAGCCATTGCCACCGTCAACACTGAGGGCCAGAGCCTGACCTGGTTTCTCGATCGCGAGCCGGAACTGATCGACGGCATTGAAAGTGCCCTCGCCTACGGTTACCGAACTCTGCCCCTTAGCCGCATCGCCATTTCGCCCTTTATTCTATCGGCCCAATCGGGCTGCTTACTGGAGTTTTCTGAAGCCCCCTTTAATTCCCTGCAGGCTGATGCTGCGCCAGCAGAGCCCTCTGCCAATGGCCTGAGCCATAGCCCTCGAAGCGAAACCAGTCTGCTGCAGACAAAATTTGCCGCCGCCTTAAACACCGAGGCCTTCGGCGTTATTGCCACGGATGAGCAGGGGCTTATCTGCGCGGTCAATCAATGCATTACCCAGCTCAGTGGCTATCACCACGAACAACTCATCGGACAAAAACTGAGTGTGCTGTTCCCCAGTTTGCAGGGCTGCGAAGACATTCGCCTCAACCTGGAAATCACCAGTCGCCTCCATCAAGATAACGTCTGTGAGGCCCTGGACTGCAATGGCAGCACCCTGCCATTGAAGGTCTCGGTGTTTCAAAACCCCCTGCAGGATAAGACGCTAACCCTGGTCTGTGAGGATTACGCCCAGCAGCAGGGCAATCAGGATGCCGTACTGGCACAGCGCGAATTACTGTCCGCCATTTATGGCGAAGTTGCCGACGGTATTATTTTGCTCGATGCCGATGGCCGGGTCGAACATATCAACCCCTTCGCGCTGGAAATGCTAGGCCTGCGTGTCACCTCGGTTGAGGGTAGCCCCATAGACGAGCTGGTGAGGCTCTCCAGCGGTGAAGAGGGCCCCTCTATCAGCCCCCACCGGGAAGTACTGAACCGAGGCTCGACCTGTCAAAGCCCCGATCAAACTTTTCTCCACGTCACCGGTCGTCCCGCCCTGCAGGTAACGGCGAGCGCAGTACCGCTGCGCGATCGCCAAAACCACCTCAATGGCTGTGTTTTAATTTTGCGTATTACCAGTCAGGCTCACCGCGAGTCGGTCAAGCTAGCCTGGCATGTCGACCACGACCCGCTGACCCAGTTACCCAACCGCCATTTTCTCGAGGGGGAGTTGACCCGGGCGATAGATATCACCCAAAGCACCAGCCAGAAGCATGTTCTCCTCTACCTGGATCTCTACAACTTCTCACTGGTTAACGACACCTGCGGTAAAGCCGCTGGCGATGCCCTGCTTAAGCAATGCGCAATACTTTTCAAGCAGGCCACCAGCGACGACACGCTGGTGGCGCGCATCGGCAACGACGAATTCGCCATCCTCTTGCTGGATTGCCCCCTCGATGACGGCAAAGTGATTGCCGATAACATTATCACCGCCATCAAGCGCTTTAGCTTCCCGTGGGGCGAGCGGCGCCTGAAAATTGGCATTAGCATTGGCGGTGAAGTGATCGACCGGGAGAGTAGCTCCGACATTGATGTCTTAGTCACAGCCGCCTTCTCCTGCGCCGCCGCCCGCGAATCCGGCCGCAACCGCGCCTTCTTCCAATATCAGCGTGAAAAGCTCTACGAGCGCAAGCAGGTGGCCGAGTGGGAGCCGCGCATTACCGATGCCCTCGACCACGATGGCTTTTGTCTGCACTACCAACCCATTGTAGCGACCCAGGAAGTCGGACACGGCTATCGTCACTACGAAGCGCTAATTCGTATGATCGACAGCAAGGGCGGGCTAATTCTACCGGGCAAGTTTATTCCCACCGCCGAGCTCTATGGCCTCATCGACGACGTTGACCGCTGGGTAATCCGCCGGGTGATTGCCGATATACTGTCACTCGAAAACAGCCAGCGCCACGATTTGCGCATCTCGATCAACCTGTCTGGACCGACCATTAGCGACGACAGCTTTATGCCGTTTTTAATCGGCACTATCGACGAGAGCGGCATCGACCCCCATCACTTGCAGTTCGAGATCACCGAAACGGCGGCGATACGCCAGTTTGATCGCGCCCTTGAATTGATCAAGGCCCTGAAAGCCCGGGGCTGTCGCTTTTCACTCGACGATTTCGGCACCGGCCTCTCATCCCTCGGCTACCTGAAGCAGATGCCCGTCGACTACCTGAAAATTGATGGCAGCTTTATCCGCAATATGGAGCTCAACGACGTCGACTTCTCCATGGTCAGCACCATCAACCACCTCGCCCATGTGATGGGTATTGCCACCATCGCCGAGTGTGTTGAAAATCAGATACAACTATCGATGCTGCAGGAGATCGGTGTCGATTGCGTACAGGGCTTCTTTATCGAAAAGCCGAAACCGCTATCTGACATTATTCTTTAAACTCACCTCGCTTGAGATGATCGAGCAGGCCCGCGCCACTAAAACAGGCCCCGTGCCCCGGATATACCGCCAGGGGTTTAAGCCGCCGCAATAATTTGACACTGCGTGCCAATTGCACCGGATTGGCGTAGACCGATGGCTTCACCGGACGACCTTCTTTATTGCTACCCAGTAGGGTATCGCCGGTAATCAAACTGCCGCTGGGGCGATGGTAGTAACAACTGCTATCCCAGGAGTGCCCGGGAGTATGCAGTACCTGCCAGTCTTCAAAGCCCGGCAGCAGGGTGTGATGTTTGAGTCGCAATGGCGCCTCATCCAGCGGCACGCCGTCATCCCTGGCCACCTCATCTTGCGCCGTGTAGGCCGGCAGCATTTTCGCGCGGGCACTTTTGTGGGGATTGGCATACATCCGCCAGGCTCGCGGCCGCATGCCCTCGACCAGAGCCGTCAGCAGTCGAAAAATCATGCCGGTCGGGTCGTTGGCAAATTTGAGTAACGTTGAGGGTGTGGCGTAGGGCACCGCCAGCTGCGCACCACAAACACTGGCGATCCGGGCAATACTGCCGCTGTGGTCGGGATCACCGTGGGTGCAGATCACCAGTTTTACATCGCGAATATCGCGCTGTAGCACCTTGTGAATATAACCGAGAACATACTTTTCACCCCGCCAGGCAGCATCAACTACCAGCAGACCATCGCCATCTTCAATCACATAGCTATTGACGTGCCGGCCTTTGACCTGATGAATTTTCACCCAGTGCTTTCCATGTAGAAATCGATAAGCCAGCCTTAGTTGAACATTTCCATCAAGCGACGACCGGGGTCTTTGGCCTTCATAAAGGCCTCGCCCACCAGAAAAGCATTGACCCCGTGACCGCGCATCGCCATCACGTCATCGATGGTGTGGATGCCACTCTCGGTAATCACCAGTCGCTCAGCGGGAATTTTGTCGAGTAAATTAAAGGTGGTATCGAGCTGAGTACTAAAGGTGTGTAAATTGCGATTGTTAATGCCGATCAGCGGTGTCGATAGTGTCAGTGCCGCCTCCAGCTCCTGGGCATTGTGCACTTCGAGCAGCACATCGAGGCCCATGTCCAGCGCCAGATCATGCAGCTCAGCCATCTGCTGCGGTGCCAGCGCGGCGGCGATCAACAAAATACAGTCGGCACCCAGGGCTCGCGCCTCGACAATTTGATAGGGGTCGACGACAAAATCTTTGCGCAGCAGGGGCAGGGGGGTAGCACTGCGGGCCTGGCGTAAAAACTCATCGCTGCCCTGAAAGAAGTCGACATCGGTCAACACCGAGAGACAGGCCGCGCCACCCTTTTCATAACTGCGGGCGATGCGCACCGGGTCAAAATTTTCGCAAATCACACCCTTGCTGGGCGAGGCTTTTTTCACTTCGGCAATGACAGCCGGCAAGCCTTGCTCTACTTTGCTTTGCATGGCAGCAGCGAAGCCTCGGCAAGCCGGCATATCACTGGCCTGCGCACGCAGTGCGGCCAAAGAAACATTGGCACTGCGCTCGGCCACTTCTTCGTGCTTGCGGCTGAGAATTTTCTTCAAAATGGTCGGTGTATCATCCACAATTACTGATCCTTCTTGCATGCGATTATTCCTTTAATCCGTTAGCAAAGTGCTAAAAGCGGCAAGCTCATCGAGCTTCTCCAATGCCAGTCCACTGGCAATACTGTCCTGGGCCATCGCGACCCCCTCGGCTAAATTGGCGGCAACTCCACTGACATAAATCGCCGCACCGGCGTTCAAAGCAATAATATCGGCGGCCTTGCGGCCCGTGTCACTGGGTCGTGAACCCAGGGCATCGCGAATTAAGGCGAGGGAGTCGGCGGCATCGGCAACGCCGAGGCCTTCCAGGTTTTGCTCAGTAATACCGAAGTCCGAGGGCGCAATACGATATTCACGAATCTCGCCACCCTGCAATTCGGCAACACTGGTGCCACCGACAAGGCTGATCTCATCGAGGCCGTCATCACTGTGCACCACCATAATATGTTCGCTGCCCAGGCGCTGTAAGACCTGCGCCACGGGCTTACACAGCGCCGCGTCAAACACGCCAATTAGCTGGCGCTTAACACCGGCGGGGTTGGTCATCGGTCCGAGAATATTAAACAGGGTGCGCACACCGAGGGCCTTGCGGGGTCCAGCGGCGTACTTCATGGCACTGTGGTGCTGGGGGGCAAACATAAAGCCAATGCCCTCGCTCTCCACACAGCGCGCGACCTGGGCAGAGTTAAGGTCGAGCCTCACCCCCGCCGCTTCCAGTAAATCGGCACTGCCGCTCTTACTGGAGACCGAGCGATTGCCATGTTTAACAACACGTCCGCCGCTCACGGCCACCACAAAAGCACTGGCCGTGGAGACATTAAAGAGGCTGGCACCATCGCCGCCGGTACCGACAATATCCACCAGATGCTCGCCACTGACGCTAACGCCACTGGCCAGTTCGCGCATCACCTGCACCGCGCCGGTGATTTCATCGAGGCTTTCACCCTTCATACGCAGGGCGACGAGGAAGCCGGCGATCTGCTCCGGACTCGCCTCGCCGGTCATTATCTGGCGCATCACCGCGACCATTTGCTCCTGGGTGAGATCAACCTTTTCAATCACCTCGGCGATGGCGCTTTTAATATCCATAGTATGTGTCCCGATAGACCCAGTGGACGATGGCACTAAGCCTCGCCAACACCTTCAAGAAAATGACGCAGCAAATCGTGGCCGTGCTGGCTAAGAATAGACTCGGGGTGAAATTGCACACCCTCTACGTCCAAGGTTTTATGGCGCAGGCCCATAATTTCATCGACCTCACCATCATCTGTTTGTGTCCAGGCGGTGATCTCTAAACAATCGGGCAAGCTGTCTTTTTCAACCACCAGCGAGTGATAGCGCGTCGCCTCAAAGGGGTTGCTCAGCCCACGAAAAACACCGCCATTATTGTGGTGAATGGGCGACACCTTGCCGTGCATCACCTCGCGGGCGCGCACCACTTTACCGCCGAAGGCCTGGCCGATGCTCTGGTGACCCAGGCAAATACCCAACAGCGGAATGCGACCGGCGAAGTGCGCAATCGTTGCCAGAGAAATACCCGCTTTATTGGGCGTACAGGGGCCGGGAGACACCACGATTTTCTGCGGTGCCAGGGCCTCGATATCGGCAATACTCAGCTCGTCGTTGCGCACCACTTTAACGTCCGCATCCAGCTCGGCGAGATATTGCACCACGTTGTAGGTGAAGGAGTCGTAGTTATCTATCATTAATATCATCGTCTTACGCCTCCACAACCATGGCCGCCGCACGGAAAATAGCCCGTGCCTTGTTCATGGTTTCCTTCCACTCTAATGCTGGCACTGAGTCGGCAACAATGCCGCCACCGGCCTGCACGTACAGGTTGCCGTCTTTGATCACCGCCGTGCGAATGGCAATCGCGGTGTCCATATTGCCGTTCCAGCCGAGGTAACCCACCGCGCCGCCGTAAATGCCGCGCTTGACGGGCTCCAGCTCGTCGATAATTTCCATGGCGCGAATCTTTGGCGCGCCACTCAAGGTGCCTGCGGGCAAGGTGGCACGTAGCACGTCGATCGCCGACAGCTCGGGCTTAACCTGGCCGGTGACATTCGAGGTGATATGCATCACGTGAGAGAAACGCTCCACCACCATTTTTTCCGTCAGCTTTACCGTGCCGGTTTGGGCAATGCGACCGACATCGTTGCGGCCCAGATCGATCAGCATTAAGTGCTCGGCAATCTCTTTCGGATCGGCGAGCATTTCTGCTTCCATCGCCAGATCTTCTTCCTCGGTATGCCCGCGACGACGAGTACCGGCGATGGGCCGCACGGTGACTTCACCCTGCTCCAGCCGGGTGAGAATTTCGGGCGACGAACCGGCAATCTGAAAGTCACCCATATCGAGAAAATACAAATAGGGCGAAGGGTTCAAATTGCGCAGTGCCCGATACAAATTAATCGGCTCGGCGGGGAAGGGCAGGCAGAGGCGCTGGGAGGGCACCACCTGCATGACATCACCGGCCCGCGTATAGGCCTTGATCGTTTCAACGGCGGCTTCATAGCCGGCCTGACCCATGCTCGACACGAAGGCCTCTTCGCTAACGCCCTCACCCTTTAAACGCACGGGCGGCAATTCGGGGACGGGCTGTTTCAGCCCTGTCTCTATTTCATCAAGGCGTTGCTGAGCACGCTCCCAGGCATTGGCCTGAGTGGGGTCGGCGTGAATAATCAGGCTTAAAGTGCCACCCAGATTATCGAAGACCAGCACTTCTTCAGAGACCATGAGCAGTATATCCGGCACACCCAGTTCATCGGGCGGGCAGCTGGCGGCCAGGCGCGGTTCAATGTAACGCACCGTGTCGTAGCCAAAGTAACCCACCAGACCACCGGTAAAACGCGGCAGGTCGGGGCGCTCGGGCATATTGAATTGTTGCTGGAAGGCTTCGATTTCAGCCAGTGGGTCTTCCACCGTGCGCTCTTCGATCACCGTGCCGTGCTTTTCCAGTGTCCACTGATGACCGCACACCTTCAGCACCGTGGCCGAAGGCAGACCGATCAGCGAGTAACGGCCCCATTTTTCGCCGCCTTCGACGGATTCGAATAAATAGGTGTAGGGCCCCCGCGCTAACTTGAGGTAACACGATAGTGGGGTTTCGAGATCGGCAAGAATTTCCCGCATCACCGGGATGCGCTGGTAATTTTGCTTTGCCAGGTCGGCGAATTCCTGGGACGACATATCAGGCGTCATGACTATATCCTTTCAATAAAATTGGCTAAGTGCTGTCAGTTGTTCTTTGCAATCGACCACCCGAACGGGCGGCAAAAATCACACGCGGGGCCATCGCCAACGAGTGGAAAGAAAAACCGAGTTTGCTTGCTTAACCAATATCACCAAAAAACTCCTGAATCTGCTGCGGGATTCTAAAGCATTTATCTCTGCTGTTAAACCGCCAGCGGCCCTCTAAGCCGTCGCAGGCGCTCTGGCTTATACCCTGGCCAGTGCCTCCCGCATGGCGGCAATCGCATCATCGCGGTTATCGGCACCAAAGATGGCCGAACCCGCAACAAAGGTATCGGCACCGGCGGCGGCAATTTCGGCAATATTATCGGCGGTGACGCCGCCATCTATCTCCAGCCGAATGGGCAGGCCGCTGGCATCGATCAAGGCCCGCGCCTCGCGAAGCTTATTCAGGGCTTCGGGGATAAATTTCTGCCCGCCGTAACCGGGGTTGACCGACATTAATAGCAGCACATCAATCTTGTCGAGTACGTGTTTCGTCACCTCCAGCCCAACCGCCGGATTCAGCACCAGGCCGGTTTTACAACCGAGGCTGCGCGCCAGTTGCAGGGAGCGATCAATGTGCCGCGTGGCCTCGGGGTGAAAGGTAATCCACGAGGCGCCCGCCTCGGCAAATTGCTCGATCATGTCGTCCACCGGCTCGACCATTAAATGCACGTCAATCGGTGCCTCAATGCCGTAGTCCCGCAGGGCCTTACAGACCATCGGGCCGATAGTCAGATTCGGTACGTAGTGGTTGTCCATGACGTCAAAGTGGACCACATCGGCGCCACTGGTTAAGACATTGGCGACCTCTTCACCGAGACAGGCGAAGTTGGCGGACAGAATGGAGGGGGCAATAAGGTAGTCGGGCATGCTCAGATCCCTTGCAGGTTATTGAAAAATCTTGTGTTTGCACGAGGGCGCACACTATGCCGAAGATACTACCGTCCTGCAATGCGCAACCGACCACGAACGTCCATCTGGCTATGCTAATCTGCTCACCCGGTCTTCACTCGATATTCGTCAATGGTCACAACACCCACTGCTGCCACCCCTACTGCCGTGACGGACAGTCTCCAGCGCCTGCACGAAAGCTTACCACCGCTGAATTTTGAGCCAGAGAACGATATCCCCAGCGGCCAGATACCCTACGCCAACAGCTATCTGGCCCATTATCAACTGACTGATATAAATGCCGCCGCTCAAGCGCAACACGGCACGCGCCACTACCTCGGCCAACTCAACACCGCCGGTTACCAGGTGGCCTGCCAGTACTGGCTGCCCGAAAACGCCAAAGGCACGGTGTTTGTGGTGCACGGCTATTTCGACCACAGCGCCCTTTATCGCCATCTATTTAGCTACTTATTAGAACGCGGCTATGCCGTCGTCACTTTTGATTTACCCGGGCATGGCCTGTCCGATGGCGAGCGGGCCTCCATCGCCAGCTTTGATCACTACGTAGAAGCTTTCGATGGCCTGCTGGCCGCTTGCGCCAACCACCTGCCCCAGCCCTGGCACGCCGTCGGGCAAAGCACCGGCGGTGCGATTGTGCTGAAACACCTGCTCGAAGAAAAAGACGGCGAATCACTGTTTCAGCATATCGCCCTGCTCGCCCCCCTGTTACACACCCGCAACTGGGGAACGGGGCGGCTCACCTACCGCCTGCTGCACCGTTTTATTTCACGCATTAAGCGCAACTTTAAAGCCAATTCCGGCGATGGCGATTTTCTCAACTTCCTGAAGCACAGCGACCCCCTGCAAAGCCGGCATATCCCCCTGGAATGGGTCGGCTCGATGAAGCGCTGGACGGAAGAGTTTCACGACCTGCCCGTTAATCACAAATCGATGACCATTGTGCAGGGTGATAGTGACATGACCCTCGACTGGCGCTACAACCTGGCGCAATTCCAGCCAAAACTGCCGAAGGCCAAAATCGAAATGATCGCCGGTGGCCAGCACCACCTGGTGAATGAAACCGAGAGCTTACGTAAACAGGCCTTTGCGGCGATGCCATTTTGATTGCCATGAACCTGCCATGAAAGACTGTAACTCCTGCGGAAAATGCTGCACTAAATACAGCAACGGCGGCTTGTCGGCGACCGCGAGCGAGATTGAATTCTGGGATATCTGCAGGCCGGAAATAGCCCGCTATGTGGATGACGGCAAGATTTGGATGAACCCGGACGACGGTCAGCAGCTTGGGCTTTGCCCCTGGTTAAACAAGGTACCGGGGGAGGACAAATACCTCTGCGGCATTTATTACGACCGCCCCGACGACTGCAAATACTACCCGGTGACGATTGAGCAGATGATCGCCGATGACTGCGAAATGCTAGAGGTGAAGGATTTGCGTAATCCCAGGCAGGCCCAGAAGGATCTCGACAAGCTAATGGCCGATAGTCGCCCAGCGCTAGAAGAGTAACGCGATAGAGGCTCGCCCGCTTTGTTGAAAAGCCACTAGGATGGCCGTGTTTACACGTCAAGATATAGATGACTAGCCACTGTCACTGGCCGGACAAGCGCAATAGGGCGCGGCCCCTCAGGCGTCAAGCCCTAAGCCGATACCCTTGTTGTCTAACACCGCGCATTTGTATAAATTAAGCGCCGATAATAATGGGGGGGAACGATGGCGTATTTTTTTCTCGCAATGGCTGTGCTGGCGGGTGCCCTGGTACCTATTCAAGGCGCCTTAAATGCTCGCCTCGGGACCTTCCTCCACCACCCCATGCAAGCCACTCTGGTGTCTTTTTTGACCGGCTTGGCGGCCTGCTTAGTGGTCTTGCTATTCACCCATCAAGCCTTCCCCAGTATGGAAAAATTAAGCGCCGTGCCCTGGCACTTCTACTGCGGTGGTTTTCTCGGGGCTATTTTTGTTAGCGCCATGCTCCTACTGATGCCAAAAATCGGCATCACCAATATGCTAGCGGCGGCCATTGTCGGGCAGCTTATTATGTCCACAGCCATGGACCACGTCGGTGCATTTGGCAACCCGGTGATAGCGCTCAGCCCCACGCGGGTCTTGGGCGTACTGGTCTTGTTTCTGGGCTTGTGGCTAATTCAGCGGGCACGCTAGAGGCTACCAACAGACCGGCTTTTTAATTCGCGCTGCCTTGTGATGACTTTCGGCGGGGATAACGTCGGTGATTGAAACGGGAAAAGGGTTCTAAACCCTTAAGCGCGGCACTATCGGCACACACCGAACATGAGCAATTGAAGTGACTCTTTGGCTGAAAGACTGTGTACCTTCGCCAACAGAACCGCTGGCAATGATCCGCCACACCCTCTAAATACGCACTTCCCGCAATAAGAATCTAAACCCAAATCATGTATTCGGCCATCTCCCCATGTCGGCGATAACTCTCCGTGCATTGGCGTGCTTATTTTCTGAAGAACATGAATGGCTGTCTTAAATTGGCTTTGCAACTCCTGCGGAAAGTGCTGCACCAAATACAGTAACGGCGGCCTGTCGGCGACGGCGAGTGAAATTGAATTCTGGTATATCTGCCTACCAGAAATAGCGCGCTATGTGGATGACGGCAAGATTTGGATGAACCCCGACGATGGCCAACAGCTCGAACTTTGCCCCTGATTAAACAAGGTGCCGGGGGAGGACAAATACCTCTGCGGCATTTATTACGACCGCCCCGACGACTGCAAGTACTACCCGGTGACGGTTGAGCAAATGATCGCCGATGACTGCGAGATGCTAGAGGTGAAGGATTTACGTAATCCCAGGCAGGCCCAGAAGAATCTCGACAAACTGATGGCCGATAGCCGACCAGCCCTTGAATAAGATTTAAAAAAGGGCTCAACGGCCCTCTTTATTGTCTAAACCTAAAACAGTACCCGGCAGCGGATCGTACCCTCAATCGCTTTCAATTCTTTCAGTGCCTGGTCGCTATAACCGGCGGCAACGTCAATCACCACGTAACCAATTTGCTCATTGGTCTGCAGATATTGACCAGTAATGTTAACCGCGCTGTCGGAGAACACCTGGTTGATGGCGCTCATAATGCCCGGCACGTTGCGGTGGATGTGCAACAAACGATGGGATCCCTCGTGGGAGGGCAGCGCCACCGAGGGGAAGTTGACCGAACCGAGGGTGGTGCCGTTATCGCTGTAGCGGATCAGCTTTTCGGCCACTTCGCCGCCGATATTTTCCTGAGCTTCCTCGGTCGAGCCGCCGACGTGGGGAGTTAAAATCACGTTGTCGAATTCACGCAGAGGCGAGAGGAATTCCTCTTTATTAGTGCCCGGCTCGCTGGGGAAAACGTCGACAGCGGCACCGGATAGTTTCTTCTCAGCCAATGCCTCACAGAGGGCTTCTATATCAATGACCTGTCCACGAGCCGCGTTCATCAGCACCGCCCCGGGCTTCATTGCCGCCAGCCGGTCGCTATTCATCATGTTGCGCGTTGCCTTGGTATCGGGCACATGCAGGGAGACCATGTCGGCACAGCCCAGCAGATCATCAAGCTCGGCAATTTGCTCGGCGTTGCCCAGGGGCAGGCGAGTGACAACGTCGTAGAACTTCACTTTCATGCCCAGGGATTCCGCCAGTACACTGACCTGGCTGCCGATATTGCCGTAACCGACAATGCCCAGGGTTTTGCCGCGCACCTCAAAGGAACCGGCGGCGGATTTCTGCCACACGCCACGATGGGCCTTGGCGTTTTTCTCGGGGATGCCGCGCATCAGCAGTATGGCTTCGGCGATCACCAGCTCGGCAACGCTGCGGGTATTGGAATAAGGCGCGTTAAAGACCACCGCGCCGCGCTCGGTCGCCGCCTTAAGGTCAACCTGATTGGTGCCGATGCAGAAACAACCGATAGCCATCAGCTTGTTGGCACTGGCCAGTACATCGGCCGTCAGCTGGGTGCGGGAGCGAATGCCAACAAAGTGGGCGTCGCCAATCTTGCTCTTCAATTCATCGTCGGGCAGAGCGCCCTTAATATATTCGATATTGCTGTAGCCCGAGGCATTCAGGGAGTCGACCGCTGAGGGATGAACGCCCTCGAGCAGCAATATGCGAATTTTCGATTTATCGAGAGAGACAGAAGCCACGACACACCTCAGGGGCAAAAAAATGGGGCGACATGGTAACATGCGCGGCGCACCTGTATGGCCCCCTTGTGGCCCGTAATACCTCCTATCAATTTCTATAGAGCCCGATTCAATGGATAACAACACCTTGCAGCAACTCCACGCCATTGTTGGAGAAACACGGGTTCTCACCGATGCCGACAGTCTGCAAAGCTACGGCCTTGACCGCACCACCGTGTGGACGGCGGCACCCTGTGCGGTGGTACTGCCCGGCAGCATTGAAGAGGTGCAGGCCATTGTGCGCCTGGCAAGCAGCGAAAACCTGGCCATTGTGCCCTCGGGCGGGCGCACCGGTTTAAGTGGTGGCGCGGTGGCCAAGTCTGGCGAGCTGGTGCTAGCCCTCGACCGCATGAATAAGGTTCTCGACTTTAACGCCGTCGACCGCAGCCTCACCTGCCAGGCCGGCATCATCACCCAGCAGTTACAGGAATACGCGGAGGAACAGGGGCTATTTTACCCGGTGGATTTCGCCTCGGCGGGCTCCAGCCAAATCGGCGGTAACATCGCCACCAATGCCGGCGGTATTAATGTGATTCGCTACGGCATGACCCGCGACTGGGTGCTGGGGCTTAAAGTGGTGACCGGCAATGGCGACATTCTCGAACTCAATCGCGGGCTGATTAAAAACAATACCGGCTACGACTTCCGCCATTTGTTTATTGGCTCGGAAGGCACGCTGGGCATTATCTGTGAAGCCACCATGCGCCTCGCGCCGCCACCGAAAGACCCTGCCGTACTGGTGCTGGGGGTGAGTGACTTCCCCGCCATTATGGATGTGCTGAAAACCTACAGCGGTGCCTTAACCCTGAATGCCTTTGAGTTTTTCTCCGACCTGGCTCTCGATAAAGTGCTCGCCCACCAGCCATTAACCGCGCCCTTTGAACAGCGCACCCCCTATTACGCCTTACTGGAATTCGAACAAACAACACCCGAGGTACTCGACACCGCGATGAGCTTGTTTGAAGACTGTGTTGAAGCGGGCTGGGTGCTCGACGGCGTGGTTAGTCAGAACATCGCTCAAGCAAAGAGCTTATGGCGACTGCGGGAGGATATCTCCGAAACCCTGTCCTTTGCCAAGCCCTATAAAAACGACATCTCTGTGCAAGTCTCGCAAATGCCCGACTTTATTCGCGCCGTCGATGAACTCGCCAGCCAGCGCTACCCCGACTTTGAAGTGGTCTGGTACGGCCACATTGGTGACGGCAACCTGCATCTCAATATTCTCAAACCCGACGAGCTCAGCGTTGCAAAGTTTAATCAGCAATGCAGCAGTGTCAGCGTTGAAGTCTCCGAACTGGTTCAGACCTTTAATGGCAGTGTCTCCGCCGAGCACGGTATCGGCCTCTTGAAAAAACCCTACTTAAGTTATACCCGCAGCGACACCGAAATAGCGCTAATGCGCCAGATGAAAAGCCTGTTTGATCCGGCTGGCGTACTCAATCCGGGAAAACTCTTTTAAGAACACCCTAAACTTCTCATTAAAATTGGCGACAAATTCATGAGTTACCAACACCAGTTTCTCGACTCCAGCCCCTGCAACTTCGCCCCCGGAAAAGTGGTGTGCGTCGGCCTCAACTACGCCGCCCACGTCGCCGAAATGAACAGTAAAAATATCGGCGAACCCTTACTCTTTATTAAACCCGCCAGCGCACTGACCCCGATGCAAGACGCCATACGTATACCCGAGGGACGAGGCGCCTGCCATTTTGAAAGTGAAATGGCCCTGTTGATTGGCCAGCCTTTGAAAAACTGCAAAGAAGAAGATGTTATTAAATCCATCGCCGGTGTCGGCATCGCCCTCGACCTCACCCTGCGCGATCTGCAAAAGCAATTAAAGGAAGCGGGCCAACCCTGGGAAAAAGCCAAAGGCTGGGACGGCGCCTGCCCCATCTCGCCCTTTGTTAAAACAGAACAAGTGGCCGATCTGCAAGATGTGGCTATTAAGCTTTGGCAAAACGGCGAGTTAAAACAGGATGGCAATACCGCGCAGATGATCACACAGGTCGTGCCACTCATTAGCTACATCACCCAGTTTTTTACACTGCTGCCGGGGGATGTCGTACTGACAGGCACACCTGAAGGTGTCGGCCCTCTACAAAGAGGTGACGCACTAAAGCTTGAATTCGGTAATCTACTAAAAATTAACCCCGGGGCAGTCCGCGTTGACAGGTAAAGCGTTATTTTCTTAATGAGATAAATTTTTCTTTGCCATCACCATGTGCGTATATGGGTAGCCGGGGATACCTCGCTCTTCATATGACCAGCCAAGATTATCAAGCATAGAAAAAAAATAGCTTTTCGTAAAGCCAAGCTCAAACCAACCAAAATTACGAATACAACGCAAAGAAAGACCATCCATTCGCAACCCCCATGGGTATGGCAGAGTGATATTTGTCGTTTCCATAATGGGCTCTGCCGCAAAAACAACAACACCATCATCTGCAAGTAAATCACCAACCTTTTTCATGACCTTGAGGTGATCATAACAATGATGGAAACTCTCATAAAACACCACAATATCAAACTTTTTTTCCGCCTGAAAATCATGGATATCACTTTCAACAAAAACTGATCGATGATTAAAGTTTGCCACTCTATGAGCAACAAAATCTAAAAGCCTTCGATCAATATCAATACATGTCAAATCCACATTCATTGGTGCAAGGTGAACGGACAAAGTACCATAACCACTACCCACCTCCAGAACCCTGGAATTTGGCATTATCGGCAGGTTCTTAATTATATAACCATAACCAATTAAAGCATCGCCAACAGTATTTGTACTTTTTGTACCATATGGATAAGGTTGTTTTATTTCATGATTAAACTCAAATGGTGTTTTTTCAAAAAAAGAGGAATAACTTTTCCCCGTAATTTCCTCATATAATTCAAATTGCTTATTTGAATACTCTACAGAAAAAGGATCATCTGGAATATCTATATCTTTGGGGTTATAGAATATCTTTGACACTTCATTTCTAAAGGCATCATCCGATATTTTTGTCATCTTTTCAGCATTATCCAAAGCTAAATTTAAGCTCTTTATATCCTCATAATAAACTTCTGTTATCACATCCTTCCCTGCATCAAATCCTTTTGATAATTTGATAAATTTTCTTAAAATATCCATATATTCATACTCATAAAAGTTTAAATTTCTTGGCTTTAGATTACACAATAAATTAAATTAACTCATGAACACAGCATATAGCTCACAAATAACCTGCAAAAAAATACTAACAACCTCTCACTTGCGTTAAGTCTTTATAAAATAATTTAGCCAATGCATAACCACACAGAAAGCACCCATTACACAGACCAATATATACAAGCAATCGACCAGCAGCCTCCTACTTATCGAAAAATATACCCCTACTTTTTATTTCTATGCTGATATCCATAGACTGAAAGGTCATTTAAAGATTTTTGTTACCTATACCTCCACCGAGAGAACTATTAATGCATTCAACTCAGTCATCAATTTTTCACATGATAAAGACTGAAACGTAATCGCTGCAAACTCTCTGAATGGTTTTGCCAGGCGGACTCAAGCAAAGATATAACTAATGGCAACTTGAGCGATTCCGAACCCACACATACAGAATTATTCACCCTTCTTCTGTAGATGCCCCTGCCGAATCAAGTCTTCCACCGCATCCACTAGCGTCTCACGTACCGGCCGAAACTCCACTCCCAGCTCGGCACAAATTTTTGCATTGCTAATGCGCATCGTTTTGCCCAGGTGGGAGCGAATAAAATCACCGGCACCGCTGGGCTGAGTGTAGGAGAGCAATTTAACAAAGCTGCTGATCCAGCCAGCTCTCATGTCACGTCGCGGCAGACGGTAATTGCTGTAGCCCGCCTCTCGGAGAAAGTCGACAATTTCGCCCATGGTCATGGCTTCGCTGAAGCAAATATAGCGACCCTCGGCATCCTCTTTATCCAGTGCCAGCACATGAGCGCGGGCTACATCGCAAACATCAACCATGCAAAAATTCAGCGCCATCACCCCGGGGTAGGTGCCACTGAGCAGGTCGCGAATGACCTGGTTGCTGCTGTTCAAACCCGAGCCTACCGCCTCGCCAATCACCATACAGGGGTTTAAGGCCACTAAATCAAAGCTCCGTGTTTGCTCCCGCATAAAATTCCAGGCGGCCTGTTCGGCCAGTGCCTTTGAATAAAAGTAGGGGTTGCGAGCCAGGGAGGATTTACTGTTCCAGTCGGTTTCGGTAAAAACGTGTCGGTCATCCGGCTCATCGGTTATCGCCGCGAGGGATGAGGTCAACACCACGCGCCTGACACCGGGTGCCTGGGAGCAGGCTCGCAGTACGTCGAGGGTACCATCCACCGCCGGATCAACCATTTCCTGCTGGGGATTTTTGGTCTCGAGTAAATAGGGGCTGGCGGCGTGAATCACATAATCACAGCCAGCAATGGCGGTGTCGAAAGAACCGGGCTGCGTGAGATCACCCGGCACCAGCCTTAATCTTTCGGCGGCACCGGGCAATTGTTTTAGATAGGCGTACTGGCTGTCATCGACATCACCGCGCACCGTACCCCTGACCCTGAAACCACTGGCAAGTAGCTCACGAATGGTTTGCCCGGCGATAAAGCCCGAGGCACCCGTGACACAGACGCTTAATTCAGACGCCACTGAGTGCACCTCTTTCTGTATAAATAGCCTTAGTCCTCTTGCTCAGCCGGCGCCGGATTGGGCCGACCAACCATTAATGAACCCGGTACCGAAGCCATCAAATCTTCCACGGTGAACTGACCGTCGTTATCAGCTTTCAAGAGCATTTTTTCTTCCACCGGCTCACAATAGACCGATACCCGCCCACGTTCGACATGGAAGATTTGGCCATTCACATCGGCGGCGGCAGCAGTGCCGAGATAGGCAACCATGGGCGCGACAAACTCTGGCCCTGGCATCGCCATTAATGAGTCGTAGCGATCCTGACTGATCAAACCGGCGTCGAGGCGTTTTTTCATGCCGTCGATAACGCCCTGGTCGAGGGTCATGCGAGTCGCGGCAATGGGGCAAATGGCATTGGCCGTAACACCGTAGCGACCCAGTTCCCGTGCCAATGAGCGCGTAAAGCTAACGATGCCACCCTTGGCCGCCGCGTAATTAGACTGGCCGACACTGCCGCGCCAGGCGTCTGAGGCAAAATTGACGATACGACCAAAACGCTGACCGCGCATCACCTTAGCGGCGTGGTGGCACATATTGTAGTGGCCCTTGAGATGCACGCGAATCACCGTGTCCCAGTCATCTTCACTGAGATTCCAGATCATCCGTTCACGCAGCACACCCGCGCAATTAACGACCATGTCGACGGAACCAAAAGCCTCGACACAGGTGCCGATAATACCGGCCGCCGCTTCGTAATCATCCACCGGAGCCAGGGCAGAAACCGCCTGCCCACCGGCCGCTTTAATTTCGCCGACCACCTGATTGGCCGGCGCTTCTTCGCCACCTCTGCCGCCACGATCGGCACCGGGGTCGGCAACCACCACCCGCGCACCCTGCTGGGCAAGCACTAACGCAATTTCACGACCAATACCCCGGCCGCCACCGGTGACAATGGCTGATTTACCGTCTAAATTCATTCTGTAAATTCCCCTAATACAAGCTTGGATAAAACCAAACTCCGATTAAAAACTGACACCCCTGCCATGGCTGGGGCATTTGAAAATTATTGAATCTCGAGTGTAGCAGTTGCCGCTTGACGCACAAGAGGAGACTCTTGCGACGCCATCAAACTGCGGCTCAAGGGCTATCGCAACAACCCTCACCCTGTTGTATCGGCGGGCACTTGACGTTCGCGTAGGAACAAAAAACACAGCAATCACCGGGCAGTGGCGAGAGCAGTTGCCGACATGCCACGCACTCGTAGAACCACTGGCAGGCATTGGTGGGCATGGTTTCGGTTTTGCAGTGGCCGCAGGCCGGGCAAGTAATGGTCGATTCTAAAATAATGTCAGCCATAATTTATCCGCCGCAGATTCACTTTCAGCTCTGCGGGCTTTTCTATTGCTCAGCCATCGCGCGCTCAAGGGATTGATGGAAGTGGGCTAGGGCCGGTTCGTTCTGGCCGATAAGAATTTCCTTCATGGCACCGGAAAGATAGTTTCTCTCCATTTCCTGTTGAATCACAATATCTTCACCGTCAACGGTGCGCAGTGCCAGATCAATATTCTTATCCCAGTATTTTTTCGCCTTGTCCGTGGTCACCGGCTCTGGCACGTAGCAATCAAAATAAATCACGCATCGGTCTACGCGATTGTCCACCGGAAAAATGCGCCAGGTTTCAACGTGATCGGCCTGCATGGTGAAGATGGTGTTGGGAAATAGCTGATAAGAAATAGCCGTGTGTTTAATAAAGTCCCACTCGGCCTCCGGCTGGTCTCGCAAACTTTCGATACTTTTACGCATCACCGCCATCCAGTGGTGTAAGCCGTGGCCCTCAAACAGGCAAAGATTGCCAAAGAATATTGGACCGACAGTATCTTTGTGCAGTGAGGCAAAATGATAGGGTTCTAAAAAAGTATCAATCGGCATCTTCCAGTTAATATCCCGGTGTAACACCCGACTTTGATAGTGCACATATTTTTGCAGGTCGTAGCCCGCCAGCTCACCTTGCATACTGGAGAGGTGCTGATCGAGATTGACCTCAGCTTCCGGGTCGGGCTGCACCCAAATCATACCGTGCCTTTCCACCAGTGGCAGGGGAATAAGCCCGTGGTTTTGTCGTTCGACACCGGGAAAATTGCGCTGATCGGGAATAACTTTTAAATCACCCGCGCGGCCATACGTCCAGGCGTGATAGCGGCAGGTAAAACCGGCAGCGCGACCACAGCCACGGGCCACCGGGGCACCCCGATGGCTGCACATATTGACAAAGGCTCTGGCTACACCGTCGTCACCTCGCACCAGCAAAATTGGCAGAATACCGTGCTCCATCGTCAGATAATCGCCTGGCTCGGCAATGACACAGGACAAGCCCATAAACAGCGGGTAGTGCTTAAAAATATTGGCAAGCTCGCGATCGAGCCACTGCTTGTCAGTATAAGCTGCCACCGGGGCGCGCTTGACGCCGGGAGTGGTCGCTGTCTGGTCGCCATCAATATAATCAAAGGCCTTTTTTATGCGGGCTACCTGCGTTGGGTGATCCATTTTTTGCTCCTTATCATTATTGCTTTTCGCTAGAGAATTATTGTTCACCCTATTATCAACTGATTAGTGTGTAAACGCATTTGATGTAGGCTAATGGGAACATAAATAAACGAGTCGTAGAAAAATACTATCGCTCCGCCACAGATTTTGTTTACAAACCCAATAAAGCAAAACCTATTCTCATTTTTCAAGTTTCTTTCAATACTCGCCTGAATTTTCCAGAAAACTTGACTACTATTGCCAAAGCGCGCCTCTGCTGCGTAAAAGGATTTTCTACAAACTGCAAGGAAGTAGCATGGCCATCGTCTCTTTTAAAAAACGCACTAATATTTCTCAAAAACTCCCCCCTGAAGCCGGTATTCAAGACATTGATAGCGCGCCTAACTCAGCACTAACTGAGCCCCCGCTCTTCAGCCATACCGACATCGAACTTTTACAGCAGCTGGCAAGTGGTGATTTTAGACAAACGCTCAAACCGTCGGACTCCACGGCAGGTGAACTGATTGAGAGTATTCGTCTACTCGTGGGCCGCTCACTTGGCAAATCAAAAACCCTGATCACCGAATTCAATAACGAGTCAGCAACTCTCAGTAATTATTGCAGTGAAGGCGTCACCGCTGCCACCAAAGATATTAGTTCGGAACTCACCCAGGCAAGAGAAACCAGGGACAGACTAACTTCTGTCGCCGCTGCCGCTGAAGAAATCACCGTCAATGTCAGCGCCATTGCCGACAATGCTACAACGGCTCAAAACGGCGTCGACGCCATTACCAACACTACCTGCGAACTCACATCGGCAGCCCAGGAAATTGCCAAAAATACTGAACTAGCGCGAAATATTACAGCCAAAGCCGTCACTGATACTGAGTTAGCTGCCAGCCAATTTAAGCAACTTAAATCGGCAGCCGATGAAATTAACAAGGTGACCAATACCATTAGCGAGGTTTCCGACCAAACCAAATTACTGGCACTCAATGCCACCATTGAAGCGGCTCGTGCTGGGGAAGCCGGACTCGGTTTTGCGGTCGTTGCCAGTGAAGTTAAAGAACTCGCCTCACAAACCCATTTAGCCAATACCGATATAAAAAATAAGATCGACATTATTCAGTCAGCTGTCGATACAACCCTCAGTTCAATGAAAAGTCTGACCGAGGTCATTAGCGAAGTTAATACCGTTGTCTCCACTATTGCCGCCGCTGCCGAAGAGCAATCCCTCGCCACTGAGAGTATCTCGGATACTCTGAAGGGTACCACCGAAGATATCGGCACCATGAATATTAATGTTGCAGAAAGCTCGCTGGCCATCAATGAAATGAATGAGAACTTAAGCTCTTCTGTCTCCATGGCCTCGAATATGATTGAATTTATGCAGAACATGGCTAAAGACAATGAAGCTATGCTGGCCTGTGCCACGACCAATTTTGCCGAAATAGTAACGCTGCAGTCTCGTGGGGAAGACGTCCTCCAGCTTTTCAACAGCTATACCCTGGATAGCCAACTCGAAAAGGCTGACCTCTCTGAAAAAGGTATTTTCCGTTTTGGATCGCAGTGGAGTGTCTTAGTGGATGAGATGGATGCCGATCATGCCAAAATTTTTGACTACTGCAATGAAATCCACCTAAAAGTAAAAAACGGCGCCAAACAGGAAGAGGCCCTGCCAATACTAAAAAACCTTGCCGACTTCACCAGCCAGCACTTTGCAGAAGAAGAAAAAATGATGAAGGCCCACGCCTATCCGGAGTTCGATAACCAACAGCGCGCACATACCACACTACTCGCAAATGTTGGTGACACCATTAAAAATCTGGAAGAGGGCGTGCGGGTTAACATGATTGCCGTTATTGTTTTTCTCACCGAATGGCTAAAAGGCCATATACTTGGCGAAGACCTTAAATATGGAGAATACTTTCAGGAACACGGCATTAGTGTTTAAGCATCACTTAGTATCACGCCAATCATCCATTTTTTTAAGTTCATACCGCAGGGTTTTGACAATGACTTTTAACAAAAACATAAGTAGTTACAGCTGTCACTTACTGTAATACCTGCCACCCCACCTCGCACTCCCCCAACTCTGTGGCTATGTAGGCGGAGTCCCCAGTGATAGTAATCGACAAGTCCATCGTGCGTTGCAGTAGCAATACTAATGCCTCTATGTCTTCCCACTCAAACTGACAAACTGCCACCGCAAGCTTGTTAAATTCAGCCCCCGCCTGTGCCCACCAGGCATTGGATTTGGAATTAAAGCTGTATACCTTGACTGCTTGTGCCAACCGCCTTGCTTTTTTTATCCTATCGACAGCGGGCTCACCCACATCTACCCACAGAGCCAGCTGTCCGTCGAGGGTATGCAGCCAGATATCGGGTTCATCAACGGCACTAAACCCCTTGGTAAAGGTTAAATGCTGCTCGGCATTAAGACAAAATGCCAGCACTCGTACCATCATCCGCTCGGGTGTTTCAGAGGGATGCTGGGCAACAGTTAAATTGAGAGTGTCGTAATAATTGCGGTTGAGATCAGATAGTGAAATTTTAAATTTAAAAATGGTTGGCTTGAGCGCCACAGTTACCCCCAAAGAGTTGAATCGTAGTCAACGTTATTCGTCACGCCAGTGTGGCGTACGTTTTTCCATAAAAGCATCGATACCTTCCTGGGCATCTCTAGCCATCATATTTTCAACCATCACCTGGCCACAGTCGTCATAAGCATCAATCAGGCCTTTATCGAGCTGTCGGTAGAAAGCCCGTTTACCTATTTTTAAGGTCAGCGCCGATTTACTGGCAATTTTTTGTGCCAGTGTAGCGACTGTTTCTTCAAGCTCATCAGCTGCTGCTAGATAATTAATAAAACCCATTTCATGGGCGCGCTGTGCGGAAATAAAATCACCGAGTAAGAGCATTTCCATCGCATGCTTGGGTGAGACATTGCGCGACAGAGCCACCATCGGCGTCGAACAAAACAAACCTAAATTAACTCCCGGCGTAGCGAAGCGAGTTGTTTCCTCGGCGACCGCCAAATCGCAACTGGCGACCAGCTGGCAGCCCGCCGCCGTTGCTACACCATGCACCTTCGCAATCACCGGTTTCGGTGACTGGATAATCGACAGCATTAAAGCAGTGCAAGTATCAAAGGTCAGCTGCTGAAATTCTTTATCCGCATTACTGCGCATTTCCGCCAGATCATGGCCCGCGCAAAAACCCTTGCCAGCGCCATCCAGCACAATCACCCTGACCCCATCATCGGCCGATAATAGCTTAAATGCACCGATCAGCGAGCGCATACAAGCCAGAGACAAAGCATTGTAGGCCTCGGGGCGATTAATGGTAATACGACCGATACCTTGTTTGTCTTTATGAGTGATAACGCTATTTTTTGTTGCCATTTACTGTACCAATATTAATATCTCTCGCCCGTGGCAGTGGGTAGTTTGGCGCGAATATCTACCAACTCAGCTGCTGAAAAATTGACTGCTAACGCGGCAAGGTTTTCTTTAAGGCGGGAAATTTTACGTGTGCCCGGAATAGGGAATATCGCCTCACCCTGATTGAGCACCCAGGCCAATGCCACCTGTGCGGGTGTAATACCTTTGTCTTTACTAATGGCTTCGACCAGCGCGAGGAATTTTTTATTTTCCTCTAAAGCCTCTTCCTGAAAGCGCGGGCTGGCGAGGCGAAAATCACTGGTTTCTAAACTATCCCGCGACTGAATAGCCCCCGTTAAAAAGCCTCTCCCAAGAGGACTATAGGGGACAAAACCAATATTCAGCTCGCGGCAGGTAGCGAGAATATCGCCTTCAACATCGCGACTCCACAGCGAATATTCTGTTTGCAGGGCGGTAATAGTGTGCACTTTACTGGCGCGCTGTAATTCTTCAGAACTGGCTTCGCTGAGGCCGATATAACGCACCTTGCCGGCATCGACCAGGTCTTTCATCGCACCCACGGTATCTTCAATGGGTACATTGGGGTCGATACGATGGGCGTAGTAGAGGTCGATTACATCGGTATTTAAGCGCTTCAAACTCGCCTCGCAGGCCGTCTTTATATAAGCGGGGCTACAGTCAAGTCCTTTCCAGCCGCCATCGGCATCCCGTAAAAAGCCGAACTTTGTCGCCAACACGACCTTGTCCCACTTACCCTTGAAGGCACGGCCAATTAACGCTTCATTGGCGCCGCTACCGTACATATCTGCGGTATCAAAAAAATTAAGACCAAGGTCGAGGGCGCCGTGCAAAGTCTCAATTGATTCTTTCTCATCACTACTGCCATAAAATTCTGACATCCCCATGCAACCCAGGCCGAGGCGTGAGATATTCAGATCACTGTTTCCTAATTGAAACTTTTCCATCACTCTTACTCCTTTTATTTGATCATTATGCACTAGCAAAATCGGGGTCAACCGGTGCACCCGGCAAATCCGTTTCAAAATAGCGGCTGATAATGTGGGTGTCGGCCTCAAAAGCCATGTCGGGAAATTCCCCGGTGTAGGGGAACCAGGCGACCTCTTCCATGCCGTCGGCGGCCTGCAGCTCACCACCAACCACTTCAGCCAGTAATACCGTCACCAGTGAATGAATATTCGGCGATAGGTAATTGGTAACGACACTAATAATCGACTGCACGCGAATATCCAGCGTGGTCTCTTCCTTTACCTCACGCACTGCGGCACTGAGGTAGTCTTCATGAAACTCAACATAGCCGCAAGGCATGCACCATTGCCCGTGACCCAGGCTTTTGGAAATGCGCTTGCCAAGCACAAAGCGCTCACCATCGACAATTAGCACCGCAATGGCAGGCTGGGGGTTTTTATATTGCACCCCATGACAGGCCGTACAGCTTGCCCGAATTCCACCCTCCACAATTTCGCTGACACAAGGCGCACCGCACTGACAGCAGAAACGCGCGCGTTGAGCATCTTTCTCAATGCTTATTGTCGACTCATAGGCCCGGAAAACTTGTTGCGGCTGCATAGTGATGGGCATCTGCAATTTGTTATTATTTGACACATAGCCTACCCCATTCGTTAATAGAAGTCGCGACCCGAGCCTGTAAGGAAAGACCCCTATGAAATATACCGACCTCCGTGACTTTATCGTCTTTCTCGAAAAGCGCGGCGAACTAAAGCGCATCAGTGTCGAGGTCGATCCCAACCTCGAAATGACAGAAATTTGCGACCGCGTACTCAAGGCCGGCGGCCCGGCACTGCTGTTTGAAAACCCCAGGGGTTTTACCATACCCGTACTGGCCAATTTATTTGGCACCCCCGAGCGCGTCGCCCTGGGCATGGGTCAGGAAAAGGTCGAAGCCCTGCGCGAAGTGGGTGAACTACTCGCCTTTTTAAAGGAACCTGAACCACCGAAAGGTATTAAAGATCTGTGGGACAAGCGCGAATCCTTCAAGCCGGTGCTCAATATGCCGGTCAAGGTGGCCAAAAAAGCCCCCTGCCAGGAGATTGTGCTCGAAGGCGACGCCGTCGATTTAAGCCAGCTGCCGGTTCAAACCTGCTGGCCGGAAGATGCTGGACCGCTAATTACCTGGCCATTGGTTGTCACTCGCGGGCCGGAGAAATCGCGACAAAACCTCGGCATTTACCGTATGCAGGTGATCGGTAAAAACCGAGTGATTATGCGCTGGCTGGCCCAGCGGGGCGGCGCACTGGATTTTCGTGAGTGGCAGGCCGCCCACCCCGGCGAGCCCTTTCCCATCGCCGTGGCACTGGGTGCAGACCCCGCAACCATTCTCGGCGCCGTGACACCGGTGCCCGACTCGCTGTCGGAATATGCCTTTGCCGGGCTGCTGCGCGGTGAAAAAACGGTCGTCACCCAGTGCCTGGGTAGCGATCTACAAGTCCCCGCCACTGCCGAATTTATTCTCGAGGGCCATATCGCCCCCGACGATGAGGCCGACGAGGGCCCCTTTGGCGACCACACCGGTTATTACAATGAGGTCGAACGCTTCCCGGTGATGACGATTGACCGCATCACCCACCGCAAAGACCCCATCTACCACAGCACCTATACCGGCCGCCCGCCCGATGAACCGGCAATACTCGGCGTCGCCCTCAATGAGGTTTTCGTGCCCCTGCTGCAAAAGCAGTTCCCCGAAATTGTCGACTTCTACCTGCCTCCTGAGGGCTGCTCCTATCGCTTCGCCGTTGTCACCATGAAGAAGCAATACCCCGGCCACGCCAAGCGAGTGATGATGGGCGTGTGGTCTTTTTTGCGACAATTTATGTACACCAAATTTATTGTCGTCACCGACGATGATGTCGATGCGCGCAACTGGCAGGACGTTATCTGGGCAATGACCACCCGCATGGACCCGGCGCGAGATACAGTGATGATAGAAAACACCCCCATCGACTATCTCGACTTTGCCTCACCGGTCTCTGGCCTGGGTTCAAAAATGGGTTTTGACGCCACCAATAAGTGGCCAGCGGAAACACAGAGGGAGTGGGGCAAGCCCATTACGATGACAGATGAAGTGAAAAGCCGGGTGGATGATATTTTAGCGGGATTGAATTTATAAACTGCCCGAGAGAAAAAGCTACCAGAGTTTGGCTTGAGCCTGGTAATAGCCCCTCATAAGAGGGGCTAGCAAAGCTTAGATTTTGATAATAATATCGTGCGTCGTCGTTAAATCATAAGTTGCATCAGTGCCGCCTATACGTGCCACACTGCCACTGGTGGCATCACCATCATCAAACTCATTGTCGTAGCGCTGGGCCACATCGCCGGGTATGCCTTTGTTATACACTTTAGTTTCCGTGATGCCGTTACCCCAGTTACCCGTAGCGATCGTGCTTACCTCGCCACCATAGGTGTGTGTCGGTGGTGCCGTGGCACCAGTAAGACTCGGATCACCGGCAATGATCCCGGCATAGCGTAGGTGAGACCAGACTGTACAGGCCTCTTCATCATCTGTACCACAATCATCCCCATCAACAACGCCATCACCGTCACCCGCTTCTGCGGATGCGTCGAGAGCTGAAATATTCGAAAGGTCACCCGGTAGACCCCGATAGGTGTCTTGAAAGGTAAAGTAAGCACCGCGATAACTCTCGACCTGCTTGACAAAATTTTTGTATTTGGCATTGTCGATTAACACCTGCCCCTTGAGAACACCACCGAGAATCAAGCCAATAATTACTAGCACAATTGCGATTTCAACCAGGGTAAAACCCGATTGACGCGTCCGTTGAATTGTAGAAAAGCCACCTTGCATACGCACACTCCATTCACTAACAACAATTAAAAGGATTTACTGTGTACCCAGCCTTGCCTGTTATTGGCCTGCGCAGATACCCAGCGAGTCGAGACGTTAAGTAGCTTTGTTTTTATCTTCAAGCCGAGGGACTTAGAAATTTTAACTAGCCCGATAAATTGCAGAAGAACCCCCTCTGTAGTTTGATACAGGTCACACCTTATATAAAATTAGCAGCGGCACCATTCGCTACAAAACGGTGACAGGCAACTAAGCCCATTCGGCTATTAACAAGCACCTGCCCATTGAGGCACAAACTTGTCAAAGGTTTTTGCTCAACAGTCGTCATAAAATACTGCATGCAGTCAGGCCACCTTGCTGCTAGCATGGGCAGTACAACAGTGATAGCAATAGAACCACTGTTGTTACCTTTAATTAACAAAGGAGATCTAACTGGCACGGCCCTTTATTTCACAAAACTTTACGTCGCATTAAACCCGTAAATCACTTTGAATACAGAGGACACACACCCATGACCAGACGCACAAGTGCAAAGCGAAAACAAAAACGCAGAGCCCATAAGCTCGAAAATAATTATTCGCAACCTGCAAGCCCTCGAAAAAGGCATAAACACAGTGACGACACCGTTGTCGAGATCAATCCCCAGAACCAAAGCCTCCATCAAAGCTGTACCACTCTCCGCACCCAACAAGGTCTACAAGCCCAAACCCTCGCCCAGGAAAACTATATTTCAGCTATGCGCCAGCACTGCCTGACTTTAGGCCTTGGCCCAGCGGGCACTGGCAAAAGTTATTGCGCTGCAGCCCTGGCCGCCGAAGCATTAGAGTCTGGCAAGATTGAACGTATTATTCTCACCCGGCCCGCCGTTGAAGCGGGTGAGCAACTGGGGTTTTTGCCCGGCACTGTAGATGAAAAATTTGCAGTTTATATCGATGCCTTTCGCGATATATTAAACCAGCGACTCGGCGCTGGAACGGTCAACTACTGTATTCGCCACGGTCGTATTGTCGCCGCACCGCTTGCATTTATGCGCGGTAAAACCTTTGACGAAAGCACTTTTGTGATTCTCGATGAAGCGCAAAATACCACGCCCGCACAAATGAAAATGTTTCTAACGCGTATTGGCGAAGACTGTAAAGTGGTGATTAATGGCGATATTTGTCAGAGTGATATTCGCGGCGCCAACGGCCTGAGTGATGCCGTCGACAAACTCAAAGGGCTACCCGGTGTCTATATTCATCACTTCGGCTATGAGGATATTGTGCGCAGTGGCCTGGTGAAATCCATTATTGAGCGCTACGAACCCCGGGCATTTGCCACCGGCTAATTCTCTACCATCATTCACTGCTTTGAAGGCCCTCTTCAAAGTAGTGAATTCGCTCATTATTTATCTTTAAAAAGAAATACCTTCGTGTTTAAGCAGCCAGGCTTTGGTATCCAGCCCTCCCGCAAAACCCGTCAATGAACCATTGCTACCAATAATACGGTGGCAGGGAATAACAATGGGGATTGGGTTTTTATTATTCGCCATACCCACCGCCCGCGCCGCTTTCGGTTTGCCCATTGCCGAGGCAATCTCACCATAACTGGCTGTCGAGCCATAGGCGATTCCCTGCAGCTGCGCCCAGGTCTGCTTTTGAAAATCACTACCATTAATGCTCAAGGGCAAATCAAATACTTTTAAGCGGCCCTCGAAATAGGCATTAAGCTGCTCAATAGCCAGCCCCAGGCATGCCTCGCCTTTTGTGCTTGTCGGGGCTTCGACTAACGACAAGGGTTTTGAATTATTGGGAAAGCGGATTTCAGTGATTCCTTCACTATCCGCCAGAATAGCCAGCCGGCCAATGGGGCTATCCAGATATGCCAATGAAATATCGAACATTACCGCTTCTACTTTAATAGTCATTGGATTAGTTACCCCAAACTTAGCGAGTGGCGCATTGCATTAAGCCTGCCTGATCACTTCAACACTGTCACCTACGGCAATACCACCACCACTAATGACCCGACAACAAGCCCCACCGCGCCAGTCTGGGGCGAGGGCTTTCATCAAACCCGATTGCGCCTCTTCCATGCGCGGGCAGGGGTCTGTCTCGCGGGTAATTTGCAGGTGCAAGTCGCCTATTTTAATCACATCACCCACGGAGGCCGGGCTAAAGCGAATACCTTCAACCAGCAAATTGGCACGTCGTGTCGTCCAGTGTAAATTAAGCTTGAGCTCATCGCAGGCACGCTGCCAATCTTCAAGGCTCAACACAGTGACCTGCCGATTGTGGGGGTGGCCCCGGTAATCATTTTCGACACCACTTTGTGGGGTGACATGACTGAGCTCGGTGATATGCATTTCGCCCTTCGACTGCAGTCGATAAGCAATACCTTTAAGAGTGGCCATGAAAGTGCCTGCCTTGCGATTGATGATTAATAGCCTACATTTAACAAAACCAACAGGCCTGTGTCATCCTGTACCGCAGCGCTAACGATAAAAAACTCATCTCAGGTCCGCATTATGAAAATTGATATTATTTCCGACGTGGTTTGCCCCTGGTGTTACATCGGCAAAAAGAATCTTGAAGCGGCGATGGCCCAGCGCCCCAATATGGATTTTGAGGTGCAGTGGTTTCCCTACCAGCTGCACCCCGAAGCACCCCTCGAGGGCTATAACTATATTGAAAGTATCGAGAATAAATACGGCAAGGCACGCCTTCAAATGATGTTTGCGCAAATCAGCCAGGCCGGCGACGCTGCCGGTATTCGTTTAAACCTCGAAGGCATTGAACGCGGTGCCAACACCCTGAAAGCCCACCGGCTGCTCGACAGGGCTTTTCGCGAGGGTGGCTCAATACTGCAAAATGCACTCAGTGAATCGCTCTTCCAGGCCTACTTTTGTGACAACCGGGATATTGGTGACACCGAGGTGCTAAGCGCCATCGCCGCCGACATTGGCATGGATAAAAGCAAAGTCAGCACTTACTTATCCAGTAACGACGGCCTTGAGGGTGTGCAAGAACTCATTAACTTCTCCCGGCAGCAGGGCATTAACGGCGTCCCTTCGTTCAGCCTTGAAGGCCAGTTTATCCTCAGTGGGGGGCAGGCAACGGAAGTGTTTCTCAGTGCTATTGATCGTCTCGCCAGTAAACTCGATGCAGCAAAAGCGGCCACGTGAAAGCCTAAAAAATTGCTCACTACGCCCCAGCGAGCCATCGCTAGGGCGGTCACAAATCGCCATTTACGACAATAGATTGACCTTTATTCGCCCTGTATGATTGGTCATCACGGGGGTATCTACAGACTCACCTTCGATACCCTCCCTGCTAATAATAACAATCAAAATACAGGGAACACGCATGAAATTTACCTGGTTCAACCTTATGCCCTGGCCCCACCTGCCAGCGGATTTTCGCCAAAAACACAAATCGGTATGGGTCGATATCGACTCCAAACTTTACGATCCCGTCAAAGGCCACGACGTCTATAACGACTATATGGACATGCTCGAATACGCCGACTCCCTCGGCTTTGACGGCATCGGCGTTAACGAGCATCACCAAAATGCCTATGGCCTGATGCCGTCACCGAATATTATTGCCGCCGCTATTTCTCGACGTGCGCAAAATGCCGCCATCGTGGTGCTCGGCAACTCCCTCGGCCTCTATAATCCGCCGACCCGTGTGGCGGAAGAGTTTGCCATGCTCGACGTGATTACCGGCGGCCGGTTGGTTGCGGGCTTTCCCGTCGGTTCGTCGATGGATATTAACTATTGCTACGGTGATATTCCGGCCCTCAGCCGCGAGCGCTATCAGGAAGCTCACGACCTGATCAAGCGCGCCTGGTCAGATCCCGAGCCCTTCGCCTGGAATGGTCGCTATACCAAGTTGCGTTATGTGAATACCTGGCCCAAGCCAATTCAGAATCCCCCGCCCATCCATGTGCCCGGCGGCGGTTCAGTCGAAACTTATGATTTCTGCCTCGACAATACTTACTCCTATTCCTACCTGAGTTTCTCCGGCTATATTCGCGCCAAGGCCTTGTTACAGGGTTATTGGGATAGGCTCACCGAGCGCAACGAACCCGACGAGTCACCCTATCGCGCAGGCTTCGCCCAAACCATTTGTGTCGCGGAAACCGATGCCGAAGCAGAACGACTCTACAAAGATCACGTCAGTTACTTCTTTAATCGCTGCCTGCACGTCGCCCCCGGCTTTGCCGATGCACCGGGCTACCGCACCATTAAGACCATTAAAGCCGGTGCGCTATCCCAGTTCAGCCCCGACCTTGGCGAGGCTGCCCATATGCCGTGGAAGCAATTAGTTGACGAGGGTTATGTCATTGCCGGCAGCCCCGACACCGTGCGCGAACGCATGGAAGATCTGATTAAGGGACTCAATGTTGGCAACATTTTCTGCCTGATGCATGTCGGCGATATGCCGATGGATAAAACCCGCTACTCGACCCAATTGTTTGCGGAGAAGGTGATGCCCAAACTGCGTAACATGTGGCCCGACTATGCCGACGACACTCGCTTCTGGCCGACGCCTCTGGAAAAACGTGCCGTGCCGGGGCCCGTCTCTGAACGCAAGCCAAGCAACGGAGGGGCGTAGTCATGACTTCACAAACAATGGCCTCACCGACAATGGAACTACGTACCTTCAAGGCACCACGCGCCGACATTCATTTAATTGAAGGTGGCAGTGGCCCCGACTTGTTCTTCCTACACGGTGCCGGTGGCATTACCGCAGACAACCCCTTTCTCGCTGCATTGGCGGAGAAATACCACGTCTATGCCCCGCTGTTGCCGGGTTATGGTGAGTCTGAGGAGTGTGAAAACATCCGCATCATGCTCGATTTTACCCTCCACGCCCACGACATCATGATGGCTCTGGGTCTCGACAAACCCCTCGTCGTCGGTCACTCCATGGGTGGCATGATTGCCGCAGAAATGGCGTCGGTAATGCCCAACGATGTCGACAAACTGTGTTTAATTTCCTCCGCCGGGCTGTGGCTGGATGAGCACCCCATTCCCGACGTCTTTGCAAAAATGCCCTACGAGTTACCCGAACTGATGTTTCACGACCCCGTAGCCGGTGGCGCGATGATGACCGCGGGAGCGGACTTTTCCGACCCCACTTTTCTACAGGCCTTTCTGGTGCAGAACGCCCGTCAATTGGGCATGGCCGGGAAAATCCTCTTTCCCATTCCCGATCGCGGTTTAAGTGAACGCCTGTACCGGCTAAAAGCGAAAACACTATTGATATGGGGCGAGTCGGATAAATTAATTGGCCAGCCCTATGCCGAGGCGTTTAACAGGGCGATTCCAGGCAGTGAATTAATCACCATTCCAGAGGCCGGGCATATGGTGATGGTCGAACAAACGGCTGCCGTGGTTGAGGCTATTGGCAAGCTCGCTTAACTAAGCATACGCCAACACAAAAACCCGACTCCTGTTAGAGGATGTCGGGTTTTTTGTGGCTCGAATTAAAAGCTTGGAATTAGACCACCTGAACTGGCTGCTATTAAAGCTCTAATTGTTCAAGTTTTTCACGGGCTCTGGTCAATAGATCTTTATTACTCATCTGCACCAGCATTCGTCCGCGCCTGATATAAAGATGGCTAATAAAGCTTCCACCCTGAGCCTCTACACTGGCTTGAAATTCGTCAATATACTCTTGTTTAAAGCCACTATTAAAGGTTGAAAAAAGCACCACCTTTTTATTAGTCAGCTGGTTATTTTCAACAAATTGCCACACTGGCGGTGCCGGGCTATAACGCCATATCGGTGCGCCAATAAACAGCGTATCGTAAGACGATAAATCCACTGTCTCTGGACTAATTACCGCCTGTTTTTCCTGGGCATCGAGCACCGCATTGAACAAACCTTGCACGCCCATGGGATAAGCACCGGCTTTAAGGGGCAGCAGTGGCGCCTGATAATACCGTGCTATTTCCTGCGCCAGTAATTCCGTATTGCCTGAGCGTGAAAAATACACCACCAGCACTTTCCCCTCAGAGCGAGCATCGGCCTCAAGATTAACAGCCGCCAAAGATAGCGTGGGAAGCATACTCATAAGACCCAATAAGAAAGCCTGAATCCAGACATTAAATTTTTTATGTTTATTATTTATCACTAACTCAACCAGAACAGCAAACAAATGCACACGAAATATTACATCGAACAAAAGCGCTTAGATTAAACACCAAGCCTGATGATGCTTAGTACAAGCCAAACTACTCATGTTTAATGGCTTTAAACCGAAGTCGTACATAATCAGCAACCCAGCCCTCTTGCTCGCTGTAGAGATCCGCCGTCAGCCTTGCTTCTACCTCGGTCAAAAAAAGCCGTTTTTGCCGACTGCTCAATTGCGCTGTAATACCATCGGCAAAAATTTCCAGCCATTTAAGCAGACCACTTTTAAGCGGTGTTGGGCGGGGAATTAAGTCTATACTCTCCACGGTAAAACCGCCCTTCGCCAATAAATTGCTGTAAGTCGCAATATCAGGGAAATACCAGGGCGTATTAAATTCACCAAAGTCGGGGTTGTCCTTAAACACGGCTGACATCGCTTTGAGTAGCGCTGCAATATTACCGTCACCTCCCATTTCAGCAACAAAACAGCCATTCTTTTTCAGCGCTTTATGAACACCACTAATCACTTTTTCTGGCTCCAGCATCCAGTGCAGGGCGGCGTTGCTAAACACGGCATCGAATTGATTGGCGTAATCCAGTTTATGGCCATTTAATTGCCGGGCCAGAAGTCCGCGATTTTTAGCCGCCGCAACCATACTGGCGCTAGCGTCAACACACGTCAGCTCGCAGCCCTGTGCCTGAAGGTATGCACCGATTTCACCATCGCCACAGCCCAGGTCGAGAATCGCCTCGCCCTGCTGGGGTTCCAGCAGCGCCACAACATCTTCAGCCATGGATGAAACAAAGGCCGCGTGCTGGCTGTATTCTGTCGCCTGCCATTGATTTTCTGGCACCGTAATATCCTCCTAAAGGTTAGTTTTTATTAAATTTTAGAGGCCCATATCGCCAATTTATGGCGCATGGTTTTTTGCGAAATAGTCGCTTCGGGTATCGGCTGAATGACCTTATCATGCACTAGCAAGCGGTAAATATATTCGATCTTTTCATTGGCCGAGTCCGTCGCCTCGAATTCGACCACACCACGACTCTCGCCGTATTTAACACCTTCGGCTATCGCTTTCTTTATCAGTTCCTTTTCATTCTTGACTTTTTTCATTCGCACCTTCCGGTCGTTGGCCTTTTTTTATCACTGCCCGAGAATAGTGTACCAGCGCTTAACTTACCTACTTATCGGGATAATCTGCGCCGACCCCCTTTCTTCTAAGGCCTATTAATAGCCAAGTCATAGACGATAAACAAGGTGCGGGGCGAGAAATAGCGTGGGGGCTTTACATTCGCCCAACAAAAACCCCATCCCGCTCGCAGCGAAATGGGGTTTTTAGTGGCCGCTGAAGAAGGCCGTAAAAATAATCTACCAGACCTACTTAGAGCAGCTGACACTCTCCTTGTGCAGGCGACAGCGCTCTAGTTCCCGGCCCTCGATATCACGAAAGCCGACATCCCACTGCTGACTGCTGCGCCCCAGCGCTTCCATCACCACGAAACCGTACTGGTAGATCACCAACTGCTCTGTTATATCGACACCGTCAATCGCAGCGGGTGGCTCTACCCGCGACACCAGCTGTGTGCCGCCGTTGGCCACCACCAGTTGCGGGGGCCTGTTGTTGGCAAACTCAAGCAATTCAGCGAGGTGAATATGGGCGCCAACCAGCAATCGCGTGCTAGTGGGCAGGCCAGCCATGCGCACCGCATCCTGTAACTCTAGCGTCGGTGTCTTCAGCTCACCACTGTCATCATCCGCGCCGTAGCCCCAAAAGGGGCGGTGTGTCAGCAACCAGCTGTCCTGCTCCAGCGCGTGGTCGAGTTCGCGCAACTGGGCGGCAAACAGAGGGGCCAATGACTCGCCGTCTTTCTTCAGGGTCGCGGTGTCCATAATTCCCAGAGAGATGTTGTCCAACAGCAGGCTCCATGGGGCGGTGTTTTCGATGCAGATGCCAGGGTGCTGGCGGGCATCGAGATAGCGGAACCAGCCACTGCCGGCGCGACTACAGGTTTCATGGTTACCGCGAATTAGTACCAGCGGTGCCGCCAGGTGCAGGGGGTGGGCGGGCCTTAACCAGTCGGCCTCCCAGGTGGCGAGATTGTCACCCCAGGGGCTATCGGCACAACCTTCATCCTTCTCGGGGCAGGGCGATTCCCGATAAATATAGTCACCGGTATAAATAATTAAATCGGGCTCGTAGGCGGCGATGCTGCGGGCCACCTGGGCAAAAGGCCAGAGGCTGTCGTTATTGCACTCCTGATACAAGCCGTGACCGGCAGATAGCCGGCAGCCCGTATCACCCACCACGACTATCCGCTGAGGATTTGCCACGGGTACGGGCATGGCCTGGCCATCGAGCTCAAGCCGAGCCACCCCTTCTGGAAGCAAAGTCGAGCAAACTACATTGGGGTGGGCCGGGGTGGCTGCGGCCCGTAGATCCATCGCCACCGGCTGGCCATCAATCGCAACCACGGGGCAGTCACCGATGACCACCGCGCGCAACTCCAGCTCGCCAGTCGCGGTGTACTGCACCCAACCGGCCAGGGTATTTTCAGCGAATGAGCCCGCCGCCAGCGCAGGGGCCGTGATGGCAATGCCCAACAGCAGGAAAAAAATATTGCGCCTAATACAAAATTTCAAAACAAACTCCTCTATCAAAAAGTAAACACTCACCTCACCCACAAGCCTGCTGCAATGCAACATGGCCAACGGGAACAAGGGCTAATTTTTGCGGTAAATAAGGCTATCGCTGCAGCATAACTGACACATTAATGCCTACGCCCGCCGCCTCCGAATCGAGAGCGGCCCTGTGACAATTGGCCACGGCGCTGAAAGAACTGCTGATTGCCGCGCTGTCTGGCACTAAAGTCGCGGTCGAGAGATGAGCGGTTCGTCGCCATGCCTTTGGAATTTCCCGACAGGGCGGAACCACCGGCAGATGAAAACCGGGCCCTGTCCTGACTCCAGGCACCCGCGCTCGCCGCCCCACCCTGGGGGCGCTTGGGCGTATCGATGGCCTGCCAGCTATCGCCATTGTATTTCGACCAGCCTCCATCGGTCTTTTTATAAACATTGCCGTCGTGACCAGCGTAAAGATCTCCCGAGGCACTTTTGCCCACCGAGGTGCGGCTACCCGGGCCATCAGAAACGGAGGCTCCGTGGGCACCCCCGGTAGAACTAGCCGTGGAGTGTGTATTGCTACCGTTGCGCGTGGTCTTGCTGGTCACCGTTTCGCCATTGTTTGAGAAAGAGCCTTCGCGTGTGGTCGAACCGTCGGAGTGCTCGCGATTGACCGTACCCGTGCCACCCTCCGAACCTGTAAACGTGGTGGTGCCGCCATCCCACGTTTGCTCACCCGTGTAGCTTGCGGTGCGACCCTTGGCGCTAGTCAGCGCGCCCTGACTCGTCAAAGTGCCGTCGTTCAGTTGCCGCTGAGTATTACTGGATCCGCCTCGACCCGTTTCACGCTGCACACTGCTGGTGCCATTATTGAAATTGGTCGTACGGTTCGTGGTGAGTGATTGATTGCCGCGACTAATGTCACGCTCGGTTTCCATGCGATTTTTATCGGCATCGTAGTAGCGGCTGGTTTGCGTACTAACTCCGGTACGCGGGTTATTGGTTTCGCCATAGCTCGCCCATTCGTCATTGTCCCAAACGGTTTCAATATAGCCGTAACGTCCGGTATTGGGGTTGTAGCCCTCGGTGTATGAATAACCGCCGTAGGGGCCATATGCCACAGAGCGCGACCCATAGGTGCCGGTACTGCTGTTATACCAACTGCCGTGCCCATAGGAGACATAATAGGGGTAGTACACCGGCCCATAAATATAGGGCGGGTAGTACCAGCCAGTGCCATAGACCGGCACCCCAGCAACAATATAAATACTGCTGGTATAGGCCTGGGTGTAGGTGTAAACCACGGTTGTTGAGGTGCTACCGACAACTTTCACCTCGGTGACCTGATAAGACGGCGAACTGGGTGGAATGGCGTAGATAGCGGCGGGCACATCGGCCGTGACTTTCCATGGCCCGAGAGCTGCGCTTGCTCGAAACCAGACACCCCCGTAACAAAGATAATAATGTCCCTTGTACTTAAGCACGTCGTAACTGGTGTTCACCGCCCGCGCGACTTTCGTCTTCTTAATAGCCACGAATTTAGGCGTGCCGGCATAGCTGACTTTCGGCGCCTGAAAGGTAATTAAGACCTCGTTACGAATCGGCAACATGGCCTCCATGGCGGCGATGTTTGCCTCGCTAGCGCCGGGCACAGAGACCCGCACCGTTGCCCGCGGGTGATCCGTCGGGATCAACATAAACACCGAAGGCAGCTCCTCGACATAAACCCAGACACCCGTGGCCGGATCAGCACTGGAAAACCAGCGCCCCGCCGTCAGAAAGTACCATTGCTGTTGATAGACAAACAGTGGACTTTCGGTATTCGCCACATAGGCCAGCCCCTCGGCGTGTTCTACCTTGACGATTTTCGCGGCACCATCGACAACGATCAGCTCCGTTGGCTTAGACACAACGACGACTACAGGCTGGGGCTTATGACTGGGTTTAAGGGGAATGGCAGCGCGTATCGCCGGCTGCAGCTCTGCTTTCGGGATGCGCTGAAAAGCAACGGGCAAGGTTTTGGCGGCTGCCCAGGGCCCTGTAATTTTAGGTGCGCTAAACCAGGTATCCCGATTGAGCAGATAAAAATGCTTATCCTCATTGTGTCTAAACGTCGGCCAGTTGGCGTTCACCACCACGGAGATATCGCCAGCGCCGAGGGGCGTCAAAACCGGCTCGCCATTAACAAATAACAGGATGCTCGGCGTCTTCGTGAAGTGAATAGCGGGCGGGGCGGTGCTGAAACCCGGCGGCGTCGATGTCGCGATGGCATCGGGTGCCAGGTGGGTCAGAAAAAGATCGAGGGGCACGGCCACGGTTCTACGTTTCAAGGCCTGCTCAATAGCCGGCTGATAAACCCTGGCTGTCGACCGAGAAAATATTAGCTCTTTAATTTCGATATCGCGAATCTGCACCATGCGCTGCTTCATATCAACGTCGCTGGTGCCGGAAAACACCAGGGTACCCAGTTTCGGCGTCGGGTCGGCACTGGGATAGTATTCAAAGGCTATCTGCAAAGTGGCTGCTTTAAATTCAGACCATTCGCGTATTTGCGGGGCGTGTAAAACCAGCTCCCCCTCGGCAAGAACCCAGCGCTGTGGATAATCCCAGCGGGGCGCGGCAGGCTTTTCATCCACGACCGGGCCCTTACCAGCACCGGCCTCGTTGGCAGCGTATGACTGAGGGCCGAAGGCGCAAAGGCCAGCCAGTAAAATCAATTTGAGTGACAGTTTATTGAACAGTTTTGGAGTGTGAACTCCCTCTATCCGTGATCGGAGTTTTAGCATTGATGATCTCATTTGGTAGGCTCCGATAGACACCATCGGATTTGCAGAGCTATTACGAACAAAGTGCCATCAGGAGTCAAGACAGCTGGCGCTTAACTTGCTCCAACAATTGCTGAGCATTAATACCGGCCAGGCTAGACGCGGCAGCGAATGAGGCCTTTTTACTCACGACCCGTAGTGCACGGCCAGCCAAATTGTTTCAACATCGGGATCGGTCCAGCTGACCCGGTGTTTTTTATGGGCGGCAATATCAATATAGCCACCGGCGACCAGCCTGACCTCCGCTTCACCCTCAAAGGTAATCACCGCCTCACCTTTGAGCACAATCACCCATTCATTTTTCGGCTGGTCGTACCAACCGGAAGCGGGACTGGTGTGACCTTTGGAAATGATTCGCTCTATGCAGACGCCTTTATTTTCAACGAGCTTTTCCACCAACTCCTGATCTAAACGCAGGGGTATTGCTGCAAATATATTATTGTCTGGCATTACATCTCCCGGACTATTTCTATAAACGCCGTTCGCGGCTCACCGATAAAATAGCGCGCCTGGCCAAAGCCATAATCGGCGCGGTCGGCATAATCCACATCGGCCAGATTATTAATGCGCAGATTTAATTGCCATTCATGATTAATAGAAACCTGGCTGCGTAGATTCAATAGATGATGACCTGGGTAGCTGTGTTGATTTTCGGGGTCGGTGTAATACGAGCCCAAATATTGCCACTCCAGCTCGACAAGATTATGACCAACAAAATAGCGACCAATTTGTGCACTACCCGTATAGCGCGGCGCGGTATCTATTTCATTGCCCTTAATATTTTCGGCACTAATGGCAATAGAACTATCATAGGTATGGCGCGCGTAACTGGCATTCAATTTCACATACCAGTCCCTTGTTGGCGACCAGTGTGCCGCCAACTCAATGCCTTTGTGCAGGGTACTGGCGCCACTAATATTGTGGCGCTGGCTGTCCTGAAAAATCACCTCGTCTTTTTCCATCCAGTAAGCGGCGACGCTGTACTGCCAATTTTCGGCTTGACCCCGCAGGCCGAGCTCGATGCTATCCAGAGTCTCAGCATCCAGATCCACGTTCGTCTGGCCATTCTGTAAGCGGTAAAGCTCCGTTGTTTGAGGTGCCCGGTAAGCACGGGCGAGATTAATAAACAGGCGATGGCCCGGAGTGTAGCGATGCACAGCACCAAGCTGCCACGAGGCATTGTTGTAACTATCGCTGCCATCGTCGGGGCGAATAAAACGGCAGTTGGCCGCGTCCACGCAGGGCGAAGCAGCGGCGGCTTTATTATCGTAGTCATAACGCAGCCATTCGTAGCGCAGGCCGGCCGATAGTGTCGTCGCGGTATCGAGCTGCCAACTGAATAGCGCAAAGGGTGAAAGCACAGTCGCATCGACGCTGTAGTCATAGTGAATACCGGCGGGAATCGCGGCACTAAAGGCTTCGCTCTGCTCTTCCTGCAATTCGCCACGGGTGTACTCGCCATCCAGCCCCAGCTGCACAGAGAGCGCTTCATTAAGCTGATGTTTCAATTCACTTTGCCAGCCCACACTGTAGTGCTGGTTTTTTTCTACCGGCTGCCAGGGTAAAAAGTGCATCAGAAATTCCATCTGCGTATGCCGAGCATAGGGTGTCACAGCCCACTGTGTGCTTTCATCCACCCTATAATCAAAGCGGCTGTTTAAACGCAGGGAGCGCACATCGCGATAGGCTTCCGGGTTGGGGTTCTCTCTACGTCGGCCACTGTCTTTATAGGCGTCATCGCCACGCACGAAGCCCGCCGTTTGCTGATTCAGGTTGGTGAATGCGGCGGAGGTAATAATGTCTAAGCGACCACGATTCGCCGCGTAGCGCAGTTTGGCCTTTTGCTGATCGAAGCCGGCATCGTCTTTGTAAGCGCCATCCCGCGTACCATCGAAGCCGATATACCCCTTGTCGGCACGATGACTGAGCTGAGTGCGGTAGTAGTCATGACTGCCGATTTCCAGCGCCATGCGACTCGCCTCACCCGTGCCCAATGAGGGGCTAAGAATATTGATCACCCCGTGCAGAGCGTTGCTGCCATAGAGTACAGACTGCGGCCCCGGCAGCACCTCTATACCCTCGGCTAGCTCGCTGGTGGCTTCCAGTAATTGATTGACATTGCAAAACCCGGCGGCGCGCAGCGGGATATTATCTTCCGCCATGACAAAGGCACCGCAGGCACCGGCCCCGGTCAGCACCGGTGAACGCAGGGCGGTGAGATGTTCCTGGCCATTGCCGCGACTAATCCAGACACTGGGCACTCGTACCAGAACCTCGGTGATATGCCGAGCCCTGACCAACTCCAGCTCGCTTTTATCGAGGCGGTAAACCGAGCCTGGCCAGAGTGATAGCTGTTTATTTGTACGACTGGCCTTGATGATGACTTCTTCAAGCTGTGGCACTTCATTGGCCTGAGACCGAGCTGTCATTACTAACAGTGACAGTGTAAAAATCAGACTTAAATCTGCGAATAGGCTTGCGACCCAAGAGTTCACACCTACATTTTCAGACCCGCTTTTACGCGCTCTCACCCCATCGTCGCCCTGATTATCGCTATTGTTGTGACCATAAATTTGTGTGAGCATAAGCTGATTATCAACTGAGGCTCTATGCTGATGCTATCTAAAGTTTGCGGTTTGCACCGTGCCTAAACCATTCGATAACTGCCAGAACAATAAAACACAGCTCGTAGAAGGCTGCCCCTGTAGAGAGAGTATCTCGGTCAATCAAGGCCGACGCACAACCTTAAAGCTAGGCCTGCTCGCTGCACTGTGCTCGCCCCTCTCAGTTTTTGCCGCCCGCAAGCCCGAAAAAATGCGCCCCCAAACCGGCGACCATCTGGTCTTTGCCTACGGCGAGCGCCAGGGCGAAATCATTACACCCGGTGATATCGCGCTGAATGCAAAACCCCTGGAAGCCTTCCCCAAACACCTGGCGAGCGATATCACCCGTTCTCGCTCAAGACTTAACGCACTGTTGTTAGTGCGCCTCGACCCCCAGTCACTTTCCAGCGCCATGGATAAATACGCCGCCGATGGCCTGGTCGCTTATTCCGCCGTGTGTACCCACACCGGCTGCACGGTAGAGGGCTGGGATGCCGCAACACAGGAACTCACCTGCCCCTGCCACGGTTCTAAATATGCAGCGGCGAATGGCGCCAAAGTACTCCTCGGCCCAGCGCCAAAACCCCTGGCGATGTTGCCTCTTAAAATTAAGGGGGGAGAAATTACCGTCGCCGGTGCCTTCTCTCGAAAGGTCGGTTTTACGGTTAATAAATACTGATAATAAAAAGAGACAAATAATGCAGCCACTCAAGTACGCCATAGCCCTCGCTTTTTGTGCACTCGTAATGACAGCTCAGGCCGATGTCTTATTTAACAACGACCAATCCAATCTAAAGTCGGGCACTCTATTAAAAGACCGCCCCGCTTATAGCTCGGTGACAGATCAGCGCTTAAGTAAACCCGAGGCCCGCAACTGGCTGATGTATCGCGGCACTTACGATTCCCAGGGCTACAGCCCACTCGAGCAAATCAACAGTAAAAACGTCGAGCACTTAAAAACCAGCTGGACCTTTTCAACGGGTATGCGGGAGGCCCACCAGGCACCGCCGGTGGTTAACGACGGCTATATGTTTGTCACCACGCCCCACAATCATCTGCTCGCCCTCGACGCCCGCAACGGCGAATTACTGTGGCGTTACGAGCGAGAATTACCCGAAGACCTAGTTCAAATGCACCCCACCAATCGCGGTGTTGCCCTGCACGGTGACTACGTTTACATGGCCACCGCCGACGCTTATTTAGTCGCCCTCAACGCCCGCACCGGCGTGGTCGTATGGGAGCAGGAAGTCGAAGACTACGCCTCCGGCTACTACATGACCATGGCGCCTCTGGCCGCCAGCGGCAAAGTGATGGTCGGTGTCTCCGGTGGCGAATTCGGCATTCGCGGCTTTATCGCCGCCTTCGATGCAAAAACGGGCAAGCCCGCGTGGAAGACCTACACCATTCCCGCCCCCGGCGAACCCGGCAGTGAAAGCTGGCCCGGCGATACCTGGAAGACCGGCGGCGTACCCGTGTGGATTACCGGCTCCTACGACCCCGCCACCAAAACCACTTACTGGGGCACCGGCAACGGCGGGCCGTGGATGGGTGACGCCCGCCCCGGCGACAATCTCTACGCCACCTCGGTAATTGCCCTCGATGTTGATAGCGGCAAAATGCGCGGCCACCATCAATACCACTGGAATGATTCCTGGGACTGGGATGAAGTCTCAGCGCCACTTCTGTTAGATTTTCAACGCAAAGGTAAAACCGTCAAAGGTCTGGTTCACCCCGGTCGCAATGGCTATCTCTGGTTTTTAGAGCGGGGCAAAGAAAAAATTAATTTTGTCGATGCCAAACCCTACGTTAAGCAGGATGTGTTTAAAAGTATCGACCCTGTCACCGGGCGGCCCGAATACAACCTCGAGCGCAAACCACAAACCGGTAAGGTCACCACCTTTTGCCCGTCTTCATGGGGCGGGAAAGACTGGCCACCCGCCGCCTTTAATCCAAAAACTCGACTTTTGTATATTCCCGCCAATGACAATGTCTGCGGCAAATTAAAAGGTGAAGAGGCCGAGTATCGCGAGGGGCAATTGTACCTCGGTGCCGTGCTGGAAGAATTTGAAGTGGTACTGCACGCAGATGCCAAAGATTATATCGGCGAGCTACAGGCCTGGAATGTCGATACCGCCGAAAAAGCCTGGTCGGTGAAATTCAAAAGCCACAACTGGGGACCGATATTAGCGACGTCGGGTAATCTGGTTTTTGCCGGTGGTACTAACGATCGCTATTTCCGTGCCTACGATGCCAGCACCGGCAAGTTACTGTGGCAGCAACGCACCAACTCCGGCGTGATCGGCGTACCCGTCAGCTATGAAATCGACGGCGTGCAATATATTGCCGTGCAATCGGGCTACGGCGTCGATGCCGAGCGCGAGCAAGCTCTGTTAAATTTAAGTCAGGGTACAAGTACCTATGTCCCCCAGGGTGGGGTTATCTGGGTTTTTGCGCTGGAACAATAATTTTTAAAAATCTGTTCACTCACTATCTAATAAAAAAGGAAAAACAACATGTCAGGTATTCTCGAAGGTAAGGTTGGTTTAATTACCGGCGCCGGTTCGGGCATTGGCCGTGCCACCAGTTTAATATTCGCCGATGAAGGGGCCAAGGTCGTGGTTTCCGATGTCAACGAAGCAGGCGGTAATGAAACCGTGGCTCTCATCAAAAAAGCCGGCGGCGAAGCGATCTTTGTGCACTGCAATGTCACCGACTCAGCCAGTGTTGAAGCGCTGATAAAAGCCTGCGTCAGCCATTACGGCCAACTCGACTGCGCGTTTAATAATGCCGGGGTCTCCGGAAAAATGGCCAATACGGTGATGTGCACAGAAGAAAACTTTGACTTAAATATCGCCGTCAATTTAAAAGGCGTCTGGTTATGCATGAAAAACCAGATCCAGCAATTTCTCGACCAGGGTACCGGCGGTGCTATTGTCAGCACCGCCTCTATCGCAGGATTAGTTGCCGCAGCCTATGCCCCCGCCTATGGCGCGGCTAAACACGGCGTTAATGGCCTGACCAAATCCGCCGCCATTGAATTTGCCAAGAAAAATATCCGCGTTAACTCCGTCTGCCCCGGCGTGATTGAAACACCCATGGTCGCCTCCGCAGGCACCGACTCAAAAACCATCAGCGCGTTAATCGCCGCCGAACCCATTGGTCGCATGGGCCAGCCCAGTGAAATTGGCCACGCCGTTGCCTGGCTGTGTTCCGACAAAGCCTCCTTTGTCACCGGCCACTGCATGCCCGTTGATGGCGGATACGTCGCACAGTAAAGGCTCACCAGACTTATTATTCGCCCGGCTATATTCAGCGAGTCTGACAATAGCCGGGATTCCCCTGGCACCTAATGCCCGAGCCTATCTGCAGTAAGCCCCCCCACTTATTCCTGTCCTTGCCCGCCAAACGGCACTCGCCGCCGATAGTTCTCTTCCAGGGACTTAAAGAGAGCAGTATTATAAATTACCGATATTTGCAATTTATAAATATTGATGTAATATTTATTGCGAGCTAACACTACACAAACCCTGCAATCACCGGCCAGGTTATTTTATGCCCTTACAGCAGCGTGAATTAACGCCCAAAAATATTATCACCGATATTCTACGCATCGTTGGCTCCAGTGGGCTCTCGAACAAGGTGATGCTCGAAGTCGGCGCACTGTTTGGCTGCAAGCAAAACGCCATGCGAGTCGCCACCAGCCGGCTGACAAGTAGTGCAACCATCGAAAAAACCCCACATACAGATACCAATAAAAAAGTAATCAATCACTACCGCCTAAGTGCTGCAACGGATCCTTTAACACTCTTTATTGAAGAGTGGCGCCTGGGTAAAAAGCGCTGTAAACCCTGGAAACCCGGGCACTGGTTACTTTGTCATCTCAGTAAAAACCCCAATCGCACCGAGCGTGCACAGTCCCTTAGGGCTCTGTCTTTATTGGGTTTTCGACAGGGGCCTGACAAATTGTGGATTCGCCCCGACAACCTGAAAAAAACATTTACTCACATCGACCAACAACTCCAACAATTTGGCCTGGAAGCCAGCGCTACGCTGATGACGGTGAGTCAATTACAGGAAGGCATTAATGAACAATGGCAGACACTGTGGGCCAACACAGAAAATCGCCAAAGCTATCGGCAGAACTATGTAAAGATCACTGCTAACCTGATCAGCAGTCAGGCTATGCTGAAATCCTTAGCCCCAATAGATGCGATGACTGAAAGCTTTCGCCTCGGTGGCAGCGTCATTGATCTACTGATTAAAGACCCCTTATTACCCGAACAAATAGAAAGCCCCGAAGCTCATGAAAGCCTTTGCCGCGCAATGGGTGAATACGACAATATTGCCCGCGTCATTTGGCAGCAAAGAATAAATGCTATTGTACGGAGTGCTTAAATGAATATTCACCAGCAACTTTCCAGGGAAGAATTAAAACCCTTTACGCAAAAAAGTGATACTCAGGCGAGCATTATTCTAATGGCGAACTACTTAATAATTGCCGCTGCCTTTACACTCTCGGCCTTATGGCCCTCCTTCATTATTCTATTCATTAGCACTCTATTATTAGCCGGGCGACAATTAGGCTTAAGCATTCTTATGCATGAGTGTGGCCACCAACTTTTATTTAAGCGCCGCAAGCTCAATAACCTTATCGGCCACTGGCTAATTGCCGCGCCCTTATTTCTGGATATGAAAAGTTATGCCAAAGGTCATTTTATCCATCACCGCTACGCCGGCACCGAAAAAGATCCAGATCTAAATAATTACAAAAAATTTCCCATTAGCCGACAACGTTTATTGCGAAAATTCTGGCGAGATATCAGCGGCCAAACAGGATTTCGTTTAATTGCCGCCGCCCGAAAAAGCCAGGGCAACGTGCTGAATTCACCGGATCGAGACCCTGACACCCTTGTGTCACGCGCCAACAATACAATTCGCGACGGATTTATTGTTAACGCCTGCCTGTTAATTGCACTCACACTTGCCGGATCTCCCTGGCTATATTTATTGTGGGTGACGGCCTACTTTACTTTTTATATGTTATTCCTGCGCATTCGCCAAATTGCCGAACATGCGGCGGTACCCGATCTCTTTGATCTTGATCCGCTGAAAAATACGCGCACTACTTACGCCAATATTATTGAGCGCCTGCTCGTGGCACCCAATCGGGTTAACTACCATCTCGAGCACCACCTGCTGGCCTCTGTGCCGATTTATCACCTCAAGGCTTTCCATCACCACCTGCTTAAACAGGGTGTTTATAAAAACACCGCTATCGCCCCAGGTTATTTTTCAGTGCTAAAGAATGTCACCTCTCCCTAATTATTCAAGCGAGCCCCGTAATCACGACTAAGCTTCAAGGGCTCTATTTAACGAACAATCTGCGACTTACAGCACTCAAAATATCAAGCGTACAAGCTAGTGTTGCGCGCTAAATAGTTTCAGGTGTTTGTCATGCCCGTCAGCCATCAACAAAAAAAACGCAATAGCAGTATTTTTATCTCCATTTTTGGTGCCTTCTTTTTATTGCCAGGGCTTGGCCTGCTAATTTTTGAGGCCATCCCCAACTTTCCCCGCCTATTTTCAACACCCAGCCTCAGTGGCGATGAGTTCGAATCCATCGTCGCGGCGGGTATTATTGGCCTACTGTTTAGCCTTGCCGGCGGTGGCGCTGTGTACTGGGGCCTTAAAAAACCCAGTGATGATGTAGAGCTACTCGACAGTGATAGCCCCTGGTTAGGAAAAAAGAAGTGGGCATCCGCAACCATTAAAGATAGCTTCATCTTAAGCGGCGGGCTTATCTGGGGCTTTGCACTTTTCTGGAATCTTATTAGCGCGCCTGCGCTCTTAGCCTTTTCCGATGAGCTCGGTAAAGGCAATCAACTCATCTGGTTTGTCCTACTCTTCCCCCTCGTGGGTTTATTTCTTATTGGCGCCGCCATTCATAAAACTCTGGACTGGCGCCGCTTTGGCCAAATGACGGTCACACTTAAACCCTACCCCGGTGCCATCGGTGGTGATGTCGCGGGCACCATTCACCTCGCGACACCGCTGCCAGCGGGCACCCCCATTAAAGTGTCACTCGACTGTATTCATCACTATCGCCACGGTAAAAATTCCAGCCAAAACATTGTCTGGCAGCACAATGAGCTGTTCGAGCCCCTGCAAAGTAGCCGTTCCACCAGCGTACAATTTTTATTTGAGGTACCGACAAATCTACCCGCGTCCAGTCCCTCTGATAACAACTATCATACCTGGACACTCAGTGTTAGCGCAGAGCTGCCCGGTGTCGACCTGGTACGTCAGGTGGAGCTTCCGGTATTCCCAACGGCAGAAAAGGCCGACTCGTCTTTTCGCCTCAATATTAAATCATTAAGCGACCATTCAGAATCTGTTGATGCTCTCTTCGGCACTGATACGGGCCAGGAGCAGGCCATCGTCGGCGACCACAAAACCAAAGGCTTTGGCACTGGGGTCTTTATCGGTTTGGTCTTTACAGCGGTGGGTATCTCCCTGATTTACTTTATGGGCCTCCCGCAAAAAGAGACCTTCCTTATCGCCTTCGGCTCAATGTTTAGCCTTATTGGCTTCAGCATATTTTCTTTCAGCATTGCCGGCCGTTTTCGCCGTTATTATCTTCGCTTCAACAAACCGATGCTCGAATTTCGCTTTAAGCGTTTATTCGGCGGAAAAGTGGTAACGCTTAATTATGACGAAATAGCCGCAGTGACCACCGAGAGTCGAGGCTCGATGAATGTCGGTAATAAGCACTATCAGTTTTTTAATCTGGGCCTAAGGCTAAATAATGGCGAGGCCCTGTGCATCGGTGACAGATTTAGCCGCCAACAGGTAGAACAAACGGCTCAGGCTTTAGCTCAAAAACTAGATATTGCAGTGGAAGAAAAAGCCCAGAGGGTTTCGCGGCTGGCCCCAAAAACTTAAGCCTCCTGAGTTCAAGTATTAGCCACCAAAATCTTTAATCGCCCGCAATAATTGTCGACAGCTGATTTGTCCTACCAGCTTGCCATTTTCGACAATGGGCCGGCGGCGGTGTTTTTGTTTTAACATTTCAGCTGCCACCGTAATAATATCTTCGCTGGGGCTATTCACGGCGACTTCTTTTGTCATCACCACTTGAACCTGCTCTGCCCCCGGCGTACCGCCGTTGTAAACCGCACTGACGATGGCGCGCATACAATCTAATTCAGACAGCACGCCCACTAGCCGACCGTCATCATCAACCACGACCACACCCGACACGCGGTTTTCTATAATGACCTGCGAAGCCTCAGAAATAGTAATGCTCTGCTTAACCGTGCGGGGGGTACGCATATATTCCCGCACTTCCACGGATTTCGTCATATTTGGCCTCTCATCATCATTTTTATTATCAACTTGCTTAACAGCTGAACTGATATAAGCATAGTCTCTACTGGCCAATTGCACACCGATCGCCGTAAAAACCAGGCCTTAATGAATCGGCGCCGCTTATAAATACCTCAGGGAGGAGTGCCACACTATGCCCTCGCCGTCTTAAGCCATACACTACAGGCCATGACATCCCTCGACCAAAGCCCTGTTACTCAGCTCCGTGGCATCGGCACACAAATGCGCGACAAGCTGGCCCGGCTGGGTATTTCGACCCTGCAAGATATTCTCTTCCACTTGCCGCTACGCTATATGGATCGCACCCGCATTAGCCCCATTGGCAGCCTGCAGCCCAATACCGAGGCGGTGATCGAGGGCGAAATACGCGGCAGCGATATTGTTATGGGTCGCCGTCGCAGTCTTATTTGCAAGGTGCAGGACAACACCGGGCTTATCACCCTGCGCTTTTTCCACTTTGCCGCCGCCCAGCGCCACACGATGGTGGTCGGTGCGACGATGCGTTGCTATGGCGAGGTACGGCGTGGCAGTGCCGGGCTTGAGCTCTATCACCCCGAATACCAGATACTCGATGGCCAGCAGCCAGAACCACTGGCCCAGAACCTGACGCCGGTTTATCCCGCGGGCGATGGCATCACCCAGCACCGCTTGCGCACCATCACCGAGCAAACGCTAGCGCTGTTGAATAACGACAATCTCAGTGAGCTATTACCCCAGACTCAAGCCAATGAGGCCCAGCAAAGTAGTTTGGTCGATGCCCTGCGCTTTCTTCACCGCCCCCCCGCCAATGCCCCCGTTGAATTACTGGCCAAAGGTGAGCACCCCGCCCAGCAGCGGCTGGCCTTTGAGGAATTGCTCGCCCACCACTTAAGTATGCAGCGCCTGCGCCAGACGATCCGGCAGCAGGGTGCCCCCGCTTTTGCTAATGATCAGCAACTCACGGCGCAATTTCTCAAGGGTCTTCCCTTTGCCCTGACCCCTGCTCAACAGCGGGTTAGCGATGAAATCGCCGCCGATATCAGCCAGCCCATGCCCATGCTGCGCCTCTTACAGGGCGACGTTGGCTCAGGCAAAACCGTGGTCGCCGCCCTCGCTGCCTTGCGCGCCATTGCCAGTGGTTATCAGGCCGCCATTATGGCGCCGACGGAAATTCTCGCCGAGCAACACCGACAAAACTTCGAAACCTGGTTTGCACCGCTGGATATTCGCGTCGCCTGGCTCAGTGGCAAACTGAAGGGCAAGGCACGGGCTTATCAGCTCAGTGGCATCGCCGATGGCAGCGCCCAACTCGTGGTAGGCACCCACGCCCTGTTTCAGGATCAGGTGGAATTCCACAACCTCGGCCTCACCATTATTGACGAGCAACATCGCTTTGGCGTGCATCAGCGGCTGGCATTACGGGAAAAGGGCCGCAGCGATAATTTGACCACCCATCAACTGATCATGACCGCCACCCCCATTCCCCGCACGCTAGCCATGAGCGCCTATGCCGACCTCGATGTCTCGGTAATCGACGAACTGCCCCCCGGCCGCAGCCCGGTCAATACCGTGGCCATTGCCGACCAGCGGCGTTTGGATGTGGTGGCGCGCATTCGCGAAGCCTGCCAGCAGGGCCAACAGGCGTATTGGGTCTGCACACTCATTGAGGAGTCTGAAAACCTGGAAGCCCAGGCTGCCGAAGTGACCGCCGAAGAGCTGGCCTTGCTGCTGCCCGAACTGAGTATCGGTCTGGTACACGGGCGCATGAAAGCCGCACAAAAAGCCAGCGTGATGGATGATTTCAAAGCCGGAAAACTGAAACTGCTGGTCGCCACCACCGTTATTGAGGTGGGTGTCGACGTGCCCAATGCCAGCCTGATGGTGATCGAAAACCCCGAGCGCCTCGGTCTCGCGCAGCTGCATCAATTGCGTGGGCGAGTCGGGCGGGGCAGTGTCGCCAGCCACTGTGTACTGCTGTACAGCACACCGCTATCGCGCCAGGCCAAGGAGCGTATTACCATTATGCGCCAGACCAACGATGGCTTTGTGATCGCCGAAAAAGACCTGGAGCTACGCGGCCCCGGCGAGGTGCTAGGAACGCGGCAAACCGGCGATGTGGACTTGCGTATCGCCGACTTACAGCGCGATGCCCATTTACTCGATGCCGTGAAAGAGCGGGCACAAGAGATCATGCTTCAGTATCCCGAATTGGTGACACCGCTGATTCGCCGCTGGCTAGGCGACCGAGAGAGTTACGGCCAGGTCTAAGGCGACCCTTTCAAGTGCGAAATAATGGATTCCAACGGAACATTAAGGACAATCATGCGACAATTTTTTGGCGATAAGCCCCTGAAAAGCTTCCGACTGTGGCTACTTATTGCTTTTCTCAGCTACAGCCTCTGCGGTTTTTTGCTAATCCCTTATGTCGTAAAAACCCAAGTTATTCAGTTCGTCGATGGCACCTTGCAACAAAGGGCCAGCCTTGAGAGCGTCAGCTTCAACCCCTTTTTATTGCGCCTGCAACTGCACAAGCTCCAGCTCGAAACTCCTGAGCAAGCACCGCTGCTCTCTCTCGGTGAGCTGGTCGTCGACGTCGATACCTTCGGTCTATTCAAGGGTGCCTGGCAGCTCAGTGAACTTCGCCTAACCGAGGCTGAAATTTTTGCCAAAATCGACAGTGATGGCCAGCTCAACCTGAACCGATTGATACCCCCGCCCGGTGAAGACAGCGAAACGGTTGATGATTCTACCCAGCCCAGTGCAGTGCCACGGCTGATTTTGCAAAATATTGCCCTCGAGCAGTGGCGCATTCACTTCAAACAATTAAATCGAGCGCAGCCCTTTAACCTCCACCTCAACCCCCTCAATTTCAATATGGCCCAACTCAGCACCCTGCCGGAGGATGGTGGCAGCTACCACCTTACCGCCCAGCTCAGCGACACAGAAACCCTGGCCTTTAGCGGTGAACTGCAACTCGAACCCCTGGCCATTGCCGGGCATCTTGCCCTGGATAATATTGCCTTAAATCGTGGCGGCGATTACTTACGGGAGCTACTACTATTCACCGTGAACGAAGGCACACTATCCATCAGCAGCGATTTCGCCCTGGATAACAGCGGCCCCGCACAAAGCCTGGCCCTGCAGGCGAGTAATATCAACATTGCCATCGAGCAATTGCAGCTCGATACTCTGGCACCCGTCGAGCCCCTGCTTAAGTTGAGCAGTATTCGCCTCAATAAGGCCAGCTTCACCTGGCCAGAGCAACAAATCAACGCCGAGTCGCTGGTGGTCGAAAAAGGCTTCGCCAACAGCTGGCTGAGCCCCGAGAAGGTGTTTAATTACAGCCAAGTGCTGGCTAGCACTGAGTCACCGGCAAGTACTGACCCGGTGCCAGCGAACGAGTCCGCAGCAGAAACCAAGCCCCTGCAGCTTCGTCTTGAAAAAATACAGTTAAAAGAACTGCTACTCAGCTTTGACGACCGCTCCCTGCGCGAGCCCGCCCCACAGAAAGTCGACATCGTCGATCTCACACTTATACCCTTCACCCTTGAGCAGGATGCCGAATTTGACCTGCAGGCCGAGCTCACGATTAATGCCACGGGTAAAGCTCACGTCAGCGGTAAAATAGGTGCCATGCCGCCGATGGCCACCTTGGCCATCGGCCTGAATGAAATACCGCTGCCGCCGATTAACAACTATCTACATGACGCCATCCAGCTCAATCTCACCAAAGGTAGCGTCGATGCCGACCTGCAGTTCGACTATCAAATCAAGGGCAGCGAGTCTCTGTCACTGCGCGGTGACATTGCTATCAAGCAGCTCGACACCTTCGACCTCGCCGATCAGGAAAGCTGGATCAACTGGCAGCAACTAACCATCGACGATCTGGATTTACAGCTCGAACCGGCGAGTCTGAACATTGCCAAGATTGAGCTCGTAAAGCCCTATTTTGATGCGATTGTCTTCGAAAATGGCGAAACCCGACTCTTCCGCATGTTGGTGCCTGCTACCGAACAAGCCGCTAAGACTGATGACAATCAAAATACAGAATCAAGCAGCTTCCCCGTCACTATCGCTAAATTTAAACTGATTGATGGCACCATGGACTACAAAGATTTCAACCTGCCCCTCAATTTCGCCACCCATATTCACAGCCTCCACGGTCAGGCGCTGGATATATCAACCCTCTCAAGCAAGCCCGCTGAGCTGGTTCTCGATGGCAACATCGATCAATACGGCACCGCGAAAATTAGTGCTGCCAGCCAACTGAGTGCTCCCCAGGCCTTCAGTGAAATCAAACTCGATTTGGCCAATGTCGATATCACCAGTGCCAGCTCTTACTCGGGTAAGTTTGCCGGTTACGCCATTGATGCTGGTACCTTAGGGTTGAACCTGGACTACCGCATCCAGCAGGGGCAACTGCGCGGCGACAACCATATGCTGCTCGAACACCTGACCCTGGGCGAGGCTGTCGACAGCCCCGATGCCGTGAGCCTGCCCTTAAAGCTGGCGGTGGCGTTGATGAAGGATATCGACGGCAATATCGATATCGACCTGCCCGTCGAGGGTGACCTCAATAACCCCGAGGTGCATGTCGGCGGTATTGTCTGGAAGGCCTTTGGCAACTTGCTAGTCAAAGTCGTCGCCAGCCCCTTCAAAATGCTCGGCGGGCTGTTTACCAACGGCGATGAGAGCGGTCTTGAAAGCACTATTTTCACCCCCGGTTCCAGTGCTCTCTCCTCCAGCGAACAGCAGGAACTCGATCAACTCGCCCAGGCTTTACAGCAAAAACCTGCCCTGGCCCTGATTATCAGCGCCTGTTATCAACCGGAAAGCGATGGTCTAGCTCTGCAAACACAAGCCTTTAATCGCGCCTATCAAAGCCTCTCCGGTGATGAAGAACTTTCAAGTGCCCCCATTGATGAGCAAAATGCCCTGCTTGAAAGCCTCTACAGCAACGCTTTTAGCGCCGAGAAACTGCTTCACTTAAAAGCCAGTATTGAACAAAGGCTTACCCAGCAAAGCGACCCTGCACCAAACGCTGAGAATTTACCGGCCACGATCAACCAGCAAGTCAATACGTCGATACGCCAGGCGCTAGTGAGTAAGCAAACACTTACTTCTAAACACTTAAATACACTGGCAAAAGAACGTGCCGCAGCTGTTTTCAAACAATTAGGCAATAGTGCCAACACCGACCTGGCGCTGCAGCCATCACGTTTACAGATAGCGCAGGAAGCCCTGGTATTAGCCGCTAAAAAGGGCGATCCCGACACCCTTATTGCCTGCCCGCTGACACTCTCAGCGCTGTAAAAAAACCCCCTGGCTTTGCGCCCCATCAATTCAAGCTGCACAATCTGCATGACGGCAGCAGCCACTCGCCCTATAATTCCGCCCACGGATTTCGTAACGCACTCAACCACCCAGATTAACGCGGGAACAAGCTATGGCCATTAACAACCCCCTTTACAAAATTCTTGGCCGTTCGCCGATTAAACCCATGCAGCAACATATGGGCGAAGTGGTCAATTGCGTAAAGTTGTTGGAGGACTTTTTTTCTGCCTCGAACGCCGGTGACTGGCAACAGGCGAGTGCTGTTTACGATGAGATTTGTAATCTCGAGCGGCAAGCCGATGAGCTGAAAAAGCAAATTCGCCTGCACCTGCCGAAAAGCCTGTTTATGCCGATGCCACGCACCGACCTGCTCGATCTGGTCACCACTCAGGATCGCATCGCCAATGGCGCGCGGGATATTGCCGGCTTAATGCTGGGCCGCAATATGGTCATACCCGACTCGCTGCAAGACTGCGGCATGGACTTCCTGAAAACCGCCATTGCCGCCACCGAGCAAGCCTTTGTCGCCATTAACGAGCTCGACGAGCTACTCGAAACCGGCTTTGGCGATCGCGAAGTCAGCTTTATCGCCACCTTGATCGAAGCCCTCGATGAACTCGAACATGAAAATGACCAGCTGGAGCAGGATCTCCGTAAAAAGCTGTTTGCACAGGAAGCCAATCTACCTCCCGTCGATGTAATGTTTCTCTATAAAATCATCGACACCGTGGGTGAAATGGCCGACAACGCCGAGCGCGTTGGCGCCCGACTGCAACTATTGCTGGCCCGCTAAACCCGGGTTATTACGCTTACCTTCCTCACTCCTTTATCATTTGACTAATTAGCCCTATGACCATTATTGCCGAACACGGATATTTGCTCCTTACACTCGCCTGCGTTTTTGGCTTCTTTATGGCCTGGGGCATTGGTGCCAACGATGTCGCCAATGCCATGGGCACCTCGGTCGGTTCCCGTGCCCTGACCGTCAAACAGGCGATTATGATCGCCATGCTGTTCGAGTTTCTCGGTGCCTATCTGGCCGGCGGCGAAGTTACCGCGACTATTCGCAAGGGCATTATTGATACCGCGTCGGTGGCGGACCAACCGGAGTTACTTGTCTTCGGCATGCTTGCGGCCCTATTGGCCGCTGGCACCTGGCTACTCATCGCCAGCATTAAGGGCTGGCCGGTTTCCACCACCCACACCATTGTTGGCGCCATTGTTGGCTTCGCGGCCGTGGGTATTTCGGTCGACGCCGTGCACTGGCCGAAGGTCGGAAAAATCGTCGCCAGCTGGGTAGTCTCGCCAGTACTCGCCGGTATTATGTCCTACGCCCTGTTTAAAAGTGTGCAGTCGCTGATCCTCAATCACAGCGATCCCTTCGCCCGCGCCAAGCGCTTCATCCCCTTCTATATGTTCGCCGTGGGCTTTTTGATGTCGATGGTGACCATGCTCAAAGGCCTTAAGCATGTCTTCAAGGATGAAGGCGTGAGCATGAGCTTTGGTGAATGCGCCCTCTATGCCGCCGGTGCAGGCCTGATCGTCACCCTGATTGGCAGCTACTTCCTGAGCCGCATTAAGGAAGACCCCGAGCGCGATGCCAACGACCGCTTTGCCAGTGTCGAGCGGGTGTTCGCGGTACTGATGGTCTTCACCGCCTGCAGCATGGCCTTTGCCCACGGCTCCAACGACGTTGCCAACGCCGTCGGCCCACTGGCCGCCATTGTCGGCATCGTCAACAGTGGCACCATCGCCGCGAAAAGCGTGATGCCCAGCTGGATACTACTGCTCGGTGGCGCGGGCATTATTCTCGGCCTCGCCACTTACGGCTTTAAAGTGATGGCCACCATCGGTCAGAAAATCACCGTACTCACCCCCAGCCGTGGCTTTGCCGCCGAGCTGGGCGCTGCCGCCACCGTCGTACTGGCCTCGGCCACCGGCCTGCCGATCTCCACCACTCACACATTAGTTGGTGCAGTACTGGGTGTCGGCTTTGCCCGCGGTATTGCCGCCATCAACCTGCGCGTAGTGGGCACTATCTTTATGTCCTGGCTGGTGACCTTGCCCGCTGGCGCCGGCCTGTCGATTGTCTTCTTCTTTATTCTTAAAGGTGTCTTCGCCACCTAACAAAACAAGCTACGAATTAAAAAACCGCAGCCTAAAACTGCGGTTTTTTATTATCTGCAGCCACTACTTTGACTCTAGCCTTGGCACTTACGCCGCTCTCTATTCAGCCTCCTTTTCCAAACTAATCGCCCAGGTGCCATCGCCATCCTTTCTGGCTGAGTGTTGGATATTCACCAACAGGGTCTTTGGATCGTTACCAAAATAGATGCCACTGCCCTCGGCACCGGGGTCGGTAAGCGAGGCAAACAGATGCAGGCCATCCGCCTTGCCATCGCCATCATTATCTTTGTCGGCAATCCAGATATCTGAGGGCTTATTGTCTTCGATCAGCATCAGCTGCCCATCGGGGGTGGCGGCCAGGTTGTCGACATTATCGAGGCCGGTCTGGAAATGACTATCGCCCGGTTTACCTATTTCAACAGGCGCATTTAGGCCCGGCTGAATGAAGGTGCTTACCGCCATGGTCTTTAGATTGATCGCCAGGACCCGACCTTCAAAGGCTTCTTTGCCATTCTCGCCCGGCGGCCCTTCGGTGACGGCGACATAGAGAATGCCATCAATAATCTCCAGATCCTCCGGACGTTGATAGCTGGCACCACCAATTGCCGAACCCGCCTGCCGTGCATTGGCCGGATCAATCGGCCCCAGCCAGCGACCCTGCCCGGTGTTGTATGCGCCGCCGGAAACCGCTAGTACAAACAACTCGCCACTACTGAGATCACCCCACTTTTCGGGCACAAAGCGATAGATGCCACCACCGCAGGGCAGGGAGCCATCGGGGCATTGCTCGCTCAGCCCTCGATGCTCATCGACCACATAGACCGCACCGTCGGGGCCAACGTCGACGCCTTCATGGGCTAGCCGGCCCGCCGCCGGGCGATCGTGTACAACACCTTTCGTGAGGTCCTGAGAGTCGAGGTTTATCTCCAACAAACGACCACCTTCAACTTCCTCCACCACCAACAGGCTACCCCAGGGTGTCCAGCGAATGCCGTCGAGGGCCTGATAGCTGGGATCCTGAACCATAATAGTTGCCGCCCCTGTTTGCAGATCGACCACCGATACCGCACCGCCCGGGTAGCGACTGCAGAGCGGATATACCGCCCAGGGCGCGCCGCAACGCACTTCATGGGTACGGTATAAAAAGCGCCCGAGCATTGGCCCACTTTCATTCACCGCATTCATGTCGTACCAGTCACTGACACCGTCGGGATAAATATTCAGCGTGCTTTCGTCAGAGACCACTGACTGGCGAAAGCCCTCGGGAATAATCCACGGCGCGTGCGGATTCCAGTCTTTACTACTGGCCGATGCTGAGATGGCTTTAAAGTGGGAAAAACTCACCTCAATATCGTCGGCAAATACCGCTGTACTACTCGCCATGGCTGTCACTAACAGCAGCGCTTTGGGCCAAATACGCATCGGGAAACCTCTATCAATTTATCGAGTAAGCAGGAGTATAGGCTGTTGCTTTGCGCGCTAAAATCATAAACTGGCTCCTTTCTGCACGCGCCTCAATTGAGCCCTTGATGACAAGCACACGATGAATAAGCCTTTGGTCATAGACTATTACAGTGACATCCTCTGTGTTTGGGCGTGGATAGCCCAGCGCCGTATTGATGAACTCAAGCAAACCTTTGGTGATGCCCTTGAGTTTCGCTACCGCTATGTCGATATTTTTGGTGATACCCCGACAAAAATGGCTGGCCTATGGCAGCAAAAAGGGGGTTATGCTGGCTTCGCCGAGCATGTACAGCGCTCTGCCATCGATTATGAAAATGCACTCATTAACCCCAAAATATGGACGCAGGTCAGGCCCACCACCTCCGCCAATGCCCACCTGGTATTAAAAGCCCTTGAGCTTGTCTACGACAGACAAGCCAGCATCGACAGCGCACTGATGCTGCGCGAAGCGTTTTTTGTCGATGCCCACGACATTGGCCAGCTCGATGTTCTGTATGAACTGCTCGCCGCCAAAGGCCTAAACCCCGATCTTTTGCAGGCCAGTATTACCAATGGCTCAGCCATTGCCGCCTTGATGAGTGACTACCAAATATGTAATCGACAAGGCATTAAAGGTAGCCCCTCCTACGTTATCGACGGTGGCCGCCAGGTGTTATACGGTAATGTTGGCTACCGGGTACTGCACGCCAATATTGAGGAGCTAGCGAAAAACCCGCCTGAAGAGGCGAGCTGGTGCTGAAAACGCAATTTAAAAAAAAGCCGCGATAATGTTCGCGGCTTTTTTTATGCGTAGCTAAATCGCTTCAACTAAGGAATCAACAAGGTGTTAGTCCTTAGTAATTGCCCAGGTTGCATCACCATCTTCAGATGCTGAGTGCTGGATATTCACAAACAGAGTCTTAGGGTCTTTACCGAAATAAATACCCGTAGCTTCAGCCTTTGGATCACTCAAAGAACCGAACAACCAGACATTGTCCGCCATACCGTCATTGTCGTGGTCTTTATCGGCAATCCAGATATCCGAGGGCTTATTGTCTTCGACGATCATCAACTTGCCATCGGGGGTGGTGCCCAGGTTGTCGACACTATCCATGCCGGTCTGGAAACCCTCATCACCGGGCCTGCCCATTTCGACGGGCGCATTCACACCCGGTTTAATGAAATTAGCGACCTGTAGTGAGTCGAGATTAATCGCCAGCACGCGGCCTTCAAAATACTCATCACCCACGTCATCGCGGGGGCCTTCGGTAACAGCCACGTAAAGTGTGTCGTCAATAATTTCAAGATCTTCCGGGCGCTGATAGCTGGCACCACCGGCTAAAGTACCGGACTCGCGCGCTGTTAAAGGATCAATCGGCCCGAGCCATTCGCCCTGTCCCGTGCTGTATTCACCTTCTGGGGTATCGTAAACACCCAGCACGTAGAGTGAGCCGCTGGACAGATCACCAGCCACTTCGGGGATGAATTTATAGATGCCGCCGCCGCAGGGCATAACAGCAACACCGTCAATGTCACAACCCAGGCTTACACCGCGCCATTCATCCACCATATAGACGGCACCATCGGCGCCGACGTCAATACCCTCGTGGGCTAAACGACCCACAGCCGGGCGGTCGTAAACTGTGCCCTGGGTTAAATCTTTCTTATCGAGAACAATCTCGAAGAGACGACCACCGGCAGTTTCCTCGGCAAACAGAATGGTTCCCCAGGGTGTCCAGCGAATACCGTCAAGGGCGTTGTAGCTGAGGTCTTGAGTGAGGATAGAAGCTGCACCAGTTTTAAGGTCGACCACGGACACGGCACCACCTTCGGGATGGTTGCGCACTTCGTGGGTGCGGTATAAATAGCGACCCGCCATACGACCCGTCTCATTCACGGTATTCATATCGTTCCAGTCGTCATGGCCATTGCCATAAATATTCAGGTCACTTTCGTCAGAGACGATGGACTGGCTAAAACCTTCGGGTACAACCCACGGCGACTCGGGGTTCCAGTTGACCTTGTCGGCAGATGCCGCAATAGGACTAAAACCAAAGGGGCCAGTTTCAGAATCATTGGCCATCACCAGGGTGGACGATGACGCGGCGATAACGGCCGCCATGGCAGTTAGTTTAAAGTATTTTTTCACGATAACGCTCTCCAAAAATTGGCTGGGATTAATTGCTCCCTGCGTCTTTATCGTTTGGGAGCAAGCCAAAATTTACGGGAGTCATGTGACGCACGCGTGAAGGAATATTGACAAATAAAAGTCATTTTTATGATTGCTGGCGTGATTAAAACTCAAAAACTAATGCCCGAATATCAAGCAAGCTGCATCCTTTTCCATACTGATACGTCTATAGGAGTGAACCCAACAAAAAAGGACAGCCCCATGCGTATACAACTCGCCCTAAACGTCGACAATCTTGAACAGGCGATCACTTACTATTCAAAACTCTTTGACGCAGAACCCCACAAGGTTCGTGATGGCTATGCCAATTTCGCCCTGCAGTCACCACCCCTGAAACTGGTATTGTTTGAGAACCCCGGCGCAGAAGAACGGATAAATCACCTGGGCATTGAAGTCGATGAAGCTGAGCAGATTGCTACAGCTCAAGCACGACTCACCAGCGCAGAGATACTGGACGAGGTGCAAAATAATGAAACCTGCTGCCACGCCACCCAGAATAAAGTATGGTCGCAAGACCCTCAGGGTTTGCGCTGGGAGTGGTATCAAATCACTGATGATGCTCCTGAAATAGAAGAACAGGCCAGCAGTTGTTGCCAACGCCTTGCCAAATGTTGTCAGCAAGCTGCGGCTTGTTGTTGAGGCTATTTTACAAACATCATCCCAGGTTTATTGAAATGCCCATCGAAACTCGCGAATGGTCTCTCTTTGAAAACGCACTGCATAGCTACATAGCGCGCCGGGTAGCCGCGCGCTATGTAGACGACCTGGCAGGCGAGGTCATGCTGCGCATGGCTGATCAAACGTCTGGCTTTAGCGCGGCGGCGAAACCCATGGCCTGGATGTACCGCGTGGCTTCTAACCTGATTGCCGATCACTATCGCCGCCGCAGTGTCGAAGAGCGTATTTTTGCCAGCGACGAGAATATGCAAATTAGCGATAGCGCCGGTGATGGCGAGGAGACCTCCGATGCACAAGAATTGGCGCTGTGCCTTTTACCCCTCATCAAGCAACTGCCAGACCTCTACAGTGAAGCACTACTGCTGGTGGATATTGAGGGGGAATCACAGGTCAATGCCGCCAAACGGCTCGGCCTGTCGACAACCGCAATGAAGTCTCGGGTACAGCGGGGGCGACAGAAACTGAAGCAGCTGTTAGTGGCCTGTTGTCGTGTTGAAATTAATCAGCAAGGGCTGCTTAGCTACCAAAAAAAGCACGACTGTTGTTAGGTCTGTAGCCGCGTTAATCGATAAGGGCCGGGCAAATTTGCCGCCTAGAGAAACGCTGCCATTTTTTCTTCAAGGCAACTGATGGCCTGGGCCTTATCAAAGAAAATATCGATTTCCTTCTCCTCCTCGTCCTTCGTCATGGCCAGAATCTGCTGGGTACCCATCACGCCAAAGCTGTCATAGGCCACAACCGCCGTGGCCTTGGCTTCCTCAAGTAAGCCTACCTTTACCTGGGCCTCAAAGGACACAGAATAGGCATTCACCTTGTCAACCAGTATCGCAAAGGTATCGCCCATCAGCGCGATCATGCTGCGATCGAGCTCCTCGAGCATGAATAGGTCAATTTCAACACCGGCATCGGGCACCACCTCGACTATCCTGCCGGGTAGGCGCTTTAACAAACAAAACGACAGCCTGCATTCATTACCCATCTGGAAGCTCCCTCTCATTGACCCCTTGTCTACGAATTCTAGTCCAGCTTCTGCTTATAATCATCCCTGTCGCTGAGCTCCTTAAAAACAGCCTCGTCGAGTAAACCTTCACTGCGCGCCACCACACTCGAAACCATGCAGTCACCGGTCACATTTACCGCCGTACGCATCATGTCGAGCAGGCGATCGACACCAATAATTAGCGCGATACCTTCCACCGGCAAACCCACTTGCTGTAGCACCAACGCCAGCGTAATCAGGCCGACACCGGGCACCCCGGCTGTGCCGATGGAGGCCAGCGTCGCGGTCAAGACCACGGCCACATAGCCACCAATGCTGATGTCGATATTAAAGGCCTGGGCGATAAACACCGTGGCCACGCCCTGCATAATGGCGGTGCCATCCATATTGATGGTCGCCCCCAGCGGCACGGTAAACGAGGCGATGGAATTGTCGACTCCGAGGCGCTTTTCAACCACATTCATGGTCACCGGCATAGTGGCGCTGCTCGATGAGGTACTAAAGGCAAACAGTATCGCCGGGCGAACATTCTTCAATAGCGCCCAGGGGCTGAGCCGGGTGAGGAGTTTAAACATGCTGGTATAGACCACCAGCCCGTGAAGTAGCAGTACAAAGGCGACGGTAAAAAAGTACTTCGCCAAATCAAGAATAGCGGACAGGCCCAGCTGGCTAAACAGCTTCGCCAGCAGGCAAAAAACACCGTAGGGGGCCAGATGCATCAGCAGTGAGACCATGGTCATCACCACCTCGTTAAAGCTCTCGAAAAAGCTCAACACCTCTTTGCCCTTTTCGCCACTGTGGCTCACCGCCACGCCCATCAAAATGGCAAACACGATCACCTGCAGCATATTGCCTTCGGCCATCGCCTTAATGGGATTGGTGGGGAAGATATTGATCAGCACCTCTTTGACCGAGGGCGCCGGCTTGGGGGTATAGCTGGCGGTCGAACTCATATCGATGCCCAGACCCGGGTTGATCAAATTGGCAAACAGCAGGGCGAGAGTAATGGCGATGGCCGTGGTCAACAAATAAAGACCCAGTGTCTTGCCCGCCATGCGCCCCATGCGCGCATTGGCACCCATGGCTGAAGAGCCACACACCAGTGAAACAAAGACCAGCGGCACCACCAGTAATTTTAAGGAGGCGATAAAAATTTTACCGACCACATCAAACACCGAGTTCACCAGCCAGGCGGTTAAATTGGCAAGGAAACTGCCATCGGCTGTTTCCATCGTATTCAAGATGGCGCCCAGCACCACACCCAGTACCATGGCCAATAAAATCTTGGTCGACAATGTCATATTACTTTCCCGAAAAATTAGTGCTGTACTTTTATTAGCGCCAACAACTTACCTGCGCTCGCCGCGCATTGCCAGAATTTGTTCGCGCAAGGCGGGGGCCGATAGCTCTGTGGGGGGGACTGACTGCCCACCAATGACCTGAATGCGACTCCACACCCGGTGGAAGGGCGTTTTAAAGACGCCCGGGCCGCTATGGCTAAAGAAGCCACCCCACAAACCCTGCAGGGCGAGGGGAATAACCGGCGCCGGGCTGCGTTGAATGATGCGCTCGATCCCGGCGCGAAATTCATTCATCTCACCATCCTGAGTCAACTTGCCTTCGGGGAAGATACACAGCAAGTCGCCCTGCTCAAGGCCCTCGGCAATGGCATCCATCGCCGCCGTGTACACCCCTTCATCTTCTTTCGGCGAGCAAATGGGAATGGCACCCCCGGTGCGGAAAATAAAGTTCATCACCGGAATCTCAAAAATTGGCTGATACATAATAAAGCGGATGGGCCGGCGCACCGCCCCGGCGATTAACAGCGCATCGACGTAACTCACATGGTTACAGGCGATGAGTGCGGCACCCTTATCGGGAATATTGTCCAGCCCTTTGTGGCTCACCCGATACAAACTGTGACTGAGTATCCAGATCATAAAGCGCATGGTGAACTCGGGCACCTGATAGAAAATGAAGATGCCCACGGCAATATTCATCAGCGCAATCAGCAGATAAAACGCCGGGATGCCGATATCGACCACACCCAAAAAGAAGATGCCCAGCAGGCTCGACAGCACCATAAAGAAGGCGTTGAGAATATTATTAAAGGCAATAATCCGCGCCCGCGTGCTGTCCTCCGTGCGCATCTGCACCATGGCGTACAGCGGCACAATATAGAAACCACCGAACAGGCCGATCATCGCCAGGTCGAACAAAATACGCAGGCCGCCGGGCTGAGCGAAGAACCCCATGGCCCCCACCGCCTCCGTGCCGCCGTAATTGAGCCCGGCAAAAAACAGGTCGATACCAAACACACTGATGCCCAGCGCGCCAAAGGGCACCAGGCCAATTTCAATTTTGTGGCCACTCATACGCTCACACAGCAGGGAACCGATGGCGATGCCGACAGTAAAGGCACTCAGCAACAGGGCGATGAGGCTCGGTTCGCCGTGAAGAGTGGTGACGGAAAAATTTGGAATCTGCGTCAGGTAGCTGGCACCAATCATCCAAAACCAGGAGATGCCCAAAATGGCCAACAAGACCTCGCGCTTTTCACGGGCCAGGTAGTACAGCTTGCGACCCTCGCGCAGAGGGTTGAAGTCTATGCTCAGTGTCGGTGCCTTGGCTTCGGCGATGGGCACCTGGCGACTACTCAACCAGCCCACGATGGCAACGCTAACCACAATCACCCCCACCAGCGGGGCCGGCTGCTCGGCACCGGCTAGCAAACTGCCGGCAATGGTGCCAATTAAAATGGCGACAAAGGTGCCCATCTCAATTTGTGCATTGCCGCCAATCAGTTCTTCACGGCGCAAATGCTGGGGAATAATCGCGTATTTCACCGGCCCAAAAAACGCCGACTGGGTGCCCATGGCAAACAACACCGCCATCATTAACCAAATTTCGTTGTACCACAGCGCCGCAACACCGCCGAGCATAATGAAAATTTCGGCCAGTTTAATACGACGAATAATCACCGACTTTTCGTACTTGTCCGCCAACTGTCCGGCGAGGGCGGAAAACAGAAAGAAGGGAATGATGAACAAACCGGCCGCCATATTTACCAGGGTGTTGGTTTCCGAACCATTGGCCGCCACGCCACTGCTCACCAAGATCACCAACAGGGCATTTTTAAACAGGTTGTCGTTTAGCGCACCGAAAAACTGGGTGAGGAAAAAGGGCAAAAAGCGCCGCGATTTGAGCAGGCTGAACTGGCTTTTCTGCTCGGCAGAATCCTTCTGCGGAATGTTGGTATCGGTCATTGTTCCCTCTTTATTGTGCTCAGGCTGGTGGTTTTTGGTGTCCCTGAGCTTTTTATCTCTGAGCTAAGGTAGAAAGAATATCACTGGATTCTAAAAACGGTAAAACACTATCGACGCTCTGGATGCCTAAAGCTCAGGGTAGTAGATAAGAAAACCAGCTCACGCTGAGGGCTAGAAAGGACAGGGACAAAAGCCTTTGACCTGTTCACCGCTCACCGGATGCTCAAATTCAATACGCTCGGCGTGCAGCAACAAACGCGGGGCCAGGCTGTAAGCCTCGTCACTGGCGTAGAGGTCACAACCCAAAATACCATGGCCAATCTCACTACTGTGAATACGCAATTGGTGGGTGCGCCCGGTAACAGGGGTAAATATCACCCGTGTGGCAAAGGGGTTTTCAAGGCGCTCAAGCACCTGGTAATGACTCTGGGCGGGCTTGCCACTGGCATAACATATTTTCTGCAGCGGGAAATTAATACGGTTTTTGGCGATGGGTAAATCAATTTCGCCACTGTCCTCGGCGAGGTGGCCGTGCAAGAGAGCCACATAGCGCTTGGCCACACTGCGCTCTTGAAACTGCCGCGTAATATCGGCATTCACCGCTTTATTTAAAGCGATAATCATCAAACCAGAGGTACCAAAGTCAAGCCGGTGAGCCAATGTCGCCGTGGGAAAGTCCTGCACCAGACGCCAGTGGACGGAATCTTTATTGAGGGGATGCTTCCCCGATAAGCTCAGTAAAGCGCTGGGCTTATTGATCAACAGTAAGTGCTCGTCCTGATAGATAATGTCTATCTGTTCCGTGCACAGGGGGACAATAAAGGGATCGGCCTGGGGCTGCATATTGACGCTTTTAGCTAGGGGGCTGGGGCGTGATCTTACAACAATCCTGCCGGCTTAAGTTCATACCACATAAGCGCGTACAAGGTGCGCCTCTAAGCTACTGCCCAAAAATTACCAACAATGCAAAGGCAGCACCCCGTTCTATTAAGGCTTAATACGAAGAGATAGCGCGGTATTAGAAGACTCAGTTCTATTTCTATTGTTTTCTGATTTGCCCGTTCAGCGTAACAGCCTCAGCTCAGCATCTGCCAATAAGAGACATTGACGCACATAGCGACCAGCAAACCCAAGCTATTCCTGTCAATTTATCGTCTATAGGGACATACTGATATTGTTACGCATCGACGGGGCTGTTTGCATTGAGGCCACTGCGTAGCACCTATCCTTAGGTTGGCTCAAGCTGACTCTAAGCTTAAGAGATTACCTCAAAAGGAAAGCATCATGAGTAAAGGACAAGACAGTAAAAAAAGCGCCAAAAAGGAACCCCTTTTAACACCAAAAGAAAAGAAAGCAGCAAAGGCCGCCAAAAAGAAAGCCAAAGCCAATCTTTAAGGTCATTAAGTACAAAATAGCGCCAGGATCACTTTCGTAAAACGACAAGGACAGGATGGGTAGCGCTATTATCCCCTTCTGCTGGCTCCCGTATTTTCACGGGCTTATCTCTAGACTACTGTCGTTAGTTTTTATTAACAGGCTGATTGGCAATTCGAGCCTGGCCCTATTGCTTTTTATGCCATGAAGGCCTGGTGATACTTTACGGTACCGGCAGGGATGGAACCATTGAAAGATAAAGCTTGAAAGTACTCGGCGGGAACATCGGGTAATATTAATTTTTCATTAGCTACAAAATCAAAGCGCCGGTAATAATCTGGATCACCGAGTAGCACACAGCCCTTTGCATTTAACTTTTTTAGAAGCTTAAGTCCTTCCTCGATTAACCGTGAGCCAATGCCCTGATTTTGATACTCCGGTGTAATACTGGCGGGAGCTAAACCGTACCAGTCAATAAACTCATCATTAATAGTGACTTTTGAAAAGGCGATATGCCCGACTATTTTATTATCGACCTCGGCAACAAGAGAAATGCTTAGTGCCGAATCCTCTCGCATTAACTCAACAATCTCCGCCTCTCGCCCATCACCGTGGGGATCGTTCTTAAACGCAAGAGTGATCACTTCACTAATTATTGTGCAGTCACTTTCTTTCTCATTACGTACGCGTATTTTTGACACGATATATAATCCTTGCTACTTAACAAGACTGTAAATTAATCAAAAAAACAACTCCCATGGTCACTAAAATATAAATACATAGCCGCTTACTCACCCCTTATTTTAAGAACGATTAACAATGCCCCTCCCTTTCGGCAAAGTCCACACAGACTCTTATTCGTGTATTTGGCCGACTATCAGGCCATCTAACCGGAACGCGGTATCTTCGCGATATTATGCACCAGGTAGTACATCAGCCACTGAGCTTGACTTTATTTTTGCCATGCTAACTAAACTTATTGAGCCGCTTCATGGTGTTGATATTACCAAATATCGGCTCAACCGTACCAAAACGTTTATTGTAATAATGCCGCCCTTTATAGCTATCGACCTTTTCTTTCATTTAATCGACAGTGTTCATCTTTGACAGATTGTTTGTCGAAGTAGCCGGTTAAGGTACGGTAGCAATTACCATCAATAATGCGGCTCCCCCCTGCCACATGTCATTGCCCGCAGGGCAGCGACAACTTTGTATTGCGGCGTCATAACTTAATTTGTCGGCTTTAAACGCTAATCCCCCCTAAAAACCAGCGGGCCTTTCTTGCTTTCGGTTGATAGCGGTCGCGATCGATACAGCGCGGATCTCGCTCCCTAAGGAAACTCTGAATAAGCGCCCTCAATCCATTAAAATGAGTTAATTTTCCCCCAAGACAAAACCATGGATCAAATCAGCTTTGCCGAAGCCGAATATACTCATAAACGCCGAACCACAAGTAGAGAAAGGTTTCTAGCGCAGATGGATCAGCTGATTCCGTGGAAAATACTGGAAAAGAATACCAAACCCCATTACCCCAAAAATGGCCAGGGCCGCCAACCCTATCTGCTGTCCACGATGCTTCGCATTCATTGCATGCAACTCTTTTATAATTTGAGTGACCCGGCAATGGAAGACTCTCTGTATGAGGTTGAATCGATGCGACGCTTTGCTGGTTTACGCTTAAGTGATCGCCTGCCCGATGACAGAGAGCCCTATTGGTAAACCACCATTCTCAATTTTCGATACTTATTGGAACGGCACAATCTCGGCGAAAAGCTGTTTAATGAAATCAATAAGTACTTACAAAGCCAGGATCTGGTTTTACGGGAGGGCAGTATTATCTCTGCCCCGACCTCCACAAAAAAAACCAGTCGACGCGACACTGAGAGGCATCAAACAAAAAAGGGTAATCAGTGGCACTCTCGCATGAAATTGCACATTGGTGTTGATGACCCTCTGGGATTGATTCACAGCCTCGCGACTACCTCAACCAATCTCCACGACATCATACTGGCATCTAAACTCCTTCACGGAAAGAAAGAATGTGTCTGGGGTGATGCTGGCTATAAGGGGATTGAGAAGCGCGAGGAACACCAGCATCACAATGTCGATTGGTTTTTTGCCCTGCGTCCCAGTACACGCCGCTTACTGACAAAGAGCAGTGCGGCGGCAAAAGCTGCGTTTAAAAAAGTCAAGATACGCGCCAAGGTTAAACACCCCTTCCGTTATATTAATAAAGGCCTTTGGTTACGACAAAGTACGTTATCGCGGGCTCGCCAAAAACACCAACCGATTATACGTATTGGCTTGATTTACCAACCTTATGGTGAGCAAGAAATATCTGCTGATTTAGGATCGCTCCATCTGTTATCCGCTAAATGGCGGGTAACAGACCTAAAGCGTACAAAGTATTGCCCTATTAATAGCATATGCACGAACTATTTTTTGAATCGATTAAATAAGCAGGTTGATCAGAGCCTCCCTAACACTAGAATCAGCGGCCCATACTCACATAAAATGAAAGGCAATGAATCCATGTTCCGGATCGGCGAATTCCTGGATTTATAACAGAATAAAGTAGCTATAAAACAACTTACCATCTCTCATTGTTTTAATTTAACTAACTGCCTCAGTTTCTATAGCACCCATTCCCCCGGGGTACTCTCAACCAAACCACTTAGCTGTACTTCAGTATTTATTTTATTCTCAAGTGACTCCGAGAATGAATGTAAAACTCCAGGCCTGCTCATTCCATCATCGAGCCGACCTACCCAATAGTCAAAACCCGGCTGATCGGGTGCCCGATCAAGCACATTGGCATAAAGCTGAGTAACATAAGAGTTATCGTCTAAAGCCCCGTAAGTTGCAGTAAACTCATCAGCAAAATAAAAGCCATTTGCAATTTCTCCGATTGACAATTGTACAGATTCCCACTGGTCGACCCAATAATTCAAGCCACCCAAATCGGGTGTTCTATCAAAGGCCGCCTGATAAAGACGAGCGATGGGGAGTACCACGTCGATATTCGCCTCCCTGTAGCTCTCTATTTGATCAGAAAGAGTTACTGCTTCAGTAATCGCCTGGGTTAAGTCATTCATAGTAGTTCGACTAATACCCAGCTCTTCAGGCTGTAGACTACCCAACCAAGAGCCTCCAGCTTTCAATGTTGCCGTAAACTCATCATAAGTGTAATGTTCGTTCAAGCCATTCTGATCAAAGTCAAACCAAAAATTCTCAATTTTTGCATCGGCAACCTGATAATTCCAATATATCAGCACATCAGTCTGGTCAGAGTTTGATAAAATCAGATGCTGCCCATCGATGTCCCCAGCCCAGGTCCAGTCGTTGCTATAACTGATCACGCTGTCATTGTTGTCCCCTCCGTGCTCAACAATTTGAGTTACTATCCCCTCGCCGTCAAAAATATTCCCTTCGGCACCCAGGGTGTTCTCAATAATATAAGAATCATCACCGCTACCACCCACCAAGATTGGGGTATGGATATTTTCTGAGTACAGAACATCGTCGCCAGAAAAACCCATAAAGGCACCGGTGATATGGCGAAGCTCACCACCACCATCGGGAAAGCTGTAATCTCGGTTGCGTAAATGATCGCTACCATCACTTCCACCGATAGCCAAAAACAGATCTTCAGCACTATCGACAATTCGCACCGGGTTATCAAATTCATCGGTAACGTAAACCGGGATCTCCACCTCCTCACCATCGATAATAATTGTTTCTGTTACTGGCTGGCCAACGGCATCAAAAAGCTCCCAAAATTCAGGCGGCTGAGCAGCAGAAATTGGCACAAAGACAGAAATCGAATCTAGATCGTGAGTAATTGTGTAATCTGGGACGACATTTGGATGAGGGGCAATAGCTGGGAACATCGACCAATTGATACCATTCCAGCCAATGTGGCTTTGATTAAATGCTTGCTGGATAGCAGACCCGAAAGTAACTAATGAATTCAGGACGGGATCACTTGTCGTATCACCACCAGTAATGGTGTTATCGACAGAGTCAACGAAAGGTGAAGTTTTTGAGCTCATTGCAGACATCCTCGTACATTGTCTTAAATTAATAACTTAACTTATTTTTGAGCGGTATTAACCAGCCACTCTAATCAACCAAAATCGTAGTGGTTTTTAACCCTTAGATCCAGACCGCCCATCCATATATGTGAACCGCTAGCCCAAAAATTGGCCATTACAGTACAAACAACTGTTTTTTTGCTGCTAAGGAAACTCTGAATAAGCGCCCTCAATTCATTAAAGTAAGTTAATCCTTCCCCAAGACAAAACCATGGATAAAATCCCAACATTGCGCGAACCGAGGACACAATACACATGGTAAAGGCAACGGCGGCTAATAAAAAAGTGGTAATGCTGCTAGTCCAATCAGTGTGAGTATATTTATTTAAAAATATAACAGTTAACTAGACAGAATCAGAAATTAAAGAACCAGGCAGATTATATCTAGTTCTTTAATTACAGCGAGTACTTCAGAAATCTACTCGTCGTTATAAACCGCCGGGCGCTTCTCCATAAAGGCTTTTCCGCCCTCTTCCAAAAACGGTGATATGCACAGCACCTGACCGCGATCTTCCATCGCTGCAACCACTTCAAGGCTGCCGGCATCCTGTGAAAAATTCAGTCCCTCTTTGGTCATGCGCAGGCCCATGGGTGACATGGCGAGCATTTCGCTGGCGAGGCTTTGGCCCGCCGCTTCGAGGTCTTCGGACTCAACGACTTCGGAAACCAGTCCAATGCGCAGGGCTTTTTTGGCATTCACAAAGCGGCCGCTCATCATCATTTCGGCGGCGTTGGAGGTGCCGACGGAGCGGGGCAGAAAGTAGCTGATGCCGATGTCACAGCCGGTGAGGCCGATTTTTGCCATGGCAACATTCATGCGGGCATTGTCGGCGGCGTAGCGCACGTCACAGGCGAGGGCAAAGGCAAAACCACCACCGGTGGCGGCACCCTGCATGAGGCCAATAATAGGCTGAGGGCAACGGCGCATGCGCATGATGATTTCTGATATCAGCCGTTGGCCACGCATGTCGGCGGGGTTACTGCTGCCAAAGTGGCCGGCGTCGTTAAGGTCGAGACCGGAGCAGAAGTGTTTGCCTGCGCCGCGCAGTACCACGACGCGCACGGCATGGTTGAAATAGAGCTTGCCGAAGTAGTCGAGCAGCTCTTCTGTCATTACCTGGTTGATGGCATTGAAGGCATCGGGGCGGTTGAGGGTGAGCCAGTCGGCGCCGTCTTTATGTTCGATAGAGAGAGTTTCGTAGTTTGTTTCAGTGGCTGTTGCCATTTTATTCTCCTGTAATTTTCAGTGGATAGGTCGTACCAATAATCGCGCGCTGCAAAATTGATAATGGGGTTCTTGCTTTTGTCTCCGTTTGATATGTCTTGTTCCCCGGCTATACCGCCAGCCAGGGCTACGCTGGATGGTGCTACAGGGTACTACAGCGCTGAGCAAGTCGCTTATCCCTTAGCGCCATTAGTAACTGCCGCAAAAATAGCCAAGGCGTATTTTATTCACGCCTGCAGTACTTTCAAAAGTACAATGCCGCACTAGTTATGCCACACGAGTGCAAGAGATCAGTGATAGCGCTATACCGCCAGCCAATTCTTACCTGCCATAGCGAGCGCTGGCTGTGAATCCCGCCGAGCAGACGCTTGCCCAGCACCGTGAAGCCCATTGGCATAGCTATCGTCGCTTGCCGGCTTATTGTGTGCCGGCGCGCTGGCGACACTGGCTGCTCGACCGAGGTTCACTCACCCAGCGTTTGGTCGACGCCAGCGGTGGGCAGTTTCGGGTTCGTATATTATCCCAGGGTATCGCCAAACCCCGGCGTTCGGAAGCCAAAGCGCTTGGCATTCCCAACGCCCATTTCGCGGTCATACGAGAAGTCATTCTCTACGGCAATGACCAGCCCTGGGTTTACGCCCGCAGCGTACTGCCCTTAAGTAGTTTGACCGGTCGACTGGCACGGCTGCGCAAGCTCGACGAACGCCCCCTGGGTGCGCTGTTGTTTGCCGATCCGTCGATGCGCCGGGGCAAACTCGAACTAGCCCGGGTGCAGCCCGCAAAGGTCGCACTGCCGCTAGAATTGGGTATTTTTGACACGCCGCTATGGGGTCGGCGCTCGGTGTTTTATATTGCTGACAAACCCCTGCTTGTGAGTGAGATTTTTCTGCCCACCTTTAGCCCCGTCAACTCTGCCCCCAACGACCTATCAGGCCACCATTAACTATGTCCAAGCCCTCGCCCAGAACCCGCGCCTTTCTCGAGTTGATGCGTTTCAACAAGCCGGTCGGCACACTGTTGCTGCTCTGGCCGACCCTCTGGGCACTGTGGATTGCCGCCGATGGCCTGCCCTCTATCGCCGTACTGATTATTTTCGTGCTCGGGGTGATTGTGATGCGCGCCGCCGGTTGTGTCATTAACGACTACGCCGATCGCAAGGTCGACGGTGGCGTGGCCCGCACCCGCCATCGCCCTCTGGTCGATGGCCGCATCGACCCGCAGGAGGCCCTCATCCTCTTCGGTGCCCTGTGTTTTAGCGCCTTTTTTCTGGTGTTGATGACCAATCGACTGACCATCGCTCTGTCTTTTGGCGGTGTCGCCATCGCCACCATCTACCCCTTTGTGAAACGCTACAGCCACTTGCCGCAGGTGGTGCTCGGCGCGGCCTGGGCCTGGAGCATTCCCATGGCCTACGCCGCCCAGACCGGCACCCTGGTGAAGGAAATTTGGGTGCTCTACTTTACCGTGGTGTTGTGGACGGTGGCCTTCGATACCTTCTACGCCATGGTCGACCGGGAGGATGATTTAAAGGTGGGCATTAAATCCACCGCCATACTCTTTGGCGACCTCGACCTGTTTTTAATTGGCCTGCTGCAGGCGCTGACCCTGCTCGGCCTGGTCGTCACCGGTGATGCCTTTAAACTGGGGACGGTTTATTTTGGCGGCGTGCTGGCGGTGGCCCTGCTATTTATTCATCAACAGATTCTTGCCCGCCACCGCCAGCCGGAGGCCTGCTTTAAGGCCTTCCGCAATAATCAGTGGGTCGGGCTAGTACTGTTCATCGCCATCGTTGCCGACGGCTTTTCTGTCTAAGGGGCAGGGAAAAGTGGCCAATGTCATATCATTGTCACGCTGTGGTCATCTAATAAGGGCTACTCAGTAAAGGTAAGCAGACATGGCAGAATCTACCATTTTGATTGTCGACGATGAAAGTGCGATCAGGGATATGGTCTCCGTGGCACTGGAAGTGGCGGGCTACCGCTGCCTGCAGGCCGAAAACGCACGGGACGCTCACGCTCTGATTATCGACGAAAACCCCGATCTGGTATTACTCGACTGGATGATGCCCGAGACCAGCGGCCTCGAACTGCTGCGCCGCCTGCGTCGCGATGAACTGACCGCCAAACTGCCGGTGATTATGCTCACCGCCAAGGCGGAAGAGGACAATATGATTCAGGGCCTCGACTCCGGGGCCGATGACTACATCAGCAAACCCTTTTCACCTCGCGAACTGATCGCCCGTATCAAAACGGCCCTGCGGCGGCAGGATGCGCAAATTCAGGAAGAACCGATTCAGGTCGAAGGCCTGATGTTTGACCCGATTAGCCACCACGTCAGCATCAATGGTACGGCGCTGGCCATGGGGCCGACGGAGTTTCGCTTGCTGGGCTTCTTTCTCAGCCATCAGGAGCGGGTCTATTCACGCGACCAGATTCTCGACCACGTCTGGGGTGGCAATGTTTATATGGACGAACGCACCGTCGACGTGCATATTCGCCGCCTGCGCAAAGCCCTGAGTATTGACGAGCACGAGCGCTTTATTCAAACCGTGCGCGGCGCGGGCTATCGCTTTTCGCAAAAGCTGGTCGCCGACTCCATCTAAAACCCACAAAAACAGGGAATTTTAAACGGTGCAAAGAGGATTACGAGTCGAGCTACAGCGCATTATCCTGCTTGCCCTGGCGCTGGGTATTACCGGTTTTTTCAATGGCTACATCGCCCTGACTCTGCTGGTAGGCGGCGGCCTGTACATGGCCTGGACTCTGCTGAAAATCCTCCGCCTCTATCAATGGCTCGACGGCGGCGGGCAGGGCATCCCCCCCGAATCCACAGGTGTGTGGGGTGATATTTCCGATCAACTCTACCGCCTGCAAAAGCGCAATACCCACGCCCGAGATGAGCTGCGCGCCGTGGTTAAACGCATTCGCAAAATCACCAGCGCCCTCGATGAAGGGCTGATCATTCTCGATAGTGAGCACAGTGTCGACTGGTGGAATCCGGCCGCCGCCCGCTTGCTGGGCCTTCGGAGTGAAGACTTACATCAGCCCATCACCAACCTGCTGCGCACCCCCGCCTTTGTACAATTTATCCAAAGTGGCGACTTTGAACTGCCCCTGGAGCTACCGGCACCCAACGAACCCCAGCGCCTGCTGCAGTTTGCGCCACGTATTTTCGGCGACAATGAAATTGCCCTGGTGATTATGGACATTACCCGTCTGCGGCAATTGGAAGAAATGCGCAAAGAGTTTGTCGGCAATATCTCCCACGAACTGCGCACCCCCTTGACGGTACTCACCGGCTATATCGAAACCCTGCAAGATCAGGATATGGAAACCCTGCCCCCCGCCTGGCCGAAAGCACTGATGCAAATGGGCCAGCAAACCGAGCGCATGAACCTGCTCGCCGAAGATCTGGTGATGTTATCGCGCCTCGAAACCACCACCCTGCCGCTGAAAGTGCCAGTTGATCTCGACCCCTTGTTTGGCCCCATCATCGACAATGCCCAGGCCCTCAGTGGCGACAAGCACAAGATTACCTTCACCAGCTGCGACCAGCCCCTGCTCGAAGGCGATGCCAAAGAGCTGCATAGCGCGCTGTCGAATCTGGTCTACAACGCCGTTAAGCACAACCCCCAGGGCTGCGATATTGCCATTGATATTGTGCGAGATGCCAAGGCCCTCGAAGTCAGAATTAGTGATACAGGGCTGGGAATAGATCCCCTGCATATCCCCCGACTGACCGAGCGTTTTTATCGTGCCGATAGTAGCCGGGCGACACAATCGGGTGGCACCGGTTTGGGCCTGGCCATCGTCAAGCACGTGTTGCTACGCCATAACGGCGAACTGACAATAGCAAGCACCCTCGGCAAAGGCGCCACATTTACCTGCCGATTTGCTACCCACTAAAGATCAAGCTATCTTGCCCGCCATGAGCGACTACCCCTTTCTAAGCACTGCCTTTCTCACCAGCCTTGAGAACAGCGGCAGCGTTGGCAACAATACCGGCTGGCTACCCGCCCACCTCGAACACAGTGATAGCTCGGGCAACAGCGCCTTTATGCCCACCTATGTGAAGACTCACTCCTGGGGAGAGTACGTGTTTGACTGGGCCTGGGCCGACGCCTACCAGCGCAATGGCCTCGACTACTATCCCAAGCTGGTGTCGGCAATACCCTTTTCGCCGGCCACCGGGCCACGGATTGTTTTCAGCGGTGAGGGTGATCGCCAGCAAGCCTGCCAAAGCCTGTTTCAACAGGTGCTAGAACTCGCCGATGAGAAACAGGCGCACAGCTGGCATTTGCTGTTTCCCGACGCCGAAACCCTGGACTGGTTCAAGCACCCCGACCTAATGCTACGCACCGGGGTGCAGTACCACTGGCTGAATCGTGGCTATGAAAGCTTCGAGCACTTCCTCTCTACCTTTGCCTCGCGCAAGCGCAAAATGGTGAAGCGCGAACGCCGCCGTGTTAGCGAGCAGGGACTCGACATAGAGGTACTGCCGGGTGGTGCTATCGACACCGAGCTGTGGCAATTTTTCTATCAACTCTACCAATCCACCTATCGCAAACGCAGCGGCAATAATGGCTATTTAAGCCCCAGCTTTTTCCTGCAACTGGGTGAGTCGATGCCCGACAATATCGCCATGGCGGTGGCCCGCAAAGACGGGCAGCCCATTGCCTGTGCGCTGTATTTTCACGGCGCTGATACCCTCTATGGCCGCTACTGGGGTTGCGCCGCAGAGTTCGATTATCTGCATTTCGAGCTTTGTTATTATCAGGGCATTGAGTATGCGATTAAGCAGGGCTTGCAGCGCTTCGACGCCGGCGCTCAGGGCGAACACAAAATCGTCCGTGGCTTTGAGCCGGTGGAGACCCATTCATTACACTGGATTCGACACCCCGGTTTTGCCACGGCCATCGCCGATTTTCTCGAGCGTGAAACACTAGAAATTAAGCGCTATATTGAACAGGCTAAATCCGGCTTACCGTATAAACAGGAAGGACAAACCCCATCATGAGCATACGGCAATATTTTCTACCCCAAGCCCTTTTCAAAAGCCTACTACCTCTTATCCTGCTCACCACAAGCCTCTGTATTCATTCGGCGCAGGCGGCCAGCAAAGTAGAAATTGATGCCTACGTCAGCGAGGCGCTCAAGACCTTTTATCAATCCACACCCGCCGGTAAAAGCCTCGCGGCCAAAGCCAAAGGTATGCTGATATTCCCAAAAGTCTACAAAGCGGGTATTGGTATTGGCGGTGAATACGGCGAAGGGGCCTTACGCATCGGTGGAGCCAATATTGCCTACTACAGCACCGCATCTGCCTCTATTGGCTTTCAACTGGGGGCACAGCGCAAGGCGCAAATTATTCTGTTTATGACCCATGGTGCCCTGAAAAAATTTCGTAATAGCGAGGGCTGGGAGGCCGGAGTCGACGGTAGTGTTGCCATCGCTACCTTTGGTGCTGGCGGTGATATCGACACCAAAACCGCGCAACAACCGATCATCGGTTTCATTTTTGCCAACGAAGGCCTGATGTATAACCTCAACCTCGAGGGTTCAAAAATCACCCGTCTGCAACGCTAAGGGTTTAGTCCTTACGCCACACCAGCAAGCGATTATTGGCGGGCATGGCCTTGTCTTCCAGCAGCCTCATACCCGCCTCGTTGGCCAGTGTATTCACCGCCTCGAAATCCCGAATGCCCTGTTGGGCGCCGCGCTGTTTTAACCATTGGTCAAAATTGGCATTGCTCGGTGAGGTGAACTGCCCGTCATAATTAAAGGGGCCGTAAATCGCTAACGTACCACCGACCGAAATCACATCAGCGAGCTGGTGGAACATATTTACAACACTGGCCCAGCCCATAATGTGGCAGGTGTTAGCCGTAAAAACCGCATCCACCTTAGCGACGGGCCACTGGGGCATATCGACGTTTAACAGTAGGGGACGGCGCAGATTCTCTCCCCCTGATTCATCTATCCAGGCATTGATGCCCGGGTGATATTCCGCCTGGTCACTGGTCTGCCAAATCAGCTGCGGCAGGCGCGGTGCAAAGTAGCTGGCATGCTGGCCGGTGCCGCTGCCAATTTCGAGTACCTGCTGTGCCTGAGAAAAGACGCTTTCAAGAATGGCGAAAATGGCCTGCTGATTATTCTCGCAGGCCTGGGAAAAAGGTTTTTCTGACATCGGCTGACTCCGGAAGCGGCTCTAACTGGCGGCGGCTTCGCGGGTAAATACCCACTCACGCGCCGAGGACATAGCCGGGTTGTAGACATAACCCTCGCTGTCAAAATTCTTGATTTGCTCGACGTCAGTCAGGCGCTTACGAACAATGTAGGAGACCATCAAACCCCGCGCTTTTTTCGCGTAGAAGCTAATAATTTTATACTTGTCGCCCTTCCAGTCCTTAAATACCGGGGTAATGATTTCGGCGGCGAGCTGCTTGCTCTGCACCGATTTGAAGTATTCATTGGAAGCCAGGTTAACCAGCACCGGCAGGCTTTCATCGGCCTGGTGTTGATTCAGGGCATCGGTAATTTTGCCGTCCCAAAACTGGTAGAGGTCTTTACCGCGACCATTGGCCAGTTTGGTGCCCATTTCCAGCCGGTAGGGCTGCATCAAATCCAGCGGCCGCAATAAGCCGTAGAGGCCGGAGAGAATACGCAGATGATCCTGGGCCCACTGCAAGTCAGCCAGCGACATCGACGGGGCATCGAGCCCGGTATAGACATCGCCCTTAAAGGCCAGCAACGCTTGCTTGGCATTCTTTGGCGTGAACTTTTTATTCCAGCTCAGGTAGCGATCAAAATTCAGGTCGCCCAGCTTATCGCTGATTTTCATCAACTCAGACACCTGGTGGGGCGACATCTCCCGCAACTGTTCGATCAGCTCGGCAGAGTCGTCGAGAAAATCTGGTGTGGTGTGCTCGCTGGTCGTCGCCTGTGTTTCAAAATCCAGTGTTTTGGCTGGGGAAATCACCATTAACATTGCCGTATCCTTAAACTATTTTTAGTCGATAATGTCATTATAAGCTGTCTCCTATGAAGAGGAATAGAGTGTGCGTCGCAATCGATTACTGACTAGCCTGGCTGTTGCCCTGTTACTAACCAGCGGCTGTGCGGTGAACCCGGTCACCGGCGAACATCAGATTTCACTGGTCACCGCAGAGCAAGAAGTCACCATTGGCCGCCAGCAATATTTGCCCGCACAGCAAGCTCAGGGCGGGCGTTACTACATTGACCCCGAGATACAGCTCTATGTTGCCAGCGTCGGCAAAAAGCTCGCCGCTGTCAGTGATCGTTCAAATCTACCCTATGAATTTGTGGTGCTGAATAATTCAGTGCCCAATGCCTGGGCACTGCCCGGTGGCAAAATCGCCATTAACCGTGGCCTGTTGCTGCACCTGCAGGACGAGTCGGAACTCGCCGCCGTGCTGTCCCACGAAATTGTCCACGCGGCGGCGCGCCACAGTGCCGCTCAAATGACCCGAGCGACCTTAGTCAATATTGGAGCCCAGGCTCTTGGTGCCGTTGCCCAGAGCAAGGGTTATGGCGAGCTCGGCGGCATGGCCGCGCAATTCGGCAGCACGGCGTGGATGGCCAGCTATGGCCGTGATGCCGAACTGGAATCCGATGCCTACGGTATGGAATATATGGTGCGTGCAGGTTACGACCCCCATGGCGCTGTGCGCTTACAGGAAACCTTTGTCGAGCTATCGAAGGGTCGACAAAGTGATTTTTTAAGCGGCCTGTTCGCCAGTCATCCACCATCACAAGCCCGTGTTGTCGCCAATAGAAAGAAAGTGAAGACTTACCCCGATGGTGGAATTACCAATCGAATTGTATTCCAGAAAAAGATGGCGCGCCTCCTTACAGACCAGCCGGCCTACCAGGCAGAGGCTAAAGCGATGCAGGCTCTGACTGATAAAAAGCCACAGGAAGCCCTTGGCTATCTCGATAGTGCCGTCAAACGACAAAGCCGGGAAGGGCAGTTCTGGGAGCTGCGCGGCCACGCCTGGGCGATGCTCAATAAGCCCGCCAATGCTGAAAAAGCCTACTCCACGGCTATCGCAAAAAACCCTGATTACTTCAGCCATTATTTAGCTCGAGGAAGGCTGTTGTTCAAACAGGGGCGCATGGTTCTTGCGGGGCGGGACCTCTATAAGAGTCAACATTTGCTGCCGACACCGGTGGCCAGCCTTTACCTCGGCGATATCGCCATTGACAAGGGTGATGAGCGAACCGCCATTGATTATTATCGTGAAGCCGCCCAAGCCAAGGATCAATTCGCTCAACAGGCACGGGACAAGCTCGTCATCCTCGAGTTTAGCCGAGCCCCCAATCGCCATATTCTCAATCGACTGACAGTGGATGACGAGGGCAATTTACTCCTCTCTGTCTACAACAAGAGCAATATCCCCGCCACCGGTGTTGTGGTGCAAATTACCGAATTGGCGAGCAGCTTTGTGACCGGCCCCACGCTACAAATCACCGTCGGAGACCTGCCCGCCAATACCCAGAAAACCCTCAGGACCGGCATTGGCTCTATTGCTAACCAGGCCTCTCTGAACCGCCATCGTGCCGTGGTCATTGCCGCACAGCCTGCCATCACTGATGCCAATTAGAGGGCTAGTGCCCTTGATAGCCACTACGTATTTGCGGGGCGAAATGCGTAAAGATATTGACAGAGCGCAAGGGCGGCTTATTTGGCTCTTAAGACACAACATTTTTTCGGGTAGCATGAAAGAGCTAACTCTTAATGCTGGTGCTCTTTAAGCCTCTCGTGTTGATGACTGCCAGACGTTCAATAATTTATTAATCGTCTATCAGGGGTATACACATGAAGTTTGCCTATTTCACCGAGCGGCCCTACCGCCATATTGATGAAGATATCGTTCTAAAACACAAAGCCTTTTTCGGCGTCTCCAATAAGTACTACGACCGCAAAAAAGGGGCCGACGACTACAACCAGTTTATTGATGAGTACTGCTACGCCGAGGAAGTCGGTTTCGACGGTGTCGCCCTCAACGAGCACCACGGCAACCCCTACTGCATGGGTAGTGTCATCACCACCGAAGCGGCGATCCTCGCCCGTGTTACCAACACAGCAAAAATTATCCTCGTTGGCAGCCCACTGCCCGTGGTTAAAAACCCCCTGCGTGTGGCTGAAGAATTGGCCACCATTGATACTATTTCCCGTGGTCGCCTGGTTTCCGGCTGGGTGCGCGGCGCCGGTAGTGAGCAATTTTTTAACAACGCCAACCCGGCCTATAACCGCGAAATGTTTAACGAGGCTCACCAGTTCATTCTCGACTGCTGGACCAAAGACGGCCCCTGGCGCTACGAGGGCAAGCACTTCCACTATCGCCATGTGAACCCCTGGGTGAAGCCCTATCAGGCAATGCCCCAGCAGTGGATTCCCGGCGTGCTATCGCCAGAGACTGTGGTCTGGGCGGCGCGCAAACGCTATCCCTATCTCGGTCTGGGTTCGGCACTGGGTGCCACCTGTGATCTGTGGGATCTCTACGCTGATACTGCCGCCGAAGAGGGCTATCAGGCGGGTCCGGAAAACTTTGGTTATTTAGTGCCGCTCTTTGTTGCCGATACTGAGGAGAAAGCCCAGGAAATTGGTCGTGGTTACTCCTTCGGTGGGGGCCAAAACGGCTTTAGTCGTCCCGAATTTACGCTGCCCCCCGGCTATAATTCCAAGGGTGCGATTCGTGCGATGTCCCAGGCATCTCCCGGTGGTTCGTGGTTGGGCATCAGTAAAGAGAAGCTCGATGCCGCCCGTAGCGGCAAGTGGAAAGATGAAAGCATGGATGTGGTGAAGGAAAAACTGCGCGCCTCCTATCAACGGGCCCAGGCGAATCTACAAATCATCGTCGGTACGCCCGAGCAGGTGATTCCCAAGCTGAAAACCATTATGCGAGTTATACGCCCCGGCTCACTCACCGCCTTCAATGTGCAGGGTGTTTGCAGCGATGCGGATCGTCTTCGCTGTGTTGAGCTACTCGGCAAAGAAGTCTTGCCGGTACTGCGTGAATACGCCGATAGCATTGGCCTCACCGACTCCTTCCAGCGTGAACCCGGTTCGGTGAAACTGCCACTCGGCACCCAACGTGCACCCGTGGTCGACCGCAGTGGTCTGGAAGAGATGGGTTTAAAGTAGTTTTAACAAAAAGAAACCACAAAAAAGGCCGAGCTGTTTAAGCTCGGCCTTTTGTTTACTGAGCTAAAAAATAGCTAAGCGTCTTTCCTGGGACGGAAGAAAGGCAAAAAGCCTCCCTCTTCGAGGGGCTCAAAAACCACCTCAACGGGCAAGCCAATTTTCAACTCACGATAATCCAGACCGCGGAGGCCCGCTGTAATGCGCACGCCCTCTTCCATATCCACTACCAGTACCGCGTAGGGGAAGTCTTTCTCAAAGTGGGGCGACATGGGCATGTGGCAAACCGTCCACGTATAGATGGTGCCGCGACCATGGGATTCACGCCAGCCCCAGTTCGGTGAGCCGCAACTAGCACACATAAAGCGGGGAATATGACGCCAGGTTTCGCAGTCGTGACAGCACTGGAAGCTGAGAATTTTATTGGCGCAATTCTCCCAGAACTGCTCGTCGAGATAGTTGGTCGGCCGTGGTGCCGGGTTTGGAATAAACTGTGTATCGGTCATCGTCTTATTTCCTCAATATCACCAGGCTGCCATCACCAAAGTCACCCCAACCTGTCACCAGACCGAGTTCCGCATCCTTCACTTGCACTTCGCCACCGTCACCGCGCAGCTGGCGTGTCGCCTCGACCACGTGGTTGAGACCCCAAACGTGGGCCTGGGAGTGCAAACCCCCGTGGGTATTCATGGGGAATTTACCATCAATTTCGAGGGTGCCATCTTTAACAAACTCACCCACCGCACCCTGTTCACAAAAGCCCAGAGCCTCGAGCTGCAGCAGCACCACATAGGTGAAGCAATCGTAAATCTGGATGAAATCCATATCCGTGGGCTTCAAACCGGCCATGGCAAAGGCCTTGGGTGCCGAGTTGGCCAGGCCGATGTGGAACATATCGGGGCGGTTGGCAATGTCATCGGCCGGATAGGGGTGACCTTCCGCCGCCGCCATAATATAGGCCGGCTTGTGGCGCAGGTCTTTGGCCTGATCGGCGCGACTGACGATGACGGTACAGGCACCGTCGGTTTCCAGACAGCAATCGAACAGGCGGAAGGGCTCGGAAATCCAGCGGGAGTTCAAATAGCCCTCCATATCCAGCTCCTGGCCTCGCGTTGTCGCCTTGTCATTAAACTGTGCATGACGACGACAGGCCAGAGCAACCGCGCCCATAGCTTCGTGGCTAATGCCGTAGGTTTGCATGTGACGCATGGCGATCCAGGCGTACATTTGCACCGGCGAGGCACTGCCGTAGGGGAAGTAATAATTCTGCAGGGTGCGCTCCAGAGCGGGAATAGAGATCTGCTCGGGAAACTTGGCATTGGGTTTGGGTCGCAGCGCCGAGGAACCATTCCAGCCAACGGTGACCACAATGTTATTGGCGACGCCGGCGGCGATGGCCATGGCGGCAGTTTGCAGCGCCGTCACCGGACTCGCACCGCCCATGTTAATAGAGGCGCTGTAGCGCAGATCTTCAATGCCCAGATTGGCGGCAATTTCTTCGGCGGTAATCATTACCGGCGGTAAAATAATGCCATCGATATCGCTGTTCTTGAGACCGGCATCGGCAATCGCGATGCGCGTTGACTCCAGTATCATTTCGGAAGAGGGCCGCAGGGCGCCCCGGGTATATTCGGTTTCACCGATGCCGACAATGGCGGCCTTATCTCTAAAATCGAGTGAATTATCAGACATGCTCTTTCCTCAAGCTGGTAGAGAAGTTACGTCTATGGGTGGACAGCTAGAAAGCTAGCTATAGGGTGTTGACTCAGACCGACAACAGTAAGAATAAGCGCTGCCCATTGCCCCTATAAACTGGGCGCAATAAGACCACACTTCCCATATTGGGTCAATCTCTTGACATTTTTGCTCGCCACCAAGGCAGCCTAAAAACCGACCTCCAGCGCCTCACATAAAAACTGCATTAAAGGCTTAGCAGAGCGGAAGGCCTTTAAGACCTGCTTGGCAAAGTCCTCGGCCTCAATGGCGCTGTCATCGAGGGACTGGATAACAATAAAATCTTTGCGTTTAAGGCTGCTCACTAAAGGGTGGTCGGCGCTATAGCCTCGCGGCGGCCGGAGTAGTGTATCCCCGCCCCATTGAAACTGCCGCTTAAAAGGGCGACCGTCGAGTATTGCCTGCCAGGCCTCGGGCTTCTCGTCGATGCGCTGACGAATTTTCGCCAGTGCCGCCGAGTCCGATCGCCAGCAACCGACGCCGAGAAACACCTCCGACCGCTGTATGTGCAGGTAGTAGCCCGGGGCGTGAACATCTTTGCCGCGACGATGGCGAAACTGAATACCGAGATTAGTTTTATAGGGGGTTTTATCCTTGCCAAAGCGGGTGTCGCGATAGACCCGCATGATGGAACCGCCGCTGCGTTTGGGAATGGCCTCAAAGTAGGGCGAGAGCTTGTCGATTTTTGTCGCCATGTGCTCGACAAAATCCAGCGCCGGTGACAGCACTGCCGCTTCATAGCGCGGCTTATTGTCGGCAAACCAGGCCCGGTTATTATTCACCGCCAATTCATCGAGAAAGGCCAGGAGTTGTGGGGAAAAACCGTTAAATTCAGTCATGGCTCACTATTACAAGAGCACCGCGTATTGTCCAGACAAGTACCGGGGGCTCGCTAAGCCCCCTGGTATCAAGTTAGAACTACGCGGTAGCCGTTAAGTCTCGGGGCGAAATTTTTGATCAATTTCATCTAGATGGCCGTGGCGCACATCTTTACCCTCCACCAGATAAATCACATGCTCACAGATATTCTTGGAGTGATCACCAATTCGCTCCAGGGCGCGCAGCACCCACAGCACATTCATTACCCGAGTAATACTGCGCGGGTCTTCCATCATATAGGTCATCAGCTCACGCAGTGCCGACTTATAATCGGCATCGATTTGCTCATCCCTTTTCATCGTCGCAATCGCCGCCGCTGTATCAAAACGCATAAAAGCATTGAGCGCATCGTTGAGCATGCTGCGCACCCCGTTGGAGATATGGCGCACCTCGGTATAACCCCGGGGGGAGGCACCATCGACCGCCAGCTTAATGGCCATTTTGGCAATTTTCTGGGCTTCATCACCGATGCGCTCGAGATCGCGGATACAGCGCGTCACCACCATTACCAGACGTAAATCCGTGGCGGCCGGTTGGCGGCGGGCAATCAGCGTGACGCAGTTTTCATCGATGGCAACTTCCATTTCATCGATTTGATCTTCCACCTTCAGCACCCGCTCGGCAATATAACTGTCGGCATTTTCCAGGGCTTTAATCGCCTCGGCCAATTGCTTTTCCACCAGGCCGCCCATTTCGAGCATCTGGCTTTTAATGTTTTCGAGGTCTTCATTAAACTTCTGGGAAATATGCTGATCGAGCTTTAATTTATCCATAACCCTCTCCTTAATTATCGATGCCTGTACAGCGGCTAATGATTAACCAAAACGCCCGGTAATATAGGCTTCCGTCAATTTGTGCTCCGGCGTGGTAAATACCTTCTCGGTCTCATTCACCTCCACCAGTTTACCCAGGTGGAAATAAGCCGTGCGCTGGGAGACCCGCGCCGCCTGCTGCATGGAGTGGGTAACAATCACAATCGTATAATTTTCTGCCAACTCGGCAATCAGCTCTTCAATACGCGCCGTGGCAATGGGGTCGAGGGCCGAACAGGGCTCGTCCATTAAAATCACTTCGGGGCTAATGGCAATGGCGCGGGCAATACATAAGCGTTGCTGCTGACCACCCGACAAACCCGTGCCAGGTTGTTGCAGGCGATCCTTTACCTCGGCCCACAAACCCGCGCGTTTTAAACTTTTTTCAACAATGTCATCCAGCTCAACACGACTGCCCGCAAGGCCGTGAATTTTTGGCCCGTAGGCGACATTATCAAAAATACTTTTCGGGAAGGGATTGGGTTTTTGAAATACCATGCCCACCCGTGCACGCAGTTCGACCACATCCATTGTTGAAGCATAGATATTGTCCTCTTCGAGTACAAATTCACCCTCCACTCGACAGCCATCAACCGTATCGTTCATACGATTGATGGTGCGCAAAAAGGTCGACTTGCCACAGCCCGAGGGGCCGATCATAGCAATGACTTCGTGCTTGCCAATATCGAGATTAATATTAAAAATGGCCTGTTTATCACCGTAGAAAACATTGCCATTGCGGGCGCGTATTTTCGGATCATCGACAAAGGGAGTGCCCACCGTGTCTTCTACAACACTCTCCTCGGGTGAAATATTAAGGTCGTTTTTTGTAGACTCGGCAGCCCTAGGGTTCATCGTTACAACACTCATCTTTTAGCGCTCATATTTCAACAATCATGTCTTTATTTAAAATTACTGCACCGGGATTCCCTACCAACGCCTTTCCAGTCGCTTACGCAAAACCACTGCAAGGGTATTCATAGTAATTAAAAAGGCCAACAACACCATAATAGCTGCCGATGTTTTTTCAACAAAAGCCCTTTCGGGGCTATCGGCCCAAAGAAATATTTGTACCGGTAATACGGTGGCGGGGTCGGTAAAACCACCGGGCACATCAACAATAAAGGCCACCATGCCAATCATTAGCAAAGGTGCTGTTTCACCCAGGGCCTGGGCCATACCAATAATAGTACCGGTCAACATCCCGGGTAAGGCCAGGGGTAATACATGGTGAAGCACCACCTGTACCGGTGATGCACCAATACCAATACCGGCTTCACGAATGGATGGCGGCACCGATTTAATCGCCGCGCGACTGGAAATAATAATCGTCGGTAAAGTCATTACCGCTAACACCAGGCCACCAATAATCGGCACGGAGCGGGGCACATGGAAGAAATTAATAAAAATTGCCAACCCTAGAAGTCCAAAAATAATGGAAGGCACGGCTGCCAGATTATTAATATTCACTTCAATAAAATCCGTCCAACGATTCTTTGGCGCAAACTCTTCGAGATAAACGGCTGCGGCAACGCCAATTGGAAAGGAAAGAGCCAGGGTAATTAATAGCGTAAACAATGAGCCGACTATCGCACCACCAATACCCGCCTGCTCTGGCTCACGGGAATCACCCGTTTTGAAAAAGTGGCTATTAAAGCGTAGTTCTATTTTCCCTTCATCAATCAGCGACTGTATCCATTGCTGCTGTTTTTCACTGGTACGGCCAATAAAGGGGCCCTCTGAACTATTGAAGCTTTTAAAATAAGTATCAATATCGTCATCGGCCAGTACCCATAGCTTTTCAGACTTCCCCAACAAATTATGGTTGGCTTTTAAACGGTCAGCCAATTCATATTCTGCGCTGTTACTAACAATTTTATAGAGCTCGCGTTTTTCTCTGCGCCCGGAGACATCGGTAAATTTTGTGCGCAGGCTTTTCTTAACCAGGCCGCTAAAATCAGCCAATGCTAATTGTTGGCTATCATTAATATCACCGACCCCAAGGGTGTCGGCATCATAATTTACTGTGAGTTGAATATACGTTTGGCGAAAAGCGCCGTGGCCCTTACCAATAATATCGACAAATAATGTCGCCACACAAAGCAGGCCGAATAGAATCGCCATCACACCATAGCGTCTAAAACGTTTTTCGGCGCGATAGCGCTTGGCAAGGCCTTTTCGAATTTGTTCCGTTGTGTCTTTTGATGAATTACTCATACTGTTCTCGATATTTTTTCACGACACGCAGGGCGATGAAATTTAATCCCAGCGTTACCAGGAATAACATTAAACCCAAGGCAAAGGCGGATAATGTTTTGGCGCTGTCAAATTCCTGGTCTCCGACCAAGAGCGTCACAATTTGCACCGTTACGGTAGTCACCGTCTCGAGGGGATTGACGGTGAGGTTGGCCGCAAGGCCTGCCGCCATTACGACAATCATGGTTTCACCAATCGCTCGCGATACGGCTAATAACACGCCACCGACAATGCCCGGCAGCGCGGCGGGAATAATGACTTGTTTAATGGTCTCGGAGTGGGTTGCACCCAGCGCGAGGGAGCCGTCGCGCATGGTTTGTGGCACGGCATTAATCACGTCATCGGCCAGCGATGAAATAAAGGGAATAATCATAATGCCCATTACCAGGCCGGCTGCGAGTGCACTTTCGGAAGTGACCGACAAACCAAAATCGGCACCGGTCGCTCGAATCAGCGGAGCAACGGTTAAGGCAGCAAAATAGCCATAAACAACGGTGGGGACGCCGGCGAGAATTTCCAATGTCGGTTTTACAAAGCTACGCACTTTTGAGCCCGCGTATTCTGCCAAATAGATGGCCGACATTAAACCTGCGGGCACTGCCACCATCATCGCAATCAATGAAATTAGCAGGGTGCCAAGAAACAGGGGCACCGCACCAAAGCTACCCGAGCCACCGACCTGGTCAGCCCGTATGGCTGTTTGCGGACTCCACTCCAGGCCAAAGAGAAATTCTGAAATAGGCACTTGCTGAAAAAAGCGCAGCGATTCAAAGATCACCGAAAGTAAAATACCCAGTGTGGTAAAAATGGCCAGGCTGGCACAGAGTAATAAAAACCCTTTGAAAATTTTCTCAACTTGCTGGCGAGCACGTAACTGAGCTGACATTCTCCACCAGCCCCAAAGTCCTCCAACACCAGCAGTCAGTACGGCAATTCCCGTTAGTAAGCGTTGGCTCGTTTCACGCAAATATCCCAGTGCGGCTGCAGCATCCAACAATGCAGGCTTCACACCTTCTGCTGACAATGCACCGCTCGCCAGGTTTTCAATTTTATTCATCAATAAATTATATTCGGCGATAGTGATTGGCCGAATATCAGCAGGCATGCCTGATAACAACATTTTGCTAATAATGGTCTCTTCAAATGCCAGGCAAATAAAGAGTAATAATGCAGAGGGCAGACCACACCAGAGTGCGACCCGCATACCGTAGTAAGTTGGCAAAGAATGTAAGTTGCGAACACCGCCAAGCTGGCGGGCAAAGCCCTGGGAACGCTGGTAGCCAAAATAATAGGCCAGGGCAGACATTACCAGTAAGGCAATGATCAGGTTTGAAGTTTGCATATTAAAAAGCCAGTCCCCTACAAAACGGTGCCCTTTAGTTTACTCCAGAAAAAAGCGGCCTGACAAAATCAGGCCGCGGCGGAATAATCCCAAAGGGTTATTCGTCTATTACTACAATATTTACAAGCCTTCGCCAGACATTGGCTTAAGCGCTTTAATATCAGCACCATTCACTTTTCTAACATCAGCACTCAGTGGAATCATGCCTTTTTCAGCCAGGTAACCTTCGCCACCCCAGGCTTTTTCACTGGTGAATTCAGCCAGGTAGCCCTCAATGCCCGGTACCACACCGACGTGCGCTTTCTTTACGTAGAAATAGAGAGGGCGCGAAATGGGGTAAGACTTATCGGCGATGGAGTCAAAAGTCGGCACCTGCCCTTCGATCAACGAACCCTGAACCTTGTCGGCATTTTGGTCGAGGAAGCTAAAGCCAAATACACCCAGAGCGTCGGGATTAGCGTCGAGCTTTTGTACGATCAAGTTGTCATTTTCGCCCGCTTCAACGTAGTGGCCATCTTCGCGAATGGTGTGACAAAGGCTTTTATAGGCGTGCTTGTCCTGCTTCTTCATCGCCTTAATCCACTTGATCTTTTTGCAGCCACCTTCCAGCGCCAGCTCGGCAAAGGCGTCACGGGTACCCGAGGTTGGGGGCGGGCCCAGCACTTCGATTTTCACATTGGGCAGAGCCGGGTTGACATCTTTCCAGGTCTTGTAAGGGTTGGCGACCAGTGTTTGTGATGTAGTGAACTGATCCTGCATGCTCTTTGGCGCCGGAACCTGTTTGGCCAGTGCCAGGAAAATATCTTTGCGAGTCAGGCTTATTTGCTGGGATTTAACGGAATTGGCGAGAACAATGCCATCAAAACCAATCAGTACTTCTACAATATCGGTCACACCCGCTTTCTGGCATTTTTCAAATTCAGACTTCTTCATACGGCGCGAGGCATTGGTAATATCGGGATAAGCGGTGCCCACACCCGAACAGAACAGCTTCATACCGCCGCCAGAACCTGTTGATTCAATTTTGGGTGTCGGGTTCGGTGTCGTTTTACCGAAACGCTCAGCCACCACCGTCGCGAAAGGATAGACCGTTGATGAGCCAACGATGCTGATATAATCTCGCGAAGCTGCAACAGCCTGGGTGCTCGCCAAAGTTATGGCAATACCGCAGCCGATGGCTGCCACTTTAATACGTGATGTTGTTGTCGATAGTTTTTTCATATTTGTCTCCTGCGACGTTGCCACCAATAATGTGGCGAGTACGTGCATCCTAGAGAGGGCAAGTGACAAGACTATGTATAAACTGTGACAACTTTGTGACAGCTCCAATCTTGCTCGGGTATATCAAGATTCCGTGAGCATTAATATAGCGCTGACATTGATCAAGCGAGCCAACAATTGCAAACAACCCCAACCGGTTTATTCATGACTTCCCCTAACTCCGCTATCGATACCTTCACCGAATTCTGCGGCAAGCTCACCGCCTGGGCGACGCTAGGCATGATGCTTTGCACCTGTTCTGTGGTGCTTGCCCGCTATCTCTTCGGCTCCGGCTCCATTGCCCTGCAAGAAACGGTGCTCTATCTCCATGCCTTTGCCTTTATGCTCGGCACTGCCTTCACACTGAAGCGAGGCGGCCATGTGCGGGTCGATATCTTTTATCGACACTTTTCGCCACGCCGGCGCGCCTGGGTTGATACCTTTGGCGCGCTATTTTTTCTGCTACCCACCTGTGCTGTTATTTTCTGGCTCAGTTTTGATTACGTTAGCAGTAGTTGGGCGATTTATGAGCGTTCGGCCGAGTCTGCCGGCCTGCCCTGGGTTTACCTGCTTAAGTCATTGCTGTTAATTATGCCCTCTCTGCTTTTGCTGCAGGGCATCAGCGAATTTCTACAGTCCTTGCGTACTCTGCTCTCCCCTGCCAATGCCTCTTTAACAGCGACCGAATAACCACCATGATCGAGCTACTCCCCCTCTTTATGTTCCTCGCTGTTTGTCTGGTGATATTGCTCGGCTACCCGGTGGCATTTTCACTGGCCGGTGTGGCTATATTATTTGCCGCCTTTGGTACGGCCATCGGTCATTTCGATATGGCCTTTGTGCAAGCTCTACCCAATCGACTCTATGGCACCATGGTGAATCAAACCCTGGTGGCCATCCCGTTGTTTATTTTAATGGGCATCATGCTGGAAAAATCCCGGTTGGCCGAAGACCTGCTCAACAACATGGCGCGACTCTTTGGTCGCCTACGTGGCGGTCTGGGTATTTCGGTGGTTATCGTCGGTGCCTTGCTAGCGGCCAGCACCGGCATTGTCGGCGCAACGGTGGTGACCATGGGCTTAATGTCCCTGCCCACCATGCTCAAGCGCGGCTATAACCCCGCCTTTGCCGCCGGCACCATTTGCGCCACCGGCACCCTCGGGCAAATTATCCCTCCCTCGATTGCACTGGTACTACTGGGCGATATTCTCTCCACCGCCTATGCCCAGGCGCAGTTGAGTATGGGCATTTTTGCCCCAAAAACGGTTTCCGTTGGTGACCTGTTTATGGGGGCGGTGATACCCGGGCTGATTCTGGTCGGCGCTTACTGCACCTATATATACGTCTATTCACGCCTACGGCCCGAAGACGCACCGGCGAGCGATGAGCAGGATAAGGTCAGCACTAGTGCCTTATTTCTTAGCCTTGCGCCACCACTGTTGTTGATTGTTGCCGTTCTCGGTTCCATCCTCAGTGGCATCGCCACACCCACCGAAGCCGCCGGAGTTGGTGCCTTCGGTGCCTCTGTCCTCGCCCTGGCACGCCGCCAACTTTCGCGGCAGCGCCTGCAAGAAGTACTCGAGGGCACCGTTGAAGTCACCGCCATGGTGTTTATGATTTTAATTGGCGCGGCGATCTTTTCCCTGGTGTTTCGCGGCTTTGGCGGCGAAGAGCTGGTGACCTCGATGTTTGCCAGTATTCCCGGTGGCGCACTGGGAGCAACCCTGGTGGTAATGCTCACCATTTTCCTACTCGGTTTTATTCTCGACTTTATTGAGATTACCTTCGTCGTGGTGCCCATTGTCGGCCCGGCATTGCTCGCCATGGGTGTCGACCCGATCTGGCTGGGTATTATGATCGCCGTTAATCTACAAACCTCATTCTTAACACCGCCCTTTGGTTTTGCGCTGTTTTATTTGCGTGGCGTGGCCCCGAAAGAAGTGCTGACCAGCGATATTTATCGTGGCGTGATGCCCTATATTGGCATACAACTCGCGGTACTCTTATTGCTCGCCCTTTGGCCCAGTCTCGTGACCTGGTTGCCGGGGCTGGTGCACTAAAAGCCCACCAGCTTGCACTCTTAATAAGCTAATCCATTGTTTAATGAGCCATAAAAAAACCCCGATTGCTCGGGGTTTTTTTATGGCTCAATTCAAGACTTACTTAATCATCCCGCTGTAGACAATCTTGACCCACATATCACTGGGCAGAAAACCATCAGCCCATTCCTTATCGAGCTCGGCCAGTGGTTTTGCGGCAATAATTTCCGCCTCGTTTTTACCGGCGCTGATCAGGGCCTGAATATTAGCCTGTGCCTTTTCCAGCATATTGCGGAAGGCCACTAAATCAGCCTTGTTCGCCAGCGGGCCGTGGCCGGGCATGATTTTCGTTTTGTCATTGGCCAGGGCCAGCACCGTATCACAGGCGGCGATCATGCCGGCAATGCTGCCACCGGAGTCAACATCGATAAAAGGGTAGAAACCGTTGAAGAAGGTGTCCCCGGCGTGGATCACATTCGCTTTGGTGAAGTAAACGATGGCATCACCATCGGTATGGGCATCGGCGACGTGAATCAGCCGAATGTCATCGCCATTGAGGTGAAGACTCATTTCCCGCTGAAAGGTCACCACGGGCAGCGCCTCTTTGGGCGAGGGCGGCTTGTGCATATTAAACAGCTTGATGGACTTTTCGACCTTCAGACTCTCGCGCACATTTTCGTGGGCAACAATAATAGAGCCGTGTTGTCCAAAGTGCTCATTGCCACCGGCGTGGTCTCCGTGCCAGTGGGTATTGGCCAGAAATTTAGGGGTGTCGCCCGATAGTTGCTTGATGGCTGCGGTGATTTTGCTGGACATCTCTGCGTACTGATCATCGATGGCAAAGGTGCCGTCTTCGCCGATGGAGACACCGATATTCCCGCCTTCGCCCATCAGCATATAAATGCCCTCTGTGACGGGTATCGCCTTCACCTCAACACTGTCGAAGTGGTCATTCGCTTGCGTACCTGCGGCAAATGCCAATGGCAGCAGGCAGGCTGACAGTGTCTTTTTGAGTAATTTCATCATTTTTCCTTATTGATAGGGCTTGGGTAGCGAAGATAAACAAAAATAGCGTGTTTATTTCTGAGCTTTTATCGTATCAACTTTTCTCAAACGATATAATCGCCGTCTTATTTTTATTGGAGTAACGCTGTGACGACGCCGGCACCGGATGTATCGACATTTCAGGGTTTGATTTTAGCCCTGCAACAATATTGGGCCGAGCGCGGCTGCGTTATTTTGCAACCTCTGGATATGGAAGTGGGAGCCGGCACCTTTCATCCTGCCACCTTCCTGCGCGCCATTGGCCCGGAGAGCTGGAACAGCGCCTACGTGCAACCCTGCCGTCGTCCCACCGATGGCCGCTTTGGTGAAAACCCCAATCGCCTGCAGCACTATTATCAATTTCAGGTGATTCTCAAACCTTCGCCCAGCAATATTCAGGATCTCTATTTGGAGTCACTGGCCTTTTTGGGCATCAACTCTGCGGTGCACGACATTCGCTTTGTCGAAGATAACTGGGAGTCACCCTCCCTCGGTGCCTGGGGTTTAGGCTGGGAAGTCTGGCTCAATGGTATGGAGGTGACACAATTCACCTACTTCCAACAGGTCGGTGGCCTGGAGTGTTATCCGGTGAGTGGCGAAATTACCTACGGGCTTGAGCGCATCGCCATGTACCTGCAGGGCGTCGATAGTATTTACGACCTGGTGTGGACGAAAAGCCCCGATGGTAGCGTCGTCACCTACGGTGATGTGTTTCATCAAAATGAAGTGGAGATGTCCCACTACAACTTTGAACACGCCAATACCGACTTTCTGTTCAGTAGCTTTGATACCTATGAACAAGAAAGCCAGCTTTTGATTGAGCAAAAACTGCCCCTGCCCGCTTACGAGATGGTGATGAAAGCCTCCCACGCCTTTAACCTGCTCGACGCCCGGCACGCCATTTCGGTAACCGAGCGCCAGCGTTTTATTCTGCGTATTCGCGCACTGGCAAGGGCGGTTGCCGAAACCTATTTCGCCTCACGGCTAGCACTGGGCTTCCCGATGGCGCCCGCTGATCTGGCCCACGAAGTGATTCAACAGGCTGGGGAGAAAAACAAATGAAGCAGGACTTTCTGGTTGAAATCGGCACCGAAGAGCTGCCGCCAAAATCCCTAAAAACCTTAATGTCGGCGTTTACCGTCGGCATTGAAGCGGGACTCAATAAGGCCAAACTGCAGCACGCCGCTATAAGAGGCTATGCCACGCCGAGACGCTTAGCCGTGCTGGTTACTGCCCTCGACCCGCAACAGGCCGATATTAAAACCGAACGCCTGGGTCCCGCTGTTGCCGCCGCCTTTGATAGCGATGGCGCACCGACACCACCGGCGCTTGGCTTTGCCAAAAGCTGTGGCCTGAGTGTTGATGAGCTTGAGCAAACAGAAACCGATAAAGGCACGCGCCTGGTTTTTCGTCGTGTTGAAGAAGGCCTGGCTACCGAAGCACTGCTACCGGACATTGTCAGCAAGGCACTGAAAGATTTACCGATTGCCCGACGCATGCGCTGGGGTGCCAGCCGCATAGAATTCGTGCGCCCGGTGCACTGGATAGTGATGCTCTTCGGCAAAAACGTGGTGCCCGGTTCTATTATGGGGCTCGAAAGCGGCCGCACCACCCGCGGCCACCGTTTTCACAGCAATACGGAAGTGAGTATTCCCACTCCCGTCGACTACGCCGTTACCTTGCGCCACGCCTTTGTGATTGCCGATTTTGTCGAGCGGCGCTCGTTGATTGAAGACGGCATCAAGGAACTGGCTCAAGGGGCCGACGGCCATGCCGTGATCGATGCTGACTTGCTGGATGAAGTCACCGCCTTGAATGAATGGCCGGTGCCGCTGATGGGTCGCTTTGACGAACACTTTTTAGAAGTGCCTGCCGAAGCCTTGATCTCGTCGATGAAAGAGCATCAAAAGTACTTTCATGTCGTCGATGGTGCCGACCAATTGTTGCCACTTTTTATTACCGTTGCCAATATCGATAGCCGCGATCCGGCCAAGGTCGTTGCGGGTAATGAGAAAGTGATTCGACCACGCTTATCCGACGCCGCCTTTTTCTTTAAAACCGATAAAAACTCAAGCCTTGAACAGCGCTGTGAAATGCTCAAGAACGTGGTGTTCCAGGCCAAGCTCGGCTCCGTCCACGACAAGTCTCAACGTGTCGCCGCACTGGCAGAATACCTGGCACCGACCATTGGAGCCCAGCCACAGCTGGCCCACCGCGCCGCCGTTTTAAGTAAGGCTGACCTGGTCACCGAGATGGTTCAGGAATTTGCCGATTTGCAGGGCACCATGGGCCGTTACTACGCCCAACACGATGGCGAAGATGAGGCTGTTGCTGCGGCACTTTACGAGCAGTATTTACCGCGCTTTGCCGGCGATAAGGTCGCCAGCTCAGCTGTCGGTGCGACCCTCGCCATCGCCGATCGCCTCGATACCCTGGTCGGTATTTTCGGCATCAAGCAGCCACCGACCGGATCGAAAGACCCCTTCGCACTGCGCCGCGCCAGCCTGGCGGTATTGCGAACACTGGTGGAACAGGGCATCGATCTCGATCTCAAACTTGCCTTAGACAAGGCGCTAAGCCTGCACGACAAGCTCAGCCTGTCCGCCGAAGAAACATCGGAGCAGGTACTGACTTACATGCTGGAGCGCTTTCGGTCCTGGTATGAAGAAGACAAAATACGCCCCGAGGTGTTCTTTGCGGTGATGGCCAAATCACCGACTCGTCCGCTGGATATCCATCGTCGCGTACAGGCCGTCAACGACTTCTCCCAACTGCCAGAGGCCCGCAATCTGGCCAGTGCCAATAAGCGTGTGTCGAATATCCTCAGCAAGCAAGACAGCGACATTAGTACGACTGTTGATGCCAGCTTGCTGCAAGAGCCCGCTGAAAAGGCCCTCGCCGAACAACTGGCTCAACTCAGTGAGACACTACAACCATTGATTGTCGACAAGAACTACAGACAAATCTTGCAAAGCCTCGCTCAACTACAGCAACCCGTCGATGACTTTTTTGATCAGGTGATGGTGATGGCAGACGATCTGGCTCTGCGTCAAAACCGCCTGGCGATACTCTCGCAACTGCGCGAACTGTTCCTTGAAGTGGCTGATGTTTCACTGCTTGCCAGCAGCAAATGATCTGCAAGCCTGAATAGCGCCATCATGCAGCTCATCATTCTCGACCGCGACGGTGTCATTAATCAGGATTCTGACGACTACATAAAGTCAGCAGATGAGTGGCTACCCCTACCCGGCAGCATTGAAGCCATCGCCCGGCTTTGCCGCGCCGGTTATAGCGTTGCGGTAGCCACCAATCAGTCGGGCCTGGGGCGAGAGCTTTTCGATCTCGACGCCCTTGAGGCCATACACGAGAAAATGCGTGGGTTAGTTGAAGGTGCGGGGGGTCATATTGCCGGCATTTATTACTGCCCCCATTTACCGACCGCAGGCTGCCAGTGCCGTAAACCTGCGCCCGGACTGCTCGATGCTATTGCCCTGGATTTTTCGACGTCTCTTTCAGGCATCGTCTTTATCGGTGACAGCCTTAAAGATCTACAGGCAGGCGTCGAGCGCCAGTGTCAGCCTTTTCTCGTGCGTACCGGCAAGGGTACCGGCACTGAACAAAAGCTGGCCGATCAAGCTGATGAAGGGATACGCAAGGCTAAGGTCTATGATGACCTGGCCGGTGCGGTCGATGCTTTGCTAGATAAAAGAGGTTAACTTTGAAGCTTATTTACGCATTACGTAGCGTTATTTTTTATTGTGTTTACGTGCCAAGCATTATCACTTTTTCAATACTCGGCTGCACACTCGGTCTGCTCATTCCCTATCGACCACGACAAACCTTTATCACCACCGCTAATGCCATTGTTCTGTGGTGGCTGAAACTCAGCTGTGGCATCAAGGTGAATGTAGAGGGGCTGGATAACATCCCCAACCAGGCTTTCGTCGCCTTGAGTAAACACCAGTCGGGGTGGGAGACTTTTTATTTACAAAGAACCCTGCGCCCCGTCAGCACCATCCTTAAAAAAGAACTACTGAAAGTGCCTTTTTTTGGTTGGGGGCTGGCCATGACGCGCCCCATTGCCATCGACCGATCAAACCCCAAGCAGGCACTGCGTGAGGTATTAAGCCAGGGTAAGCAGCGCCTCGAAGAGGGTAATAATATTCTGCTTTTCCCCGAGGGCACACGTATGAACTATGGCGAGGTCGGCAATTATTCCCGCAGTGGTGCGTCACTGGCGATCAATAGTGGCGCGGCCATTCTTCCCATCGCCCACAACGCGGGCCATTGCTGGCCAGCCCATCGTTTTATCAAACACCCCGGCACCATTCATGTGATTATTGGCAAGCCGATCGATAGCACGGGGCGTAAAAGTAAGGAGCTGACCGAAGAGGTCAAAGACTGGATAGAAACGACAATAGCGGGTTTATAACTCTTTCACTATCAAGGCTGCAGTCTTGTACAGCCGTCTTATGAGCCCGCCCGAACTAAACCCAGTACCCGGGGTAGAATGAGTTTAGTTCGCCAAAGCGCTAGTTAGTAAGCGCTTACAATTAATATCAGCCCTATATATCGAGATTTACCACGGCCAGGGCGTTAGTTTCAATAAAGTCACGTCGGGGTTCTACCTGGTCACCCATTAAGGTATTAAACATCTGATCTGCGGAAATAGCATCTTCAATGGTGACACGTAACATTCTGCGGGTTTCCGGGTTCATGGTGGTATCCCACAGTTGCTCGGGATTCATTTCCCCCAGGCCCTTATAGCGCTGGATGCTGTAACCGCGACGCGACTCCTTCATCAACCAGTTCACAACCTGTTCAAAATCGTCAACCAGCAGGGTTCTTTCACCGCGCTTGATATACGCGCCATCCTCTAGTAAGCCTTGTAAACGCCGACCCAGCTCGGTAATCGCTCGATATTCACCCGAGGCAAAAAAGTCGTTACTGAAAATAAATTCGTTACTGACACCGTGGGTTTCGACGGTAACCCTGGGCAGAAAGAGGCCTCGCTCAGGGTCGCGGATATACTCAACCGTGTAACGCGTGCTGGCATTAGCACTCTCCTGCAACACCAGTGAAAGCGACTGGCACCAGGCATCGATGACATTCTCCTGTAACAAATGGTCATGATCAAGGCTATCGAGATAGATCATTTCCCTGAGAATCAATGGCGGCCATGAACGTGCAAGTCGATCAATACGTGCCATCACCAGGCGGTAGTCCTGCAATAAAGACTGTAAAGCTTCACCTGATATACCGGGAGCCTCCGCGTTGACGTGTAAGCTGGATTTTTCCAGTGCTGCCTGGGTTAAGAACTGCGTCAGCGCATCGTCATCTTTCAGGTATTGCTCCTGCTTGCCCTTACTGATTTTGTAGAGCGGTGGCTGGGCGATGCAGACATGGCCCCGTTCGATTAACTCGCGCATTTGACGGAAGAAGAAGGTCAGTAGCAGTGTACGGATGTGAGAACCATCGACATCAGCATCGGTCATGATAACAATGGTGTGATAACGCAATTTATCGGCGTTAAACTCCTGAGCACCAATACCGCAGCCCAGAGCGGTAATTAAGGTGCCCACTTCTGCACTGGACAGCATCTTGTCAAAACGCGCCTTTTCGACATTCAGAATTTTACCTTTCAGGGGTAAAATAGCCTGGGTACGGCGATCACGGCCCTGTTTAGCAGAGCCCCCCGCCGAATCACCCTCCACCAGGTAGATTTCAGAAAGCGCCGGATCTTTTTCACGACAATCAGCCAGTTTACCGGGTAAGCCGGCAATATCGAGTGCACCCTTGCGGCGGGTCATTTCTCTGGCCTTGCGGGCTGCTTCTCTCGCTCGTGCCGCGTCCACCATTTTACCAATGATCGCTTTTGCTTCCTGTGGGTTTTCTAACAAATAGTCAGCAAGTGCTTTGGACATTTCCTGCTCTACCGCTCCTTTGACTTCAGAGCTGACCAGCTTATCCTTTGTCTGGGAGGAGAACTTGGGGTCGGGTACTTTCACCGAAATAATACCCGTAAGACCCTCCCGTGCATCGTCGCCAGTCGTTGCTATCTTATTGTTTTTACTGGAGTTACTCTCTTTTTCGATGTAACTATTGAGTGACCGTGTGAGTGCGCCACGAAAGCCCGCGAGGTGGGTACCGCCATCGCGCTGGGGAATATTGTTGGTGTAACAGAAGATGTTTTCCTGAAAGCCATCATTCCACTGCAGCGCAGCCTCTACCGCAATACCATCATCGCGCTGGACATTGATGTGTATTACCTGGTTTATGGGGCTTTTATTGGTATTTAGGTATTCAACAAAAGCACTTAGCCCGCCGTCATACTGAAAAACATCCTGCTTATCACTGCGCTCGTCGCTGAGCACAATGCGCACACCTGAATTCAAAAAAGACAGTTCTCTCAAGCGCTTAGCCAGGATTTCATAGTGAAAACTTATATTGTTAAAGGTTTCGGGGGACGGCCAAAATCGCGCGTGGGTGCCCGATTCGCTGGTTTCTCCGACCACTGCAATCGGTGCCTGTGGTACACCATGAATATAGGTTTGTTCATGAATTTTCTCATGGCGCTGAATCGTCAAAATCAAGCGCTCTGATAAAGCATTAACAACTGAGACCCCAACGCCGTGTAAACCACCCGACACTTTATAAGTATTATCATCAAATTTACCGCCGGCATGCAGTACGGTCATGATCACTTCCGCAGCGGATACACCTTCTTCGTGGATATCGACGGGAATACCACGGCCATTATCTGAGACAGACACCGACTCATCCGTGTGTATTTTTACCGAGATTTCACTACAGTGACCTGCCAGGGCTTCATCGATTGAGTTATCAACCAGCTCAAAAACCATGTGATGCAGGCCTGTACCGTCATCGGTATCGCCAATGTACATGCCCGGCCGCTTCCTAACCGCATCAAGGCCCTTAAGTACCTTGATACTGGACGAATCATAGTCTTGTTCAGAGCTCATTGAGCTTCCCCTTTAAAATCTAATTCATTAAGCGAGTTTACTGTACCGTGTTCCACGTGAAACACGGAAAAAGCGTTAATTTTTTCTTTCTCAAGTACATTTACTAAGGGAACATAGTCGGTACCCGTAATAAACACTTGAGCCTTCGCGTCTGCTATCACCTTGAGCAGACGTAATAAATAATCATTGTCGAGCTCTGAAACAAGATCATCAAACAGGTAAATACACTGCTTACCTCTCGCTTGTCGAAACATCTGGCCCTGGCCAACAATTAAAGCGGCAACCAATGACTTAATTTGTCCTCGAGAAAGAACGTCACAGGCGGGCCGCTTATTAACAAGAACCTTTATATCCGCCCTGTGGGGGCCAGCGCTGGTGGTATGTCGTCTAAAATCTCGTTCAAAACTTTCTGCTAGCACACTATCGAGTGAGCGCTCTTCATTCCAACCCTGATCAAAAACAAGTGATACTCCGCTAATAGAGGTCAGCTTTTCAATCAACTGATAGAACAAAGGTGTAATGCTATCGAAATAATTTCGCCGCATATCTGTCAACTGCTTCGATACGCGTAGAAAAGTTTCATCCCAGCTAGCCAGCTCTTCTTGGCTTATTTTATCATGCCGTAACAGTTTGTTCCGCTGTTGTAGGCTGCGCTGGAACTGTGACCAAACCGCTTGGAACTGTTGTTCCACGTGAAACACACCCCAGTCAAGAAAGCGGCGGCGCCCCCCCGGCCCACCCTCAATCAACAAAAAGCTCTCACTGTTCATCAATAAAAGCGGTATCGCCTCGGCCAGAGAAGAGGCAGCCGAAACCCTACGACCGTCGACTTTAAACTGAAAAGAACCCGTCGTCTCTCGCGATACACCAACCGTATAAGGCAGAGCCTGCTCTGTGCTATTGGCAAGGCCAAAAACCGTGCATTCTCGGGCATCGTGATTTATTAGCGTTTTGGTGTGCCGAGAGCGAAAAGTACGACCACGCCCCAACAAATAGATGGCTTCAAGAATACTGGTCTTACCACTGCCGTTGGCCCCATAGAGAATATTAATACCATCTATGGGTGACAATGAGGCACGACTAATATTCCTTATGCCGTGTACGTCCAGCCGGGTTAAATACACAAAGCGAAGCTACAAATAGGATTACAGGCGCATCGGCATGATGACGTAAGAAGACCCTGCCTCATCAGCGGGATCCTGGATGAGGGCGCTGCTATTGGCATCGGAGAGAATGAAAACAACCTCCTCCCCTCCCAGGGTATTTAATACATCGAGTATGTAATTTACATTAAACCCAACTTCGAGATCTATACCCGAGTAACTAACGGCCACTTCTTCCTGGGCCTCTTCCTGTTCGGGGTTGTTAGCAACAATATTGAGCAAGTTTTCGCTCAATAAAAGCCTGACGCCCCGATACTTCTCGTTAGACAAAATTGCCGCTCGACTAAAGGCCTGGCGGAGGCCATCGCGATCACCGCGAATGACCAGGGTACCGCCTTTTGGCAGCACTCTGTCGTAATCCGGATAGGCACCATCCACCAACTTCGAGGTGAAATGAAAGTCTGAGCCGCGAACGCGCAAGTGGGCTTCGCCGAGGGAAATCGTGATATCACCCTCATCGGCCAAAAGTCGGGACAACTCGACAACGCCCTTTCTCGGCAATATTGCCTGCACAGATCTGTTTGTTACTTCACTCGGTAAATCGGTGGTACTGATGGCAAGGCGATGACCATCTGTGGCAACACCACTTAATTTCGAGCCGCTGACTTCCCACAGCATACCATTGAGGTAATAGCGCACATCCTGATGGGCCATTGCAAAAGCTGTACTATCGATAAGCTTTTTCAGGTTTTTCGCGGGCAGGCTGAATTCAGAAGTTTCAGCGCCATCCTCAACATTGGGGAATTCTTCTGCGGGCAGCGTTGATAATGTAAAACGACTTCGCCCACTCGTAATAACCACTCGGCCCTTATCATTAGTGCTGAATTTAATGTCGACGCCGTCTGGTAAAGAGCGACATATATCGAGCAGCTTGCGCGCCGGAACTGTGATCTGACCACTGGGCTCGGCACCCACTTCCGATGCGGCCCTACTAACAATTTCGACCTCAAGGTCTGTTCCCGTGAGAGCCAGCTCACCTTCTTTAAGACTGATTAAAACATTGGCTAATATTGGTAGTGTTTGCCTGCGCTCAACAACACCAACTACCATTTGTAGCTGCTTAAGAAACGTCTCTTTACTAACACTAAACTTCATACTGGGCTCTCTATAAACGATCAATAGTAAGTATTTACTTACATTATTAGCTAGTTAATAAGCGGGTTAATAACTTCAGGTCTTCACCCATTTCAGTACTACTATCCTGCAGTTCCTTAACCTTGCGACAGGCATGTAATACCGTTGTGTGGTCCCTACCCCCGAAGGCTTCACCAATCTCTGGCAGGCTATGATTAGTGAGTTTTTTGGCCATCGCCATGGCAACCTGTCGCGGCCTCGCGACCGAGCGAGTGCGGCGCTTGGAAAGCATATCCGACATTTTAATTTTGTAGTGTTCCGCCACGGTACGCTGAATATTATCAATACTGACCAGGCGATCTTGCAGGGCGAGCAAATCTTTTAAGGAATCTCGCACCATCGGTACATCGATATTTCTGCCCGTGAAGTGAGCACTCGCGATCACCCGCTTCAAGGCGCCCTCTAACTCTCTCACATTGGAACTAATGCGCTGGGCAATGAAAAAGGCCGCATCATGGGGAAGATCAACATGTAAGCTCTGCGCTTTCTCAATAAGGATGGCAACACGCGTCTCTAGCTCGGGAGGCTCTACTGCCACCGTCAGGCCCCAGCCAAAACGCGATTTAAGTCTTTCTTCAAGGCCATCAATTTCTTTGGGGTAGCGATCACAAGTGAGGATCATTTGATGATCACCTTCAAGCAGGGCATTAAAGGTATGAAAAAACTCTTCCTGTGAGCGCTCTTTACCGGCAAAAAACTGAATATCATCAATTAATAGGGCATCGACGGAACGATAGAAACGCTTAAAGTCATTGATGGCATTGAGCTGAAGAGCCTTGACCATATCCGCAACAAAGCGCTCGGAGTGCAGGTAGACTATTTTAGCATCGGGCTTTCTGATCTTTAGGGCATTACCAACCGCGTGCATCAGATGGGTTTTACCAAGACCGACGCCGCCATAGATAAACAGCGGATTGTAGGAGCCGCCAGGATTTTCGGCAATTTGTCGCGCCGCTGCCAGAGCCAGCTGATTCGACTTGCCTTCAATAAAATTATCGAATCGAAATTCATTATTGAGGCTATCCGGATGACCAATGACTTTGTTAATCCGCTCTTTGGGTACAGGCGAGAGCCTGGATACTCGCTCTATTTGTTGGGGCACCGGCACTGAGCATGGTTCACTGCTCATCACTTGCTGAGTGCTTAAGCCTGATGGAGGTAAAGCACCAGCTCTGAGCTCGATGCCAGGTTCAGCAATAAGAGGCTGGCTAACGGCAGGCGTTTGTTGAACAAAACCAGGCGTTATTGCGTTGACGCCCACTTCCACAGGGCTGCTTTCATGACCTGCTTCAGAGGCAAGCTCATTAATTCGATCGAGAAACTTGTCGACCACCCAATCTTTCACAAAGCGGTTGGGTGCTATCAAGCGCACTGTTTGATCAGCTGAAAGGCTGTCAATTTGCAGCGGCTTAATCCAGGTGTTGAATTGCTGCGCAGGTAACTCTGCTTGCAAATGCCCCAAACAATGCTGCCAAATCACTTCAGCCAAGCCATTTCTCCACTGGTTATAAAAAGCAAACGCTCACTGTATTTTTACTCAAAAACATTATTATTCTTTTTAAACGGCAACTAGTCTAAGAGTTATGGCTTGAGTTATCCACATATTTTTAATAAATTTTTATGACTGCAATAATTATAATAACCATTAAATATCAACAACTTACAAATACTGCTCGGCAAATAAAAATCAAGCGCATCTGCACGCAAGGGAACAAAACACAAGCCATTTGTGGATAAGTTGTGGGTATTCTCTTAGTAACTCGTTAACTTCAGCTATTGTGCTGCTAACCGTCATTTTCTTTAGGGAAGGTCTTAAACCGAGGAGAGCTTGGGCAAAAACGACGAAGGCTTATTTGCCAATACAAAAACTAGAAAAAATCTCTCCGAGTAGATCATCACTCGTATAATCCCCGGTAATGCTAGCCAACTCCTGCTGGGCCTGCTTTAAATCTTCGGCAATCAGCTCACCCGCCCCAGCTGTCAAAAGTTGCTTCAGGGCCTGGGCAATACTGTCCTGGGTTTGATGTAATGCGGTGATGTGACGCCTGCGCGCAGAAAAAAGGCCCTCGCCGGCACTGACATAACCTGCACATTTTTTGAGGTGCTGTTTAAGCTCAACTAAACCCGAACCCGTCCTGGCTGAAATTTCAATAACGGGGTGCTTGCTTTGCTCAGCTTGAAAACCTGCATAGGCAGAGCTATCCGTTTTGTTAAGCACAAAGGTTAAATTCCCGGCCTGGCTAAAATCAGCCTCTCCCTGGGGAAAGATATTATCGGCCGAGAGGTCAAATGCTTTTGATGCGTCGACTAAGAACAGGATTTGGTCAGCGCGCTTTATTTCGCCCTCTGCCCGCTCGATACCCTTGCGTTCAACAGCATCTTCGGTAGCCCGCAATCCTGCGGTATCGATAATGTGCAAGGGCATGCCATCAATAGTAATTTGTTCGCGCAGCACATCTCGCGTTGTACCCGGTACGTCGGTAACAATGGCAGTATCGAGCCCTGACAGGGCATTGAGTAAACTGGACTTACCCGCATTGGGTTTGCCGGCAATAACAACCGAGATACCCTCTCTTAATAAAGCACCCTGAGAAACACTCGCCAGTAGTTCTGCCAACTCCTTCTTGAGACCCAGCAAACCAGACTCGACCTTGCCATCGGAGAGGAAATCGATCTCCTCTTCGGGGAAATCAATCGCCGCTTCAACGTATACGCGAAGTTGAATAAGCTGCTCGAGAACTTGCTCGACCCATCGTGAAAATTGGCCCTGGAGTGTTTTCATCGCACCGCGAGCAGCCTGCTCACTGCCGGCATCGATTAAATCGGCAACGGCTTCAACCTGAGTCAGATCCATTTTACCGTTGAGAAAAGCTCGCTCAGAAAACTCGCCGGGGCGAGCCTGTCGCGCACCGAGTTCAATGGCACGGTGCAGTAGACAATCCATAACAACCGGGCCACCGTGACCCTGAAGTTCGAGCACATGTTCACCGGTGTAAGAGTCTGGAGCGGGAAAGTAGAGGACGATGCCCCTATCGATTGGCTCACCATCAGCTGCAAGGAAAGGCTGATAATGGGCATAGCGGGGAGTTGGGCTAAAACCCAGCAGGGCATCAAAAAAGGGCTCTAGATTATTCCCCGACAAACGAACAATGCCGACCCCACCGCGCCCAGGTGGGGTAATCAGTGCTGCAATAACATCGCTACTATTAACAAGCATTGGTTAAGGGATTAAGCCCCTGGTTATGCAGTAAAAATTACTCGCGTATTATTTTTCGCGTAATAGTCCACTGCTGAGCAATCGACAATATGCTGTTGACCGTCCAGTAAAGCACCAAACCCGCCGGGAAGAACATAAAGAAGAAGCTAAAGGCAACGGGCATTAGGCGCATAACCTTGGCTTGCATGGGGTCGGGGGGCGCTGGCTGTAAGGTTTGCAGCACAAACATACTAATGCCGTTAAGTACCGGCAATACATAGTAGGGATCTTTTTGGGACAGATCCGTTAGCCAGAAAATAAAGGGCGCGTGCCGTAACTCAACACTTTCGTTGAGCACCCAGTACAGGGCGATAAACACCGGCATTTGAATCAACATGGGTAGACAACCACCCATTGGATTGACCTTTTCCTTTTTATAAAAGGCCATCATCTCCTGGGACATTTTCTGTCGATCGTCCCCATAGAGCTCTTTTAAGCGTGCCATTTCGGGCTGCAGCTTGCGCATGCGAGCCATGGATTTATAGCTAGCGGCGGAAAGGGGGAAGAACAGTAATTTGACCACAAAGGTCAGGAATATAATCGACCAACCCCAGTTACCCACCAGGCCGTGGAACATCGTCAAACCGTAAAACAGCGGCTTAGCTACCCACCACAACCAACCATAATCGATGGTTAAATCGAGGTAGGGGGAAATTTCTTCCATGCGATACTGGTCTTTCGGGCCAACGTAAAATGCGGCACGCAACTCGCCGCTAGCACCGGGGGCTACATCGACCGCGGCGCTGGTAAAACCCATGGTGTAGAGGTCTTTACTGCCCAACTTACGCAATTGATAGCTGTTGTTGGCATGCTGATCGGGCACCCAGGCACTGATAAAATAATGCTGGACCATCGCTATCCAGCCACCCAGCTTCTCGGTTTTGAAAGCACCTTCTTCCATATCCGAGAAATCGTATTTCTTGTATTTATCTTCATCCGTGGACAGTGCAGCACCCAGATAGGCATTCGGCCCCATCGTACTATTTGAATTTGGATTGTGAGAATCGCGCTGAATTTGGCCAAATAAATGCGCCTGCCACACCTCACTGCCATGGTTTTCAACGAGATAAACCACATCGACCAGGTAATTATCACGCTTAAAGATAAAGCGCTTGGTGAGAGTTGCCCCATCTTGTTGAAGATGCAGATCGACAACGACTTGCTCATCACCTTCTTGCAACTGATAGTGGGCACTGGCGACAGAAAAACGCGGTCTACCCGCCGCTGTGTCTGTGCCATTGCGGCCAATCAAACCACTTTGCGCAATATAAGTTTGGCTCTGGGTGCGATTGAGCATGACAAAAGGATCAGCACCCGGCTCCTGGGAAACCAGATGCTGAGGCAGGGCAACACGGACAATATCTCCACCCAGGGTATCAATGGTCACTTCCAGCACATCGCTGTTGACCGTCACCAGGCGCGCATTTTCAATGATTGCGCTGCCCTGGACATCCACCTGATCAACTCGTTGCACTAGCTCGGGGATAGCCGAGGTGTCATTTTGTTGAATTTTAGGGGCTAGTACCGCCTCTTCCGGGAGAGGAGGAATGAGTACAGATTCATTACTGGTTGCGGCAATAGCCGGCGCATGCGCTTCCTGATACTCATTCCAACGAATAAATAATAGTCCGAACACGACGACTATCGCTGCGATCAAAGCACTGCGTTGCCAGTCCATTATGAATTGGGCTCCGGATTTTGTTGGTGAGATTTGTTAAACCGCTTGCCAGGTACGGGGTCAACCCCACCCGAGTGGAAGGGCTGACATTTACAGATTCGCTTAACCGCAAGCAGACTGCCACACAGACAACCATGTTGCTGCAAAGCTTGTATCGTATATTCAGAGCAGGTGGGATAAAACCGGCAATTATTACCAAGCAATGGACTTACCAAAAACTGGTAAAGCTTGATAAGAAAGACCATCGATTTTGCAATCATGTCTTTGCCACCTTACTCATTTGACGAGATAGTTTTCGCCAGGAATCTAGCAACAGTTTCTGCTGCACGGCTGGTTCAAGTCTATCCAGACCTCTGCGTGCCAAAAATATGATATCCAGGCTTACAAGTGCTTGCTGATTGAGCCGAAAGCTATCTCGTACCACCCGCTTTATACGGTTACGCTTAACCGCTAAACGGACGTTCTTTTTCGCCACTATCAGACCCAAACGAGCCTCTTTTAAGTCGTTTGGTCGCGCTAGCATAAGCAGATTTCGATGCGAAACCCGATACGGCGAATCGTCGAATACCGCCTTGTAAGCCGCCTGCGTTAGTAGGCGCTTACTCCTGCCAAAACCCATGTCGGGCATGGCAGTCCCCTAACGACCCTGGTTTCAGGCAGCCAGACGCTTACGACCACGGGCACGGCGGCGGTTGATCAAGGCACGACCATTTTTGCTCGCCATACGCGAACGAAAACCGTGAGTTCTTTTACGCTTGAGGACACTGGGTTGAAATGTTCTTTTCATAGCTATTAATCCGCTTCCCGGGTTGTTAGCAATAAAGCAACAACTGTATGACCGGTTCTGAATGTGTTTAAGGGCCGGGGATTCTATAGAAAAACCCTTTCTGTAGCAATGGTTTAAATTAAAATTACAGTCTTCGCAAGGATCGGGCCACTAACGGGCTAAGAAGCCCACAAATTAAGGTACAACAACTGAATATAGAGGGGATAAGATGGGGACTAATTTGTGGATAAGCTAAGTTTTCTACTGCCTGTTGATAAGGCCTTATTTTACCAACAGCTTACAAATGCCTAACCACCACACTAAGCAGTGATTATACTCCAGTTGTTACCGGCTCTATAACGAGAGCTGGCAAGCATCTCAATGACTTAATCACAATTTTTACTGCCCTTAATAATAATAACTATATCTAAATACACTATTAAGAATATAAATAATAAAATATATCTTATAAAGACTAAATCCTTGGATAAGCGGGAAAACAATGAACAAATGGATACGGCTTGGCCTGGCTCTTCCACTAGTCTCAACATTACAACTGGCAAACGCGGGAGGCCTGTGGCTTAACGAATTTGGTGCACCCGCTATGGGTCGCGCGGGTGCAGGTGCAGAGGCGGGCACTGGGGATGCCTCTGCCGCCCTGTATAACCCCGCCAGCATGAGGCAAATTAAAACCGAACAACTGATGCTAAGCGGCGGTTTCCTCAATACAAACAGCAAGTTTTCTGTTGAAAGCAGTGGTGCACTGAACGGCACTGGAGATGGTGGTGATGCTGGTGATATTTTACCGACGGGCAGCCTGTTCTATGTAAAACCCATCAACGAGAAATTACAGTTTGGTTTTTCCCTGTCAGGTTTGGCGGGTGCTGGACTTGATTATGACAAAGATTGGGCTGGTCGCTACCAGGCCACATCCGTTGCTATTGTTGCCATGGTTGCCATGCCCTCGTTGGCTTTCAGCGTGAGCGAAAAATTGTCGCTGGGCTTCGGCCTACCGATTATGTACACCGAGCTAGAAATGAAGTTGGCAGTGCCCCGTCCCGGTCAGAGTGATGGTCAGGCGAAAATAGACGGCGACGACATCCTTGTCGGTTATCACCTGAGTCTCTGGTATGAATTTAGCCCGGCGACGCAACTGGGTATTTACTATCAGTCCGAATTTGAGGCCAAATACAGTGGTGGTGTGGACGTTGACCCCCTGGGTTTGAGTGTCGGGAGCGATCTGGATCTTAATTTTTCAGCGAAGGCCTACGTTGGCCTGAGTCATCGCTTTAGCGATAAGCTGACCGCTCATATCACTCTGGGCTGGGAAGACTGGAGCACCATGGGTGATGTCAACCTGTCGACACGGACGGGTGGCAATGCTTCCCTGCCGAAAAACTGGAACGACACCTATCACTATGCGGTTGGTATTGAATATTTACTCGCACCCGAATGGATACTCAATCTCGGTTATGCCTATGACACTAATCCTGTTGATGCCAAAGATCGCACGGCGGATTTACCTGTCGATAGACAGAATCGCTATACAGTGGGCATAGAACATAAATCCCCAAGCAGTTTCGACTGGGGTGCTCAGTTGGTCTATGTTGATTTAGGCTCGGCGGCAATCAACACTCGCTCTCTCGCCGGTGGCCCTGCCACGGGATATTCCGGTGACTATAAAAACAACGAGATGATTGTTGCTTCGTTCAGTGCTAACTGGGCGTTTTAAGCCGCATCAAAAAAGAGCTGCGCCCCGTCGTTACTGGGTTGCGGCTGTCGTCAATGTTCAAAGAGCAGTTCCTGCTGATTGAGCTCGTTTAATTGAATAGGATCCTGCCTTTTATTCGGGAATTTGGCATAGGCCGCGCACTCATTCTAGTCGCGGCCTATGTCGTTACTCTGTTGCTGTTATTCGGTGCTGCATTGTTGTTGATGAGTGATGAAGATTATCGGGATGCCTTGATTTTTTCGGCGGATTTCTTCTTCGATTCTCAGTTAGACATTGATGGCGCATTTACTCTTAGTTTCGGTCATAAAATTGAGCTTAAGGCTGACAGTATTCGCTGGAAGGCCAATGACGGCCCTTACAACCTGTCTATTGGTGAGTTGCATGTAGAGCAGGATGTCGATTTGTCTTTCAAATCAAAAACCTTATGGATCAATAGCCTTCGGCTTACTGATCTTCATATTGAAGTGGTGGCGAAAGAAAGTGATCAGGCAATTAGCTGGCAGACGTTTTCTCTATCTGCTGTCTTTTTGGAAAAGGCAGAGCTGGAAAATGTATCGCTGATGTATACGGCAAGTGAACAACAGCAGCGTAATATCAAGCTTAATTATTTAGCAATCTCGGAAGACGACCTACAAAGCCCAGTAAAAATCAGGGCTGCAGGAATGTTCGATAAGCGAGCACTAAAATTTGCAGGAACCTTCGGTTCTCTGGCAAAGCTGCGTGGCATGCGTGGCATGCGTGGCAACCCGGGTCAGTCTTATCCGGTAGCGTTTCATTTAAGCCGAGATCTTGCAGACAGTGACCCTGCCCGCAACGACGCCGAAATCATCGCGGTTGATGGCTCTATTCGCCGTTTATCGTCGGGGGATAACTTGCTTGAACTCGGGCTCAGCGTTGACCTGTCTGAAGGGCTGGGTGCTTTTCGTGGGGGAGCAAGCCCTAATAATCTGGGTCTGCTGCAAGGCAAGCTACGTCTCAGCAATGCAGCTGGTCCCTGGCACATTAAAAAAATTGATCTGGTATCAGGCAGTACGAGTTTGTATCAACTGGCAATTACTGGCGGCGTTGTGGGTTTGAATCAGGAGGCTGATGTTGAGCTGCAGAGTCAACTGACGGTGCCCTCACCAGCGGCCCTGGGGGAGGTCCTGGGTCTTGATCTCAGTGGCTACGGGGCCTTTGCGACCACAGGTGTGCTCAAAGGCAATAAAAACGCACTCAATTATAAGGGCAATACCACAATCGGCAGCACAGAGAGTGAAGTGATATTGAATGTCTCTTTGGAAAAGGATAAGTCGATGATAAAGGGCAGTTTAAACATTCCTCTTCTCTACCTTGCCGATATAGGCATAGAAGAGCCTGCCCTTGAAACCGTTGATCCCGAGGCACCTTCAAGGGGAGATCAGGCGGATGGCAACCAGCAAGCAACGCGAGAAAAATGGAAAATCTGGAAAACCCTGAAAAGGACGCTGCAAAAACCCACGTCAAAAGATAAGACCTTTATCTTTGCTCGAGAACCACTGAACTTTGCCAAGCTGCAGGATATTGAGCTTAATCTCAGTATCGAAATCGATAAAATTGCAGGTACGGCTTACTCAATAGATCAGCTTAGCGGCGAACTCACACTAGCCGATGGGGTACTGCACATAGCACCCCTACAATTGGTGTTTGAACAGGGCGTAACTCAGCTTGAGTTTAAAATGGATACCCGTGAGACAGCGGAGTTCAGCCTGCAACTACAGGCTGATAACCTGATACTGGGTCAACTAATATCGCAAATTCAAAGTGAAGTACCGGTAAAAGGCAAGGGAAACCTACTGTTGGATGTTAGTAGCAAAGGACATTCTGCCCATGCCCTGGCCTCGAACCTGTCGGGGTCCTTACGCTTTGAACTCGAAGAGGCGAGTATTCCCAGTCAGTATATTGAGTTTTTGTCGGTGGATGTGCTCGGTTGGGTGGTGCGCCAGAGCCGCTTAAAGGAGGTTTACACGCGGCTCGACTGCATCCTGATGGATTTTGATATTGAGCAGGGCCTCGCCTCGAGTCAGTTGCTGCTGGCTGGTGGTCCCAACCTTTTTGTTAATGGCGTTGCCAGTGTGGACCTGGGTGAAGAAAGTATTGATATGGTGTTGTTGCCCCGGCAAAAAAAGAATCTGTTTTCGCAGATGCCGCCGGTAAAAATTAAAGGTCCCCTGAAGAACCCGGTGGTACAAGCACTACCAAAAAAGGCCGCTGCGACCGCAATTGCCACCACGGTATTGCTCCCCGGCGTTATTATTCCCCAGTATGTGATAAAAAAATTCTGGAAACGCGGAGACAATTCTGCCTCGGACTGTGGGCAATTAGCGGAGCAATACAGGGCTCAGTAGTTTTCGTTTTACAAGTTGATATGGTTTTGGACCGGCCTCTTCGAGCTGCTATCAGTACATCCCCAACCCTCTTTCCTGCTTGATAGTTTGGTGACAGCTTTTATCTTGCTATAATGGCCGGTCAACAACACCTTTCGCACACCCTTCGTATCTGAAATCTATGTCCCAAACACAACAATTTGATGTCATTGTTATTGGCGGTGGTCACGCGGGCACCGAGGCCTGTCTGGCCGCTGCGCGCATGGGTTGTAAGACCTTGTTGATCAGTCACAACATTGAAACCCTCGGTCAGATGTCCTGCAACCCGGCGATTGGTGGCATTGGTAAAAGTCATCTGGTCAGAGAGGTCGATGCCCTGGGTGGCATCATGGCGCAGGCGGCCGATCAGGCGGGCATACAATTTCGCATTCTCAATGCGCGCAAGGGCCCAGCGGTACGAGCGACTCGGGTGCAGGCTGATAGAGCCTTGTACAAAGCGGCCGTGCGTTCTGCCCTCGAAAATCAAGACAACTTAATGATTTTTCAGCAGGCGGTGGATGATCTCATCACCGAAGGCGATAAGGTCACGGGTGTGGTCACGGATTCGGGTCTTAAGTTTTTCGCCCCCTCCATCGTACTGACCACGGGTACCTTTTTGGCGGGTAAAATTCATGTCGGACTGGAGAATCACGCTGGCGGTCGAGCCGGTGAGCCGCCAGCGGCACGATTAGCTCAGCGCTTGCGAGAAATGCCCTTTCGCGTCGACCGTTTAAAAACCGGCACGCCGCCGCGAATCGATGCCCGTACAGTCGACTTTTCTGATCTACAGGAACAGTGGGGTGACGAGCCCCGCCCGGTGATGTCGTTTCTGGGCAATACCCGCGACCACCCACAACAAGCGTGTTGCTGGATTACCCACACCAGTGAAAAGACCCACGATATTATTCGCGGCGGCATGGACAGATCGCCCCTGTACACCGGTGTCATCGACGGTGTCGGCCCGCGTTACTGCCCGTCGATTGAAGACAAGATTGTGCGCTTTGCCGATAAATCCAGCCATCAAATCTTTATTGAACCGGAGGGCTTGAGTACCTACGAGCTCTACCCCAACGGCATTTCCACCAGCCTGCCCTACGATGTGCAGCTCGATTTGTTGCATTCGATCAAGGGTTTCGAGAATGCCCACATAACCCGTCCCGGTTACGCCATCGAATACGATTACTTTAACCCCCAGGATCTGCAGTACTCCCTGGAAACCCGTTGCATGCAGGGGCTGTTTTTTGCCGGCCAAATTAACGGGACGACCGGTTATGAAGAGGCGGCTGCTCAGGGCCTGTTGGCAGGCATTAATGCGGCCTTGAAGGTAAAGGGTGAAGAGGCCTGGTGCCCGCGCCGCGATGAAGCTTATTTGGGGGTGTTGGTTGACGACCTGATTACCATGGGTACTCGAGAGCCCTATCGCATGTTTACCAGCCGTGCGGAATATCGCCTGCTGCTGCGTGAAGACAACGCCGATGAGCGTTTAACGGAAAAAGGTCGTGAATTCGGTTTGGTGGACGATGAGCGCTGGTGTCATTACAGTGAGAAGTGCGAGGCGATTAGCCGTGAAAATGAAAGAATGGCCAGCACCTGGGTGCAACCCGGTAGTGCCGAGGCTATTGCTCTCGAAGCTCATATTGAAAAACCGCTCGCCCATGAGTACAACCTGGCTGAGTTGATTAAGCGTCCGGAACTGGATTATCAAAAAATTGCGGCTTTGTACGATGGTAGTGATACTCCGCTGGTTGATCCCCAGGTGGCGCAACAGATTGAGATAAAGGCCAAATACAGCGGCTACATCGATCGTCAGCGGGACGATATCGAACGTCTGCGTCGCCATGAGAACACCGCCATTCCCGATGACTTTGATTATTCCGAAGTCAAAGGCCTGTCGAATGAGGTTAAGCAAAAACTGGATGAAGCCCGGCCCACCACCCTGGCGCGAGCGTCTCGTACCCAGGGCGTAACTCCGGCGGCCATCTCCTTATTATTAATCTATTTAAAAAAGAGGGCCGTTGTGGCTGAACATCTTGCTTAGTTCGTCTCGTGAGTTATCCCCCGCCCAGCTCGATAGCGCCCTGAAAGAGGGTATTGCGGCCCAGGGTTTGCAAGTTGAAGATCAGGCCAGAGCAGCAATGCTGCAATACCTGGGTTTACTGCAGCGCTGGAATAAAGCCTATAACCTGACCTCGATTAAAGATCCGGCGCAAATGCTCAGTTATCACTTGCTCGATAGCCTGAGCATTGGCCCCCATCTGCAAGGGCAGTCGTTTATTGATGTCGGTACCGGTGCCGGTTTGCCCGGTATTCCATTGGCCGTCACTCACCCCGATAAAAACTTCAGTTTGCTCGACAGCAACGGCAAAAAAATACGCTTTTTATTCCAGATTAAAACGGCTTTGAAGCTGGGCAATGTTAAAGAAATGCAGGGGCGCGTTGAGGAATATAAACCCGAACAGCGCTACGACGGCGTCATTAGCCGGGCTTTTGCTTCTTTGACGGATATGATTGAAGGTAGCGAGCACTTATTGGTGGCAGGGGGACGTTTTTACGCCATGAAAGGCCGTTACCCGGATAAAGAGTTGAGTGCACTACCGAAAGGCTATAAGGTCGAGCAGGCTATCGAGCTTGAAGTGCCGACCCTGGATCAGCAACGCCACCTTGTCATCATCAAAAAATCATAAATAAAGGTTTAGTCTTGATCCCCACTTATGCGATAGCCAATCAGAAAGGCGGCGTTGGTAAAACCACGACCAGTATCAACCTCGCCGCTGCACTGGCACACCTCGGTAAACGGGTGTTGTTGATCGACCTTGACCCCCAGGGCAATACCACGACCGGCAGTGGTGTGGAAAAAGACCAGCTGCAAACCACTATTTACAATGTGTTGACGGGACGCTGCAGTGCCGATGAAGCCATCATCCCCTGCCTGGAAGCGGGTTATGACTTAATCCCTGCCAATGGTGATTTAACGGCGGCAGAAGTTGAACTCATGCAAATCACTGACCGCGATAAGCGCTTAAAGAAGGCCATTCAAAGCCTCGATGATCGCTACCACTTTATTATTATTGATTGTCCACCGGCCTTGAGCATGCTCACCATCAATGCCTTCGTCGCCAGTAATAATGTCATTATTCCTATGCAGTGCGAATACTATGCGCTTGAAGGTTTGTCAGCTCTGGTCAATACCATTGCTAAAGTGAGTAAGTTGCTCAACCCGGCACTGCGGGTCGAAGGCATTCTGCGCACCATGTACGATCCCCGCAACAGTTTGACTAAAGACGTTTCCAATCAACTACACAATCATTTTGCCGACCGGGTCTATCAATCGGTGATACCGAGAAACGTGCGTTTGGCGGAAGCACCAAGTTATGGTCAGTCAATCATACAATATGACCGTAGTTCAAAAGGCGCCGCTGCTTATTTGGGTATGGCCACTGAATTACTGCGTCGCAGCTCGCGCAGAGCGGAGAAGGGACGACAGCAAAATCATGGATAAATTATGAGTGCGAAGAAAAAAGGCCTGGGTAAGGGGCTCGATGCTCTGTTGGGTGGCGAAATGGGCGCACCCCTCGCTGAGGAAGCGAGCGAAACAAGTTCGGAACAGAATAGTGTTCAGGGTTTAAAAGAGTTGCCGGTTGAATTTCTGCAGCGTGGCCAATATCAGCCCCGTAAAGATATGAACCCAGATGCGCTGGATGAGTTGGCCGAATCCATACGGCGCCAGGGCATTATGCTGCCAATAATGGTACGCCCCCTGGGCAAAGACAGTTATGAGATCGTCGCCGGTGAACGCCGTTGGCGTGCCGCTCAGTTGGCGGGTTTGGCCGCTGTACCGGTTATCGTCAAAACCATTTCTGACGAAGATGCCATCGCTCTGGCCTTAATAGAAAACATTCAGCGTGAGGACCTCAATGCCATGGAAGAGGCGCTGGCCCTGACGCGCCTACAACAAGAGTTTGGCTATAGTCAGAAAGAGGTGGCCGAAGCCGTCGGCAAGCCCCGTTCGACCGTGGCCAATTTAATGCGTCTCACCGCCCTGGAGCCGGAAGTGGCTGTATTACTGGAGCGTGGCGATATCGATATGGGTCACGGCCGGGCTTTACTGGGTTTAGAAGGAACAAGTCAGCTTGAAGTGGCACGGCTGGTGGTCGGCAAAGGTTTGACCGTGCGCCAGACAGAAGCCTTGGTGCGTAAATGGCAGGATGGCGAGCAGGCACCAGTACAGGCTCCAGCAAAGAATCAGGACATTCAGCGTCTGGAACAAAGGTTGTCGGAACAGCTGGGAGCAGGTGTTGCCATTCAGCACGGTAGCGGCGGCAAAGGCAAGATGGTGATCCGCTATAACAGTCTCGATGAACTGGATGGCATCTTGACCCACATCAAGTAAGCCGCGTGGTTTGTGAATTAGTCATGTAATTAGTGAAATAATTAAGCCTGTTACTGGTTGCTTGCTCGCAACTTCATGCTTATAATGCGCGCCCAAAGTGGCGTCGCATGTCAATCGAACACTGATTACTGTGAAATAAATGCGCAACTTTGGCTCTCAATAGAGTCGCATTGCGGCCTTAATGAGGGGGCGACCTGCTAGTGAATAGCAGTGTGAAAGACAAGAGCGGTAGTAAATTAGCATTCGGATTTATCGGGGTGCAGTTGGCGATCTGTTTATTAGTTGTGATAAGCACCTATGTGGTGTTCGATCGCAAAATGGCAGAAGCTGCATTGGTCGGATGCATGATCAATGTGATAGCCAGTGGCTATTTCGCCATTGTGTCGCTCAAGTTACCAAAAAGTGCAAGTCCCGGCATGATACTCGCCAGGTTTTATGTGGGTGAAGTAGGGAAGTTTGTCATTGTTGCCGTTTGTTTTGGTTGGGTCTTTAAGTTCCTGCCAGAAATGATAGAAGGACGGCATGCAATCATACTATTTGTGGCTTTCTTAATAGCGCAGGTCGCCTTTGTTGTGGCGCCGCTGGTATTAAAGGAAGACTTTAATTGAATGTGGAAGATCGAGAGCTATAGATGTCCAGTGAAACAATAACCTCACGGGAATATATCACCCACCACCTGACCAACCTCACCTATGGGCAACACGCCGATGGTACCTGGGGTCTTGCGCACAGTGGTGAAGAAGCTGCACAAATGGGTTTCTGGGCCTTGAATGTCGATACCTTTGGTTTTTCATTGGCACTCGGCATGATCTTCATGTTTACTTTTTACCGCGTTGCCAAGCGCGTCACCACCGGTGTTCCCGGCGGTATGCAGAATTTTGTAGAAATGATCGTCGACTTTGTCGATGACAATGTAAAAGGTATGTTCCATCACCAGAGCAAGGTCATAGCGCCAATGGCCTTGACCATATTTGTCTGGGTACTGATGATGAACTTTATGGATCTGATACCCATCGACTTCCTGCCTGAACTCGGTAAAGTCTTCGGTCTGCATTTCCTCAAGGTTGTACCTTCAACCGACGTTAATATCACCATGGGCCTGGCGCTAAGCGTCTTCTGTGTGGTGATCTTCTTCAGTATTAAACAAAAGGGTCTGGGTGGCTTTGCGGCCGAGCTGGCTTTCCATCCCTTTGGTAAGTTCGGCCTGCCGATCAACCTCTTTCTAGAGGTTGTTAACCTGCTGGCAAAACCCATATCACTAGGTTTGCGACTCTTTGGCAACCTTTATGCGGGCGAGATGATCTTCATCCTCATCGCACTACTACCTTTCTGGATCCAGTGGGCGCTGTCTGTGCCCTGGGCCATATTCCATATCTTAATCATCGTGCTCCAGGCCTTTATATTCATGGTACTTACCATTGTTTACATGGCTATGGCGTTTGATGATCACTAAGATAAACCTCACTTCAATACTACTTTAAGTTTAGAGACACAACGGGAGCAACAATGGAAACTTCATTAATCTACCTTGCAGGCGCAATCATGATGGGTCTGGGTGCTGTTGGCGCGGCAATCGGTGTTGGTATTCTGGGCAGCAAATTCCTGGAAGGTGGTGCTCGCCAGCCAGAATTAGTGCCTATGTTACGTGCGCAGTTCTTTATTGTTATGGGCCTGGTTGATGCTGTACCCATGATCTCTGTTGGTATCTGTTTGTACCTTCTGTTTGTTGTAGCAGGCGGCTAAGTTAATACCATTAAACAGTTATCTTTAAACCTGAAGGGGTATTGATGTGAATATCAATGCAACGATTCTAGGCCAGGTTATTTCATTCGCCATCTTCGTATGGTTCTGTATGAAGTTTGTCTGGCCCGCACTTATCGGTGCGATGGAAGAGCGCAAGAAAACAATTGCCGATGGCCTCGAAGCGGCTGATCGTGCGGTACGTGATCTTGAGCTTGCCCAGAACAAAGCAGTAGACCAGCTGAAAGAAGCTAAGCAGGAAGCGGCATCCATTATTGATGACGCGAAAAAACGTGCCAGCACGATCATTGATGAGTCGAAAGATAAGGCTCGTGAAGAAGGTGATCGTCTTATCGTTTCTGCACAGGCTGAAATTGAGCAGGAAAGCAACAAGGCACGTGAAGAACTACGTACTCAGGTTGCCGCATTGGCAATTGCCGGTGCTGAGAAGATTCTCGAGCGTTCGATTAGCGAAGAAGATAATCGCGACATCGTTGACGGCCTTGCCGCGCAACTCTAGGGGTAACCAATGGCTGAACTAAGTACATTAGCTCGCCCCTATGCGAAGGCTGCTTTCGAGTATGCCAATGAGAAAGGCGCGGTCGACCAGTGGGCAAAAACATTAAGCCTGTTGGCCGGTCTGTCAGAGTTTGATGCGGTTGCTGAATTGATCAGCGCACCGGATCAAACACCGGCAGAAAAAGCCGACAAGTTGATCGCTATTTGTGGTGATGGATTAAGCGTTGAAGGTGCTAACTTCTTAAAGAATTTAGCAGACAATCGTCGCTTGCCTCTACTGCCAGAAATACAGATTCAATTTAATGCCTTCCAGGCAGAGCAAGATAAAACGCTGGATGTCGATGTCCTCGCTGCACGTGCGATGGATCAGGCTCAGCAAGATCGTTTGGCCGCCGCACTACAGCAGCGTCTGGAACGGACAATTAATATTAAAGTCTCTGTAGACGCCGCCCTTATCGGTGGAGCGGTTATCCGCGCAGGCGACACAATCATCGACGGGTCAGTAAGTGGTCGTTTGGCCAGACTCGCCGAAGCAATTAATCAGTAGGGTTGAGGAATAGAGAATGCAACAGCTGAAACCATCTGAAATCAGCGAGATCATCAAGCAACGTATCGACAGCCTCGATATTAAAACTGAGGCAAGAAACGAAGGTACTATCGTATCCGTTTCTGACGGTATCGTTCGTATTCATGGTCTTGCCGATGTCATGTACGGTGAAATGATTGAATTTGACGGCGGCCTCTACGGCATGGCCCTCAACCTTGAGCGCGACTCTGTCGGCGCAGTGGTACTGGGCGATTACCAGTCACTGGCCGAGGGTCAAAAAGCGCGCTGTACCGGTCGTATTCTCGAAGTGCCAATTGGCCCCGAGTTGCTGGGTAGAGTTGTCGACGCACTGGGTAACCCCATCGACGGAAAAGGCCCAATTGAAGCTAAATTGACCGATGCCGTTGAGAAAGTTGCTCCCGGTGTTATTGAGCGTCAGTCAGTGGACGAGCCAGTACAAACCGGCTTGAAAGCGATTGATGCGATGGTTCCTGTTGGTCGTGGCCAGCGCGAGCTGATCATTGGTGACCGCCAGATTGGTAAGACAGCGATTGCCATTGACGCCATCATTAACCAGAAAACTACTGGCGTTAAATGTGTTTATGTCGCCATCGGCCAGAAGAGCTCCACCGTAGCGAACATCGTTCGCAAACTGGAAGAGCACGGCGCCATGGCACACACCGTGGTTGTTGCGGCTACCGCTTCCGACCCCGCGTCGATGCAGTTCTTGGCACCCTACTCGGGTTGCACCATGGGCGAGTATTACCGTGACCGTGGTGAAGACGCCCTGATTGTTTATGATGATCTGACCAAGCAAGCCTGGGCCTATCGTCAAATTTCCCTGCTACTGCGTCGTCCTCCAGGGCGTGAAGCGTATCCGGGCGATGTTTTCTATCTTCACTCCCGTTTGCTCGAGCGCTCTTCACGTGTCAATGCTGACTACGTTGAGAAGTTCACCAAGGGTGAAGTGAAAGGCAAAACCGGTTCTTTGACCGCCTTGCCCATTATTGAAACTCAGGCCGGTGACGTATCTGCCTTTGTACCGACCAACGTGATCTCCATTACCGATGGTCAGATCTTTGTTGAGACAGATTTGTTCAACTCGGGTATTCGCCCGGCGATGAACGCAGGTTTGTCGGTATCGCGAGTCGGTGGTGCAGCACAAACTAAAATCATTAAGAAGCTCGGCGGTGGTATTCGTCTGGCACTGGCGCAGTATCGTGAGCTGGCAGCATTCTCTCAGTTTGCCTCAGATCTCGATGACGCGACTCGCGAGCAGCTCGAGCACGGTCAGCGTGTCACTGAGTTGATGAAGCAGGGTCAGTATTCACCCCTGAGTGTGGCGGAGATGGGTGTTTCCCTGTTTGCCGCGAACGAAGGTTACTTGAAGCCAGTCCCGGTCAACAAAGTCGTTGATTTTGAAGCCGCACTGCTGTCTTACATGCGTTCCGATCACAGTGACCTGCTCGCTAAAGTCAATGAGTCAGGCGCTTGGGACGGCGATATTCAAGCTTCTTATAAAGCTGCACTGGATAAGTTTTCTGCCAGCCAGAGTTGGTAAGACACCTTTTTTTAGATAGCAGGTTTAGCGACGATCGGATTAATAGATTATGGCAGTCGGTAAAGAAGTAAAAACCAAGATCAACAGCGTTAAAAGTACGCAAAAGATCACCAGTGCGATGGAAATGGTTGCGGCCAGTAAAATGCGCCGTGCCCAGCAACGCATGTCATTGGGCAAGCCTTACGCGCAACGCATTCGTGCGGTGGTTGGTCATTTGGCCAATGCCGCACCAGAATACCGCCACCAGTATTTAACGGAGCGGGAAGTTAAGCGCGTAGGCTATATTTTGGTCTCTACAGACCGAGGTTTATGCGGCGGTTTGAACACCAACTTGTTCAAAGCCCAACTCAAGTCCATGCAAGCATGGAGCGAGAAAGGCGTTGAAGTTGATGTTTGCACCATTGGTAATAAAGCGGCTACCTTTTTTGGTAGCGTCGGTGCCAATATCACCGCGATTGTTAAAGACATGGGTGATCAGCCAGCAGCGAGTGAGTTGATTGGCAGCGTAAAAGTGATGCTCGATGCGTTCGACGAGGGCAAGATAGACCGTTTGTATCTGGTCTCCAACACCTTCGTCAACACCATGACGCAAGACCCAACGGTTGAGCAGGTTTTGCCTTTAGAGGCAGTCGAAGATGATAAGTTAAAGCATCATTGGGATTATATTTACGAGCCGGATGCCAAAGAATTACTCAGTGGCTTACTGGTACGTTACATCGAGTCACAGGTTTATCAGGCCGTTGTCGAAAACAAAGCCTGTGAGCAAGCGGCACGAATGATAGCCATGAAGAGCGCCACCGATAATGCCGGCGACCTGATCGACGAACTTGAATTGCTTTATAACAAAGCAAGACAGGGCGCGATTACTCAGGAACTGTCAGAAATTGTTAGTGGTGCAGCAGCAGTTTAAGCCCAGGGTACTAACCCGGTTTTACTGCTTTATTAAACAAAGAATTATCAGACTTAACGCCAAGGCGAAGAGGAAGTGTAGATGAGTAGCGGACAGATCGTTCAAATTATTGGTGCTGTAATCGATGTTGAGTTCCCACGGGATCAGGTACCGAGCATATACGATGCGCTAAATGTAGACGGCAAGGGGCTAACCCTTGAAGTTCAGCAGCAGCTGGGTGATGGCATTGTTCGTACGATTGCCATGGGTTCTTCAGAGGGCATTAGCCGTGGTCTGCCAGTTACCAATAGTGGTGCACCGATTTCGGTTCCCGTTGGTCAGGGCACGCTGGGCCGCATTATGGATGTACTCGGTAACCCGATTGATGAAGCGGGCCCTATCGATACTGAAACCTTCCTGCCGATTCACCGCAGCCCACCCGATTACGCTGATCAGTCTTCAGCTGTCGAGTTGTTTGAAACGGGTATTAAAGTTGTCGACCTGATTATGCCTATCGCCAAGGGTGGCAAGATTGGTCTCTTCGGTGGTGCGGGTGTTGGTAAAACCGTAACGCTGATGGAGCTGATTCGAAATATCGCCATCGAGCACTCGGGCTTCTCTGTATTCGCCGGTGTTGGTGAGCGGACTCGTGAAGGTAACGATTTCTACCACGAGATGAAAGAATCCAACGTACTGGATAAAGTGGCACTGGTTTACGGCCAGATGAATGAGCCTCCCGGCAACCGTTTGCGTGTTGCACTGACCGGTTTGACCATGGCAGAGAACTTCCGTGACGAAGGTCGTGACGTATTGATGTTTGTTGATAACATCTACCGTTATACCCTCGCGGGCACCGAAGTATCTGCACTACTGGGCCGTATGCCCTCAGCGGTAGGTTATCAGCCGACACTGGCTGAAGAGATGGGTGTTCTTCAGGAGCGTATTACCTCCACGAAGACCGGTTCTATTACTTCCTTCCAGGCGGTTTATGTACCTGCGGATGATTTGACCGATCCATCACCGGCAACAACATTTGCTCACCTCGATGCGACGCTCGTACTGTCGCGTCAAATTGCCGAACTGGGTATTTACCCGGCGGTTGATCCCCTCGATTCAACATCGCGTCTGCTCGATCCTTTGGTTATTGGCCAGGAGCACTACGATGTCGCCCGAGGCGTGCAGTCGGTACTGCAGCGCTATAAGGAACTGCGCGATATTATCGCCATTCTGGGTATGGATGAGCTGTCCGAAGAAGATAAGCAGATCGTTGCACGAGCGCGTAAGATTCAGCGCTTCCTGTCGCAGCCCTTCTTCGTAGCTGAAATCTTTACGGGAAGCTCCGGTAAATATGTATCGATGAAAGATACCATCAGCAGCTTCAAGGGCATCCTTGAAGGTGAGTATGATGACTTGCCAGAGCAGGCTTTCTACATGGTTGGCGGAATTGAAGAAGCTGTTGAACAGGCTAAAAACCTTTAATCTAGCAATAATTAGCTAACGAGTACCTACTATGTCTATACCCGTTCATTGCGATATCGTTAGTGCCGAAGAAGCGATCTTCTCCGGTATGGTCGAGATGGTGGTTGCTGCCGGTACACTGGGTGAGCTGGGTATCGCCTACGGCCACGCGCCTCTGCTCACGGGTTTATTGCCCGGCCCCGTACGCTTGATTAAAACTGGCAAGGAAGATGAAGTCATCTATCTCTCCGGTGGTTACCTCGAAGTACAGCCCGGTATTATTTCCATTCTTGCCGATACCGCGGTGCGTGCCGGTGATCTCGATGAAGCTGCTGCCATAGAAGCGCAGAAGCAAGCCGAGCATGACTTGAAAAACCACAATGGCGAAATAGATTATTCTGTCGCCGCTGCTCGCCTCTCCGAGGCAACAGCTCAGTTGCGCACCATTGCGGAACTACGCAGCCGAGCAGGTTCTATCCGCTAGTTAGTGGCTCGAACGTGTACGAAAAGGCAGCTTCGGCTGCCTTTTTTTGTGCGTTAAGAATTGCCTAACAATAAGTCGATATTTGTCACCAAAAAGTCAGCCATTGCTTGTTAGAATTGTCGGCTATTGGCTGACCTGACAGGGAGAAAGATAACAATGCTGCTCGATGTATTAGTACTTGCCGCCGGTAAAGGCACACGCATGCGCTCAGAGTTACCCAAGGTCTTACACCCGCTGGCCGGGAAGCCCTTGCTGGCGCATGTCTTTAGTTCAGTTGCAACCTTCGATAATGCTGCCATCAATGCCATCGTCGGTCACGGCAAAGGCTTAATTCAAGAGGCCTTTGCCGATCAGCCCTTAAACTGGATTGAACAGACCTCTCAGCTCGGCACCGCTCACGCCGTGTTGCAGGCCATCCCTGCGATAAGAGACGATGCCAAGGTACTTATCGTTTATGGCGATGTACCTTTGATTAAAAGCAGCACCCTCGAAAAAATGATCGCCGGCGTCGATAATGATGCTATGGCCTTGCTCACCGTCGAGCTGGCCGACCCGACAGGCTACGGTAGAATTCTGCGCAATAAAGAAGGTGAAGTTACCGGCATTATCGAGCAAAAAGATGCCACGCCCGAGCAGCTAACCATCACCGAGGTCAACACCGGCGTGATGGCGATGACAGCGGCCGATTTAAAGACCTGGCTGCCTAAAATCGACAACAATAATGCCCAGCAAGAATATTACTTAACCGATGTTATCGGTCTCGCACGCGATGCGGGTCGACGCATTAACACCTATGCCCCCGAAGCGGTTGAAGAAGTTGAAGGGGTGAATAGTCGCGCACAACTGGTTGCCCTCGAGCGTTACTACCAGCAGCAAAAAGCCCGTCAATTACTGGATTCAGGCGTGACTATTATTGACCCCAGTCGCTTCGATTGTCGCGGCGAGCTGAATACGGGTAGCGATATCATCATCGATATTAACTGTATCTTTGAGGGCACCAACCAAATTGGCAATGGCGTCGTGATCGGCCCCAACTGTGTCATTAAAGATGCCACCATCGGCGACAATGTCACCATTAAAGCGAACACGGTTATCGAAGGCCCGGTGACGCTTGAAGACGATGTTCAGGTCGGCCCCTTTGCTCGCCTTCGTCCTCACACCGTACTGGGTCAGGGTGCAAAAGTGGGTAATTTTGTCGAGACCAAAAAAGCAGACATTGGCCCCGGCAGCAAAATTAGTCATCTCAGTTACGTGGGTGATGCCAAGCTGGGTAGTGATGTGAATGTTGGCGCAGGCACCATTACCTGCAACTACGACGGGGTTAATAAACACCTGACGGAAATTGATGACGGTGCCTTTATTGGCTCCAACACATCGCTAGTGGCACCGGTTGCCGTGGGTAAAAATGCCACCGTTGGTGCCGGCTCGACGATTAGTCGCAGTGTCCCCGATGATAGTCTGGCCATTGCGCGGGGTAAGCAAAGAACCCTCGATTCCTGGAAGCGACCCGAAAAAAATTAAAGGACGAAGAATATGTGTGGAATAGTTGGCGCGGCCGCGCAACGCAATGTCACCGGTATTTTACTTGAAGGCTTAAAACGCCTTGAATACAGGGGTTATGACTCGGCAGGCGTTGCTGTACTCGATACAAAAAATAATATTTGTCTGCAAAAAAATGCCGGCAAAGTGGCCGCGCTGGAACAGGGTCTGGCTGCCAATCCCCTGCAAGGGCACCTGGGCATTGCCCATACCCGCTGGGCCACTCACGGCTCACCGAATGATGCGAACTCCCATCCCCACCGCTCCGCGCATATTGCCGTTGTGCACAATGGCATTATTGAAAACCACGATGCCCTGCGCAAAGAATTGCAGGCCGCAGGTTATGTCTTTATTTCCGACACCGATACGGAAGTGGTCGCCCATCTCGTCAACTTTTACAGTCGCGATTCATCGACCTTATTAAAAGCCGTACAACAAACCATTACTCGACTAGAGGGTGCCTACGCACTGGCTGTTATGTCGGCAGACCAACCAGCGACATTAATCGGTGCCCGCAAAGGCAGCCCTCTGGTACTGGGTGTCGGCATTGAAGAAAACTTCCTTGCCTCCGATCCACTAGCACTGCGTCAGGTAACGGATCGCTTTGTCTTCCTCGGTGAAGGCGACATGGTTGAGCTCAGCGCCGGGCACTTTCAAATTAACGATATCGAGGGGCAAGCGGTAGAGCGAGACGTTGTACGCATCGACCACGGGGCCGATCAGAATGACAAAGACGGTTTCCGTCATTACATGCTCAAGGAAATTTACCAGCAACCCGATGTCCTTGCGGCTACCTTGCAGGGCCGCATCAGCGACAAACATGTATTGCCCGAAGCCTTTGGCAGCGATGCGGTTGAGATACTGAAACAGGTTGAATGTGTCCACATCATCGCCTGCGGCACCAGCTATCACGCCGGCATGGTGGCGCGCTACTGGCTCGAAAGCTGGGCGGGTATTCCCTGCCAGGTCGAAGTGGCCAGCGAGTACCGCTACCGCAACGTCGTGGTACCCGCGAATACCCTGTTTCTCAGCATTTCCCAGTCGGGTGAAACCGCCGACACACTGGCGGCACTACAGGCGGCGGAACAAGCGGGCTACCTGGGAACCATGGTGGTTTGCAACGTCGCCAACAGTTCCTTGGTGCGCGAATCAGACCTTGCAGTAATGACCATGGCCGGGCCAGAAATTGGTGTTGCCTCGACTAAAGCCTTCACCACTCAACTGGTGGCACTACAGCTATTATCAATTGTACTGGCGCGTTTTCGCGGGGGTATTGATGAAGCCAAAGAGCAGGAACTGGTCGCGGCATTACAAAAGCTGCCAGAGCTGTGTCGTGAAATACTCACCCTCGACAAAGAAATTGAAGGCACCTTCCAAAGCTTTGCCGATAAGCAGAATGCCCTCTTCCTCGGTCGCGGTGTGCAATACCCCATCGCCCTGGAAGGCGCACTAAAGCTGAAAGAAATTTCCTACATTCACGCCGAAGCTTATCCCTCGGGTGAGTTAAAACATGGCCCGTTGGCACTGGTCGATGCTGACATGCCGGTGGTTGCTGTCGCGCCCAATAATGAGTTGTTGGAAAAACTAAAGTCCAACCTGCACGAGGTACAGGCCCGTGGTGGTCAGTTATTTGTTTTTGCCGACAAGTCCGCTGGCTTTCATGACCAGCAAGATATCACCGTCGTCAATTTGCCCCACGTGCCGGCTAGTATCGAAGCCATTATCTACACCCTGCCCCTGCAGTTATTGTCCTATCATGTCGCCGTATTAAAAGGCACCGATGTCGATCAGCCGCGCAATTTGGCGAAATCGGTAACGGTCGAGTAGCGGATTTAACATTTAGTTGTGAGCCGTTCGGGTCAGCAAGGGCGCCTTAAAAAGGCCCTTTGTTTGACCGCCAATGCCCGGTTCAGAATATGGTTCGCGCCCTCGACTCATTGAGCCGCAAGCGCCATCCCTTTGCCGTCTAGATAAATCCTCAAGCAAGCCTTACTGCGTCATTTTGGCGCTCTGAAGGGTGATAAAGTTCTAATTTTGGCAAGCACTGATTGACGGCTTTAGCGGTCATATTGGACACCTCTTGTCTCATAATTGTGCGCTGTTGACTGCAGGATGATGGGGCCGGGAGCTCAGACCTCGGGTTTCATCCAGCCTTGTGCATATGGGGCGGCCACGCTGGGCAATCCCCTGTTTTCCCGGCGCCATAAGCGTCAGTCAGTTGTCATAATCAATCAAAAACCTGTCAAGATATTGCCTTATGTTTCGTGTGGTTAAGGCTCATAATTTCTTTTACAATCAATATCTTATGAGAAATACCTAGGTTTTATATATTCCGTAAAACGGCTAGCCGTCCCCTTAGAATAAGCGCCGCCTTAAGCTGCTGAGAATAGCGTGACTGGCGAAGTGATGGCACTGCTGATCCGTAGCCTATTTTTTCGCTGGCCCTGGTGACTTGTCGCGCGATAAGCGAGGGCTAGATGACGGCCTTTCGACAACGAGCCCAAGCCCTCGACGTAATGCCTGGCAATTGATTTTGGTATTTGCTGGCGCGTTTCGATGGCCGGTGGCCAGCGTAGATATTCAATAATTTGTAATTTGTAATTTGTAATTTGTAATGCACTAACTGGAGAAGTAATGACATTAAAATCGACATCACCTCGGCGGGGCTTTGCTGCCCTGGGGCTTGCCGCTGCAGTACTTGCCGCGCCTATGGCCTCGGCCTTTGAGTATTCCGTATCGGGTTTTATTCGCCAGGAAATGGCCTATAAGATCAGCAACGACGAGAATTATAATTCGCGCGGGGGCTCACCCTTTAACGGTGAGACGGCGCTATTAACCGGCCCCTTCGTGCCGCCTGGGACAACGACGACCCAAATAGATAAAAGTGTCGATAATGACTGGAATGTTTTTGCCACCCGCGCCGAGGTGGACTTTAATTTTATCTTAAGCAATAACCTGACGGCTTTTATGAAGCTGCGTGGCTATTATCAGCCGGATGTTTTCAATGAGGCCGATGTTCGCTACCAGGGTGAAAATGGTAAGGAATACGGTGAGGACATTGACTACTTTGGCGTCAAGAACTTCAGCAATGGCGAGGCCACCTATCTTAGCGTCAGCGACGACGACTACATGCTCGACATCCCCGCCCTGTATTTCGACTACAGCAAGGGCCCGTTGTGGGTGCGCGTTGGTCAGCAGCAAATTGCCTGGGGAGAGGCGCTGTTTTTCCGCGTTGCCGATGTCGCCAACGGCCTCGATTTGCGCCGCCACTTCTTTTTTGATTTCGGTGCCGAGGAATATGCCGATGAGCGTCTGAGCTCGCCGGGTATTCGCGCCAGTTACATCATTGACTCAAACTGGGAAATTGAGGCCTTTGCCCAAATGTTCCAGCCCACGGTGCTGCCCACCAGGAATAGCGCCTACAACCCCATTCTTTCGGGCTTTGCTCAAAATTATCATGACTCTTTTCAGAATGTGAAAGACAACATCAATGTTGGCGTGCGCTTACAGGGCACCTTTGGTGATCTTGGCCTGCAGTTTTTCGCGGTCAGTCGCCACAACCCCGATCCCATCTTTCGTATGGTGCCGGGTGGCCAGACGGACAGTCCCTTTGGTACAGCCGTGTTTGGTCCCAGTGGTGACACCTTTGCCGACCAGCCCTTTATTTACTACGGCTACCCCCAGGGGGAGCAAGGTGATGCCTCGACCTCACCCGAGGCCTGGTTTTATTACAGCGGTATTGGTGGCATAGACGGCATGGCGGTGGTCAACTCGCTGGCGCGCACCTACCCGGTTATCCAGGAGATTTACGAAAACGCCTTTGGCCTCAGCCCCAATGCCGAGGGCCAGTACGTCGATAGTGTGACCGAGCCCGGTCTTAATGGCATCAGTGCCTACGATCTGCTCGCGGCCTTCTATGCACCGGGTAGTATCGAAGCTTCGCTGGAGGCCCATTACGCCGCAGAGGACGTTTTTGGTTTTGGCATAAACTACATTTTCTATGCCGAGCCCGATACCTTTATGGATCAGTTGGTGGTGCGTTTTGAAATGAGCTATACCCCCGACAAAAAATTTACCGCCTCGGACCTCAGTCCCGACTGGATTGTGGAAGACGAGTGGGTAAGCAGCTTTGTGGTGGAAAAGTATCAGCGTTTCAGCGATACCTTCCCCGCCACCTTCTTCATCTTTGAGTGGATGCACAAATCGGAAAGTGACCTTCTGGGTCGTCACCTTAGCGGTCTCGGTGGTGATGCCCGTCGCCAGCCCACTGGTGGTGAGGCCAATGGTGGTTGGGACGGCTTTGTATTTGCCTTCCAGCAACCCCTGCCGAATCTGACCTGGCGCATCGATGGCTCCATACTCTGGGACATTAACGGTGGCCTATACATACAGCCGGCCGTGCGCTACAAACCGTCTGGTGATTGGACGATCGAAGCCTTTGCCAACTTTATCGATTCCAAAGACAACGCCTCGATCTTCTCCACCACGGATTGGTCGGATGACTTTACGATGCGTATCACCTATCAGTTTTAGGCTCAGTCAGGCTTATTGAACCGCTAAAAAAGGCGCCCACAAGGGCGCCTTTTTTAGGTGATTTGTTTAGGTAGCACTCGCAAAGTCTGGCCGATATGGTGTCATGAATTACCCTCCGTGGCAGCCAACCGGGAACTGATTATTAACACCCGGCCTCTGCGGTAAGTAGCCTATGGTGTCGCCGTACGAAAGGCTCAACGGTCACTCAGTCGTGTTATTGGCAGCATTCGTAAAACGTGAATAAAGTTAGTATTTACTTACACTCTAAGAAAGATAATGTGAAATTACCGATAGCCTTTCGCCGGTATACACGTTACTCCAGTACTTTCCCCAGACGTTCCTGCGTTTCTAAAAACTCATTCATTATTTCGTAAACCACCTGCTTAACCGCTGTCGGTTCACTCATATTGCCGACCACCTGCCCGACCGGATAGGTTAAAAATTCGGCCTTGCGAACACGCTCCACACGGGTGCGGCCCTCCGCCCACCAGAGGATATTTTGCAGTGGTGCAGGCAGAGGTTCTATTGCCCCGGGCTGCTCATAGGCATCGGTAAAGGCATTGCGCAAGGTGCGACAGGGTTTGCCCGTCACCGCTCGGGTCATTACGGCGTCGTCGGCCTCGGCGGCAAATAGCTTCTCTTTGATCTCCGGCATCACTTCGCTCTCGACCGTCTTCAGCCAGATCGAGCCGCACCAAACCCCGGCACAACCCAGCGCCATTGCCGCCGATAAATGCCGACCCCGACTGACACCACCCGCCCCCAACACCGGCATGGGTGCCACGGCATCGGCAATATTGGGCCACAACACCATTGAGCTAATAGGCCCGGTATGTCCGCCGGCCTCGTTGCCTACGGCAATCACAAAATCACAACCGCGCTCTTTGTGTTTAAGTGCATGTTTAGCCTTACCGGCGAGCGCGGCAACCTTAATACCCTTTGCATGGGCCTTTTCAATCAGTTCCGGCGGCGGTGAGCCGAGGGCATTAACAATCAATTTAATCGGGTGCTCGAGGGCGATCTCAATCATCTCCATACTTTCTCGGGGCGTAAAAGAAAGCTCACCGAGCAGCGTACGAATGATTTCATCTTTCTCTTCGGGCGGCAGTGGCGGCACACCCGCAGCATCGATCATATCGCGCACAAACTCGACATGCTCAGTCGGTAGCAGTTTGTCGATATCGTATTTCAAATCACCGGCATCGCTATAGGTGGTCGGCATTAGCACATCGATGCCATAGGGCTTGCCGTCGACGTGATCGTCGATCCACTTCAACTCTTCACGCAGGCGCTCCGGCCCCATGCGGGCCATGCCCAGCACGCCCATGCCTCCGGCCTTGGACACCGCTGCGACCACATCGCGGCAATGGGAAAACGCAAACACGGGAATATCGATGCCAAACATCTCGCACAGTGGGTTTCTCACAGTCTTCTCCAGTGTCGTTGTTTAATAGCCCTACGCAACAGCCTAGGGCTTCAGTCGATGATTCTACAATGAGATTAACGGGAGGAGCTTGATTGAAAATAAGTTCAGTGGCAGGTCAGCTGCGTAATTTCACCCCTTCGGTTACAGTTGAATATAACAATAAAAATCAAATGATCGTCAATGGAGACACCGATGTCCGACAACATAATAAGCACCGATCAACCGGCATTTAATGGCCCGCAAATTGTGGCTGATCTGAATAGACTATTGCGCTTACGCACCACGCCCATCGGCATGAAGATGTTTACGACAAAGGCTGAAATGGAACAGGTACCGCGTATTCGCCGCCCCAAAGATATTCATACCACCGATCAAATAGTTGGCCAGGCCAGTCGCAATGGCTGGACAGTGGGCATTACCGTTGACGATTTGGTGGGTGAGCAATGCGGTGCCGTGCTCGGCTTGCATCCACAGGATGAAGAGTGGTTGGCCGGCGAAAAAATGGCCGGTGTTTGGTACAGCAGCGAAAAGGACGCGGCCGAACATCAGCGGGCAATGGATGTTGTCGCGTTTGGCCAATATAAGGCAATGGCCGTTAGCCCCCTGGCCGCAGGTCGCCTAGATCCCCCCGACATTTGCCTGATTTACGCCACACCTGCGCAGATGATTTTATTAATTAACGGTCTGCAATGGACGGGTTATAAAAAACTGGAATGGGGCTGTGTGGGTGAATCCGCCTGTGCTGACTCCTGGGGTAGAGCCTTAAAAACAGCAGAGCCCAGCCTTTCAATACCCTGCTTTGCGGAACGTCGCTATGGCGGTGTTATGGAGGACGAATTACTGATGGCCCTGCCGCCGAAGTTTTTACCGGGCATCATTGCTGGGCTGGATGCGCTGTCGAAAAACGGCCTGCGCTACCCGATTCCCCAGTACGGCATTACCACCGATGCAAGGGCCGGCCTGGGTGTCAGTTATTCGAGTTGAGTGGCCGATAGTACAGAGTGCCGGGGCGGGTGTAACAACAAAGCAAACAGGCATCCCACCGCTGCATTTTTAATAACAGCGCTGGGATGCCTATAAAATAGTCCTGAATTATCAATAAAAGCCGGCATTTAAGAGGTAAAACGAAAACCCTCATAATCGTTCGCCGCACAATCTTTCATACGCTGACGAAACTGCGGCGTCGGGCCAGCGTACAAAAGTAAGGCACGAGGCTTGCCGGCCACGTTGTCACCCATAATCCACGAATTGGTTTTGCTTAAGAGTGTCTTATTGGCCTCTTCAACGGCGTGCTCGGTCCAGCCGATTTCTGCCGCTTCTGTCGCCTCGACACTGGCCAGTTTTTCCGTGCGCATATGTTCGATCAAATCACTGACCCAATCTACACTCACCTGGGCACAACGGGGGATATTACAAAAGGCGGCGTGGGGGCCAATGTGGATAAACATATTGGGGTAACCCTCAACCTGTAAACCCATGTACGTGCGTAATTCATTGGCCCACTTGTCCTTAATACTTTCACCGTTAGTGCCCCGCACATCAATGCGCGATATGGCACCGGTGCCAGCATCAAAGCCGGTGGCATAAATAATCAGGTCGAACTCAAATTCATCAGTGCTGGTTTTTACCCCTGTGGCAGTAATCCGCTCAATGGGTGTTTCATTAAGATCAACCAGTTGCACATTATCCTGGTTATACGCTTCGTAATAATTAGTTTCCATCGGCACCCGGCGCTGACCGAAACCGTGGGCACTGGGCACCAGCTTAGCGGCGATAGCCGGGTCATCAACGCGCTGGCGGATTTTATTGGCCATAAAATCTGACAGTAGTTTATTGGCCTTCATGTCCGTCATAATTTCCGGGAAGTTAGACAGCCAAATTGAAAAGCCCTTTTCTTTATAGAGCTTTTCAAACAGTGCGTTGCGCTCTTCATCGCTCACATCATAAATTGAGCGAGGGTCAAACTGGTGAACGAAACCCCCTGAAGTCGAATCACAGGCTTTAAAGATCTCCGGGTAAGCGGCTTTTAGCGCGGGCTGCTCGGCGTCGGTGATAGCGGCGTTAAACAAGGGCGAGGCCCAGTTGGCGGTGCGTTGAAAGACCACCAGCTCTTTCGCATCTTTGGCGACATGGGGAATAAGCTGCACCGCGCTGGCACCGGCACCAATCACCGCAACCCGCTTGCCGGTATACACCGACTTATCGCCGCCCAAACTATTGGCATCGTGGGGCCAGCGGGCCGAGTGAAAAGACTCACTCTTAAAATCGTCAATGCCTTTAATATCGGGGTATTGCACGGCGGAGAGAATGCCCGTGGCCATAATCAAAAACTGGCAGCTGGCCTGCTCGCCATTCTCACCTTCTATCGCCCACTGGCTATTGTCTTCATTGAACACCGCAGTATTAATGCGGGTGTTGAACTGAATGTCATCGCGCAAACTAAACTTGTCGGCAACGTGGTTGAGATAGGCAAGGGTCTCGGGCTGGCCGGCGAAGTGCTCACTCCAGTTCCACTCCTCAAGTAATTCGTCTGAAAAGGAATAGGCATAGGTATAACTTTCCGAATCAAAGCGACAACCCGGATAGCGATTCCAGTACCAGGTGCCGCCAACGCCAGCCGCCTTTTCGTAAAGGCGGACGGAAAAGCCCGCCTCTCTTAAGCGGTGGAGTTGATAAAGGCCGGATACCCCGGCGCCAATAATGATTGCGTCGTAATGCGTCTGTGTTGACATGATTGTGCTACCTGCAAGTGTGTTAGCTATTATTATTTATAATGGGTAGCAGCAGGTTCGCACCCATGGGTGCTAAAAGTCAATATTGATCTGCCAGACGTATGGCGAGCTAAAGTTACGCTATAAAGAGTAGTTTGAAGCCGAGCATGACAATTAAAAATAAATGCGGGAAAGCGATGGTAGGCCGTAAGGCCTGGCCCAAATACTCTTTAATCAGGCCGGCACTACTCGGCCGGTTTTGTAAGTAAAGGCTGTTGAATTGAAAAGCCACTCCATCACAGTGTTGCGGCGAGTGCTCATTCGATAAATAAGCTTCCAGCTGTAAAAGGCGGCTATCAATACGCGATTGAAAGGTTTTCCAAATAGCATCCTGCAGCCATAGAATGAGTAGAAGACATAAAATAAAAGCGGAGAGATGGTCGGTAAAATAGGCGGCGGCTAAAACTCCAATGTTTGCTAGCTTAATTAGCAATGAGTGCTTTTCATAACTATCAAACTGCTTCTGTAGTAGAGACCATTCTGCGGCAAGGTGGGATGTTTGCATGGGGTTCTTCGATGCTTTATTTAGTGATTCTATAAAAAGGGAAGTTTGAATTTTATCTTACATGAATTATTTTGGAGTAGGTGGACGATTTCTAGAATAAAGTGCTGAACCCTTTGCTATCATTTTCCGCGATCAATGGTGTGAAAATAGGATAGAAATATTGCGTATTATTTATAGCGTTTGGTAATGGGCGCAAGCTGTTTGTGGCAAGGAAAGACCTGACCCTATTTTTCCTGCGGCAAGGTGGGATGTTTGCATGGAATTCTTCGATGCTCTATTAAGTGATTCTATAAAACGGGATGTTTAATTTTATCTTACATGAATTTTTTTGAGTAGGTGGACGATTTCTAGAATAAAGTGGTGAACCCTTTGCTATCATTTTCCGCGATCAATGGTGTGGAAATCGGATAGAAAGATTCCGAATGTTCAATGATATTTGGTAGTGAGCATAAATGCTTGTGGCAAGGAAAGACCTGAGCCTATTCTGTGTGGCAAGGAAAGACCTGACCCTATTTTTCCTTTTCTTTGTTCATGGCTGTCTATCCTCCCCATTAGGGATTAATGATAGACAGTTACACAGTTTTAATTACAGTCTCTTTGTTTACGAACTATCTTACTTCTAATAGTTCGTAGAATATTGATGACTCATTAGTAAGTGGGTTTTCAGTTTCAGTAACTTGGCAATATAAAGTTACTTCTTGCTCTAGGTGTAACTCGCTAACTACGGGCAACTTGCTCTTTGGATAAAGGATTTTTAAAAGATTGCCTTCACTGACCCTAAGTTCAATTTTTTCTCTCTTACTCAAAAGCTCAACTTTTCCATGGAGTACAATTTTTTCCTGTTCCATTATCTCTGTAACTTCTAAAGCAGATGTTACAGAGTCTATAGCTTCCTTTGTGCCATCCCATCTTGAAATATCATCACCAAGATATTTCCATGTAAATTCTGCTTCGGCTGAATAAGACTTAATAACTTTTAAAAACTCTCTTAAACTCTTGGCACCTGAAGGGCCAAGAATATTTACTGATGTAAGAAAATCCTCGCCATGACCCATTGATGTAAGTACAGCAAACATTCGCTCAATAGCGCCTTTACTCAATCCATAATCGAATAAATCTCTGTTTGAATTTGCTGATATTATAAATCGTGACGAACCTGGAAGTAGACCTTGTAACCGAAGATCTAACTCGCCATGTAAACGTTTTGGAATTCTTTTTCTGCCTATACCTCCTTGCGTTAATCTTAATGCAGCATAGCCTAGCGTTTTTCGGATCTCCTTAGATAATTTTGATATTAAATCTAAAGGAGCGCTGCCAGTTTTTAAATTGGGCGCGATAATTCGAAAATCTAAAATTTCAAAAGCTGAAGTTGTTTGAGAGGTTAGTTCAATTTGAGATAATTCATCCAAATGACTTTCGAAAGAGCGAGCAGCCAATTTGTATGCAAAATCACCAGATTCGCTTTTTGATTTAGCAAACTCGAGGAGCTCCTTTGCCTTAGCTGATTTTTTTCTTAGGTCATTACTCATGGTGTCACCGTGACTCTAGCAATACCTTTTGGTTGTTCATTTCTGTCGAACCCATACCATCCTCGCCAATAGCTTCGCATATTTTGATCTTCTGTTGGGCAGAATAGTGCATCACAACCATAATTAGACATTACACTTGTACGATCTGTTAATGCTTGAAACAACCGCTGTTTTTCTGGTGTCAATGAATTTAATATAGAAGCTGGTGAAAATATTACCAAATCAATATCATTGGGGTCTTCTTTATTGGTAGTAAATGATCCATCTATCCAAAGTTCAATAGGTGCACCAATACTTGATAACTGCGTAACATATGAGTTTAGACCATCAATTAACACTTTTCGTGTCTTTGAGTTAGGGAAATCTTTTAAAAAATGATTACCAATTTCATTTAATTTGAAATCGTGTAGTCCTGCTTCTAATAACGGCTTCTGTTCCATGTTTGGCTCTTATTTAGAGGTAACTATATAGAATCATAAATTAATAATTAGACAAGCTCTGCGGAAAAACAGGGTCGGCTCTTTCCATGCCGAATTCACGTCTTTCCGATTCACCCTTGATAAAGCCCATCAAGCCGCCCCCTAACCTGCTCCAATGAATACCCAGCCTTAGCCGCCGTCGCCAACAATTCGTCTGCACTATTATCCTTCGCCTGAGAAAGCATCCACAAAATAGTACAGCGAGTCCCCGTACGGCAGTGGGCAAATATAGGGCCTTCGTTGGCTGCAATGGTCGCGCCAAAGTTTTCGACATTCTCATCCGTGATTGCCGTACCCACCACGGGCTGATAAATATATTCAATACCATGGGCCTTCGCCTCCGCCTCAATTTCCGCCGCCAGTGGTTGGTCTTCACCTTCACCATCGGGCCGATTATTGAGAATCACTTTAAAACCCAGGGCGGCAATGGCGGGGATATCGTCTTTGCTAATTTGGCTGGCAACGTGAAGCTGTGGCGTGAGTTGTTTGTTATCCATTTTATTCTCTCTTTTTTGGCGGAGTTGGCATGTGTTAATTAAGCAGGCGCTAACCTTAACTGTCTTTTAAACGTAGGCTGTCGAGGTTTTTCTGCAGCAGTTGCAGGTGTTCTTCAAGCTGTGGGCCTTTCTGTTGGGCAACGCCGATGGCCAGCACGTCGATAACCGCGAGGTGGGCGATGCGCGATGACAGAGGCGTATAAATTTGAATGTCTTCTTTAACGTCGATAGTAATGGGGATGGTGGCGGCTTCGGCGACCGGTGACTGGCTGGGTGCCAGGGCGATGACTTTTGCGCCCCGTGTTTTGACCAGTGCAATGGAGTCGAGTAGTGCTTTGGTGCGCCCCGACTGGGAGAAGGCGACGACCACGTCATCGGGCGAGAGAGAGGTTGCCGACATGTTTTGCAGGTGGGGGTCGGAGTAGGCGGCGGTCGCTAGCTGTAAACGAAAGAAGCGATGTTGTGCGTCAAAGGCCACGGCGGCGGAGGCACCAAAGCCGTAGAACTCCACCCGCTTGGCGGCGCACAGTGCCTGCACGGCGCGGTCGAGCATTTCAAGGTCGAGGTTGTCGCGTACCTTTAATAAGCTATCGACGGTGGAGTCGAAGACTTTAAAGGAGTACTCGGCGGTGGAGTCGCTATCGGTCACCGCAATTTGGCCGATGCTGGGGCTGGATGCCAGCTGTTGGGCGAGGGCGAGTTTAAAGTCCTGAAAGCCATCGCAACCCACGGCGCGGCAAAAACGCACCACGGTGGGTTCGCTGACCTCGGCCTGTTCGGCGAGGTCGACAATGCGCATGCGGATCACTTCATCGGGCTGGGCCAGCACAAACTGGCCGACTTTGCGTTCCGATTTACGCATCGCCTGGAGTTCATTGCTGATAGTTTGTGTGAGTGCTGCGGGCTTCAAGGCCGATCTCCGTTTTTATTCCCGACAAATTGTAAATTATTTACCGGTGAAAGTATTTTTATCAGTGCTTTATATAGCGTAGTAAAAGCAAAGAATACCTTTCACTCGAGACACGCTGTAAATACATCCCTGTACGCTCGGTGTCGGCATCCCTGCCTCCTACGGTCACGAGTAAAAAGTATTCTTCGCTACTGAGACAGTGAGTCGTTGATGCGTGACGGGGCAAGTATCGACAAGCGCGAGCACGTAATCTGCTAGAATCCTGCCCCCATGGATGTTACCTCAATAATCGATAGTCTTAATGCCGCCCAACGCGAGGCGGTGACCAGTGCCAACGCCCATCAGTTGGTGTTGGCCGGTGCCGGTAGTGGCAAAACCCGGGTGCTGGTGCACCGCATTGCCTGGTTGATGCAGGTCGAGGGTTTGTCGCCCTATCAAATACTCGCGGTGACCTTTACCAATAAAGCGTCGCGGGAAATGCGTGAGCGCATCAGTGATTTGATCGGCTTTGCGCCCCAGGGCATGTGGGTCGGCACCTTTCACGGTCTCGCCCATCGGCTGCTGAAAATGCACTGGCGCGATGCGGGTTTGCCCGAGGGCTTTCAAATACTCGATGCCGACGACCAGCTGCGTGTCGTCAAGCGGGTGTACACCGCGCTGAATATGGATGCGGAGAAATGGCCGCCCCGCCAGGCTCAGTGGTATATCAACGAGCAAAAAGATGAAGGCCTGCGCGCCGCCCATATTCAGCAAAGCCCCGACCCATTTTCGGTGGCGATGCTGCAAATTTATCGTGGCTACGAAGAAGCTTGCCAGCGCGGTGGGCTGGTTGATTTCGGCGAGTTGTTATTGCGCGCCCATGAATTGTGGCTGAATAAGCCGGAGCTGCTGGCCCATTATCAGGATCGCTTCCAACATATTTTGGTGGATGAGTTTCAGGACACCAACAGTATTCAATACGCCTGGTTGCGCGTGCTGGCGGGCAAAAAGCTGGGCATGACGGCGGTGGGTGACGACGACCAGTCTATCTATGGCTGGCGCGGCGCGAAGATTGAAAATATTCAAAATTACACCCACGATTTTGAGGCGGTCAGCACGGTGCGGCTGGAGCAGAACTACCGCTCCACGGCGACTATTTTGAAAGCGGCCAATGGGGTGATCTCCCAAAATGCCAACCGTCTTGGCAAAGTCCTGTGGACCGATGGCGAAGACGGCGAGAAGCTGTCGTTGTACGCCGGCTTTAATGAGCAGGACGAGGCGCGCTTTATTGGTGAGCGTATTCAGGACTGGATTGCCAAGGGCAATATGCGCAGCGATGTGGCGATACTCTATCGCTCCAACGCCCAGTCGCGGATTCTTGAAGAGGCCCTGCTGCGTCTGCAGATTCCCTACCGCATCTACGGCGGCCATCGCTTTTACGAGCGCCTCGAAATTAAAAATGCCCTCGCCTACTTACGCCTGTTAATGAATCGCCACGACGATGCGGCTTTTGAGCGGGTGATTAATACTCCGACGCGCGGCATTGGCGACAAAACCGTACAGCGTTTACGTGATACGGCCCGTGCCGCCAATCAGTCCATGTGGGCGGCGGCCGAAAGCGAGGTCGAAAACCTACCGGCCCGTGCCAGTAATGCAGTGCGCGGCTTTTTGGCCATGGTGGCGGAGCTGGCCGAGGATTATCAAAGCCTGACGCTTGATGGTTTAACCGATCAGGTTCTGGAAGCGTCGGGTCTGCTGGAGTTTTATCGCCGTGAAAAGGGCGAGCGCGGGCAAACCCGTGTCGAAAACCTCGAAGAACTGATTAATGCCTGCCGGGCCTACGAAGCGCCCGACCCCGATACCCCCGCCCTGCCCCAGTTTATTGACGAAGCCGTGCTCGATGCCGGTGAGCGCCAGGCCGAAAGCGATGAAGACGCCATTCAGCTGATGACCCTGCATTCGGCCAAGGGCCTGGAATTCCCCCTGGTGTTTATGGCCGGGATGGAGGAAAACCTTTTTCCCCATAAAATGTCGCTGGAGGAATCCGGTCGTCTCGAAGAGGAGCGCCGCCTGTGTTACGTCGGCATTACCCGGGCGATGGAAAAGCTCTATCTCACCTTTGCGGAGACACGACGGCTTTACGGGCAGGAGAGTTTCAACCGGGTGTCGCGCTTTATCCGCGATATTCCCAGTGATGTGCTCGAAGAGGTGCGACTGTCTGCGAACGTGTCAAAGCCGACCAGTTTTGCAAAAAAAGCCACCTTGAGCGATGACGGTGCAGGCTCGGGCTTGGCCCTCGGCCAACAGGTGATGCACAAGATATTCGGCGAAGGCGTGATACTCAGTTTTGAGGGCAGTGGCCCCAATGGCCGGGTGCAGGTGAACTTTGCCAACGAAGGCACCAAGTGGATGGTGTTGCAATATGCCAAGCTACAGCCGGCATAAGAGACCTTCGCACGAGAGCCATTTTGCTCCCATGCGGCGTTAAAAAAGTGCTCAATCGGTCATTTACAAATTGTAAACTCCCTCTCTGCGCGCTTTTTTGCCTTGCCTGAAAGCAAAATCATCTCTCGTGCAAAGGCCTCTATAAGCAGCATAATTAATAAAAAGTAAGGTGAATAAAAAATGATAAAAAAATTAGCAGTCAGTGCTCTGGTGCTTTTATTAGCGGCCTGCGGTGAACAACAGGCGGCAAGCTCCTCCGAGGGGGGCGCTGCCGTTGCAGAGCAAAAAACCTTCAAGTGGAAGCTGGTCACGACCTGGCCGAAGAACTACCCCGGCCTGGGTATGGCACCAGAAAATTTTGCCACCCTGGTTGATCGCATGAGCCAGGGTCGCCTGAAAGTGAAGGTCTACGGTGCCGGGCAAATGGTGCCGGCGTTGGAGGTCTTCGATGCGGTCTCGCAGGGCACGGCAGAAATGGGACACGGTGCGGCGTATTACTGGAAGGGTAAAACCCCAGCCTCGGTGTTTTTCACTTCGGTGCCCTTTGGCCTTAATGCCCAGGAAATGAACAGCTGGTTGTACCACGGCGGCGGCATGGAGTTGTGGCGCGAAACCTATGCGCCCTTTAACCTGGTTCCTTTCGCGGGCGGCAATTCCGGTGTGCAAATGGCCGGTTGGTTTAATCGTGAAATCAACAGCCTTGAAGACCTGCAGGGTTTGAAAATGCGCATACCGGGCATTGGTGGTGAGGTGATTACCCGTGCTGGCGGCGAAGCGGTGACCATCCCCGGCGGCGAGCTTTACACTGCGATGCAAACCGGGGTGATCGATGCCACCGAGTGGGTCGGCCCCTACAACGATCTGGCTTTTGGTTTTCATCAGGTGGCGAAATACTACTATTATCCGGGCTGGCACGAGACCGGCTCAACCCTGGAATTAATTATCAACAAGGATGCCTGGGAATCTCTGCCCGATGACCTGCAGGCGATGGTTGAAGCCGCTGCGCGCACGGTGAATCAGGATATGCTCGATGAATACACCGCGCGCAATAATGCGGCATTAGTACAGTTGGTTGATGAGCACGGTGTGCAACTGCGTCGCCTGCCTGACGATGTGCTGATTAAGCTCAAGGCGATCACCAAAGACGTGCTCGATGAGTTGGTCGCCAATGATCCGCTGGCGCTTAAGACCCGCGATTCGCTTCAGGCCTTTCAGTCACAGGTCACGGACTACCACGAAATTTCGGAAGAAGCCTACTACCGCGCCCGCCGTTTGGGGACGGAGTCGACAGTACAAGAGTAAAATTATTGTCGTAGGTAATTTTCAGTGCTAAGAATAAGGTCACGTTAAGCTTTTTTACTCGTCAAGGCCCTCTGAGGAGCCTCTGAACAAGTCATGAACTCGTACCTGACGGCTAAAATCATCAGCTTCCTCGTTGCAAAGCTTCGCAATAGCTCGCTATTACGTGCACTTTGCGCCTTGAATCTAAAGATTTTAGCTCGCCATCTACTTCGTCCAGACTTATTCATAGGCTCCCTAAAGGGCGTTCAAGGAGTGAGCCGTGACCAGAGTTGTTTCTATCTTTAAGAATAAAACCCCCGTGTATTACGCCTATCGGCGCTCCGGCCCCATATCTGAGGGCGCCCGGATGATGCTGACCTGCATGGGCCTGCACTGGTTTCCCGCTCTCCAGTGCTGGACCAATGCGCCGGATAGCTGGATGCAGGAACAGGTGCAGGTACTCTTAAATCAGCATGACAGGCGACGCTTTTAAGGTGCGAACCGAAGACTAGCCCTCGAGATTGGCTAAGGGCTAGTACTTGTTTGCCGAAGGTATGCGGTTTTATAAGGTGAGTGCTTACTTACCGTGCTGCTGTCGATAGGCCTGTACTTCTGAGGCGGAGGGCAATTGCATCAGCTCTATCATAATGCCGTCGGGGTCTTCAAAAATAATCGCCTTCACGGTGCCATAACCCTTGAGGGGTAAATCCAGCGGTTCGGCATAACACTCAATGCCCTCGCTTTGCAGGCGCTCGTAGGTGGTTTGCAGGGTTTCGCCGGTGACCTCGAAAGACAGCAGAAACACACCGGGGTCGCCCGGCCTGCTCGGGCCGTTTTGTTTTACCGCGGGCGGATCAAATTCAATCAGTTCAATCTCACCGACCATGCTTTCGCCCTGTTGCAGGATCACCGAGCGGCCGACAGTGCCGGGTTTGAGCTTGAGTAATTTCTCGGTAATGGTGCCTTCTAAAGGCATATCCAGTGTTTTATGGAAGCCCAGAACCTCGGTGTAAAAAGCGATGGACTTGTCGAGATTGGCGACGGTGAGTGCTACGTGGTGAATTTCGCTAATGGCCATTTTTATTTCTCCTTCTATTTATCAGTTATTTTTTGGGGTAGAGGAATGGGCTGAGCATATACCTTCGCTCTAGTCGTTTGTAGCCCTGAATAACTTCGCCCGCACGGTGTCGCGATAGCGGCCGGGGGGTACGTTGAAGTGGCGCTTGAAGAGCTGGGTGAGAAAAGACACATCCTGATAACCGCAGCGATTGGCGATTTCCGCCAGCGATAGATTGCTGTGTTGCAGTAAGTCTTTGACCGCATTGAGGCGTAATTCCTGTAAGTAATTGAGCGGGCTTTTATCGAGGGCATTTTTAAAACGCCGGTTAAAGGTGCGCAGGCTCATCTCAAATTGTTCGGCCAGTGCGGCAATGTGAATGGTTTTATGGAGGTTATCCTGCATCCATATCTGCGCCTGCACGATCTGCTCGTCCGGGTGCTGGGTGGCTTCCCCGCTGTAGTATTTGCTGGGTTCAAAAGAATTGCGAATCTCGTGGAAGAAATTGCGCTGTACGATATTGGCCACCGCTCGCCCGTACCAACGGTAGACGATATTGACCATTAATTCGGCGAGGGCATTGATACTGGCGGCACAGTAGAGATTGCCTGCGCGGGTAATAAAGTACTGGCGGGTGAGTTCAACCTCGGGGTAGTCGCGCTGGAACTGGTCGAAGTAGTGCCAGTGAGTGGTGGCGGCTTTGCCGTCGAGCAGGCCTGCCTCAGCCAGATAGCAGCAGCCGGTGCCGACGGCGCTAATAATAGAACCCTGTTCGTGATGCTTCACCAGCCAGGGCAGAAACTCGCTGTGGCGACGAATGATGGGGCGGGGGTTGCGCCAGAAACCGGGGATGTGGATTAAGTCGCAGCGGCCAATATCGTCGTTCAGAGAGGCTGTCGGCGCAAGGCTAAAACCCGAGGATGAGGGCACCGGCTCACCGTTAAGTGAAACCGAGTGAATTTCGATGGGGTGGGCATCGCGCCTGTTGGCGCGGGCTGAACCGGCGGCGGTGTTGAGAATTTCAATCGGCAGGGTGGCGCTGGTCGCGAGCAGGTTCTCACTCAACAGCACGGCGACGCGGTAGGGCTCAGCCATATGAAGCTCCGTATTGGCCATATTGGCTAAGATGCCATAGGCAATGGCTACTATAGCCATTAATGGTGATCTGAGTACAGCTTACACTGCGCCATATTATGTTCAATCTATTGATAAGGTAGCTACAGACGATGTCAATTTTGCCCGTGATTGTCGGATATGGCGGTGTTAACCCCGCTGGAAGAAGCTCATTTGACCAGGCTTACCGCCGAATGGTGCTGGAAAACCTGGCTCAGGAAGAGCAGGAAAAAACCATTGCTGGCCTGGCTTGTATGATGAAGTTGGTCAGCTGGAATGGCTCCGCTTATGAGGATAGCGCGGGTAAAAGCCACAGCCGCAGTGAAGTTGCTGCGCGTTTTGGCGCGGAAGTGTGCGACAAAACCTTGATTCGTCGTATTGAATCAAACCACTACGACCCCGATGCGGCCTTTTGCCAAAAGACCTTGGTGACAGATTCTTCTGAAGCGGCGATGACCTTTCGCACCCGCCGGAAAAGCCTGCCTGAAGAGATACCGGAAAGCTGGCAGGTCGCGGACGCTGCAGACGGTACGGTGGAGGTGACGATTAAAGGCCAGCAGGAATGGCGCATCCCCACCACGCGCAATATGCCGGTGAAAGCGGCGGGCCAGTTGCCCAGTGGCTTTGAGCCGGGTGAGCTCTATAACTCTCGCTTTCAGCCGCGCGGCTTACAGTTGGCGCTGTTTGGCGCCACCGATGCGGTGCGTTCGATCGGTATTGACTGGCAAACCATTTGCGATGCCGTACAGCCCGACGAAACCGGCGTGTACGCCTCCAGCGCGATGGGCCAGTTGGCCGATGAAGGCCTCGGTGGTTTGATGTCTTCACGCCAGCTGGGCGGACGCCCGACCTCCAAACAGGTGCCGATGGGCTTGACCAGCATGCCCGCCGATTTTGTCAATGCTTATGTGCTGGGCAACCTTGGCCATACCGAATCGGTGGCCGGTGCCTGTGCTAGCTTTCTCTACAACTTGCGTGCGGCGGTAAGTGATATTCGTAGCGGTGCCCGCCGTGTGGCCGTCGTGGGCTGTGGCGAAGCACCCATTCTGCCCGAGATTATGGAGGGCTATACCAACATGACCGCGCTGGCCACCGAAGCAGAAATGGAGGCACTGGGCGATGGTGACCCGCGCCGTTATAGCCGTCCCTTTGGCGAGAATGCCGGTTTTGTGATGGGAGAGTCGGCGCAATATATTGTGCTGATGGACGATGCGCTGGCGATCGAACTGGGTGCAGATATTTTTGGTGCGGTGCCCGATGTGCACGTCGATGCCGATGGCATTAAGAAGTCGATCTCCGGGCCGGGGCCGGGCAATTATATAAGCTTTAGTAAGGCGGTGGCCACGGCGCGCAATATTCTCGGTGAAGAGGCCGTGCGCCAGCGCAGCTTTGTGATGGCTCACGGTTCGAGCACGCCGCAGAATCGAGTGACCGAATCGATCATTTTTGAACGTGTTGCCGAAGCCTTTGGCATTAGTGACTGGCCGGTGTGTGCAGTTAAAGCCTTTGTTGGCCATTCACTGGCGCCCGCCAGTGGTGATCAAATTATGACCGCCATCGGCGCCATGCGTCACGGCTTGATCCCCGGCATTAAAACCATGGATGCCGTCGCCGATGATGTTTATCAGCAGCGCCTGAACTTCCCACTGAAGGATTTGCCGGCCGAAAAAGACGTGGCCTTTATTAATGCCAAAGGTTTTGGCGGCAATAATGCGACGGGGGTGTTGTTCTCCGGCCGCGTTGCCGAGCAAATGCTCTCCAAGCGCCACAGTGGTGACTGGGATGACTATTGCCAGCGCCGTGAGGCAACCCGCGAGCAAGCGGCGGATTATGAAGTCCGTGCCGACCGAGGTGAGCTGGCGCCGATTTATCGCTTTGGTGAGGGTGTGATTGCTGACGATGAAGTCTTGATTTCCGATCAGGCGATTAGCCTGCCGGGCTACGGCAAGCCGGTGCCATTGACCGGTGAAAACCCTTACGACGATATGCTTTAGGTGTTCATATTTAAGCTGCACTCGAATGTGCAGCTTAAATATTGGGTTTGATATTCCCCAGTTAGTCCTGTTCCGCCAGATACTGATCCTTCAGTTTCACGTAGTTGCCCGCCGTATAGGGGAAGTAGTCAATTTCACTTTGTGTCAGCGCGCGGGCCTGTTTGCAGGGGCTGCCGAAGTAAAGGTGACCACTTTTTAAGGTTTTGCCGGGTGGCACCAAAGTACCGGCACCGATAATCACGTTATCTTCCACCACCGCGCCGTCCATCACGGTCGAGCCAATACCCACCAAAATACAGTTACCCAGGGTGCAGCCGTGGAGGGTGACGTTATGGCCAACGGTGACATCGTTGCCGATGGTGGTGGGCCAGCCGCCGGGGTTGTAGTCGCTGGCGTGGGTGATATGGACCACGGTGCCATCTTGAATGCTGCTGCGCTGGCCGATACGAATGGCATGCATGTCGCCGCGAATGACCGCGCCGGGCCACACCGAGCTGTCGTCACCGAGTTCAACATCGCCGATCACGGTTGCGGCATTATCGACGAAGCAACGCTCACCGAGTTTCGGGGTATGACCGTTAAAGCGGCGGATGGCGTTTGTATTCTCGACTGGCATGGCTCTATGTCCTTGAAATTGTGGGAGCTGCTATTATAGCGGGCTTTATGGCTGGGTTTGACGGGAGTCTACGGTGGCAAAAGTGGTTAAACGTTTTATTGCAGGTGCTGTTTGCCCGCGCTGTGGTGAGATGGACAAGTTGGTGGTGTATCGGCAAGGTGAGAAAGACTGTCGCGAGTGCGTCAGCTGTGACTTTGCCGAGCAGACCCTGTTTACTCAGCCCTCGGCAGATCTTGAAACCCGCGCCAATCGGGATCTGGATAGACAGCCGATCAAGTTCATGGATGCCACGAAGAAAAAATAGAGGCTCTGAGCCCAGCTTAGTGACGACCATTAGTGTTAGGGCTGTCCGGCCCTAGTAATAAGCTCACCGCCAGGGTGTCAGTGAGGCAGGGCCAGTGAGTCACTTCAATGCCCCAGGCGATCTCCCGGCTGGCATTTTGGTCGAAGATGCCGCTATCTAAGCGTAAGTAGTCCCGCTCCAATTGCTCGGCAGCGTTCTGGGCGGCAAGGTCCAGTTGATTGGCCAGGGGTTCACCGATCAATTGATGAATAATGAGGTTGGAGCGGGTCATGTCCATCGGAATCAAGGGCTCATTGCACTGCTTAGAAAAGTGTTCGTTGACCTCTTCAATCACGCGATGGGCGATATAAGCCTGAGCCATAAGGGTGGCAAGGGCATTTTGCTCAGGTAAAAAGGAGGGTGCCTGATCAAACGCATTGGCGCAAAAGTTCACCACCGCCTCGGTGTATTCACAGCAGTTAGCATTGACGCCGATGATGCTCAATACATCGACAAATTCCGCAACGTGCTCCGTATAGCGCACTACAAAATCGAGTAATACCGGCACGGCGTTTTCGAGAGGCATTTTAATGGCGCGGTGTAATAGCGGGGCTTTCTGTGATAACTGCGCGGCGAGCTGCCCGTGTTGGGCTTCGAGACGTCTGGCTTGTTCAATACTGTGGCGTAGGTTGACGGTGTCCATGGTTGAAAGTTAGTCAATAACGCAAAAAAAGCAAACCTGCCGTGGTGTCTGTGGTGAAAATTAGAGCTTGCTAAAGAAAAGAGGGGCAAAACGTTTCGCAATTGACTTGTGTCAAGTGCTTGACGTGTTGGCGCGGTGGATGATGGATTAATAGGTGTTTTCGGCGGTGACCTTTCCACAGGGCTTCTGGTACAATGCGCGCCGCGTTAGGGTTACGCCTGCTGTGCTGTCGTCAGCTTTTAGGCTGTGAGGGTCTACAATAGGCACTATTTGCCGGTGATGGAAGTGGCAAAATGTCGCAGGTGTTGCCCGCAATATAGAGCAAAACGCGGCAAATTAGAGGGGTTCAGATAATCAGTGTTGGTCGTTAAGGCGCACTGCGAAGATTTTTTTGAGTTTCTGAACAAGATAAATAAAGTAATACGGAGAGGATAGGTTAATGGTATCTAGAGTAAAGCAGCTTGTCGTGTATGCGCTAAGCCCGCTGTTGCTGCTATCTTTTATGGGGAATTTTGCCCATGCAGAAGATGCACATGCAAGTGGGTGGAGTTTGCTGAATATGCCCCAGGGCGTCACCGGTGTCAGTAATGATATCTATGACCTGCACATGACTGTCGTATGGATCTGTGTATGGATCTCGGTGGTGGTTTACGGTGTGATGTTTTACAGCATGTTTGCCCACCGCAAATCAAAGGGTGCCAAGGCGTCTAACTTCCACGAGAGCACCACGGTCGAGCTGTTATGGACCATCGTTCCGGTGCTGATTCTGATCTGGGTGGCCTTTCCTTCTACCACGGTTTTGATCAATCTTTACGATACCAGTGAAGCCGATATCGATATCAAGGTCACGGGTTATCAGTGGAAGTGGCAATACGAATATCTCGGCGAAGGCGTCGAGTTTATGAGTGAGCTGACCACGTCTGAATCCGCGATTTATAACCTGGAGCCTAAAACAGAGTTCTATCTGTCTGAGGTGAATGAACCCCTGGTATTGCCAGTGGGTAAAAAGGTGCGCTTCCTGCTGACCGCCAAGGACGTTATCCACGCCTGGTGGGTACCTGAGTTGGGTGTTAAGCGCGATGCAGTGCCCGGCTTTATCAACGAAACCTGGGCCAAAATCGATGAGCCCGGTATCTACCGTGGTTTTTGTGCCGAGTTATGCGGCCAGGGCCACGCCTTTATGCCGATCGTCGTGAATGCTGTTTCCGAAGAAGAGTATAAAGTTTGGCTGGCGGACAAAAAGGAAGCTGCCGCAGCGATTCGCGAAATGGCCAAGCAAACCTTCACATTTGAAGAGTTGATGGCCAAAGGTGAAGAGGCTTACAACCGCTCATGTGCGAGCTGTCATTCGGGCAATGGTGAAGGCATCCCTGGTGCGTTCCCGGCTCTGAAAGGTAGTGCCGTTGCTCTTGGCCCTGTAGACAAGCATCTCGATGTTGTGATCAACGGCACCAGCGGTACGGCGATGCAAGCCTTCGGTGCTCAGTTATCAGAAGTCGACCTGGCGGCGATCATTACTTATGAGCGCAACGCCTGGGGCAACGATGTCGGTGACATGGTACAGCCCATCGACGTACTTAAATTCAAACAAGGCCAATAGGGGAGGAATTAATATGGCACACGGTCCCGCAAAAGGTATTGGTCGTTGGTTGTTCGCCACGAACCACAAAGACATCGGTACGATGTACCTATGGTTTAGTTTCGCAATGTTTTTACTCGGTGGTGCGTTCGCGATGATTATTCGCGCCGAGCTGTTTGCTCCGGGTATGCAGCTGATCAAACCCGAGTTTTTCAATCAGATGACCACTATGCACGGTTTGGTAATGGTCTTCGGGGCAATTATGCCCTCCTTCGTTGGCCTGGCTAACTGGATGATTCCCCTGCAAATTGGTGCGCCGGATATGGCTCTGCCGAGGATGAATAACCTCAGCTTCTGGATTCTGCCTTTCGGTTTCGCCCTGTTGGCTTCCACCTTGTTTATGGAAGGTGGTGCGCCGAACTTTGGTTGGACATTCTATGCGCCACTGTCCACCACTTACGCGCCCGACACGGTTAACTTCTTCATCTTCGGTGTACACATTATTGGTGCTTCATCGATCATGGGTTCCATCAATATCATTGCCACGGTGCTCAACTTGCGCGCGCCTGGCATGACCATGATGAAACTGCCCCTCTTCGTCTGGACCTGGTTGATTACAGCTTTCTTGTTAGTTGCTGTAATGCCTGTTCTGGCTGGCGCGGTTACCATGATGTTGATGGATATTAACTTCGGCACCAGCTTCTTCGATGCCGCTGGTGGTGGTGATCCGGTTCTGTTCCAGCATATCTTCTGGTTCTTCGGCCATCCCGAGGTCTACATCATCATCTTGCCGGCCTTTGGTGTGATTTCTGAAATCATTCCCACCTTTAGCCGCAAGCCGCTGTTTGGTTATTCCTCGATGGTATACGCGACGTCGGCGATTGCCTTCCTGTCGTTCATCGTCTGGGCTCACCACATGTTTACCACGGGTATGCCCATCGCCGGTGAGTTGTACTTTATGTACGCCACCATGCTGATTGCCGTACCGACGGGGGTGAAGGTCTTTAACTGGATTACCACCATGTTCAAGGGTTCATTGACCTTTGAAACGCCAATGCTGTTCGCCATTGCCGTGGTCATCCTGTTTACCTTTGGTGGCTTTACCGGATTGATGCTGGCGGTTGCTCCAGCGGATATTCAGTACCACGACAGTTACTTCGTGGTCGGTCACTTCCACTATGTGATGGTTGCTGGTGCGGTGTTCTCCATGTCGGGCGCGATCTATTACTGGTTGCCCAAGTGGAGCGGTAAAATGTACGACGAAACCATGGGCAAAATGCAGTTCTGGGTTGCCTTTGTCGGTTTCAACATTGCCTTTATTCCCCAGCACTTTTTGGGACTAGCCGGCATGCCACGTCGCTACGCCGACTACGCCCTGCAGTTTTCTGACTGGAATATGGTGTCGAGTATCGGTGCCTTTATGTACGGCGCTGCACAGCTGATGTTCCTCTACAACGTGGTACGTACGATCGTTGCTGGCAAGCCCACTAGCGAAGAGAAAACCTGGGAAGGTGCACAGGGTCTGGAGTGGACATTGCCAACACCGGCGCCTTTCCACACCTTCTCTACACCGCCTGAAGTGAAGTAGGAACGGAGAAAACCTGGCATGCCAATCAACGCGACGCAGAAAATCACACTGAAGTTAGTGGTGGCGGCGGTTGGCATGTTTGTCTTTGCAGTGTTTGTCATGCCACCTTTGTACGATGTGTTTTGTGAGCTCACCGGAATCGGTGGCAAAACCAAGGGCCAGTACGAGGGCGCGGCAGTCACTGTAGATGCAGAGCGTGAAATTAAAATTCAGTTTGTTGCGACGAATAATGGTGCAATGCCCTGGGAGTTTTCCCCGCTGGACTATCAGGTTCGCGTTCATCCGGGCGAGAAAACAGCTGTCGAGTTTTATGCAAAAAACCCGACATCGAGGGACATGGTTGCTCAGGCAGTACCGAATGTTACACCCAACAATGCGGCAGAATTTTTTCACAAAACTGAGTGTTTTTGCTTTAACAAGCAGCCACTAAAAGCGGGTGAAGAGACAAAAATGGGACTGGTGTTTATCGTTGATCCGGCGTTGCCGGCCAGTGTGACTACTATTACCTTGTCTTATACCCTGTTTGATGTGACGGAAGCGACGGCAGCCGAAGTGGCAACAACAAACTAATCACCTGTTAGTTACCGCGTTTAATAATGCGGCGTATTGGAGAAATAAAAATGGCAACAGAAAGTAATTACTACGTACCCGAGGAGAGCCGCTTACCCGTGCTTGGCGCGTTAGCCCTTGGCTTGATGGCACTCGGCGCAGGGCTTGTGCTCAACGGCGATGGTAGCAGCATACTTCTCGTCGGAGCAGCTCTGCTGGTTGCGGTGATGTATATCTGGTTCCGCACTGTGATTCGAGAGAATATCGCGGGTATGAACAGCGCCCAGTTAAAGCGTTCCTACGTTTGGGGCATGAGCTGGTTCATCTTTTCTGAAGTCATGTTCTTTGCCGTATTCTTTGGTGCGCTGTTCTACATTCGCACCCTGGCACTACCCTGGTTGGGCGGTGAAGGCGACAAGAGCGATATGATCCACCTGGTGTGGCCAGAATTTACCGCTCAGTGGCCGCTGATGGAAACACCGGCTCAGGCTGCAGGTAGTAATGAGTTTGTTGGTCCTGAGCACAATATGAGCTTTCCCGGTTGGGATAAGCTGTTCCACTGGCTGCCTCTCTGGAACACCATTATTCTGATGACCTCGAGTGTTACCTGTCATTTTGCCCATCATGCGATGAAGCATGATGACCGCAAGAAATTTAATATCTGGTTAGCGGTTACTGTCCTTCTCGGCATTATCTTCCTCTTCCTGCAGTACGAGGAATACCACGAAGCCTATACCGAAATGGGCCTGACCCTGGAGTCTGGGATTTACGGCAGCACCTTTTTCATGTTGACGGGCTTCCACGGTTTTCATGTCACCATGGGTACTTTCATGCTGTTAGTTCAGCTGATTCGTGGCCTTAAAGGGCACTTTAGCTCCGATGATCAATTTGGTTTTGAAGCCTCTTCCTGGTACTGGCACTTTGTGGATGTGGTTTGGGCGGGACTGTTTTTGTTTGTCTACATACTGGCCTAGATAGCGCTTTTAAGTTCCACCTAAAAAATGGCCAGGTATTTACCTGGCCATTTTTGTCACTGCCTTTTGTCGTTTTTACGGGTTTAGGGCTTGGCTTGTCGCTCTGTTGATTCCGCCTGTTGGCCGTAGAGTTTCTGATCCCATGGCGCGGTACTGAAAAGCTGGCCAGTGTAATAGCCGTAGACGATAAGCCCCATCATCAAGCCGGCCAGGGTGATGCGAATACCCAGTGAATAAAGTGTGCGGCGCTTCTGATCGCCAAAATCCTTGACCAGAAATACCAGCCCGCTGCTTAAGCTGATTACAATGCCGATAAACAACAGCACAATGACGACTTTCAGCCACATTACAAATCTCCGAATAATTGGGGTTTTTATTTAAGCACATATGAGCAGCTCTGAGCACGCAAGCCCTAAAGAGACATTTCGCTGGCACTGGAACTGGAAAGTGCTGGCGTTTACGCTGTTTTTTTTACCGCTGACCCTCAGCGCCGGCTTTTGGCAGTTGCACCGAGGTGAGGAAAAAAGAGAAATACTTGCCGCTCAGGGGGCTTTGCAGAATAATCCGCCGCTGATGTTCTCCAGTTTGCGGAGTGGTTTTGACGCCGCAAAGGATGGTGATGATACGCATCTAGCGCAGCGTTATCTGCGGGTGATTGCCGAGGGCGAGATGCACCCGCAGCAGGTTTTTCTGCTCGATAATCGAGTGCAGGGTGGGCGGCCGGGCTATGAGGTCTTGGTGCCGATGAAAGTGGAGCTGGAGACTGGTGACACCACCTGGCTGATGGTCAATCGCGGTTGGCTTGCCGGGGGGCTCGATCGCAGCCAGCTGCCGAGCATACCGGCCATGCTTGAGGGTTCAAGCGTGTCGGGTTATTTGTACAGGCCCCTGGGTGAGCCCCTGCTGTTGGCCGAGGATGTGTGGGCCGTCAATGAAACGCCGCTGGTGATTCAGCATTTTGATCAAGCGAAACTTGAGCACTACCTTGGCACCAGCGTCTACCCCTACATGCTGCGGCTTGAAGAAAGCCACCCCGCTTCCCTGCGGGTTGACTGGATCATCGTCAGTGCCCAGCCTGAAAAACACACGGCCTATGCGGTGCAGTGGTTTGCCATGGCCCTGGCGCTGGTGATCTTAACGCTGTTTGCCAATTCGAATATTGCCACCTATTTTACCCGTCGCCCGGCACAGGCTGAGGACGAGTAAGGGAATGAACGAGAGTTTGAAGAGTCTAGCGAAATGAACGAAACGAGCAATAAAACGCACAGCAAAAGCAGCAAGTTGCCGCTGATATTAATTATCATCATTACCATTGCGGTGATGTTGAGTGGCTTTTTATTGATGCCGGGGAGCGATGGAGAGCGCAATCGCCTATTGTCCATCCTCGGCACAAATAACCGAGGCACCCTGCTGCAGCCGGTTGTTTTGTTGGCAGACATGCCCCTCACCGATCTACAGGGTGAACCCTGGTTGTGGCAGGAGCAGGCCCCCAAATGGCGCTTATTATTGCCTTTCGTTGGCGAGTGCAACGAGGCCTGTCGAGAGTTTCTGTATATCTCGCGGCAGGTGCATATTCGCCTCGATAAAAAGTCGCAGCGCGTAAAGCGGGTGTTCCTGAATCTCGGTGCCCCCCTCGACGACGAAATGAATGCCTTGCTAAAACGAGAGCACCCCTATTTGACCGTGGTGCGGGGTGACGAGGCGACATTTTTGGCATTGCTTGGTGCCGGTAATTCCCACTGGTCGGCCGATGAGTCCCGCCTGTTCGTGGTGGATCAACAGGGTGTAGCGATGATGTATTACAACCCCGAGCACGAGGGCAGTGATTTACTGCTCGACCTGAAGCATCTGATTAAATATTCTCCGGAGCTATAAATTATGGCCCCTCCCCAAGCGTCAATGCCCAGGCCGGGTTACCGCCTTGCTCTACTTGCCACCTGTCTCGCCGCCGTAGTGGTGATGCTCGGGGCTTTCACACGCTTATCGGATGCCGGCCTCGGTTGCCCCGACTGGCCCGGTTGTTACGGTCACTTAACCTGGCCGACAGAGGCAGAGGACGTTGCCCGGGCCGATGCCCTTTATCCGGACATGCCGGTGGATACGGACAAGACCTGGCCAGAAATGGTGCACCGTTATTTCGCCAGTAGCCTGGGCTTGTTTATTATCGCCCTCAGCGTGATTGCCTGGCGGCACCGAGAGGCGCGCAATTACCCCTTTCGCCTGCCCCTGTTTTTGCTGTTTTTAGTGGTCTGGCAGGGCATGTTCGGCATGTGGACGGTGACCCTGAAGTTGTGGCCCCAGGTGGTGACGGTGCACCTGCTCGGTGGTATCAGTACCCTGTCACTACTCTGGCTTTTTACCCTGCGCTTAAAGAATCAGCGCTGGCAAACCGACAGTACCAGCTGGGGACAGCTACAGCGTCTGCGCCCGGCCCTCATTGCCGCTGTGGTGATTGTCTTTCTACAAATTGCCCTGGGTGGCTGGATTAGCTCTAACTATGCAGCGGTGGCCTGTGTCGACTTTCCCACCTGTCGCGGCGAGTGGTGGCCGGCAATGGATTTGGTCGAGGGTTTTAATATCACGCAGGGTATAGGCCCCAACTACCTCGGTGGCGTGATGAATAGTGAAGCGCGTGTCGCCATCCACATGATGCATCGACTCGGCGCCATTATTACCAGCGTCTACTTGCTGGCCTTCAGTGTTTTCCTTTTTAAGGTTGCCGACAGTGGCGTGCGCCGTATGGCCCTGGCAATACTGGCGGTATTGGCGATACAGGTGGGCCTGGGCATCACCAATGTCTTGTTAGTTATCCCTCTATCCGTTGCCGTGTTGCATAATGCCGGCGGTGCCTTGTTGTTAGTGAGCCTGGTGACACTGGGCACAAAAATGTGGATGGCCGAGAAGCCCGTCGAGCAGGATTAAAATGAGTACATTAGAGCTGGAAAACGAAAGGGCAATTTGGCGCGATTACCTCGAGCTGTGTAAGCCGAATGTGGTGCTGGTGATGATCGTCACCTCCGCCATCGGCATGTTTATGGCCGTGCCCGGCATGGTGCCGCTGGATATTTTGGTGTTGGGTAATCTGGGTATCGCCCTCAGTGCGGCATCAGCCGCGACCATCAATCACCTGGTTGATCGCCGTATTGATTTGAAAATGGCGCGCACCCTGAATCGTCCGATTGCCAAGGGGCGTGTCGGTACTTTTCAGGCGCTGAGCTTCTCCGCCGTGCTTGGCGTACTGGGTATGGGGATTTTACTGAACTATATTAACGCCCTCACCGCGTGGCTGACCCTGGCCTCGCTACTGGGTTATGCCGTGGTCTACACCCTATTTTTGAAGCGCGCCTCGCCGCAAAATATTGTTATCGGTGGACTGGCCGGCGCCGCCCCGCCACTGCTGGGCTGGACGGCGGTGACCAACGATATTCACGGCTACGGTTTACTGCTGGTGTTGATTGTCTTTATCTGGACGCCGCCGCATTTTTGGGCGCTGGCCCTGCACCGCAAGGACGAATACGCCAAAGCGGACGTGCCGATGCTGCCGGTCACCCACGGTGAGCGCTATACCAAATTGCATATCGTGCTCTACACCATATTGCTGATCATCGTCACGGTATTGCCCTACCTCACGGGTATGAGTGGCTGGTTGTATCTACTCGGTGCCCTGGTCTTGGGTGGCGGCTTCCTCTATTGGGCGATCGTCTTGATGGTTAGCGACAAGCCGAATCTGGGCATGGCGACCTTCAAATATTCCATCGTCTATTTATTGGCGCTGTTCACCATTATGCTGGTCGACCATTACTGGATCGTGCCCCCGGTTTTAAAAATAGGCCTTTAATGCAATCTTCAATAAGTGGGAACCCGCGTGGCTGATGATCCTAAGGTAAAACGCAATATACGGCTGATTGTCGCCGCAGTGGCAATTTTTGCCGCCGTCGCCATTTTTTCTGTGGGCAGTAAGCTCTCGGGGCCACGCATTTTGAACGAATACCAACTGCGCGACTACGGTGCCAGAGTACTCGAGGAACCGGTGGCGCTGGCTGAATTCACCCTCAGCGACCAACGTGGCGCCAGTTTCGGCCTGGAGCAAGTTCGCGGCCAGTGGACCATGGTGTTTTTTGGCTTTACCCACTGTGGCGATATTTGCCCGACCACCATGGCGATATTGGCGCAAACCTATGGCGCGCTGAAACCTGAGGATAAGGCCGACCTGCAGGTTGTCTTGGTCACGGTTGATCCCGCGCGCGATAGCGCCGAGCAGCTGGCCGAATATTTGGCGCGCTTTGATAGTAGCTTTATTGGTCTAAACGGTAGCCCAGAAGAGTTGATGGCTTTCGCCCGGCAGTTATTGGTCGCCTACGAGCCTGAACTGGACGGTAAAGATAATTACCAGATAGCGCACAGCGGTAATCTGATGCTGATTAATCCCCGGGGTGAATTGCACGGTTATTTTCGCCCGCCCTTTGTTCATGGCAGTTTACGTGTCGCCTGGCGCTCGATTCGGGAGACATTTTAAGTTCAACTAGCGCGGCCTTGTTCTCCCCCGCAGTTCGGCCTAGCGCTAAAGATAGACAAATCGCCCGGTAGCGGGAATAATTCTCTCAGCAACTATAATCACAATAAACTAAGGCCGGTATTTTCATCCTTTGTGTTGATAATCACCGGCCCTGCTGCAGGGGAATAGAGCTATGAAATTTGGCGTACAAACACTGTTTGGCGGGCCGGTGGCGTCACAGCCGGACTATATTATTGGTACCGCGAAAGCGATGGAAGAGCGCGGCTTTAGCAATATTTGGGCTGCTGAGCATGTCGTTAACTTCCCAAAGTATGAATCGGCCTATCCCTACAGTGATGATGGCGTGCCGCCCTTTGGTGCCGATACGGGCATTATTGAGCCCTTCACCGTGCTGAGCTTTCTCGCGGCCCACACCTCCACCATTAAACTGGGTACTGGCATCACCATTTTGCCCCAGCGCAATCCGGTGTATCTGGCCAAGCAGGCCGCCGATGTCGATGTGCTCTCCGGCGGACGGATGATAGTGGGCGTTGGCACCGGCTGGTCGTCGGAAGAATTCGGCGCCTTGAATGTACCCTTCGAGCACCGGGGTAGCCGCACCCGAGACTATCTGCAGGTGGTGCGCAGCCTGTGGTGTGATGAGGTGTCGAGCTTTGAAGGCGAATACTATTCCCTGCCGGCGTGTGTACAGGGCCCCAAGCCGATACAAAAGCCCCACCCACCGCTGTTCTTTGGCGGCGAGAGCAACCCTGCCCTGCGCCGTGTGGCGGAATTTGGTCAGGGCTGGATGGGCTATCGCCTAACGCCGGAAACATTGCCGGAGCGCCTCGAGAAACTGTCGAACATGCTGGCGAAATATGATCGCTCGCTCAGCGATATCGAAATTGCCATTTCGCCCTACGATACCGAGTGTGACCTGGATACCGTCAAGCGCTTTGCCGACCTCGGCGTTGAGCAAATTATTCTGGTGGGCTTTGCCGATAGCCTTGAGCAGATGGTGCAAACGCTGGATAACTACGCTGAGACCCTGCTTGTACCAGCGGCTAATATTTAAAGCCTGCAGAAATTCATTTTTTCAATAAGGGAACCGTATGAGCGCTTATGTAATCGTCGATGTCAAAGTCACCGACCCCGAGGCCTATGAAGCTTATAAAAAGCTCGCCCCTGCCGCCATCGAAGCCTTTGGTGGTGAGTACCTGGCCCGCGGTGGCGCGGTCGATGTTTTTGAAGGCAATCGCACCCCCAATCGCACAGTGATTTTAAAGTTTGAATCGATGGTAAAGGCCAGGGCCTGGGTCGATTCGGAGGAGTACCGCGAGGCGAGAATGGCGCGGCATAAATCGGCGGTGTCTCACATGATGGTGGTCGAGGGCGTATAGTCACACTTTAAGGCAGACTGCTTTAAAGGGAACAGAGAAAAAATAGTAATGATTAAAGCCTTCGATCACGTTGCCATCCCGATTCAGAAAGTGGATGAAATGATCGCTTTCTATAAGGCACTCGGTTGCGAGGTAAGTGACGACTTCGGCAAACGCCTGTATTCAATCCACTTTGGCGACCATAAAATTAATTTCCATACCCCGGAAATTTGGCAGTCGGGTAAATTCTCTCTGCGCGGGCCAACAGCGCAGCCGGGCTGTGGTGATTTTTGTTTTGTCTGGGGCGATACTGAAGCGGCGTTGCATCAATTACTTGGCCAGCTAAATGCCGACATTGAAGAGGGCCCGGTGGCGCGACTGGGTGGGCGCAATGGCGGCCTGGATAGCGGTACCAGTGTGTATATCCGCGACCCGGACAAGAACTTACTGGAATTTATTGTCTATCCCGACTAGTCATTGACCCGCAAAGTCCGTTTGATTGAACCCCTATGTATGATCTCTACTCCTGTAATCGCGGTGATACGGCGCGCTTCATCCTCGGTAAATCCGGTACTAGCAAGCTCCATGTCATTGGATTGAACCCGAGTACCGCGAATCGTGAAAAGGCGGATACCACGGCCGCCAAGGTCGAACAGGTGGCCCTGCGTCATGGCCATGACGGTTTTGTGATGGCCAACCTCTATCCGCTGCGTGCCACCGATCCGCAAGACCTACCCGCTGAGCACAATGCGCGATTGTCACGGCGCAATATTCTTGAAATTGTCGATAGTTTTGGCGACCAGCCACCGCTAATGTGGGCCGCCTGGGGCGTCAATGTCAGCTCCCGACCCTATCTATTAAAGGCCTGTGCAAAGCTGCATCGCGAGGTCGCCAGCAGGGGTGGGCGTTGGTTGCACTACGGTAAGCTGTGTCAGCACGGTCATCCCCGGCACCCCTCTCGACTTTCCTATCAGTGGTCATTTGCCGAGTTTGATATGGCCGCTTATCTGGCCGCCATGACTTAACGTGGGCTCAGGGCTCGGTGATGTGAATACCCGAAAGCACCATAATCGCGTCCATCTCCACTAGGGCATCGCGAGGTAGCGACTTAACCCCAATGGCGGCACGGGCTGGATAGGGTTCAGTAAACACTTCGCCCATGATTTCATTCACTAGAGGAAAGTGAACCAGGTCGGTGAGGAAAATATTTAACTTAACAATGTCAGTCAGTGAACCGCCAGCCGCTTGGCAAACCGCACGCAGATTGCTAAAAACCTGCTGAATTTGCTCGCCGATATCGTCGGAGATCATCGCCATCGTTGCCGGCACCAGGGGGATTTGTCCGGAGAGGTAAACGGTATTATCGACTTTGATCGCTTGTGAATAGGTGCCAATCGCCTGGGGGGCGTTGTCAGTGTGGATTACGGCTTTATTGGGCATGGCGCTATTCTCCAGATTATTAGCTGGCTTGGTTGAATTAATTTTTTACGCGGTAGACAACTTGAACAGATTTTACGCCACGAATCCTACGCATAATATTGGCCAGATGGATGCGATCTTTGACGCCGATGATTAAATTAATCAGGCTGGAGTGGGTGTCTTGTTCTTTGATATTAATTTGGTCAATGGTGGCATCTTGTTCGGTAATACGTGCTGCCAGGGTGGCAACGATGCCACGGTCTGAGCAGACCTCCAGTTTCAATTCGACAGGGAACTCACCTTTGACCGAGGGTGACCAGCTGAGGGGCATGCACTTCTCTGCATTGGCGCGTACATCGTTGAGATTTTTACAGGAGTCGCGGTGGACTACCAGGCCGCGACCGGGGCTGATATGGCCGAGAATCAGATCGCCGGGTATTGGGTGGCAGCAGCGGGCGTAGCTGGTGATCATGCCATCGGCATTGTCGACCAGTATCGGTGAGTCAAGTTTTGGCGATGTCGCTTTGCGCTTATTTTCGGGTACCAGTACATTGGCGACGGCATAGGCGACACGATTGCCGAGGCCAATTTGCTGTAACACCGATTCGAAGGTATCGGCCCCGCTCTCTTTTAGCAGGTGTTTGATCTGTGATTTTTTAAGCTCGCTATAAGCGGAGCCAAAACTATTGAGCGCTCGGTCGAGCAGGCGCTTGCCGAGGTCGACAGATTCGTCGTGTTGCTGGGTTTTCAAAAAATGGCGAATCGCGCTGCGTGCTTTGCCCGTGAGGACAAAGCTGAGCCATGAGGGGTTTGGCTGAGCACCTGGCGCGGTGATGACGTGAACCCGTTGGCCGCTTTGCAGGGCTCCAGACAAGGGGCTGAGTTTGCCATTAATTTCACAGGCGACACAGGTGTTGCCAATTTGCGTGTGCACGGCATAGGCGAAATCGACGGCAGTTGCCCCAGAGGGCAGTTCAATAATTTCGCCCTGGGGGGAAAAGACATAGACCTCGTCGGGGAATAAATCGGTTTTCACATGCTCGATAAACTCGAGTGAATTACCCGCCTGTTGTTGAATTTCGAGCAGGCCCTTGAGCCAGCGATTGGAGCGACGGTCATTGCCCTGAGCACTTTCGATACCCGACTTGTACAGCCAGTGGGAGGCGATCCCGTAATTGCCGAGGTCATCCATTTCGGTGGTGCGAATTTGTACTTCAATGGGCACGCCATCGATACCTACGAGCACGGTGTGCAATGATTGATAGCCATTAGATTTGGGAATAGCGATGTAGTCTTTGAATTCGCCGGGTATGGGCTTATAGAAATTGTGCAATATGCCCAGGGTTCGATAACAGTCGCCGACGTTGTCGACGACGACGCGAAAGGCAAAGACATCGGTAATATTTTTAAAGGAGCGCTGCTTGGTTTTCATCTTCTGGTAAATGCTCCAGAGATGTTTTTCGCGTCCGACGACGGTAGCCCCAATATCATCGAGTTTAAGCTGCCGTTCAATAGCCTGTTTGATATCGGCAACCAGTTCGTTGCGATGACCGCGGGTTTTGCTCAGTGCCCGTGCAATGTGCTCGTAGCGCATGGGATAGAGGGCCGCAAAACCGAGGTCCTCAAACTCTATACGAATATCGTTCATGCCCAGGCGCTGCGCGAGGGGGGCATAGATTTCCAGGGTTTCGCGGGCGATGCGGCGGCGTTTATCGGGTCGAAGTACGCCGAGGGTGCGCATGTTGTGCAGGCGGTCTGCCAACTTGACCAGGATGACGCGAATATCTCGGGTCATGGCCAGGGTCATTTTTTGAAAATTTTCGGCCTGTTGCTCGGCTTTAGAGGCAAATTCAATTTCGCTGAGCTTGCTGACGCCGTCAACCAGTTCTGAAACGGTTTTGCCAAAGCGCCAGCTGAGCTGGGTTTTGGTGGTATTGGTGTCCTCGATAACATCATGCAGCAAGGCTGCCATTAAGCTCTCGTGATCCATGTGCATGTCGGCAAGAATGGAGGCGACAGCAATGGGATGGACGATGTAGGGATCGCCGCTTTGTCGAAATTGTCCGTCGTGACTGCGCTCGGCAAATTTATGAGCGCGCAGAACCTTTTTGACTTCCGTGGGTTCGAGGTAGGAGGAAAGCTTGTCGTTGAGAAGATCGAGCGCTTGCAAGTCTTTCCTCCGGATGATGGCTTACTCTTCGATGGCGGGTGGCGCGGTGTTCTCGTCGGCGTTGAGGTTGGCCGTCAACATATCCAGAGAGAGAATTTCGTGGCTCTCTTCTTTTTCCTCAAGGATGTTGACATCAATCAGGCCTTCTTCAATTTCACGCAGGGCGACAATTGTCGGTTTGTCATTTTCCCAGGGAACCATGGCTTCTTTACCGCCAATGGCTAATTGACGGGCGCGCTTGGAGCCAACAAGAACCAGCTCAAAACGGTTTTTAACATGATCCAGACAATCTTCAACGGTGATTCTAGCCATTAAAACTTTACCTTATTTGTAACGCGATTAATTTTCTACTCGACCAACCATTATAGTGAAAGCGGTTTATTTATAATAGTAGTTCTTTTATTAGGGTTTGGTGTTGGCAGGCTTGTTTCTTCAGTAGTAATTTTCCGCTGCTGATAATAAGCGCCAATTCTTCGAGGGCGGTGGCAAAAACATCGTTGATGATCAGGAAGTCGGCAGCGGCGAAGTGGGACATCTCGGCTTCTGCCTCGGCAATGCGTTGGGCAATCACCTCGGGCCCGTCCTGGCCACGCTGGGTGAGTCGTTCTAGCAGCGTATTTTTACTGGGGGGCAGGACAAAAATACTCACGGTGTCGGGTCGTTGGCGATGAATCTGAGCCGCGCCCTGCCAGTCGATTTCGAGGATAACATCGCAGCCGTTGGCGAGGGTGTCGTCAACCCACTGCGCGGAAGTGCCGTAGTTGTTGTCAAACACCTCGGCGTGTTCGAGAAAAGCCTGCTGGTCGAGCATCGCCTGAAACTGTTCTTTGCTGACAAAGTGATAGTTCACGCCGTCAGTTTCACCGGGGCGCATTGGCCGGGTGGTGTGGGAGATAGAAACTTGGAGGTTAGGCCGTTTCTCGAGCAGAGCGGCGACGAGGCTGGTTTTGCCTGCCCCGGAAGGTGCTGAAATGGTATAGAGGGTGCCGCGCTGGGTCATATTGGGGGGTTCTCCTGCTATTCGAGGTTTTGCACTTGTTCGCGAATTTGTTCGATGAGTACTTTTAATTCGACGGCGGAGTGGGTGGTGGTCGCTGCCTGAGATTTTGAAGAGAGGGTATTAGCCTCGCGGTTTAATTCCTGTAGCAGAAAATCGAGTCGTCTGCCGACGGGCGATGTGCTGTTGAGGGCGCGATAAAACTCTTCGATATGGGTCTCAAGTCTATCCAGCTCCTCGTCGGCGTCACTTTTGTTGGCGAGATAAACCAGCTCCTGTTCGAGCCTTTCACCATCGAGCTGGGCGGCGACCTGTTGCAGTTTGTCGCGCAGTTTTTGCTGCTGCTGGGCTATAAGCTGGGGCAGTACAGTGCGAACACTGGCGACCTCGAGGCTGATTTTTTCCAGCCGTTCGCGAATAAAGGTGGCGAGGCGCTCGCCCTCGCGGCTGCGCGCATCGACCAGTTTATTCAGGGCCTCGGAGTAAGCTTCTAGCGTTGCCAGCTGTAGAGCCTGGGTGTCGATCTTGTCTTCCTGCAGCACGCCGGGTACTTGTAGCACGTCAATTGGCGAAAGAGGCGCTGATGACGCCTGCATTAATTGCTGAATCTCATTGCAGGCAGCAAGATATTGGCGCGCGATATCGAGGTTAAGGCCGCTGGCGTGTCCCTGGGCGAGGTCAATGCGCAGGGTGCAGTCGATTTTGCCGCGCTGAGCAAATTGACGCAGCTTTTCGCGATAATTAATCTCCAGATGACGCAGGGTCTCGGGCAGGCGAAAGGTGGCTTCGAGAAAGCGGTGGTTAACTGAGCGCAACTCCCAGGTCAGCGTGCCCCAAGGGTATTTGGCACTGGCACTGGCAAAGGCGGTCATACTTCTTGGCATTTTTGCTCGGGCTCGATGTTGCGGTTAGCGCCCATGTTAGCAAACACCGGGGGCAACTCAAGAGACTAATTTCGCTACAATAGGGACTCTTGAGCATGGCTAGTATCTGTTGCTCACTTTAACTGTAGTCTTAACAAGGATCATCTTATGTCGCGCCCCAGTGGACGTCGTCCCGAACAGCTTCGCAGCGTTAAAATCACCCGTAATTTTACCCGTCATGCCGAGGGCTCGGTGCTGGTGGCATTTGGCGATACCAAAGTCATTTGTACCGCCAGTGTGACGCCAGGGGTGCCGCGTTTCCTGCGTGGCAAGGGCCAGGGCTGGGTCACTGCGGAATATGGTATGTTGCCGCGCTCGACCAATTCACGCATGGACAGGGAGGCGGCCCGGGGTAAGCAGAGTGGCCGCACTCAGGAGATACAGCGCTTGATAGGCCGCTCATTGCGCGCGGCAGTGGATATGAGTGTGCTCGGTGAAAACACTATTAACATTGATTGTGATGTAATTCAGGCCGATGGCGGCACGCGCACGGCGTCGATAACGGGCGCCTATGTGGCACTGGCCGATGCGGTTGAGTATTTGCTGAGTAAAAAACGCATCCCCAAAAGCCCCTTGCAGAGTTTTGTCGCTTCAGTTTCTGTGGGTATTTATAAGGGCACACCGGTGCTGGATCTGGATTATGCCGAGGATTCTCAGGCTGAAACCGACATGAATGTGGTGATGAACAGCGACGGCGGCTTTATCGAAGTGCAGGGCACGGCAGAAGCGGCGCCCTTTAATCAGGATGAGCTTAACGCAATGTTAGAGTTGGCCAAGCGCGGTATCGCTGATCTCGTCAAAGTTCAGCGTATGGCACTGGCACAGAGTTAATTTGTTCGCTTAAGGGCGCTCTGATTAAGTCGACTTGAGCAGCGCTTGCTTAAAGCTCGTGTAGATCGTAGTCGACAATCACCGGCGTGTGGCTGGAGAACACCTTGGCTTTATAGAGCACGGCGTATTCGACCTGATTAGCGAGGGCTTTGGAAATAATCTGGGTGTCGGTGCGCCATGCGTCGCCGCTGCCCATCTCTCCCGACGGCCACCAGCTGAATTCATCGTTGTCTGAGTTGGAGATGCGAAAGGCGTCGGCGTAGCCGATCTCATTGTAGAGCTGGTCGAGCCACTGGCGCTCCTCGGCCAAAAAGCCCGATTCGTCGCTGTGATTTTCTGAATTTTGTACATCGATATCGCGGTGGGCCATTTGCCAATTACCACAGAAAATATAATTTCTGCGTTTGCGAGTAATTTTTAGCATCTGGTTTTGTAGGCCGGTAAAAAACCGGCTTTTCATTTCTCGCGTGGAGGCATCTTCACCGCCCTGAGGGGCGAGCAGGCAGGCGACACTGGTTTGATCAAAATCGGCCTGTAGATAGCGCCCGTCCATATCCTCACCCGAAGTAAGGCCAAAGCCAAACATAATCGCCTTGGGGGCCTGGCGGGTGTAGATGGCGACACCGTTGGTTTGCGGGCTGGGCGAGTCGAAGAAATAGCTGAAATAGCCGTCGAGCTGAAACGCAGGGGTATCTTCAAGCTCTGGCGCCTGCGCGCGCAAGTCCTGCAGGCAGATGATCTCCGCATCTTGCTCCTGCAGCCAGTCGAATAGACCTCTTTCAGTAGCTTGATGGATGCCGTCAATACATGCACTGATTAAACGCATATTCCCGCCTTCTATTTTGAACGATCTATGATACCTTAAGCTGCTAAACAGCGGTAAATGTTAAGTCTAATTTCTTGCTGTCGTGTGATCTCCGGCGGAGTTCTCAATTAAACACATTCAATTGAAAAGAGTAGATGAAAAGTTATCAGCGAGAGTTTATTGATCTGGCGCTTGAGCACCAGGTACTACAGTTTGGTGAGTACAAATTAAAATCGGGGCGAGTGAGCCCCTATTTTTTTAATGCTGGCAATTTCAATACGGGTCGAGCCCTGGCCATCATGGGCCGCTGTTATGCCCAGGCCATTGTCGATAGCGGCCTGGAGTTCGATGTTATTTTTGGCCCCGCCTACAAAGGCATTCCCCTGGTTGCAACGACGGCTGTTGCCCTGTCTGAGCTCTACGGCCGCGATGTGCCCTATTGCTTCAATCGCAAAGAGGCGAAAGCCCACGGTGAGGGCGGCAGTTTAGTGGGTGCACCCCTGGTGGGTCGCATACTGATTGTCGATGATGTGATTACTGCGGGCACGGCCATTCGTGAGGTGCTGACCTTGATTGATGCTGCGGGAGCAACGGTATCCAGTGTGTTAGTGGGGCTGGATAGAAAAGAACGACGCGATGGTGGCTTGTCAGCAATACAGGCCTTGCAAGAGGAGTTCTCCCTGGATGTGAAGAGCATCATAGATATCAGTCATATTATGACCTACGTTGGCGAGCAAGCGGCGGGCGGGGCAACACTGCAAGCGGTTACAAGCTATCAACAACAGTATGGCGTTTAAAAAGGGCTTCGAGAGACATTGATGCAAGGTTTTAAAAGAGTTGGTTTAATTTTACTGCTGCTGAGCTGGGCCAGTGTCAGCTATGGCGCTAGCGGTGCGAGGCTTTACCGTTATATAAATACTGAGGGCATCGTTGTTATCGATGACAAAATCCCCCCGGCTTATGTGGCACAGGGTTACGATATTCTCGGTTCAACGGGGCAATTGCTGGATACGGTGGAGCCCTCGGTACCGCAAAATGCGGTTGAGAAGGCTTTGCGGAAAAAAGTATTGGCGGCCCGTGAAAAGGAAGATCGCTTTATTCTGATCAGCTATAGCTCCGTGGCGGAAATTCAGGCGGCGATGGCGCGCAAGCTGGGTCAGCTCGACAGAGAAGTCAAAGGCATCAATACGAATATTAAAGGCAGTAAGCGACGTATTGCTTTCGAACAGCAGCGGGCTGCAAATTATCAGCGCGGCGGGCGTAAAGTGCCTGAAAATGTCACAGAGACTTTATTCGAGCTAGAGCTTGAGGTGAAGAAATCCAAGAGTTTACTGGTGCTCAAGCAAGAGGAGTACGAGAAGATGGAAGAGCGCTATCAGGGCTATATAGATCGCTATCGTCAGCTTAAAGCGCAAAAAGCAGCAAAACAGGAAGGCTAAGCGGGGCTGTTGAAATTCGCTGAGTCGAGCCAGATACAAGGCATAACCAAGCGAATAAGCGGAGTTCCTCTCGTGAGACCTACTCTTGGTACGGGTGTAAATGAGCAGAGCCTGCCCCGTGAAACGCTTCGGGTGCTTTGAGCTTGGTTTTCCTCGGAGCCCCCTGTGGGGTAAACGCTGTAGGTGGCCGAGTCAGTAGAATCTCAACAGTTTGTTAGGTAGATGGCTTTCTCGAGGGAGGGCCACTGCTCCTGCCAGTGAGTGGTGGGTAGACTGGTGAAGTTGCTGCGCACATATTGCCGTATTTTCCCCTCCGCTATCGCCAGCAGTAGTTCGGCGGCGGCCGAAGCCAGTAAGTGGGTTCGACAGTTTTCCCGTAGTTCACCCTCTCGCAAGACCTGTTTGATTTGCGCCTCGATGCGGGCGAATAACTGATTGACTCGGGTATGCAGGCGCTCCGTTTCGCCGGTTAAAGCATCACCACTAAGGATTCGAGATAGGCCTGGGTTTTTTTCTGAAAAGCTCAATAGCAAGGTGATGATCATGCGGCAGCGCTCTTGTGTGTCCCGAGCGTCTTTAACGATGGCGCTAATGCGGCTAAAAAGAGCATCTTCAATAAAATCGATGAGACCCTCATAAATTCGCGCTTTGCTGGGAAAGTGCCGGTACAGGGCTGCCTCTGAAACCCCCTCCTTTTTGGCTAATGCCGCCGTGGTGATTTTTTTGTGGGGGGTCTCTTCCAGCATTTCGGCCAATGCCTGAAGGATGGTCTCGCGGCGCGAAGGGCTGGATTTTGGCGAAGACGGGGAGGCTGTCATTGTATCGTTGCGGTCTCTCGGTGTATGGGCAATCTTAAAGTGGGCTACAGGTGGAAAGGCTAGTCGGCCCGATTGGTGATCAGTGTGCCGACACCTTCGTCGGTAAATATTTCCAGTAATACGGCGTGGCTAACACGGCCATCAATAATATGGGCGCTGCGCACATTGGCTTTTACCGCATCCAGGGCGCAGCGTATTTTCGGTAGCATGCCGCCGCTGATGGTGCCATCGGCAATTAAATCATCAACTTCTTCGGTGGATAACCCGGTCAGTACGCTGCCGTCGCGACCTTGCAAGCCGGCGATATTGGTCAGCAATAAAAGCTTTTCAGCCTGCAGGACCTCGGCAATTTTCCCGGCCACTAGATCGGCATTAATATTGTAGGAATTGCCATCGGCATCAACGCCAATGGGTGCAATAACGGGAATGAAATCACTGCTGGTGAGCATGTCGATAACCGAGGTGTTGATATGTTCAACCTCGCCGACCTGGCCAATATCAATAATTTCTGGCGCTTCCATTTCTGGGTTGTTGCGCGTTACGACCATCTTGCGAGCGGTGATTAACTGGCCGTCTTTACCGGTAATGCCAATCGCTTTGCCTCCAGCGTGGTTGATCAGGCTGACGATTTCTTTATTCACCGCACCACCGAGTACCATTTCCACCACATCCATGGTTTTGCTATCGGTGACGCGCATGCCATCGACGAAATGGGAGTCGATATTGAGTTTGTCGAGTAGCTCGCCAATCTGCGGCCCACCGCCGTGGACGATAACGGGATTGATACCCACCAGTTTCATCAACACGATATCTCGAGCAAAACTTTGTTTTAGCTGTTCATCGACCATGGCGTTGCCGCCGAATTTAATCACCAGAGTGCGGCCGGTAAATTTTTGAATGTAGGGCAGTGCTTCGGTGAGTATTTTCGCCGTTTGCAGTGCGTTGTCGCGAGATAGAGACATGGTGGTAGAGAACTCCCGAGCCCTTTTTATGAAAAGAGCGTTTGGTTAAAAGGGTAATTTAGTGTCGGGTAACAACGGAATTAATTTTTGCTTTAGCTGATGCTGTAGTCGGGATAGCGCCTGCTGATCGTCTGCTTCAAAGCGCAGTGTTAAGTGAGCGGAGGTATTGGAGGCGCGAATTAAAGCCCAGCCCTCGGGGTATTCCAGGCGCAAACCATCAATGGTGATGCGCTTTGCCTGGGGGAAAATACTTTCGGCCAGTTTGTCGACGAGGGCAAACTTCAGGTTCTCGGCAATCGCTATGCGCAACTCGGGTGTGGCGACGCTGCTTTCAAAGCCGGCGACTATGTCCGCGAGACTCTGCTCACGCTGGTCGATAATTTCGATTAAACGTGCGGCGGCATACAGGCCGTCGTCAAAACCAAACCAGCGGTCATTGAAGAAAAGATGGCCGCTAAACTCTCCGCCCAAAGGTGCGCCGGTCTCTGAAATTTTGCGCCGAATATTGGAGTGCCCGGTTTTCCACATGACGGGGTGGCCGCCATAATTGCTGATCAGACTACCCAGCCGCCGCGTTGATTTAACATCAAACACAATATCGGTTTCTGGATAGCGGCCAATAACATCGCGGGCAAAAATCATTAACAATTCATCGGCCCAAACGATGCGGCCCTCAGCCGTAATGGCGACCAGGCGATCGCCGTCACCGTCTAAGGCGAGGCCCAGGTCGGCCTCTTCATGCTTGACGATGGTGATCAGGTCGATCAGGTTATCGGGTACCGAGGGGTCAGGCGCGTGATTGGGAAAGGTGCCATCGATGTCACAGTAAAGGGGGATGACCTCGCAACCCAGGGCTTCAAACAGGGCTGGTGCCAATGGCCCGGCCGCGCCATTGGCACAGTCGATAACCACCCGCAGTTGTTTTGAACTAGGGGCAATATTTTTTACCAGGGCCTCGGTATATTCACCGAGGATATCGAGCTGTTGTAGTTCGCCCTCCCCGCTTTTCCAGATGCGTGCATCCATCGCCGTTTTTAGGCTGAGGATTTCGGCACCGGAGATCACTTGCTGATTGTAAAAAATCTTGAAGCCATTGTCCTCAGCTGGATTATGACTGGCTGTCACTATCACTCCGGAGTCCGCAGTGTCGTGGGTAGCCAGTGCAAAATTAAGCAGGGGTGTGGGTATTAAGCCCAGATCAATTACATGACAGCCCGTTGATAGTACGCCCTCAATTAAAGCTGTCTTTAACTGGGGGCTGGATGTTCTACCATCGCAGCCAACGAGCAAGTTTTGCTGGCCGCTATTGACCATGTCGGAGCCAATGGCCTTGCCCAGGCGCAGGGCAAAGTCGTCGTCAATTTGGCTATTTGCTCGGCCTCTAATATCGTATTGCCTGAAGACCTCGGTCGCGGAGTAGTTTTCTTCGACGACCGCTATTTCAAGACTGGGGGTGGGAGGCGCGACTTTTCTCTGGAACAGCTTTTCTTTGATCAGTTGGTTGAGCTCTGCCGGTGTCAGGTCGCTTTCGTCTAAAGCGGTGCCCTTTCTGATACGAGTTAATTGGTAGCGAATCAACAGCACCAGTAACAAAGCGCTAATGATAAGCAGGGCGACAAGACAGATGATGAAATAAAGGACGGGCTTTGCCGTCATCGCTACAAGTTTATTAGAGGCAGAAAAACGTAGCTTCCAGTCGCCCCGGCCTTCGATGGGAGCATTGGCCTGGAATGGAGTATTGGAGTTGCCGCTAGAAATAATAACCTGAGGTGCAAAGCCATGGGTATATTGCAGTAATTCGGTTTTGCCGAGGCTGGGGTCTGTCTCACTGATTGTGGGGTGGAGGTTTTGTGCGGAGAAACTGGCGATTAAGCTGCCGACAACCTCGTCGTCATTGGCGACGGGGGTGGCATTGACGATCAGCCAGTCATGAAGCTTTACGGCTGTCGGCTCAAACTGTTTACCGGCGATGGAGTTTTTGGCGAGAGTGATGCCGACAAAATTTTGGGTTTCAGCAAAATAGGGGCTGTTGACTGACACTAGCTTGATCTCAGCCATTTCGGGTAGTTGGTGGCGCAGCAGGTTTTTAAATTCGTCGATGCCCTCGGCATCTTCTGTTTTTAATAGATTGAATAAGGTTCTGTCCTGGACGATTCGTCCCAGCTTTTCATCCATCCCGGTGAAGTAGTCGGCGATATTCTTTGCCTGATCCTGGGCCAGTAATTCGGCCTGCTGATTAATGCTCAGGTGCCAGGGCTCAACCACCAGCTTGTTATAAAAAAGTTGGCTTAGGAAAACCGTATAAATAACAATCAGTACGGAACCGGCAAGTACCACCGGTGTTTTAATGGCAGAGCTGAGATTTGACGGTGGTTTCATGATCACCCTTGTGTGAGAAGCCTGGCCGTCGTTGTCACGGCTGGGGTGTTTTCAATGTCGAAGCGCTTAATAGCGCGGCGATGTGCTCAATAAGCTTGTTGGCCAGTAGGCTTTTATTCATGGTGGGTAGTGCTTGGCTGGTGCCGGGTTGCACCAGTAATACGCGATTATCCTCGCTGTTAAAACCTATTGTCGAGTCGGAAACATCATTGGCAATAACCAGGTCGAGGTTTTTTTTCTGAAGTTTCCGGGTCGCATAAAGTTCCAGATTTTCGGTTTCGGCAGCGAAGCCCACAGTTAGGGGGCGACGAGGAAGTGCGGCAACAGTCGCGACAATATCGGGGTTTTTGACTAACTGTATGTGCATGTCGTCATCATTTTTTTTGATTTTTTGTACGGCGACGTCGGCGGGCCTGTAGTCGGCAACGGCGGCGGCGGCAATAAAAATATCAGCGCCCTCGACTTCGTCTAAAGCAGCGGCAAGCATATCCGCTGCTGACTCGACAGCAATGGTTTTCATGCGCTCAGGCGGTTCGAGTTGCACCGGCCCACTGATGAGTACGGTACTCGCGCCAGCTTCTGCGGCAGCTCGAGCCAGAGCGTAGCCCATTTTGCCGGAACTGTGGTTGGAAATATAGCGCACCGGGTCTAGGGCTTCTCGCGTTGGCCCGGCAGTGATAACCACTTTTTTACCGCTCAACAGGCCTGTTGCAAAGATGGCGCTAGTCATGGTGCACAGCGTTGCGGGATCTTCCATGCGCCCTTCGCCAATATCGCCACAGGCCTGGTAGCCGGCAGCGGGACCAAAAATGTGCACCGTCCGTCCTTGTAGTCGCTGTAGGTTTTTTTGCGTGGCGGCGTTTTCCCACATATGTTTATTCATTGCCGGTGCCACAGCGATGGGGCTGTGGCTGGCAAGACAAACGGTGCTGAGTAAATCATTGCCCTCCCCGTGGCACAGGCGAGCAATAAAATCGGCACTGGCCGGGGCAACCAGAATAAGGTCGGCCCAGCGAGCCAGTTCAATATGGCCCATGGCGGCTTCGGCAGCCGTGTCGAGTAGCTCCAGACTCACGGGGTTGCCCGATAGTGCCTGCAGGGTCAGGGGGGTGATAAATTCCCTTGCCGCTGGGGTCATTACCACGCGAACCTCTGCACCCTCGCCTTGCAGGCAGCGGATTAACTCGGCACTTTTATAGGCGGCAATACCGCCAGTAACGCCGAGTAACACCCGTTTATTGTTTAGAGAGCCCATGCCCATCCTTTTAAAACCAAGAATAGCCGCTAAGATAACACTTGCCAGGGAAATTTCGAAGAAATCAGGGAAGGTTTACGATGGCGATTAAGCATTGGCCTGCGGGGGAGCGCCCTCGAGAGAAGCTGATAAACCAGGGGCCGCGAGCATTGTCTGATGCCGAGTTGCTGGCGATATTTTTACGCACCGGCATTGCGGGGCAATCGGCGGTTGATTTAGCGAGGGACTTACTGAACCAGTTCGGCAATATTTCCACCCTGTTAAATGCCGATCTCGACACCTTTTGCGCCGTCAAAGGGCTGGGCCCCGCCAAGTTCGCCCAGTTACAGTCGGTGCTGGAACTGGCGCGGCGCCATCTGGGTGAGCAACTGAGTCGTGAACAGGTGTTTACCCAGCCCGAAACCGTCAGGCAATACGTGCGCACACATTTTCAGGGTTATCAGCGCGAGGTGTTTCTCTGTCTGTTTCTCGACACTCGCCATCGCTTGATCGCTGCAGAGGAGCTGTTTCAGGGCACTATTGATGGCGCCAGCGTTTATCCCCGAGAGGTGGTGAAGAGAGCCTTGCAGCTCAATGCCGGCGCGGTGATCTTTTCCCACAATCACCCTTCCGGCATCGCCGAGCCCAGCCATGATGATGCGCAAATTACACGGCGCCTGAAGGACGCCCTGGCATTGGTCGATATTCGAGTGCTCGATCATATCGTCGTCGGCCACAGCGAGGAGGTCTCTCTGGCTGAGAGGGGGCTGTTATAGGGGTCGGAAAAGAGCGCTTAAAAACAATTAAAGTTGATTCGCCAGGCTTGCTCTGGTATAAAGCACGGCTCTTTTCACCGGCACACTGTTCCCGCTTGTCTTAGGCAAGCAATGATTGAGTAGTAGGGCTGGTCGTCACGACCCCAGAAATTAACAGTTTATTCAGATTAGATAGAGGCAAAAAGATGTCCAGAGTGTGTCAGGTCACCGGCAAGCGTCCCATGAGCGGGAACAACGTTTCCCATGCAAAAAACAGGACTCGCCGCCGGTTTGAGCCCAATCTTCATACCCATCGCTTTTGGATGGAAACAGAAAAGCGCTTTATCAAATTGCGTGTTTCAAGCAAAGGTATGCGCATTATCGATAAGCTCGGCGTAGAGCAGGTGATTGCCAACATTCGCGCCGATGGCGGCAAGGTCTAAGGAGAAACAACATGGCTAAGTCAAACAGAGATACCATCAAGTTAGTCTCCAGTGCTGGCACTGGACACTACTACACGACCACCAAGAACAAGCGCACCATGCCTGAGAAGATGGAGATCAAAAAATTTGATCCCGTCGTTCGCCAGCACGTTGCCTATAAAGAAGCGAAAATCAAATAAGCTGATTTTCACTTTTGGTGCGTTGAAAAAGCCCGGTACCGCCGGGCTTTTTATTGCCCGCTAAATACTGACCGCGTAAAGCGTGACTTGAGGCTCGATAGCCATGCCCGAACTGCCTGAAGTAGAAACCACCTTGCGGGGCATTCGCCCCCATTTGCTGAAACAGAAAATACCGGAGGTGGTGGTGCGCCGCCCTACCCTGCGCTGGCCCATACCCGAAGGCCTAAGCGACTTGCTGGTGGGCAAGACAGTGGAAGAGGTCAGTCGGCGCGGCAAATACCTGTTACTGAGATTTCCCCACGGCCACGTGATGATACACCTCGGCATGTCGGGTAGTTTGAGCCTTGTGGCTCGGGGCACGGCTGCGGGCAAGCACGACCACGTTGACCTTGTCCTCGAGAGTGGCTGGATATTGCGCTACAACGACCCGCGTCGCTTTGGCTGCATACTCTGGGTCGAGGGCGAGCCCCTTGAGCACTCGCTACTCACCAATCTTGGCCCGGAGCCGCTGGGTGAGGGTTTTGATGACGATCACCTTTACCAGTGCTCACGACGCAAAAGCCTGGCGGTGAAAAGCTTTTTGATGGATAGCAAAGTCGTCGTCGGCGTGGGTAATATCTATGCCAATGAAGCGCTGTTTCGCAGCGGCATACATCCCCTGCGCAAGGCGAATCGTATTTCTGCGAGCCGTTACGCTCGTTTATCGGTGGTGGTGAGGGAAGTGCTGGCAGCAGCGATAGATCAGGGCGGCACAACGCTGCGTGACTTCGTCGGTGGCGACGGTAAGCCGGGTTATTTTAAGCAGGAGTTACAGGTGTATGGCCGTGGTGGTGAGGCTTGTGTTGAATGCTCGACCACCTTGAAGGAAGTGCGCCTGGGGCAACGCAGCACGGTGTATTGCCCCCACTGTCAGCGCTAGAGCGCTGACAGCACAGGACTTTAGCTGAACTTTTCGCTCAGTGCTTTTGCCACATTGGGTGGCACAAAGGGGGATATATCACCGGTTAATGCTGCGATCTCTCTGACCAGGCTGGAAGAAATATAAGAGTGTTGTTCCGAGGGCGTCATAAAGATGCTTTCGGCGGCCGGCGACAGGGCGCGATTCATATTGGCCAACTGAAATTCATATTCAAAATCGGAAACGGCGCGCAGGCCTCGTAGTACCGCATCGCCTTCGCAGTCTTTGAGAAAGTTGACCAGTAGATAGTCAAAGCCTTTAATTTCAACATTATTCAGGTGTGACAGTGCTTCCCTGGCGAGGTCGCCGCGCTCATCCAATGAGAACAGAGGTTGTTTCTTTTCACTGCGGGCAATGCCCACAATGACGTGATCAAACAGTTTGCAGGCCCGTTCAATCAGGTCGATATGACCATTGGTAATCGGGTCGAATGTGCCGGGGTAAACGATTGTTTTCATAGTAAGCGCTCCAACGCGGAGGCGCATGGTAAACAATTTGTTGATCTAGCTCAATTATCTGAGCTGACAGGCAGGGCTGGCTAATTTGATAGGGGGCCTGGCTGCACGCGATAGAGCTGGCAAGTGACATCCCCGGCTGTTTTATGGCGATGCAGTTGCCAGTGTGCAGGCATAAAATCCAGTATCTGACGTGCGGGAGCCTCGATATAAACCATCGCGTCTGCCGCTAGCAAGGTAGTTTGTTGAGCCAGAGTAGCAAGGGCACTGGCGAGCAATGGGGAGTCGAAAGGTGGGTCGAGAAAAATAATATCGAAGGGCTCAGTGTTACTGCCGTTTTGCTGCAACCAGCTGAGTGCGTCAGCGTTCAACACCTGGGTGGACTTTAAATCGAGTAACTTAATGTTATCGCTAAGAGCGCGAGCGGCAGTATTATTCAATTCGAGCAAAAGTACCTCGCCGGCGCCACGAGAGGCCGCTTCCAGCCCCAGTGCGCCGGAGCCAGCAAAAAGATCGAGACAGCGTGAGCCTCTTAAATCAGCCGCTAACCAGTTAAACAATGTTTCCCGCAGACGGTCGCCAGTGGGGCGCAGGCCCACAACGGCGGGGAAGCTGATGCGTCGCCCCCGGCATTGCCCGGCGATGATGCGCACCTGGCCGCTAGTTTGTTTATTCGTGGCTTTGCGTGACAATCGGCCGCTCCAGATTGAAGGTAAAAATGATAGGATACACAGCTTGTCGTAGTACCGGGAAAATTCGCAATGTCCTCTGAACAAGAGTCACCGCCAAAATCTGAAAAAAGGGGTTTATTTTCCCGCTGGCGACGTAAAAACAAGGCCGATGCGCCGGCGCAGTCAGCAACGGCCCAGGCGCAGGATGCACCGGCAATAACACCGATAGAGCAACACTCTGGCTCGCTGCAAGAGCCGCTGAATAACACTGAGTCGCTGGAGCAAGCGGCAAGCCCCGATGTTGTGGTCTCAGTGGCCGTGACTCCGCCGGTAACATCGCTTGAACCCGAAGCCCCCATCGAGGCGTCGGCTACCGCGTCGCCGCCCGTCGAAACCCCTGTGCCGAGTGCGACTGCAGCCCCTCCGCCTGTCCTGTCTGTGGTGGCCCGCGCCGAACAGTCTGAGCCCGAGCCTGAAAAAGTGAAGGCTGAGCCTCAGAGTGAAGTGCTGGAAAGGCCCTCGACAACACCGCAAGACACCGCCCCAGTGCCGGCCAAGACTAAGAAACGCCCGAATCGCTTTAGCCGCGCCCTGTCGCGCACCAGTGCTGGCCTGGGAGCTTTTTTCCTCGGCCGTAAAGAAATTAGTGATGAGCTGCTCGAGGAGCTTGAAACCCTGCTATTGATGGCGGATGTCGGCGTCGATGTCACCACCGAAATTATCGGTGAGCTAACAGACCGCGTGAAGCGCGGTGAGCTCAATGACAGCGATATGCTCAAGGCGGAGTTGCACCGGGTCTTGCACGATATTATCAGCCCCTGCGAGCAGGCCCTGGACGTCTCCGGCAAGCAACCTTTCGTGTTGCTGGTGGTGGGTGTCAACGGCGTGGGTAAGACCACCACCATTGGTAAACTCGCTCAGCGCTTTCAAAAAGAGGGCCGCTCGGTGATGCTCGCGGCAGGCGACACCTTTCGTGCCGCGGCGGTCGAGCAGTTACAGGTCTGGGGCGAGCGCAACAATGTACAGGTTGTCGCTCAGCACACCGGGGCAGATAGCGCCTCGGTCATTTATGATGCCGTCGAGTCGGCCAAGGCCAAAAATATTGACGTATTGATTGCCGATACGGCGGGCCGTTTGCACACTAAATCGAACCTGATGGAAGAGCTGGAAAAGGTCAAACGAGTGATGGCTAAGCTGGATGCCGCCGCGCCCCACGAAGTGCTGCTAGTACTGGATGCGGGCACCGGCCAGAATGCCCTCAACCAAATGCACGAATTTAATCAGGCGGTCGGTGTTACCGGGCTGGCCTTGACCAAGCTCGATGGCACCGCCAAGGGTGGTGTCGCCTTTGCCCTGAGTCGCCGCTTCAAAGTACCTCTGCGCTACGTCGGTTTGGGTGAAGGCGTTGATGACCTGCAAGTGTTTCGTGCCGAGGATTACGTTAAAGCGGTATTGTCGGACGTCGACGATGGCCTATGATCGAATTTGATAATGTCAGCAAGCGCTATCCGGATGGCCATGAAGCGCTGAGTCAGGTGAACTTTGCCCTGGACGCCGGGGAAATGGCCTTTCTCACCGGCCATTCCGGTGCCGGTAAAAGTACCCTGTTAAAGCTGATTATGTTGATGGAGCGGCCCTCGGGTGGCCAGCTACTGGTTAATGGCAAGAAGCTCAATCGCCTGCACAAAAGCCAGATACCCTACTATCGACGGCGTGTCGGCGTGGTTTTCCAAAACCACCAGCTATTGTTCGATCGCAGTGTCTTTGACAATGTGGCCCTGCCGATGCTGGTTTCAGGTGCACAGCACCGCGACATCGAGCGCCGTGTGCGTGCCGCCCTTGATAAGGTTGGTTTGCTGAGTAAAGAGAAGCTCAATCCCGTACAGCTATCCGGCGGTGAGCAACAGCGTATCGGCATCGCCCGGGCCGTCGTACATACCCCGCGCATACTGCTCGCCGATGAGCCGACGGGTAACCTCGACCCGGAGCTCTCTGCCGAAATCATGAAATTGTTTGAAGACTTCCGAAATGTTGGCGTCTGTGTACTGGTGGCGACCCACGACATTGCGCTTATTTCACGAATGGATGAAAGAGTACTGACCCTGGACCACGGGCGATTGTCGGAGGCGACGGCCCTTGCCTCGGTATAAGAGCGATACGGCCACTGCATTGCAGCCTCGGCGCAGCGGCGCGGTAGAAAGCCGTCGCAGCCTTATCGCGACGCTGCGCGCCTATGTTCACAACCATCGCAAAAATGCGACGGAGAGCTTCCACCGTCTTGTCGGCGAACCCCTGCAAAGCGTGATGACAATGCTGGTTGTCGCCATTGCCCTGGCGCTGCCGGCTATGCTGTATGTCGGCGTGTCGAGCCTGCAGCAACTCAGTGGCAGCTGGGATAGCAGCGCGCAGATGACCCTGTTTCTGAAAAAAGGTGCGACGGAGCGGGCCATCAACTCTTTGATTACAGAGCTGGAGTCAAATACCGAACTGGCGGAAATACACTATATCTCCCCCGGTGAGGCCCTCGATGCGCTACAGGATAGCGCCGGTTTTGGTGAGGCGCTGACCTTGCTCGATGAAAACCCCCTGCCCCCGGTGCTGCTGGTGGTGCCCATTGCCGCCATCGAGGCCGATGTGCCACGGGTTGAGCTGCTGGTGAAAACCCTGGCGAAGCAGTCTCTGGTCGATGAGGTGCAGCTCGACATGAAATGGCTGCAGCGCATGCAGCAGATACTCGATATTGGTCGACAAATCACCGTGCTGCTGGGCGGCGCGCTATCGTTGGGGGTGTTACTGGTGGTTGGCAATACGATTCGTCTGGCGATAGAAAATCGCCGTGAGGAAATTCTGGTGGTGAAGCTGGTGGGCGGCACCAATGGCTTTGTGCGGCGGCCCTTTCTCTACACCGGGCTTTGGTACGGCATCTTTGGTGGCCTTATCGCCTGGCTGGGGGTGGTGATTGCCCAGTTTTGGCTGGGAGCGACGGTGAGCCGTCTGGCGGCATTGTATCAAAGTGATTTTGCCCTCCAGGGTATCGGGCTTGATGGCATGCTGGTACTTATCGCCCTTGGTGGTACTCTTGGTTTGGTGGGAGCGGCGCTCGCCGTGGGGCGGCATATCGCCCAGCTCGAACCGTGATTCACTAGGCAAAACAGACACTTAAATGAACTTTTGCGGCCTTTTGTTATCTAAGTCAAGAGTGGTAAACTACGTCGCTGATTTTAAGAGGTTGTTATGAGTACGAGTCTTCAATCGATTCAATGGATGGCCCCCGGGGGTAATCTCGGCGCCTATATGCAGGGTGTGAGCACGATTGCGATTCTCTCCGTTGAGGAAGAGAAAGCTCTCGCCGAACGCCTGTATTTTGAGGATGACGTCGACAGTGCACGCCAGTTGGTGATGGCTCACCTGCGTTTCGTGGTACATATTGCCCGTTCCTACAATGGTTATGGTTTGCCGCTGGCGGATATTATTCAGGAGGGCAATGTCGGCCTGATGAAGGCGGTTAAGCGCTTTAACCCCGAGAAGGGCGTGCGTTTGATCTCTTTTGCCGTGCACTGGATCAAAGCTGAAATTCATGAATACGTGCTGCGCAACTGGCGCATTGTTAAGGTCGCGACCACTAAAGCTCAGCGCAAGTTATTCTTTAATCTTCGTGGCGCGAAAAAGCGCTTGGCCTGGTTGACGAATGATGAAGCCAAGGCTATCGCGGAAGATTTGGGTGTTGAAGTCAAACATGTGCGCGAGATGGAAAAACGACTCTCGGCCCGCGATGCTGGCTTTGATGCCTCGTCTGATGACGATGACGAAAGTGCCTACCAGGCACCGGCTCTCTATCTTGAAGATCGCGAGGCCGATCCGGCGCTGCTCGTTGAAGATGCCGACTGGGAAAGTGACAGTCAGGCTCGACTGGCCACCGCCCTCGGTGAGCTGGATGAGCGCAGTCAGGATATTATTCGCCAGCGCTGGTTGAGTGATGCCAAGTCGACCCTGCACGAACTAGCGGATGTCTACGGTGTCTCGGCGGAGCGTATTCGCCAGCTCGAGCAAAATGCCATGAAAAAGGTGCGCTCTTTCCTCGAGGCTTGAGTTCTTTAAGTCCAGCAGGTTTATGGCGTAGCTTCAAACTGCTAATAAAGCCGCGATTTTCGCGGTTTTTTTAAATGCATCATAAACCCCTTCAGTTCTCCCCCTCAAATTAGGTAGTCCACAGTGAGTTCAAATTATATGGGCAGTCGTTTTTTGCCGCTGCTTGTTGCAATTAACGGTTTTCTGGCTGTTGCCATCGGTGCTTTTGGTGCCCACGGAGTAGAGGCCTTGATTTCCCCTAAGGCGATGCAGCACTGGCAGATCGGTGTGCGCTATCAGATGTTTCACGTTGTGGCGCTACTGGCCTGTGCCTTCTTCGCCTCGACCTGCGAGTCCAACTCCCGCGCTGCGCGCTGGGCCGTTGTGGCAGCTTGTTTGTTTGTCCTGGGCATGGTGTTTTTCAGTGGCAGCCTCTACCTCCTCGCATTGACACAGCAAAGTTGGCTCGGCATGTGTGTGCCGGTGGGCGGGGTGTTTTTTCTGCTGGGTTGGACCAGCTTGACGATATGCCTCTTGCGGAGGTGAGTGTAGAGATGACAGAAGCGACGAATTTCCGCCCCGAGTACAAGAAAAAATCGATCCGCAGCTATGTGCTGCGCAGTGGCCGCATGACCGAGGGCCAGCAGCGTGCCCTTGAGCAGCATTGGCCCCACTTTCGCCTGAGTTTATTTGCCGGGCCGATTGATGATTGGGCCGAGGTTTTTGGCCGCGTGGCACCAGTGATACTGGAAATTGGCTTTGGCATGGGCGACTCACTACTGGCTATGGCTGAAAATGAGCCGGATAAAAATTTTGTCGGTATTGAAGTCTATCCGCCGGGTGCGGGGCGACTGGTTAATCGCGCAGCCGAACTGGGTTTGACGAACCTACGGATTTTTCTCGCCGATGCCACGGACGTGCTGGATGACTGTATTCCTAATGGCAGCGTGGACAGGGTGCAGCTGTATTTTCCCGATCCCTGGCATAAAAAAAAGCACAATAAACGGCGTATCGTACAGCAGCCTTTTGTTGAAAAAATTCGCACTAAACTCGCTCGCGGTGGTCAGTTTCATATGGCGACAGATTGGCAGGCCTATGCCGAGCATATGGTCGAAGTGATGTCGGCAGCTGAGGGTTTTAGCAATTTGGCCGGTGATGCACTTTATTCACCACGGCCGGATTATCGCCCTGTCACCAAGTTTGAAAAACGTGGGCAGCGCCTCGGCCATGGTGTGTGGGATTTACTCTATCAGCGTGAGGCCTAATACACAGTGTAGTGGTGCTGCGCGTCTTTAATCGGGTATTATTTGCCCACAAAAAAAAGCCAATAGGGCTCATGTTAAAATTAAAATGTTAAAACAAAGGACAACTAGATGAAGCTCAAAAAAATAAAATATTTACCCATTGCCCTCGCAACATCATTGTTTCTGGTGGGCTGTGAAGAGGCTAGCAAGTCCAATGTCGGTGCTGCAGCACCCGCTTCTGCGGCAGTCGCGCTGGAATCGGAGATGCAGAAAGTCAGTTACATCATGGGCACCAATATCGGCGGGCAAATTAAGGGAGAGGCCTTTGAAGTCGATATCCCCTCGTTGACCCTGGGTTTGAGCGATGCGGTGGCAGGTAATGAGCCAAAGCTGTCTGAGGACGAAGTGAAAGCCGTGATTGAGGCTTTTCAGGCGAAAATGATGGCCGAGCAGGAAACAAACGCGAAACTGGTTTCTGAAAGCAATATCAAAGAAGGCGAGGTCTTTTTAGCAGAGAATGCCAAAAAGGACGGCGTTGTGGTGCTGGAAAGCGGCCTGCAGTATAAGATTTTAGAAGCCGGTACAGGCGCTATCCCGGCCCCAGAAAACACCGTCGAGGTGCACTACAAAGGCACCTTGCTGGATGGCAGCGAGTTCGATAGCTCCTTCAAGCGTGGCGTACCCGCACAGTTTGGCGTCACACAGGTGATACCCGGCTGGGTTGAAGCACTGCAGCTGATGAAGGAAGGCGCCAAGTGGGAGCTGTATGTGCCCGCGGAGCTAGCCTATGGCCCGGGTGGCACGGGTGGTTTGATCGGTCCCAATCAAACACTGATTTTTGAAGTTGAATTATTGAAGGCCTCTGTGGGTGATGACGCGGGTTAAGGCGAGTCCTTAAAGACGCCTTGAGAAAAGCCCTTAACGGGGCTTTTTTTTCGCCCCAATTTTCTCTCAGAATGGATTAAAAAATCTTTGAAAACCACAGCAGCAGAGTCGGCAAAGTCAGTGCGGTCAGCACCCCTGTCAGACCCAGAGCGAGGCTGGAAAAGGCGCCGCAGAGCGGGCTGATATCAAAGGCCCGTGCCGTGCCTACGCCGTGGGCATTGATACCCAGGGTAAAACCCTGCAGGCGCTCATCGTTGACACCGAGCAGGCTTAGTAATTTCGGCCCGGCAATTGCACCGACCACCCCGGTAAAAATAACTACACCAGCGCTCAGTTCTCCCAGGGCACCAATTTCTTTGGCGATGCCCAGGGCGATGGGGGTGGTGACAGACTTTGGTGTGAGTGACAGCAGGGTCAAAGGCTCGGCGCCGAACAAATAAGCCAGGGTTACCGCACACAGAGGGGCGGCAATGGCACCGAAAAATAAGGTAATTAACAGGGGCTGGGCGAGTGCGCGAATGCGTTCGAATTCCCGGTTCAGCGGTATCGCCAGGGCAACGGTCGCCGGGCCGAGCAGCCAGTAAAAAGCGCTATTGGCCTGCTGATAGCGGCTGTAGTCGATATCAAAGCTATAAAGCAGAGCGGCGATCAGCAGGCAGCTGCTCATTAAGGGGTGGAGTAGTGAAAAGTGTCGGGCCTTTTGAAAGGCCCACAGCCCGGCGAAATAGGCGCAGAGGGTGAGCGCTAGCAGGCTGGTGGCGAAAAATAATTCCATAAAATTAATATTATGCAGGCTATTCATTGTTCAGCGATATCGGGCGTCAGTGCTTTCAGAACCAGGCCGGTGAGGGCAATCGACAGCAAGGTGCCGCCCACGATGGCCGCCAGAATTGCCGGCCACTGCTGCTGTATGGGCTCGGGTAGAAAGAAAACACCAACCCCCGCTGGAATAAAAAACAGTGAGAGCAAGCCAATCAGTCGCCCCGCCGTTTTCGTCAGCCACTCGGGCGGCTCGATTTGGCGGAGAATAAAAAACAGCAGAATCATACCCAACACCGGGCCGGGTACGGCGATGGGCAGTACCTGTGAGAGGCCCTCGCCAATTAACTGAAACAGTACAAGGACACTGAGCCCTTTTAGGTAGTCGAGCGCATTACTCATTAGCGGCAGACCATCAGGCTTTGCGCAGTAATTGATAAATACCGAGCAGGGTCATTGCGGCGAAGGCGACAAGTGTCCACGCGGGAATGCTGAGGTTGAGGAAGGTCCACTGCACCTCGGCGCAATTGCCGTCACCACTGAGCAACATGGGCAGGGCTTCGCTGATGGGCAGGGCGTCAAACAGGTAGTCGGCGGGGGGGCCACAGGCGGGCACTTTTTCCTCGGGCAGGCTCTGCAGCCATAACTGGCGAATGGAGAAACCGCCACCGGCCAGTGCGCTCAGGCTGGTCGCCCCGGCGTAGCGTTTTTGGCCGGTGCTGCCGGGGTTGTGGACAAAGGCCAGCAGGGTGATAAGGCCGGTCATAATGACAAAAACCCGCTGCACGATGCACAGATAACAGGGCTTGAGATCCATTTGATGCTGCATATATAAAGCCACCAAAATCATGCTCGTCGCCCCTAAAAACAGGCATAAATTGAGCGTGCGAATACTGGGCATTATCGAGAGTTCCTTTAGCGAGAGGGGGCCGTAGTTGGGGCCAGTGGCGTGGAGCGCAGTTGTTGAGCATGGCTGAGGAGCCGAGCCATAACGATGGAGAATACCTGCTCGACCTCTTCATGGCGATCGACAATCTCGGGCCAGGCATCACCTAGTGGCAGGGGCCGACGCAGGCGCTCGCCAACTCGGTTGAGCATGATGGGGATCAGGGCTTTATCGGCATAGCTTTGCAGCCAGCGAATCTCCGCCGCGCGTTGGTTGAAGTGTTGGGCGCGTGGGGGCAGCCAGGTTTGGCAGGTGTTGAGGTGCTGGTAAAAGCGTTGGCAGAACTGCTCGAGGCTCAGTGCGTGATAGGCCTGCCAGCGCGTTGCCAGCAGGTGGTCGAAGGCAATGTCGAGCACAATACCGGCGTAGCGTCGCCACGGGGGTGAAAAGGTACAAATCAGGTTTTGAATTTCTGGCTGGGCATCGGTGTAAACATCGAGCTTGCGATGCAGGGCGATGCCCTCTTCCACGCGCTCGGGGTATTTGCCCTGCAGCGGGCCCTTCACAAAATCGCCGAGCAGGCCCCCCACTTGTCTGTCCAGATTGTCGCCCGAGAGAAGAATATGGGCGAGGTAGTTCACGGCTCTAGGGAGAATTGGTACTGCTGATAATAGGCGCTGAGGAAGTCGTCAAAACTCTGTGTATCGGCGGCTTCAATGGCCTTTTGGTCTTCCAGCGAGTGCGCAGCGAGGCTGATGAACTGCTCTTCAATAGCCGGGTCGAGTGGTGAATCGAGAAAGAACTCGCGATGCTCTTGGGCATGACGCAGGGCCGTTTGGAAATAGGTGCTGTCACTGCTGCGTACTTCTTCAAGCAATTGTGCGGCCGGTGTCAGCTCGGGGTTTTGTAGTCGCTGGGCCATGGCATTGACGGCCTCGGCATGGGCGCTGCCCGCATTACTTGCGTCGAGCGCCTGGGCGATGGGCTGTAACTGGGTCAAGAGTTCTCCAGCCCATTCCTGCAGCGAGGTTTCGCCATCGCCTCGGCTCAGGGCTAATTCAGGCTCGCGACCGCGATCGACAACACGCCGTTGGTTTTCAAGAATTTGGCCGTATTCGCGGTTGTCGGTTTGCGGGCTGTCCTGCAGCAGGCAATGCAGCAGGAAAACATCGAGAAAACGCATCTGCTCGGCATCGATGCCAACCGGCATATAGGGGTTGAGGTCGACACAACGCACCTCTATATATTCCACCCCTCGCTGCCAAAGGGCTTGCAGCGCGGTTTCGCCACCCTGGGCGGTGCGCTTGGGGCGGATACTGCTGTAAAACTCATTCTCAATCTGCAGTAAATGGGGACTGAGCTGGCGGTATTTGCCGCCCGGTGCTTTGACCCCAACGGCCTCATAGGCGGGATAGGGCGTGGTTAATGCGCCGCGCAGATTTTCAATATAACGCGGCAAATTGTTATAGCAGACAATGAGTGAGGCCTGGGCATTGCTCTGGTAGCCGAGGTCGCCCATCCGCAGGGAGGTGGCGTGGGGCAGGTGCAGGCTGTGTTCGTCGCTGCCCATCGGTTGCAGGCGATGGGCCCTATCTTTGACAAAACTGCGACACACCGCCGGTGCCGCACCAAAGAGGTAGAGCAGCAGCCAGAAGTGGCGGCGAAAATTGCGGATTAAATCGAAGTAGCGCTCGGTTTTATAATCCTGCAGCGAGCCCGAATCATTATCGCTCTGCTGCAATACCTGCCAACAGGCGTCGGGCAGTGACCAGTTGTAGTGAATGCCAGCGATGGTTTGCATCAGCCGCCCGTAGCGATGGCCCAGCCCGCGGCGGTAGATGGTTTTCATCTGCCCGATATTGGAGCTGCCGTACTGGCCGAGGGGGATGTCTGCATCGCGGCCGAGCATGCAGGGCATGCTGTTAACCCAGAGTAATTCGTCGCCGATATGGCGATAGGTAAAGCGATGGATATTGTCGAGACTGCTCAACACCTCGTCGATGGAGGAGGAGGGTGAGGTGATAAATTCCAGCAGGGACTCGGAAAAATCGGTGGTAATGCTGGGGTGGGTCAGCGTTGAGCCGAGCGCTTTGGGGTGGGGCGTATTGGCTAGCCCGCCCGTTGGTGTGACCCGCAGGCTTTCTTTTTCAATACCGCGCTGAATGCCACTCAGGTGACACTGATTTTCGGTGCTGCTAAGAGCGGCCAGGCGTGTGGTTAATAGCGACAAGTGAAACTCCCGGGTCAGGCTGCAGACTGCTTTTCTGGTAACAGGGGTCTATTTTTTGGCCCCGCCTCACAGGCGACAACACGGGCGCGTAGATCCGGGCTTTTGGCGTTGACTTCAAGTAAGTGGTTGAGCGCGACATCGCGATGGGGCGAGCAGTAGACTTCTGCCACGCTGCAGTCATCGCGCCACTCTAAGGCCTTGGTCAGAAAGTTGTCGTCAATATCTTGCAACACAAAAACAGCCATAGTTTCTCGGTCTGGCACTGAATTGCGGCCAGTGTAACTGATCGCTCCGTGCGGGCAAATAGCCTGGCGGGCTTACTGAACTCTTGTCAAAATCGAGGCTAAGTGCAAGCGGCTCAGGGTGTGAGTTTAGGCGACTGGCTTATTGCTTGGGGAATAGATATCAGCCTCTGCAAAAAGGCTTTCCGGGGAAGAGAGCGGCACCTCAGTTGTGTGGTCAGAGCTTAAATACTTGGGGTGGAGCCATTGCCCAGAATTAGCCACTAGACCACTGAACCAGCCGCATTGGGATGGACACGCAGACCTCGCGCTTGCTCATCCATGGAGTAGCGGCTTAGCCAGCCGCTGTTTCAGCGAGACAATAGCGCTGTGACAAGGGGTGGTAATAAGCCTGGCCCGGTTTGAAAAGGTTGGCGGAGCTGACTCGGGTTTTCGACGCGCTAGAGGGCCGGGACTTGATGGTGATCAATTGGGAGTACAGGCAGAAGCGTACACTGCCCCGTTATTGTTAATTAAACGATCGTTTATCTGTAAGCTGTTGACATAATTACACAAAACATAGATTATGCCGGCCTGCTTACTCGCCAGTAGCGTGTTTACCTGGCGGAAGGGTGAGTTTTTAGTAAATTTTTCTAACAAATTTGATGATATTGGGAGTAACAGATGGGCGTTGCTGAGAGTGGAAATATTGGTGCTGCAGTTGCCGGCGGGAAAAGGAATCCTCAGGTAATTATTGTTGGTACTGGCTTGTCGGGTGTTTGCATGGGTATCCGTTTAATGGAAGCCGGTTTTACCGACGTGACTTTGTACGAGAAGGCCGGTGGCCTGGGTGGTACCTGGTACTACAACTTTTACCCGGGGCTGCGTTGTGATGTGCCGTCTTATTACTACCAGTACAGCTTTTCACCGAGCTCGACCTGGAGCCACCGTTTCTGTGGCGGCCCGGAAATTCAGCAGTATTACGAAACCACTGCGAAAAAATACAATGTCTTCGAACGCATTAAATTTAATAGCGAGGTAAAGCACTCCGAGTTCCGTGGCGGCAAATGGCACGTTGATCTGGAGAATGGCGATACCGACGAAGCGGATATCCTGATTGCCTGCTGTGGCATTTTGGTGCGTCCGAAGTACCCCGAAATCGATGGCATGGATGACTTCGAAGGTAAAATCCTGCACACCGCGCGCTGGGAAAGAGACATCGACCTGACGGGTAAAAATGTTGCCGTTATCGGCAATGGTTCCACCGGCATTCAAATGATCAAGCCGCTGACCGAGATCTGCAAGAAGGTTTACTCCTTTCAGCGCACTCCCCAGTGGATCGTGCCGGTACCGAACCGCAAGTACTCCAAGCTCAACGAGAAGATGCTTACCACCTTCCCGATTATCTCCAAAGTGTTCCATCATTCCATTAGCTACTTTATGGAAACCATCATGGGCACCGGCGTGATTAAAGACGGTTGGGCGAGAAGGCTGGTCGGTAAGGCCTGCCAGTGGAACCTGAATAACGTCACTGACCCCAAGCTGCGCAAGGCCCTGACGCCCGATTATGTCGCCATGTGTAAGCGTTTGGTGATGTCGTCTGAGTTTTACCCGGCCATTCAAAAGCCCAATGCCGAGCTGATTTCTGAGCACATTGAGCGCTTTGAAGCCAAGGGCATTCGCACCAAAGATGGTGAGCTGCACGAAGTTGACGTCGTTGCCCTGGCCACCGGTTACCACGCTGGCGAGCACATGATGCCAATGACCATGAGCGTTGAAGATGGCCCCACCCTCGAAGAACAGTGGAAAGATGGCATCTATGGCTACCGCACCGTTGCCATGCCCGACTTCCCCAACTTCTTTATGGTGATGGGCCCTAACAGCCCCGTGGGTAACTTTTCGCTGGCGGCGATTGCCGAAGTGCAGTCCGGTTACATCATGAACTTCGTCGAGAAGTGGGCCAACCGTGAGTTTGAAAAGGTCAGCCCCAAGCGTGCGGCTACCGATCGTTTTGTTCAGGATATGAAGGACAATATGGAAGGTACCGTTTGGTTAACCGGTTGTGACAGCTGGTATCTGGATAAGAACGGTGTTCCCGTTTCCTGGCCCTGGACGGCGGGTAAGTTCCGCACTGACCTGAAAGTGCCCGACTACAGTGAGTATGAAATGGAGCGCTAAGCGCACCTGATCAGCACTGCGGCCCGGAGGTGATTGTCACTTCCGGGTTTTTTTTGTCTAAAAAATGACCGTGCAGTCGAATTTGGTCGGGCGGATGGTTTAAGAGGCTTGGTGTTTCTCGCGGCGAGTGGGCTATGATGGATCGACAACAATCATTAACAAGGTTAGCTAGGGGGTAAGGTGTCTGGAATTATAAGTTACGGTGCTTACGTGCCGTATTATCGACTCACGCGAAAGGCTATCGGTGGTGGCAGGGGCGAGCGCGCCATTGCCAGTCATGATGAAGATTCTGTCTCAATGTCGGTTGAAGCGGGGCGTGGTGCACTAGCCGCCAAGCCGGCGATTGATACGCTGGTGTTTGCGACGAATAGCGCACCCTATGCCGAAAAGCTCAATGCCACGGCCATTAGCGCCGCGCTCGACTTACCGACACAGGTGAATACGATTGAGTTGGCCAACAATACCCGCATGGGTTTGGCGGCCTTATTACTCGGCACCGATCTGGGTAAAGCCGGGCGCACCTCGTTGGTGTGTGCGGGGGATATCGTCATTGGTGCACCGGGTGGTGCCCGCGAGCGCGATAGTGGCGACGCAGCCGTGGCCTTTGTCACCGGTCCGGAAGAAAATGCCATCGCCCGAGTACTGGGTCGGGCTTCAACCACGTCAGAAGTACTCGATGTCTGGCGCCTGCCGACCGATCGTTTTGCTCGTCAGTGGGAAGAGCGCTTTGGCATAGAGGTCTTGGGCCCGGTGAGTATTGATACCGCGCAGCGTGCACTGGCCGATGCCAATGTGGCGCCAGAAGCCCTGGCCACAGTGATTCTCGATGCCACCAATAGTCGCGATGTTGCCGGCGTTCCACGGGCCCTGGGCTTAAAGCCCGAGCAAGTGGCCGATATGCTGGCGGCTTCGGTGGGCCGCAGTGGTGTTGCCCATGCCGGCCTGGTGCTAGCGCGGACTTTAGATCAAGCACAGCCCGGGGATAAAATCCTCGTACTGTCGACCGCCGATGGCTGTGATGCCGTGGTGCTGGAAGTGAGCGATAAAATTGCCGAGGGGCGACCTGAGCGCAGTGTCGATCATTGGCTGGCATCCAGCAACAATGAGATTGCCTACAATACCTATTTAAAATGGCGTGAAATTCTGCCTTTCGAGCCACCACGCAGACCTGATCCCGATCGTCCGGCGGCGCCGATTATGAAGCGTAATGAGCGCTGGAAGTACGCCTTTTTCGGTAGTCGTTGTGGCAAGTGTGGCCAGGGCCATTTACCGCCACAGCGCGTCTGCCTCAAGTGTCGCTCAATCGATGAGATGGTTGACGAACGCTTTGCCGATGCGGCCTGCAAAATTACCACTTACACACTCGACCATCTGGCTTACAGCTTACAACCGCCGGTTGTTTCCACCGTGGTGGACTTTGACTGCGGCGGACGTCTGGCCTGCGAATTGACGGATGTTGATCCGGGCGATGTCGCGATTGGCGATAAGCTGGAAATGACTTTCCGTCGTTTCTACACGGGTCAGGGTGTACATAACTATTTCTGGAAAGCACGGCCACAGCGCTAGGGGGTGATGTATGGCAAGTAACGGAATTAAAGATCAAGTTGCGATCGTCGGCATGGGTTGTACGCCCTTCGGCGAACACTGGGGCAGAGATGCTGCCGATATGTTAATTGACGCGGCGAGCGATGCCTATCAATCGGCGGGTGTTGATCCTGCGGATGTCGATGCTTACTGGCTTGGCACCTTCGCTAGCGGTATTTCCGGCATGGTGTTTTCGGAGGCCTTGAAAACACCCTATAAGCCGGTAACTCGACTGGAAAATATGTGTGCCACGGGCAGCGAGGCGATTCGCAATGCGGCCTATGCCGTCGCGAGTGGCGCCTATGACCTGGTGATGGCCGTGGGTGTTGAGAAGCTCAAAGATGGCGGTTATTCAGGTCTGGTCGTACCCGGTCCGGATGGCGACGGCACCGAGTCGAGCATGACGGCACCGGCGATGTTTTCATTACTGGCCCCGGCCTACTGTGAAAAATACGGTGTCGGTGAAGATGAGCTGAAAGATGTGATATCGCACATCGCCTGGAAAAACCACGTGGCGGGGGCGAAAAACCCCAAAGCGCAGTTCCGCAAAGAGGTTTCTCTGGAGAAGATCTGCAACTCGCCACGCATCGCGGGGATGTTTGGCGTGTTTGACTGCTCCGGGGTTTCCGATGGCTCGGCCGCAGCGATTTTATGCCGCGCCGAAGATGCCTATAAATACACCGATAAGCCGATTTTCCTCAAGGCGCTGTCTGTTGCAGCGGGCCCGAATGAAGGCTTTATCAGTGAGGACTACGACTTCACCACGTTTCAGGAAGTGGTGGTCTCGGCGCAGGATGCCTATAAACAGGCGGGTATTACCAACCCTCGCGAAGAAATTTCCATGGCAGAAGTCCACGATTGCTTTACCGCAACCGAGCTGGTGCTGATGGAAGACATGGGCTTTTCCGAGCGCGGTGAAGGTTGGAAGGATGTGATGGAGGGGCGTTTTGATGGCGATGGGGCCCAGCCCATTAATCCCGATGGCGGCCTGAAAAGCTTTGGCCACCCCATTGGTGCCAGTGGTTTGCGGATGATGTACGAAATGTGGCTGCAACTGCGGGGCGAAGCGGGTGAGCGTCAGATTAAAGACCCGAAGCTGGGCTTAACCCACAATCTCGGTGGTCAGCCGGGACGCTGTGTTAGCTTTATATCGATTGTTGGCCGCGAGCTAGGTTAAGTCAGAGCCGATATCTTGATGTAGCGGGTCGACCTTCAGTCCGCCATAAAAAAAACCCCGCCTATCGTAAGATGGGCGGGGTTTTTTATGGGGCTATTGCTGCGCTAAATGAAGGCTGCTTTATTTGCGTTTCATGGCCGCAAAAAAGGCATCGTTGCTTTCAAAGCTCTTTAGCCTATCGATAATGAATTCGGTGGCTGCGGTATCTTCCATATCGTTGAGCAACTTGCGCAGTATCCACACCCGCTGCAGATCGGCCTCGTTCATCAACAGGTCTTCACGGCGCGTGCCGGAGCGGCGAATGTTGATGGCCGGGTAGACGCGTCGCTCGGCGATCTTGCGGTCGAGGTGCAATTCCATATTGCCCGTACCCTTGAACTCTTCGAAAATCACCTCGTCCATCTTCGAGCCGGTGTCGACTAGCGCGGTGGCAATAATCGTCAGGCTACCACCCTGTTCAATGTTGCGTGCGGCACCGAAGAAACGCTTGGGCTTTTCCAGAGCGTGGGCGTCGACACCACCGGTCAAGACTTTACCGGAGGAGGGCACCACGGTGTTGTAGGCGCGAGCCAGACGGGTAATGGAGTCGAGCAGGATGACAACATCCTTTTTGTGCTCGACCAGGCGCTTGGCTTTTTCAATCACCATTTCAGCCACTTGCACATGGCGAGCGGGGGGTTCATCAAAGGTCGATGCCACTACTTCACCGCGCACGGTGCGCTGCATTTCGGTCACTTCCTCGGGGCGTTCATCGATTAACAAAACGATGATGAAGCACTCGGGGTTATTGCGCACGATGGACTGAGCCATGTGCTGCATCATAATGGTTTTACCGGCTTTCGGCGGTGCCACGATTAAGCCGCGCTGGCCCTTGCCGATAGGGGCTACCAGGTCGATGATACGACCGGTTAAATCTTCAGAGCTGCCGTTGCCGGACTCGAGCGTCATGCGCTCATCGGGGAACAGCGGTGTCAGGTTTTCAAAAAGAATTTTATTGCGGGCATTTTCCGGGCGGTCGTAGTTGATTTGGTCAACTTTAAGCAGGGCAAAGTAACGCTCGCCCTCTTTCGGTGGCCTGATCTTGCCGGAAATACTGTCGCCGGTGCGCAGGTTAAAACGGCGAATCTGGCTGGGCGAAACATAAATATCATCTGGGCCAGCAAGGTAAGAACCGTCGGCTGAACGTAGAAAACCAAAACCATCGGGCAGAATTTCCAGCACCCCATCACTGTAAATATCTTCGCCGCTTTTCGCGTGGCGCTTGAGGATGGTAAAGATAATGTCCTGCTTGCGTAAACGGCCGAGATTTTCGAGGCCGTTGTCTTCGCCGAGCTTGATCAGCTCATTGATAGGTTTCGTCTTAAGGTCAGTCAGATTCATAAAATTGTTGTTCTGGGTTTAATGAGATAGGGAGATTCAGTCTTGTTGGACTGTTGGGATGAAATAAAGAATAAAGTGCGCCGACTGGCGAATACGTAGTTTGGAATTGTTATATGTCTACACCCGAAAAGGCCGCACAGGAAATGGTTTAGCAAAAGGGGGTGTTAGAAAGAGTCGGTGCTGATCGGGCGATTATAGTACCTGCTTGTTAAAAAACAAGTGCTTTCTTCGGCTTGTAGAAACGGCCTGCTCATTACAAAGCAGGCCTTTCTCTTGCGCCGAATTCGCCTTTTAAAGGCTGGCGTCAATAAATTCTTTTAGCTGGGCCTTGGAGAGTGCGCCAATTTTGGTCTCGTGCAAGGCGCCGTCTTTAAACATCATCAGCGTGGGTATGCTGCGTACATTGTACTTGGCGGCAACCTCGCGATTGGCATCGACATCGACCTTACAGATTTTTATCTGCGTGCCGTATTCGTCGGCCAGCTCATCGAGAAGAGGGGCAATCATTTTACAGGGGCCGCACCAGCTGGCCCAAAAGTCGACGAGTACGGGTGTGCCAGCGGCGATAACGTCGGCGTCAAAGACTGCATCGGTAGTGTGAACGATTTTGTCGCCCATAAATATTTCCCCAGTTGGTTAATTGGATAGCAGGCTAAACTGCAATTTTGGCATCATAACACCCCAGCCTTGCTGCAAACAAACCGAGCATTAACAGGGGCAGTGGGCTTAGAATTCGGCCAGAATACTGTCCAGAAAACGCTGCCCAAGAGGGGTGCAGCTGAGCCTTCCCGACGCGAGTGGCTGGACTAACTGCTTGGCTTCGAGAGCGTGCCAGTGGGCTTCGATCGTTGTTAGGGGGATGCCGGTACGCTCGGTAAACAGTTCGCTGGGCACTCCCTGTGTTAAGCGCAAGGCGTTCATCAAAAATTCCAGGGGAAGTTCTGCTTCATCCAGCGAAAATTGTTCAGCAAGATAAGTTTTACCCTGGGTAAGGCGCGACAGGTAGTCCGCGGGCTGGCGAGTTTTGCGGCTGCGGATGATTTTCTGCCCACGAATATCGGTGATTTTTCCGTGGGCCCCAGCCCCGATGCCGAGATAGTCACCAAATTGCCAGTAGTTGCGGTTGTGCTGTGACTGGCGTTGCGGGCGCGCGTAGGCACTGATTTCGTAGCTACTAAAACCGGCACTGTCTAATAGGGCATGGCCACGGCCTTGAATATGCTCGAGGGTACTTTCGACCGGTAATAGGGGCGGCTGACTGTGAAACGCGGTATTGGGTTCGATGGTTAATTGATACCACGACAGGTGCTCGGGTTGTAGATCAATCGCCTGCTGCAGATCGGCGATGGCCTGTTCGGGGGCCTGTTCGGGCAGGCCGTGCATTAAATCGAGGTTGATATTATCGAAGCCGGCCTGTCGAGCAATATCTATGGCAGTCAATGCTTCCGCGCCATTGTGAATGCGGCCCAGGCCTTTGAGGTGGGCGTCGTTAAAGCTTTGTATACCGATGGAGAGTCGGTTGATTCCGGCTTCTCGAAAGCCCTTAAACTTTTGCTGTTCAACGGTACCGGGGTTGGCTTCAAGGGTAATTTCTATGGCTGGCGCAAAGCCGATCAGTTGTTCGGCACCCTGGAGTATGCGGGCAGTGGCGGCTGCGGAAAATAGACTCGGGGTACCACCACCAAAAAAAATGGAGACTAGTTGCCGGCTCTGCAGGTGCCCGCTGCTGGCCTCTGCGGCGAGATCCTGCAGTAGCGCGTCGACATAGTCCTTTTCGGGCAGGGCCTCGCCGTTATTGGTGTGGGAATTAAAGTCGCAATAGGGGCACTTTTTGATGCACCAGGGAATGTGCACATAGAGTGACAGGGGGGGAAGGCGCAGTGAGCTCATCGGTCTACAACGAAAGTTTGAGGGTTATTGGCTAAGCTGGGCGAGTAAACACTGCAGCGCTTTGGCGCGGTGACTGCGAGTGTTTTTTTCCGCCTTGCTCAACTCGGCGGATGAGAGACCCGTTGTAGGGTCGAGAAAGAGGGGGTCGTAGCCGAAGCCGTTGGCGCCTCGAGCTTCTGTCAGAATGCGACCCTCCCAGGTGCCCTGACAAATGAGGGGGGTGGGGTCGAGTGGGTGGCGCAGGTAGACCAGTACACACTGAAAGCGAGCGCTGCGTTGCTCGTCGGGTACATCATGCAGGCGTTCGAGGAGTTGCTGGTTGTTTGTGGTGTCGTTGGCATCAGCACCGGAAAAGCGTGCCGAGTAAATACCGGGAGCACCGTCGAGAAAGTCGACCTCCAGCCCCGAGTCATCGGCAATAGCGGGAAGACCGGCGATTTTCGAGGCGTGGCGTGCTTTTATAATGGCGTTTTCGACGAAACTGAGCCCCGTCTCCTCCACCTCGGAGACATTAAATTGCGCCTGGGGCAAGACATCCAGTTGGTGCTCGGCCAGTAATTGCTGAAATTCTTTGAGTTTGCCAGCATTGTTGCTGGCCAGTACGATTTTTGCTGGCATGCCGGGTCGGCCCTTATTTCACTGTTTGTTGGCTGGGCGTCTATTTTAGCAGTACCCAGCTAACAGGGTCGGAAAATAAAGGCCGACTAAAGCGGGGAGGCGAGCCTATTCGTCGTGATAAAAACGGCGCTGAAAACTAATTTTATGAGCCGGTTTATCGGGGTCGGGCTTAATACTGATTTTAAAGGTCATGGCATCTTCATCTTCGAAGCGAAAAGGCGCGAGATAGTAGACGACCTTGCCCTCACGGACTTCAAAGAAATTAAGCGTCTGTTGTTGGGCAATGATATTGGCAACATGGCCCTTGACCAGTGCCGTGGAGCCGCCCTGGGCACCGTCTTTGACCACGGCGATATTCACCAGTCCCCAGTCCTTACCTCGGGTGATATTGTAGCTTGCGGCCACCTCGGGGGTGATAAAGCTACTGTTGAAGGCGCTGTAAAAAACCTTGTAGTAGCCAAAGGACTCAAAGGGCTGGTCGGCGGCGAAGGATTGTAGGCTGGCGCTGAGGCTGAGAAATAAAAATGCGGGGATGAGTAAGCGTTTTTTCATTATATTTCTCCTGGAAACTTCGATCGATGTGTAGCTCGACTATAGCCCCGGCGGGCTATTTGGCCAAATGGTAAATAGCCGTTTCACCAAATAAGTTGGGCCACAGTCCTTTCAGCTGCTTGTCGGGAAAGCGTTGTGTGACCACTTCGCGGTGCAGAATGCGAATATCTTTTTCCCGACACAGGGCGTCAAAATCGCGCACGGTGCAGAAGTGGATATTCGGCGTGTCGTACCACTGGTGGCTCAATTGTTTGGTGACGGGCATGCGACCGCGCAGCATTAAATAACTGCGGGTGCGGATGTTGCCGAAGTTGGGAAAGGTGACAATGCATTCTTTGCCAACGCGCAGCATTTCGTCAATCAGCTGGTCGGGGCGACGCATTACCTGTAGTGAATACGTCATGATGACAGTGTCAAAACTGTGGTCCTGAAAGTTGGTCAGGCCCTTATTGAGATCCGTTTCAATGACGTTAACACCGCGGCTGATACAGGTAGTGATTTGCTCGGCGTCGATTTCCAGGCCGTAGCCGCTGACCTGCCGATTGTCGGCGAGGCTACACATCAGTGTGCCGTCGCCGCAGCCGAGGTCGAGAACCCGGCCGCCCATGGGAATCCACTGCTGGAGGATGTCGAGATCGATACGCAGCATCAGGACGCCTCCTCTGCTGGCTCAATAGCGCCAATTTCTTTGGCGATGCGGGTCATATAGGCGCGGAAAACGCCTTCGTAGCGCTCATTGGGTAGCAGAAAGGCATCGTGGCCCATATCGGACTCAATTTCGGCATAGGCGACATCTTTGTCGGCAGCGATGAGTGATTTGACGATTTCTCGGGAGCGAGCGGGGGCAAAGCGCCAGTCGCTGGAAAAAGACACCACTAAAAATTTACACAGAGCCCCGCTAAAGGCTTTCGCTGGGTTGCCGCCATACTCTCGAGCGAGGTCGAAATAGTCGAGTATTTTGGTCATCAATAGATAGGTATTGGCATCAAAGTCGGTGGCGAAGCGATCGCCCTGATGCCGAAGATAACTTTCGACCTGAAATTCAATGGGTGCATCGAGGCCCTGTTGAAAGGTGCCGGAACGCAATTCGCGGCCGAAGCGCTCTTCCATCAGTGCGTCTGAGAGGTAGGTAACGTGGCCAATCATACGTGCCAGTGCCAGGCCGCTGCGGGGAATGGTGTCGTGTTCCAGATAGTCGCCATCGTGAAAGTTGGTATCGCTACGAATGGCGCGGCGGGCGAGTTCGTTGAAGGCGATATTCTGCGCGGTCAGATCGGCGGCGGAGGCAATCACCACACAGTGGCGCAGGCGTTCTGGGTATTCCAGGGCCCAGCGCATGGCGGTCATGCCGCCGAGACTACCACCGACGATGGCGGCCCATTGGGTAATGCCGAGCCGGTCGGCGAGTCTCGCCTGGCTGGTGACCCAGTCGCGGACCCGTAGTGGCGGGAATTCTTTACCCCAGGGCTGGTCCGTTTCAGGGTTGATAGAGCGCGGTCCAGTGCTGCCATGGCAGCCGCCAATATTGTTCAGTGAAACGACGAAAAAATGCCGGGTGTCGATGGGCTTGCCGGGGCCGATGTAGGCATCCCACCAGCCGGGCTTAGTATCGGCAGCGGAGTGATAACCGGCAGCGTGGTGGTGACCGCTAAGGGCGTGGCAAATCAGTACGCCATTGCTTTTGTCGGCATTGAGCTCGCCGTAGGTTTCAACCACCAGCTCGTAGCTTTTCAGGCTGCGGCCGCAGCTAAGCTCCAGAGGTGTGTCAAAGGTAAAGTGCTGCGGACTGACAAGACCGACAGAATCAGCGGGAAAAGCCTCAGACATGGATTAAATTTCAGCGCTAAAAGCCGGAGTCTAAAGAGGCTGGCGGGGCACTGCAAGGCATGGAGGCCCCTGGGCCGATATTTCTTATCTTTCAGGGCGGGGTGATCTGCGCTGCGGGGGGCAATTTCTGGGGATTGAGAATTGTCAGGGTTTTCTGGCGGCTCAATTCACCGCGGACAAGCCTTACTCGGGTTTTGGCCACGCCGAAGGCTTTGGCGATGTATTTCAGCAGGTGTTTGTTGGCCTTGCCATCCACCGGCGGCGCGCTAATCTGCACTTTCAGCCGCTCGGCATAGAGGCCGGCGAATGCATCGCGGCTGGCACCGGGCTGCACGTGGCAGTGCAGCACTAAAGTCGCGCTATCGTGCCAGTGAAAGTGGGGCAAGCCTACATTAGATCCCAGGCACCAGACCGGGGTGGAGCTGGGTGACTTCGGCGAAATTGCCGACGATAATTCGCAGTACATTAATCAGCAAAAACATCAGGATGGGTGAGAGATCGATGCCGCCCATATTGGGCAAAATTTTACGGAAGGGCGCCATCACCGGCTCCATCAGCTGCCAGATTAATGCAATGGCGGGGTGGTGGCTCTGGGGCAATATCCAGCTGACAATAATGGCCGCAAAGAGTCCGTAAAAAAAGATATTCAGCAGCATCGAAGCGATGCCAATGAGGGCCCACACCAGGGCCGTGGTCAGGGGGATAAGCCCGCCGCCAGCGACCAGCAGGGTGAGCTCCATGGCCGCCAGTTGTATGGCCAATGCGACGAGCAGGCTGGCAAAGTCGATGTTGTTGACCGGCGGGATGACTTTGCGGATGGGCCCCAGGAGGAGCTGGGTGGCTTTGACAATAAACTGGGAGACCGGATTGTAAAAATTGGCTTTGCAGAGCTGCAGTAAAAAACGCAGCAAGACGATTAAGAGATAGAGACTGGAGAGCGCCTGAATTAAGTAAATACTAACTTCTGTCATTGAATCCATGGGTGTTCCGTTAGGTGTTCTTTGCGTTAATTGGGTGCAGCAATTGCTGGGTTAATCGGAGAGCTCTTCAGCCATTTCTCGGGCGCGATCATAAGCCGCGGCGATGGCTTGTTCAAAGTGCGCGGGCAGTTGGTTGGCGAGCAGGCTGTTAATGGCCTTTTCGGTGGTGCCGGCGGGTGAGGTGACGCGCTTGCGCAATTCACCGGCATCGACATCGCTGGCTAGCGCCATACGCGCTGCCCCCAGGGCGGTTTGTAGAGTCAATTGGCGAGCGGTTTCCGGGTCGAGCCCCAACTTAACACCGGCTTCTGTCATGGCTTCTATCACCAGAAAGAAATAGGCGGGGCCACTGCCAGAAAGGGCGGTGACTTTGTCGATGTCGTCTTCGCTCTCCAGCCAGCTAACCGTGCCGACGGCGGCGAGAATATCGCCGGCTTGCTGGCGCTGCGCCGGGCTCACCAGCGCCGTGGCAAACAGCCCGCTGGCACCACTTTGCACTAGCGCAGGGGTGTTGGGCATGCAGCGAATAATCGGCACTTCGGCACCCAGCCAGCCTTGCAGGGCGGCGGCGGTAATACCGGCGGCGATAGAAATGACCAGTGGCTTGTGGACAAGGGCGGGTGCCAAGTCGCTGGCAACGGCTTTCATCACCTGGGGTTTGATGGCGAGAATAATGATGTCTGCTGCAGCGGCCGCAGTGTTATTTTCGGTATGGGTAGTGATGCCGAAGGCGGCCTCCAGGCGTTTGCCACTTTCGACGACCGGGTCGCAGGCAACAATGCGATCAGTGGGATAGCCTTTTTCAATCAGGCCGCCGATCAAACTGGTGGCCATATTGCCACCGCCAATAAATACCAGTTTGGCTTCGCTCACGAATAATGTCCTGTTTGGCTGAAAGTGTTGGATTTAGGGTGTAGAGCTTACGCTTTCGTTTGTGTTCTGGGGCCGAAAATTGCCGTGCCGACACGAACAATGGTCGACCCTTCTGCGACTGCGGCTGTCATATCTCCGGACATGCCCATGGAAAGTGTATCTAAACTCGCGAGGCTGGCGGAACTCTTTTTCAAATTATCGAGTAATTCGGCGGCTCGGCGATAGGGCTGACGTTGATCGTCCAGCTGCTCCCGTGGCTGGGGTATCACCATCAGGCCGCGCAATTTCAGTTGCGGTAATTCATTAATTGCCAGCGCTAGCTCGAGGCAGTGCTCGGGCTCGATACCCGACTTACTGGTCTCGCGGTCAATATTGACCTGTATACAGACATTGAGAGGGGGCAAGTGTGCGGGCCGTTGGGCGCTGAGTCGTCGGGCGATTTTAAGCCGCTCGACGGAGTGTACCCAGTTGAAATGCCGGGCGATGTCCTGTGTTTTGTTCGATTGTATCGGCCCGATAAAGTGCCAGCAGGGCTCGATATCATCGAGGGCTGCCATTTTCTCCAGGGCTTCCTGCAAGTAATTCTCGCCAAAATCCTTAAGACCGGCTTGCCAGGCGCGGCGCAGTGCCTGGCTGGTTTGCCCTTTGCTGACGGCCAAAAGCATGATCGCGTCGACACTTCTATGGAATTGCTGCGCGCTTTGTTGCAGTCGGGTCGAGACCTGCTTTATGTTGTCGGAGATATTGTACATAGGCTGGAAGCGAACAATAAATTGCGCTTTGTCAGGTTATCGAAAACAGTGGGATTGAGTAATGGATATTACGGAATTACTGGCCTTTAGTGCCAAACAAGGGGCATCGGATTTACACCTCTCGGCGGGTCTGCCACCGATGATTCGAGTGGACGGGGATATTCGTCGCATCAACCTGCCCGCGATGGAACATAAAGATGTGCACAGTCTCATTTACGAGATTATGAACGATAAGCAGCGCCGGGACTACGAGGAATTTCTCGAGACCGATTTCTCCTTCGAGGTGCCGGGTGTGGCGCGCTTTCGGGTTAATGCCTTTAATCAAAACCGTGGTGCCGGCGCGGTATTTAGAACCATTCCGTCGACGGTTTTAACCCTGGAAGAATTGGGTTTCGGGCAGATATTTCGCGACATTTCGTCATTGCCTCGGGGGCTGGTGCTGGTCACCGGGCCGACGGGCTCCGGTAAAAGTACCACGCTGGCGGCGATGATCGATTTCGTCAACGATAATCGCTACGACCATATTTTGACCATTGAAGATCCGATTGAATTTGTTCACGAAAGTAAAAAGTGCCTGATTAATCAGCGTGAGGTGCACAAAGATACCCACGGCTTTAGTGAGGCCCTGCGCTCGGCCCTGCGGGAAGATCCCGATATTATTCTGGTCGGCGAAATGCGCGATCTGGAAACGATTCGCCTGGCCCTGACGGCTGCGGAGACCGGTCATTTGGTCTTTGGCACACTGCACACCACCTCTGCCGCTAAAACCATTGACCGAGTGGTTGATGTCTTCCCCGCAGCGGAAAAGGCGATGGTGCGCTCGATGCTGTCTGAATCCCTGCGCGCGGTGATATCCCAGGCCCTGCTGAAAAAAATCGGCGGTGGCCGCGTTGCCGCCAATGAAATCATGATTGGCACCCCGGCCATTCGCAATTTGATTCGCGAGGATAAGGTTGCACAAATGTACTCCGCAATTCAGACCGGCGCCGGCCACGGCATGATTACCATGGATCAGTGCCTGACAAAAATGGTCCAGCAAAAGGTGGTTACCTCCGAGGCGGCGCGTGAGCAGGCCAAGGTGCCCGAAGATTTTTAAGGTTGGTGGGCAGTTTCTTAGCCCCTTCGGGAATGGGTTTTATTTGGCGTATCTTTTATTGCGTATTGATAGTTTGAGGATAATCTAATGGATTTTTATGCACTGCTCAAATTAATGGTCGATAAGGGGGCCTCTGATCTGTTTATTACCGAGGGTATGCCACCCTCGATCAAGGTTAATGGCAAGGTCATTCCCGTGGGTAAAACCAAGCTGACGGGGGAAATGTCCCTGGAGCTGGTTGAAAGTATTATGAACGACAAGCAGCGGGTGGAATATGGCGAGACCAAGGAGCTCAATTTTGCCATTGAAACCGATGCCGTAAAGGGCGCTCGCTTTCGCGTCAGCGCTTTCTATCAGCGCAACCACTCGGGCATGGTGCTGCGGAGAATAGAAACGGTGATCCCGACTACCGAAGAGTTGTTGTTGCCACCCATATTGAATGAACTGGTGATGACCAAGCGCGGCATCATTATTTTTGTCGGTGCCACCGGCACCGGTAAGTCGACCTCACTGGCGGCGATGATTGGTTACCGTAATCGCAATAGTAAGGGGCATATTATTTCGATTGAAGATCCGATCGAATTTGTCCATCAACATGCCGGTTGCATTATTACCCAGCGCGAAGTGGGCATTGATACCGACTCCTTTGATGTGGCCTTGAAAAACACCCTGCGGCAGGCCCCCGACGTGATTCTCATCGGTGAGATACGCACCCGTGAAACCATGGATCACGCCATTAGCTTTGCAGAAACGGGCCACCTGGTGTTGGCGACTTTACATGCCAACAATGCCAACCAGGCCCTGGATCGTATCCAGCACTTTTTCCCGGCTGATCGTCACGACCAGTTATGGATGGATCTGTCACTTAACCTGCGAGCATTACTCGCTCAGCAATTATTACCCACGGCCGATGGCTCGGGTCGCCGAGCGGTGGTTGAAATCCTGATTAATACCCCCCTGGTTTCCGACATGATTCGCAAGGGTGAAGTACACAAGATCAAAGAGCTGATGTCGCGCTCGAAAGAGCTGGGCATGTGCACCTTCGATCAGGCGCTATTTGAGCTGTATGAGCAGGGTGTGATTACCTACGAGGATGCGCTGGCATCGGCTGATTCGAAAAATGATCTGCGCCTGATGATTAAATTGGAGTCGGGAACTGATGTCGAGCAGCTTGAGGAAGTGGCAGATGGTTTAATGGTGGAAGAAGATGATGACGGCGAGTCCTATCAGCTATTTCAATAAGAGCACTGTTTGTCTGGATTTTGACCATTAACCGATTGTTGCCAAAAGTACTTTAAGGCAAGAGCCCAAGCTCGGGGCATTGCAACCAGGTCTCTAGAATTAAACAGGCCGCTTCACTGTCTACCGGATTTTCCCGGTAGCTGTCGGGGCGTTCACTTCTCGATTTTGCCTCTGCCGTTGATAGGCGCTCATCAACCATTTTAACGGGAAGTACCATGCGACCCTGCAGGCGGCGTGCGAATTTCCTCGCCCTTTGACAAAAGGGGCTTTCACTGCCATCCATATTCAAAGGCAGGCCCACGATTAGTGTATCGGGCTGCCACTGTTGGATATGATCGGCAATTTGTTGCCAGCTCGGCTGCCCATCTCGGGCTTTAAGGACGGCCAGGGGGTGCCCGGAGGCGGTGAGCGTTTGGCCAACGGCGAGGCCAATTTGGCGGGTACCAAAGTCAAAGGCCATTGCGCAGCTTGGTTTGGGGGTGTTCAGCTTAGGCGTGCCCGGTACTGTTACTGAGCTGACTGAGGTTGACGCCAAGGCTGGCGGCAGCAAGGTCGGCGCGCTGCTCCAGCGGCGTGTCAAACAATAGTTGTGACAGTAGTTCGGTGTCGGGTGGAACGGTCAACCAGGCATTCTCGAGCAGTTCCTGCTCGAGCTGACCACTGGTCCAGCCGGCGTAGCCAAGGGCAACTAAAGCTGCGTTGGGGCCCTGGTCTCCGGCCATGTCATCTATGATATCCCGCGAGGTAGTGAGGCAAATGTCGTCACTAATAGCCGCTGTTGCCTGCCAGCGTTTTTCTGCAGGTCGGTGTAGTACAAAGCCCTGTTGTCCCTCGACAGGGCCACCACAAAGCAGGGTTTGAGTGCCGTTGGGCGGTGAATAATCGAGATTGAGTTGTTTGAAAACCTGGCTTAGAGGCAGGCCGAGGGGGCGATTGATGGTGATACCCATCGCGCCTTCATCAGAGTGCTGACAAATATAAATCACGGAATGCAGGAAGTTGGGGTCGAGCAAGCCCGGCATCGCAATTAATAACTGGCCGCGCAGGCTTGTGCCATTACTTTCTGTCGAGGGGGGCTGAGCTTGATCTGGGATAAGAGTTTCCATAGATCTCAGTATTGGGCGAAAACCCTGAAATTTCAAGCTGCCTGAGGACTGGCTCGGCGTTTTAGTTGGCAGAGGTGACGACGCGATTGCCGGGCATGTAGCGCCAGGTTCGGGTGATCTCCATTTTATTCCATTCGGACATACGCTGGGGAAAGGCGGCGAAGGGAGCGGCCAATTTTACGGTGGTGATAGCGGCCTGGTCGAGGGTGGGGTGGCCCGAACTCGAAACGATCTCGATATTTTCCACGGAGCCATCGGGCAATAGCGTGACAACCATCAATATGTCGCCATAAAGTTTGCCCAGTCGCGCCCGCTCGGGGTAGTAAAGATTGCCCGTTTTCTCGACCTTCTCAATCCAGTAATTGAGATAGGCGGCATGGTCGGCGGCCTTGGTATTAGCGGAGGTTAAACGCAGGGTTTTGGGTATTTTATTATAGGCCTGTTTTTGCTGGTCGAGACGGGCATGAAGGCTGCTGAGTGCATCCATAGGCGTGACCTGGGGGGTATCGCGCTGATTGTTTTGTTCCTCGCCCGGTTCAGACTGACGATCGTTAATGGCGTGGCTATCACTGCGGGTGGTGATGAGGTTCTGCTGGCTGTGCTCACCCTGCTGCCGTGGGGTTATGGGCTGTGGAGCGGGCTGGGTATCGCGTAGCACGCTGTCGTCATAGGGGGACTGTTTGTCGGTGGTGATATCTTTGCGCTCGAGCAATTCACCGCTGCCCAGTTGGTTGGCCTGGGCTAATAGCGTGGCTTCATCATTGTCCTGGTCCGTGGGTCGTTGCGCCAGTGTGACCTCAAGACTAGGTGGTGCGGCTGAGCGCTGCATAAAGGCAAAGCCGATACCAAAAATCACAATGGCGTGAATGGCAATGGCAAGAAACAGCGCAAACCCCAGGCGGTCGCTACCGTCGTTGGGGTCAGTCAGTTGAAAATGAGTATCCGTTGATGGCGAGATTGCGACTTCCTATTGCTTGATCCGTTGGCTAATAGCGGCCATGAGTCGGGCGCCAATTTGGGTGTTTTGTTCGCGATCAATCTCGCGGGCGCAAGTGGGGCTGGTGACATTTATTTCCGTTAAATAGTTGCCGATCACGTCGAGGCCGGCAAACAAAAAACCCTTCTCACGTAGAGCGGGAGCGACCTGGGCGACGATCTCCAGGTCACGCTCGTTCAAAGGCTGAACAATACCACGACCACCGGCGGCAAGATTGCCACGTGTTTCACCTTTTGCGGGTACGCGGGCCAGGCAGAAGGGCACGGGTTCACCATCGATCACCAGAATACGCTTATCGCCCTCGGTGATCTCTGGAATATAGCGCTGTACCATAATGGTTCTGTTACCCAGTTCGCTCAGGGTTTCAATAATCACACTGACATTGGGGTCGTCCTGGCGAGCGCGAAAAATACCCGTGCCGCCCATGCCGTCGAGGGGTTTATAGATCACATCGCCATGTTGCCGATGAAAAGCCCGCAGTCGCTCGGGATCGCGACTGACCAGCAAGGGGGGGGTGCAGTCGGGGAATTGGGTGGCGAATATCTTCTCGTTGCAGTCGCGCAAGCTCTGGGGTTTATTCACCACGAGCGCGCCCTCGCGCTCAGCCGCTTCGAGAATATAGGTGGCGTAAATAAACTCGCTGTCAAAGGGCGGGTCTTTGCGCATCAAAATACAGTCGAGCTCTGCCATGGGGCGGTCGACCGGCTCGCCGAGGTCGAACCAGTGCTCGGGATCATCGTAGACTTTAAGGCTGCGTTGTCTGGCGGTGGCCGTACCGTCAACGAGGGCGAGGTCGCTCATTTCCATATAAAAAAGTGACCAGCCCTGAGCCTGAGCTGCCAGCAATAAGGTCAGCGTGGTGTCTTTTTTGACATTGATTGCGTCAATGGGGTCCATCACCACGCCAAGAGAAATATTCATAGGGTTGACTGCCGATTCTGATTGTAGGGGCCTAGCTTATAAATGATGGGCGATGGTGATGACAAGCCCTTTTATTTGCGAAGCCTGTCTAGCAAATCGATTTAGAACATCGGTGTTGATGGCTAATGGCGTTTTATTGTGTTAAAAATTCGCCTTTAAAAACACCAATAAATTTATTGTTATACAACTGGGGAAGGATGAGGCATGTCGGTCAATTTTTCAGCGTTAAAAGTGATGATTGTGGACGACAGCAACACCATAAGGCGCACGGCGGAGACGATATTATCCAAGGCTGGTTGCGAGGTAGTGACGGCTATTGATGGCTTTGACTCGCTGGCAAAAATTGTCGATGTGGTTCCGGATGTTATTTTTGTCGATATTATGATGCCGCGCCTCGACGGTTATCAGACCTGTGCCCTGATAAAAAACAACAATGAATTTCAGCATACGCCGGTCATTATGCTGTCGAGCAAAGATGGTTTATTCGATAAAGCCAAGGGGCGAATTGTTGGTGCCGACGAATATTTGACTAAACCTTTTAGCAAGAATGAGTTATTTGAAGTGCTGGAAAGGATAGTTGCAAACAAATCAGTGGAAGATACCTCGGTAGAGGGTTGATGGAAAAAATTATGGCCAAAGTGCTTGTAGTGGATGATTCTCAGACCGAGATTTTCAAACTGAAAGAAATGCTCGAAAGAAATGGACACTCGGTATTGACTGCCGAGTCGGGTGAAGATGGCGTTAGGGTGGCCACGGATGAACAGCCGGACGTGGTCTTAATGGATATTGTGATGCCCGGCCTGAATGGTTTTCAGGCGACGCGCCAACTGACCAAGGCCAGCGGCACAGCGCATATTCCGGTGATTATGGTGACCATGAAAAACCAGGAAACGGACCGAGTCTGGGGCTCGCGCCAGGGTGCGCGAGCTTATCTCACCAAGCCGGTGGTGGAGAAAGATCTAGTTCAGGCGATTGCAGAATTTGTTCGCCACTGAGCTGGGTCTAGTAATGGCCATCGAAAATATACTACCCGTTATGAATCAACTGAATCAGTGCTTTGTCGCGGGTTCGAGGCCACTGCCCGCGCAGATGGATTACGTGCCGCTGACACCGGTTATTTGCTTTTCGGTACTGGGCCATGACTGGGCGGTAGCGCTCGACCAGGTGGCCGAGTTGATAGAGGTTCAGGACTGCACGCCTCTACCCGGGGTCAAACCCTGGGTTGTGGGTGTGTCGAATTTACGTGGCAAGTTATTACCCGTGGTGGATTTTGCTCAGTTTCTCGGCGGGCAATTATCGGTTGCCCGCCGATCGCAGCGCCTAGTCGTGCTGGATAGGCAGGATACTTTCGTCGGCCTTGTTGTCGATGCCATTAACGGTATGAGGCATTTCAGTAGTGAGGCTCACGAGGCCGATAATGAAGGCCTCAGTGAGGCATTAAGACCCTTCGTGCAAGGTTTTTATCGAGCCGATGACGGTACTCGCACATTACTGCTGAACCCCGATGCTCTTATCGAAAACCCCTTGTTTCAAGATGTTGCACTTTCAGCAACATGAGCTTTGCAAGTCAATAGCCAATAATTAAAGTTACCCAGGAGTTAGAAAAATGATTCAAGGAAAGCCGAAAACTAGTCTGCCAGTCGTCGGGCTTGTTGTCGTTATGGTAATGCTGATTGTTTATTTGGGCTTCTTCTTTGTCAGCTTGGCCTCTCGTGTCGAAAAGGAGAGTTCAAGTTTACAGGCGGCTTCCGAGGTCAGGGTGCTGGCTTATCGCATCGCTGATTTATCGGGTGCAGCAGCCGATGGCAACGCCGAGGCCTTTACGCAATTGCGGGCAGCAATCGACAGTGTGATCGGCCTGCGCGAGTCGCTTAATCTTGAAGCCAATCAGGCGAGTAGTTTCAATGAGGTTTGGGAAAGCATCGAGGCCAGTGCCAATCTGGTTCTGCAGCGTCAGGAAAGGAGCCTCTTTCTCAACGATGTTGCTAAAACGCTGGATGAGAACCTGCCTAAACTGCAAGCTGATTTGAGTAAAATCGTCGATAGTTTGTTGCGCGCTGGTGCACCCGCTGATCAGGTGGCCGTTGCTCAGGCGCAGAAATGGCGACTGGAACGCATTGGTAGGAATATCGATAAAATGCTGGCCGGAGATGCCAAGGCGGTAGCCGCTGCTGCCGAGCAATTTAATACCGATGCGAGAAAGTTTGGCGATGTCCTCACGGGTATGCAAAAGGGCAATGGCCGCATTGGGGTGAGTAAAATAACGGCGCAACGCGCCCTGCCACACGTCGCCGCAGCGGTTGAGCGCTTTGGTTTTGTCAGCAACTCCATTGAAGGTATTTATTCCGCTGCGCCGGCACTTGCCGAGGCGCGCCAGGCGCTGATTGAAATCCGTGAGAAAACACCCCTGTTAGTCGAGCAAAGTGCCTTGCTCGCCGAGGGGCTGGGTCGAGACAGTCTCGGCGATAGTCGCTACGTCAATAACACCGTGGCTGCGGTGGCGGGCGTCCTGCTCATTATTTGTATCGGGATCTTGAGCTTAATGTCCTTCGTCAGTACGCGGAGTAAGTTAAAAGAGACGGCGGGTGATAATCAGGACAACCAGGAGGCCATTTTACGTCTCCTCAATGAGCTGGAAGGTTTGGGTGAGGGTGATCTGCGCGCTGAGGTCACGGTCACGGAAGACTTCACCGGTGCCATCGCCGATGCGATTAACTTCGCGATTATCCAGCTTCGAGAGCTGGTGGCGCGCATCGTAGATACCGCTGAAAATGTCTCCTCTTCAGCCAACGATTCCCGCTCGACCGTTGTGCAATTGACGGACCTGTCCGAACATCAGGCCCAGGAAATCGCGGCGGCATCGGCGGCCATTAACGAAATGGCGATTACCATTGACCAGGTGTCGGCCAATGCGGTTGAGTCAGCGGGTGTTGCCGACCGCTCGGTATCAATTGCGGGCAAGGGCGCCGAGGTGGTGCGCAGTACTATTAGTGGTATGGATCGCATTCGCGAGCAGATTCAGGATACGGCGAAAAGGATTAAGCGCCTCGGTGAAAGCTCTCAGGAAATTGGCGATATTGTTTCGCTGATTAATGACATTGCCGATCAAACCAATATTCTATCCCTCAATGCGGCAATTCAGGCCTCGATGGCAGGTGATGCGGGACGTGGTTTTGCGGTGGTTGCCGACGAAGTTCAACGCCTGGCGGAGCGCTCTGCCGGTGCCACCAAGCAGATTGCTGCACTGGTGAAAACCATTCAAACGGATACCAATGAAGCGGTTTCCTCGATGGAGCAAACCACGGCCGAGGTTGTTTCCGGAGCAGCACTGACACAGAATGCGGGTGTCGCACTGAGCGAAATTGAAACGGTATCGACCAGTCTCGCCGAGCTGATTCAGGATATTTCAACCGCAGCACGGCACCAGTCGACCACGGCCGGCCACGTTTCCAAAACCATGAACGTGATTCAGGATATTACGACGCAGACACTTGACGGTACCAGCCGCACAGCGTCATCGGTTGGCAAGTTGACCGACATGGCCGTTGAATTGAGAGAATCGGTTTCTGGCTTTAAGTTGCCCGTCGATTATCTGGTGAGTAACTATCAGGATAGCAGTGCAGGTTTTGCCGATGAAAGCTTTACCGACGAGCATCTCGGTTCGCTTGAACCTGGGCTGGATGAGAGCTTCGATGCGGCCAGTAGTGTTGCCGCTGCCCCATCGTCACAAGCAGCGCCTGCCAGTGAGCCTGCGCGGCCGAAAGCGCCGGCCCATGTTGCAGACGTGTTGGCCAGCAGCAGCGCGGCCATGGATGAAATCGATGCCTACTCAGAGAGTGCCGTTGATGATGTTGCCGATTTTTCCGCCACCGATGATTTTGCCGAGCTCGAAGGTGAGTCTGAAGTGTTGAAAAAGACCACGGTCTCCGACCTGGAGGCGGAGTTGGCGGGGATTGATCTGGGCGAGTTCGATATCGATTTTGAGGATGACGGCCGCATCTAGCGCTCGTTAGTATTATGATAAAAGACCCGCGAGGGCTCCCCGCCAACAGTACTGCCACTGGCTCAGCTGAGGCCCGTGACGTGCCCTTGAGCGACAGACAGTATCGCCTTTGGGCGGAGATGCTCGAAAATAAGACGGGGGTGCGCATAGCGGCTCACCGGGATGACTTTGTCAGACGCCAAATAGCTCGCAGAGTGAACGAGCTGGGTTTTGACGATGTTGACGACTACTTTCGGGAGGTCTCCCAGCCGGGTGCCGGTACTCGAGAGTGGGGCGTACTACTGGATCGCCTGCTGGTTAAGGAAAGCCAGTTTTTCCGCCACCGGGCCTCCCACGACTTTTTTAAAACGCGCCTGCTATCCCAGCTCCAATCGGGGCAACAAGGGCCGCGTTACAGTGTTTGCAGTATTGGTTGCTCTACCGGGGAGGAGGTGTATTCCCTGGGGATGGCGGCCCTCGACAGTTATCGCACCCTCGGCCAAACACCGGCGTTTAGCATTGTTGGTATCGATGTCAGCGCCGAAGCGATTCAAGCGGCCCGGTTGGGCATTTATCCCAATAGGCATCTTGAGAGTGTGCCTGAGGCCTTGCGCAATAATTACTTTAATGCAGCTACCGGCAGCTCCATGGAAGCTAATGCAGAATTAAAGAAGAGGGTCGGATTTTTTGTGAGCAATATGTTTGACCCACAGTGCCCGGGCCTCGCCAGTCCAGTGGATGTTATCTTTTGTCAGAATGTGCTGATCTATTTAAAAAATTGGCGACGTCGAGATTTGTTAAATAGTTTTGTTGAAAAACTCAAGCCGGGGGGCTATTTGATAGTCGGCCCAGGGGAGCTCAATGACTGGCAGCCAGAGGGTTTAAGCCGAGTGGCTCACCCGGGTATTCAGGCCTTTGAGAAATTGTTGCCGCAAGGGATGCCAGCTGGAAAGTGATGACCATGAAAATGACACATAGCCTCAGGGGCCTGGAGTGGCTCGTCGAGGAGCTTGAAACCAGCCTTGGCCTGGCGCGGGAGGCGCTGCTCGCTTTTCAGGCAGAGCCAGACGATGCCTCGCAATTGAGCTTTGCCCTGGGTTATCTGCATCAGGTCAGTGGTTCCCTGACTATGGCTGAGTGTTATGGCGCGGTGTTGCTCGCCAATGAGATGGAAGCGGTGCTGCAAATGGTGCTGGGCGAGCCTTCTGCGGACGTCGCCGATGCCTGTGAAGCTCTCGAGTTGACCATGCTGGCCCTGCCTAATTATGTCCGCGATCTGCTCGATGGCAGCGACGATACGCTGGCTCAGTTGATGGAACAGGTCAATGAGTTGCGCGCGGTGAGGGCCGAAGCGCTGATTTCTTCAAGCGCCCTGTTTATGCCGAAGATGCCCTTGCCCGGTCAACTGGCACCGACGGCTGTCGATAAAGAGATGCTGGGCAAGCTACAGAAGGTGTATCAGTACGCGTTGTTGGGTTATTTAAAGCAGCGAGATGTCGCCGCTAATCAGCAAAAAATTGTCGCGGTATTGCGACGACTGCAGGGTCTTTTTAATGGTAGTTCGCTCGCGTCCCTGTGGCGTGTGGCCGACGTTTTTTTCGCTGCTCTGGTGGCAAATACTTTTAGCCAAAGTGCGGCGACTCGCCATCTGCTCTGGGAGCTGGATAAAGCCATGGGCCGCCTGCTCAGCGCCGCAGAGTCTGGCTCCCAGCATGAGGATTTGCTGCGCAACCTACTCTATTATCTGGCGCTTGCTGCGGATGACAGTGCTGCCCTGAAGGCACTAAAAGAAGAGTTTGCTCTGGATCAGGCTTTCCCCTCCCTGGTCTTGACCGAGCTCGATGGCGCATTGCAGACACGACTCGAGAGCACCGTAGTTACGGCCCTGAGTGGCACTTTGTCGGCTGAAATTGCAGCAGTAGTGGCTACCGTCGACGCTTTTGAGCGCGCTGAGAAGGCCGATCAAAACCAGTTGGCTGCCATCAAACTCTCGACTGAGAGCCTTGCCACGACCTTACTGGTGCTTGGCCAAATTAAACTTTCCCAGAGCTTGCTAGATGTGGCGGAGCTGGCCGCTCAGGCTTTGGCCAATGCTGGCGACGAGCTGCCAACGGCGAGTACACGCTTACAGAGTATCCAGGGCAGTTTGCAGGCCTGGGCTTTGAATTATGCCGATGCTCCCCTCGCCAGTGATCTCTTGAGTGAGACCGCCTATGTGGTGGACGATGCCCAGCGCTCACTGATTCGCGAAGTGCGCAACAATTTTGAAAGTATCAAAGAATCCATTGTCGGTTACATCGCCTCGCAGTGGGACGGCCAGTTTCTGCTCGAAATCCCCCAGCAGTTTGAACATATTTTTGGCGCCGTTGAAGTTATTGGCCTGAAGCGGGTGGCGCTTATTGTCGAGCAGCTCGGCAACTATATTAGCCAGCACCTGCTGCACAGTGAGCAGCCCCCGGAGTGGCCTCAACTCGATGCGCTTGCCGATGCGATTACCGGCTTTGAATACTACCTTGAAGCCATTGATAAAGGCCGTGAGGCCGAACAGCGCGACATGCTGCGCCTCACGGCACAGGCGATGGAAAAGCTGGGTTTTGCTGTTGAGTTGGAGGCTGAACCAACAGCCGAGCAAAGACTTGAGGCCCAGGGTGCCGATACTGTTAGTGACGAGATAGAACGCGATGTCGACCTGCCTGAGATCGATAGCGAGGACGATGACGACGATGCCATCGATCCCGAAATCAAAGAAATCTTTATCGAAGAGGCCCAGGAAGTCCTGAGCGAACTTGAAACCCACTACCCAACTTGGCTCTTAGACCAGGCTGACCACAAGACGCTCAATGAGCTGCGTAGAGGCTTTCATACCCTTAAAGGCAGTGGTCGAATGGTGAGGGCCAATGTTATTGGCGATCTGGCCTGGGCGATTGAGCATATGCTCAACAAGATTCTCGATAATTCCGGGTCTACCGTTCCTGAAACCGCTGAGCTGCTCGATATATCGCTGGCTTTGATTCCCTCTCTGGTCGATGATTTTGAGCGCGATACCCAGCATTTGTCGCCCTACTGCTCCAGCCTTATTGCTGCAGCTGAGGCGTTGGCGAAGGGTGAATCCGTTGTCATGCCACAGTCGGAAGAGCAGTCGGTCGAACTTGAAAGCCTGGAGGGGCTCGATAGCGGCTTGCTGGATTCTGTCGTGCTGGAAGAAACCGAAGCGCCAGCAGAACTTGAAGATAGCGCTGAAATACAGCCCGTGGTGGAGATTTTCGTCGGTGAGGCGAGCGCTTATATCGCTACCCTGGCCAATTTTCTGGATGATTTTCAACAGCCCCATGAGGGCTCGCGTCTGGTACCTGCCGATGTGCAACGAGCATTACACACCTTGCAGGCCAGTGCGGGGATGGCCGGCATCAGCGCTGTTCAGGCAGTGGCGAAAAGCTTTGAGGACTTCCTCACCGAGCTGTTCGCGCGAGGTCAGAGTGTTAACAGCCGTATTATTGCCCTGCTAATGGTGGGTGTTGAGCAGTTGCGCAATACCCTGGTGCGCCTTGAAGCCGGGGAGGGTGAAGATAGCGCTGTACTGCAGGAGTACCGTGCCCGTGTCGAGCTTGCTCGAACACAGTGGCAAGGGCAGAGAGCCAGCAGTTTGGCGCCCACGGGCCTTGCTCGTGTACAGCAACTGATGGTCACCGGTTTAGACAATGTCCTGCTTGCCGATACTCTGCTGGAGCAGTGGTCTTCCCAGGCAAGTTTTAGCCGGCAAGATATAGAGCCCCTGGTCAACGAGCTGGTGGAGCTGGGTGCTGCGGCCGAAGACTCGGGTGTATCTGCCTTGTCGGCCTGGTGTGATGAATTGACGCGTGTTCTGGGCGCACTGGCTGATGGCGGGCAGGGGCTTAATGAGGATGCTTTACGTGTCTGTCAGACGGCCCATGAATTATTGCTCAATATGATGGATACGGTGGCTATCGGTCAGCCCGTTAGTCCCGCTCCGGCCGATCTTCTTGCCCAGTTGCAGGCCCTGATTTTGGTAGAAATACCCGCTGAAGGCCCAGGCGATATTGCAGAGCCAGTGCCACAACAGGCAGCGAGTGCCGATGAGCTGGCCAGTCGTATGGCGGGCGAAGTACATGACCCCGACGCCCTGCCATTTTTCCTTGAGGAGGCCGATGACCTGCTCGAGGATATTGAGAACGCCTTGCAGGCCTGGCGCGATGAGCCCAGTGATGTCAGCCAGGGTGAGACCCTGAACAGGGTGCTCCACACCTTAAAAGGTGGCGCCAGAGTGTCCGGCCTGAGCTTGATGGGTGATTTAAGTCATGACCTGGAAGCGCTGATTTTACGTGAGGAGAGCCGGCTTGCCAGTGGCGAGGCAGAGGTCTTCGAGCAACTGTTTACCCGCTATGACGAGCTGCACAATGTGCTGGACAGCGTTAAGTCTGGTGATGCGCTGTCTGCTGTCGAAGAACTACCCGTACTTGAGCCTGAGCCCGAAGTTGAGCCAGTAGCTCCCTTGCCTGTCGAAACGCCGCCAATCCCCGAAGCTGCAGTGCCAGTCGCTCAACAGCCAATCAGTGGTGATGATCTGCTCAGCCGCATGGCGGGTGAAGAGCATGATCCGGATGCCCTGCCATTTTTTCTCGAAGAGGTTGATGGCCTGCTCGACGATATAGAAAACGCGCTGCAGGTTTGGCGGGATGAACCGAGTGATGTCAGCCAGGGCGAGACCCTGAATCGAGTACTCCACACCTTAAAAGGCAGCGCCAGAATGGCGGGCTTGAGTTTATTGGGTGATCTGAGCCATGACCTGGAAGCACTGATTTTACGTGAAGAGAGTCAGCTTAGGGATGGTGAGGCTGGGGTCTTTGACCAGTTGTTTGCCCGCTATGACGAGCTCGTTAGTATTGTGGAATGGGTTAAATCCGGCGATGGTATAACTGCTGCAGAAGCAGGGGTAGAGCCGGAGGTCGCGTCTGTCGCTGAGTTCGAGTCTTTAGAGCCGTCGGTGTCCGCAACCACTCCGGATCTCCCTGAAGAGGAAATCCTTGAGGGCGAGGCACTTGAAGATGAGGTGCCCGCAGATGAAATGCGCGACGCGGAAGTACTTATAGAAGAGGCAGCACTGCCCGAGCCGGCAAGTACTGAGCTAGAGCAAACGGTCGATTTACCCGCAGCGCTTATTCCGAGGCCTGAGCCGGCAGTCGCGGCTCCGTCACCAGCCCGAGCCAAGCCCGCGGTAGCCGTGCAGGAATCGGTGAAAATTCCCGCACAGGTACTGGATGATTTGGTCAACCTGGCGGGAGAAGCCAGTATCGCTCGCGGACGAGTTGAGCAAGGGGTGGGGGAGTCAGCCGCCGCTCTGGATGAAATGGAAGAGACGATCACCCGTTTGCGCAACCAGGTGAGGCAACTGGGCCGTCAAACGGAAGCGCAGATTCAGTTTCGCCGCGAGCAGATTGAATCGTCACAGAGCGCCGATTTTGACCCCCTGGAGCTGGATCGCTATTCGCAACTGCAGCAACTGTCTCAGGGGCTGGAGGAGTCGGGCTCGGATTTACAGGATTTAAAAAATACCCTCTTAGAAAAATCCCAGGTCGTTGAAGGGCTGCTGTTAATGCAGTCTCGTATAACTCAGGACCTACAAGAAAACTTGATGAAAACCCGGCTGGTGCCCTTTTCCCGGCTGGTGCCTCGCCTGCGGCGCATTGTTCGACAAGTGGGTCAGGAGTTGGGTAAACAGGTCAACCTGGGTCTGCACAATATCGAGGGTGAAATGGATCGCTCGGTGTTGGAAAAAATTATTACGCCGATCGAACACATGCTGCGCAATGCCATTGATCACGGTATAGAAAGTAGCGAGCAGCGACTGACAGCGGGCAAGCCCGATGAAGGCAATATTGCCCTGTCCTTCCAGCGCGAGGGTGGCGAGGTGGTGATTACCGTTGCCGATGATGGCAAGGGGCTTGATGTCGCCGCTATTCGCGACAAGGCGATCAATAAAGGGATGATCACTGCAGACACAAAAGCGAGCGATAGCGAATTGTTGCGCCTGATTTTCCAGCCGGGCTTTTCGACAGCGACGAGCGTCAGCCAGGTCTCGGGTCGCGGCGTGGGCATGGATGTGGTGAAAACCGAGGTACATGACCTCGGTGGCTCTATTTCCATTGAGTCGACGCTTGGCCAGGGCGTGGAGTTTACGATTCGGCTGCCGTTTACCGTCTCCGTCAATAATGCGCTGCTGGTGAAGGAAAGTGAAAGCCGCTATGCCCTGCCCTTGAATAGTATTGTCGGTGTTACGCAATTGAGCGCTGCAGAACTTGATGCTCTCAATAATGAAGCGGACAAGCGACTCGAATATGCCGGTCTCGAATACCAGCTTTGTACCCTTGGCAGCTTGTTACACGGGGAGGAGGAAGCGCCTGTCGCACTCTCGGGTAAGGCGATGATGGTGCTGGTCGAGGTCGATCACTACCGCTATGCGGTTCAGGTCGAGGCTATTGAGGGTAAGCAGGAAATTATTATTAAGGGCCTGGGTGCCCAGTTCCGCGATGTGCGGGGCGTGGCGGGGGCGACGATTCTCGCCAGCGGTGATGTCGTGGTTATTCTCGATCTGCCCTCATTGCTGCGTTCAAAGGGAGAGATATCTATTCTCGAAGGCCCAGAACAGGCGGCTGAGTTGGTGAGTGAGGATTCTTTTGAATCGCCCGTCAGCGCCAGTAGCAGGCCAAAAACGATTATGGTGGTCGATGATTCGGTGACCGTGCGCAAAGTTACCTCGCGGGTTCTTGAGAGGAAGGGTTTCCACGTTGTCACCGCTAAAGATGGTGTCGATGCCACCGATATGCTGGCTCAGGTGAAGCCTGATCTGATGCTCCTCGATATAGAAATGCCGCGTATGGATGGTTTTGAGGTGGCTCGAGTGGTGCGGGAATCGGAGGATTTTGCAGGCTTGCCGATAATTATGATCAGCTCGCGTACCGGTGAAAAGCATCAGCAGCGGGCGACGAGCCTTGGCGTTAATAAGTTTTTAGGCAAGCCCTACCAGGAAGATGAATTGCTGGGCTTAATGAATGAGTTGCTCAATTTTGGCGCTGCCTAAGCCCGCTACCGTCAGTTGCACAGCCTTGCCACGCATCGGTATCGTGCTGGCGGATACCCGCCAACGCACTGCACTGCGGACAGTGGTTGAAGCTTGCGGGCTGAGTATTACGCATTGTAGTGCGCTGACCTGGGGTAGTGCCGTGCGTGCGGCGGATGCGGAAGTTGATGCCTGGCTGACGGACGAAGATGAGGTGACACTCGCTACCAATCAACCGTCGCTGGTTTACAAGGTGGGGCCGGTTGGCATCTCACAAAGTGTACTTTGGCGTCGTTCCGTGGAGCAAAAGCTCAAGGCTTTAACGCGCGATTATCAACGCAGATGCGAGGCCAGTCGCGCACAAAATGTCTGGTTGCTGGCGGCCTCCGCCGGTGGTTTACAGGCCGTTCGAGCATTTTTAGAGGGGCTGGACTCTTTCCATGGTGTGGCTTTTGTCTACGCCCAGCATATCGAGGCCGAGCAGGCTGAGCAGCTGGTTAAAATGATCACCCGCAATACCCGCTGGCGAGCCCAGATGGCCCTGGCGGGTAACTTGCTGACCGTAGGCAGTGTAACCGTGGTGCCACCCGAGCAGCGCATAGCGCTGCCCAGTGGTCAGGTGAGGACACTGCCAGCACCCTGGCCTGGGCCCTACGCGCCGAATATTGATGGAGTGGCAGCCGAGCTGGCCAGTGAATATGGTGCGGCCTGCGGCATGATTGTGTTTAGCGGCATGGGTGATGACGGTGTTTTCGGCTCACGTGTCGTTAGTGAAAAGGGTGGCAGCGTGCTAGTACAGTCCCCGGCTGATTGCACGGTACCGGCACTGTCTGAGGCCGTGCTTGAGCGCGGCACTTGTAACCAGAGTGGCAATGTTGAGCAATTGCGAGAGGCCTTTGTTAAATTGCTAAATACTCGATCTAATCATGGCGCTGTACCGTCAAGAGGAGTTGTTTGTGGTGGAAAATAAGCTGGTGCTGAAAGCGGAAGCTGCCGAAGTTGATGCATCCTTGTTGCAAGTGAATAGCCTGTTACTGCCGGTCGTTGACAATGTCTTGTTAGCTCCTCAGGTTGCAGTGGCTGAGGTCTTGAACTGGGGGGAGCAGGGTGCCGATGATTTACTGCCAGATAAGGCTGACACCAGTCCACATTGTTATGGCTGGATTAACTGGCGTGACCAAACGATTCCCCTCCTGTCCTTCGATAGCATTTACAGCGGACAGCGACCTTTGCTCGATAAAGAATTAAAAATCGTGATTTGTAATGCTGTATTTAAGGCATCGGCGACGGGTTTTTACGCACTACTTGTTAGCAATTTCCCCCGTGCTCTACGTCTCAGCATGGAGGGGGAGATGGTACTTGAGAGCACGCCGAGCGATAAACCCGGCGCACAAATGCGGGTGAGTGTCGATGGCGAAGAGGTATTAATTCCCGACTTCGAATATCTGGAGCACATCGTTGCTGAGATTGCCGAGAAAGAGGCTCAGTCGCATTAGCAAGCGAGATGGCTTGATTCGGCGCGAGCAAAACAAGGGGCACTGAAACGTATTAAAAATGCCTTAGGCGGTGACGAGCACGCCCTAAGGCATTTATGGAGAGCCTACTTGAGGCTATTGTAGTAAGCCGAGAGGTTATCAATATCGGCATCAGACAGGGCTTTGGCCTGAGCATTCATCACCGGATCACTGCGTGAGCCGTCACGAAAGGCTTTAAGTTGCTTGGCCAGGTAACCTGTTTTCTGGCCGGCAAGACTCGGCCACATATCCATCGCGCTAATACCCGCAGAACCGTGACAGCCGGCACACATACCGGCCTTGGCTTTACCCGCTTCAAGATCCGCCGCGCCACTACTCAGGCTAAGTGCCAGCAGTGCACTGGAAACAATAAGCTTTGCTTTGACTGTTGTAATCAAGGCTATATCCTCGTTGGTTAGTTGCGGCAGGTGTAAATAAATTGTTAGGTAAGCTAACCGTTTTGTCAGCCTTCGCTGGTAACCCGCCGGTGCCAGCTGGCGCTATGATACGCGATGCCCCGCTGGGCTGCTATGTACCCAAATCACGCTTTTAGGCAATCATTACCCGGCTTTTTCAGCGAGGTTGAAAGGCCGGGCTATGGTAGACTCTAAAGCTGTTAATCAAGACAAAATAACACCAGGAGCAACGCTATGTTAGGCCAAATGATGGATGATGCCCTCACCATTACCTCGATTATGAAGTTCGCCGCCCGGGTCTTTCCCGATACCGAAATTGTCTCAGTCACCGGTGATAATCCTCGGCATCGCTCCACATTTGGCAAGGCTTTTACCCGTGTTCATAAATTGGCGAATGCCTTGGCAAAGCTGGGTTGTGCGCCGGGTGATCGCATTGCGACCCTGGCCTGGAACGACTATCGCCATTTTGAATTATATTATGCGATCAGCTGCTCGGGTTATGTTTGCCACACCATTAATCCACGCTTGTTTCCCGAACAGGTTTCCTACATTGCCAACCACGCCGAAGACCAGTGGGTTTTTGTCGACCCCGTCTTTGTGCCGATGCTGGAACAGTTACAGAGTGAATTAAAAACGGTGCGTGGTTTTGTAGTGCTGACCAGTAAGGACGCGATGCCTGAGACCTCATTAAAAAATGTGCGTTGCTATGAAGAGCTAATCGAGGATGAGCCAGAAAGTTACGATTGGCCCGAACTCGATGAAAACAGTGCCAGTAGTCTCTGCTACACCTCGGGCACCACGGGCAACCCCAAAGGTGTGCTGTATTCCCACCGCAGCACGGTGCTGCACTGCCTGGGTACTAATTCGAAGGCGACCTTAGGCCTCGACCCCAACGAAACGATCATGCCGGTGGTGCCGATGTTTCACGTCAATGCCTGGGGCTGTGTTTACGGTGCCGCCGTGGCGGGTACCAAGCTGGTTTTCCCCGGGCCGAAAATGGGCGATGGCGAAACCCTCGCGGCCTTGATTAATGAAGAGGGCGTGACCTTTGCCCTGGGTGTGCCAACCGTGTGGCTGGCATTGCTGAATTACTTACAGGAGTCCGATAGCAAGGTTGAATCGCTGCAACGACTAGTGGTGGGTGGTGCCGCGTGCCCGCGTTCACTGATGGAGGCGATGGATGCCTACGGTGTTGCCATGCACGTTGGCTGGGGCATGACAGAAATGAGCCCTCTGGGGACTTATAACACCCTGCTGCCGTGGATGAATGACTTACCAGACGATGAAAAAATGGCCTATCGACTGAAAGCCGGGCGTTTAATTTACGGCGTTGAAATGCGCATCGTCGATGAAGACGGCAAGGAGTTAGCCTGGGACGGCAAAGCCTCTGGCCGCCTGCAGGTGCGTGGCCCCTGGATCTGCAAAAGCTATTATAAGCTGGAAGACTCCGATGCCCACCTGCCCGATGGCTGGTTTGATACGGGCGATGTGGCGACTATTGATCAATACGGTTTTATGCAGATCACCGATCGCACCAAAGATGTTATTAAATCGGGCGGCGAATGGATTAGCTCCATCGATGTGGAAAACGCCGCCATGGGTCATGTAGATGTTGCCGAGGCCGCCGTGATTGGCGTGCCTCATCCAAAATGGACGGAGCGCCCCCTGTTAATTGTGGTTGTGCGCCCCGGCAGTGAGCCTAAAAAAGAAGACTTGCTGGCCTACCTCGACGGCAAAATTGCCAAGTGGTGGATTCCAGAAGACTGCGTGTTTGTCGATGAAATCCCCCACACGGCAACGGGCAAAGTCAGTAAAAAAGATTTGCGCGACGTGTTTAGCGAATATAGTTACGAATAGGCTGTGCTGACAAAGCAGGGGTTTTTTGCACTGGCTTATTCTAATGCCGCAAATTAAATAATTTAATAAACAGGTTTACTTATGTCAGTCCCACTTTTAAATGATCGCGATGTCGAATTTTTACTCTATGAATTTCTCGATACCGAAAAGCTACTGGAGCGACCACGCTATAGCGAACACTCGCGAGAAATATTCGATGCCTCATTGCGCACGGCGAAAACTATTGCAGAAAAATACTTTGCCAATCATTTAGTCGAAGGTGATGAAAATGAACCCACTCTGGAAGACGGTATCGTGAAAATGATTCCCGAAACCAAAGTGGCCTGGGATGAATTTGCCAATGCCGGTTTTTTAGCGGCCCACCAGGATTACGAAGAGGGCGGTATGCAAATGCCCGAAGTCGTGTTTCGCATGGTGATGGCCTATGTCAATGCAGCAAATATTGGCACGGCGGCTTACCCCTTTGTGGCGACGGGTTCCGCCAACTTAATTCGGGCCTTTGGTTCCGAAGAACAAAAGGCAAAGTTTTTAACGCTGATTATGGACGGCCGTAGTAATGGCACCATGTGCCTGACCGAGCCGGGTCAGGGTTCGGCGCTGGGTGATATCACCACCATGGCTGAGCCGGCGGATGACGGCACCTACCGGGTCTTTGGTCAGAAAATGTTTATTTCCTGTGCCGACCACGACATCGCCGGTAATGTGATTCACATGGTGCTGGCAAAAATTAAGGGTGCGCCTCCCGGCGTCAAAGGAATTTCGCTATTTATAGTGCCAAAATTTTTAGTTAATGATGATGGCACACCGGGTGAGCGCAATGATGTTGTCGTCGCCGGCCTCAACCATAAAATGGGTTATCGCAACACCACCAATGCCGCGCTAAATTTTGGTGAAAAAGACGGCGCCATTGGCTATCTGGTTGGCGAGGCGAATAAAGGCCTCGGTTATATGTTTCAAATGATGAATGAGGCGCGCATCGGTGTTGCCCTCGGCGCGGCGGCGATTGCCTATCAGGGCTTTAATCATTCGCTAGATTATGCGCGACAACGGCCTCAGGGGCGCTTGGCGTCGTGTAAAGATCAATCGTCAGCACAGGTTATGCTGGTTGAACATGCCGATGTGCGCCGCCTATTACTGGCGCAAAAATCCTATGCGGAAGGCTCGTTGGCGATGTGCCTGTTTGGCAGCAGTTTATTTGAAAACCAGAATCATGCACCAACGGAGGAAGAGCGGACTCGCAGTGCCCAGTTACTGGATTTATTAACGCCAATTATCAAATCATGGCCCTCCAAGTACGGTTGTATCTCCAATGATATGGCGATACAAATACTGGGCGGGGCCGGTTACACCCGCGAGTACCCGGTTGAACAGCTCTATCGGGATCAGCGTTTGAATCCGATTCATGAGGGGGCGGAAGCGATTCATGGCCTCGATTTGCTGGGCCGCAAACTGAATTTATACGGTGGCGCGGGTTACCAGTTTTTTAAAGAGGATGTCGCCGAAGATATTGCGCGTGCCAAAGCCTTAGACCCCGTTAAAAGCCTGGCAGCACAGCTCGAAAATGCCGTGGCATTATTGGAGAAAACCACGCAATCGCTGCAGCAGCAAATGGCAGAAGATATCGACCAGGGTCTGGCAAATGCGACGGTCTACCTCGATATGTTCGGCCGAATTGTCGGTGCCTGGATTTGGTTGAAACAGGGCTTGATTGCGGCAGAGGCCTTGCAATCAAAACCCCATGAAAGCGACGAGCATTTTTACCGAGGTAAATTACAGGCTGCATACTATTATATTGAATGGGAATTGCCAGCCGTCGAGCAGTATGCCGAGTTATTACAGGCAGGCAATAATGTGACCTTTGAAATGCAAGATGAGTGGTTTTAAATAAGCTGGATTTGAGTGCTCATATTTTATACCACGCCACAAATAAATTATTTATTAGTGGCGTGAATTTTTAGGATTGTCTGTTTCATTTTTGTCCCGTTGTTTCTTTCGGTGTGATTTTCCTCTGACTTTGAATTCCTTTAAATAGCGCTCCTCGAACTCTTCTCGGGGCAGTGGGCGGCTGATGAGGTAGCCCTGAATGGTATCGCAGCCCAGTTCGTGAATAATCGTTCGCTGCTGTTCGTTCTCTACACCCTCAGCAATGGTTGTTAGACCAAGGCTGTCGGCAAGGGCGATGATACCTTTGACGATGGGTTTGTCATCGGGGTTTATTTCGATCTCTTTAATAAATGAACGATCGATTTTCAAAATGTCGACGGGCAGGTTTTTAAGGTAATTAAGGGATGAATAACCGGTGCCAAAATCATCAATGGCTAGCACAAAGCCCATGTCTTTAAGTGCGAGTAGCTCCTTTTTACTTTTTTCGGGATCATCCATAAGCATACTTTCAGTCAGCTCAAGCTCGATAAGTGCCGGCGATATGCCCGTTTGCTCCAGCTGGTAGGCAAGAAAATCAGAAAGAGCATCCGGGGTTTCGAGGTCTTTAGCCGATAAATTGATGGATAATTTGACATCAAAATTTTGGCTTTGCCATTCGGCAATTTGCTCGAAGGCCTGTCGAATAACCCAAAAAGTTAAATCTTTAATGAGCCCTGTTTCCTCTGCAAGAGGAATAAACTCTGCTGGACTAAGGAAGCCGTGTGTGGGGTGCTCCCAGCGAATCAGGGTTTCAGCAGCGATAACACTATCGGATTTCAACTCGAGTTGGGGCTGGTAGTAAAGCACCAATTGTTCGTGGCTAATGGCATGGCGCAATTCATGCTCTAGTTCCAGGCGTCGTGCGACCTGGTCTTCCATTCCCTGCTGGTAGAAGCTGTAATTATTGCGGCTCTTTTTGGCGCTGAACATGGCGAGGTCGGCGTGTTTGAGCAGGGCGTTAATGTCATCGCCATCATCGGGGTAAATTGATATACCGACACTTGCCGTAACAAACATTTTTTGTTGGATAAACACAAAGGGACTACTTAAAGAACTGCAGATATTCTGTGCAATGGTAGCTATTGCATCGGGGTCTTCGACATTTTCAAGAATGACTGTAAATTCATCGCCACCTAAACGGGCAACAAAGTCACTTTCGCGCACTGCACTTAACAGACGGTCGGCGACAGCCTTGAGTAATAAGTCACCGATATTGTGGCCCAGTGAATCATTAATGTTTTTGAAATGATCGAGGTCGAGAAATAATACGGCAAATTGTGAATTGTCGAGTTTTGCTCGATTAAGAATAATACGCAGATCTTGCATCAGTTTACTGCGGTTAGGCAGCCCGGTGAGGGAATCGTGATAGGCGAGCTCTCTAACGCGCTTTTCAACACGATTGGCCTGTAGCAGACGTGAAACCCTTTCCTTAAGTACCGTAAAATTTAGAGGTTTGGTAATGTAATCGGTCGCGCCAGAAGAGAAGGCCTTATTGATAGCGTCGTCGTCATCCAGAGAGGTGACCATCAGGATAGGTATTTCGCTAAAATTTGGCAGGGACCTGATATTTCTACACGCTTCAAAGCCATCCACTTCCGGCATGATCGCGTCCATTAAAATAAGATCAGGGTTGTCCTGCTTGCAAAAGCTTATTGCCTGTTGGCCATTGCGGGCCTCGAAAATAAGAAAGTTTTGCTCGGTAAAAATATTTTTCAAAGCGAGTCGGATGGTGCGATCGTCATCTACGATGAGCAATTTATGCTTGCTTTGGTGGCTCTGGCCAGCATTTGATAGCGGGTTTAGAATGTTATTTTCAATATCGCGTTTTAAGATTTCAAAGTCATCGACAAGGGCTTCAATGTAAATGTCACACTGGTGTAACTGACGGTTATTGGCAAGGTGTTCAATAATTCGAGCTGTTTCAAGAAAATTGATAGCGCCAAAATTACTGGCGCTGCCTTTTAGGGTGTGGGCGAGTTCGCGAACATTTTTAGAACTACCCCGTTGCAGAGCCTGTTTAAGGGAGTCGATATAAATTGGCGAGTCCTCCAGGAAGGCTTCGAGCATTTTAATGACGACATCCCCAATGCCTTCGAAGAGATCTTCCATAACTCGTGGATCGTAGGCGAGGACTTCAATTTTTTCAGCTTTAATCACGGGTACTAAGCTTACGTTAGGTGCTTCCCTGTTAGTATCAGGCTCAGATAGCCAGCTAATTAATTCGTCGCGAAGTTTATTCAGCCTTAAAGGTTTACCTATTGCGCCATCCATGCCGGAGAGCAAACACTTTTCATTATCTTCGTCGGAGGTGTTTGCACTCATGGCAATGATTGGTAGATGTTTTTCATCCACTCGCTTACGAATTTCCTGTGTTGCCTCATAGCCATCCATTACCGGCATATTGCAATCCATAAGGATTAGGTCGTAGTGAGTGCGTTGTGATTTGCTGACAGCATCCTGGCCATTGATAGCTATATCTGAGCGATAACCGAGTTTATTAAGCATCTCCCTTGCAACTTGCTGGTTGACTCTATTGTCGTCAACAATGAGTACGTGCCTATTGTGCTCCAGGTTTGTCGGCTGTTGTGGCGAGCGAATGATGAGCTGTTGTGGGCTATCAGTCTGTGGCTGATTTTTTAAATCTATAAGTTGATCGAAGGAGGGCCGTAGTAAGGGTTTTTCTATGCTAAAAAAACGGTGGGGCTTAAGTTTAAGCGATCTAAATGGATTGACTAAAATTGCAATAGTTGCACCCTGACTAGTGGCAAGTTTCGATAGTAGGGGGTGAAATTCATTTTCATTAAGATAATAAATTTCCTCATCAATGATAATATATTCGAAACAAATATCTGATTTTTCAAGTCGCGCAATTTCTAGCTGAGCAGCACGCAAGCTTCCCGCGGTGATACAAAGTAAATCCATGTTTTGTATGGCTGAAGTAGTGAAAAGCCTGACGATCACACTAGATGTAATGAGTAGCGCGTGTTTTTGTTCGTCGAGTGATAGCCCGATACTGACCTCGCTTGAGGTGGTTATATGTTCGACGGGAATATTGAAGGTAAATGTTGAACCTTTGTCCGGCACGCTGTGGAGGCTTATCGTGCCATTCATTAATTCAATAATTTGTTGGCAGATTGTTAGCCCCAGGCCAGTGCCTGTATAGGCCTTTGTGGTGGAAGAATCGGCCTGGGTAAAGGCATCAAAAATAGTTAATTGGCTTTTTTCCTGGATACCAATGCCAGTATCGCGGACTTCAAATTCAAGCTCTGGATTAGGGCCGCGTTTGTAGCGTATCCGTAAAAAAACCTCACCACTATCTGTAAATTTAATGGCATTGCCCAGTAAATTGATCAGTACCTGTCTGACTTTCGTGGTATCGATGGAGACAAGGCTTGAAACAGCATTATCTTCTATGTCGTAACCAAAATTAAGTTTTTTGCTTAATGCTTGCGATGAAAGGAGTTGAATCACCTCTTCTGCAAGATCGCGAATATCAATTTCTTTTAAATGGATATCCATGTTACCCGATTCCATTTTCGAGAAATCGAGGATATCTTCGATCAATTCGAGCAGGTTTTCTCCAGAGTTTTTTGCGATGTCAATATATTCAGCTTGGCGAGTATTGAGGCGGGTTTCGCTGATTAAGTCCATCATCCCCAGTACAGCATTGAGAGGGGTGCGCAATTCATGCGTGACATTAGTAACGAATTCGCCTTTAACTCTAGCGGTTTCAAGGGCCTTGTCGTGGGCGCTTTGCAGTTCGTCTTCTCTGCTTTCGATGCCGTCCATCATGGTGTTAAAGGCATGTTGCATTTTTGCCACATCGGGCTGGCCCTCGAGAGCGGCTCGTATGGCAGTGTTGCCCTGTTCGGCCTGGCCCATAACCACAGCAAGTTGCTCAAAAGGTTTGGTCACACGCCGTGAAATTCGAAACAGGGTAGCGATAATTAAAATGGCAAGGGTAAACGCGACAATGAAGCTTGTTTGATAGGTTCTACGCTGCATAAAGTGCAGGGTCTTTTTGCTCATTGACAGTGTGACATAACCCAATAGAGTGCTACTTTCATCTGCGTCTTGATAAATATCGCTGAATTCTTCATCAAAACCTGCTTCGAAAAATACCGGTGCTAAAAAAAGCCACTCGTTACTATTTTCGAAGACTTTAATGTTCGTCTCCTTGTGGGTAATCGTTTCCGCAGACTCACGATCAATATCCCGCGTGTTATAAAGCACCGTGCCATCAGTTGCTTTGAGCTGTATAACTTCTATGTCGGGAAAGCCGGCAATTGCTTTGACCGCGTCCTGAGCGGCGTATTCACTTTGATAAAGCAATGCGAGCTTACTTTGGCTTGCAAATGTTTGGGTAATTTGCAAACCCTGGGCATACATCTGTTTTTTGAGAATATCGTTAGACGTGCGGCCCACTGCATAGGAGACGAGTGTTGACATGAGAATGGCAGCAATGGTGAAAACAATGATCAGCTGCTGACTGAACCGAAGGTTTAGAAGCTTATTTCCTGTGCGCTTAAGCATACGGTGTAGTCCTACAGCAGCCGGTGGATGGTTAATCCACTGATGTTATTGGGGATAATGCCGAGATGCTTGCTAGTGCGCTTGTTGACAATAAGGTGAACACTCCTCAAAGGTGCTAGGTCAGTATCGGCTGGAATGAGCTCCAGCTCATGCTGTTGTGCAATTGTTGCCAGTGTACGACCCATTTTTTCATTATCGGGATAGAGCGAGAATAGCGCCCCGCGTTTTACATGACTTGGGTTGGAAGAAAAAATGACAATTTTTTTCTTCCACGCAGCCTCGAGAACCAGCATGAGTAAACTGGGGTCATTAAGGCTGGTACTGCGCATAAGCCAAATGGCATTTTCTTCAGAAGCCTGCTGGATTATCTTTAGATATTTATTGGCAGCCTCTTGCACAGATTTTGCTTCTTCTATCTGCAGGACCCTACCATGTTCGATCAGGAAGGCGGCAGCATCTGCGAGCTGTGCCTGGCGCTCGAGATCGGCAACAACGTAAACGCGCTTCACAAAGGGAGCAATCTCGAGCAAGTGAGATAAAATAAGCTCAGGGTCGGGACTCATGGATACCCCGGGTACGGCGACTTCTGTTTTTGTTATAGCCCCGGCAACGATCGGAATGGGAGTGGCTAGTTGGCGCGCTGTTTGAAGAGAGCGCTTCCCCAAAGTCACCAGCACACGAGGTTGGTGTCGTTTGATTTCATCTTCTAGTATTTTGCGTTCATTCTTGGCAGGTAACTGAAGCCCCCGGCTTATACCAGGGTAGCTCTCGTTAATGCCCTTAATAATATCCTCATAGATTTTGTTGAACGGGGCTTTGACCTTTGGGTAGACAATAAGGAGTCCAGAAGACCAAGCATCACTGGGGAGTAATAACTGCCCAGGCAAAAGCAGAGCCAGCAACAATAAGCGAAATTGCTGTAAACCTGTGAATCTGCTTGTTTTTAAAAACCGCATAAATATCCGCATAAAATTTAGTTTATTCCATTAAAGCTGGTAGCGGATCTCTCCATATATACGACGCCGATCTAATGGTAAATCGTTGGTGATGGCGGGCGCTGGTTGGCCATTTAGACTCGGTTCACGCGCATCATCATTAAAGATATTTTTACTGATCAGCGACAGTTCCAATTGATCACTTAGAAAAGATTTGCGCAGGGTAAAGTCTACGATAGTGTAATCGTCAATATCCTGGCGAGAGTCATCAAATGATCGGTTTCTGTCCATAACGCGATTGGCTTGTAATGTCATATTCCAGCCATTGGGCAAGGAGGTATTGGCGCGTATATAAAATTGCTGTTCTGGTGCATTGGCGGCAGCGGCATTATTGAGTTCGTCTTCCGATTTTTGCCAGGAGTAATTGCTCAATATTGAGAGCTGCTCATTCACCCGCCATGCGGCTTCAAGTTCAAAACCATGACCCTGCTGTTCCCCCGTATTTTGCGCCGTGCGGGTGGTGCCACTTATATCGGGGACAAACTGAATAATATCTTTCCAATAGTACTTGAAAAGATTGAGGTCGAGGGTCAGCTCGTAGTTGGGTTTGTAGTTAAACGCTAGCTCGTAACTTTTTAGGGTTTCGGGTTTAAGCTTGGGATTGCCAAGCAGAACTGGGTTGGCCTTTTCACCCGTTTCTGCAAATGAGGGTGCTCTAAAAGCTTCACCGTATAAGGTTTTTATCGTTAAGTTGTGTCGCGCGGACCAAACCAGTGCAACCCGCGGGTTAGTGGTGTCGCCGAAATCTGAATAGTGGTCAAAACGCAGGCCCGTAGTTAATTCCCAGTCGTTGGCGAGATGCCAGATATCCTGAATAAATAGATGACTGTTCTCACGTTCATTTTCATCGAGGAAAGCGTAGGGTGTGCCAGAGACATCGACCGGGGGGCTGCCGGGGATGATGAGCAGGCCGGTCGCAGGGTCAATACCAAAGTTCTTTTCTTCTTTGATTTTATAGATTTCACCAAAATAGTAACCAAGCCCAGCCATTAATTCATGACGGGCTATACCCCTGAAGGTGGCACTAAAATTACTGCGATAATGGCGCTCGTACACTTCTGGGTTACCAATAATACCATCGGGGTAGGGGAATGGGTTTAAAGGTGAGCCCGTAGTACCTGAGGGCAAGAGTATAAAATCTTTTTCCACTTCCTGACTGGTTTGCAGGTAGCTAATGGTGGCTTTAATGCCGATGTTCTCGGTGATCTTAGGGTTGTTGTAGCTAAGGTCGCTGTTATAGCGTTTACTTGAAGCCCTACCTTCAGGGTCTAATGACTGGGCGATACCCGTGGCAATACCCGCATCGTTGCGCAATTGAAAACCGATATTAAAATTAAAATTCTTATACAGTAAATTAATGCGACCATCGATATTTTCCCTTTCCTGACTGACCGGGCCGGGGGCAAGTGATGCATTTGTTCCCGATAGTTGATCGAGGATGGTTTGAAAGTCGGAATCTATGGTTTCATGACTGCCATCGGTATTGTGAAACTCCAGAGCGGCATTGAAATCAACAGCACCCATTTTCTGTGATGTCTTAATCCATAAATCTTTAGTGTTGAGATTACCTGTGCGGACGCCTATTTGCGTACCGTCGGCCTGGCTGCCACTGCTAGTGATAACGTTAATAGTGCCGGCAAAGGCGTCTGCGCCGTAAATGGCCGAACCGGGGCCGCGAATGATTTCAATGCGCGAAATGGCTTCCACAGGCATCCCCCCCCATAATATATTGCGATCACCATGAAAAAGGTTGGTGATTGGTATGCCGTCTATTAGCATCAGTACCTGGGGGTTGAAGTCTGAGCTTATGCCTCTAAAAATGTAAATCGGCTGGTAGCCAATGCTGTTCCTCGCGATGTGTAGGCCCGGAACCGTTTCGAGTATTTCGTCAATATCTGTGGCGCCTAGTTCTTTAATGGTCTTCGCAGTAATTACCGAGGCAACAGACGGTGCTTTTGATATTGGCTTTGCAAACCCGCTGGCAATGGTGATGAATTCTTCATCACCATAAATATTTGATAGCTCTTCATACTCTGCTGATATTGCACTATGAATAGTAACTGTTGAGTACAGAAAGATAACCAGGTATCGAAATTTTTTCATTAAATGTTACCCCATACTCGAAGTTTGTTTTTCCCTCGATAATTAATGCGATTTGTATTTAATGGTAAAAAAGATCCCTCGGGCTGTTCCAGGCCGCTGATATAGCAAGGGTATATTCCTGCGATAAATGAGAGTGTTGCCATGTAATACTTTTCTTTTGGCGTTATTCCGCAGTCGGCAAAGAGGGCCGCTGATACGGCGGCAATATTGATCTGATATTTGTAGCGCGAGTCTTTAAACCACTGCTCGATTTCAAAGGCTAATTTTATATAGGGGCCATCTGCCATGCCCAGAGAATCAGCATATTTCATTAAAGGGTTAACGCGTTCGTCGGCACTGACAAGTGGTCTGCCATAGCCGTGAACGGCCCGGTATGTTTTTAATTCTTTTTTTATAATGCTTTCAAGCGATTCGCCACGCTCTTTTTGCTCTGCGGCACGGTATAAAAAATCTATCGCCCCCTTTATGGGTTTTAGCCCATAGATGGAGGCTTCTGAAACGCTAATTCCGGCGGCGGCGGCGAGTACGCCAGTAGAACGGCAAGTGCCAGCCAGGGCTGCGACACGGTTATTCCAAAGCCTCGGGTCCGGGTAGCTGGTGCTAATCAGCCAAACGCCTTCCAGCAGTTTGGCGGTATCTGCGGACATTTTTCCAGTAAGCCCGTAGATGAAAAATTCCATCCAGGTTTTGTTGTTTAGTTCGGTAAAAACATCTTTGCCCCGCAGTACCACGCGCTCACCCGGAAACCAGGCGCCCATTGCCGTTTGCCAGTTGTCTTCGTAGGCCGCGAGTCGCTCAGGACCGGTGGGGGTATTCGTCTCTTTCTCAATCATTATTGTTCACCGGGCCGGGGTCGTCGGTCAGAGTCAGTCCATCGCCGAAAAAGGGGTAGCGGTTCCAGCCCATTTTTTCTTGTTCCAGGGCGTGTGCTGCGGCGCCGGGTAATCTGAGTAAGAGAAAAAGCATCTCAGCCTCTTCGGGCTCGAAGCCGAGGGCAAACAGGGTTGCAGCGGCGACGCCGGAAAAGGCCAGTGGCGCGCCGGCGCGCTGTTCAAGGCTGGGGCGTTGGGCCTGTAGCCATACCAGTGCCTCGCTGTGTTCTATGGATACGAGATGGTCGAGCAGTTGTTTAACGGGTGTCGGGCAGCTTGCGCCGTTGGGGTCAAAGCCGGGTGTGTGTTCCATCTCTGGCCAGACATCGGCGCGTTCTTCCCGTGGCGGCTTATCGATGATCTCCAGCCAGCGCTCAAGGTCGGTGCCGCACTGCTGCCAGTACTGCATGGCGGTAAACACTTCACGGGCGCCGCCAAGATTGCCGGCGCCGATGGAAATAGCGGCGATTAGGGCAGAGGCCCGAGTGGAGCCGCCGACACCGGCATTCATCGCACCGCGAACACTGTGGTCGCGGGGGCCGGGGTTGGCCAGGGCGACGGCGAGTCCCTCCAGCATGTTGGCCTGAGCCTTGCTGGGCGGGTCTAGTTTGAAGAGTAACCAGAGGTATTCGATAAGGCCGACTTTGCCAAGTAGATCTCCGTAGACATCGAAACCCGCACAAAAGCTTTTTGCGGCGGCAAAAGGGTTATTGGGTTCGGCTTCTTCACGCCAGATTTCGGTAGTGATTTGTTCGAGTTGTTTTTCGTTTTGCTGTGTCATTTTTTTTGTTGCAGCGCCTGGGTGCGCATGCCAATGGGGGGGGCTTCATTCTGATCAATCCGAACGTCGAGCAGAGTGGGCCCCTGGTTTTTGAAAAAAGCCTGGCAATCAAGCGCAAGTAGATCGGCGGCAGAATAAATAATATGACCCTCTACACCCATCGACTGGGCGAGGGCGGCGAAGTCGGTCACTGGCAGGCTAAAGCCTATTTCTTCGGCGCCACTCATGCGCTGACCGTGTTTGACCATGCCGTAGGCGCTGTCATTGAGTATCACAAAGACGACGGGGAGTTTTTCTTCCACCGCGACGGTCATTTCCTGACCGTTCATCAACAGGCTGCCATCACCGGTAATACAGACCACGGGTTTGTCGGGGCGGGCAAGGGCAGTGCCAATGGCGCTACCAATGGCCCAACCCATGGCGGCAAAGTTGAGAGAGGCGCGGAACAGCCCGCCTTTGGCATCTCTACGGCCGGAAATGCGTCGATCATGGGGGTGTAAATAGTGGGTCGCCCAGGAAAAACTGGCGCCGACATCGGCTAAATAATGGGTATTTGCGGGGAAAATATTGGGCAATTCTCGCATCAGCCGTTGCGGCTTGATAGGGCTAGCATCGCAGCGATATTTATCTTCGTCGTCCAGAGTAAACTGCCTTGGTAGTTCTTCCTCGCTAGCGCTGGGGTCTTGGGCTTCGTCCGCATCGGCTGGTTTAAAGGGCCTGTTAAAGCCCTGATTATCGAATCGTTTTAGCACTGCTTCAAAAATGCTTTCAAGGCGTCCCCTGACATGCAGGGTCGCCATCAGTGTTTTGGTGAGATTCGATTCGCTGGCCTCGATATCGATAATGCGCTGCTGATGTAGTTCCGGTTCCCAGCCCTGGCTGGCCCATTCGCTGAGCTCGGCACCGATAATAAAAATACGGTCGATATCGGGGTCGGTCAGTAATTGCTGTGCACTTTGGTGACCCGAGAAGCCAATCACTCCGCGAAATAAGGGGTGGTAGGGGCTCACCAGACCTTTGCCGTGGGGGGTGACGACCAGTTGCGCGTTGAGGCCGAGCGCCAGGTTGAGAATCAAACCAATAGCCTCCCCGGCACCGTCGCCAATCACAAACAGGGGTTTTTTAGCCAGCTTGAGCTCGCTGTAGAGACGACCCACGGCCTCGCTATCAAACAGTGCCGGTTTGCGCAGCAAGTCGGGTAAATCGACCCTGGGCAGGGCGTTTGCGGGGGTGGCGCGCATGACATCGATGGGGATGCTCAAATGCACCGGGCCCATGGGCTCGGCAAAGGCGGTCATAATCGCGGCGGTGAGTTTGTGCTCGAATTGTCCCGGGTGTGAAACCAGTGTGCTATAGCGGCAGCAGTGGTTGAACAGTTCAACAGTATTGATACCGGTACAGGAGGACTCTTGAAAAGCCGATGTGCCAAAACCAGACAGGGCGGTTTGGGCGGTAATCACCAGCATCGGCACATTGTTTTCGTAGGCCGAAGCGACGCCGGTGATTAAGTTAGTTGCCCCCGGGCCCGTGGTGGCACAGCAGACACCCAGTTTACCGGAATTGCGCCAGTAGCCGTCGGCCATAAAGGCGGCACCGGCTTCGTGACGGGCGCAAATAGAGCGTGGCCCACCGCGTCGTTCGCTGCGCGCCAGGGCGTTGTAAAAAGGCTCAATAGCGCCACCGGGGATGCCAAAAACGTATTCCACGCCCAGTTGCTCCAAATAGCTGAGCAATAAATCTCCATATTCGTGCGGTGCAGTTCCCTCTGCCTGTACTTCATAGGCAGGCATACGTTTAAATCCTAATAAATATCAATGCGTTAAATGGCTTATTTAAACCGACCTCATAGTATCGGCTGTTGCCAATAAATTACAAGACCAATAACGTGACACATTCGGTAGAATGGCGGCTTTTCAGATGGCCTGCGGCGTGTTAATGCTGGGGCCTATAAACGCAAGTGTGGATGTTGAACGACGTAGAGGAAGCAAAGATGACTGAGCCCGATATGAATTTAGAAAACTGGTGGCAACCCTTTACCAATGTCAGGGGTTTTCGCGCCAATCCGCGCCTTATCGAGCGCGCCGAAGGTTGTTTTCTCTACACCGCCGATGGCCGGGATGTGCTCGATATTACCGCCGGGCTGTGGTGTGCCAACCTCGGTCACAGCCGTAAAGAGGTCGCCGATGCGGTGCATAAGCAATTGATGGAGATGGATTTTTGTCCACCTTTTCAGTTTGGCTCGCCGGTGACTTTTCGCTTTGCTGAAAAGTTAGTCGAGCATGCGCCCGAGGCCCTGAACCGCGTGTTCTTCACCAACTCGGGTTCCGAGTCGGTAGAGACGGCGATGAAAATTGCCCACCGCTATCAATTGGCCCGCGGTAAGGCCAGCAAAACCCGTTTTATCTCTCGCGAGCGCGGTTATCATGGGGTTAACGTTGGCAGCACATCGCTGCAGGGTATTCCCAATAACCGCAAGGGTTTCCCGACTCTGGAAAATGTCGACTTCCTGCCCGATTTGCTCGACATCCCCAACAATGCCTTTAGCCGCGGCCTACCTGAGAAGGGTGTCGAGAAGCTCGATGCGCTGGAGAAAATCATCGCTACGCGTGGTGCGGAAAATATCTGTGCGCTGATTATCGAGCCCATTGTCGGTGCCGGTGGCATGGTGCCACCGCCCAAGGGTTATCTTGAACGCGCCCGCCAGATCTGTGATGACAATGACATTCTGTTGATTTTTGACGAGGTGGTAACGGGCTACGGTCGCACCGGCTCGGCCTTTGCCGCCGTGGAGTTCGGCGTCACTCCCGACCTGATGACCACCGCCAAAGCCATCAATGGCGGCACGGTGCCCATGGGCGGCGTGTTTATTAAAGAAGAAATCCAGCAGACCATTTTTGATGCCGCACCGGGCGGCATGCCGGAGATTTTCCACGGCAACACCTACGCCGGCGCACCGGTGGGTGCGGCGGCAGGACTCGCCGCCTTTGAAATTTATGAGCGCGAGGGCCTGTTAACCCGTGCCTCCGGCCCCATTGGCCAGTACTGGGAAGATGCCCTGCACAGCCTGCGCGACATCCCCCATATTATCGATATTCGCAACTACGGTTTATTGGGTGCCATCACCTTCGCCCCGAATGCTGCCGAATACCCCACAGGGGTTGGCGTGCCGGTGCACAATAAGTGCTTTGACAACGGCCTGCTGTGTCGTGCCGTGGCCGACAATATGGTGATGTCGCCGCCGCTGACGATTAGCGAGGCAGAGATTGATCTGTTTATCGAGCGTCTGCGTCAATCGATTAGTGATGTGCTGGGCTAATTGAGTCTTGTCTTGAGGGCTGTCGTTTATATCTCAACCCTCAAGGCTGTCCTTTAGGGCCGCCATAAAGCGCGCCGCCTCGCCGCCGGTAATCAGACGGTGATCAAAGCTCAGTGACAGGGGCATGACGGGCAACACTTTCGCCTTGCCCTTGATGGCGCAGACCTCGTCGCGAATCACCCCGGCGGCGAGAATGGCCACTGTCGGCAGCACGATCACCGGGTTGGCGTAGCGCCCGGCAATGGTGCCGAAATTACTCAGGGTGATGGTCGGTTTTTGCATTTCACTGGCGGGAATGCGGCGCTTCAGGGCGTCCTTTTTTAAGCGATTCAAACCGCTGCGCAGGTCTTTATCGCTGCGGCTGGCGATATCGCGCAGCACCGGCACAAACAGGCCGCCGGGAGTGTCGACGGCCATCCCGACATCAATGGTCGCGAGACTGCGATAGGTCATCGCCTCGGCGTCGAACCAGCTATTGAGCAGGGGCTCGGCCTGGCAGGCGGCGACCATGGCGCGCAATAGGCGCAGGGTGGCGTCTTCTTGTTTGCCCCAGTTACCGAGCCGGGCATCATCGTTAATCGTTACCGCCACCACCTGGGCGTGGGACGCCGACATGGTCAGCGACATAAAGCGGCGCACCCCCTTGAGGGGGATTGATGGGCCCTTTTCGCTCTCGAGCCGCGCCACTCTTTCGACATCCTCGACCTTAATTAAGCCTTGCTTGCCGCTACCGCTGACCTTGCGGATGTCGACCTGTAAGCGCTCGGCCAGGGCGCGAATAGCGGGGGTGGCACGGATGGCCTGTTGACGACCCGGAGCCTCGGGTGAGCCAATAATAAAGTGCTCATTGGCGTCCGAATGAGGGCTGGCGGTTTGCAGCTCGCCGACCACCGTGGCGTTATCGGCCTCGTCACTGACAAACTCCAGCAAAGGTTCGCCGAGGTGGACAATATCGCCGGACTGGCCGAAGGTGGCGGCGATAATGCCGGCCTGGGGGGAGGGAATTTCGACGATGGCCTTGGCGGTTTCCACGGTCACCAGCAACTGGTCGGTACTGACCGTATCCCCCGCCGCCACATTCCACTCAATAATCTCCGCCTCCTGCAAACCCTCGCCGAGGTCGGGTAGTTTAAAAAACTTCATCGGGCATCCTTTCGTCTCTGTAAGCCAAGTCTTATTTTATTGGGGCCTGTTTAGCCAAAGGCGAGCGCCTGGGCGATGGCGTTTTTGATCTCTGCCACTCCCGGTAAATAGAGGGCTTCTTTTTTGGCATAGGGCATTACCGTGTCGTAGCCGCCGACCCGCAATACCGGTGCTTTCAGATCGAGCAGGGCGTGTTCGGCCAGTTGTGCGGCAATTTCGCCACCGATGCCACCGCTTTTCGGCGCTTCGTGGGCGATCACACAGCGTCCGGTTTTGGCCACCGATTGCCGAATCGTCGCCATGTCGAGGGGGCTGACGGTGGCGACATCGATCAGCTCCACGGCGATGCCCTGCTCGAGCAATTGATCGGCAACTTGAATGCACTCACTAATCAGGGCACCCCAACTGACGAGAGTAATGTCCTCACCCTCGCGAAGGGTAAAGCAGGTATCCAGCGGCAGTGCCTGGCCATCGTTGGCAATACGCTGGGCCTGGGCGCGGTAAATGCGTTTCGGTTCGAGAAAAATCACCGGATCGGGGTCGCGAATGGCGGCCAGCAGCAAGCCATAGGCGCGGGTTGCCGAGGAGGGGATCACTACCCTCAGGCCGGGAATGTGCGCCAGCAGGGCCTCGGTACTTTCGGAGTGATGCTCCGGCGCGTGAATACCGCCACCAAAGGGCATGCGGACTACCAAGGGGCAGGTGAGGCGACCACGGGTGCGGTTGCGCATGCGTGCGGCGTGGCAAATTAGCTGCTCCAGCGCGGCAAACATAAAACCCATAAACTGAATTTCAGCCACCGGCTTCAAGCCCTGGGTGGCCATGCCGATACTGAGCCCGGCAATCAGTCCCTCCGCTAGCGGAGTGTCGCGTACCCGCTCGGCACCAAAAGCCTGTTTCAAATCGAGGGTGGCGCGAAATACCCCGCCGTTGGTGGCGACATCTTCACCGAGTACAACGACACTGGGGTCGCGAGCCATTTCATAGTGCAGGGCCAGGTTGATGGCCTCGACCAAGACGCAGTCCTGGGCTTCGGGGTGCACTGCGGTACTCGCGTCGCTACGATCGCAAGCTACTGCGCTGGCAGGACTTTCCATAGTCTGGTTTTTTGGTGGTAAGTTAGCGTTCACTTTTCCCTCCTTAACCATTTTCCACGGTGCTCTGCTGTTCGATCGCGCTGCGCTGAGCCTCGAGTGAACAGGGTAAAAAGGCGTGGAGATAGTCAATAGTGGCACTATTGGGCTCCGCCTCAACGGCCAAGTATTCCTCAACTGCGCTATCGATCACTCGCTGACAACGCTGTTGCAGGGCTTTTTCCCGCTCGGCATCCCACAGGCCCTGCTGATATAAAAATTGTTGGAAGCGGTGGATGGGTTCCTCCTGCCAGTGGTCTTTCAATTCATCGGCATCGCGATAGCGCGAGGCATCGTCGGCAGTGGTGTGGTCGCAGAGGCGATAGCTCAGAGCCTCGATTAAGGTCGGTTTATGCTGCTCCCGGGCGCAGTGAATGGCCTTGCTGATAGTGTCATAAACGGCAATGGGATCGTTGCCATCGACCTGTATGCCGTCGATGCCGGCGGCAATGGCTTTTTGTGCCAGCGTGGCCGCGCGGGTCTGTTGCGCCAGGGGCACGGATATCGCCCAGCGGTTGTTGTTAATCACAAAAACGATGGGCAGATCCCAGACCCCGGCGAGGTTGAGGGCCTCCATAAAATCCCCCTTCGAGGTGGCACCATCACCACAGGTGGCGACCACCACGCCGTCCTCACCCTTAATTTTAAGCGCCGTTGCCACCCCCGCTGCCTGCGTTAGTTGGGTGGCGATGGGCACACAGATGGGCAGATCTAGCGATGCCTGGTTGAGATTGCCACCGCGCTCATCCCCTCCCCAGTACATAAAAATTTCAGCCGGGGAGGTGCCGCGAATGATCTGCGCCGGTGCGTCGCGGTAGTAGGGCACCAGTACGTCGTGTTTGGCCATTGCCAGCCCGGTACAAACGCTGATGGCTTCCTGTCCGAGAATCGATGGATAGGTGCCCATTTGTCCGGTGCGTTGCAGGGCCACGGCCTTTTGGTCGAGGAGGCGTGCCAGCACCATATTTTCGTAAATGGCGAGTAGTAAGGGTGTGTTCGTTGTCCACTCGGGCAGGGGCAGGTCGAGCTTGCCCGCTGGGTCGAGATACTGCAAAAAATGGATGGCAAACTGTTGGCGTCCGCGCATGGCTTACCCCATCGCTGGGCTTGGCTGCCTGTGGCTGGAAGCAGGCGTCGGTGTTGTATTTGGCACAGGGTGTTGCCCGGCAGCGATACGCTGTTGGGCCATGGTTATCGCCGCCTGCAGGGGTGTTTGGGCGCGGTCTTTGGCATGGTCGAGCAGCTTGCGGATGGTGAGGGGGAGGCCGCGAAGCTTTTCATCGATGCATGCCTGGCTTTCACCGGCATAGCGCATGGAGGCGTAAATCAGACCGCCGGCGTTAATGGCGAAGTCGGGTACATAGAGAATGCCCCTGTCGCGCAGCCGTTGCTCATCACTGTCCTCGGCGAGCTGATTATTGGCGGCACCGGCGATAATGGCGCAGCGCAGGTGGGGAATGCTGTCGGCGTTAATAATGCCGCCCAAGCCGCAGGGTGAGAAAATTTCACAGTCCTGGCGATAGATGGCCTCGCTGGCAACGACCTTGGCATTAAAGCGCTGGCAGGCATATTCGGTTTTGTCGGAGTCGAGATCGCTGACGATCAGGGTGACGCCGCTACGATGCAGGCGTTCGGCCAGTGCCATGCCCACGTGTCCCAGGCCCTGAATGGCAATGCGCGCCTGCTCGATGGAGTCACTGGCAAAACGCAGCTTGAAGGCTTCACTGATACCCCGGTAAATGCCTTCGGCGGTGTACAGACTGCAGTCGCCAATCTTACTGCTGGAGCTGACATAGGCCGTGCGAGTGGCGATGATGTCCATATCGCTAAGGGTCGAGCCACTGTCCAGGGCGGTGATATAGCGGCCCTGCAGTGAGGCGATAAAGTCACCCATTCGGGTAAACAGCAATTCGCGATTGCTTTCGGTGGGTGGTTTGATAATCACCGCTTTGCCGCCGCCAAAGGGCAGGCCCGCGAGGGCGGCTTTGTAGCTCATGCCCTGAGCCAGGCGCGCGGCGTCTTCGATGGCGGCTTGTTCCGAGCTGTAGGGAAGGTAGCGGCAACCGCCGATAGCGGGGCCGAGGCTAGTGTCGTGAATGGCGATAATGGCCTGCAGCCCGCAACTTTCGTCGCTGATTAAATGCATGTCTGACAGGCCGTATTGGCCCAGTATCTCGAACATTTACCTGTCCCCCTGCTATTAATAGAGGCTTGAGTGACGGCCGGCAGGGGAAACTGAGGCTTGATAATTCACTACCAACACATCGCTTAATAAACCTATAGACCATCTAGCCGGGAAAATGCTGCAAAATTCTTTATTTTAGTAGGCGTTCAGGCCTTGGCAGAGAGCGGACGACGGGCCATTGCAATTTTTTAAAGGGCGTTACAATGCAGCTAAGCTTCATTAGTAGGCTGCAAAATGTTCTATCAGCAAGGGATTTTGCTGACTGAGCATAAGCCTGGAAATGCCATGGCTTGCTTTTGGTGAGCGCCTTAAAAGGCTTTTTCAAGCTCAATTCAACGCTCAATCGTTATCGACTATTAACGTATACTCTGGCCCGAATACGAGAAACTTCAGCATAAAATTACAATAGGGGAGAGGCAGGGAATGAAAAGCCAGGCTGCGGTTGCCTTTAAAGCAGGCCAAGCACTAGAAATTCACACCGTGGATTTAGAGGGCCCCCGAGCGGGGGAGGTGCTCGTCGAAATCAAGGCGACAGGCGTCTGCCACACCGATGCCTTTACGCTGTCGGGGGATGACCCCGAGGGCGCTTTTCCGGCCATCCTCGGTCACGAGGGGGCGGGTATTGTGCGCGAAGTTGGCGCAGGGGTGACATCGGTAAAACCGGGGGATCATGTGATTCCTCTGTACACACCGGAATGCCGCGAGTGCAATTTCTGCCTGCATCCCAAAACCAACCTCTGTCAGGCGATTCGCGAAACCCAGGGCCAGGGAGTGATGCCCGATGGCAACAGCCGCTTCTCCCTCGATGGCGAGCCGATTCTGCACTACATGGGCTGCTCCTCCTTTTCTAATTACACCGTGCTACCGGAAATTGCCCTGGCAAAAATCCGCGAAGACGCGCCTTTTGACAAGGTGTGCTACATCGGCTGCGGTGTTACCACGGGTGTTGGTGCTGTCGTTTTCAAAGCACAGGTAAAACCGGGCTCTACTGTTGTGGTCTTCGGCCTTGGTGGTATTGGCCTGAATGTGGTGCAGGGTGCGCGCATGGTCGGAGCCGGTAAGATTATTGGTGTCGACACTAATCCGGCAAAAGTCGCACTGGCGAAAAAATTTGGCATGACAGACTTTATTAACCCCAAAGAGACACCCCAGGTGGTGGAGGCTATTCTCGACCTCACGGGTGGCGGTGCCGACTACAGCTTTGAATGCATCGGCAATGTTGAGGTGATGCGCCAGGCACTGGAGTGCTGTCACAAGGGTTGGGGCGAGTCTTATATTATCGGCGTTGCCGGTGCTGGGCAGGAAATTGCTACCCGACCCTTTCAGCTGGTTACCGGTCGCTCCTGGCACGGCGTTGCCTTTGGTGGTGCGCGGGGCAGAACTGACGTGCCCACCATCGTCGACTGGTATATGGAAGGCAAAATTAACATCGACGATTTAATCACCCATACTTTGCCATTGAGTGATATTAATCAGGCCTTTGATTTAATGCACCGTGGTGAAAGCATTCGCTCGGTGGTCTTGTATTAGTTCAACCTTATGTGCCGAGCTTGATTAGTCGGGCTTTATAAAAAGGAGAAGCACCATGTGTGATAACGCAGAGATAAGCGGTAAAAAATACCAGAACATCCTTGAAACTGTCGGCAACACGCCGCTAGTGAAAATCAATAAGCTGGCGCCGGAAGGCGTTAATATCTACGCCAAAATTGAAGCTTTCAACCCCATGGGTTCGGTTAAAGACCGGCTGGCACTGGCGGTCATCGAACACGCCGAGCAAACGGGTGCCTTAAAACCGGGGCAAACGGTGGTTGAAGCCACCAGTGGCAATACCGGCATTGGCCTGGCCATGGTATGCGCGCAAAAGGGTTACCCCCTGGTGGTGACGATGGCCGAAAGCTTTAGTGTTGAGCGCCGCAAAATGATGCGCTTTCTCGGTGCCAAGGTGGTGCTCACCCCGGCGGCACAAAAAGGCAGTGGCATGTTGAAAAAGGCCGTTGAGCTGGCCGAGACTCACGACTGGTTTCTGTGTCGCCAGTTTGAAAACGAAGCCAATGCCGATATGCACTCGCGCACCACCGCGCCGGAAATTCTCGCCTGTTTTACAGACGAGACCCTCGATTACTGGGTTTCGGGTTATGGCACCGGCGGTACCCTGAAAGGTGTTGCCCGCGTGTTGCGGGAAAAAAGTCCGCAGACCAAAGTTATAGTCTGTGAACCTGAGAGCGCGGCACTGCTGAGCAGCCATGTGCCTCAGGAAGCCGGTGAGGCAGAGTCCACCTACAAAAGTCATGGCAGTTTTAGCCCTCACCCCATGCAGGGCTGGACGCCGGATTTTATCTCCCAGTTAACGCAAGATGCTGTCGCCAGTGAGCTGGTCGACGGGGTGCTGACCATTCCCGGGCCAGAGGCTTTGCGGCTCTCGCGGGAACTGGCCGTGAAAGAAGGCATCTTCGTCGGTATCTCCGCCGGGGCGACCATGGCGGGTGCCTTGAAAGTTGCCGAGAGTGCAGCACCGGGCAGCAATATCGTCTGCATGTTGCCCGATACCGGTGAGCGCTATTTGTCGACGCCCTTATTTGGCGATATTGCCGCCGAGATGGATGACGAAGAAAAGAGCCTCTCGGCTTCGACACCCACGGCACAACTGGAGGCCTAGTTTGAGGAGCTATTTTGTTGAGAGCGCAAGCTATTGAATAAGTGGGAAGATGAAACGGACTCAGTGGATGATGAGGATGCAGTCCCCCATCCCTTTGACTCGCTGACTCCGAGCTTTTTAATCGATGCTGTCGAGAGCCTCGGCTTCTATTGTGATGGGCGCTTATTTCCCCTCAATAGCTATGAAAACCGGGTTTACCAGGTGGGCATTGAAGATGCCACGCCAATGATCGCCAAGTTCTATCGCCCCCAGCGCTGGAGTGAAGCGCAAATTCGTGAAGAGCACGAATTCTGCTTTGAGCTAGTTGAGCAAGAATTGCCGGTAGTTCCGCCCTGGCGCAATGGCGCGGGTGAAAGCCTGTTTGTGTTTGGCGATTTTTTCTTTGCTCTGTTTGAACGGCGCGGCGGCCATGCTCCCGAGCTGGACGATCTCGACAACCTCTTTACCCTGGGCCGTTTGATGGGCCGCATTCACGCCGTGGGTGCGGTGCAAGACTTTCAGCACCGCCCGGGTATCACCATCGACGATTACGGCCATGCCAGTGTTGCCCTGGTTGGCGAGCGGTTTATTCCCGCGACACTGAAGGATTCCTACCTTTCCCTGACGACTGATCTACTGCAGGCCGTAGAGGCGCAATTTGCCCAGGTCAGCGAGCTGACCTTAATTCGCAGCCACGGCGATTGCCACGGTGGCAATATTCTCTGGCGTGACGATACGGCCAACTTTGTCGACTTCGACGATGCGCGCATGGCGCCGGCGGTTCAGGATTTATGGATGCTGCTCTGCGGTGATCGGCCACGGCAAACTGCGCAGTTGTCGGAAGTGGTTGAAGGTTATAACGAATTCTTTACCTTTCACCCTAAAGAGTTGCGTCTGATCGAGCCCCTGCGCACCTTGCGTATGCTGCACTACGCAGCCTGGCTGGCGCGTCGTTGGACCGATCCGGCCTTTCCCCGCGCTTTCCCCTGGTTTAATAGCGAGCGCTACTGGGGTGAGCATATTCTCGAATTGCGCGAGCAATATGCTGCGCTGCAAGAGCCGCCGCTGGCGCTATTCTAAGGGCGTGACTCGAGTGGGTACCCGCGCAAAAGTGGCTATGGGCTGTGGATAAGTACTGGAAAAGTTGTGCAGAGACTGTGCAAGTATCGTGGAAAAGCAGGGGACAAAATAATACCCGGGAGGACGCAAATTACGCCCCAAGCCGGGTATCGGGTGTTTGGCTAATAGCGGCCTAACCCATGGGTGGCAAGGTCATTACCATCCCCTCAACATCATCACTGATTTTCATCTGGCAGCACAGGCGTGAGGTGTTGGTCAGCCCGTGAGCCGTATCCAGCAGGTCTTCTTCGGCCTCACACACTTCACCGGATTTTTCGAACCAGCTTTCATCGACGATAACGTGGCAAGTGGCGCAGGCTAAAGAACCGCCGCAGGCGGCGAGCATGGGCATGTCCTGGTCTTTGGCAACTTCCATGACGGTGGCGCCGTTAGTGGCTTCAACGGCGACTTTTTCACCATCGGGCTTAATAAAAGTAATTGTTGTCATTGGTTTAATCTCCTCAGGGTTGTTGTGTATTTACTTGTTGTTTAGATTAATCGCTCGGCTATAAAGTGGGTACGCCGGATGTTGTTGAATGCTCAAAGTTCAGTGCCTGCCCCGGATTAACGATTAAATAAGCGGCGTGAGCTGCCTGGGCCGCTTCCGAAAAACCACTGAGAATAAGCTTCAATTTGTGGGGGTAGTCGGCGATATCACCGACCGCGAAAATACCGTCGATATTTGTTGCGCAGGTGGTCGCTTCGACCTTAATGACGCCGTTGAGAATATCCAGGCCCCAGTCATTGATCGGCCCCAACTTAGTGGCGAGGCCAAAAAAGGACAGCAGGTGATCCGCTTCAATACGTCGCTCATCGCCATCCAGAGTTTTCACGACGACAGTTTTGAGTTTGTCGCCATCACCTTCGAGTGAGGCCAGTTGATAGGGAATTACCAGCTCGACTTTGCCGGCATCGGCGAGGGCTTTCATTTGCGCAACGGATTCGGGAATGGCGCGGAAGCGGTCGCGGCGATGGATGACGTAAACCTCGGCGGCAACGTCGGCCAGCGACAGTGCCCAGTCGACGGCAGAATCGCCACCCCCGGCGATAACAATACGCTGGTCGCGAAAGTCCTCGCGCTTTTGCACCAGATAGTGAACGGAGCGGTTTTCAAACTGCTCGATATTATCCAGGGGTGGTTTGTTGGGACCGAAGGCACCGGCACCGGCGGCGATAATGATGGCTTTGGCCTGAATTTTAAGGCCGGTGGATGTGCTCAAGTGCCAGTACTCGTCGATCTTTTCCAGCTCGGTGACTTGCTGGTTGAGGTGGATGACCGGCTTAAAGGGCGCGATCTGTTTCTCGAGTCGCTCAATTAGGTCCACTGCATTAATGCCGGGTGCGGCGGGAATATCGAACAGCGGCTTTTCCGGATAGAGGGCCGTGCATTGCCCCCCCGTGGCTGGCAATGCATCGATAACATGGCAGGACATTTTCAGCATGCCGCATTGAAAGACGCTGAACAGGCCAATGGGGCCGGCGCCAATAATGGCAACGTCGGTGCTGTGTATTTCGCTCAAAACTACTTCCTTATTTACGAGGCCTTTGCACAAGAGCCATTTTGCTCCCATGCGGCGTTAAAAAAGTGCTCAATCGGTCATTTACACTTGTAAACTCCCTCTCTGCGCGCTTTTTTGCCTTGCCTGAAAGCAAAATCATCTCTCGTGCAAAGGCCTCTTTGTATGGCGCGCTCTTTCCGGCGGCACGAATGAATTCGCGCCGAAAACGTGTGGGTCTTTGTTATTCAAAAACGATGGTTTTATTGCCGTGGACTAATACGCGATCTTCCAGGTGGTAGCGCAAGCCTCTGGCGAGCACCATTTTTTCAACATCTTTGCCGATCCTGACCATGTCATCAATACTGTCGTGATGGCTAATACGAGCCACATCCTGGTCGATAATCGGCCCGGCATCCAGTTCATCGGTGACATAGTGGCAGGTGGCGCCAATCAGTTTAACGCCTCTTTCAGCGGCCTGGTGGTAGGGCCGGGCACCGGCAAAGGCCGGCAAAAAGCTATGGTGAATATTAATAATGCGCCCGGCGTAGAGGGAGCAAATTTCGGGGGGCAGTATCTGCATATAGCGCGCGAGGACGATAACATCGGGCTGCATGTCGTCGAGCAGGGCCATGATGCGGGCGAAGTGTTCGGCCTTGGTATCGGGTGTTACGGGTTCGTGGTGGTAGGGCAGGCTGTGCCATTCCACATAGCTGCGCAGGTCGTTGTGATTGGAGATCACCCCGGTGATGTCGTAGGACAGTTCTTTACTGCGCCAGCGATAGAGCAGATCGGATAAGCAGTGGGCCTGTTTGCTGGCCAGCAGGGCGACACGCTTGGGTTTGGCGGTTTCGGTAATGCGCCATTCCATGGCAAATTTTTTCGCCAGCGGGGCAAAGCGTGTGCGCAACTCATCAACAGTGTAGGGCAGGGACTGGGCGGCGATCACCTGGCGGGTAAAAAACCAGCTGGAATCCGGGTCGAGGTAGTGATTGGCCTCGGTAATCAGCCCGCCTTCCTGAGCGAGAAATGAACTCACAGCGGCAACGATGCCGACTTTGTCGGGGCAGGCAATGATCAGGCGATAACTCTCTTGGGGCATACTTAACTCTTAAATTGAAGCGCTCTTAAAAATAGTGCTTTTTAATGTGTGGCTATTGTAGCGCAGTACTTGTGTGATGTTATTGCTCAAAACCGGCGAACTGGCAAAACTCATCGACAGCTTCACGGCCGCTGACCAAACTATTGGCCGCGTGGTCGGGGTCAATATGGCCGAGGGCCATGCCGTTAAAAATAAAGTAGTCCTCGGAAATATCGAGTACATCGTGCAGCACTGGCTGCACATCCTGCCAGAAACCCTGGGCACAGGTGTGCAGGTCAAACTCGCGGGCGGCGAGCATCACGTTGCCCATGAAAATGCCGAGGTCGCCGAGCTGCCCGGGCATCAAACGGCGGTGGATGGAAAAAAACAGCCCCACCGGTGCGCCGAAAAAATAAAAATTTTGCAGCAGTTGTTCGTTGCGCCTGACCTTGTCTTTGCGGTCGATACCCAGGGCGTCGTAGAGCCCCATACCGACGGCATAGCGGCGGGACTTATAGGGCTGAATAAAGTTTTCGGTGGAGGTTTGAAACTCTTTTTCGCGGCTGCCGATGGGGTGCTTCTCGGCAAAGGCGAGGGACTCTTTAATCACCCGCTCAAGTAGCTCTCCGCTGACGGCGTGTACCTGCCAGGGCTGCATATTACTGCCCGAGGGGGCGTGGCGGGCGAGGTCGATAACCTGGCGAACGGTGGCTTCGGCGACGGGCTTATCGAGAAAGCCTCGGGCTGAAATGCGGCTGTGTATGGCGTCGGTGAGTTGCATTATTTTAGTGTGCTCTTGTCACGAATTACTGGGTTTTAGTGCGAAGGCTTGAGTGTTTTAACACCCTCGGGGGTGCTGAGTAACAGTGTGTTGGCCGGACGCAGGGCAAATAAACCGTTGGTGACAACACCGGTAATATTATTGAGTTTTTCTTCCAGGGCCTGCGGTGCGGCGATGGGGTGCAGGCGTTTGATATCGAGAATGACATTGCCATTGTCGGTGACCACGCCCTGGCGATAGACCGCTTCGCCGCCCAACTTAAAAATCTCCCGCGCCACATAACTGCGTGCCATGGGGATCACTTCGACCGGCACGGCGAATTGCCCCAGGTGATCAACCCACTTGCTTTGGTCGGCAATGCAGACAAAGTCGTCGGCAGCGGCGGCAATGATTTTCTCGCGGGTGAGTGCGCCACCCCCACCTTTAATCAGTTCCAGTGCCGGGTTCACTTCATCGGCGCCGTCGACGTAAATTTGCACGCCGCCGGTAGTGTTGAGTTCGAGCACATTGAAGCCGTGATCGCGCAGGCGTTGGGCGCTGGCCTCGGAGCTGGCAACTGTGCCCTTGATATAGCCCTTGTGCTGGGCCAGTAAATCGATAAAACAGTTGGCCGTTGAACCGGTGCCAATACCGAGATAGCTATCGTCTTCAAGGTGTTTGAGTACATAGTCGATGGCGGCCTGGGCGGCGGCTTGTTTGAGCTGATCTTGGGCTGTTTGATGTTTAGACATGGTGAGCTCCGGCAATAGAGCGATAGTATATCTGAGCAAAGAAAGCGGTTGTCGATACAATGACGGAGAATTTACACGGTGGCTGATGCTAACGCTGGTATTCGCCCGGTTGAAAAACTACGATTGCGCCTGAACCCGATACATCCTTCAAAACAGCGGACAAGTACCAGCATGCCAAAAAGCTATGTGAAGAGAATCCTCGATGCACGCATCTATGACCTGGCCGTCGAAACGCCGATTGATGAAGCCCCTATTTTATCGACACGCATAGCCAATCGGGTGCTCTTGAAGCGCGAAGATTTACAGCCGGTGTTTTCCTTCAAATTACGCGGTGCCTACAACAAAATGCGCCAGCTCAGTGAGGCTGAGCGCGCGGCAGGGGTGATTGCGGCCTCGGCGGGCAATCACGCCCAGGGCCTGGCAATGGCGGCGAAAAAACTGGGCGTTAAGGCGACCATTGTGATGCCGCGCACCACGCCGCAAATTAAAATCGATGGGGTGCGTGCCCGTGGTGCCAAGGTTGTGTTGCAGGGCGACACCTACGATGGCGCGGCCCAGCACGCCAAGAAATTGGTCGATGAAAAGGGTCTGGTGTATATCCACCCCTTCGATGACCCCGATGTGATTGCCGGCCAGGGCACGGTGGCGGTGGAGATTTTGCGCCAGCACCCCGGTCCGCTGAACGCTATTTTTGTGCCGGTCGGTGGCGGTGGGCTGTGTGCCGGCATCGTCGCCTATGTGAAATATGTGCGCCCCGATATCAAGGTCATCGCGGTGGAATCCGAAGATGCCGCCTGTTTGGCGGCGGCAATGGAAAAGGGCCGCCGGGTGACCCTCAAAGAAGTCGGTCTGTTTGCCGATGGCACGGCGGTGGCGCAAATTGGTAAAGAAACATTTCGGGTGCTGCGCGACACCATCGATGGCGTGATTACCGTATCGACCGATGAAATTTGCGCGGCCATCAAAGATATCTTTGATGACACCCGCTCCATTTGCGAACCTGCGGGTGCGCTCGGTTTAGCCGGGCTGAAAAAGTATGTGCAGCAAAGTGGCTGCAGCGGCGAAACCCTATTGGCCATCGACAGCGGTGCCAATATGAACTTTGATCGCCTGCGCTATATTTCCGAGCGCACCGAAATTGGTGAAAAGCGCGAGGCCGTGCTGGCGGTAACTATTCCCGAAAAGCCGGGCAGTTTTAAGCGTTTTTGTCAGGCCCTGAGCCAGCGCATGGTCAGCGAATTTAATTACCGTTATGCCGATGCCGGCGATGCCCATATTTTTGTCGGCATTCAGGTGACCTCGGATGCGGATCGCCAGGCTCTGGTCGATGATCTGCTCGCCAAGGATTACGCGGTGGTTGATATGACCGATAACGAGATCGCGAAATTGCATATTCGCTACATGGTCGGTGGGCGCGCCCCGGAAATTGCCGACGAAGTGGTGTATCGCTTTGAATTTCCCGAGCGGCCGGGGGCGCTGTCAAATTTTCTCGTTAAGTTGGGCGGGCGCTGGAATATTTCGATGTTCCATTACCGCAATCACGGCTCGGCTTTCGGTCGGGTCTTAGTTGGCTTGCAGGTGCCCACGGGTGAGCGTCGTGATGTCGGGGCTTTTCTCGACGCCCTCGATTACCCCTATCAGGAAGAAACGAACAACGATGCCTACCGCTTCTTCCTCGGGCAGTAGCGCTGAGTCGATCGGGTTAGTTGCTCAGGCTACCCAGTGTGCGTATTTGAATGGAGTCGACATTGGCACTGCTTAAAGTATCGGAAATAACCACCATTTTGTCGTCGCTGCTGGCATCATCGCGCTGTAAAAGTATCGCGGCGGCTGCGGCGAGGATCTGCTCGGGGTCGTCGTAATAGGCGATGCGATAGCTGCGCACATTGCGATTCAAGACCAGGTGGCGATGGGTGTGTTCTTTGTAGGAAAAGGCATAAATAATTGGCGTTTGCGGATGGCAGTTGGTGACGAAATTGGCCATGCGCCCGGTTTGGGTGGGGACGATGATACCCCTGGCGCCAATGGCCTCGGCTAGCCGCACCGCCGCCGCCGAGATCTGCTGTTTGTCGTTATCCAAAATCAATTCATCGCTGAACAGTAAACCCCGGCTTTGCTCTGTGGAGCGGGCAATGCGATCGAGGGTTTCCACGCAGCGCAGCGGATATTTACCGACCGTGGTTTCGCCCGACAGCATAATGGCATCGGCCTCTTCATACACGGCGTTGGCGACATCGGTGACCTCGGCGCGAGTGGGAATGGGGTTGTCGATCATCGATTCCAGCATATGGGTGGCGACGATCACGCGCTTGCCGTGCATGGCGCACTGGCGAATGATGCGTCGTTGTACCCGGGGCAATATCTCCATGGGAATTTCAACACCGAGATCGCCACGGGCCACCATAATGCCGTCACTGGCGGCGATAATCGCCTCAAGGTTTGTGAGCCCCTCCTGATTTTCTATTTTGGCGATGACCTTGGTGTTGGCCGCAGCGTCGCCGAGCAGTTGGCGTAACTCTGCAATACCATCGGCGTGGCGCACAAAAGACAGGGCGATAAAGTCGAGCTGGTGGGCGCGTGCGAAGGCAATATCTCTTTTATCTTTTTCGGTAATGGCCGGTAAGTTAACGCGAATGCCGGGCAGGTTGACGTGACAACGACTCTTTAACAGGCCGCCGTCGATAATGCGACACTGCATGGTTTGCTGTTCTTTTTCGAGCACTTCAAGATTGATAAGGCCGTTGTTGATGGTGATTTTGTCGCCGACATTAACGGTATGAATTAAATCATCGTAATTCACTTGAATGGCGCCCGGAGGCACATCGCCCTCGCTGCGGGCCACCACGGGTACGATACGACCCTCAATAAGCTCGAGGGGTTCTTGCAAGGTGCCGGTACGAATTTCCGGCCCCTGGGTATCGAGCAATATCGCGACGGGCTGTGTCCGCGTGGCATTGAGTTGCTGAATACGGGCAATCACGGCGGCATGGGAAGCGTGGTCGCCGTGGGACATATTGAGGCGGGCGACGTTCATACCGGCCTTGGCTAATTGGCTGAGCATTTCTAGCGAACTGGTCGCGGGGCCAATGGTGCAAATGATCTTGGTCTTTCTCATGCTGTCTCCCTGGGAGGCTGGCGCAGCGGTTTTTTATCTGCTGTCGATGTGAATGAGCTTTTGATCCGTGGCGATAATGTCGAGGGGAATATCCCAGCTCTGTGTTTGCAGTTGCTCTACTTCCTGGCAGTGGTGGGCGAGGCCAATAAGTAAGGGTCGCTTCATGGGGCTGCCGTCGAGTGGCGCGAGGGTGCGGTCATAAAAGCCGCCGCCCATGCCCATGCGATTGCCGTGGCGATCAAACGCGACGAGGGGCAGCAAAATAATATCCAGTGTCCAGATCGCTGCTATCGGATTTTTATGCAGCAGGGGTTCGGCAATGCCAAAGCGATTGGCGCATAGCCTTGGCTGGTTTCGATGGCTGGTGAAATAGAGGCGGTTGTATTTCAGCGGGTGCAGTACGGGCAGGTAAGTATCTTGGCCACGTTTTTCCGCTTTACCGATGGCGGCCTGGGGGGATATCTCGCCGTCATTGGCCAGATAATAGGCGATACGACGTGCTCGTTTAAATCGCCACAGTTGGTCGAGGTGCTGGCTGATGTTGACGGTGGCTTGTTGTTGCTGACGAGCGGAGAGTGAACGCCGACGCTGGCGCAGGGTGGAGCGAAGAGTCGGGGCTTTTCTGACGATGCTCAATACCTCTTATCAGCCTGGATCTTGGGCGCATGTCGATAAGGGTGGAAATAAAAGGCCCGGGAGTGCCGCTGTCGATGTGGCCCTGAACCCGACGGTTCAAGGTGGGGGACGCCGTACAACATTAGGCTCTCCGTCAAGCGGATATGCACACCAGCAGCGCGGGTAATCCCCCTAGGTGTAAAAATCGGCTCAAGAACTTCTCGACTGGCAAACACCCCAGGTCGCTGCATTATAGCCTAGAGTTGTCGAATGGGAATGTCTTAAGTCATTTACCGGTGTGTTGCTGTTATCCGTTGGGGTCGCCGGCTAGCTCTGTGGTGAGAGGGACTGCAGGGCCTGAAATACTTTATTGTCGAGGCGCTCAAGGTCTTCGCTATTGGCCTCGCTTTCTGTCGCTCGGTGTTGTGCGTCGAGCAGGTCGTAGGACAAATTCAGTGCGGCCATAATGGCGATGCGCTCCAGGCCGATGACATTGCCACTCTGGCGGATGGCACGCATGCGTTGGTCGAGCTCAAGGGCGGCACGCAGCAGCGCGTCACGTTGATCGGGGGGGCAGTGCACCTGATACTCTTTGTCGAGTACCAGAATCGTCACGTTATCGCTTGTACTCATGGCTTGGGGCTCAGCGGTGATTAAGCTTCGGGGTTGAGGGATTTGAGGCGGGTAATCATGCTTTCTACCCGTGAGCGCGCTTGCTCGGTTTTTTCCATCAACTGGCCTTTTTCTTTTAATAAACTTGATTCACGTTGTCGTAGGCCGGTGTTTTCTTTGTGCAGGCGTTCACTCAGCTCGACGAGCTGATCTATTTTTTGTTCCAGATCGGACAGGGCATCACTACTCATAGCGGTATTTTCAAGTTATCAAATAATCGAAGAGGCTAGCGAACTATAGTTGCGATTGCGCGCACGGGTCAATAATCTTAATGTAGATTCGAGAATTAATCCCTTACCTCAACAGTGCGTCCCAATTTATGGGTCATTTTTTCCAGCACAGTGGTGAGAGGAAGTGTCCGTAATTTGTTCGAGAAGCAATGATAGAATACACGTTTTGAGGAAAACCCTGCCGATGGACTTTGAACACTATTGTCGAGCTTTTAGCGTCGCTGGTCTAACCACAAACCCCGCTGAATTACAGGCCGTACTGTGTGGTCGGCTCAGTGGTGGCCAGCCGCTGGCCGACAAGAAGGTACTGGAGGTCGCCGCCGACCTGCTCGGTGCGAGCGCGAGTACCATGGCGGCAATAAAAAGCGATGTGCTGCAGCTCTATAAAGATACTGTCGAGCAGCTCGAAGATGGTAACGCGGTGTTTGAACTCCTGTTGCCCGATGACGACGACTCGCTGCATGAGCGCATTGAAACACTCAGTCACTGGTGTCAGAACTACCTCTCCGGCCTCGGCCAATCGGGTCTCTCCGGTGACGCGCCGCTAGCGGCCGATGTCTCGGAAGCGATGCGCGATATTGCGGCCATCGCGATGGCGGATAGCGGCAATAGTGATGATGAGCTCGACCCCTATGCCAGCTCCATTGATGAGCGGGACGAAGCCAGTTTTTTTGAGCTGGTTGAATATGTTCGCGTCGCGGTGACCCTGATTTATGCCGAAATACAACAGGTGAGTGAGACTAGGGGTAAAACAATACATTGAGCGGGCATTCTTAAAGGGGTGAAAAACATACCTGGTTCACGTTATGGCGTCCCGCCGTTCAGCGCGGGGATAGGCGATAGATTCAGATCAAGTCGAGTTTAAAATAATAACGAATAATAAGGAGCTAAATCAGAGTCCCAATACGCGCCAACAGGAAATGAAGTCCATGACAGACCCTTCTCCAAACCTTATCGATGAAGAGTTAACCTTCGATAACAATGACGTTATCGTCTCCAAGACCGATCTAGTGGGCAGGATCACTTACGCCAATGACGTTTTTTGTCATATGGCGGAAAGGACGACGGAAGAGACCATCGGTAAGCCCCATAATATTATTCGTCACCCGGATATGCCGCGGGTGATTTTTAAATTGTTATGGGACACTCTGCAGCGGGAGGAAGAAATTTTTGCCTATGTGAAAAACCGCTCAAAGACAGGTCGGTATTATTGGGTGCTCGCCCACGTGACGCCGAGCTATGATCAAAATCACCAGTTAAACGGCTATCACTCCAACCGCCGATGCCCCGATCGCTATTGGGTTGAGGAAATATCAAAACTCTACCAGAGCTTGCTCAACGAGGAGGCTAAATACCCAAACCCTGATGAAGGAATAAAGGCCAGTGCCCGCTTACTTGCTCGCATCCTGGATGATGCCGGGCAATCCTACCCTGAATTTGTTTGGTCAACCATGAGGTCACTATGATTAAGCGCCTTGCCAGGTCGAAAGCTGCGCTCGCAGAAACCAGTGCCTCATCCGCTGAAACGGATCAGCTTCGCAAAGAGCTTGAGCGTTATAAAACGGCCTTTGCTCAAATTGATGAGGTGACGGCCAGAGCCGGCTTGGGAGATTTGAGTGCTCGGGTCATCAATTGGGATCAATTTGATGAGCTTTCTTCAACGATGGCCCATGTCAATAAAATGCTCGACCTGGCCGATTCTTTTGTTCGAGAATCAGATGCCACTCTTGCCCATGCGGCAAAAGGATTGTTTTACCGAAGTTATATTGAGCGTGGCGTGCTGGGTGATTACCGTAGAGCAGCGACCAATCTTAAATCTACCCAGCAGCATATGGCTGAGCTTGAAACTGAGCGTAAAGAGGAGATGTCTCAGCTTGCCGACAACCTTGAGTCTGAGGTTAAAGCAGCGGTGGATCATGTTCAGTTCAGCAGTAAAACCATGTTGAGTAAAACGCAGGACATGTCGACAAACCTGGAGGAGGTTGGTCAGCAGGCAGATACTTTGGTTAATCTATCTGATAAAACTACCCGTGATGTCGAGTCCTGTGTCTCGGCGGTTGAGGATATGTCGGTCTCGGCCCAGGAAATTTTTCAGCAGTCTGAAAGTTCTTTACAAGCGACGGTTGAAGCAGAGGCTGAGGTTGAAAAGACGACCTTGATTGTTGGTGAATTGACGAATGCGGTGGAGGAAATTAGCGGTATTGCCAATGTCATTAAAGAGATTGCCGCGCAAACGAACTTGCTAGCACTGAACGCCACTATTGAAGCCGCTCGCGCTGGAGAGGCCGGTAAGGGTTTTGCTGTTGTTGCCTCTGAGGTGAAAGATCTCGCCAGTCAGACCGCTCATGCAACGGGGCGTGTCGATACACAAATTACCAGCATTCAGCAGATGGCCGTTGAGACATCGCAGGCAATAGAAAAAATTGGCCTGTCCATTCATGGTTCGAGTGAAATTTCAAAAACAGTTGCCAGCGCTGCAGAAAAACAACGGACCTCCACTCAGGCGATTAGTCATAATATTTTTGAAGCGGCTCAGGCAACCAATAAATCATCGGGTAACATTGTTAAAGTGGCCAGCAAAACCAGCGACTGCCGGCTATTAGTGGAAGAGGTTACGAGTGAGTCCAGTGGCGTGGCTGGGGCTGCCCAGTTGCTCTCGGATAAAGTGGCGACTATTTTGACCAACCTCAGGAGTTATGAGGCCTTTAATCGTCGTGAAAATACTGGGCTTTGAAACCAGGCCGCCGACACCCTGTGAAATCGAGTGCAGGGGCGAAACCAGTGTGGCCAGTGTGCAAAACATCAGCCGTACGGGCGCGGCAATAATTACAAATTCGGCGGTACAGGCTAGTGATGCGCTGGTCTTCAGTGTGGAGGGGCACCAGGCCATTCGGGCTCGGGTCATTGGCAATGAAAGTGGTATTGTTCGCATTCAGTTTGATGAGCGGGAAAATGCAGCGATTAGCTGGGCGAAAAGTTCCAGAACGCCTGATCCCACAATAATGCGATAAGGGGGCATAGAGCTGTTTTGCTGCCCCTGTTTCTCTACGGGGGCGGGCAGATAAATTCAAGCTCGTCTTCATGAATAATAAGTTCGCAGCGGTTTTTTTTGGCGATTTGCCGGGCAATATGCAAATAGATAAACCTGTCGTCTTCATCGCAGCGCTGGCGAAACTCAGTGCGGGGCATGGTCAGTATTTCCCCGCGCACCATCTGTTCGAATTCATCGTAAAGGTCGGCTGTCGACATTGTTAAGTCCCTGTCAGTTTTTATACGCTCAGGGTAGCAGAAAGAATCTCTGCCGGGGACGCTTGGCCAACTCTTGGGTAGTGAGCTTTTCCGTGAGAAGATCCGGCTCTTGTAATGGCGGCATTTTCTGCCGGGATTATCCCTATATAACAGATGGACTATAGGGCTGTGCCAGATGCACACATAGATGTTGAGTCTAATATTTACTTAAGAGGTAGTGATGATTAGTAGCAAAGAATTTGCCCGGCGGCGCAAAGAGTTAATGGCCATGATTGGCAAAGATGCCATTGCCATTGTACCGGCAGCGCCGGAGCGTACTCGCAGTCGGGATACGCTCTACCCCTACCGTCAGGACAGCGATTTCCACTACCTGTGCGGTTTTCCCGAACCGGAAGCGGTGCTGGTGTTAATCCCCGGCCGGACTCAGGGGCAGTTTATTTTATTTTGCCGCGAGCGAGATAGAGAGCGAGAAACCTGGGACGGTTACCGCGCTGGGCAGGAGGGTGCCTGTGAGCAGTACGGTGCTGATGACGCTTTCCCGATTGCCGATATGGACGATATTTTGCCCGGTTTGCTGGAGGGGAAAGCGAAGGTTTACTCGGCTATTGGTAAAGATAAAGAGTTCGACCAACATTTAATGGAATGGGTGAATAGCATCCGTGCCAAGGCGCGCACCGGTGCTGTGCCCCCCGGTGAGTTTGTCGATCTGGATCACTTGCTCCATGAAAACCGTCTGTTTAAAAAGCCTGCCGAGCTGAAGCTTATGCGCAAGGCGGCGAAAATTTCCGCCGAGGCCCACTGTCGTGCCATGCGAGCTTCAAAACCCGGTCTTAACGAATATCAACTGCAGGCAGAAATTGAACACACTTTTGCCATGGAGGGCGCTAGCTTCCCCGCCTATACCTCTATCGTTGGCGGTGGTGATAACGCCTGTATTTTGCACTATGTGGAAAACAATCAGCCCCTCAATGATGGTGATCTGGTATTGATCGATGCGGGCTGTGAATACCAGCACTACGCCGCCGATATTACTCGCACCTTTCCGGTCAATGGTTGTTTTAGCCCCGAGCAAAAGGCCATTTATGAGCTAGTATTAAAAGCGCAGTTAGCGGGAATTGAGGCGGCGCGGGCGGGCAATCACTGGAATGCTCCCCACCAGGCGACGGTCGAAGTCATTACCGCAGGTCTCGTTAAACTGGGTTTACTGAAGGGGGGGGTTAAAAAGTTGATTGCCGCCGGCGCTTATAGTGAATTTTATATGCATCGCGCTGGCCACTGGCTGGGTATGGATGTTCATGATGTCGGCGATTATAAGGTCGATGGCGAATGGCGCTTGCTGGAGCCCGGTATGGTGATGACGATTGAGCCCGGTATTTATATCGCCCCCGATTGTAAAAAGGTGGCAAAAAAATGGCGCGGCATCGGTGTGCGTATTGAAGATGACGTGGCAATTACGCGCAAGGGCAGCGAAGTGTTGACCGCCGGTGTACCTAAAACCATTGCTGAAATTGAAGCTTTGATGGCTGGGTAAGGTTTCTGCACTTTTCTGTGTGCGTCAATTCACAATTGCTCGTTTCCGGTGAGAGGAAAGAGCTGGGAAGGAGTACTGTTTTGGCCTTGGATTTCTCGCTTCAGCAAATTGCTTGGAGTAGATAGTGGCTAGAGTCAGGCGGGGCAATTAAATAACAAGTGGCCCGTGACAATGCCAGGTTCGAGAATAATAAACCGCAATTTTCGGAGATAAGACAATCATGGCTCTGTTCAGTAAAAAGAGTGAGACCGACAGCGAAACCGATAGTCATCCTGCACAGGCTGTTAATCCAGTGGCCGGGTCGACTAGCGCCAACACGCCGCCCCCTGTCAATAGCGAGCCCGATCCGGCAGCCATGGCCGTATTGAGCCAGTTAGCGCTGGGTAATTTTGCTGCGTCAGCAGGAGCTCCCGAATCTGAACTGGGTGCGTTGGTAGAAAAGGTCCGCATGCGGTTTAGTGATACGGCCAGCAAAACCACGGCCCTGGTCGAAACCCTACAAGACGATTTGAACGCCGCCCTGACCCAGGGCCAGCAGTTAGCGGATTCCTTTAAAAATGAAGGCGAGGGTGAGCTAGAAAATACCCGGGGGCTGAATAAGCGGCTCAACGCAATGTCCACTGCGATGGAGGAGCTCTCCTCGCAGGTTATTGATATTACCCAGCACGCGGATAGCTCTCAGGACAACGTTAACGCTGTCTCGCAAACGGCCACCGATCTTTCCGTGGCGGCCAGTGAGATAGCCTCTAAAACCCAGGTCGCCTGTGATATTACCGCCCGTGCAGTGACAAATGTTGGCGAGGCCTCCGAGCTGTTTGCCGGCCTGGAATCGGCGGCGGCAGAAATTATGAAGGTCACTAACACCATTACCGAAGTGTCCGATCAGACCAAACTGTTGGCACTCAATGCCACCATTGAAGCGGCGCGCGCCGGTGAGGCGGGCCAGGGCTTTGCGGTTGTTGCCAGTGAAGTTAAAGAATTGGCAGCCCAGACCAACGTCGCCAATACCGACATTAAGAAAAAGATCGATATTATTCATGAGGCGATACAGAGCAGTGTGGTGTCGATGGACGAAGTCACCGCCGTGATCACCCAGGTGAACGAAATCGTGAACGGCATTGCCGAAGCGGCCCAGCAGCAATCACTGAGTACCGGTGATATTTCACAAAGAATGGACGAAGCGAGTGCCGGCATTGTCGGTGTTGTACGCAAAGTGGGTGACAGCGCCGTCGCGATTGAGGAGATGAATTGCACCGCATCGGAAACCTCAGCCGGGCTAAATACGGCTGTTGAAGGGCTGAGTGGACTGATTACGGCGAGTACTCGTCTGGCAGCGGATAACCTTGCCCGCCTCAAGCAGGTGCAGACTGGGGCAGAAGGTATTGCAGACTTGAGTCGATAGTTTGGCTTTTTGCCAGGCTGTTTGACGTCAGGTACGACACGGGGCTACGGCCCCGTTTTTGATGAAAATTGCAGATTTAGGCGACGCGAGGGCACTTGCCGAGTATAGTTTCAGCCACTACCTCAACCCTCCATTGATCAATCCGTCGAGCTATTTTCATGAGTGGAGTTATCAAGCAACATTGGCACTTTGCCATTGTCGGCGCCGGTCTAAGTGGCGCCTGTCTCGCCCTGCTGTTGGCCCGCGAACAGCGCCAGTGGAATATCCTCTTAATTGATAGCCAAAGCCCCGTAGTTGAGCCAGATCACCGATCCTCAGCCCTGTCGGCAAGTACCGTCGATGTGCTGCAAACCATGGGCCTGTGGTCGACTCTACAGGCCAAAACAGCAGCCATCACCGCGATTGATGTCTCCGATCGGGGCCACGTCGGTTCCGCTAAGCTCAATGCCGCTGAACAAAACCTCAGTGCTTACGGACACGTTGTCGAGAATGCACAGCTGGCGGCTGTGTTCGAGCAAGCGCTGACGGAATGCCTCAATATTACCCGCATCAAAGCCCCAGCCCCAAAGTTGATTAAGCCCCGCCAGGGCGGTATGAGTGTGACCCTGGAGCAGGGCGAGTGCCTGGCCGATTTAGTGGTTCTTGCCGGTGGCGAGCATCGTCCCCTGGCGGAAAAGTTGGGTATTGCCTATCGCCGCTATGACTATCAGCGGGTGGCACTGGTTGCCAATCTAACAATGGCCGAGGCCCACGGAGGGCTTGCCCACGAGCGCTTTACCGGCGATGGCGCCATCGCGCTGCTACCTTTGCCGGGTGAGGGTGAGAAACGGGTTTCACTCGTTTGGACGCTATCAGCAGAGCAGGCCGAGGAGATGCAAGTTGCCTCGCCTGACGATTTTATTAGCAATCTCAATCAGCAGTTGGGCAGCCGGGCGGGCATTGCACTTGAGGTCGATGATCGCCAGTGTTTCCCGGTGAAAAAAATCATCGCCGAAGAACAGGTGCGCAGCCACTTACTATTGCTGGGCAATGCGGCGCACAGTATGCATCCGGTGGCCGGGCAGGGTTTTAATTTGAGTGTGCGTGATATGGCAGCCCTCACCGAGCTGCTGTCGAAAGCCCATGGCGATGGCATAGCGCCGGGTGATTTAGCCGTGCTGCAGCGTTATGCCGCGCTGCGCAAAGATGACCAGGGTCGCAGCGTTGCACTGAGCGATAAGCTGCCTAAGTTATTTGGTATGGATGAGGTTCTGGCGAAGGCCGCGCGCAATTTGGGCCTGGTAACCCTCGATTTACTCCCTCCCCTGCGGCAGGGCTTCGCCCGTTTTGGTGCTGGCTTAATGGCGCGGAGGGCGCAGTTGCGTGAGTAAAAATAAAGTGAATGATGAAAACGTGAATCAGGTGAAAAAAGAACTGGGGGCAGAAGCCAGAAGCCCGCAGCACTACGACATTATCGTCGTCGGTGCCGGTCTGGTGGGCGCCGCCTTTGCCCTGCGTATGGCGCAAACCTTTAGTGGCAGCACTGGTGACACTGGTAACAACGGCAAGGACAAGCCGGGCAGAATTGCCTTGCTCGAAGCACGGCCTATCCCCGCACCTGTAAACTCCTCGGCAACGACCTTTGACCCCCAGGTGGTGGCCTTAACGGAGGCTTCCCGCCAATGGCTCGACGGCCTCAATGTTTGGCAGGCCTGTGCCGGTAGAGCCTGTCCCTACAGCCGTATGTCGGTGCGCGATGGCGAGGGCACCGGCTGTATCGAATTCGATGCCGCCGAAATACAGCGGGCCAATCTCGGCCATATTGTCGAAAATAGCTTGCTGCGCGCCAGCTTATTGAGCGCCATTGCCGAGCAGGACAATATCGATCTCTACTGCCCGGCTACGGTTGAATCTCTGCGTCGAGAGGGCGAAACCATCACCGTGAACCTGCTCGATGGCGAGCAGCTGACCAGTGCATTGGTGGTTGCTGCCGATGGCGCAAACTCCCCGATTAGACAGCAAATGGGTTTTGAGCTGCGCACCTGGGGTTATGAGCACACCGCCATTACCGCCACTATAAAAACCGAAAATCCCCACGACTTTACCGCGCGGCAATGGTTTACACCCAGTGGCCCACTGGCCTTTTTACCCCTGCGTGCCTCGGCACAGGAAGGCCTTGCTGAAGCCCACTTTGTGTCCATCGTCTGGTCGCAAGTACCCGAGCAGGCAGAGCGCTTGATGGCTCTCGATGAAGCCGCGTTTTGCCGTGAGCTGGCTATAGTCAGCGAAGGCGCACTGGGTACTATTGAGTCGGTATCCGCGCGCCTGCAATTCCCGCTAACACAGCGCCACGGGGTGGACTATGTGCAGTCAGGCGTTGCCCTGATCGGTGATGCCGCCCACACCATCCACCCGCTGGCGGGGCAGGGCGTTAACCTCGGCTTTAGTGATGCGCGAGTGCTGGCCGAAGAATTGGCGGAAGCACTCGAACAGGGCGGCAGCCTCGGTGGCCTACAAACCCTGAAGCGCTATCAACGTCGCCGCAAGCCAGACAACCTGGCGATGATGGCAACCATGGAAGGCTTTAAGCGTCTGTTTGAACGTGACGAACTACCTGTGCGACTACTGCGCAATATCGGCATGAGTGGCCTTAATCGCCTGGCACCCTTAAAGAATAGTCTTATTCGTCAGGCGATGGGTTTAACGTAGATGGGTCTAAGGTAGCAGGAAGGGCTTGCTTAAGAGCAGGAAGGGAGAGCGAGGGATGGTTTGAAATTACAGTTCGTTTTGACACAAACTCAAACCACCGCTCCATTCTGTTTTCTTCAGGCCTTTTAAGACTCTGCTTTGCCTGGCCCCAATAATGGGCAAGAGAAATAAGTATCAAGCTCATCCATGACATTGTCGCTATTGGTATCTATCCACCAGCGTCCGCCGACATAGCCTTCATCGCCGGGGCCATAATCGGTTGTCGGGCCATGTTCGCCAGCGGGGTCTAATTTCTGAAATTCACCCGTTGGCGGCAGCATAGTTGTTACAAAAGTATCGTAAAACAGGCCCTGACTTTCAACGTAAATAGCGCCAATAGGCTTGTCGTTGCCTCGGCCTGCGGCGACGACATTGCCGACTAAAATAGCCTGGGATAAAGCAATTGCGCCAGCAATAAGTTTTATATTTTTCATCATTGTTTCCTTATTAATTAGTGGTGTTACTTGATTGGTGTGCTGACTAATACGCAGCTCGCTGGCGAAAAGTTACAGGCAGGTTTAATTTTTTATTAGGTACTTGCGGGGGAATGGGGCAAGTGCTGCCCTCCCACTTCCCCGTGTGAGAGGGTTCGGCGGGAAATAATTTGCCTGTTTACAGGGCATCAATTTTTAGTGATCGTCTTCGACCTCATCAAAGCGTGTGTAGTCAATCATGCGGCTGCCACTGGAGTGCCGGGTGAGAATGTTGGCAAAGCGCTTATTGAACAGAAAATGCCGAGCTTCGTAAATATAATTGGTGTGCACGGTCTGGGCAAAAACATCTTCAATGCCATCGAGGGTGATAATTAAAATTGTGCCGTAGCTTTCAATCGCGGCTTTGTCGAGGCCGTAAAGCGGGCTCTGTTCGTCAATGGTGTGTACCAGCGTCCAGGTCAGCGCAAAGATCGGTACGTTATCGCGTTGTAGGTGCATGTCGATAAAGTGGCGTTCGAACATGCTCTCAGGGTCGCGGTCCTCCATCATCAGTACGGCGCTAACATGGCAATTGATGATGGAGGAGCGTTTGCGGCCATTGGCAAGACGCACCAGCAAGGTGGTCTGCCCACGGTGCTGGGTGATCACCACTTGTTGGCTAAATAATACCCGGGCTTTGGGCTTGGCCAGGCGAGCGAAGACCAGCCCGGTTAATACGGCAACAAACAATAGGCCAGAGAAAACATCGACCATGACAATGGCGTGGGTGATGCCGTTTTTCGGCAAGAGATAACCGTAGCCAATGGTGGTACTGGTTTGAAAGCTAAAAATATAGGCGTCGATAAACGAGTTGGGGCGAGCATTGAGGATCATGTCGCCGCCGAAGAAATAGACCAGGGCGAAGCCGGCGTTGATGCAAAGGTAGATCAGAACCGCGCCGATAAAAAATTGCGGCCAGCTGGCGAGCATCACCCGGTAGTAAAAATCACTCATTAATGAGCCGTCCAGGCCCGTGGTATGAACATTAAAGGTGCGACTGTTCTTAATGGTGGGCGGGGGCATTGGCGAGCGGGTAGATGGTGTGGCCTTGCCGGAAGGTGTTGTCATAATCGGGCCTTGTTGCGCTATATTTATGGTTCTGAGTTAATAATAATCGAAAGCGCCGGCGAGAGTCGGGGTAACTTGGGCTGGGTGTTTTTATACCGCCAGCAAGGTACAAGCAAATAAATACAGTGAGCTGCTATTGATGAATTCTCGAACCTGTCTCTACACCGCCCACACAGAGATGGGTGCCAAGTTTGTCGACTTCAGTGGCTGGGATATGCCCCTGCACTACGGCTCGCAGATAAAGGAGCACCACTGCGTGCGTCGCGACTGTGGCATGTTTGATGTCAGCCATATGACCGTGGTCGATATCGACGGCAGTGACGTGCAGGCTTATCTACGCTTTTTACTGGCCAACGACGTGGCCAAAATCACCGCCCCCGGTCAGGGCCTGTACAGCGCCATGCTCAATGATAGAGGCGGTGTGGTGGATGATTTGATTGTTTATGCCCTGCCCCGTGGCTTTCGCCTGGTGCTCAATTGTGCAGCCGGGGACAAAGATCTGGCCTGGATGAATGAATACGCCCAGGGGTTTCAGGTGAGCCTGCAGCAGAGGGGTGACCTCGCTATTATTGCCGTGCAGGGGCCGCAGGCGATAGCCCGGGTTAGCGCTGTCGTTGGGCAGGCCATCGGCGATAAAATCAAGACGCTAAAGCCCTTTGCCAGTGTCTTTGCGCCGTCATCGCCAACCGCGAGTGACTGGCAATACGCGCGCACGGGGTACACCGGCGAGGATGGTCTGGAAGTCATCCTGCCCAGCAGCGAGGCCGAGACCTTTTGGTGGCGCTTGCACAAAGCGGGTGTACCGCCAGTGGGACTGGCTGCCCGTGATACCTTGCGACTGGAGGCGGGTTTCAATCTTTACGGTCATGAAATGGATGAGAGTATTTCACCTCTACAGGCGAATATGGCGTGGACGATTGCCCTGCAGGACGGCGAGCGGGATTTCGTCGGACGCTGTGCGGTATTGGCTGCGCTTGACGAAGGCCCCCGGGACAAGTTGGTCGGGGTGTTGTTGACTGCGCGCGGCGTATTGCGCGATGGGCAGGCCGTTTATATTGACGGCTGTGAACAGCCGGGGGTGATTACCAGTGGTAGCTTTTCTCCGACACTGGGGTATTCTATCGCGCTGGCTCGAGTCCCGGCGCAGGCTGGCGAGCGGGCCGAAGTAATGATGCGCAAAAAGCGCGAGACCGTGAGGCTGATTGACCCCAGTTTTGTGCGCCACGGTCAGCCCGTATTTACGCCCAGTGTTGACTAACGCTGAACTCATTAGCACTGAGCTGAGCAAACAGCCGCTGAGAAAAGCCGGGCCGAGTTATAAATAAGCGAAACAATTAATAACCCTTGTTAGTGGAGACAGGTAATGAGTGATACGCCCAAAGAACTAAAGTACGCCCTCACCCATGAGTGGACCCTCGATGAGGGTGATGGCGTGGTCAGCATCGGCATTACCGATTTCGCCCAGGAGAGTCTAGGGGATGTGGTCTATGTTGAGTTGCCAGACGTGGGCGATAAATTATCGGCGGCCGATGAAGCGGGCGCCGTGGAGTCGGTGAAGGCGGCCTCCGATATTTTTGCCCCGGTGTCGGGCGAAGTGATCGCCATTAACGAAGATTTGGAAGACTCACCAGAAATTATCAACGATTCCCCCTACGGCGACGGTTGGTTTTTCAAGCTGAAAATGTCCGACCCCTCTGAGCTGAAACATCTGCTCAGCGCCGATGAATACATCGAAAGCGCCGCAGAGGAATAGCTTCCCCCGGTCTCCAGGTGCCGCGCCCTTTATACCGGGCGCGGTTGTAATAGATTGACAAACAACGAGTTAAACTTAAATGCCCGACGCCGTATTACGCCTGAAAAAAGGCACCGACCGCCGCCTGCGAGGCGGCCATTTATGGATCTATAGCAACGAGGTCGATATTGCCGCGACCCCACTAAAGGGTATGGTGCCCGGTAGTACCGTGGTGATCGAAGACGCCCGGGGCAAACCCCTCGGCGCGGCGACGGTGAATCCCGCCAGCTTGATTTGCGCCCGCCTCTACAGCCGTCAGGCCAATAGAGAGCTGGATGCCAGCCTGCTTGTCGATCGGCTGAAAACCGCTTTAAGCCTGCGTGAGCAGCTTTATCCCGAGCACTGCTATCGTCTCACCTATGGCGAAGCTGATTTATTGCCGGGGCTGATTGTCGACCGCTACGGCGATTACCTCTCTTTGCAGACGACTACTGCAGGTATGGATAGCCGCATGCCAATGGTGCTTGAAGCCCTGCGGGAAGTGCTCAAGCCGAAGGGTATTATCAGTAAAAACAAGGGCGCTTTTCGCGTCGCTGAGCAATTGCCCGAAGAGCAAAGCATCCTCTTTGGCGAGGTGCCGGAGCAGGTCGAACTGGTTGAAAATGGCTGCCGCTTTTTAGCGCCATTAGCCGATGGTCAAAAGACCGGCTGGTTCTATGACCACCGGGAAAATCGCGCGTTTATGCAGCGCTTCTGTGCCGATAAAAGTGTCCTCGATGTGTTTAGTTATGCCGGTGGCTGGGGTGTTCAGGCCGCAGCGGCGGGCGCTTCGTCTGTCGTTTGCGTTGACTCCTCGCAAGCCGCCCTAGACCTGGTGCAGCACAATGCCGAGCTAAACGGCGCGGGTGATCGGGTCGGTAGTCTGCAGGGCAAGGCGGCGGAAGTTATGAAAACGCTGGTCAAAGAGCGGCGACGTTTCGATATTATCGTGCTTGACCCCCCCGCCTTTATTAAGCGCAAGAAAGATCAGAAGCAGGGCGAAAAGGCCTATCATCAAATTAATGAACTGGCGCTGAAATTACTCGAGCCGGGCGGCCTGCTGGTATCGGCATCCTGCTCCATGCATTTACCGGTCGATAGACTGCAGAACATTGTTCGCAGTGCCGGTGGTACGCGCAGTCGTCGCCTGCAGATACTCGCGTCACTGGGGCAGGGGCCGGATCATCCCATCCATCCCTCCATTGCTGAGACCTCTTATCTGAAAGCGATTTTTGCGCGAGACCTCGGCTGATTAGCCTTTGATTCAATAAATACAGTAACTAACACTCACACCCTATGTGCCTTGTCACCCTCGCTTTTCAAGCCCATTCTCGCTACCCACTGGTTGTGGTGGCGAATCGGGATGAGTTTTATGACCGCCCCACTCAGCCGGCAGAATTTTGGGCCGATAGCCCGAGTATTCTCGCCGGTCGTGATCTCGATGCCGGCGGCACCTGGTTTGGTGTTGACCGCAAGGGTAACTGGGCAACAGTGACCAATACCCGGGGTGGTGGCTATTACGCCGATAAATCCCGGGGTGGCTTGCCCACGGGTTTTTTGCTGAGTGAAGGCGATAGCGAGGACTATTTTGAAGAGGTCGTGGAATCGGGCGAGCTTTACAGTGGCTTCAATCTACTTGCCGGTTCGGCCCACGAATTACTGTACTGCACCAATGCTCGCGGCCGAACACAACATTTGAATCCGGGTATTTATACGCTGAGCAATGACTCTCTCGATACGCCCTGGCCCAAGTCTGAGTTAGCACGCGCCAGACTCAACCTTGCGATTGAAGATGATGAGTTGCATAGCGAGGCCTTACTGACGGTACTGGGTTCGCGAAAAACTTTTCCCGATCACCTTCTGCCCGACACGGGCCTGGGTATTGAGATGGAGCGTAGCCTGTCATCCCCCTTTATTGTTGGCCCCAGCTACGGTACGCGCTGTACCACCGTTTTGCTGATTGATGATAAAGGCAATATTGAATTTGCCGAGCAAAGTTTTGTCCAGGGTAAGCCACTGGGCAAGCTGCGGAAATATCAATTTAGCACGGCTTGAGGCTGCTCGTTACCGCGCTTTAAACTTTCTATACCAGACTGGGACTACTCGCCGGCCGTATCAGGCGGGCAATTTCCGGTTGGCTGAGAGCTTCATTCAGATAGGCCTCAATGGCGAAGGTGTCCGTCAACAGACTGGCCTGTTCGGCGAATTTACGCATATCGCTGAGCTTCAACTGGCGCAATATGGCTTTCACGCGCAGCAGGTTGGCCGCGCTCATGGACAGAAATTCATAGCCCATGCCCACCAGCAAAATGGCGCCGAGGGGTTCGCCCGCCAGTTCACCACAGACGCTGACGGGGCAGTGATATTTTTTTGCATCGTCGAGAATGATGCGCAGGGCTTTCAAAAGGCTGGGGTGAAAGCTGTGGTAGAGCTCGGCGACCCGGGGATTATTGCGGTCGACGGCAAGCAGATACTGGGTCAGGTCGTTGGTGCCAACGGAAATAAAATCCACCCGTTTGGCAATTTCACTAATTTGATACACCGCTGCCGGGACTTCAATCATCGCGCCGATGGCGGGCATGTCAAAGCGATAACCCTCTTCCAGGGTGAGCTCCTGATACACCCGTTTGATCAGCACCAGGGCGCTGTCAAGTTCCTCGGTGTTGGAGATCATTGGCAGCAAAATACGCAGATTATTGAGGTCAATACTGGCGCGCATCATGGCCCGCAGTTGCACCAGGAAAATTTCCGGGTGGTCGAGAGTGACCCGTATGCCACGCCAGCCGAGGAAGGGGTTTTCCTCCTCGATGGGGAAATAGGGCAGGGACTTGTCGCCGCCGATATCGAGGGTGCGCATGGTCACCGGTCGAGGGCTAAACATCTCCAGCTGTTCGCGGTAGAGCCGGCGTTGCTCTTCCTCCGAGGGAAAGCGCTCACGCATAAAGAAGGGTATTTCCGTGCGGTACAGGCCAACGCCTTCAGCGCCCCGGTCGAGGGAGAGCATGGAGTCGATGCGCAACCCGGTGTTGACCCACAGAGAGACATGATGGCCGTCGAGGGTGATGCTGGGCTCGTCCTTGGTTGCCTCGAGATCGGCGGCAAAAATTTGTTCCTCGGCGTAGACCTTCTCGTAAGCTTCCAGGTGTGGCCCGGTGGGGGATTTTATGACCAGACCCTGGTGGGCGTCGACGATGAGCTCGCAGCCCCCCAGCTCTGACCAGGGCAGGTCGATGGCGCCCATAATCGTCGGTATGCCCATGGCCCTGCCGAGAATGGCCATGTGCGAGTTATAGGAGCCCCTGGCTGAAACCATGGCGCGAATATTTTCAAAGGGCACGTCGGCGAGATTGGGTGCCGCCAGTTCTTCGCCAATTAAAATGGTATTTTCGGGGTAGTGCTTTTCGCCGTGTTGCTGCTGTTGCAGATAGCCCAGCACGCGGCGACCGAGGTCGCGCACATCGGTGGCGCGCTCACGCAGGTAGGGGTTTTCCATGGCGCTGAAGGTGCGGATATGTTCGAGAATGACGCGGCTCCAGGCGTATTGCGCCGAGAGCCCCGTCTTTATCCGCTCGCTGACTTCGCCCCCCAGTGAGTTGTCATCGAGCATGCTGACGTAAACATCGAAGAGGGCAATTTCCTCGGGGTTGAGTTTGTCGGCAAGGTCCTGATGGACGGTTTTTAAATCTTTAATGGTGCTGTCGAGGGCGTTGCGAAATTGCGCTAGTTCGCCGTCGATATCGTCAACCCGACGCCTGGGTACGGCGTTGAGGTCGGCGGCGGGGGCCACCACGATGCCAACGCCAATGCCAATACCGGGAGCACTGGCGAGTCCGGAGTAGTGAGCTTCGCCGGATGCATCATCGGGTGCCAGTTCCGGTGATATGGCGCGGGCAAGCTCCCCCGTTGCCTTGGCGTGGGCAAGAATGCCGGCCAGCTGGGCGGCAATGGTGATTAGGAAAGCCTCTTCGCTTTCGTCGAAGCGGCGCCGTTGCTGTTGCTGCACCACGAGAACGCCGAGCACGGTGCGGTGGTGGATGATTGGCGAGCCGAGGAAGGCGCTAAACTTTTCTTCACCGGTCTCGGGGAAGTAGGCAAAGCGGGGGTGAGTCTCGGCGTGTTCGAGGTTGAGGGGTTCGGCTTTATGGGCCACGAGACCGACTAGCCCCTGCTCGCTGGTCATCGACACCTTGCCAACGGCCTCGGGTAGCAGGCCATCGGTGGCGGCGAGCACGTAGGCTTCTTTTTTGGCATCGAGCAGGTACACCGAGCAAATACCGGTGCCCATCACCGCTTTCACGCGATTGACGATAATCTCCAGCAGGGCCGCAAAATCGCTGGCGGAGTTGACCTCCTGAAGAATGCTGCGCAGTGAATTCAGCATCGGGTGTTCACCGCTGGGGCTTCAGTTTTTTTTCTAAATCGCTGTGGATTTGCGCCAGCTCTTTCAGGGCGCGGCGATACACATCGCGCTTAAAGTCGACCACCTGGCTGATGGGGTACCAGTAGTTAACCCAGCGCCAGCCGTCAAATTCGGGCTTTTTGCCACAGTCAAAACGAATCTGGTCAGTGGTGCTGTTGAGCAGTAGTAGAAACCACTTTTGTTTCTGGCCGATGCAGGTGGTTGTTTCGCCCTTGCGGATATAGCGTTTTGGCAGGTGATAGCGCAGCCAGCCACGGGTGTTGGCGAGGATTTTGACATCGCTTTGCTCGAGGCCGATCTCCTCGTGGAGCTCGCGATACATAGCGTCGCGGGGGCTTTCACCGGGGTCTATTCCCCCCTGGGGGAACTGCCAGGCATTTTGGCGGACGCGTTTGGTCCACAGCAGTCGGCCATTGCCATCGGCGACAATAATACCTACGTTGGGGCGAAAGCCATCTTTATCGATTGTGTCCATCATTGCCCCGGCGTCAAGAGTTGTCGGCCATTGTTCCACAGTTACTCCGGGTGCGGCAAATGGCGCTGAATTCGGACATTGAGTGCGCGCCAGATAGTCGGTATTCTGCCAGCGTTTATAGCCACACATTAAAGAGTAAAGCATGCCACTGGCGCTATTTGATTTGGATAATACCCTGCTTGCCGGCGATAGCGACTACGCCTGGGGTGAGTTTCTGGTACAGCAAAAGAAAGTTGATTCCGACCACTATACGCGCATGAATGAGCAGTTCTATGAGGACTATCAGCAGGGCAAACTCGATATTTTTGAATATTTGCGCTTTGCCCTCGCCCCTTTGGCAGCCCTTGAGCCGCAAGAATTGCTCGAGCTGCACCGCAAGTTTATGGACGAGGTGGTGAGCAAAATGTGGCTGCCAGCGGCCGAGGCTCTGGTTGAACAGCACCGTGCGGCGGGCGATCAGCTGATGGTGATTAGTGCCACCAACCGGTTTATTGTCGAGCCTATCTGCCAGCGCTTTGGCATTAGCGAGATTATTGCCACCGAACCGGAACAGAAAGATGGCCGCTACACGGGGGGGGTTGCCGGTGTGCCCAGTTATCAGCAGGGCAAGGTGACGCGATTGCAACAGTGGCTTGAAGAAAAGGGTGAAACACTGGAGGGCAGTCGTTTTTACAGTGATTCGATCAACGACCTGCCGCTGCTGAAAGTGGTTGACCATGCGGTGGCGGTTAATCCCGATGCGCTCTTACTCGCCGAGGCGAAACAGCGAGCCTGGCCGGTGCTGGATTTGCGCAGTGCCTAGTCCCTGGCGTAGGGTCTCAGTCATTCTTAAATTAATGAGCAAGGGTGGCAGATCTTTGCAGGCTTCAATGACGCCAATCGATGCTCACCCTAAAAACAGACCGAGCTTCCAGGGGGCTTGTTTATGCTGAATTATCCCACCATCGATCCCGTGCTTGTCAGCGCTGGGCCGCTGACGGTGCACTGGTACGGTGTCATGTATCTACTGGGTTTTGGTGCGGCCTGGCTGCTGGCGACATCGCGCAGCAAGCGCGCCTGGTCACCCCTGCGTCGCGATCAGGTCGAAGACTTAATCGTCTACGCTGCCTTTGGGGTGATACTCGGTGGCCGCTGCGGTTATGTGCTGTTTTATAACTTCGACAAATGGCTGGCCGACCCGCTGTGGTTATTGCGCATTTGGGAGGGCGGCATGGCCTTCCACGGCGGTCTGCTGGGGGTGATCATCGCCCTGCTGCTGTATGCGCGCAAACTGCAACAACCCTGGCTGGCGGTGACCGACTTTGTCGCCCCTCTGGTGCCTATCGGCCTGGGCCTGGGTCGCATCGGCAACTTTATCGGTCAGGAGCTCTGGGGCCGCGCCAGCGATTGGCCCGTTGCGATGATCTTTCCCCGCGACCCCGAGCAAATTGCCCGCCACCCCTCCCAACTCTATCAGGCGGGTCTCGAGGGTCTGCTGCTGTTTATCATTCTGTTTTGCTACTCGCGTCGCCCGCGGCCCGAAGGTGCGGTCAGCGGTCTGTTCCTCTTATGCTATGGCCTGTTCCGTTCCATTGTTGAATTTGCCCGTGAGCCGGATGGCCATATCGGCTTCGACTTTCTCGACTGGGTGACCCGAGGGCAGTTGCTGAGCCTGCCGATGGTTGTCGGCGGCGTGCTGCTATTAAGTTACAGCTACTGGCGCAAGCGAACGGTGACGGCGGTAAGGGCTTAAAGGATTTGTCGGGCTCGATGCAGTTCTCGATATAGTTAATATTATGAGGTGGTTATGCAGCAGTATCTGGATTTAATGCGCCATGTGCGTGACAAGGGTGTTGAAAAAGGCGACCGTACCGGCACCGGCACGCGCAGTGTTTTTGGGCATCAAATGCGCTTTGATCTCGCCGAAGGGTTTCCCCTCGTCACCACCAAAAAGGTGCATCTGAAATCTATCATTTACGAGCTGCTATGGTTTTTAAAGGGCGATACCAACACCCAGTACCTGCGTGACAACGGGGTATCGATCTGGGATGAGTGGGCGACGGCGAGTGGTGATCTTGGCCCGGTGTACGGCTATCAATGGCGCACCTGGCCACTGCCCAGTGGTGGAGCTATCGACCAAATTACCGATGTAATTGAGCAGCTGCGCACTCGCCCCGACTCGCGGCGCTTGATTGTCTCCGCCTGGAATCCCGCACAACTACCCGATGAAAGCATTTCCCCCCAAAGCAACGTCGAGCAGGGCCGCATGGCGCTGGCCCCCTGCCATGCCTTTTTTCAGTTCTACGTTGCCGATGGCAAACTCAGTTGCCAACTCTACCAGCGCAGTGCCGATATTTTTCTCGGTGTGCCCTTCAATATCGCCTCCTATGCACTGCTGACCTTAATGGTGGCTCAGGTCACGGGTCTGCAGCCCGGAGAATTTATTCACACCCTGGGCGATGCCCATCTGTATTCGAACCATTTAGAGCAGGTCGATAAGCAACTCGCCCGCGAGTTAAAACCCCTGCCGCAGATGAGCTTGAATCAAGCTGTCGGCGATATCTTTAGCTTTTCTTATAAAGATTTCACCCTGGCGGGCTACGAGCCCCACCCGGGTATAGCAGCGCCGATTGCGATTTGATGGCGGCTTGCTCCGGGTAACTTGTGTCAGCCGATAGCCCCTTTCTACAGGAATGACAGGGGGCCGTTGCTGGTCTTTTCAAAGCCAGCCGACGATGACATAAAACGCTTTATCACGCCCCCCCCCCCCGCGCGGCCCCAACCCCCCACACACTCCTCCCTAACCCCCTGCCCCTTCTCCCCCCCCCTTCCTCCGTTACCGAGCTCTTGTTGTGTAAGGTTCGATAATTCAGCACTCTGATGTCTCGAAACTGTATCAGTTATCATATGACCTCTGCTCCTTGTTACAAACACTCACACTATCTACCCTCTCTCTTCGCACCGTATACTACAACACCAAATAACA